>Ga0208196_1000031_pt1 | contig 194065 bp, 117 predicted proteins | sample AD_JPNNA7_MetaG_FD_184443 | JGI IMG/M metagenome (GOLD analysis project Ga0208196, IMG submission 184443) | Active sludge microbial communities of municipal wastewater-treating anaerobic digesters from Japan - AD_JPNNA7_MetaG (SPAdes) (version 2) | ecosystem: Engineered > Bioreactor >...
ACGCTGGGGAGCATCAAGGTCTCGCGGCATTTCGTCATTCATCAGTATCAGCATCCTTTCATCAAGATTGGATTGAATGATAAACCGATACCCAAGTTTACAACCGCGCTAATTTAACATTGTCGAGCTACCATCGGTGGCGAATCACGGTGTCGACGTCAGGGCTCTTTGGGGGGCCTCCCCAGTATGAAATGGGCCAAATGCACGGTTGTGCTTCGTGCGGTACCCGGCTTACAACGTTCAGCCAGGGGCATCTGTGCGGCATACCGTGTGCGCGGCACGGTGCACACAACGGGTGTCATACGGCAAGCGTCACGATGAGGCGATTTTGTCAGCATCTCAGCAGCACGGCAAACGCCAGGCGAGGTGTCGGGCGCAAGGCCGCTAGAACCGTGTGCGCTGTGGAGGTTGTGCGCCGACAATGCTGAGAATCAGCGGGAGCGCGATGGATGGGCTTGGCCTGCAAGGGGTGACTGTGCCCCGAACGTCTTAGTGGGCGATGTACTCTCGCCATTCAAGCAATGACCCGCATGGCATATAGTGAACGTGGCCTCGTGCTGGCAGCTATGATGCTGGAAAATAGTGGTAGGTTACCTGGGGCAACACAAAGCCCAACTGTGGTTGAGTTCGGTGCTGATTGAAGGACTAGCTTTGACGGCACAAGGCAAAACCAGTCCCTTTTTGTCCTACTATGGCCCCGTGACTTATACCTGGAAGGTGAAAAACACAGCAAATAGCATTAGGCTGACCTGAACTCCTATGGTTAGGGCACAACGTGCAGTGTTACCGGCAGTCCGAAGGTGCCACTTCATACTTTTTCATACTGCATCTCGCCAACAGTATGAAAAAGTATGAACCTGTGAATCCTTCTGCGAGACACTTATCTTTGCGGCGGTCGGACAGTATGGGAAAGAAGTGAGAAATCGAGTCGAAGCAGAAAAGCCTCTACTATTGGTGTAGAGGCTTTTCTGTCGTCGAGCGTTTTCATTGCTCAGGTAATCGTGGCCGGTCGGAAGTGTTCTGTGTTTGCGTGGTTACAGTTCAGATATACAATGTGGCCCACCATCCCAAAGGAGCTAGCTTGACCTATGGAATCACAAGTTCATCCGTCAACCTTATGTAGTACCAATTGCCTGACACGCATAACCGGCCGTGTCTGGAAATACGGCGATGACGTCAACACCGACGTCATCTTCCCCGGTAAATACACGTACAGCCTCACCGATCCGGCAGAGATGGCAAAGCACGCGCTCGAAGACCTCGATCCGACGTTTGTGACGAATGTCCGTCCTGGGGACATCATCGTAGCCGGCAAGAACTGGGGCTGCGGCAGTTCCCGCGAGCAGGCCGTGGTCTGTCTCAAGCAGGCCGGCGTGGGCGCGATTGTGGCGCGCAGTTTTGCCCGCATCTACTTCCGCAACGCCATCAATTACGCCCTGCCCATCGTCGCCTGTGATGCCGTGGACAGCGTCGAAGCCGGCGAGGAGATCACCATCGACTTCGCCGCCGGCACCGTCGTCACCCCGCGCGCCACGTATACCTTCCCCCCCTTTCCACCAGAGGTAATGGCGATTTTTGAGGCGGGCGGCTTGATTCCGTACACGCAGCAGGTGCTAAAGGGAGTATAAAGTACGGAGTAAGCAAACTTTTGCCCTGGTTTTCCCTTACTCCCTATTTCTTGTAAACTATAACCGTGGAGGATCACAATGGCAAAATACAAAATCGCTTTGATGCCCGGCGACGGCATCGGCAATGATGTGATGGATGCGGGCAAGATTGTGCTGGAGAAGATCGCGCTGGATGCGGAGTACATTCCTGCCGACATCGGATGGGAGTTCTGGCGAACCGAGGGCGAGGCTCTACCGCAGCGCACGGTGGATATCCTCAAGACGTGTACTTGCGCGCTTTTTGCGGCGATCACCTCCAAGCCCAAGGAAGAGGCGGAGGCGGAATTGATCCCTGAGTTGCAGGGTAAGGGACTGGTCTACCGTAGCCCTATCGTGCAACTGCGGCAAATGTTCGACCTGTACGCGAATCTGCGCCCCTGCAAAGCCTATAAGGGCAATCCTCTCAACTACCGCGACGATATTGACATTGTGGTATTCCGTGAGAATACGGAAGACTTGTATGCCGGCGTCGAGTTCCATCCGCTGCCGGAGGAGGTGCGGTCGGCATTGGAGAAGTACAGTCCACGCATGGCGGCTTTCCGCGGGGTGGATTCGGCGGACATCGCGCTTTCGGCGCGCATTCTCACCCGGCGCGGCTGTCAGCGCATCGTGCGCCGCGCCTTCGAGTACGCCAAACAGTTCGGCTATCCCACGGTGACGCTGGTGGAGAAGCCCAACGTCATCCGCGAGACTTCCGGGCTGATGGTGCGCGAGGCGCGCCGGGTCGCCGCCGATTATCCCGGCATCGCGTTGTGGGAGACCAACATCGACGCGCAGGCCATGTGGCTGGTCAAGAATCCGCAGAATTACGGAGTGATGGTCTCCAGCAACATGTTCGGCGATATCATCTCCGACCTGGCGGCGCAACTGGTAGGAGGATTAGGCTTCGCGTCCAGCGGCAACATGGGCGACGGGTTCGCCGTCTTCGAGCCGACGCACGGTTCCGCGCCCAAATACGCCGGACAGTACAAGGTCAATCCTATGGCGATGCTGCTCTCGATCAAGCTGATGCTCGACTGGCTCGGCGAGGCCGATAAAGCGGCGGCCCTTGAACAGGCCGTCGCTTCCGTCATCGCAGAGGGCAAAGTCCGCACCTACGATATGGGCGGCAGCGCCAGTACGTTGGATGTGGCGGCAGCGGTGGCGGCAAGACTGTAAAGGGGACTTCCTCAGATGCGGCCCTAGAAAAATGGGCGGCATCTGATGGAACGATGATGATGTTACACACGACACACCAGGCGCGGAAACTCCCGGAGGCGAAAACAGGAGGTCAAACCTGGTTGGCAATTGGGGGATGGGCCGCAAGCGCTTTATTGCTGCTGGCAGCGTTCAGCGTCGTAGAATTAAGCCATCTTCAAGGCCATATCACCATTGGCAACCTGGACTACTTCGGCATGGTCGGGCGTGCCAAGAACCTCCCTGCTTCTTTGTCGGCCTGGGTGGACGGGCTTTATCCGGTCGGCATCCCCCTGCTGGCAAGATGGGGATTGGCGTTGGGCGTCGACGTGGCCCATTTTGGGCGGATCGTGTCCATCTTCGGCGGCCTTTTGTGTGGACTGGGGACGGCGGCGCTGGCTCTGCACATCACCCATAGTCGGCTGTTCGCCCTGATCGCGCTGGCCGCGGTGCTTTCAACGGGGACGTTGCTGTTTTACGCCGGCTACGAGGGGACGGATATGCTGGCGGCCGGCTTGCAGGTGCTGGCGTTGGGTGTGCTGTCGCGCGATGTTCGGGATCGCCACGGGGCGTTTTTGGCAGGGGCCGTCACCGGCCTGGGATACTTGATCCGCTATACGGCCTTGCTCTCTTTCCTGATCTGTACGCTTTACTACGTCGCGCTCGCCATCGGCCATAAAGAAAAGCGTCGTCTGGGGTGCGTTCTGTTTTACGGGCTGGGTTTCGTCATCGGCGCGGCGCCACAGATGGTCCCCAGCCTTATGGTCACCGGTAAGCCGTTTTATATGACTCAGGTTTATCATATCTGGATCAAGTTGCATGGCGGCGATGATTTTATCGCCACGTGGGGCAGCGATCCCACCATCGGCTTGATCAAGTTGATCGCGCTTGATCCCTGGCTCTTTGTCCGCAATGGGTGGGGAGAATTCACACAGTTTTGGCTCCGCCAGGATCCCACCCTGCTCGACCAGCCCTTGCTGCAATTCTCGCGCGCCGGGTTGTTGCTGTTTGTCTGTGATCGCCGGGCGCCTTGGGAACAGCGCTTGCTATTGGCCGGATATGCTGTTGGGATCACCACTGCCTTGAGCATATTCACCCTCAACACACGATTTTTGATCATTTTGCTCCCCCTTTTCATCATCAGTGCGTTGTATATTGTCTGGCGGGTGATTCCCTGTGTACACATCAAGGGCGTCACCGTTCCGCTCAATACGCTGGCGCTGGTGGGACTGCTTGTCGTGGCGATGCCGTCATTCAGCGCTTATGCGCACACCCGCGAAGGGGGGCCACACGCCAATGTCATCCAGACCAGCAACCGGATGATGGCTGCCGGTGCAAGCGGGGCGCAAGAGATCGCCAGCACCAATCTCTATCATCAGGATGTCTCCTCGCCAACGCGTGACGCCTATCAAAAGCTGTTTGCGATGCCGGCTGCCGCGTCGTTGTCAGAGTGGCGGGTGCAGGCCTTGGCGGCCGGCGTCCGTTTCATCATCTACGATAACGACAATGGTGTTCACTATTATCCGCAGTATGAAACGCTCTTAAACCCTTATGAACGGGTGCCGGGATATACTCCGCTATGGATTCCTGAAGACCAGGGCTTTGTCGCCTATAGAATCGAGCCTGAATCTCCCCGCCCGGCCAATCCGCTTGACGCGCAGTTCAACAATGGCATCGAATTGCTTGGCTATGATCTCGCCACGCATGTGAACCAGCCTGCCGGATCCGGAAGCGCCATCGGGCTGTATCTCTATTGGCGGGCCACGCAGCCGGTGTCCGAGACGCTCAAAGTTTTCGTGCATGGGATCGATGCCCAGGGACAACTTGTGGCGCAAGATGACAGCATCCCTGTGCTGTGGACGTATCCTGTAGCGGCCTGGCAGCGCGACGAAACCGTGATCGACTATCACCATATTGCGGTTAGGCCAGAGGTTCCTCTTCACAATCTCACCCTTCAGGTGGGTCTCTATGCTGCGGACAGTGGAGAGCGCGTCACTGTTGTTCCTGCCGGCGACAAAATCATTCTGACAACCGTGAACATGGAGCCCGCTCATTAAGCGTGCGCTGTGAAAAGTGCGGTTCCGGGGAGTGAACAGTGACACCGCGAGTGAAGTCATGGGTGATAGGGATCGGGGTGTTGCTAACGCTTCTCTATCTGCTGGCGTTCGCTTTGAATGTGACACCCTATCTGCGCGGGCCAGCAGCATGGCGGTGGGCGTATGCTATCCCCGGCCATCCGTGGCGGCATCTTCTCCCTCTCGCCGTCGTCGCCGCCTATGTCGCCCTGGCCTTATGGGGGTCGCACAAACTTCGCCGCTCCTCGTCTCCCCCCTCCCAATCCCTCCATCTTCCATCTTCAGTCCCCCAATCTTCAACCCCCCCATCTCCAATCACCCCATCTCCGATCACCCCATCTCCCATTCTCTTTCTCCTCTTCATTGCTCTGGCGGTCCCTGTTATCCAGGCGGCGCTGCTTTTCCCGGAATCGCCCGACATCCTGCGCCCGTTGTTCTACCGCACCATCTCGGCGGGCGCGAGCGGCGTTTTCTCCGTCGGCAGTACCATCACCGATCCCGCCGATTTCCTGCGCCGCTACCCGGAGCTGATGCCGACATTTCCCGTTCATCCCCAGCGCTATCCCCCGGGACTGCCCCTGCTCTTTTACGGGATGCGACGGCTTTTTGAGGCCATGCCGTCGGTGAGTAAGCCCTTGGGAATGGCGCTGCGACTGTACCAGTGTCACGATTTCGCGTTGATGCGTCTCTCGAACGCCACGATTGCTACGGCCTGGTTGCAGATGGCGCTTCCGCTTCTCAGCGGTTTGATCGTCTTCCCGCTGTACGGCCTGGCGCGCCGTACCATCGGGGAACAAGCCGCGCTGTGGGCTGTGATGGCTTATCCCCTTGTGCCTTCCTGCGCACTCTGGTCGGCCCGCTGGGATCAGTTCTATCCTCTGCTGACCTGCGCCGCCGGCTATTGTTTCTGGCGCGGACTGACGGATCACGCCTCACGACTTCGGCGCGTCTGGCTCTTCTTGGGCGGTTTGCTTCTCTCGTGCGCTACTTTCCTCAGTTTCGGCCCGCTGGCGATGCTTGCTCCTCTGGGGCTGAGCGCCGTGTTGTGGCTCCTGCCCTATCCTGAACGCCGTCGTTGGTGGCACTTAGCCGGCGATGCGCTGGTTTTCTTCACCGGCCTGGTCGCACCCTGGCTCATCTATCAGATCATTTTCGGCAACGGCTTCCTGGACATCTGGCGCGTCTCAATGGCCTATCACCTGGGTCTGGGACGAGATTATGGGACGTGGCTGTTTTTTCATCTCTACGATTTCTTCGCCTTCCTCGGCGCGCCGCTGGCGATGGGGTTTGTGTTCGGCATCGGTTATGCCGGGCGCGATGTGTGGCGCAGACAGGACGCCGGCGCGTTGCCGCTGGGTTGTGCCCTTGGATTGCTGCTGCTTGACCTCTCCGGGACGGCGCAGGGCGAAGTAGCACGTGTGTGGCTCTTCCTCACGCCGTTTGCCATTCTCACCGCCGTCTATGGGCTTTCACGGCTGACGTCCCAACGTCGGCACGGGGCGCTGCTGTTGGCGCTGCTGGCACTGCACCTGCTCGTGTTCAATGCCTTCCTGCGCGTCGTCACCACCGGTGTGACCGACCCACCGGCGCGCACAGCCGTCTTCAGTCTTCAGGCTTCTCCGCAACCGCTTGCCGTCGAATTTGGGGATGAGGTGGCGCTTGTAGGTTATGAAGTGGAGCCTGACTTTATCGAACCGGGAACCACGCTACAGTTGACGCTCTACTGGCAGGCCCATAAACAGATGCCCCGCCCTTACACGGTCTTTACCCACCTGCTTGGGCCGGATGGCAAATCTGTTACCCAACAGGACAATATGCCCCAACAGGGCCGCGCGCCGACGACGTGCTGGATTCCAGGAGAGATCATCGTCGACGACTATACCCTCGTCGTTCCGCCAGAGGCCGCGCCTGGAACCTACACGTTGACCACGGGCCTTTACATCTGGGAAACTGGCGACCGGCTTCCGGCGCGCGGCGTGGGCGCCACGCAGGATAATGAGGTGGAGTTGGTCAAATTTTCTGTAGCTGGAGCGCCTTGATGGAAAATCACGTGAAGAACCAACGCCGGATCAGGCGCGCTATCTGGGGCAGCGTATGGCTGACGCTCATCGCGCTCTACCTGAGCGCGCCATGGCGTCATCTGAATGATTACGCCTGGGATTACGACGAAGGCCCAACCCTGCAAGCAGCGGCTTTGGCGTTCCAGGGGTATCCTCTATATGCTGAAGTCGTGTTGAACAAATTGCCGTTCCTGGCCTGGTTTTTGGAAGCCAGCTTCGCGTTGGGCGGAATGACGCTGACTACCGCGCGCCTTGCTATGTTGCTGCTGACGCTGGTGGGGTTCATCAGCCCGGGGGTACTGGCAGAACTATGGTGGGGGGAAGGGGCGGGAGCGGCAGCCATGGCCCTTTATTTGTTGATCCCTGAATCCACGGTGCGGGCGATGGCCGTGATGAGCGACTTGCCTGCCATGTCCGCCGCGCTCGTAGCATTGACGTTTGCCACGTTGTTCCGGCGGCGGCGCCGCTTTCACTGGTTGATTGCCAGCGCTGTCGCCTATAGCATCGCTGTGGGACTGCATCCATTGCTTTTGTTCATCGGCGCACCGTTGATCTGGATTCTCGGCGCGCCCGAAGCGCATGGATCATTGGATTTTCAGCGGCTGATGCGCGTATTAGCAGTTTTCGGCATCACCGGCTGTGTCATTTTTGCCGGAACGCTGCTCCTCGTCGACAAGGCCGAATTTTTCCGTTGGGTGTACGCCTACAACACTGTCTCGGCAGAGACTGAGGGCGCCTATTTCCCGGCCGGGGCATACATCCGCGACTATGTGCATCTCCATTGGGCTTTCGTTGCCGTCGCGTTAAGCGGCATCCTGCTGCTACGTCGGCGTTTTTGGATCAGCACCTCGCTGATATGGGCCTTTATGACGTTGACTTCGCTCTATCTGTACCGACCTTTGTGGGAACACTACCTGATCTTTTTGCTCTATCCCTGCGTTGTGATTGCCGGCGGCGCTGTAGCTGCCGGTCTGCGACGGCGACTTCCGTGGTCACAGCGGACGTTGGCTGTCGTGTCCCTTTGTCTGACGCTTGTACCTGGATTTCAAAAGTTGACCGTCCCCGTCGCGTGGCCGACCTGGCCTCTCGGCCACGAAGAGGCTTACGCCTATCTGACCCAGGAAGGGGCCGACGGGGAGTTTATCGTCAGCGACGACCCGTTTCTCGCCTTTGTGCATGGATATTCAGTGCCTCCTGCCTTGGCCGATACCTCGTTCAAGCGCATCCGCAATGGATATCTCAACAGCGGAGATATAGTTCAGGCTATGCGCGAATACAAAGCCCATTATCTCGTGCTGGACATGGCAGGAGGACGGTTACAGAGATTCCCCGACCTGATGTCTGGAATTGAAGCCATCAGCGACCTGCCGCAGTGTTTTGCAACCCTGTGCATCTACCGCGCACGCCCGCTTCAACCGGCTGATGCCGTTCTTGGCGACATCGTCCGGCTCGTTGGATATACGATCAGCCCCGCTACGAGGCTACGCCGTGGCGATACACTCACGGTGACGCTTTATTGGGAAAGCCTGGCCTCCCCAGGTGAAGACCTGTCGGTTTTCGTCCATGTGTTAGCCGCAGACGGAACCATGATGACGCAACATGATGGGCCACCCCTGTCTGGCCTTGCTCCCACTTTGACGTGGCGGGAGGGGATGGTGGTTCCCGATCCACACCCTATCGTTATGACGGCGGACATTCCGGCGGGCCCCTATACGGTCGTTGTTGGCATGTATCGCTGGCCCTCGTTAGAACGTTTGCCGGCGCGGAACACTGCTGGCGAGCGGTGGCGCGATGATAGAATTACACTGACCGACGTATCCGTCGCCGGGCCGTAAATTGAGTGGACGAGCTATTACCGGTCTCCAACCGAGACACCGCAGGTAAATTTAGCGGGCCTCCTCTGCCGGCGTGGTAGGTTCGGGGATTTGCTCCGGCGGCACCAGCGCTTCGATGATGATGTCCTTGAAAGGCTGTGCTTGCCGGGCCTGTACCGCGCATTGTTTGATGAGTTCCAGAATCGCCTGCAAGGTGACGACGGCCTCCACCCGCGTTGGCCGCTGGCTCAAGAGGGTACGGTAGGTCACGGCTTCAACGCCGGAGGACGATTCTGCCTGGTAGATGAGACGCTGGCGGATGAGGCATATCTGTTGCACAATGGAGATGCGTGGCCGCTGGATGGCATCCTGGGGCGGCGGGCCTTCAGCCGGGAACAATACGGCCTGCGCTGCTGTCCGCAAATCCTCCAACGTCACCCCGGATAAGTCGATGGTGAAATGCTGCGGGCGCGGCGGTGCGCCGATGTGGACATAGGCGCGCAATCCGGCCTCGTCGCGTTCTCGCAGCCATTGCGCGGCTTCCTTATACTGCCGGTAAGCGCGCAGTTGACGTACCAACTCGTCGCCAACATCCTCTTCGTCCCGGGCCAGTCGGGCCGACTCCGGTGGTTGGGGAAGCAGGACCCGCGACTTGATCCATAACAGGCGCGCGGCGACGGCCAAAAAGTCCGCCACGACCTCGATTTGCATCTTCGCCCGCAGCTCATTCACCCGGGACAGAAACTCGTCGGTCACTTTTGCCAGCGCAATCTTCGTGATGTCCAGCTCATTCTTCTCGATCAAATGGAGCAAAAGTTCCAACGGTCCCTCAAAGATGGGCGTGCTGATTTCGTAACTCATCGGTGTCTGTGCTTTCTCTCCTCAAGATAGCCGGGTTCTTCAGGATTTCGCGGGGGCGAAATAGAAAACCCGCCCCGGATTTACACGCCAGGTACAAAAAATCAGTGTCATCCGTGGCAAAAACCAAAGCCGTTTTTTCATCACCTTGCGAAGTCCCAGAGAACCGATAGCTGAAGGATAATCGAAATGCAGGAATGTACAAGTAGCTGAACCCGCCCGAACTTGATGCCGGGATGGGGGTGTGGACTGTCTATGCGCTGATTCTCACTGTGCCGGTTCGCTTCCTTGTCTATCTATGGTATCATTTGGGATAAATGTTTGGGATAACGGTGGAAAATCGCCGCTCGCTTGACTGGCGACAACGCGATTGTCTGACTGTTTTGAGGAAGATGTGGATACACTGACTCCGGTGTTGCTCCTGCTGGCGGAATTGTTTGTCGTCCTGGGGTTGCTGCTCTGGGCCGACCACTGGTTGCATCGTCACCTCCAGGGGGTGATGTACCTCCTCAGTAACGATGAGGAAATCGCCATCTGGCTGTATGCCATTCTCCTGTTGCCCGGCGTTTTCCTGCACGAATTGAGCCACGCCCTGGCGGCAGCTATCGTCGGCGTCAAGATCGGACACATTAGCATTTTGCCGCGACGGGTGGGAAAGCGCATCCAATTGGGCTTCGTTCCTGTACAGCAAACGGATTTCATCCGCGCGAGTTTTATCGGTGCGGCGCCGTTGTTCTGCGGCGGAGCAGCGGTTATCGCCGTGGGCCACCGGGTCTTCGGCACGCCAGAGGTCATCGCGGCGCTGGCGGCCCAGGATTGGCTTGCCGCCCTGCAAGGGCTTTCCGCCGCGCTGCACGCCGCCGATGTATGGATTTGGGCTTACCTGGTTTTCGCCATCGGCAACACGATGCTGCCGAGTCGTTCCGACATCCACGCCTGGCCTTTTCTGGGATTTGTGGCTGCGGTGCTCGCGTTTATCGTTTTGCTGTTCGGGGGGGGAGCATTGCTTCTGGACGGCCTTGGACAATTCCTCACCGTGGCCGTGCGCTGGATTATTTTGCTGGGAGGCAGTACGCTGCTTGTGGATATACCCTTCTTTGCCGTGATTTTCCTGGCGCAGAAGGTCTTGGAACACCTCAAGGGCGTGCGGCTGGAGTATCGGTAAGGGGGCAGGATGCAAGAGACAAAAAGTAGCCGCTGGAATAATTGGCCCGCCGCGGCCATTCTCATGATTTTTCTGGTTGTCGGAGTGCTGTATGCGCTCAACACACCTGCCTGGCAAGCGCCTGACGAACCCGCGCACTACAACTACATCCGCGCGTTGGCCGAGGGGCGCGGTTTGCCGGTGATGGAACCGGGCGATTATGACCAGGCGTACCTGTCGCGCCTGACCGCCGAGGGATTCCCCCCGGAGCTTTCGGTGGCGACGCTGGAATATGAAGATCACCAACCGCCGCTCTACTATCTGCTGGCGGCGCCGCTATACCGGCTCAGTGGTGGTTCCATCGTGGCGCTGCGGATATTCTCTCTGCTGTTGGGCGCCGTCGGCGTCGCCATGGTGATGGCTATCCTGCGTGAATTCTGGCCGGAGCGCCCCGGTCTGGCCTGGCTGGGCAGTGGCATCGTCGCCTTCATCCCCCAATTCGTGGCGCTGATGGCCGCGATCAACAACGACGCGCTCACCCTGGCACTGCTGTGGTTGTGGCTGTGGCTGGCGCTGCGTTACCTGCGCGGGCAGACGGCGCCGTGGCTTTTGGGGGGCATGCTTGGTCTGCTGCTGCTCACCAAATCAACGGGCTATGGCGCTATCGTGCTGGCGGTAGGGGTGATTGCCTTGCGCGCCCGCCGCACGGGCCAATCGTGGCGCCGGAGTGTGCGGGAAGGGCTTCTCATCCTCGGGCCGGCGCTGGTGCTGGGGGCGCTGTGGTGGACGCGCAACATTGCCGTCTACGGTTGGCCGGACGTGATGGGCCTGAGGCGTCACGACAGCGTCGTCGTCGGACAACCGCGCACGGCGGACTGGATCGCCCGTGACGGCCTGTTCGCGTTCCTGAGCGGCGCCTTCCGCACGACGTTCCGCTCGTTCTGGGGGCAGTTCGGGTGGATGGGCGTGGTGTTGGACGCGCGCATCTACCAGGGCCTGGCGATTTTCTCCGTCCTCTGTGTGTGGGGGGCAGTATGGTGGTTGAGAGGGGAACTGCGCACCGGCCTGGAAGTCCGGCAACGCGACGGCTTGCTTCTCCTCGGCGCTTCTGCCCTCATCACTTTGGGACTGTTCGCAGGATATAACCTCACGTTTGTGCAACACCAGGGCCGTTATCTCTTTCCGGCTTTGCCGCTTGTTGGACTGGTTGCCGCTGCCGGATTGGATCGTCTCATGGAACACAAGCTGGCCGTAGTGACGGCGCTCTTGCTGCTCCTCGGCATCGTCGTCCTGGGTGTCGCGGGGGTGATTGCCGGCGACCTGCCGTTCTGGCCGATGGCGTTGCTCGGCGTAGCAATGATTGCACTACCGGCCGCCGCTTTCGTCCCGCAGACCTGGCGCGGTCTCCTCGGCGCCGCGCTGCTCCTCGCGCTGGCAACCCTGGATGTCTGGTGCCTGTTCGGCTTCATCGTTCCCATCTTGACAGGGTGATTGATAGATAGGAGATTGAAGATTGTAGGATCATTCGCTGATTCTCAGGAGCTTGTATGCCCATCGAACCCGGATTGACGAACGAAATCATGCACATCGTTGCGGAAAGCGATACGGCTGCCGTCTATGGCAGTGGTCTGGCGCCGGTGTTGAGCACGCCGCACCTCATCGCGCTGATGGAGAACGCGGCCCAGACGGCGCTGACGCCTTACCTGGAGCCCGGACAAAGTACGGTGGGCACCCACATCGACATCCGCCACCTGGCCGCGACGCCGGTCGGGATGGCCGTCCGCGTCCGCGCTGAAGTGACCGAGGTAGCTCTGCCGCGCGTGAGCTTCCGCGTGGAAGCCTGGGATGATGTAGAAAAAATCGCCGCAGGGGAACACGAGCGTTTCGTCATCGACAATGCACGCTTTATGGCGCGGGTAGCGCGTAAGCGGGGAGTAGAGGGTTATGCCGTCGTCGGTATGTGACAGTGACGATTTCCCCACGCAAGTCTATGCCGAAACATTCGCGGCGATTTACGCCTACCTGGAGCAACGTCGGCGCACGGACCCTACCTTCACGCCGGAAGACATCAGGAACTTTCTGCAAGATGCTTACGTCCGCCAGGGTGACGCCTGGATGGGGCGTGGGGTGCTGGAAACCAAGAAACTGGACGCCGTCGTCGCTGCCTACGAGTGTTTCCTTGCCGAATGGGAGACTACAAGCGGTTTCAACACCGGCGGGGGCTAGCTCCTCAAGAAGGTTTCGCGCTTATGGCAACCTGGAAGCAGCGCGCCCAACAGCTCAGGGCCGAGACTTACGCGCTCTACCTGGCCTACCGCGATCCACGCACGCCATGGGGGGCGCGGATATGCGCTGCTGTGGTTGTGGGGTATGCCTTCAGCCCTATCGATCTGATCCCGGACTTCATCCCCCTGTTAGGGTATCTGGATGATGTGGTGCTCGTCCCGTGCGGCATCTGGTTGGCGCTCAAGATGATTCCACCGGCGGTGATGGCGGACAGTCGGGAGAGGGCGCAGACGATGATGGCAAATGGCAAACCTGTCAACCGCGCCGCTGCCGTCGTCATTGTGACGATCTGGCTGATATTGGCTGCCCTCGGCATCGCGCTGGGCATGCGTCTGTCCAAGTAAATCTGCTGATCCCCAGGGTGGCCGGACGTCCACCTCAATCTTCTGCCGCAATGTAAATCTCTTCGCTGTTCCAGATCGTCCCCGGGGCGGTGGCATCGGGTTTTAGCCCCCGCACTTGCGGGCGCGCCACGAACCAGAAAGGCCGCCAGCTCAGGAAGACGGTGGGGAGATCCGCGCTCAGCAGAGCGTCAGCTTGTTGCAGGGCCGCCTCTTGTTCCGCCATGTCGATAGCCGTCAGCGCGCGCCGACAGGCCGCGTCATACACGGCGGAGACGTAACCGCTGAAGTTTTCGCCGATCCATTGCGTCTCGGCGCGGGGAATTCGGTCGGAGAGCCATCCGCCGCACAACTCAGGCAGTTCGGCGCGCCAGCCGAACAGAGCCATCTGGTAGGTGCGCCCCAACAAGGGGCTGACGGCATCATTCGCATAGAGAAGTTGCGGTTCGGTCGGCTGGGGGAGAACGCCTACGCCACACGTCTCCAGATTAGCCGCCACATAGGCCGCCGCGACGAAGTACTGGGGAGCCAGATGCAGGGTCAAACTCAGCGGCGTCCCGTCTTTGAAACCGGCGACAGCGTGCGCCTCACGCAGACCGTCGCCGTTCTCGTCACGCCAGCCGGCCTCATCCAGCAACGACTGCCCCATTTCAGGATTGTAGACCGTTTGCCCCACCGCCATCGGATCGTAGGCAGGATGGCCCGGTGGAATGAAGCCGCTGGCGGGGACAAACGCTTGCCCCGCCGCCGCCCCACTCAGCGCCGTCCGGTCGATGCACTGCGCCAGCCCATGGCGCACCCGTGCGTCGGTTAGAGGTGACGGGGTCCCCCTTGCCGGCTGCAGGTTGAAATCGAGCCGCAGTACCACCGGGGCCACATCGGCCCAAATGATCGCCTGTCCTTGTCCGAGCAGATCGCTCCAGCTTTGCCAGTCTGTGTTCATGATCGGGTCAGGCAACAAAACATCACACTGGCCGGAGAGAAGCAATTGCCCCCATGCGTTGGCATCCAGCTTGGGGAAACGGAAGGTGATTTTCTCCAGGATGGGGGGTGTCCCGTTGTAATAGGGGTTAGGCTCGAGCCGCACCTCCCGTCCGGCCTCCCAGGCGACAATGTGGAATGGCCCGGTGGACGGCGGGGTGCGGTCCTCCAGAATTTGAGACAGGTTTTTGTTTTTCCAACGGTGCACCGGCTGCGGCGGGAAGAGAAAGCCGGGATAATCGGCGTTGAGATAGCCGGGGATGCTTTCCCAGCGCACCGTGTACGGATTGATAGCGTCAAAGCGCGCCGTGCGCTCGACCACATTCCGCCAGCGCCCCTGGGTTTCCGGCGATTGTGCCAGATAATACCCCAGGACGACGTCATCCGCCGTCAGCGGCTCGCCGTCAGACCAATACAGTTCTTTTTGCAGGGTGAAGGTCACCACAAGTTGCGACAGGAGGAGAACCTCCTCGCCGTCGTTGGTTAAAACGGCGCCGCTGGTATCGACGTAACGGGCGCCGTGGGAAACCGGGACGACGCGGGTGATCACATCACCGCTCTCAAGGGAGGGCACGCGCTCGACAAGCCGTGCTTCCCATCGATACCCTACCCGTTCCACCGGCTCTTCGTAGAAAAGCGCCAACAAATCATCGCCTGCCTGGGAGGGCACGAATGGACTGGCATAGGTGGGTTCCGTGGCGCATACAACCAGTTCCGGCGGGTGGGGGGTGGCAGGAGGCGCCGGGGTTGAGGTCCACGGCGGGATGATCGTCGATGTGTCTGGCGTTGTGCCAGGCGATAGGACGGGCGATAACGTTGACGGTGGTTCTGACGTACACGCCACGAGCAGGAGGGCCGTCAGAGCGGCGATCATGACGCGGCGGACGAGGGCGCTTGACTCACCGGGAAGTGGATTCATCATGGGGTTCGGTCCTGCGACTCAGATAGAACAGGAGCACTAAAGTCGCCCCGCCAAGCAAAAGCAGCGCGATCAACTTGTAAAGGCGCGAAGCCAGTACCAGTCCCAAAACACCGGCAATGGCGCAAAATGTCCAATAGGCCAGGACAATCGTGCGGGTCGAAAGCCCGGCGTCCTGCAAACGGAAATGGAGATGACGCCGGTCCCCGCGGAAGGGGCTGTCACCGTGTCGCCAGCGATCCAGAATCGTCCACGCTACATCGACGATCGGGATGCCCATCACCAATAAAACGGTAGCGACACGCCCGCCGGCTACCAATCCGAGGGCGCCGAGCAAGTAGCCGAGCATAAAAGCGCCGTTGCTCCCCATAAAGACCCGCGCCGGCGCGACATTGTAGACCAGAAAGCCAAGCGATGCGCCCAACAGCGCCAATGTCTGCGGAACGACGCTGTATTGCCCCGAACGAACCATGTGGATGCTCAACACCGCTGCCAAAATCGCGGCGACCCCGGCAGCCAGGCCGTCCAGTCCATCCAGCCAGTTCACGGTAACGATCATCCCGGTCATCCAAAAGAGGGTCACGGGAATGTACAACCAGGTGGGCAGAATAATCAGGCCATTGGTGAGTGGATTGTTGAAGCGTTCCAAAATAATCAATGTTCTGACGGCGACAAGGGCGGCAAGAAAGTAGCCGCCGTACTGCGCCCAGGGCGGCAGGTCATAACGGTCATCAACGAGACCCAGCACAAACGTCAACGCGCTGCCGATCACCAGACCCCATAAACGTCGAGACTCGTTGGGATCCGCCGAAGGAATCGAAGCCAGGCGGGATAACGCCAACGCGCCGAAGAAGCCTGCCGCAATCCCCATCCCCCCCAGTTTGGAGAGCGCCCCCTGATGATGTCGCCGCGCGTCCGGGAGGGCGACAATACCCCAGCGTCGTCCTAACCGGGCGCCCACGGGCGTGACGATCAGGGCGAGGACAAAACCCGCCAACGCAATCAACGCATACTGCATTCCCAGGCTCACGGCGCTTCCTTAACCTGTGCCGAACTGCCGATCACCCGCATCACCCAGGCCCGGCACGATATAACCGTGTTCGTTCAAACATTCATCGATCGAAGCGACGTAGATATCCACGTCAGGATGTTGCGTTGTCAACGCTGCGATGCCTTCCGGCGCGGCGATCAGTCCCATAAATTTGATGCGCCGCGCCCCCCATGCCTTCAGAATTTCCACCGTTTTCACCGCCGACCCCCCGGTCGCCAGCATAGGATCGAGAATCAGACACACGGAGACGGTGGGGTGGATCGGCAGCCGGTTGTAGTACGACACAGGGCGCAGGGTGTGCTCGTCGCGGAACAGGCCGATGTGCCAGACTTCCGCCGCCGGGATCATTTCCCAGATGCCTTCCACCATCCCCAGGCCGGAACGCAGAATGGGAATCAGACCGATGGGTTCTTTCAGTTTGTAGCCTACGGTTGTGGTCAGCGGCGTCTCCACGGTGGTGGGGGCGATTTCCAAATCTTTGGTGGCCTCGTAAGCCAATAGCAACGTGATTTCGCGGATTAGCTCGCGGAATTTCTTGGGGTCGGTGTTCTTGTTGCGCAGATGGGTCAGTTTATGCTTCACCAGCGGGTGGTCGGAAACGTATACCTTGGCCATGGCTCTCCTTCATTCATTGTCAACGGATTGTCAACGGATTGTCAACGGATTTAACGGATCGAGATACTTGCTGTGGCCGGTCTTCCGACCGCGCCGCTGTTGGAAAGTCCCACCGCTTGCCCTACCAGAGGGTATTGTACACAGGCGGGGGTGATTGTCAATGGGATGGCTATTGCATCCATTGCCGGATCAAGGCATCGAGTTCGCCATTGGTTTGCATCTCGTTGAGGATGCCGGTGATGGCCTCGACGAGTTTGGCGTCTTCCTGGCGCGCGGCGACCGTGTAAGGTTCATCGGTGACGGGAGGGGTCAGCGTATGCAGTCCCGGCGTCTGCTGCATCGAGAGCTGTGCGGTCACATTGTCCACGATAACCGCGTCCACCTTGCCGGCGAGCAGCACGGAGATGATGGTTTCCGCGCTGTCGCCCGTCAACACTATGGGGGGGATGGGCATCGTTTTCTCCCAACGCAACGCGACCATGTGCGCTTCGGTGCCAAAAACCAGCGCTACCCGGCGACCGGCAAGGTCATCTACAGCGGCGATGGGAGAATTATCCGGTACCAGCAACACTTCGCCGGCATTGAAATAGGTTGGGCTGAAGGCGAATGTCTGCATGCGGGTGGGATCGGGGTAGAGGGCGGAGATAATGACATCGGCGCGGCCGGCGGTGAGGGCATCATAGAGGGCGTCGTAGCCGGTGGTGATGAAGTGCGCCTCGACGCCTAACCGTGCCGCGATGGCGCGCGCCAGGTCTACGTCCAGTCCGACCGCCTTTCCCTCTCCATCCACAAACTCGAAGGGCGGGAACGAGGGGTCCAGGGCCACACGTAGGACGCCCGCCGATTGAATCCGCTGCACCGCGTCGGAGCGCTGCGCCGCACAGGCACTCAGCAGTAACAGCAACCATCCCAGGAGTATCCACTTCACGGCGCGGCTACGTTTCCCCGACAGCCGCCCGGACGACAGGCTTTCTCCTGCATAAGGCTGGCGCATCGAACCGGCGATAGGCTCACCTACCTCCGATTTCGGGAGTGTTGGGCGCAGTGGTGTCTTCGGATGCCGCATACGAATGCAGCACTTCTTCGATCTCCCGCGTCAACATATCACTCATCAACAGCATCTGGATCAACTCCGCCTCGATCTCAGGGTCATCGGCCGGGCGTGTCTTCCAGGCCGACTCCAGCGCAACGTTCATCTCATGGAGATGCATGAGGGCGTCTTGAATGACCGCCGTCGGCTTCGTCGCGCGATGACGCAACATCACCAGCGGCCCACTTCCAAATCCCTGGACTTCCAATTCGGCCCGCAGGAGCGAGCTGAACACCTCCAAATCCTCCAGACCACCGAGGATTTCGAAAGCATGATCAGAGGCGATGAGATAGACGAACATTTCCAGGTCCATCTGGCTCATCAACCCTTCGGTTGCCAGGGCGTTATAAAGGTCAGTCACCGGCACGAGGATGTGCTGTGACTGCATCAAGAGCTGCGCTGCACGCGCCGTGATCGGATCTCTCATAGTAGCTCCACTGTATTAGGATATTCTACGGCTTCGGTTTCCGTCTGTCCAAAAATTCCAGAATGCGCTGTTCGTAACCGTATCCTTTGGGGCGGTACCAGCCACCGGGGACGCCGTCAGGCAGATACCGTTGTTCGACCCAGCCCTGCGGATAATCGTGCGGATACTTGTACTCTGGCGTCCGCTCGCGTTCGTCTCTCAGGAGGGTGTTCTGGTCACGCAGATAGGCCGGCGGCGGCGCGTAACCGTGTTCTTCGAGATACTTGAGCGCCTCCCAGTACGCGCCGGCGCTGTTGGATTTGGGCGACGTCGCCAGGTAGAGCGTCGCTTCGGCCAGGTGATACTGACCTTCCGGCATTCCTACCCATTCGAACGCCTGGGCGCAGGCCATGACCACAGCTACCGCCGTGGGCGACGCCAGCCCCACGTCCTCCGCCGCCGCGATCAGCAGTCGACGGAAGATGAAGCGAGGGTCTTCACCCGCTGCAACCATCTTCGCCAGGTAATAGAGCGCTGCGTCGGGGTCGGAGCCGCGGATGGACTTGATGAAGGCGCTGATGGTGTTGTAATGCTCGTCGCCCGATTTGTCGTACTGCATCGCGCGGCGCTGGATAGACTCCTCGGCGACAGCCAGCGTGATACGTTGGACGCCGTCGGCGTCGGGCGGGGTCGATTCCACCGCCAGCTCCAGCGCGTTGAGCGCGGTGCGCACGTCACCGTCGGCGAGGTCGGCGAGGTGGTGCAACGCCGCTTCCTCAACGCTGAGGGTGCGCCGGCCGTAGCCACGTTCTTCATCCGCCAGCGCCTGCCGCAGCAAGCCTTCGATCTGCGATATCGTCAACGCTTCAAAGCGGAAGATGCGCGAGCGGCTGAGGAGAGGCGCGATGATGGAGAAGAAGGGGTTTTCGGTCGTGGCGCCGATGAGGGTGATGGTGCCGTCTTCGACGACGGGCAGCAGGCCATCCTGTTGCGCCTTGTTCCAGCGGTGGATTTCGTCGATGGCGAGGATCGTGCGGACGCCGTACATGCCCCGGCGTTCCTGGGCTTCTGTCACCAACTTGCGCAGGTCGGCAATGCCGGCCAGCACGGCGTTGAGCGTCTCGAAGTGCGCGGAGGTAGTGTTGGCGATCACGGCAGCCAGCGTTGTTTTGCCCACGCCCGGCGGCCCCCAGAAGATGATGGAGGAAAAGAGGTGGTCGCTTTCGATGGCGCGGCGCAACAAGCGCCCCGGCCCGATGATGTGCTCTTGCCCGACGAACTCGTCCAGCGTACGCGGACGCATCCGCGCGGCCAGCGGCGCTTCGCGGCGCAATTGTTCCTGGCGACTATATTCAAACAAGCCCATAAGGGCTAAGTATACCCAGAGTCGCCAGATTCGCAATCGGCAGAGGGATGGTGCCAATGATGGGACAGTCTTTACAAAGCAAAGAATCCCCTTCTCCCCCGCTTGCGGGGGAGAAGGGGATTTGGGGGGGATGAGAGGGCTATCGCCTATGACCGACGTGTCAACCTATGATGCACCATCCCCAAAGTCCCGTTCGCCACCTGGTAAGGATGGCTGAATAGTGACAACGAATCAATGAATGAAATCGGACCTCCATTCGTTTATTCGTTTCTGCGGCGGGTTGGCAAGGCCGCCTATATTTTTATCCGGGCTTCGAGCAGCTCCTCATCGTCTGAACTCGGCCCGGCCAACACCCGGTACACGCCTGGCTCCAGTTTCCATTGTTTTGCCGGCGCATCGTAATAGCGCAGTTCGTCGAGGGGGATGGCGATCTTGACCTCTGCCGTCGCTCCCGCGGGGATGGCGACTTTCTCGAAGCCTTTCAGCAGCTTCTTCTGCCGCTCCACGCGGGAGTTTTCCATCCCGACGTAAACCTGCACGATTTCCTCGCCATCCCGCGCGCCGGTATTGCTGACCTCCACGGTGACTTCCAGATTGTGTTCGTGGCGCGCGACGCGTACATCGCGGTAGGTATAGGTGGTGTAACTCAGTCCAAATCCAAAGGGATAAGCCGGTTTCAGTCCCCGGTGATCCAGCAAGGTGTAGCCGTGGTACAGGTCATAGGTAATCTCTGGATCCGTGCTGCTGAAATAGGGTAGATGCGCCGCGTTGGTGGGGATAGTGAAGGGCAGTTTGCCACTGGGATTGACGTCGCCGAACAGAAGACGCGCCAGGGCCGTACCGCCTTCCATACCGGCGTACCAGCTATAGAGAATCGCCGGCACCTTGGCCGCCCAATCCTCGATCATAATCATGCTGCCGCACACCAGACAGACCACGGTGTGCGGGTTGATGCCGGCGACCGCTTGAATGAGCGCCTGCTGCTCCGGTTTGAGCGACAGGCTCTGGCGATCACCGCCGGGAGCCAGGCCCGCCGGACTGGGGGCGGCGGCGGCACTTGATTGCATCATCATCTCTAGCTGCGCCGCTTCGGCGGACCGCCCCATATTCCGATACCCGGCAATGACGGGTTCGAGCATCTCTTGCATTCCGCCGGGCGAGACGAATTCACCCTCGTCGTTGAAATCGTTCCCGGCGATGATGATGACACCATCGACCTCTCCGGCCAGCTTCTGCGCTTCGGCGCTGTGGCTTTCGTCGCGGTGGAGGATTTCCACGCCCGAACCCAGATACTTTTTCAGCCCTTCCAGCGCGGTGATGACGTAAGGCGCATACACCCGACTGGAGCCATGGTCGCCTGTGTTTTCCTGAGCAGCCAGTTGGCCCAAAACCAGCACCCGCTTGACGCTTTTATCGAACGGTAGCACTGCCCCTTCATTCTTGATCAGCACCATCGATTTTTCGGCGGCTTCGCGGGCCAGGGCGATATGCTCCGCGCAGGCGACCACTGTGGCGGGGTAGGTTGTCGGATCGGGCGTATGCTCGAAGACCAGCAACGTGCGCAGCACCCGCAGAGCAGCCCGGTCGACGACGCTCTCCGCGACTTCGCCATCCTGCACGGCCTTCAGCAGGTTCTTTTGGTAGTGGATGGGCAGCGGCATCTCCACGTCCAGCCCGGCTTCGATGGCTTTTTTGCCGTTCCGTATCCCAAAAATGAAGTCCGAAATAGTGAAACCCTCGAAGCCCCAATCGTCGCGCAAAATCTCGGTCAGCAGCCAGTGGCTCTCGCAGGCCTGATCGCCCCGGAAGCGGTTGTAAGCACCCATCACCGAGGCCGCGCCCGCCTGGACGATCTTCTTGAAGTGCGCCAGGTAGACTTCGTGCATGGTGCGATCATCGGCCTGCACGTTGACGAAGAAACGGCTGTTTTCGATGTTGTTGCAGGCGTAGTGCTTGACGCAGGCCATCACGTTGTGTTCCTGGACGGCGCCCGCGAGGGCTTTTCCCATCTCGCCCACGAGGAAGGGATCCTCCCCATAAGTCTCCTGCGCCCGTCCCCAGGCCGGATGACGGAGCAGGTTGACGCAGACCCCACCGAAGAAGTTAGCTCCTTGCGCGCGCGCTTCTTTCCCGATGGCGTCGCCGATCCGTGCTTCGAGCGCCCGGTCGAAACTGGCGCCGCGCGCCATCGATACCGGAAAGCAGGTGGAGGTGCCCATCACGACGCCGCGCGGGCCGTCGGTGAACTTGATCGGCGAAACCCCCAGGCGCTCGACGCCATTGGTCGCAATCGGCGTGGGGTTGTAGGAGTTGTTGTACTTGATCTGGTTGTTCACCATATCCCAGTTGCCGTTGAGTAACCAGACCTTTTCCTTCAACGTCATTTGACCGAGGATTTCGTCGGCCTTGTGCGCGATTTCGGCGCGAGATAACGTACACTTGGTTTCTTTGTTGAACATGTTGACCTCCCAATAGTTTGATAGTCGTTAGTATGGTTGTCTCATGGTGAGACAGGTTTACGTATAGCGTAGTATAGCCCGATTGTGGACAGAGGGCAAATGTTATTTCGGGGCAAGTGTCCGGCCGGGCACATTTTGAACCATAGAGACATGGAGGACACAGAGAAAATTAAAAATTTCGTAACCGTTTAGTTCGGTGAGTCCTGTATGCCGGGAGAAGATTTCCCCTCCCCCTGCCCTCTCCCCAGCGAACGCCGGCGAGAGGGAGAAAAATAAGGTTTTTTGCGGGCGGGCGCACAGCAACCCTTCGAGCATGGCGTTATGCTCTGAGTGGGAAAGGAAGGCTGCATCTACGTGTTCTACGACGGCGGGGTGGGAGCGTGGAGCGCCTTCACCGACGAGTGGGACGAGGGCGAGCCGATTGACGATCCGGGCATCGTGCCGCCGCCGGGCTTCTACCAGCCTATTCGCGGCTTTGGGTTGGTCTGGCGCGAGCAGCTAAACGTCCGCGCGCGGCTAGGCTGGGCGACGGCGTCGGAGCAAGGTTACGATACCGCCGTACAGCGCACCTCGCACTGGAAGTACAACGACACCTACATCCGCGCCCTCGACGGCGGGACGTGGCGGTTGGGGCCGGAGGGCAGTGAGTGGGAGTATCTGCCCGCGCCGTGAGCAGAGAAGAATTTTTAGGTGGATCATTGGTTCGAAGATGCGGGGCAGGGCGGTATCTGGCGCGCCGGAGCTGTTGGCGGCGATGGCGACTTCGATGCCGCCTTGTGCTGCCTGGCCCTTTGCCGTCACCCTATAGCGGCCAATTCACAGACCGTCATAACCTCTCCGGTTGCGGCAAGGGAGCGTGAAAGGTGCGCATCGCTATTTGTTGGTGAATTAACTGATTATCCAGGCGGCACTCAGTCTGTAAGGGTTGTCCATGGGCGGCGCTGAGATGAATCAAGTCGCGGTGCCTGGACCACCAGGGTTTGGGATAGGGGGCCAATTCCAAAGTCAAGACGAAGATTTGCTCTTGAGAATTGAAGTGCGGTGCCATATCTAACGCTATCGTATGATCATAGGGCGTCACGACTTTCTCGACGATAAGCTGGGTTCCCTGATGAAGCGCCACGTGAATTGGCAGGGAAGTTGGAATGGCCAGGTCTACTTCGATATGATAAAGACAAGCGTAAGGAGAACGAAACGTTTGGGCGAGACGCTGGCCGCTGCTGAGTTCAATAGACTCTCCGTTCTGGTCGCCAGGATACACTCCCAATACCATCCAGCGTGAAGTGTCTGCATCCCAAAAGATTGGCCCCAGTTCATCGGCTACTGGCTGAAGATGGATGGGCAAGGTGGGTGTAAACTCGCCCTCAACTCGATTATGACCGAAGCAAAGCATATTTTCACATTCTTCCAAGCGTTCATCCTGAACCCGGTAATCTTCTGGTCGAATTTCGGCATTTGACTTGACGAGCGGAATGTGATTCGGCTGCGACAAAGTCAAACAGCGTTGAGGGATTCCCCGAAACCAGGTACGTGGAAAGACACGGTGAGCGATTTGTTGGTAAGTGTCCCACGTCATTTCACTTGGATGATGAGGATTAGTGCAACTATACGGACTAAAAATTGTCTTGTTGGGGGTCGTGAACAGACAAAAACCATCTGGTGTCAACAAGCGTTTCACTTCGCGCATGAATTGTTCAGCGGACGCTACATGCTCAATCACCTGCGAGGAAAACACAAAGTCAAATGAGGCGTCGGCAAAAGGTAAATGTAAAGCGTCCGCCTGCAGATAACATAAGCCAGAACTTGCATATCTATGTTGAGCATATTGTAAAGCTGCATGACTAAGGTCCACTGCAATGATATGCCGGGTCGCATAACTTGCCAGCCAAAACGAACCATAGCCAACCCCGCAACCCAAATCGAGTACACGTCGACCGTAGCTATAACGCAAGGCTTCCCGATAGGAGGCCATGTGACCCAGATGCATAGCAGCATTGTAGAACTGCACTAAGGGCAGATAGCGTTCACCTTCGTTAGTGATAATCGTTGTCAGTTTAGCGAGATCTGTCTTCCCTTCCATTTTACTCTATCTCCACGCATGATTGTGGTACCCGACTACATTTCACAATACCAGATGCTCGTAGAGCATTTCCAGGTTCAGGGTGGGGCAGACTGTTTCGTGGCAGAGGATGGTTTGCGTGGCGGCGGTGAGGCCGAGCCGGACGGTCTCTTCGGGGGACATATTTTCCAGCAAGCCATAGGCCACGGCGGCGGTGAGCGCGTCCCCGGCGCCGGTGGGATCGACAGCGTCCACGGGGAGCGCCGGCAGCCGCCCGCTTTCTTCGGCGGTAGCATAAAACAGCCCTTCGGCGCCGAGTGTGATCACCGCCAGCTCGACCCCCAACTGCACCAGACGCCGGGCGCCCGCCCCAATCGCTTCGGGGGTGTCGCAAGAGGCGCCTACGAGCGCTTCCGCTTCCTCTTTGTTGGGGGTGATGACCGCCATATCGGGCAGGTAGGGATGCAGACGGGGGGCCAAAGCCGCCGTGGTTGGATCGACGCACACGGGCACATCAAACTGGCGGGTCAGACGGAAGAGGGTTTCGAGTGTGCGAGCAGAAAGGTTCGCGTCGATGCACACCATGTCTGTCGTTTTGATCAATCCACGCAAGCGATGGATGTGCCCGGGGGTCAGCGCCCGCATGATGTCCATGTCTTCAAAGGCCAGCCAGAGTTGTTTGTCATAGTGGTGCAGGGCGACATAGGAACATGTTGGTTTTGCGGGGACGACAATGCTGGCATCGGTGTGGATACCCAGCGTCCCCAGCGACTGCAACAGCGCACTCCCGGACGGATCGTCGCCCACGGCGGTGACGAAATGTACGTCCGCTCCTAGCCGCGCCAGGTTCTCGGCGATGTTGCGCGCGACGCCGCCCCAGCCCCAGCGGATATTCGCCGGATTCGATTGGGCGGGTTCTACGGCCCGGTCACGCGGGTAGACTTTGACGTCCAGCCCGGCAGCGCCAATCACCAGGACACAATGCTCGGCTCCACTCATTCTTCTTCCTCCTTCCCGCCAATCAGCACCCGCGGCGTCTCGACGAGGGGCGCCGGCGCTGGTTCATAAGGATCGAAGAGAACCCGACCATCCATACTTCTCACGAACAAGGTATCTCGCTCCTGCTTCAGGGCTGCTTCAGCAGTGGGGAAATCAGCCGAAATCCTTTCGATCAGCAGAACATCGCCGGCTTGAGCCGGCGGTAGCGACTCGCCGACGGTAGGTATTTTCAACGCCCGATAATGCGCATCGGGTCGCAATTGGAAGAAGGACAAGGCTTCGATGTTGACAGGTGTATAATCGGGTGGCAGGTACTCAGGGAGCATCTCGTGCGGCGTCAGCACTTGAAAAGGCGTCACGAGCATGACGCCGGTTCTGACCAGCGTTTGATTGACCATTTCGTATACAGGCACAATCAGCGTCCATTCGCCCGGCGACACGCGCGACGGCAATTCCAACAGGTGCGTCATCCATTGGGTCATATCCTGGCAGGCGGCGACACGTTCGAGGTTATCTTCAAAGCTCCAGTAGCGTTCGCTTGCGGCCAGGATTTCCTGGGCGTCGGTGAAAGCCCGGATGACTTTCCCGTCGGCGCGCAGTACAAAATGAATCAAGCCGGCAAAATACAGCGCCACCGCGCGGTTGTAAGCGGCGACCTGGGTGACCTCGAGGCGCAGCCAGTTCAACGCCCGCTGCGTCTCGTCGAGGGCTTCTTCCCAGTGTTGCAGTCGGCGCAAAATCTCGGCTTTGTAAAGCACCACCAGGGCTGTTGTGGATTGATCCTGTTCCGCCCACGCTGCCTTAAAGAGGGTCTCGAGGGAGACTAACGCCTCTTCCCACTGGCCGGCAGCGTTGTAGCGGTGCACCTCGCCCTGAAGCCTGTCCTTGAATGGCGCGGGCACTTCTCGCAGCTCCAACAAAGAGAAGGGCGTTAATTCCTCAGGGACGTAGACCAGACGCATAACCGATCACGCTTTTGGCCGTGTAAGCCGCGCTGCCGAGGGTAATGCCGGACCGAAGGGGGTCTTCTTCTTCTGGATGGCGTTGACAATGTGGATCAGGCTTTCAGCCTGCTGGAACATCAACTGTTGCACCGCCGGATCACGATCGGCCATGGCCCGCAGCACCTCCATAAAACTCATGACGATGAGTTGAGAAGGCACTTTATAGTCATTCTGAGCCAGATCTTGAATTTGGGTGAGCATGCTGTTAATCACTTCGACTTGCGCCTCGACGCCGGCCGCAGCTAATAGATCGGCGCGTTTGGCTTCCTCATCGAGAGTATAGAGGTCGATATTGCGTTGCAGTTTAGCCTGCCAAAACTCCAACCACTGCCGCGAAATGGCCTCTTCGGCCGGCTGTACCGGCATCAACTGCACCGATTCGACGACAAGGCCGCGCTCTTTGGCCGTAGCCGCCATCTGTTCTTCGACGAACTTTTGCGTTTCCTTAAGCGCTGTGGGTTTGACGGGCGGCGGCGCCGCCGGCTCGACTGTGCCCCCCTCATGCATCGCCCAGTACCGCGGGTTGATAAAATCATCCAGCGTGTACTGTTCGAGTCTGTCGCGCACAAAACCATCCAATGCGCCGTTCACCAGGCCATAGCGCCAATCCTGGACCCGCCCGCTGCCCGCGCGGCTTTTGATGTACTTCGACGTGGTCAACTGAAGCACGGCCTCGGCGTTGAAAGGATAGGCTTGGGAGGGAAGCGTTTCCTCTTGGAGATAGGAAGCGGCGCTCGAAGACGTACTCCCCGGAGAATTGGCAACCCTGAAGCGAATCTCCACGTCGCAGTACGCCGGGATACCATCCAGCGTCATAAACTCGACGCGCAGACTACGCCGCTGTGGTCGCAAGTCCACGACATCCCACACGCGCTCGAAAGGTGCCAATTCGTAGAACCCCGGGCCGAGGACGCGGCAGAGTCGGCCCAGTTTGCTGGTCACGACGGCGCTATCGTGCGCGATGCTCAAGAATCCCGGCCCGCCGACTTTGTACATCACCGTCGGCCCATCGGGATCGGTTTGCCCCTCGTACACCCGCAAAAGAGGTTTCTTCGGCGGTCTTTGGGGCAAACCATACAACAGATGATCGATCAGATCTGCAGCTTCATCCCATGACAGATCAAAAAAATGCTGCGCGAACTGGACAAACAGTTGCTGTACCCCGGTTTTCGCCCCCTGCACACAGAGGAAAAAAGCGGCGCCCACGAGGAGCACACTGACCAGAATGCTTATTTTGATGCTGCTCCCCCCGGCATCCCGGGGCACAATTTCCGGGATATAGGCGATGAACAAGAGGGTGATGAAAGCTATGGAAAAAACCAACTCGACCAGGGAGATTAAATCGGCACGCTGATGTTTTGTGAGGTGCATCGTTTAGCCCTCCTTGGTCATTTGGGAAAGCTGAAGCAGAGTGGGCATAGCCGATTCAGGCAGCATCCCTTGGATGTGGGAATCTTGCGCCATGTGGATCAGATTTTCGAGCAGGTGATAGGCCACAAAATCAATGCTCATCTCGGGATCCGCCAGGGGTTGCACTTGCTTGAGCAGCTTGGCAAGTACATCGGTGCGTGCCTTACTGCGCACTTTTGTCAGAGCTTCCAGGCGTTTGACTTCGGTAGTGGTTTGCCATTCGAGCGTCTTATTGATCCACCGTGCCTTCCATGCCTCCACGCGCTGTTGGATCACCTCGGCGTTGACCGGCGTAACTTTGTTGCCTATGCCGCCGCCGAGGATTTCAAATCCTAAAGGTTCAAGAGTCTCCTTCACCACGGCGCGTACCCGTTTAGCTATCGCCAGGCGCGTCAGCGTGCTCTCATCGTCAAGACTGTAGATGTCTTCCAGGCTGTACTCGGGCACCACCTGTTTGAGTCGATTCAACGCCGTTTTGAGTGGAATATCGTCCCAGGGACGTGCCTGGTGCGCCTCTAAAGGCGTTTTGCCCGTAGGGTCCACTTCCTGTGACAAGACAAGCTCGAAAATAGTCCGTTTGTTGTGATAGGGCCATGGCTCCTGACGCGCCAGGCTTTGGAGATTGATCTTGCGCTGTCCGGGATAGATGCGGAACAGCGACGAAATCGGGAGATTGATTTCGATGCCATCGCGTGTCATGGCCGTGGTACGCATACTGCGGAACTGGTTGCGCAGATCGATCACCTGGTACGGTGATTCGGTTGCCTGGGTAAACGTGACGCCTGGGCCAACGATGCGCTTGAGACTCGAACTGGCCTTGAGAATGACGACGTTTTCCGGTTCGGTCATGATCCAGCCGGGGCCACTGCCGTAGAAAGTTTGCCCTTCGATCTGAGTTTTCACCGCGCCATCTTCCACAATCCAGGAGGGTTTGGGAAAGGTGGTGAAAAATCCTGTAAACAGTTGAAACTGCTCGGGCATGGAGGTGGTTTCCTCGTCGGCAGGAGCAGGGATCACCGCGGAGATGCCTGAAATGACCGTCATGACGGCCAGCGCCGCCGGGAATGTCACAAAGATAAAGAAGAGCACGAACTTCAAAACTGTCGGTAAAGTCGGGGGCGCGTTAAGCAATCCCACGCCCAGGTCGCGGACGGTGATCAACACCACCAAAAGACACACTCCCCACAGCGCCCGTGCTATGAGCGCGCTGAACTGCGTATTGGAGGAGGATGGAAAGGCGCCGGTAGCCCACAAATAGGTCAAGAAAATACTCAACGGAATGAAGAAGCTGGAACGGAGGATCGTCCAGAACGAGACGGGCAGCATGCCGATCCACAGTAATCCGGGTAAAAACCATAACAGCGGCCCCCACATGCGCAGCAACGCCCATAGCAGACGCATGAGCGGATGGACAAACTTACCCTCGAAGCGCGGAGGATGATTGCGGATATACGGGGCCAGGCCAAAAAGCCCCCCAATGTATAGGACCAGCACTATGAGTCGTAGCAGCAGCATGGGTTGAACCTCCTCACTTCACTTCTTTCGTTCACTTTAGCACAGAATTGGAAAAAGGAAAAGTGGAGTGCGGCTTCCCGCTTCTGGGTTCGTTTATAGGTAAATTGCCAATGCGCCCCACCGCCGGCGTTCCTGGAGCCGCGTGGGGTACAGCGGATGTGTTTCAATCTGCCACGCCCGGTTTTAGGGGTCAATCTGGTCAACTTGGCGCAACAACTTATTCCCTGTGCCAGGTTCGGCGCGGATTTCGGTGTGCCACATGCTGCTGAATGACGAGATAGGCGTATTCCTATACGCCCCCCTTCCCCAGGGGGGCGGGCGGCTGAATAGTTACGACCCAGATTGCTCCTGAGACGATGTCGCTGCAAGGCGGCCTACTTTTTGTTTCTCAGCGTCAGCGGTAAGAAGATGTCATAGGGATAGGCATCGATCAACACGGAGTCGGTCCACGGACCGTAGCTGCCAGATTTATCGATCATAGCCACACGCCAGTAATATTCCTTGGCCGTGTATGTCTTCAGCGGGGTGAAGATGGCGTTATCTGTCGTTTCCGAGTTAATCAAAGGCGAGAACTGTGGGTTTTGTGCAATCTCGATCCTATAGTGACATACACTCGTCGTCGTTATGGGCTCCCAGATGAAGGTGGGAAACCCTGCGCTTACTTCCATTCCGGGGAGCGGCGAAATGAGCGTGGGAGCCGGATACTGCTTGGTGAATGTATAAACGCCTGAGAAAGGTCCATCCTTCCCATTGGCGTCCACCACAGCCACGCGCCAGTAGTAATCACCGTCGGCATACGTCTTGGCCGGGGTCCATGTGATGGTATCCAAGACAAAGTTCTCGATAGGCGAAGAAAAGTTCGGGTTGTTGGCAACCTGCAAGCGGTATTTCGCCGCGGTCCAACCTACCGTTGTGGTGTCGCCCGGCAGCAGGGAAGCCTCCCATCGAAACGTCGGGCTGCTGTGGATGACGCCGCCTATGGGCGGTTCCACGAGCGAGGGCTGTGGCAAGGTGATGATGAGCGTACTGACCGGCGACCAGTCACTGGCGTAGGGTAAAACCAGCGAGTTCTCGGCGCGCACGCGCCAGTAGTACGTCCCCGCTTGATAAGCCTCAAGGGGCGTGTAACTCTCATGATTCACGTCTTTCCTCAACACGTTCTGTGAAAATTCCGGGTTGGTGGCGCTCTCAAACTGATAATTGGCCGCGCCCTCTACGGCATCCCAGATGAATTTTGGTGTTGAGTATGTCCCCGCGGTGCGCAGATTGCCCGGCGTCGGGCCGGATTTGGTGAACACCTGCGGTTCGCTCGGCGGCGCGTTATAGTAAACGTCGTTAAGCTTGTGCCGTATGCGATAGCGCCAGTAGAGCGTGTTATCTTCATAGATGTTCAAAGTGGTATACAGGTACAGAAAAATATCTGGGTAAAGCTCGCAGCCTTTCCATTTTGCCTGCATGGATTGTACAACGCTGGTAAACCCTGGATCGCGGGCTACCTCCAGCTCATATCCGCCGAGGAGATCCGTCTTCGGTGATTCGGCATAGAGATAAGGGGAGTAGAGAAGCGGGGGGCGTTCTTCCGGCAATTCTCCTATCGGCATTGCTAACGTGACCCGATCGCCAATTGTCTTGAACTCACGGAGGATGCTGGGAGAGACGCCGTTGTCAGGGACAGTATCCGCGGCTGTTGTGGCTTCATTAGCCGTTGCGCTGAATAGAACCGCCGATAAGGAGAAAGGCTTATCGCCTCTGTCCCCAATCGCCGTTTTGGGCAGGCGCAATTCGACGTATTGGATGGTGGAACTGTAGAAAATGGCACCCCCTATCTGTCCAATGTCGACCAGGTTTTTAATTTGAGGGTCCCACGAGAGCGTGTTCGTTATCCAGGTATACACGGGAATATAACCGGTATCGAGAGCGGTGCCGTTATACGTAACGTAGAGCGCATACTCGGGTTGATAGTAAGAAGATGTCGTGAGTGCGGGACGGTTGGCAGGCGCGAAAGAAGCACCTTGCCCTTCTGCCTGGTTGCCATCCAGGTACAGGCCGTATATCATCGATGTCCCCGTCGTGGGGTTGATGTGAAAGCCCACGAACCAGTTATCTTTGTCCTGCGCCACGTAGAGAGAGGTCAATTCGGCGGCTCCCAGACCCTCGTCTGGATCCATGGCCATCAGGCTGTCATACTGGGAGGGAAGGGACCCGAGTCCATACGTACCTATCCCTAACCAGCGGGTCTGCATCGCCACAATCAGCCGGCGTGTTGCACTCCACGTTCCCACTGTGTTACCGCTGCTATCCAGTCCCCGGACGCGCCAGAAATAAGTGCCGATAGGCAGACGCACCACCGGCGTGTGGTGGGTGTACGTGGTGCGAGTGAGGTAGGCGGTTGTAGAAAAAGCCGGGTCGTTGCTCAGTTCGATCTCGTAACGCAGTGCATCTTTTTGTGCTTGCCACTCGAAGGAAGGTAGCGTGGCGAAAACTTTTTCGCCGTGTTGTGGGGCCAGAAGTAGAGGCGCCGTTGTCGCTGCTGCGCGTGGTCGGCGCGTCACATCGATTTGTGTTAACGAGGGTTGATTGGTCAGACTGCCCGTTAATACAGTGCCGGCCGCGGCATACGGCGTCACCCGCCAATAATAATTTGTATTGGCCGTGGGGGTGAAAGGGTTGCCCTCGGTCGGCGTAGCACTCAGGTTCTGCGTGAGAACCGTCCATTCCGGTGAGCCAAAGTTCGGGTCGTCGTCGACTTCCAAGCCATAGTAGGTAGCTTCTTCCCGCGGCTCGACCCCGGGAACGAACGTCCGCGACCAGTAAAATGTCGGTGTATCGACGGTGTAGTCATACGAGATGGGAATATCCCGCGGCGGGGCGTAGTTCCCAGAAGCGACCGACGGAGGAGCGTAGAAATAGCGCGGCCAGATATTTTCGGGTATCGCCGGGGGCTCCACCGGTCGAAAACTCTTAACCTCGCTTGACACACCAACGTTACCGTCCTGATCATAGGGGGTGACCCGCCAATATATCGTCTTATCCCATTCATCTCCCTTCCAGTTGATTTGCTCGTGAAAGGTGTTAGCGGTGTCAGCCGTCCAAAGGGTGCTGGCAAAGCCTATATCATAGCTGACTTCCCAATGGTAGCGACGCGCTTCACGCACCGGCGTCCAGGTGAACAAGGGCGCGTTGGTCAATTCGTTGTTGAGGGGGGTCAATAGTACCGGTTGATGATACCACTTTTTTTGAAAGCTCCACGCTTCACTGTAAGGTCCTACCCAGTTATTGCCGTAGAGGGCGGCGACGCGCCAATAACGGGTTTCATCGTTGGGAAACGAGTCCTCGGGTGTATAGGTAGTTTGTTCCGTCGTGACGGTGGTGAGCCCGGAGACGAAAGTCGGGTCGGTGCTGTGTTGGAGTCTGTAAGCCACGGCGCCCTTCACCGCCGTCCAACGGAATGCCGGGGTGTAGGCCGGCTTGGAACCGTTTGCCGGTTCCAACAACTGCGGGATTTGGGCATACCCCACTGTGAATTGGCGGACCTCACTCAACAAACCGTTGCGCGATGCCGCGTCACGGGGCATGACGCACCAGTAGTAAGTCCCGTTTGCCAGGCGTGTGCTGAGATTGTACGATGTCGCCAGGGTTGTGTACTGGGAAGCCGGTGAAAGACAGTCAAAGTCATTGTCGATCCGGAGGACATAATCGGCAGCCCCGACGACCGGCGACCAGGAAAAGATCGGCGCTTCGAAGAATTCGATGGTCGCACCGTTGGCAGGCGCTGAAAGCAGCGGCGCATTGCCGGTGGTGCCCCAATCCTTCGTGAACTGTCTAACGAAGCTCCATTCCCCCACAGGCGTCGGCTTTTCCACCCGCACCCGCCAATAGATGGGGCCATCCAGCAAATTGCTATTCTGAATAGGAATATAGCGGATATTCGACGTGGTTACATTATAGAGGAGCGGCTCGTTAAACCCAATCTGATCGTCAATCTGAAGGCGATACTGGGTTGCACCCGTCACAGGTTCCCACACAAACAGGGGGACTGCAGTCGGCGGATAATTCAACACAGTAGTCGTGATTCCATCAGCCGGCTCGACCAGGACAGGCGCCGGCCAGACAGTCGGCGCTGAATAGAGTGCCGTCGGCATAGGGAACAGCACGATGCTGCACAGCACGATAGACGTCATGATCCGCCAGAGAGATGAAATGCCCCGCCGGCTATCAAAGGTGAAAAGGTTTTTCATTTTCATCGTTAGCCCTCCTGCTATACATAATGAAACGCTTGGACAAACTTTCACCCTCATTATAGAAGTTGAAAGCCCTTGTGTCAATTTCGCGCCTCGGGTAAGGCGCCGAAAGGCCCCGGCTAAAGCATCACCGCCAGCAGCAGGATGCCCGTTTCGACGCCCATGACATAGGCGAAGAGCCGCCATGAGCCAGGGGTGTTGAAGTGGCGCAGGTGATACTCCATGCCGCCGATGATGACGACGACGGCCAGCAATGAACCGGGTAGGATCACCGCCTGGCGCAACGCTACTGCACTGCGATAGAGCGGACCGTATAGCCCGCCCCCGCCCCAGAAAGCCGCATAGATCGTTGCCACCACATCGGCAGCACTGTTGAGCGCCAATAACGCCAGAACACTGCTCGCCACCCACAGAATAGCGGTCAGCCCTTTCAGAACGATAGGTTTATGGAAGAGATGGGTTATGGTCATCGTCAAAGAGTCCTCAGTCAGATAGCGCACAGTTCAAAGGGAGCCAATCCTCGGCGCCGGCAACGAGGCTGCCGGTGATTCCCAGATAAGCGGACGGGTCGCGGCGCTCGATCTGTGCCAGTACCTGGGCCATAGACAGGTCATTTTCTGTATCGCGCCAGACCAGGGCGGCGGGGAATGTCCCATCCGCCAGGGGAGGAACGATAGCGAAGTGCAGGTGAACCCAGGAGGAACGGTAGCTTCCCTGATAGCCGAGCAGCTCACCGGCCTTGACGGGGACGTCTGTACTGCCGGGCGGAAAGGCCGCGTTCACGTAGCTCGTCTGCCCATCCGCCGCGGCCATCCCTCCGTAGAAGGTCCACACTTGCCGACCGGGTTCCAGCGGATCGTCGTGCAGGATGGCGACGGCATCAGGCCAATCCGCGCGCCGCATCAACCGTCCATCGGCCACGGCATAGACAGGCACCGTATGGTCGTAACCGATGCCCATCAACAACAGTGTCTCGTTGTACCAGTACAGTCCCAACGCACCAGAAGTAGGGAGAGGCCAGGGCGCTCCGGGACAGACCCCGGCGACAGGGGCGGCAATCCCGGCCGTGCGGCGGGGACGGAAAAGGATTGTGTCAGCCTTGATATCAGTGGCGATGTAGTGCTCCTGGAGAACGGCAAGCATCTCCGGCGTCCAGCGCTCCTGGTAGACCGGATCATCACGAAAATGATGGATCAGGATCAGCGGGAACTTTTCCGCCCGCATGTCATTCAGGAGTGGGGTTTGGTCCCACAGTCCCGCGTTCGCCAGTTGCGTGACCTCGAAGGGTTGGATGTAGAGCGGCTCATGGTGCAAAGTGATCAGCCCCATATACTCGTCGGCCAGTAGCGGTCCGGCAGTTTCTGCCACCAACGCTTGCAACTCGTGCAAACTCGGCTGGGCGAGGGAGCGGTACTTGAAATCCTGGACGGGATGCAGCAACGTGAACCGCATCAGCATTCCTGCCTGTATCGCCAACAAGATTAAGACGATGCTGCGGACGAGCGGCGGAACCCACGCCGGAGCGGACGATTCGGCGTCACGATGCCAGACTTTGCCGCTCCACGCCACCACCGTCCCGCCGACCAGCGCCAGCGCGGCGCAGAGTTCCAGCAGATAGTTGACGTTCGATCCGATTTTGCCGCTAGTGATTGCTGAGACCAGTGCCCCCGCCAGGTATGGAACTACCATCGACCAACCGACGGCCCCGTTGAGTTTGCCCCGCGCATGGGGCGGGATCGCGATGACCAGCACGCCACAGAAAAACAGCAGCAGGGGAGCCAGCTCGAGCAGCTCGCGCGCGTAACGCTCCACGGTTTCGATGTTGAAGGGATTGACGTTGGCCGTAATGATGTTGAAGAAGAACCCTCCGTCGGTCGCCAGATTCAAGATGACGAAGAGAATCAGACCCACGCCCCCCACTATCCCGGCCAGGGTAAAGGCGGCGCGTCGGCCTTGTTGCGTCCACACCCAGACAAAGGCCGCCAGCGGCGCCGCCAACCCGTAGGATTGGCGGGTGTAGATGGCAGCAACGAGCAGCAGCGCGGTTTCCACCAACGCGCGATGGCCCTGAGGGCGGCGGGCAATCACATCGAGGGCGGCAGTGCTCAGCGCCAGCGCCAACAAGTCGATGCGGGCCAGCTTGGACCAGCCCACCACATAGGGGAAGGCAAGGAAGAGCAATGCCGTGAGACGCGCGGCGAACCGGTCGTGATTCTGCGCGTCAATCACACCTCCCAGGAAATAAGCCGTCGCCAGCGCGCTGACCACCGAGATCAGACGCCCTGCCCAGAAGTGTGGACCGCAGAGCCAGATAAAGGGCGTCATCACCAGAACGTAGAGCGGCGGGTAGTTGGTGACGGTATAGGGTGGCGTGTCGAGCGTAGCGCGGTAGAGCGTGTGCCCTTCGAGCAGACGCATCGCTTGATCCACCAGGGGAGCTTCGCCGTAATCCAGCGGGTAGGGGTAAAGAAGCGCCAGGATGGCGTGGATGCCATAGATGATCAGCACGACGGCCAAGACAACGGTAACGAGAGTGCGCGCGCCGACTTCCAGATAAGCGGTAGGAGTGCTGGTTTTTTTTGTCGATGCAATCACAGAGCGTTTCCTCAATAAGTCACACATCCTTAGGTTTTGATCCACACACCGGGCAGTCGGGATTACGGTCGACATTGACCATATCGAAGGCGCCTGACAGCCCTTCCCAGAGCAGAATCTTGTCGACGATCGGTCGATCCAGGTTCAGCAGTATTTTCACGGCTTCGAGTGCCTCCAGAGCGCCGATGACGCCCGCCGTCGCGCCCAGAACACCCAGTTCCGCCGGGGTGGGGTACGTTCCCGGTTCAGGGAGCTGCGGGAAGACGCAATGACGGCATGCGTGGCCGGGAAGGTAGGCGCCCATCTGCCCCTCGAAGCGCGCAACCGCGCCCCAGACCAACGGTACCGCCGCACGCACGCACAACTCGTTCATCAGCGCCTTGGTTTCCAGGTTGTCGCTGGCTTCAACGACGAGGTCATACTGTTGGACTAAAGCCAGGCCATTCTCGCGTAGCACACGCACTTCATAAGGAATGGCCTTGACCTCAGGATTCAACGCGCGCACCCGCTGCACGGCAGCGATAGCTTTACTGCGCCCGACGTCATCGGTGGTGTAGAGAATCTGGCGGTTGAGGTTGGAGAGCACGACCTGGTCATTGTCGGTGATGCCCAACACGCCGACGCCCGCCGCCGCCAGGTAGAGAAGAATGGGCGAACCCAATCCGCCTGCACCGACGACGAGCACGTGCGATTCACGCAACTTGGCCTGACCGGCAACTCCAATTTCTGGAATCACCACCTGACGGGTGTAACGATCGTCCACAAGACACCTCCTCGTATAAAATAGCCCCAGAGCCCCCCGAGTTCACAGAGAAAAACACAAAAGATTATAATACCGCCTTTCATACCGGCTGTAGTAACTGTAGTAACGCCTGTAGTAACGACTGTAGTCGTTCAGATCTCCTGAGATTATAATGCCACCTTTCATACCGGCTGTAGTAACGCCTGTAGTAACGCCTGTAGTAACGACTTTAGTCGTTCAGATCTCCTGAGATTATAATGCCACCTTTCATACCGGCAACCGCAGGATGAGTCGGTCATTCGCCCTCCATACAAAAAACAGGCGACCGAGATTTGCACCTCAGTCGCCTGCGGATTTCTTAATGAGGACTGACGCAATGACCATGTTTTTCCACCGCAGAGGTCGCCGAGTACGCAGAGAAATCACAAAATCTTTGCGCTCTCTGCGTACTCGGCGGTAAAATGCTATCTGTTTGCGTAAGTCCTGATATGCCGGCACACGCTATATCAGCAGATGAAGCCGTTTGAGCAGATAGCCCCCATCATCCGCGCAAAAAATCTGCAATGGCAACTGGCCGTCACGCTAAAACTCTTCCGCCGACTGGCTCCTGCCGGAGAAATCCTCCTCTGACGCCGATGGTACAGGTCCCGCTGCCGGCGCTTGGGGTGAGGGCATCGCCCCGGGCATGATGGAACCGCCAGCGTGCGGCGGTTGCGGCGCGCGCGGCGTGGCAGAAGATTGACCCCGCGTCGCGTAAGGCCGTGTGCCGAAGCGCGTCAGAACGACGGCGCCGGCAGCCAACGGCATCAAGACGAATAACAGAATGCTATAAATGGGCCAGGAAACCCGCGCCAGCGCCAGCACCAGACTCATGAGCGCCGTCCCCAGCACCGCCGAACTTACCGCTTGCGGTTGAGGCTGGTTAAAGACGCCGCTGAGGACACGCTTGCCCAGGATCAGTCCCAGCGCGACCCATCCTAACAGCACCCCTACGCCGATGACCAGCCAGCCCAGGAACGCTATGGGACTCAGACAAATCGTGATCGTCAGCAACGTCAACACGATGATCGCTGCGATCAAGAGAAGCAGTCCCGTCCCAAAAGACGTTAACGCGGCTTCCTCAACGGCCCGCCCCGCCCGCTCCGTCTGCTGTGGCCACACGCTGACGATGACCAGCGCCAGGAGGCTCAACGCCACCACACTCGCCACGCCCTTCACTATACCCCACAGAACCTGAAACCACCCGGGGCGGGTGTGAACCTGCACTTGCGGGTTCACAAAAGGTTTGGGCACCTTGATGGGGAAGTTCTGGTTAAAATCCTCTTTGGTGAGCGGGCTGACGTCGCCTTCCACGACCGCACCGTCGCGTTGATCAATCGCGCCCGTCGCCGAGACATCGCCACTCACATAGGCCGTCTCCTCCAGCGTCACCGCGCCCGTGACAAAAACGTCGCCATCGATATTCCCGGCAATAGTGGCGGCGCCAAACACCACCAGCGTCCCGTCAAGATGAGCGCCTTCCTGCACATTCGTTGCCCCGAAGACGGTAAGGTCGCCGTTGAAAGAGGAGCCATCCTTGAGGGTGACCGGCCCGCCGAAGACTGTCAGGTCGCCGGAGACGGAGCTGCCGGCGGCCAACGTGTAGGGGCCAAAGTGGACGCCCCCATCGCCCTGTCCGCCCGGCGCGGCCTGAACCGGCCATGCGACGGCAGCCAGGAACATTGCCAAAATCACAGTGAAAATCAATCGCTTTGTCATCCATTATCTCCTTTTTCTCATTGTATTTTCTCGATATCCGACATCTCATGAGCCTTATGTCCCACGAGACGGATAAACCTGTTTTGGCTCTCTGGGATTGGGCGTGGTGATTAAAAACGGTTTTAGTTTTTGTCACGAATGAGACGAATTTTCACTAATTTTTTACATTTTTCGTGTGAGTTCGTGGAATTCGTGGCTAGTCCTTCTATTTCGACCCTGCAAAATCCTGAAGAACCTCTGTTTTTACATCGCCGCCGCGGCGCGAGCACGTTTCTTCTGCGAGACCCACGCTACCAGTACGGTTGCCAGGACACTGTTCGGCGTCAGGAACAGGAATAGCGCCGTGGCTATCCCCAGGATCATCGGCAGCAATGTTTTGACCGTGATCGCCAATCCAACCAAAGTCCGCATGAAAGCAGCAAAAAGGATCTGCCACCTGGAAATCACCACCGAGGCGGCCCTGACGAGTGTATCCAGCGTCGTGTCAAAATAGATGAATCCTATCCAGGCTACCGCTGCGACTATGAGAAACCCCACTACAAAACGCAACATACGCAGCAGTTTTTGCCGGTGGGCAATCTGCATGACGGTGCGCGCGGTAAAATCTGCGGGAAGCAGGGGTGGTGGGGCAGCCGTTCGCAGGATCATATCGACTTGCGTCATAGCCGCCCACTCCTGTCGACAGGACGGACATTGCGCCAGATGGGCTTGCCAATCCTCTGCCTCCTCGCCGGAAAGCTCTCCTTCAAGCGCGCGCATCCACCATGCCTCGCCGTGCATATCGGTCATTGGATCACGCGACATAGACTTCCTCCTCTACAATAAATTGTGCCATAGTCCGGCGGGCGCGGAAAAGACGGGATTTAATCGCCGATAAGCTCAATCCGGTCGCCTCGCCAATCTCCGTATACGATAACCCTTCCCAATAAAACAAAGTAATGATGGTTCGATCCAGTGGGGGAAGATCCTGCAGCAGTTCCTGAATGTGGACCTGCCGCTCTTGTTGTAGCATCTCCACTTCTGGATTAGGGCTATGCCCGGCCTGCCATTCCCAGGCGCCGTCATCCCCCATACCATCCAGCGACACCGTCGGTTTGCGACGCCGTATACGATCAATACATTCGTTTGAGGCGATACGCAACAGCCAGGGCTTGAAAGGTCGCTCCGGGTCATAGGTATGCAAGTGCATCACCGCCTTGACCAAAGCCTCTTGGGCGGCATCTTCGGCCTCGGTGTACTCACCCAGCATACGGTAGCACAAATTGAAGACCGCTTGCTGGTAACACGTGACCAGACGGTTGACAGCCTCTTCTTCTCCACGTTGGGCCGACAACAACCATTCTTCTTCCATAGCTTATGATTCCTAGTTCGTATACGCAGGAGTATAGCCGGGGTTGCAAAACGGGGCGACTTGGACCGTCGCCCCGTGGAGGGTATAACCGCACTTGCTGTGGCCGATTTTCGACCGTGCCGCGTTCGGGCGCCGTCAGGAGACCGCCCCGAGCCGCTGAGCGCTAGATGCGGACAGGTTGCTGCAGATCGGAGAGCAAGAGCGATTCCGACTCTTCTTCCTCGTCGCTAAGCAAAGTGCCTTTGGGCAGTTCTTTCTCGATGATAACTCCTTCATAGTCATCAATGGGGCCATCGGCCCCCTCGATGTCGCCGCGATAGCCGGTGCCGGCGGGGATGAGCTTGCCGATGATGACGTTTTCTTTCAGCCCGTAGAGCATATCCTCATCGGAGCGCACGGCGGCGTTCGAAAGCACTTTGATGGTGTGCTGGAACGACGCTGCTGATAGGAAGGAGTCGGTCGCCAGAGCGGCCTTGGTCAGCCCCAGGAGAACCTGCCGCGCCCGCGCCGGGGCCTTTCCTTGTGGCACCAGTTGTTGGTTTGTGTGTTCGAACTGCACGCGATCAACCAGATCGCCGGGCAGGTACTCGGTGTCGCCTGATTCCGTCACCAACACGCGGCTGAGCATCTTGCGGATGATGATCTCGAAGTGCTTGTCACTGATGTTTACGCCTTGAGAACGGTAGACCTGCTGTACCTCGCTGAGCAAGTGGACCTGCACCGCGTCGCGGCCTTGCACCTGTAAGATGCGATGGGGGTTGGGAACGCCCTCATACAACTGCGTGCCGGCTTCAATCTGTTGGCCTTCCGCCACGAGAAGCCGCGCTGTGAGCGGGACGTTGTACTCGCGCTCATCACGGATTTCGTAGACGAGGAGGAGGTCCCGACCGTCGCGCGTGATACGCCCGCGCGCCTTAGCGCGTAGTTCTTTCGTCGTTTCGGTCTGGCTGCGCGCCAGCAGGTCGTTTTGATTGACGGTGTCATCGTCTTCGACGAGGATCTCCCAATCCTCAGGGATGTCGTAACTTGCACGCTTGATCTGACTATCGACGATGGAGACCCTCACCGCTTCACCTTCGCGGCTGATATGCACAACGCCGGCGAGATCGGCGATTTCCGCCTCGCCCCGGGGCGCTTTGCGGGCTTCCAGCAATTCTTCGACGCGCGGTAGACCGCTGGTGATGTCACCGCCCGATGAAGCCGTCCCTCCTGTATGGAAGGTGCGCAGGGTCAGTTGTGTGCCGGGTTCGCCGATCGATTGCGCGGCAATAATCCCCACCGCCGTGCCGATCTTGACCAGACCGCCGCGACCCAAATCACGGCCATAGCACATAGCACAAATGCCGTGCTCCAGTTCGCACGTCATTGGCGAGCGCACGTAGACTTCCTCGATTTCCAGGCGGTCAATGAGTTCCGCTCGATCCTCATCGATCTCCTGCCCTTTGTCGACGATCACCTCGCCGGTCTGTGGGTGGAGCACCGGTGCCGCCGCCGTGCGACCTAACAAACGCACGGTGATCGGCTGCCCGCCGATATTGTCCTTCCGCCGAATCCAGATACCGGTCCGCGTACCACAGTCCACCGCATTGATGATGACGTCCTGGGCCGTATCCACCAGGCGGCGTGTCAAATAACCGGCGTCCGCCGTGCGCAGTGCGGTATCCGCCAGACCCTTGCGCGAGCCGTGGGTGGAGATGAAGTACTCCAACGCACTCAGCCCTTCGCGCAGATTCGAACGAATGGGCAGTGGGATAATGCGCCCTGAGGGATCGGCCATCAGACCGCGCATCCCCGAAAGTTGCGCAATAGGCCCGAATCCGCCCTTGGAAGCGCCGGAGCGCGCCATAACAGCAATTGGACCATCGGGGTCCAGGTGATTGGAAACGGCTTTAGAAACCTGGTCTCGCGCCTGGGACCAGATTTCGATGGTGCGATTGTACTGTTCTTCTTCAGTCAACAGGCCACGCCGGTATTGGCGCTCGATTTCGCTGACTTCGTGCGTCGCATCGGCGAGGATGTCTTCTTTTTCTTTGGGGATGGTGAGATCGTACACCGAAATCGTGACGCCGGAAACGGTGGCGTAACGGAAGCCCATCGTCTTGATGGCATCGGCAAAATCGACGGCGGCCGCGGCGCCCATCTTGCGGTAGCACACTGCAATCAAGTCTTGCAAGTCGCCCTTGTCCAGCGGTCTGTTGATGTAGCGCAGTGAATCCGGCACGATGCGGTTGAAAAGAGCGCGGCCCACCGTTGTCTCGATCATCTGGGGTGGGGCGGGGCGGTCGTCGTAGACCTGGGCAATTTTGATGCGAGCGTGGATGTCGATGGTGCCCAGAGCGTAGGCCATTTCGACTTCGTCCAGGTCGGTAAAAGCTTTCACCGGCTTGTTATCCGTCGACAGGTCCATCGTCATGTAGTAGATGCCCATGCACATATCCTTGGAGGGGCCGATGATGGGCTGTCCATCGGCCGGCTTGAGCAAGTTGCGCGATGCCAGCATCAGTTTACGGGCCTCCTCCACCGCTTTGCGCGAGAGGGGCACGTGCACGGCCATCTGGTCGCCATCGAAGTCGGCGTTGAAGGCGGAACAGACCAGGGGATGCAATTGAATGGCCTTGCCTTCGACCAGAATCGGCTCGAAGGCCTGGATACCCAGGCGGTGCAACGTCGGTGCGCGGTTGAGCATCACGGGGCGATCCTGGATCACTTCTTCGAGCACTTCCCATACTTCGGGACGTTGACGCTCGATCAGACGTTTGGCAGCCTTCACATTCGTGGCGTAATTGTACTCCACCAGTCGCTGGATGATGAAGGGGCGGTAGAGTTCCAGGGCCATGGTCTTAGGCAGACCACATTGATGAATCTGCAGGTCCGGGCCGACGACGATCACCGAACGCCCGGAGTAGTCGACGCGCTTGCCGAGCAGATTGCGGCGGAAGCGGCCTTTCTTGCCCTTGAGCATATCGCTCAGGGACTTGAGTTGCCGGCGGCCTCGGCGGCTCATGGCTTTGCCGCGCTGGCTGTTGTCGATAAGGCTATCCACGGCTTCCTGCAGCATGCGCTTTTCGTTGTTGATGATCACCTCAGGCGCCCCCAATTCCAGGAGACGCTTGAGACGATTGTTGCGGTTGATGACCCGCCGATAAAGGTCGTTAAGATCGGAGGTTGCAAAACGTCCGCCGTCCAGTTGTACCATAGGGCGCAGTTCCGGCGGGAGCACGGGCAATACCGTCAGGATCATCCATTCCGGCTTGTTATGGCTCTTGCGCAGGGCCTCGACAACCCGCAACTGCCGGGTCGCCTTCTTGCGCCGCTGCGCGGAACGTCCGAAGCGCACTTCGTGCCACAATTCTTCGGCCATCGTCTCCAGATCCAGGCCGGTGAGCAGTTCGTGGATGGCTTCCGCGCCCATTCCGGCCCGGAAGACCTGCCCCCACCGTTGGCGTAGCTCGCGATAGCGTTGTTCGTTGAAAAACTGGCGTTCGCTCAGGCTGAGCAACTCTTCACGCAAGGCATCGTAGTGGTTGCGAATGAGAGTGGTTTTCTCCTGAAGCTCTTCCCGAACGTGTTGAATGTCCCCCTGAATGTCCGGCCCCGGCGTCGTCGTTTCTACGGCGGCCGGCTTCATGGCTTCGGCTTCACGCTGGTGCAATTCCAACTCCAGCGTGTCGAGGGCGTCTTGGGCCACGGCGTTGAGCATAGCGTAGTGCTCGCGGCTGACGATTTCTTCGGCCTCAACGATCACCGTGTCGGTAGCCGTGAAGAGGATCGATTCCGTGGCCGGGCGTCCCATCATTCCGTCCAGGCGATCCCGAAGCCGTTTGGCCTCGCCGAGAATTTTCTCCGTTCGGATGTTCAGCTCTTCTTCGAATTGCGCCTTAATGTTTTCTTCATTTGCCACCAGTTGCTGGCGCTCCTGGGTCATTCGGTCTTCTAGTTCGCCGATGCGCGTCGTCGCGGCGTCGTCCATCGTCTCCATACGCAGACGTTCTTCCTCATCGATGCGCTTCAATGCGCGCTGACGCGCTTCTTCGTCCACATAGGTGACGATATATTGGGCGAAATAGAGCACGCGATCAAGATTACGCTTGCTGATATCCAGGAGAACGCTCAAATGACTGGGAATACGACGGGTGTACCAGATGTGGGCTACCGGCGCCGCCAGGGCAATGTGCCCTAGCCGTTCACGGCGTACAGAGCTGCGCGTCACTTCGACGCCGCATTTATCGCAGATGATTCCCCGGTAACGAATTCCTTTGTATTTACCACAATAACATTGATAGTCACGGGTAGGGCCAAAAATGGCTTCACAAAAAAGCCCGTCTTTCTCCGGGCGTAGCCGACGGTAGTTGATCGTTTCCGGCTTGGTAACTTCGCCATAGGACCAGGACATAATGTCTTCTGGTGAAGCCAGGCTAATCCGTAGAACTTTAAAAGTACGTGCTTCTGTTATATGCTCGTCACGATTCATACCATACCCCCTAAAACCCAGTCTTAGGCAACAAAAAACAAGCGTCTGAAACTGTTTGTCTCAACGCTTTTGACTTTGACTTGCCAGTCGCAACATAAGTGGAAACATTATAGCGGAGTTTAACGAAAAGTCAACCTGATCGGTAACTATTCAGCCACCTTTGCCAGGTGGCGAACGGGACTTTGGGGAGGGCACATAATAGGTGACCCCTTCGGCAGGTGCTGACCCTCTCATCCCCCAACCCCCTTCTCCCCCGCCAGCGGGGAAGAAGGGGGCAAAAGGGGGGTGTGGCGGGCGGCTTCGCCGCCCGCCACACCCCCACCCAAAATCCCCCTTCCTGGAGGGAAGGGGGGAAGGGGGGCAGGGGGGATGGGCTGATAGAAACACGCCTATCTTGTCATACAGAAGCACCTGGCCTACCAAAGTCTACGCCAAACCTGGCATAGGGAATAAGTGGCTTCGTCAGGTTTACGAGCCTGAATAGATACCCTGATCGAGGGTTTCTTTGCATCTTGGCTCTTTTCCTCTATACTATCCCATGAAACAAAATGTCCCGCATCGTCATGATCAGGGCCTACGCCAACAGGTGCCATTTTACCGCCGGGTAGCCGGCGGCCTCTGCGGTGGGAAGACATTGTCATGGCGTAAGTCCTATGATTTCAAAAAGACAGAGGTGGTTGCTGTTCATGGGTCCTGCATGGCGCGAATGAACACGCAAAAGGAGATGCTATGCTGGTCAGTGCAAAGGCGCTTTTCGTCGGCAGCGATGAACAACTGTTGCAGACCCTTTCCGCGGAACTCACGACGGCAGGGTACGGCGTGCTGAGCGCGCCGGGAGAGACGAGTGCTTTACAGCTTTACGCTCATGAACATCCCGACCTCGTTCTGGCGGATGTGCGCCGGCCCGCTGACGACGGGTTTGCGGTGCTGCAGGCCATCCGGAACTACGATCCGGCAGCCGACGTTATCTTGATCACCGCCCCCGGCGATATGGAGATGGTCATCGCCGCCCTGCGTGCCGGAGCGAGGGATGTCATCCCCAGGCCGGTGGCGACGGCGGATCTGGCGACGGTACTGCGTCATGCCGGTGACCGTATGGCGCTGAAACGCGAACTGTACCAGGCCCGCGAAGCGCAGGAGACTGTCGTCGCTACGGCCCAACGTGATGCTCACGATGCGCGCGAGTACCAACGCCTGGAAAGCCACATGGAGGCCATTTATGAACTCGGTTGGAACCAGACCTTGCTTCATGATGAAGCAACGATTATCCAACGCGCCCTGGAGATTGCGGCTCAGATCATCGATTTTGAGCTGGCCAGTTTTAGCCTTGTTGATCCATCCGCCCATGAGCTTGTGTGCCGCTATTGTCTGAATGCGGGCGTCCTCAAGAGCATCACGCAGCGTCTGCCGCTGGATAGTCCGCGCGGCATCACTGCCGCCGTGGCGCGCAGTGGACAGGCGTTGAATATCCCCGATGTCACGCAGGAGGCTCGCTATGTGCCCTACAGCGATGCAGCCATGACGCCGCAGTCGGAATTGTGTGTGCCGATGAAGATTGACCAGCGGGTCATCGGGGTGCTGAACGTGGAAAGCGTCCAGTTGAACCATTTTACCTCTGCCGACCAACAATTGCTCCAAATTCTGGCGAACCAAACCGCTGTAGCGTTGGAGGACGCGCGACTCTATACTCAGACCCAGCGTCATGCGCGCGAATTAGCCGCGTTGAACAACGCCACTCAGGCCCTGGCGTCAAACCTGGACTTGAACACGGTACTGCAACAGACGATGATCCATGCCAATACTTTATTGGAAGCCGAAGATGCGTCGGTATTGCTTTACGATGCCGAGAGCAACGACCTGGTCTTTGCTGCGGTAGCGACGAATATGGCTTTTTCGATCTTGTTCGGGAAACACATCCCGCTTGATGCCAGTATCGCCGGTTGGATTGCGCAGAACCGGCAGCCGGTTCAGTTGAATAATGCTCAAGAAGACCCCCGCCTCTTCAAAGGCATCGATAGGCTGACGGCGGGCACGACTCGTTCGCTGTTGGCCGTACCGCTTATTGCCAAAGGCCGTTTCATCGGTGTGATTGAAGTTATCAACAAGGTGAGCGGGGGGTTCGACAATCACGACCTGGAGCTTCTTCAGGCGTTAGCCGGTTTTGCCGCCATTGCTATTGACAACGCGCACTTATACCAGGAACTCATCGATCAACTCCAGATGTTGCGCAAAACTCAGGCGCAGTTGATCCACAGCGAGAAGATGGCGGCGTTAGGGCGACTGATCGCCTCTATTTCACACGAGATCAACAATCCTCTGCAATCTATTCAGGGATGTCTCACTTTGGCGCAGGAGGAACTGGAAGGGGACATCCGCCCGGCGAAGTTGGAACGCTATCTGGACGTCGCCGAGGAGGAAATTGAACGCATCGCTGCCATCGTGCAACGTGTGCGCGACTTCTACCGCCCTTCCAGTCAGGAACCGACCCTTGCCGATTTGCACCAGACGCTCGAAAGCGTCCTGGAACTGGCCGGAAAGCAGTTGCAGCACAGCGACGTCACCGTCGAACGTCTCTGGCAGCCTGATTTGCCCCGGGTGACCGCCGACCCTGCCCATCTCAAACAGGTTTTTCTGAATCTCGTGCTCAACGCTATCGACGCTATGCCCAATGGTGGAACCCTCCGTATCCGCACACTGCTCAACTCTACGACCGTAGCCATCGAATTCAGCGATACCGGCATCGGCATGGCGGCAGAAACGCAAGCGCGTCTGTTTGAGCCGTTCTTCACCACAAAATCGCATGGTTCAGGATTGGGGTTATCCATCAGTTATAGTATCATTGAAGCGCATCACGGGCGGATTATGGTGAACAGCGCACCGGGTAAAGGAACAACTGTCACCATCTTGCTGCCTCTGGAGACGCCTGACGTTCAAGCTCTCGAAGCACCCTATCCTTACTCCGTGGTGGCATTGTAGCGCCACCGCGGGGGGAAGGGGTAGGGGGTAAAAGTTGACCCTAGGACCCCATTGGATGCCGAATCTTCAGTCATGGCGCGGAAATCTAGGCCGTTTCTTAGTCGGTGGTTGAACAGTTACGTATAAGTCCTGAGCCAAAAGGGGTGGATAGATAGAAGTGGAACCAGCCGCCAGGATTTTGGTTGTCGATGACGAAGCCAGTATCCGCTTTTTTCTGCAGGAACTGTTAGAACACGACGGCTACCAGGTCACGAGCGTTGACAGCGGCGAAGCAGCGCTTCGCTACATCGAACAGGAAGAGTTCGACCTGGCGCTGGTCGACCTGAAGATGAAAGGCGTCAGTGGTACGCAGGTGTTGAGAGCACTCCATGCCCAGGCGCCCGACACGGTGGCGATTGTACTGACCGGCCATGGTTCTCTGGAATCGGCCATCGAAGCCTTGCGCCAGGGCGCACACGATTATCTCTTCAAACCCTGCAAACCTACGGAGTTGCGTGAAAGCATCCGTGCCGGCCTGCTCGATCGCCAGCAGAAGAAACACCAACGCGCGTTGTTGTGGCAATTGGAACATCACTTGAGCAGTACGCTGGCGGATGTGCGCGCTACGATTGGGGAAGTCGGTGCGCCACCGCTCCCTGTTCCTCCATGGACGGCAGAACGCACCGTCTCCCCGCCGGCGGTCGATCGAGCGAATGCTGAACCAGATCGCTTTGTGCAAAGAGGCTGTCTGATCGCCGACTTGAGGCGCCACGTCATGACCGTAGATGGGAAACTGTTGGAGTTAAGCCCTACCGAGTTTAAGCTGCTTGCCTATTTGATGAAGGAGGCCCCCCGCGTGATTCCCCCGCAAGAATTGCTCCGCGAAGTTCAGGGATATACCGCCGAATTGTGGGAAGCCCGCGACATTGTCCGCTATCACATCTATCGCCTGCGCCAGAAAATCAAGGAGGCCACAGGACAAACGGATATCGTCCAAACGGTGCGCGGGGTGGGTTACACCATCGGTGATCGCTAGTCCTACGCGGCACAAATGGTTCCCCCGTTCATGTTTACCAGGGATCGTCAGATCCCGGCGTAACGCGCCAGAACCGCGCATGGCTAACGGGTGTAAAATTTCTTGCCATGATGTACTGGTCTGTTATCGGTTGCTGTGAACAAGCAGGTAAGAAAAACATGTCCTCTGAACATATTCTCGTTGTTGATGATGACCCGGCTGTGGTGATGACGCTGGCTGCCAGTCTGGAAAGGTTAAGTGAGGCCTATGTCATCGAAACGTGCCTCCATGCTCTGGAGGCGCTGCACAAAATCGAACAGCAGCCTTACAATTTGCTGATCACCGACTATCGCATGCCGGGGATGAACGGTCTGGAGCTGGTAAAAGCAGTGCGGCATATCGTGCCGACTATGCCTGTCATCATGATGACGGCCTACGGCACCGGCGATCTGCGCCAGGAAGCCGACAAATTGGGGCATATCACCTTTGTGGACAAGCCTTTCACCGTCAAACAAATCCGCGACATTGTCAGCCGCCTCATGAATACTGATGCTGCTTCGTCGCGTGCTCTCATCGTCGCGGATAAGGGCGATTTGCACTGCCTCGCTGCGCCCTCACGCGAAGAGAAACCCAGCTCTTAGTAGCCTGGCGGACGGCGGCCATCGTTACCCCTAACGCAATCGCCACAAAACTGCAACACAACACAAACATAGCCCGAGAGCAATCGTGCTATGCTGAGATTGTTACTGTGGGACACGAAAATAATGGGTGGTAGGGATTGGGTAGGCAGGCTGTTAGACCAACTAACAGCCTGTCCTATTTATAGGGCCTAACTATGCAGCCATCCTGGCCAGGTTGGGGACGGGACTTTGGGGATGGTGCATCATGGGTGGACATTGCGGCCATAGGTGATGACCTTCTCATCCCCCAGCTTCCTTCTCTCCCGCCAGCGGAGGAGGAGGAAGCGAAGAAGTAGGGGTGTGGCGGGCGGCGAAGCTGCCTGCTACACCCCCTTATTTTTTCTCCCCCCTCTCCAACGGCGCATGTGCCGTTGGAGAGGGGGCAGGGGGAGGGGCGAAAGCTACGGATCATAAAAGTTCGTCTGGCAACCCTGTTTTGACGAACCTGCTATCCACGATTATAATCAGCCTGGTGAATAACCTTACTACGCATTCGAGGTAAGGCGCATTGCCAATTCGCCCTGCCACAAAAGTTATTCCCGACTATCCGACTCATGACTATCAGACTACTGTAGGAGGACCTATGAATTATCGAGCCATGTACGAACTGTTAGCTGAAGACTTGACCCAGCAAGGTATCAACGTTGAAGCCGTGAAGACGCGGCTCAAGGCGCAGAAGATCGAGACGCCCTCGTGGGGCTACGCCAACAGCGGCACGCGCTTCAAGGCGTTCGCGTGGCCCGGCGCTGCCGTGACGACCCGTGAGAAGCTTGACGACGCGGCGATGGTCCACAAGATGACGGGCATTGCTCCGTCGGTCGCGCTGCATATCCCCTGGGACAGACCGGAAGACAACGATTACATCGCCATGCGTCAGTACGCCGAAGCGCAGGGCATCCAGTTGGGCGCGATCAACCCTAACGTTTTCCAGGACGACGAGTACCGTCTCGGTTCGCTGGGCAACCCCGATCCCGGCATCCGCGAGATAGCGCTCGACCACATCCTGGAGTGTTGCGAGATCATGACGAAGACCGGTAGCCGCGACCTTAGCCTGTGGTTCGCCGATGGGACCAACTACGCTGGACAAGATAGCCTCCGCGGGCGCAAGCGCCGTTTCGAGCAGGGACTGCGGCAGACTTACGCGCATTTGCCCCCAGGTGGGCGTATGCTCATCGAATATAAGCTCTTCGAGCCGGCCTTCTACAACACTGACTTGCCCGACTGGGGCACGTCGTATGCCTTCAGCCTCAAACTCGGCGAGCAAGCGCAGGTGCTGGTCGATCTGGGCCATCACGCGCAGGGCGTCAACATCGAGCAGATCGTCGCCTTCCTGCTCGACGAGGGCAAGCTGGGCGGTTTCCATTTCAACAACCGCAAGTATGCGGATGACGATCTCATCGTCGGCACGGTCAATCCCTACGAGCTGTTCCTCATCTACAACGAGCTGGCCGACGCAGAACTGGGGACATCCGAACCCGCGCACACGACGGCCAACAATGTCGCCTACATGATCGACCAATCGCATGCGGTGGAGGGCAAGCTGGCGCCGATGATCTACTCCGTGCTCAATTGCCAGGAGGCCTACGCCAAGGCGCTGCTCGTACCGCGCCAGAAACTCGCTGCCGCGCAGTCCGAGGGCGACGTCCTGGGCGCGCATCGCCTCCTCACCGAAGCCTTCCGCTACGACGTGCGTCCGCTGCTCGCCATCGTCCGTGAAGAGATGGGCGTGCCGGTCGATCCTATCGCCGCCTACTGGGCCAGCGGCTACGAGGAGAAGATCCGCGCAGAACGCGGCCTTGCCGAAACCAGCGGCGGCTTCCAATAAGCAGGCAGAAACTTTTGCCACGAATCTACACGAATTTTCACGAATAGAAAACAGATTCGTGTCAATTCGTGAAGATTCGCGGCTCATTTTTGAGGAGCGTTAATGGCTCAAACTTCCCCCCGTCCGCGCGCGTTCCGGGTGATGGTGAAACCGCGCGGACCGGTGTGCAACCTTGCCTGCGGATATTGCTATTATCTCGCCAAAGAGAAGCTGTACCCCGGCAGCGACTTTCGCATGAGCGACGCCGTGCTGGACAGCTTCACCCGGCAGTACATCGAAGCCCAACAGGCGCCGGAAGTGACCTTCGTCTGGCAGGGCGGCGAGCCACTGTTGATGGGTGTCGACTTCTTCGCACGCGCCATCGCCTGGCAAAAGCAGTATCGGCGACCCGGCATGCATGTCACCAACACGCTGCAAACCAACGGCACGCTGGTGGACGAAGCGTGGGGTGAATTCTTCCAGGCGCACGACTTCCTCATTGGGCTGAGCCTCGATGGGCCCCAGGCAATGCACGATGTTTACCGCCGCGACAAGGGCGGCGCGCCGACCTGGGAGCGCGTGATGCGCGCCTGCGACATCTTTCACAAGTACGGCGTCGAATACAACATCCTCTGCACCGTGCATCAGGCCAACGCTGCTTACCCGCGCGACGTCTACCGCTTCTTCCGCGACGAGGTGCAGGCGCAGTTCATCCAGTTCATCCCCATTGTGCAACGCGACACCGATGCCGGAGATCAGGAAGGGACGGCACTCACGGCGTCCTCCGTCACCGCCAGGCAATACGGCGATTTCCTCATCGGCGTGTTCGACGAATGGGTGCATCACGACGTAGGGCGTGTTTTCGTGCAGCTCTTCGACGTGGCGCTGGCGGCGTGGATGGGACAACGGCCTGGGCTGTGCGTCTTCGCGCCGACGTGCGGCCTGGAGCTGGCGATGGAGCACAATGGCGACCTCTATGCCTGCGATCACTTCGTCGCACCGCGGTACAGGCTTGGCAATATCATAGAAACGCCGCTCGTGGAGTTGGTCGCCGCCGAATCACAACGGAGATTCGGGCAGGACAAGCGCGATGCGCTCCCCCAACTGTGCCGCGACTGTGCCGTGCGCTTCGTCTGCAACGGCGAATGTCCCAAAAATCGCCTTCTCGCTGCCGCTGCGGGGGAACCGGGCCTTAACTACCTCTGCGCGGGTTACAAGTCCTTCTTCACCCACATCGATCACCCGATGCGGATGATGGCCGAGGAACTGCGTCAACATCGCGCTCCCGCCAACGTGATGCGTCGTCTACGCCAGGAAGAGGCGGACCTGGCAGTCCGTTGCGCGCAAGCCGGACGCAATGATCCCTGTCCGTGTGGAAGCGGCAAGAAATTCAAGCACTGTCACGGACGATAGACGGAGTTGTTATGTTCACAAGTCACCATTCAGCCACCCTTGCCAGGTTACGAACGGGGCTTACAGAAACGTGCCTATCGCGTCATCCAAAAGCGCCTGGCATACCAAAATCCGCGCCAGACCTGGCATAGGGAATAAGTGGTTGCGTCAGGGTGGCTAGTACAGCGTGGCAGAAGTTCCACACCCGTTAGCCAGGCACGGAGCGGATCGCCAGATCCGCGGTTCTGGCGCATGAACGGGGGAACTATTTGTGCCGCGTAGGACTGGCCTGAATAGATACGGGAGGTTTAGGTCAAAGACAGCGGGACTTGTACCGGTCAACAAGATCAGGACTTACGCCAGCCTGGCTCGAATCAAGGGGGGAGGTTGTAGTGACGCCTTCAGGCGTCTCTCGGAGATTTGTGTCAGTCCTAATAGAATGGTTGGTGCGGGGCTGGCGATTGCAGGCCTGTCCCGCCGTGTTATAATGAATGCGCCTGAGGTTGTGAACCCGGCATTCCTCTTGGGACTTGGTTCTCTGGAGCTTCGCGTGGTGATGGAAAAACAGTTTTGGTTTTTGCCACGGATGACACGGATTTCACCGATTTTTCATACTTTGCGTGTCAATCCGTGGCCGATTTCTTATTTCGACCCCACGAAATCCTGAGGAACCTGGGACTTCAAATGACTTTGGAGGAGAACATGAAACCTGACGATCACCTGCATTGGTGGCAGCGCGGCGTTGTTTACCAGATTTACCCGCGCAGTTTCAAGGATACGACCGGCAACGGGGTGGGGGATTTGCAGGGCATCATCGACAAGCTGGATTACCTGCACAATCTGGGCATCGATGCGCTTTGGCTCAGCCCGTTCTACCCTTCGCCGATGGCCGACTTCGGTTACGATGTGGCCGACTATGACGACGTGGATCCGCTGTTCGGCGACCTGGCGACGTTCGACCGGTTGGTGGCGGGAGCACACGAACGCGGCCTCAAGGTTATCATCGACTGGGTGCCCAACCACACCTCCGACCGGCATCCGTGGTTCATCGAAAGCCGCAGTAGCCGCGACAATCCCCGGCGCGATTGGTACATCTGGCGCGACGCGCCCAACAACTGGGGCAGTTTCTTCGGCGGCCCCGCGTGGACCTACGATGCGTCGACCGGCCAGTACTACTTGCACCAGTTCTGCAAAGAGCAGCCCGAACTCAACTGGCGCAATCCAGCGGTAAAGGCTGCGATGTTCGACACACTGCGCTTCTGGCTAAAGCGCGGCGTGGACGGCTTCCGCATGGACGTGATCGGTCTGATCATCAAAGACAAAGACCTGCGCGATAACCCGCCCAACCCCAATGCACCTGCCAGTTTGTCCGCCAACGATCTTTTCAGCCGTTTGTTGCAGGTCTACAACATGGATCAGGACGACGTGCATCCGGTCATCCGCGAGATTCGCGGCGTGCTGGACGAGTACGACGACCGTTGTGGCATCGGCGAATTGTGGGGGCCGTTGGATCGCTGGGTGAAATACTACGGTGAGGACGGCGACGAATTGCACCTGCCCTTCAACTTTCGCTTGATGGACGGTATGTCCTGGAACGCGCAGCAGATGCGTGCCGTCGTGGACGCGCTGGAAGCGGCACTGCCCGACTTCGCGTGGCCCAATTATGTGCTCGGCAACCACGACCGCACGCGCCTGGCGACGCGCTTCGGCGGTGAGGCGCAGGCGCGTGTGGCGGCCATGCTATTGCTCACCTTGCGTGGCACACCGACGATCTACTACGGTGAGGAGATCGGCATGGAGGACGTGCCCATTCCGCCGGAGAAAATCCAGGACCCGCAGGGCATCAACCTCGGTGCGGAGCGTACCCGCGATGTCTGCCGCACGCCGATGCAGTGGGATGCCGGTCCCAACGCCGGCTTCTGCCCGCCGGGCGTGGAGCCATGGTTGCCCCTGGCTGCTGATTACGCCACACGCAACGTCGCCGTGCTCGCTGCCGACCCTACGTCGATTTACACGCTCTACACGCGCCTGCTGCACCTGCGTCGCGCGACGCCGGCGCTGTACGGTGGTAGCTATCGCCCGTTGGACGTGGCTGACGACGATGTTTACGTCTATGGGCGCGAAGATGGCGCGCAGCGCTACCTTGTCGCGCTCAACTTCGCCGCCGCGCCACGCACGCTCGTCATTCCAGAGGCGATGACCGGCCGGATCGTGCTCTCCACCCACCTCGACCGCGAAGAAACCGTCTCCCTGGATGCCCTGGCCCTGCGCGCCAACGAAGGCGTGCTTATCGCGTTGTAGCCTTTCCAGACCTGCCAGGTCTGTTGCGGTGACAAAAAACCATAGTTTTGCGGTAACTATTCAGCGTTGACCGGCCTGAATAGATACGTTTGGCGTAAGCCCTCATGGTGGCAACCCGCGTCTATTCTTAGGGTGTAGGTGATGTTGACCTGACTGACGATTATCAAACTTCTATGGAGGAAAGAACTTATGCCGACTTACAAACCATATACCAAACATCAACTGGACTTCGCACTACGCGAGATTGGACGCGCGATTTACACCACCGTCGCGCCGTTGGACATCCGGGCATGGTGGTCGAAAGAGCCATTGCCTTTTGCCGAGCGTACCCACGGTAAGGAACTTACCCTGCGCATCGGCGACAAGTGGGGCGATCTCTTCGACTGCGCGTGGTTTCACTTCACTGGCGTTGTGCCCCCCGAAGCCGCCGGGCAGCACGTGGTTCTGCTGCTCGACGTGAACGGTGAAATGTGTGTCTTCGACGCCGACGGTGTTCCGGTGCGCGGTCTGACCAGCATGGCGTCAGGCTACGATTTTAGCCTGGGCGAGCCGGGCAAGCGCGTCCTGCAAATCGCCGTGTGGGCGAAGGGCGGCGAGCGCCTTGACGTGTGGGCCGACGCCGGATGCAACGACCTCTTCGGCAACTTGCAGAACAACGGTACGGTCCGCGAGGCCGCGATTGCCATCTGCCATGATGAAGTCCGCGCCCTGTACTACGATTTCGAGGTCCTGCTGGATTTCCTCAACGTTCTGCCGGAAAACAGCCCCCGCTATCAGCAAATCCTCACTGGCCTTCATGATGTTGTTGCTCTGCTGTATCGCGGCATCCCGGCGGCCGCAGTGGACGCGCGCGCCGTCCTCGCGCCGCTCCTGGCGCAGCGCGGCGGTGACCCGTCGCTGCGCATCAGCGCCGTAGGGCACGCCCACATGGATTTAGGCTGGCTGTGGCCGATCCGGGAGACCATCCGCAAGGGCGCGCGCACCTTCTCCACGGCGATTGAATTGACCGAGCGCTATCCCGACTACGTCTTCGGCGCGAGTCAGCCGCAGTACTTCCTGTGGATGAAACAGCGTTATCCCGCCCTGTACGCCAAAATCAAGGACAAGGTCCGCGAGGGACGGTTGGAGCCGCAGGGCGCGATGTGGGTAGAGGCCGACACTAACATCAGCGGCGGGGAGGCGCTCGTGCGCCAACTACTCCAGGGTAAGCGCTTTTTCCGGCAAGAATTCGGCGTGGAAGTGCGCTATCTCTGGCTACCGGATGTGTTCGGTTACAGCGCCACACTGCCGCAACTGCTCAAACTGGCCGACGTGGACTACTTCTCCACGCAGAAACTTTCGTGGAGCCTCATCAACCCCTTCCCCCACCAATCCTTCCACTGGCAGGGCCTTGACGGGACGACGGTGTTGGCCCACATGCTACCCGAAGAGACCTACAACAGCCCTGCCGCGCCGCGTTCGGTGCGCCGGATCGAGCAGAATTACCACGATTCCGGTGTCTCATCGCGGGCGCTGATGGTCTTCGGCATCGGCGATGGCGGCGGCGGCCCCGGCGAGGAGCATCTGGAACGGCTGTCCCGCTTGCAGAACCTTGAAGGCCTCAGCCCGGTCACCCAGGAATCGGTAGCCGACTTCCTCGACAAGTGGCGGGAAGAGGCCGACCGCTTCCCCACCTGGGTCGGCGAGCTGTATCTGGAACGCCACGAGGGCACGCTGACCACCGAAGCCCGCAACAAATGGTACAATCGCAAAATGGAACTGGCGCTGCGCGAGCTGGAATGGGCGGCGACGCTGGCGCGGGTTGAAACCGGCGTGGCGTACCCCACCGACTTCCTCACCGCCACATGGCGTGAGGTACTGCTCTACCAGTTCCACGATATCCTTCCCGGTTCGGCGATCAAGCGAGTTTATGATGAGAGCCTGGCGCGCTATGAGGCGATGTTCCGCGAGACGAACGCGCGCATCGTCGAGTTTTATCGTCGTATCGCAGCGCGCGTCGATACGGTGCCGCTGGCGAAGCCGATGGCTGTGTTCAATCCCCTCTCGTGGGAGCGCGAGGAGTGGGTGCCGATGGAGGGATCATGGTTGCGCGTGGCCGTCCCGCCGCTGGGCTACACCGTAATCGACGCCGCCGTCGTTCCGTGCGTAGTGGAGAATCTCACCGCGACGCCGGAAATTCTCGAAAATGACCTTCTGCGTGTGACCTTCGCCCCTGACGGTGGCATCATCTCGCTGTTCGACAAGCGTGTGAACCGCGAGGTTATCCCTGCCGGGCAGACGGCGAACCGGCTGGCGGTCTACGTGGACCTGGGCGATGCCTGGGACTTCCCCATGGACTACGCCGACCAGACGCCGCGCATGATGGAACTGGTCTCCACTGCCGCCCACATCGATGGGCCGCGCGCCGTCCTCACCCAGATTTACCGTCTCGGTGACTCTGAAATGACGCAGGAGATCGTCTTAACGGCGGGCAGTCCCCGGCTGGATTTCGTCTGTCACCTGCACTGGCGCGAACCGCGCGCGATGCTGCGCACCCGCTTCCCCGTCGCCGTCCACGCCGACGAAGCCACTTACGAGATCCAATTCGGTCACATCCGCCGCCCGGCGCACCGCAACACCACCTGGGATTTAGCGAAGGACGAGGTCGCTGCGCACAAATGGGTCGACCTTTCGCAGGGAGATTACGGCGTGGCGTTGCTCAACGATGCCAAGTACGGCCACAAGATCAAGGGCAATGTCATTGACTTGAACTTGCTGCGTAGTGTGCCGTACCCCGGCTCGACGTTGCTGCATCCTACCGACGTTGCGCCCGGCGAGCCGCATCACGCCTTCACCGATCAGGCCGATCATATCTTTACCTATGCGCTCTACCCGCACACGGGGGATGCTGTCGCGGGCGGCGTGATCCACGCGGGTTATGCGCTCAACGTCCCTCTGCGCGTCGTCCCGCTCGAATCGCACGCCGGCGCGAGTGCGACGCAGTCGACGTTCGTCCAAATCGACGCGCCCAACGTCATTGTAGAAGCCGTCAAGCAGGCGGAAGACAGCTCTGACATCATTGTACGTCTCTACGAAGCCGAACACCGTTCCGCGCACGCGACGCTGTGGTTTGGCTTTCCGGTGCAGGCCGTGCAGGAGGTCAATCTGCTGGAACGTCCGATCCAGCCGTTAGTCGTGCACGACGATACGGTCACGCTCGACTTCCGCCCGTTCGAGATCAAGACTCTGGCCATCAGCCTTCAGTAGTCACTCTTCAGCCACCCTTGCCAGGGGGCGAATGGAACTAGGGTTACGAGCCTGGATAAACATCCCAACTAAAGACTCCCTGACTCTTTGAGGAGGTGTGTTATGCGTGTTGTGGTGATCGGTGGCACGGGCCATGTGGGGACGTATTTGGTGCCGCGTCTGGTGGAGGCGGGGCATGCTGTGGTGGTCGTCAGTCGCGGAGAACGCGAACCGTACAGTGCTGGTGGGGCGTGGCAGGCGGTGCAGCAGGTCACGCTGGATCGCGCGGCGGAGGAGCGCGCCGGGACGTTCGGCCAGAAGGTCCGCGCGTTGGAGCCGGACGCCGTCATTGACATGATCTGTTTTACACTGGAGAGTGCGCAACATCTCGTTGAGGCCCTGCGCGGGCATGTACAACACTTTTTGCATTGCAGTACCGTGTGGGTGCATGGCTATACCACGACCGTCCCCGTGACCGAGGACGCGCCGCGCCATCCCATCGGCGCTTATGGGGTCCAGAAGGCGGCGATCGAAGCCTACCTGCACACCGAAGCGCGCAGCAACGGTTTCCCGGAGACGTGCATCTTGCCGGGGCACATTGTGGGGCCGGGATGGGTGCCGCTGAATCCGCAGGCCAACTTCAACCCGCAGGTGTATGCGCAGCTCGCGCATGGTGAGGAGGTGACACTGCCGAATCAGGGGCAGGAACTTCTGCACCACGTTCATGCCGACGACGTGGCACAGCTTTTCATGAAGGCGCTGGCGAACTGGAATGCCGCCGTCGGCGAGAGCTTCCATGCCGTCTCGCCCGCCGCGCTGACGCTGCGTGGCTATGCCGAAGCGGTTGCAGCGTGGTTTGGGCAGCCGGCCCACCTCACGTTCTTGCCGTTTGTGGAATGGAAAATGACCGTCGCCGAGGAAGATGCCGACGCGACGGCGGGACACCTGGAACACAACCCCAACTGCTATAGCATCGTCAAGTCGCGGCGGTTGTTGGATTACCAACCGCGCTACTCGTCATTGCAGGCAACTTACGAAGCGGTTCAACGTCTCATGGCGGACGGGGTGGTGCGCATTAAAGATTCGTGAAGACTCGTGGTTTGTTTTTGGGGGATATTTTTTAGGAGATATTACTGACCATTCGCTGAAAAAGTTTAGACTTTGGTCAATTTGCCGCCGGCGCTGTGGTCATCACGTTTGACAAACAGCGGGTCCAATGACAAAGGAGCGCCTTTCAGCCGATGAAACTCACGCGCAATCATTCATTCGTCACGGTACACCAACAGGGCTTGTTCCAAGCTCAACTCTGTTGTGGGAGCGTTGGTCACGTAAACGCGCCAGCCCAGGGTCTCGGACCAGTCCGCGATGGCCACAATCTGACGCTGCACTGCGGTGATTTGATAGCGCACTGTGACGATTCCCCGAGTCGGACGGTCGACACCACTTCGCCCACGCCCGATGTAGCGCGTTTCCCGCTGTTCCTGGCGTTCGAAGGTGTAACTGAGCAGCCCCACCACATTGTGAGCCTGCAAAATGGCGTCCGCTTTGGCGCTCCGGTCGCTTTCCGCCTGGATTTGGCGCTTCCCACGGCCTGGCGCGGGCGTCAGCGCCAACAGCTTCTCCGTCGCGTGGTTCAAACGTTGTTCCAAGCCCTGCTGCCATGGCTCCCGGTACGCTTCCGAACGGGCTATGATCACCCGTTCCTGAGTCTGCGTTCCGTTGACATCGGGCGTAATCTCCGCAGTCTATCTGCGCCGCCATTGGGACGTAACGATCCCTGTCCCTGTGGCAGCGGCAAGAAATACAAGCAGTGTTGCGGTTGGAGATGAGATGCACAGAACAAACAAGGAACGTATCCTCGATTATCTTTGGTCTATTTCACCCGATTGGGCAACCAACGGCCAGATTCGAGACGCAACGGGTATAAAGCCTCACCAACAGGTCTATATGCTCACCCAAGAGTTAAGGGGAAAGCGATTGATCCAGGGTGAACGGCATGGAAAAGAGTGGATTTTCTGGGCCGATGAATCGCCCGCTGTTCACCTGGCGTTACCAGGAGCGGCCTCGATGCGTGAGGTTTTCGGGAAAACTGAAGGGCAACTGTCGCCGCGCGCTTTTGAGGATCTGGCACGCTCTGTGATGAGTGCGCATTTCGGTGTTCCACTTGTAACGGGACAAGTCCCAGGTGTGCCGAAAGCGTTCGATTTTGTTTCACCGGACGGCAGCATCATTGGCGATGCCAAGTATTTCACGTTGGTACAGGGGCAACGCCTCCCGCCGGCGAAGTTTTCTGTCATCGCCGAGCATGTGTGGCTTTTGGAGAAAACGAAGGCATCGACCAGATTCCTGGTCTTTGGCAACCAGCATGAAGTGCCACAACTCTGGTTGAAACGCTATGGCAGTCTTGTTTCAGTGGTTGACTTCTACTTTCTGACGGAGGCCGGAGATTTGGAATTACTGACGGAGGGTTGTCTATAAATGCCTTTGTTGTGTTTTATACTTCTTCCGCATATTTGAGCAGCCGTAACCCTTCCAGCCAGACAACTTCGGGGTAAAGCGCTTTGCAGATATTACAGGACTTACGCAACTTAGCCCATAATACTATAATACAAGGCATGAGCAAAGTTACACGATTGGATTACTGTCAGTTTTTGTTGGTGAGTCAGATCAATGACACGCTGACGAACTACGCGGACCATAGCGAAAAGTTCAGCATCAGGTTACTTTTGCCTGGCCGGATGGGATGAAAGGCAGATGAGGGGGGGCTTGTGTTCGAAGATCGGCAGAAAACGCTCGGCGTGATGGCGCAGGCGCTGGATGTTGGGCCGCAGCGCCCACAGCGTTAGCAGCATGACCGGGATGCCCAGGAGACCCGCATTGAGCAGTTCCCCGCGCACTACAAAGACGAGTGGTAGCAGGACCGCTATAAGGATCGAAGCGACCGAGGCGTGCCCCACCAGCAATCCAACAATCACGCCGGCAAGCGCCAGGATCGGCAGGAAGGGGTGCCACAGCGCCGTGGCGAAGCCGATGGTGGTCGCGGTGCCCGCGCCGCCGTGAAAACCGAGGAAAAGCGAGTAATTGTGGCCGACCACGACCAGAACGCCGGCCACCGCGATCGCTGCCGTGCCCAGCTCCATAGCCTCGGCGAGCCAGAATGCCGCTGCGCCTTTAAGCCCATCTGTGACCACGGTTAGCACGGCGGGAATGAATCCTACCGACCGCCAGACGTTGGTGCCGCCGGTGCGCCCGCTACCGTGCTCGCGGATGTCAATGTGTTTGGTGAGCCATCCCCAGATCATCCCTGTCGGAATGGAGCCGAGCAAGTACGCTCCCACCCATCCCAAAATTGTTTTGATCCACATCATCGTTTTTCTCCTCTTGGACCCTCATGTGTGGCGCGGGCATCCGCCCCGCCCTTGATGCTTGATACTATAGCCAGCCGACCGCGGGCTAAAGCCGCCTTCAGACCCATGCAGAACCCCCACTGCTTTGGGAATTCCACCATCATATCCACAGTAGGCAGTTTGGTCAAGTCGGTGTGGCGCATGACGAGAGAGTCACCGCCACCGCAGAGGGTTAGGCCGAAATCGGCCGTTTGCAGAAGGTGGTTCTCTGGGAGTTGGCGTGGTGATGGAAAAATGGCTTGAGTTTTTGCTACGGATGACACGGATTGCACTGATTCTTTGTGCTTTGCGTGTCAATCCGTGGCCGGTTTCTTAATTTTGACCCACGCAATCCTGAAGAACCCAGAAGGTTAATACAGCATAGCCTGTACTTCGTAGATCGGTTCCGGGTGTTGCTGGCCTTTGATCTGAATCGGCGGCAATTCCTGCGCCTGGAATATATCCTTTACCAGTTGATAAGTGCGATGACAGATCAAGATTTTCCCGGCCGGGGCAAGTTCCTGGAGGGTATGCGCTTTGTTGACAGTTTGACCGACGACGGTGTAATTGACAAGGTCGGGTGTACCGACATTGCCGACGACGGCTTCACCGGTCGCAATGCCGATGCCGAAGCGCAGACGTTGGTGGAGCGGAATGAGTTCGTGCGTCTGGCGCATGCTTTGCTGGATGCGCCATGCCGCGCGTACTGCTCGCAGCGCGTGGTCCTCCTGTGGCAGCGGCGCGTTGAAGAAAGCCATGACTTCATCGCCCATAAATTTATCCAGCGTCCCTTCCTCGGCCAGAATGACGCCCGCGGCCTGGGTCAGGTGCCGGTTGAGAATGCTGATGAGGGCTTCTGGGGTAGCGTTGGCGCTGAAGGTCATAAACTCCCGCAGATCAGCAAAGAGCACGGAGACGGTTTGCCATTGTCCGCCGGGCTGGATACGGTGGGGGTTTTCGAGGATGCGGTTTACAACGGCAGAGGGGACGTAATGCTCAAACAGGCTCCGTAATTCGCGCTTTTCATCCTCGCGTTGGGTCTCGATTTCCGCTAACAAGCGGAAGTTTTCAATCGCAATGGCGGCATAATCGGCCAGCATCCGCAACAGTCGCCGGTCATCCTGGTTGAGAGGTTCACGGTTGCGCTTATTGCTCACCGTCAGCGAGCCGACGATTTTGCCGCCCCATTGTAAAGGCACATTCATCATCAAGCCGGAAGAAAGGGTCTGAATGTTGGGCGGTTCTGCCGGTGAGAGGTACTCTTTGTTCCAGTGTTCACGCAGGACATGAGTGGTGGGATCGCCGGTGTCAGGGTCCAGCAGGACGAGCAATCCATCCCGTGCACCGGTGAGATAAAGCGCGGCGTCGATGATGCGCTCCAGCAGTTTATCGCGCTCTCGCAGCGTCGTCACGGACTTGCTGACGCGGGAGAGGGTGTCGAGTTGTCGCAGTCGATGGGTCAGTTCGGCGTTGGTGCGCTCCAGTTTCTTGAGCAGCGCAGCGCGTTCTTGCCGGAGGTGTGTTAATGTCAGCACGCGCTCGATGGAGGTGCGCAGATCGTTGATCTCAAAGGGTTTGGAGACGTAATCCAGGACACCCAGACGAAATACATCGATGGCGACGGACTCCGACCCATGCGAGGTAATGAGGATGACGGGCAAGTCGATTCCTTGCTCCTTGAGAGCCTGCAGCACTTCGATGCCGTTCATGCGTGGCATGTCGTAATCCAGGAGCATCAGGTCGGGGTGGATTTCCTTCGCCAGGGCCAAGCCTGCTTTACCGTCGAATGCTTCTGTCACCGTATAGCCTATCGGTTCCAACACGGCATCTTTCAAGAATTCCAGGATTTCTATATTGTCATCCACAACCAGGATATGGGCGCCTTGAGTTGGTGTTTCAAGCATGGCTTCATCTTTCTGATAAGATAATCTATTTATAACCTTTTTGCTGTAAAATGCAAGGAAAGTTGGTGCTTGTACCTATGAGTCCAACTCAGTGATGATGCCGCCGCCAATCACTTCTGCATCCTGGTAGAACACCAACGATTGTCCAGGGGCGACGCTGCGCTGCGGCTGGGCGAAGTGGACTGCGGCGCGGTCTCTATCAACAACGCGCACTATGACGTCCACACGGGGCGCGCGATAGCGGATACGACCCTGGGCGGAGAAGACGTCGGCCGGCGGCGCTCCCGCCGTGAAGGTCAGCATGGTGAGGAGACATCCTTCTCGCATCAGGCTCGCTGCCGGGCCGACGATCACGGCATTGTCCTGGGGGCGTAAGCGAACGACGTAGAGCGGTTCCGACGCGGCGATGCCCAGTCCATGGCGCTGCCCCACCGTATAATGGGATAATCCGTGGTGCTCGCCTAATTTCTCACCGTTCTCGTTGTAGATGGGGCCGGGGCGGACGACGTCGGGATGCAGGTGAGCGACCAGGGTGCGATAATCGCCGCCGCGCATAAAGCAGAGGTCCTGGCTATCAGCGACTGCGGCATCTGGCAACCCGTATTGACGCGCCATCTCGCGCACAGCGGCTTTGCTGGCAACGCTGCCCAGGGGTAGTAGCAACCGGGTGAGGTGACGTTGTGTGAGACGATAAAGTGCGTAACTCTGGTCTTTCTGCCGGTCCTGCGCTTGCAGTAAGCGGGCCGGCCCGGCGAGAGGATGGTCGACGCGCGCATAATGCCCCGTAGCGATCCACAGTGCGCCGAGACGATCCGCCACTGCGGACAAAACGGCGAATTTCAGCCGGGGATTGCACATCACGCATGGATTGGGTGTGCATCCCCCGACGTATGCGGCGACAAACGGCTCAATCACGTCGCGGTAGAAGCGCACTTCCACATCCTCGATGTGGAGTGGAAGGTGGAGCGCATTTGCCACCGCTGCTGCTGAATCCAGCGTGATCTCGTCGTTCTCGCCGGGGGTGTGCCACGTCTTCAGCGTTACACCATGGACCTCATAACCCTGCGCCTGGAGCAGTGCCGCGGCGACAGCGCTATCCACGCCGCCGCTCAGGCCGATCACGACACGACTGCAAGCGGGTTCGGGCTGATTTGTGGTCATAAAGTCCCCTTGACTTTTCTATGAATTCCACCTACAATAAGATACGAAGTCTGCAGATTTGTATTACATCATATCATAAAGGGAAAAAAAGGAGTTGTGCTATGGTTCAGATGGATTCGCAAGTACCCATGGATGTGACCGATGATGATAAGTTATGGGCGTTGTTGAGCTGGATTTTGGCACCTATCATCCCCATTATTGTGCTCCTGATCCAGGAGAAGAATGTTCGCCCCTTCATTCGCTACAATGCTATCCAGGCGCTGGTTGTGAGCGTGATTGGCTATGTGGTTTCCTCGGTTCTGTCCTTTGTCTTCGTTGGCTGTGTTGTGGGTGTAGCCGTCTTGGTGTACCTGATTTACCTGGCGGTTCAGTCTTATCAAGGGAAATGGGTCAAAGTTCCCGTCGTCACCGACTTCTGCAAAGGCCAGGGCTGGATTAGCTAACGATTCTCATCCTCATCAAGCGGCTTCCTCAGGCGAGAAAGCCGCTTTTGACGTGCCTGGGCGTCATGGTATACTGACGGCATGGGAATGTTAGCCTGCAAGCGTTGGTATATTGCACCCCCGGCGCCCCCGGTGTTTTTTGAACGTTTGCCCTCTATTCCCCCGCTGGTGGCTCAAGTGCTTTACAATCGTGGAATTACCACCTGTGAGGAGGCCGCAGCTTTCCTTCAGGGCACGTTTGAACCCGACAACCCCTTCCGTATGCAAGATATGCCCCGCGCTGTGACTTTGCTCCGCAAGGCCATCGCCCGGCATAATCCGATTGTTATCTACGGTGACTATGATGTGGACGGGGTAACGGCTTCGGCGATCCTGGTACAGACGCTGGAATCCCTGGGCGCACAGGTTACAGTCCACATCCCTAACCGGCTGGATGAAGGGTACGGTCTGAATGTCGAGGCCATCACTGAGTTGGCGCAGGGTGGGGCGCGCGTCCTCATCACGGTCGATTGTGGCATTCGTTCCCTCAACGAAGTCGCAGTGGCGCGGCAGCTCGGTATGACGGTGATTGTGACCGATCACCACCACATTGGGCCGGCGCTGCCCCAGGCAAACGCGGTGATCAATCCCCGCCGTTCTGATTGCACTTATCCGTTCAAAGACCTGGCGGGCGTGGGGGTGGCCTACAAACTGGCTCAGGCGCTGCTGCGGGCGAATAGACAGGTCCCGCTTCTGACCACGCAGTTTTTGCTGGATGAAGCCGATTTGCTGGATTTGGTCGCTTTGGGAACCGTCGCGGACATGGTGCCGTTGTTGGGCGAAAATCACATGCTGGTTTTGCAGGGCCTGGTTCGTATCAACGAAGCGCGCCGTCCCGGACTGAGTGCGTTGATGGAGCTTTCCGGTGTCGCGCCGGGGACCGTGACCACCAAGTCTATCGGGTTTGTGCTGGCGCCGCGTCTCAACGCCGCCGGGCGTCTCAGCGAGGCGATGACCTCGCTGGAACTTTTGTTGGCCCCCGATATGAAGAGCGCCGTCCCTCTGGCCAAGGATTTGAACACTCTGAATGAAGAGCGACGCAATCTAACATTGAGTGTGCAGGAGCGCGCCCGTGAATTGATCATAGCGCGGGGCGAGATGCCGCCGTTGTTGTTTGCGGCGTCGCCTGATTTTCCCCACGGGGTGGTGGGACTGGCTGCCAGTCGACTCCTTGATGAGTTCTACCGCCCCGCGGTTGTCGTCTCGATTGAAGACGAGTGGAGCAAAGGCTCGGCGCGCTCCATCCCCGAGTTCCACATCACTGAGGCGTTGGATGCGGTGGGGGATCTGTTGTTGCACCACGGGGGACATTCGGCGGCGGCCGGCTTCACCATTGCGACGGATCGTCTGCCGGACCTGGAGACACGCTTACTGGCGTTAGCCCGCGAGCGTTTCGCCGGCGCGCCCCCCACGCCCATCCTTCAGGTTGATGCCGAAGTGCCGCTGGAGAGTCTTTCCTGGGATGTTTACCACGCCCTGGAGCACCTGGAACCTTTCGGCTATGGCAACGCCGTGCCGGTTCTCGTCAGCCGCAACGCGCGGGTGATCGATTACCGCGCAGTGGGCGCCGATGGACGCCATCTCAAGCTACGCCTGGCCGATGATCACGGCGGGGTGTGGGACGCCATCGCTTTTCGTCAGGGGCAGTGGATGGGTCATTTGCCTGGCCGGATCGACCTGGCCTATATGCTAGAAGCCAACTCGTGGAATGAGCACGTCAACTTGCAACTTAACGTCCAGGATATTCATGTTCCGGGCGAAGAGGAAGCGCAGCAAGAAGCGGCGCATGAGTGAATGGCCTTATGACCCATGGCCCCCTCCCGGGACCCCGTGACTAACGACTATCAGACTGTTTTCAAGGAGTAACCCATGCGTATTCTCGTCACCGGCGCGGCCGGCTTCATCGGCAGTAACCTGGCCGAAGCCTTGCTTCAGCGGGGCGATGTCGTCGCCGGATTGGATAACTTCAATGCTTACTACAGCCCGGCGCGCAAGCGGGCCAACGCGGCGGCGCTGGCGGCGTATCCGGCCTTCACGCTGCACGAGGCCGATCTGCGCGATGAAGCCGCCGTCGCAGCTATCTTGGCCGGAGGACGCTTCGACGCCGTGGCCCATCTGGGCGCGATGGCGAACGTGCGCTATTCCATCGAGCGCGCGCCGCTCTACACCGACGTGAACATCCGCGGCACGGTGAATGTGCTCGAAGGCGCGCGCCTGGCGGGGACGCCGCACGTCGTTTTCGCCTCCACCTCATCGGTCTACGGCAAGACGGAGCAATTGCCCTTCGTTGAAAGCGACCCCCTCGGCAAGCCGCTCGCGCCCTATCCCGCGAGCAAAATCGCCGGGGAGCTGATGGGCTACACCTATTACAACCTCTTCGGCATCTCCTTCACGGCGGTGCGCTTCTTCAGCGTCTACGGCCCGCGCGGACGTCCCGACATGATGCCCTACATGATCACCGACAGCATCGTCCACGGCAAGACTTTCAAGCTGTACGACGCCGGCGAGATGTGGCGCGATTGGACCTACGTGGGCGACATCGTGCGCGGGGTGATCGCCGCGTTGGAGACGCCGCTAGGCTACGAGCGGGTGAACCTGGGACGCGGCGAACCGGTGCGCATGGCGGATTTCGTGACGTTGGTGGAGCGCCTCGTCGGCAAGCCCGCGCGTATGGACACACCGCCTGCCCCCGCCAGTGAGCCGCCCATCACCTACGCCGACATTACCAAAGCACGCACGCTCCTGGGCTACGCTCCGCATGTCTCCGTCGAAGAGGGAATGACACGGTTTTGGGAATGGTACAAGGCCGAGGTGGAGCCGGCTGACCACGAATAGGACGGCGAATAGGGGGTACATAACCGTCCGGCGGCATAGGGCGATTTGCCAAATTACCCTACATCGCGTGGGCCGGTTTCCGGCTGCACCCGCCGGGGCAGTCCTATTGTTTCATAGTCTGTTTGGAGTATACTGGCAGTACACAGGCCTGTCTTGGGGGGGGAAGTAGCGATGATTCTTTACGTCGAAGGTGATATGAGACGTTGATGGCGTTTTGGCAGCAACTCCGCACGCATGGTTTTTCTATGCGTCATAGTGCGCCTGGCATCCATCGAGAGGTTTCCTATCTTATTCCGATTTTTTTCCGCGTTAGATTATGTGTAACTATTCAGCCACCCTTGCCAGGTGGCGAACGGGGCTTTGGGGAGGGCACATAACAGGTTACCCTTCGGCAGGTGATGACCCTCTCATCCCCCAGCCCCCTTCTCCCCCGCCAGCGGGGAAGAAGGGGGCAAAAGGGGAGTGTGGCGGGCGGCGAAGCCGCCCGCCACACTCCCACCCAATTTTGCAAGATGGGTGTTTGTATAGTCGCAAACATCTGGAGGACTACAAGCAACTCATTGTGAGCAGCGGAAGCTCTGACGTGTTATCGACGACAGAGGCAGGAGTGAAGGATTGTGTGCGTTTGTATTTTCGTCCGCAGACGCCTACACAATATCACATAGAAGGGATTCGCTCTAAAGCCATACTGGCGGCTTCGAAATTTCCAGATGCGCATTGTAATGGACACCACCATTCTCATCACCGGCGAACACCTGACCATGGAAGACGTTGCCGCGGTCGCAGCGGGGGCGCGAGCGGCGCTTGCGCCTTACGCGGCGGAGGCGATGGCACGCTCGTGGGAGGGTGTGCAGACGTTGCTGGCGAACGGCGAGATTGCTTACGGCATCACCACGGGCTTCGGCGCGTTCAAGGGACGCATTATTCCGCCGCACGAGGTGGCGGCGTTGCAACGCAATCTGGTGTTGAGCCACGCTGCCGGCGTCGGCCCGGCGTTGGATGTGCCGACGGTGCGCGCGGTAATCGCGGTGCGCGTCAACACGCTGGCGATGGGCTATTCGGGCATCCGCCCGCAGGTCGTGGAGGCGCTGCTGGCGCTGCTGAACGCGGGTATCGTGCCGGTGATCCCGGCGTATGGCTCGCTTGGCGCGAGCGGCGATCTGGCCCCCCTGGCGCATCTGGCGTGTGTGCTCATCGGCGCCGGCGAGGCGTTCTACGAGGGTGAACGGCTGCCCGGCGCGGAGACGCTGCGTCGCGCGGGTCTCGCGCCGGTGGAACTCGGTGCGAAGGAGGGGCTGGCGCTCCTCAACGGTACGGCGGTGACAACGGCCATCGGCACGCTGGTCACACTGCGCGCGGAAAACCTCGTCCGCGCCGCCGACATCGCCGGCGCGCTCTCGTTGGAGGCGCTGCGCGGTACGGTCGCCGCCTTCGATCCGCGCATCCACCTGGTCCGCCCGCACCCGCGCCAGGTGGATGCCGCCGCTTACGTCCGTCGCCTGCTGGAAGGCAGTACCTTCGTCCGCCCCCACGACCCCCGCGACATTCAGGACGCCTATAGTTTGCGCTGCATGCCGCAGGTCCACGGCGCGGTGCGCGATACGGTCGCTTATGCGCGTTGGGCGCTGGAAATCGAGCTGAACGCCGTCACCGACAATCCGCTGATCTTCTTCGAGCCGGATGGACGCCCCGTGGTGCTTTCCGGCGGAAATTTTCACGCGGAGCCGGTGGGACTGGCGTTGGATTACGTCAAGCTGGGGCTGGTGGATTTGGGCAACATCAGCGAGAGACGCACGGCGCGGCTGGTGGACGAAGCGTCGAGCAACGGATTGCCGCCATTCCTCACGCGGTACGGCGGCCTGGAGAGCGGTTTTATGCTCGCGCAGTACACGGCGGCGGCGCTGGCTTCGGAGAACAAAGTGCTGGCGCATCCGTCGACGGCGGACACGATCCCCACTTCCGCCAACACCGAGGATCACGTGAGCATGGCGACGAACGCGGCGCATCATGCCCGCCAGGTCATGGAGAATGTCGAACACATCATCGCCATCGAATTGCTGGCGGCGGCGCAGGGCATCGACTTCCGGCGTGCGCAGTTGGGGGCGTCCGCCTGTCTGGGGCAGGGTACGGCGGCAGCCTACGCGGCGATCCGCGCGCGCGTTCCTTTTCTGGAGCACGATGCGCCGCTCTCCCCGCTCATCGAGGCGGTGCGGGATTTGATCGCCAGTGGCGATTTGGTGGCGGCGGTGGATGGAGAATTGTAGACAGTCGTGGCGCCGTTTCCTGCTTTTTGCCGTGGAGGTCGTTGAGAACGCAGAGAAAACACAGAGAAGCTCAGTGGTTTCTGCGCACTTTGCGGTAAACTCTAGCGCAAACCGCGTAACGACTCCCGTGTTCGGGCCGGTCTCTGACCGTGCCTGCCCCACGGCTGAGTTTGCGGTGGCGCGGTCGGAGACCGGTCACAGCTTGTCGGAGATCGGCCACAGCTTGTCAAGAAGTCATATCTTTACAGACGCTAGACGTTGATGCGCTGATTCTTAATTCGCTGATTCTTGATTCGCTGATTCTTATGACTATACGTGCCTTAGTGACCGGAGCCACCGGTTGTGTCGGTGCTAATATCGTGGAGGCATTGTCCGCGCGCGGATATGCGGTGCGGGCACTGCGTCGCGCTACGTCGACGCTGGATGCGCTGGCAGGGCTGGACCCTGAATACGTCGTCGGCGATGTGCTGGATGAGGCGTCGCTGTGCGCAGCGATGGCCGACTGCGAGCTGGTCTTCCACGCGGCGGCGGTCTCGCAGTACTGGCGCAACAAGCCGGACGCGATTTACACGGCGAACGTCGAGGGGACGCGCCATGTACTGCGGGCGGCGATGGCGCAGGGGGTGCAGCGTGTCGTTTTCACCAGTTCGGTGGCGGCGCTCGGCGTTCCCACGCAGCGCGGGCAACGGTTGGATGAGTCCGCCGTGTTCAATCTGCGCCCGGCGCAGTTTCATTACGGCTATAGCAAAGTGCTCGCCGAAGCGGAGGTGCGGCGCGCGGTGGCAGAGGGATTGGATGTGGTCATCGTCAACCCTGTGTCGGTGATCGGACAGCGCGATGTGCACTTCGTAGGCGGTGAAATCTTGCGAACGGCGAAGCAGGGTCTGCTTATCGGCGCGCCGCCGGGCGGGATGGGCATTGTTTCCGCGAAAGCGGCCGGCGAAGGTCACGTGTTGGCGGCGGAGCGGGGGCGCACCGGCGAGCGTTACATTCTCAACGATGAGAACATCTCGCACCGTGCCCTGATGACGCTGGCGGCGCAGGTTACGGGCGCGCGGGCGCCATGGTTCACCATCCCCCGCGTGTTGATCACGCCGCTGGCTACGGTGGTTGATCTGTGGAACCGCATCCGGCGCGCCCCGCCGTTGGTCGATGGCAGTCAGTTGCATTTGAGCGTGCGCGACATGTACTTCGACGGCAGTAAAGCGGAGCGCGAGTTGGGATTTGTGCCCGGTTCGGCGCAAGCCGCGGTGGTAGAAGCCTGGGAGTGGTATCGTGAGCATGGGTTCTTGTAAATGAAAGATTGTGACCGTGGGGAGGATATCTTTCCCCGTCTACTGTTTACCGTTTACTGATTAGGATTATGTATCTGAAATCGGAGCGTGACCTGTATCGCCGTCGCCGCCGGATCCCCTGGGGACGTCTGTTGGGTCTCCTTGCCTTGATCGGCGCAGGCGTTTACGTGGTCCATACGATTTTGGCGAACACGGAAACTCCCCTGCGTGTGCAGAACACACCCACTCCTGCCCCTACGTCGACGCCAGCCCCCGCGATCTACGTTGCCCAGGCCGAGGATGCGTATTGGGACGGCAACATGGAAGGCGCCATTGACGCCTACCAGCGGGCATTGGACATCGAGCCGAATCAATTCGAGATCTACCTGGCGCTGTCGCGGTTGCTGACGTTTCAATCGCAACCGGAGCGCGGCCTGGAGATGGCCCGCGAGGCACTGCGTCGCCAGCCGGAGAATGCCCGGGCATGGGCCTTGCTCGGCATGGCTTACGACTGGTTGGGATTATCACCGGATGCCATCGCGGCGTGCGAGAAAGCAGTAGCGCTTGACCCGACGTTGCCGGAGGCGTATGCCTACCTGGCCGAAGCGTACATCGATGGTGGCAATTGGTATGCGGCTAACGGCGCTATCGCCACGGCCATGGAATTGGACGACACCAACGTCGATGTGTTGCGAAATCGCGGCTACGTTTTGGAGAGCCAGGGCAACTACTACGGCGCGATTGAGGCGTATCAGGAGGCGCTGAAAGTCCACGCAAAGCTGGTTCATCTGCACATGGCGGTTGGCCGCAACGCCAATGCGCTGGGGGATTGGACGTTGGCCGTGGAGGCGTACAGCGATGCCGTGAAAGTCGACCCGAATCACGTCCCGGCTCTCGCGCGGCTGGGGTTGGTGCAACTCATGACCGGCGATTACGACAAGGCGAAGATCAACCTGAACAAGGCGATCCAACTTGATCCCACCTATGGCGAGGCTTATGCGTCTCTGGGCACCCTCTATTTTCAACAGCGCAATTATGAGGACGCCATCGAGATGTTCAAACCCGCGATTCGCTACGGTGAAGCTCGGGCGCGGCGGCGGAGCGTTTATCTGGTCATAACTATGGAAGATACCAACGCTATCGGTGTGGAACCGGCGGGGGCGGAGGTGGCGCGCGCTACGTTTGTTCATCCGGTCGATTTCAATACGCCGCTGCGCGGAACGCTGGAAGGCGCCACCGGCGCGGCGGCGGTGACGGGATGGGTGCGGTTCGATGTGTTGAGTGGCCGTTATACCTTGAAGATGGAAGGATTGTCGCCGGCGCCGGCGGGCAAGGTTTACATTGGCTGGTTCGAGCCATTGCAATGGCCGGAGCACACGCCGGCGCGCACGGAAGCCATTTTCCCCGCGCCGGATGGTCGCGTGCAGTTTGCAGGAGAGGTGGGGCACGTCAAAGGTCCGGCCATCGAGACGTATTACACGCTGGCGTTGTCGTATTACCTCCTCGATCAGTGCAACGAGGCGCTCCCTTACATTGACGTGGCGCTGCGTCTTGATCCCGCCGATGCGAACGCGCTACAAGCCCAACGGCTGTGCCAATAATGAAGGGCGGATCGGCGGATCAGCGAATCGGCGAATGGTGAATGATACAAACGCTTATGCCAAAGACGTCAAGCCTCGGCGACTTTGGACTTATATCCGCAGGAGTGCACCGTACCTCTTGATGCTGCTCGCTGTGTCGTTCCTCTACCGCCGGTTGGTTGTCGGTCGGGTGTTGGCCGGCGGTGATCTGCAGACGTATTTCTTCCCCTATTGGGCTGCCGCGGCGCGCGCTTTCCAGGCGGGGCGGCTGCCGCTGTGGAACCCCTACCTCTTTGCCGGAACGCCATTTCTGGCGAATTCTCAGGCTGGTGTGTTTTATCCTCTCAACTGGCCGTTGTGGTGGCTTGCCGGGCCATCATTGGCCGGGATGACGCGCACGCTGCACTGGAGCGTGTTGTTACACCTGGGCCTGGCGGCGGTGAACGTCGCCATCCTCGCACGGCGCTGGGGGTTGACACCGTGGAGTGCGGCCCTGAGCGGCCTGCTGTACGCCGGCAGTGGCTACCTGGGCGTCCATGTGGAGCATCTCAATCAATTGCAGGCGCTGGCCTGGCTGCCGCTGATGTTTCTGCCGGGAACTGGAAATGAGGGATTAGAAATTAAAAATGAGAAAAATGCGAGGTGGAGAAGGGGACGTTGGCCTGCGCCGCTGAGCGTGGCAGCGCTGGCGCTGATTTTGCTGTCCGGCCACACGCAGATGGCGTTTATTGCGCTGATCGGGTTGGTGGTGTGGAGGATAGGAACAGGTTGCAAAGTGCCAGATGCAAGTCGCAAGTCAAGAGTCGGCGATCAGCCGTCAGCTATCAGCGATCAGCACCCGGCAACCGGCTTCAAGCATCTCCTGTCTGCCGTCTCCCGTCTACTGCCTTATGCCATCGCCGGTTTGATCGCGGCGGCGCAACTGCTGCCGACCATCGAACTGGCGGGATTCTCACCGCGCAGTGGAGGGTTGCCATGGCGCGAAGCGGTCTCTTTCTCCGTGCGCCTTTGGGAACTGCCGCGCGCGCTTCTGCCACCGTATCTGTGGCCGCCGCTGTTGCCTGAAGCCATCGCGTATGTAGGTCTGGCCGGCATGGCGCTGGCGGCATGGGGCGCGTGGCGGGCACTGCGGCGGCATGATCGTTACGGAATAGCGTTGATTCTCCTGGGCGGAACGGGAGTATTTCTGGCGGTGGGGGGCTACAATCCGCTGTATTTGCTGGCGACGCGGCTGGGCGTACCGGGCTTTGCGCATTTCCGCGCGCCGGCGCGTTTTTTGGCGCTCTACGTGTTGGCGGCGGCATTGCTGGCCGGGATAGGGTTTGAAGCGTTGCGGCGCAGCATATCCCTCTCCACCGTCAATGCTCAGAGGGGAGCGCCGGATCCCCGGTTATCCGCAAGCGTTGAGGCAATGCCCTCCGCGCATGGCAATGCGGGTAGCTATTCGCGCTGGATGGCCTTGACACGTCGCCTTGCGCCGTTGGCGTTGACCGGCGTGGTCTTCGTGGAACTGGCGTGGTGCGCCGAGCAGATGCCGCATGCTGACGCCACGGCCTGGCGTGCTTACACCGATCTGCGTCCGGCGACCGCGCATCTCGTCGCCGCTGCGCAGGCGGATGCCGGCATGGAACAACCGCCGGGACGTTTCCTCAGCCTTTCGCCCACCTTGTTTGAGTCCGGCGACGAAGTCGATATAGAGGCCGTGTACGGGGCCGCACTCTCTCCCGATGCGTTGTGGACCTACGAAGTCGCCGTCAAGCAGCGCGAGGTATTGGCGCCCAACCTGCCCCTCGCCTTTGAGGTTCCCGCCGTAGATGGTTATGACGGTGGGTTGCTCCCCATGCGCCATTACGTCCATTTCTCGCGGCTCTTTCTGCCTGAAGGGACGCTGGACGGTCGTCTGCGCGAGAACTTGACGGCGATTCCCGAAGGGCGCTGGCTGTCGTTACTGGGCGTGCGCTTTCTGATGACGGATAAGACGGGCGATGTCTGGGTGGATGGCGTCTTCTACGACCGCCAATTTCGGCCCCACCTGCAGGCCGGTGAAGAGCTGACGTTCGCCTGGCTGCCGGATGATTTCGAGGCCGACACCCTCGGCTGGCTTTACAGTGGGGAAGGGGAGGTCATCATCACCGTGGCGTCCGGTGACGTGGTGTCGCTGACGTTGCCCGCACGCCAGGCGGATGAGGGGGCCTATCGTCTGCCGCTGGGCGCGGTGACAACACTCACGTCGCTGAGCGTGCGCGCTTCTGCCGGCGGGTTGACGTTGACCGGAGCGAGCCTGATCGATGGGCGTACCGGCGCGTTCTATCCCCTCGTGCCTTCCGCTTATTTCCGCCTGGTGCATTCCGGCGACGTGAAAATCTACGAAAATCTGCACGTATTGCCGCGCGCCTTCCTAGTGTATGCAGCGCGTGGTGTTGCATCAGACGACGCGGCGTTGGCCTTGATGGGCGAGCCGACCTTCGACCCGGCAACGCAGGCGGTGGTCAGCGTTGCTGATAGCCCGACAGGGGATGCTCCCCCTGTCGCCAGGGCGGCGCCAACGGATTCCGTAACGGTGGTGCGTTACACGGCGGATGAGGTGGTGATCGATCTCACGACGACCTCGCCGGCATGGTTGGTGCTGACGGATGCCTGGTATCCAGGTTGGCAGGTTGAAGTGCAATCTCTCGACCCGGCTCATGTCGCGGCCCCGGTTCGTCAGGACGTTCAGCGAGCGGACATCCTCTTCCGCGGCGTCCCTGTCGCAGCCGGTACGTGGCGTCTCACGTTTGTCTATCGTGCACCCTGCGTCATTGCCGGGATAGGGTTGAGCCTCTTGGGTGTGATGGCATTGGCATGCTACAGTGGTTACAAGTTTCCATTGCGTTATTGTTCGAAAAAGGATATAATCAAATCATAAGGTCTTAATCATGGTTCCTCAGGATTTCGCGGGGTCGAAATAAAACAACAGCCATGGATTTCACGGATTGACACGCAAAGTCTAAAAAATCAGTGCCATCCGTGTCATCCGTGGCAAAAACTAAAGCCGTTTTTCCATCACCGCGCAAAGTCCCACAGAACCTTCATCATGACCTGCAAAGTGCTCAACATTATACGTTTTTCAAACATTAACCAAACAGTTATCATATAGCTTCATTGGCAACCCCCTTTCGTGCTATAATGAAGCAGCAACAAACAGAGAGGTGGACATGGGTGCAAAAGTTTTGTATATTGAAGACAATCCAGGAAACCGCATATTGGTACGCCGTATTCTCCTCGTCGAGGGTTATGATGTCCTTGAGGCGGAGGATGGGCCGGCAGGCATCGAGGTAGCCTTGCAAAAGAAGCCCGATCTCATCTTGATGGATATGAATCTTCCCGATATCGATGGCTACGAGCTGACCAAGCGGATGCGGGCGATTCCAGAACTCAGCGGTATTCCAATTGTCGCTATGACGGCCAACGTTATGCAGGGGGACCGGGAAAAAACGCTGGCTGCCGGTTGCTGTGGCTACATCCCTAAACCGATTGACGTCGATGAACTTCCGCAACAAGTGGCCCGGTTTCTCAAGATGAGTGGTTATCAAGGCGATTGAACGAGCCGAACATCGTAGGTGTCTTCAATGACGGGAAATAAGCGATGAAGTGGAAACCTGTTGTTCCGGCTGATGCAGTCATTTTGATTGTTGAGGACAACCTCAACAATTTCATCCTGATGACGCGCTTGTTAGCTTTTCTCGGCGTAAAAAAATGTGAATGGAAAGCCTCGGGCTGGAAAGTACTTGAGTTTGCGGAAACATTGGGAAACATTGATGTCATTCTTATGGACATTGCGCTTCCAGACACGGATGGTTATCAATCCCTGGCTTTGTTACGCGCGCATCCCCGTTTGCGAGAAGTGCGCATCATTGCTGTAACGGCGGATATATCGGCTGAAAATATGAAGCGCGCGCGCGAAGCAGGTTTCGACGGGTTTATCGGTAAACCCTTGGATCCTGATCGTTTCCCTGAGCAGATGCGGCGCGTTTTAGCAGGTGAGGAGGTATGGGAACGGGAATAGTCGCAGACAAGGATGCCTCCCGTGGACGACGATCCATTCCCACGACGGGGATGCGCGGCGGACTGGGGCGAACGTTGCTGACGGCTTTCCTTATTTTAACCATTCTCCCTTTAGCTTTGATCGGCGGATACGCCGCCCAAAATAACCGCCAGAACCTTCAGGAAGAGGTTGCAAGCAAGTTGCAGGCGGTAGCTACCTTAAAAGGCGAAGAATTACAACAGTGGTTGGTGCCTATTCGTCAGCTCCTCCAGGCTCCCGTCTTTGGGGAGGTGGATGTTTCTGTCGGCGAACGCGAGGCATGGTGGGAGGATGTGCGGCGGCAGGAACCGGACTTGATGGGTGTAACACTCATCGACTCGAATGGACGTGAGCTGTGGACGCTGGGGACTTGTCCCAGCGCCGCCCTGATCGCCAGCTTGCCCGGCTTTGCGCCAGAGCCGTCTGTCGCCTCGAGCGTGGCCGGGCGGACTGTACATTTTCCTGCGGGGCAGTTTGTTCTGTCGAGTGCCGATTCCACCCCATGTCTGTTGGCCTATGCAGCCGGCCGGCGCATTGCAGGCTTTTGTCTACGTGAGGCCGCGTTAGCCCCGATCATCCAACATGATGTTTTGCTGGACAAAACTTTGATCGGCGAGACGGGGAAAGTTTATCTGGTTTCCCAATCGCGGATCTGGCCGGGCGGCGTAGAGACCCCTATCGTCAAAATCGCCGGGACGTCGCCAACACGGTCGGTGAGTGGAGTGTATGTGAATCACCTGAACATCCCTGTCATCGGCGCCTATTACCCTGTGGACGATGTGGGCATTGGCGTTTTGGTGGAACAAGCGCAGTCCGAAACCCTGGAATCGACGGACCGCATTGCAGCTACCTTGATTGCGCTTGCCCTGGCCGTTGCGCTGGTGACGACGATTATTGCGGCGATGGTAATCCGTCAGATTACCCGTCCCGTCATCCGTTTGACAGAGTCCGCCGTAGCGATGGCGGAAGGTGACCTGGCGCAGCATCTCGAAGTGACATCGCGCGATGAAATTGGTATTCTGACGTATGTTTTCAATGAGATGGCCGCCGAGCTGAAATCGCTCTATGCGGATCTGGAGGCCAAGGTTGTCGAGCGGACGCAACGGTTGCAGGAGGCGAACTATCAGATCCAGCGCCGCGCTTTGCACCTACAGGCCAGTCAGGAAGTCGGTCAGGCCATTACTTCTGTACGCGACCCGACTTTATTGCTTAATCAGGTTGCGGATTTGATCCGGGATTGTTTTGTGTATGCTTCGGTGGCGATTTATATGGTGGAACCGGGTGGCGGAGAAATACGTTTGCGCGCTCATAGTCCGGCTACTCACAGTGAGACCGTGGTGGATATTGTCGATCAGGGTGCGTGGCCCGAGCGTGTGTATGCCGGCGACGGATCGATTATAGAGCGGGCGGCGCGCAAGTGCGTCACGCAAGTCGATCATCAGTCGACGGACGAGGCCATGGAGTGGTATCGACGTACCCTAAGTCGGGTGGCGCTTCCCCTGCGGATGGAGGAGCGCGTGTTAGGAGTGCTGGCCGTGTTGAGCACCGAACACGAAGGCATCCAAGAGGACGAACTGGAAATCCTGGAATTGCTCGCCGGGCAGGTAACGATTGCTCTAGAGAACGCCAGAGCCTATGAGCGGGAGCGTCTGGCGGCGCAACGTCTGGAAGAGGCGGAGGCCTTCAAAGGACGCTTCCTGGCGAATATGTCTCACGAATTGCGCGAACCTCTGAATACTGTCATCGGTTTTTCGCGTTTGATGATCAAAGGCATTGATGGACCGCTGACTCCCCAGCAAGCTCAAGACATCCAGCGCATATACGATGACGGGCAACGCCTCTTGTTCTTGATCAACGATATCCTGGCGATTTCACAAATTCAGGCCGGCATGTTGGAGCTAAAACTCCAGCCGGTTCAGCTAAAAGATCTGGTCGATGCCATTATGCCCACAGCCAGCGCGTTAGTGCGGGGTAAAGACATCGAACTCACCCACGAAATTCCCGCGGATCTGCCTACCCTGCACGCCGATCCGGCGCGCCTGCGACAGGTTTTGGTTCATCTTTTCAACAACGCGGCAAAATTCACCGCGCATGGGCGGATCGCGCTCAAAGCGTGGTGCAACGAAGACCAGGTTTATGTGAGTGTCAGTGACACCGGTGTGGGTATCCCCCCGGAGGATCTCGAACGGCTGTTTGTCCGCTTCGAGAAGGGGGCCGATAAAGAGGGACGTTGGCAGGCCGGTATTGGCCTGGGATTGGCGTTGAGCAAGGAATTCGTCGAAATGCATGGGGGGCATATCTGGGTCAACAGTGAGGTTAACAAAGGCAGCACCTTCACTTTCTCTTTGCCCTGCTATGTGGGAGATGATGAGGGGAGGAAATGATGAACCGGGATGACATTTCTACCCAGGAAACCTCTGACATCCTGACGCAGATGGTACCCTGGCGGCAAGCGTTATTTGAACGCGTCTTGCGCGTGTTGGCTATCATCGCTTTGCCTATGTTGTTGGTCGGTGGGTACTATGTCTTTGCCAGCGGAGAAATGGTGTATCTGGCTCTGGTGGGACTCATTTACACGGCTATCGTGGTGGGAGCCTACGTGCCGCGCATTCCTTATGTCTGGCGTGTATGGGCGTTGCTGGGCGCGCTCGTGGTATTGGGCGTCAGTGATCTATGGTCTTACGGTTGGGGTGAGGATGGCCGAATTTATCTGCTGACCGCCACGTTGATTGCAACTCTTTTCCTGGGGGGACGTCATGGCACCCTGATGTTGATTGTGTCCTATGTGCTTCTGGCATTGTATGGGGTGCTGGTCAGCTTAGGTGTGATCGCATCACCGCCACCGGGAACCGTTTATACGCCGCTGACATTAGCCAGTGGGTTGGTTGTCTTTATGACGTGTACGACGGCGTTATTTATTTCTTTCAACAATCTGCTGCCGCGTATTTTCGTCAGTTTGCAGCAGAGCACCCAGCTCTCCGCCGATTTGGAATCCCGGCAGCAGGACCTGGCCGAGCGGATGCGCCTTTTGCAGGATTCGAACCTGAGTTTGCAGCGGCGCGCGCTGTATTTGGATGCAACGGCGCAGGTGTTGCAGGACCTCATGACAATTTTCGATGTCGAAGCATTGCTGGAGCGGGCTGTGCAGTCGATCAGCCATCATTTCGACGTGGCCTATGCGGCCATCTTTTTGCCGGACGAAACTGGTACGTGGCTCGTCTTGCGCGCAGCTTCTTCGAGCGCCGGGCGTAAGCTGGTGGACCAGGGGTATCGTCTTGACCGCAGTGACCAGAGCGTGATCGTTCGGGTAGCAGAAACACAGCGACCGCACATTGTTTTGACGACCAGCTCGGCAGCGATGGATGCAGCGCATTTTACCACCAATCCCGACTCATCAACGGTGCGTTCGGCGGTAGTCCTGCCGTTGGTTTTGTCCGGCGAATTATTAGGCGTATTGGACATGCAATCGACCGAGAGCGAGTTCGACCAGGACGATGTGCGCACCTTACAAGGCCTGGCCTGGCAGTTGGCGTTGGCGCTTGACAATGCGCGACGCCTGAATGCGGAAGTCTCTATCTTGGGAACCGCCAACCCCTTCTACCGTTTGGCCGGGCGCCTGGGGACGGCGCAAACTGAAACAGATGTCTATGCCGCGGTCCTGGAAATCGCTCAGGGCTTTAACCCCGGCCAGACCTACGTCGTGCGCGCGGCTCACGAAACGGCCTCCTCGTATGTCGTGGCCGATTGGCGTGGCGAGCGGGTCAACATCCAGCACGTCAGTGGGGATGCCGGAAACTTCGGCGCGGCGTTGGAGATTGGCGCGGCTTTGCCGTCTCCATTACTGATTGCCGATGTAACGGCTGCGCCGGCTCTTCCCCTCCCCGGTTTCCATGATTTTTGCGCCGGCCTGTTGGAGAATGCCGAGAATCGTGGCCTTGCCCTGGTCCCGCTGCGGACGGAAGATGGATTTTTCGCCCTATTGATGGTTTCCTATAACGTCGTCCATCATTTTACACCCCTGGAGACACAGCTTTATCGTCTGATGGGGGAATTGGCGGGTGTGACTCTGGAAAGAATCGCCGTCATTCATGAGACTCAGGTACAGTTAGAGCGGGAGCGTTGGTTGCGTGAATTCGGCGAGCGCGTGGTCCGCATCCCCGATCTGGAAATGATGATGGCGCAGGCGGCGCAATCCCTTCGGGATGTCGTTCAGGCGGATGGCGTGGTCGCCTCCATTGCTTTGCCGGAGTCTCCCTCAAGAGAGGAATCCTAAAAATCTATCACAGTGATGGGTGGGTTGAGCGATGAGTGAACAACGAGAGAGCGTTTTGCAGGCAGGCGCATCCTCTGAAGAAGTCCGACGTTGGCAACAAATACGGCTGCGGCGGGTGCTGAGGATTGTGTTCCTGGTGGTGATCCCGGCCTTGATATTCTTCTCCGCTTATGGGTGGAGAAACGATCAGGTTTGGCTCATTGCGTTCTGTGGGGTGAGTTTTGTGCTGGCCGGCATAATGCAGTTTTGGAAAAAGGCTCCCTACGTTTTGCAGGCCGCCACACTTGTGCTCATGCTCTATTTGTTGGCGGTACTCTCTGTGTATCTGGGAGGACTGAACGGCAGTGGACAGGTCTTTTTGCTGGCGGCTATCTTCGTAGCGGCGATATTTTTAGGAAGACGGACTGCGGCTGTGAGTGTGGGTGTGGCCGTCATCACCATGGGCGTTGCCGGCTGGCTTTTTTCGACGGGACGGCTGGCGGTGCCGGGAGAAATGCCCTTGACGACGACCAACCCCCTTGCCTGGGCCACGTACACTTTGCTCCTGTTGCTGGTCGGCGTCTTGTTTGTCTTGGTGCCGACCTCCATGCTGAGGCATTGGACAGAGACGCTGAACCAGAGCCGTGACAGGGGGCGCGAGCTTGCACTGGACCGCGAGCAAGCGCAGCTAGAGGCGCAACGCCAACGCGATCACGTGGAGCAGTGGAAGTGGGCGGCGACGTTGGGATATGGGCTGACCTCGATGCGCCAGCGGGAGGACCTGGTGTGGCGGGTGGTGCGAGAAATTGCCCAAACTTTCGACGTGCACCAGGTGACGTTATATCTCTTGGAACGCTCTGGCACTGTCCTGATCCCGGCAGCAACGGCCGGTGATCGGGGTGAAGCCTTGCCTCCCGACGGCGGAGACATTTTGATCACCATGCGAGTGACACCGGCGCGTGCGGCCCAAATCGGTCGGGAGCAGATGGCGCTTTTGCTCCCCGGCGAATTGCCAAGTTTCCCTGAAAGTCGTGTCGAAATCAGCCTGCCATTAAGCGTGCGCGGCGAAGTACTCGGCGTACTGGACATTCACAGTCTGCACTCGACCTTCTCTGAAGAGGAATTACAGATCTTCCGCCTTGTTGCCAACCAGGTGGCGGCCTCCCTGGACGTCCTGCGCTCACTTGAAGAGGCGCAGACCCGCTTGCAAGAGACCCAGATGTTGTACACGCATCATGCGTTGGCTTCTTGGAAAATGCTCCTTGAATCCAGAAATGTGCCATCCTTCACCGCCGGTAAGGTGCCGGAGGCGCAGGTGGCCGTTCTAGCGCAGGAGGCTTTGACGGCGCTGCAACCGCGTTCAGCATGGTTGGACGACGCCGGCATGTATCTGTTGATCGTTCCCTTGGTGATCGGCGGCGGCGCCGTGGGGTATCTGGCTTTCACCCGCGCGGCTGAAAAAGGCGCTTGGGACGTGAATGACCGCGAACTCATGACCATGGCTGCCGAGCGTTTGGCCGTCGCCCTCGATAACACCCGCATGCTCATGGATGCACGGCAACAGCTTCTTTACAACGAGCGGCTGGGGCAGCTCGGCGACCTGATATGGCAAGCGCCGAACCCGGAAGCCATTATGGAACAGAGTGTGCGTGAACTGGGACGTTTCTTTGAAGCCAGCGAGGTCCAACTGTATTTGACGGCGGCGCAAGGCGCAGTGCGCCCTCGACGTGGAACACAGCCTTTAACGTCCCGCCCTGAACAGGGAGAAGCCAATGGATAAAATGCGCAGCGTTATGCGTGTGGAGGGATGTCGTCGATGAGCTTATCTCCTGGAAATCCAATGTTACAATTGCTGACCTGGGTAGCGGCCCTGGTGGAGGTGATTTTGTCCCTCTACATCCTGATCCTCGATGCGCGTCACACCACCAACCGTCATGTAAGCCTGCTATCTTTTCTCCTTTTCCTGAATAACGTGGCTATGGGGTCGCTGCTGGCGGCAGATAGCGCTGATCAGGCGCTTTTCCCGACGCAACTTTTTGCTGCCACAGTGCATGCGGTTGTTCCGGCGGCAACCGTTGCGGCGGTGGTGCTGTTACGACCGGCCTGGTTGCGGAATCGCTGGCGCTGGGTCTGGTGGCTGAATTACCTGGCGCTAGCCTTGCCGATAGTTGCCACGGCGTCGGATGTTATTTTTGGAACGCGGATTTGGTACTTCGGCTTCACGGCAAGCACGTATGCCGGCGGTTATTTGCCTTTGCGCGACTATGTATCCCCGACATTGTATATGCCGGCCATTATTTTCTATGGCGCGGCGATAGGAGCGGCCCCTCTGATTCCGGTTTTCGGCGTACTGCGTGATAAACAATCCACTACCGAACAACGCCGGATGGCGCGCGTGATCATGGGCGGCACCCTTGTGATTTGGATCATCCAGGGCGGTTTGCACTCATTGCTCGATCCCGCCTTGTCGACTGTCCTGGTGACTCTTGTGCTTGCCGGCACTTACGTTTACGTTTTCTTCCGTCAGATGGTGGTTGAGCGGCGCGTGCAGCGCGGGCGACTGCAAAACCGTCTGACTGCTCTGCTCTTATCCATCATGCTGCCTGTTTTGATCATCGGGGTTTTGTTAGTCAGTACCCAGGCGCGGTTGCTGCTCAGGCGCAGTGAAACAAAGCGCCTCGGCACAGTAGCGAGTTTGATCGTGGGCGCCGTCGATATCAAGGCCAACGTTTCGATACAAGACATGCAGCAATTGATTCGTCTGGCCGTGGCCGAGATCGGCGACACCGGCGTGGTTTACGTGATCGACAGCAACGACCGGATGGTTTTTCATTCGGAGTTGGATTTAAACCTGGTGAGTGCCGATGATCCCTTGCTCGACGTCAGCCATTTGCCGCCGGTGCTCGCCTTGCGTCAAGGGCGGGCGGACGAATTGATAATCTTCACGGATGACGCCGGCACACGTTGGTGGGCCTATGCTACGGCACTGGGTCTTCTGGAGCGGAGCGTGATTGTGCAGCAACAGGAAGCCGCCATCACCCAGGATATGCACAGTGTCCTGACATTCTCGTGGGTGGTGGTGGGGATAGGCAGTGCTGTGCTGCTCGTTTTGGGATTCTTGACGATCCGCTATTCCCTCTTGCCGATGGCGTCGTTGACCGCAACGGCGCAGGCTGTTGCGGGCGGCGATTTAACCCGCGTTGCCGCCATCGAGAGTGAAGATGAAATCGGCGCGTTGGCACAGGCTTTCAACCGTGTGACTGCCCAGCTCAATGATTTAATCGGCAGTCTCGAAGCGCGTGTTGCCGAGCGCACGCAGGAAGTCGAACGGCGCGCAGAATACCTTGCCATTACCGCCAATGTAAGCCAGGTGGTGGCTTCTATTTTGGATGTCGACACACTGCTGAAGCGTGTGGTGCACCTCATTGCAGAACGATTCGGTTTTTACCATACCGGCATCTTCTTGCTCGATGACACCCGTGAATGGGCCGTCTTGCGCGCCGTCTCCTCAGAAGGTGGCGAGCGTATGTTGGCGCGTGGACATCGGCTGCGGGTGGGAGAACAAGGCATCGTTGGCTATGTCGCCGGTTCGGCGCGGGCACGCATTGCCCTCGACGTTGATGAGGATGCCGTGTGGGTGCAAAACCCCGACTTGCCGGCCACGCGGTCGGAAATGGCTTTACCCTTGAGTGTGGGGCAAGAGGTGATCGGTGTGTTGGACGTACAGAGCCAGGAGCCCGAGGCTTTTGGCGCCGAGGACATCACCACCCTGCGCATTTTGGCCGACCAGGTCGCGGTGGCGATCCGCAACGCCGAGTTGTTCGAAGAGAGCCAACGGACGTTGCAGGAGTTGCAGAAATCATACGGCGAGGAAGTGCGCGAGGGATGGGCGCAGCGCCCTTCGCCGGTCGTCGGATACCGCTATACGCCGTCGGCCGTCGCGCCGCTGACCTCGAATGCCGCCTTACCGCTTCTGGAGACGCCCGCGCCTTACGTAGCGGTCGATAACACCTTAATCGTTCCCCTGCAAGTGACCGGCGGACAGGCCTTTGGCACGTTGCGCATGCGCCGCGATGTGGCGCAACCGTGGGTCAGCCAGGACATTGCCTTCGTGGAACGCGCCACGCAGGAAATTGCCCAGGCGTTGGAAGTGGCGCGTCTGCTCGAAGAGAGTCGTCGCCATGCGGCTCGTGAAACGCAGGTCAACGAGATTGCCAGTCGTTTCTCGCGTGCTCTGGACGTTGACGTGGTGTTGCAGACGGCGGTGCGCGAGCTGGGGCGCTTAGCGGGCGTTGCCGAAGTTGCCGTGCAGCTTGATTTCCCCGAATCGATTTCGGATTTAGGCGCGGGTGCGGCGACGCGAACCCATCGTCAGGCATAAGGGGGAGACATCATCATGGATCGTGAGGTAGGACAAAGACTCGCCGACGTAGTTGCGACGTCGCATAAAAAACGACCGGCTCTGGGGATTGTGACCCATCAGATTTCTGGCGCAACGGCCTGGTGGCTCGGCGCGGCCGAAGTGGCGCGGCAGCAGGATGTGGACCTGTTTATCTTGAATGCCGGTAATGTAGGAGCGGAAGGCAACATCGACGATAACATTCCTTATGCAGTGCATCATCTGATCGATCCAGAACGTCTCGATGCGTTGATTTTAGTGCAGTGGTGGCCTGCACGCCAGGTCTTTGAAGCGTTCTACAACCGCTATTACCGCCCGTTGCCGGTGGTGAATCTGCACCGGCATTATGAAGGCTATCCCGGCGTTTCTGTGGATAACTCCAAGGGCATGATGAGCTTGCTGCGTCATCTCATCGAGGTCCACGGATATCGTCGTTTGGCCTACATCGCAGGTCCACCCGGCAACCCTTCGGCGGAGACGCGTTATGCGGCTTATGTGGCGGCCCTGGCGGAATATGACATTCCTTTAGACGAAAACCTCATCGTTCCCGGTGATTTTTCCGCGCCGTCCGGGGCTAACGCCGTGCGTATGCTCCTGGACGAACGGGGTTTACGCCCGGCACTCGATTTTGAGGTCATCGTGGCCGCGAACGACTATATGGCTTTGACCGCCTTGGAGGAACTCCAACAGCGCGGCATCCGCGTCCCCCTGGACGTGGCGTTGGTCGGGTTCGATGACGTGGCCGATAGCGCCTATGCCATGCCGGCTTTGACCACGGTGCGTATGCCCAATTACGAAATGGGGCAAACGGCGGCTGAAATTGCCTTGGCGATGATAAAGGGAGAACCATTCGAGCCATATACGCTGCTGCCGGGTGAAGTGGTCGTGCGTCAGTCGTGCGGCTGTTTCACCTCGCCGCTGGCCGACTCCAGCGAGTCGATCCAGATGCCGGTGGTCACTGGCGCGCCGCCCGCCGGTGGACCCCCAGACCTTGCCGGCGGCCCGCCTGGCGGTCCAACACCGGAACAACTCCAATATGCTATAGCTGAATTGTCGCAGAGCATAGGGCCGGCTGGAGCGGTCCTCCAGGCCAACTGGGCTGAGGAGATCCTCACGGCCTTCAGTGCGGCGCTGGCCGTCCCGCCGGATGGTACATCGGCCGCTTCCCGACGCTTGTTGGGCGTCCTTTATGACATTCTGCGACGATTATACCTCCACGGTTACGATATGCTGGGGGTGGGGCGGACGATGCTTTTTGTACTGCGGCGCTGCATGCAGCCCACCTTGGCCGACTTTCAACAGATGCGGCGCGCCGAGAATGTTTGGCAGCATGCCATGGCTTTTATGACAGACGTGGCGCATCAGATGCAGTCGGTGCAACAACACGCTGCGGAGACTTACCTTGGGCAGTTGCACGCCATTGGCGAAAAGTTGATCACGACCTTCGATATGACACACTTGCTCGATTTGATCGCCCGCGAGCTGCCGCGGCTGGATATCCCCGGCTGCTACATCGCTTTGTACGAAGGGCCGCGACCTTCCCATGAAGAGGTCCGGCTGGTGATGGCCTATAACGCCCAGGGACGTAACCCCCAGGGTGTCGAAGGGCGGCGTTACCGGGCGGGCAAGCTGTTGCCGGATGAACTGTTGTTGCCTGAGCGGCCAGCGATGTGGGTGGTGACACCTCTGTACTTTCAGGAAGTGGCGCTGGGTTTTGCGTTGTTTGAAGCGGAGAAGATGCCGGGCGAAGTGTATGAAACGTTGGGCCATCAGATCAGTAGTGCGTTGATGGGCTCGTTGTTGGTGCAGCAGCAGGAAGAAGCGCAGCGAGAAGCGGAGGCCGCGCGCCGGCGGGCGCAGGCGACGTTGAGCGAGGTGTTGACCACCCGTTCCATAACTGACCAGGTGCGCCAGGCAGCAGACACCGAAGCTGTCCTGCGGGTGGCGTTGGAGTCGTTGAGCCAGGTGCTGGGTGCGACGATGGCGGTGGCCCGTCTGGGAACGCGCGAGCAGCTTCTGGAAGCCGCGGCCGGCGTCGAAACGCCGGAGTCTGTTACCGACAAAATTCTGGCACCATGAACAAAAAAGTCCGGACTGTCGCCGTTCATCGGTCACCAGTGGTATGCAGAGACACGCAGGGTAGGAGAATTCGTGAAGTTCGTGGTGAAAATCATGTCTGACTCCGGCTTGTCCGGGTGAGGAGTAAGGATGGCGCATCAGGCAAGAACACGTGAAATATCCTCTTCTGAAACGGTTCGTGACGCTCGTCGCGAGGCGACAACACGTCCTACCATTGGACTGCTGGTTGCCGAAACCTCCTCGTTGTGGGGGCAGTCGCTGTTGCAGGGTGTGACGGATGCCGCTGAGGCGTTGGATGTGAATCTGTTATGCTTCGTGAGCAGTACGCTGCCGGGAGAAAATGTTGAGGATGGCAAAAACATCTTCGACTTGATCGATCCTGATTTCCTGGATGGTATTATTGTATCGGGTAACATTGCTTATGCAACAAAACCCGAAACACTTCATGCCTTTATCGCTAGACTCAGAAGTGTTCTTCCTCTCGTGGGTATCGTGATGGTCCATGAAGGCCTCCCCTCTGTTCTGGTCGATGGCTTCAGTGGCATGTATGCTATGATCAAGCACTTGATCGAGGTCCATGGATGTCGCCGGTTGGCCTTCATTCGTGGTCCCGTGGGCAACTTCGACGCCGACGAACGGTACCGCGCCTATACCACGCTGCTCGAAGAATATGGCATCCCGTTCAATCCTGACCTGGTTGAGGTGGGCAATTTTACGGAGGGGCGGGCAGCGATGAAAGCCTTATGGCCGCGCATGATGGCTATAGCGCGTGAAGAGGGAGAGACAACGCCCTGGGCCGTCGTCTCTGCCAACGACGATATGGCAATCCAGGCGATAGAAACATTGCGGAGCTACGGTGTGCATATTCCTGAAGACGTACTTGTGGTGGGTTTTGACGACACGGTCGCGGCGCAGAATTTGGATGTTCCCCTGACGACAGCGCGGCAGCCGACTCCGACGATGGGGCGGCTGGCCGTGGAGCTGATGGTGCAACGGCTGCGTGGAGAAGCGGTGCCGGAGAGAGTGATGGTGCCCGCTGAAATGATAGTGCGTCGCTCATGTGGCTGTCTGCCTGAAGCTGTGTTGCAAATCCCCGTTCAGGCGACAATGAAGGTCACCGGCGAGCCTCTCCCGGTCTTCACCGGAGTACCCGAGCCGCTATGGAATGCTTTTATGGCTGCGGTGAATGGACAGCCGGCTGAGGGTTTTCTGACCTTGTTCGATCAGGCCTTGCGTCAGACGCAATATGAAAGCCAACGCCTGGCAGACTGGCAATTTGTTCTCACGGAGATGCGGCGGCACACCTTGACCTACCTGAGCGATCCCGACGCCCGCGGTCGCGCCGAGAACCTTTTCCAGCAAGCCCGTTTGTTAGTGGGAGAAGCTGAAAGACAACAGGAAGCATACCGCCGACAACGCTTTGAACGGCAAGAAACACTTCTATCTCAGATTGACAATACATTGCGGGCGACTTTGCACTTGCCGGAATTGGCGTCGGCTTTGAACGGATTATTCCCGGCTATTGGCATCGAATGTTGTTTCGCCTCGTTGTATGACGCCAGAGATGCTGCGACCCAATATGCACGTTTGCTTTTTGCCTACGACACTTCCTGCGCCGACGGCGCTCCACAAGTCGAGTTGTATACCGACGGGCCGCTGTTCCCGTCGCAACAGTTGGTTCCGCGGAAAATTGTGGTTGAAGAACACCGGCGGACTCTCCTGGTGATAGGGCTTGCCTTGCAGGAGCAGCAGCTTGGCTTTATGGTGGTGTGGGGTGGCCCCCAATGGCAAGTGTATCCACGCCTGGCACAGCGTTTGAGCGATGTCATCTTCAGGGCGACGCTGATGCGGGAGCAGGAGCGCGCCCGGCATGAAGCGCTGGAAGCGGAGCGGCGGGCAGAAGAGTCACTGCGGGATGCGTTGGTGGCGCAGCGACGTTACGTTCATGGCGCGTGGCAGGAACGTGCGGAACCCGTCGGGGGTTATATGTACTCCCCCGACGCGCAGGGGGTGACTGACAGCGCCTGGCTGCCGGAGATGACGGATGCCGTGCAACGCGGTGACGTGGTGGTGACGCAGGACAGCACTGGCGGGCAAACCCTGGCTGTGCCGGTGACATTGTACGGGGAAGAAATGATCGGGGTTTTGGGATTCAAGGCTACGGATGCTGTGCCCTGGAGTGAGGAGCATATCACCCTCGTCCGCACCATCGCTGCAGAAGTGGCCCTGGCATTGGAAACGCAGCGACTGCTGTCTGAAGTGCAACGGCGCGCTTCCCGGCTCCTCGCGGCGGCGGAGATTTCACGGGTAGCGACTTCCATTCTCACCCTGGACGAATTGCTGCCACAAGCCGTGAACTTGATCCGTGAGCGGTTCGATTTGTATTATGCGGGTATTTTTCTGGTCGATGAGGACCGGCGGTGGGCTGTCTTGCGCGCCGGAACCGGTGAGGCCGGGCGTATGATGTTGGAACGCAACCACCGCCTGGAAGTCGGTGGCGCTTCGATGATCGGCATGTGTGTGGCCCAAGGTGAGGCGCGCATCACGTTTGATACGCGCCACGAAGCCATCCATCGTCACAACCCCCTGTTGCCCGACACCCGCTCGGAACTGGCGTTGCCGCTGTTCAGTCGCGGCCGCGTGATCGGCGCCATGACCATCCAGGATACACGGCCGGGCGCTTTCACCCGTGAAGACATCACCACGCTGCAAACGATGGCCGATCAACTCGCCAATGCTATTGAGAACGCTATGTTACTGCGCCGTATGGAGCAGAATATGCACGAACTGGAGGCGGCATCGGGGCGTTTGACCCGCGAGTCGTGGCAAAACTTCCTGGCAAATTATCGGCGGACCTTTGGCTATCGCTATCGTCTAATCGACGTTGAGCCGACGCATGACCTGTCACCCGTAGCGCAGACGGCCCTCGAACAACAGGTGCCGGTCGTGACGACGGTGGCGGCAGAGTCTGAGGATGGGCGCGTGCAAGGCGCGTTGAGTGTGCCCCTCCGGGTGCGCAACGAAGTCATAGGAGTGCTTGACCTGCGCTTTGAGAATGCCGTTGTCTCCCCCGAAGCTATCAGTCTGGTGGAGGAGGTAGCTGCCCGCTTGGGTTCGGCTTTAGAGAGCGCCCGCCTGCTCGAAGAATCGCGCCGCGCTGCCGCGCGGGAGCAAACCACGGCCAGAGTCACCAGCAGTCTGCGCGAGAGGCTGGAGATGGATGCTGTGCTGAAGAATGCGGCGCGCGAGTTGCGCGCGGCGTTGGACCTGTCGCGGGTGGCGGTACGTTTGGCCCCCCCCATGACGGAAGGGACCTCCCAGGAGACCAATGCAGGATGAGAGGACCACAGCACAGCCACATTTGGCTGATAGCTGACCGCTGAGGGCTAATCGCTGAAGGCTAATCGCTGAAGGAAATGAAACGATGACATTCAAGTTTGGAAACTGGCCTATCTTTTACAAGATCATGTTTACCATCATGATCATCGTGTTTTTCGCCTTGACGATCACGACGGCTATCCACGTCAATGTCCTGCGCACACAGATGCGTGAACAGATCGGGGCGCAATTTGCATCGCTGGCAGACACGCGGGTGGAATATATCGTGGACACGCTTACAGAGCAGATCACCCTGCTACGCAGCATCGCTCTCGATAGCACGGTTGTGGGAACGCTGGAAACGGCTAATGCACGCTACAGTGATGATGCGTCGACCAATGAGTACATGTTGCTTGACACCGACCGCCAGTGGATTGCTGCGCCCGATGACAGCGCTCTGGTGCAATCCATCGTCGATCCCACGCAAAATGCGTTGACGGCGCAGTTGCTCGCCCACGCGGAGACCTTGGCGACTTATGGCGAAGTTCTCATAACTGATCGCTACGGGGGACTGGTCGCCGCGACACGGCGGACCACGGATTACTATCAGGCCGATGAAGACTGGTGGCAGGCCGTGTATGCCGGCGGCAGAGGCGCCTTTTACATCGGCCAACCGGCTTATGATGAGAGTGCCGGGTACATCGCGGTCAATCTGGCCGTGCCGATCTATTCCCCTCAAAATCGGGTGCTGATCGGTGTGTTACGTTCTACTCTGAACATGGATCTCATCTATCAAGCCATGAAGCCATGGGGGGAAACTACCGTAACCCTTGTTAATGAAGACCGCGTGATTCTGGCCGATTCGAACCCCCAGCGCGTGGGGCAAAGCATACCTTCCTCGTGGCCGGTGCGCACGGGCAGTATCGGCGCGACGTGGCTGGAGGCCCGCGACGACGCCGGCCAGGTGTTGTTGATCGGGCGCGCGGCGACAGCCGATGCCGCCGTCGATGGCGAGATGGCGGCGGCGATTCGCCCCTTGGGATGGTCGCTGTTCATTTACCAGCCCCAGGCCGTTGCCTTGGCTCCGCTCACCCGGGCGATCTGGCTTGACGTGGGAGTTGCCATCCTCCTTGTTCTTCTGGCGGCGCTCGCCGCCGTGCTAATATCACGGCGGCTGGTCAACCCCCTGGTGCAGATCCTTGCTGTGGTGCGGCAATGGATGGCCGGCGACCGCACGCAGCGCGCCCCGGTCTACGGGCACGACGAGACCGGTGAATTGGCCACCTCATGGAACCAAATGGCCGATGAAATCCGGCAACTGGAACAGGCAGCCGCGCACCGTTTGGCAGAGCGTGAAAGCGAACAGAAGCGACGGGCCCGTGATCTGAACGTGACGACGCTGGTGGGGAATGTCATCTCCGTGACCTCGAACTTACCAGAATTGCTCCCCAAAGTGGCCGATCTTATACGTGAGCAGTTTGAACTGTACTACGTAGGACTGTTTTTGCTGGACGATACCGCTGAATGGGCCGTGTTCTATGCCGGAACCGGTGATGTCGGTAAACGCCGCTTGGCGCAAGAATATCGGGTGCAATCTACGCAAGGACTGGTGGGACGTTGTGTGGCCGGTGGAAGTGCTCTTGTCGTCCGTGAAGATGAGGCGGATAGCGATCTGGTGGATAAGTCGGGACTGCCGGATACGCGCGCGGCCGTGGCCCTGCCGTTGCGCTCGCGGGGACAGATCCTCGGCGCTATCGAAGCCCATAGCTATCAACGCGATGCCTTTGACGCCGAAAGCATCATTGTCTTGCAAACGATTGCCGATCAAGTGGCGGTGGCGATTGACGGTTTGCGCCTGTATGCCGAACGCCAGGAAGCAATGGAGAGTCTCCAGCGCGCTTACGGTGAAGCCGCCCGCGAAGCATGGACGGCGCTGTTGTTGGGCCGCGCCGCCGGAGCAGAAGGTTATCAGGCGGAGATCAGAGGCCTGGCGGCGTTGCCTCCCACGCCGCCGGATACCTGGCGTGCCGACGCCCGGGTGGCCTGGAAGGAAGGACGTGTTGTCACGGGTGTGGAAGAGAACGGCGAGGCCGTTTTGGCATTGCCGATTCGTCTGCGCGATGAGGTCATCGGCGTGATTGATGTGAGCAAGCGTAAGGATGCCGGTGATTGGTTGCCGGAAGAAATCTCTCACCTGGAAGAACTGGTCGAACAGGTGGGATTGACGTTAGAGAGTTCCCGGTTTTATCAGGAATCGCAACGCGCCGCCGCGCGCGAACAACTCTTGCGTGAAATCTCGGAGCGCATTCGTGTCGCCGTCGATGTGGACTCGGTGATGCGCATTGCCGCCAGGGAAATCGGCGACGTGTTACAACGCCCGGTCTTCGTCTATATTGCAGATGAATCACAACGTTCAACGCCGGCGGGTACGGCCCCGGGAGTACAACCATGAAAAAAGAAGAAACGACGATGCGCGAAAATAACGCGACAACTTCCTCGCTGGATACGCAGCAGCAGAAAACCCGTCCCACGATCGGCTTGTTCACGTATGGGTTGGTTGATACGATTGGTGCAGCGCTGTGGCAGGGGGTGGAAGAAGCGGTGCGTGAGCATGATGTCAATCTGGTCTGCTTCTCCGGCGGCACCTGGCACGATTTTACGGGGGATACGCTGGCGGCCAATGTGTTATATGACTTTGTCAGCGCGGAACGCATCGACGGGCTGATCATTTGGGTGGGGCTATTGCATCACGTCGACCCTGAGGTGGCCAGGGATTTTTATCGACGCTATGCTCCCATTCCGGTTGTGAGTATTGGACTGCAATTAGCAGGTATCCCTACCGTGATGGCGGATAATTATGCGGGGATGTACAGTGAAGTGGAACATCTGGTAGGGCACCATGGTTATTCTCGCATTGCCTTTATCCGCGGCCCTGAAGGCCATGAAGAGGCCGAGGATCGTTACCGCGCTTATCAGGATGTCCTGGCAGCGCATGGTATAAACGTGGACCTTGAGCTGGTCACGCCGGGCAATAACCAGCGGTCGGGTGGGGGGGACGCCGTCAAGATATTGTTCGACGAGCGACGTTTGCGCCCGCAGGTCGATGTCGAAGCTATCGTGGGCGCCAACGACAATATGGCTTTCGGCGCACTGGAGGCGCTTCAGGCGCGGGGGATTGCCGTTCCCCATGAAGTTGCCGTGGTCGGATTCGATGATTCTGCCGAAGGATTATATTCGCTGCCGACGATGACCTCGGTGCCGTGGCCCGGATATGCGCAGGGCCGTCAGGCCGTCGAATTGTTGATGGCGCTTTTGCATCACGCTGACGTCCCGGCGTTGACGCGCGTTCCCACAACGGCGGTCATCCGTGAGTCATGTGGCTGCGTGATCCCGGAGGTGGTGCGTGCGGCCGAGGTGCCTGCACTGCGCCCTTCTGCACGGCGCCAGACGGATACGATGGCTGCGGTGCGCGACGTGATGGTGGCCGAGATGGCGCAGGCCCTGGCGGCGATTCAGGTGGACGCCGCGCTGTTGGCCGGATTGGTGGATGCTTTCATCGGTGAGTTTGCCGCCTCTCCTTCCAGGGGCTTCTTGCCGGCTCTGGAGGCGCTTTTGTGGCAAACTGTGGCCGCGGGCAGCGATGTGAATGCCTGGCACCATGCCGTCTCCATTTTACGCCGCCATGCGCTTCCTTATATGAGGAATGAGGCTGTGCGTTCTCGTGCCGAGAATCTCTGGCAGCAAGCTCGCATCATGATCGGCCATGAAGCACAGCGGGCACAGGCGCGTTTAGGCTGGCGCGCGGAGAGCCGGGCGGCAGCAATACGTTATTTTGCGCAGATGTTGGCCTCGGCGACGGACTTGGCCGATTTTGCCCACATCCTGCCGCAGCAACTCCCATCTCTGGGAATTCCAGGATGTTCTATCGCGCTGTTTGAGGACCCGGAGAAACCTCTCCATGTCCGTTTGTTGGTGGCGCGCGATGGCACATCGACTCAGGAAACGTCCATTTTCCCGGCGCGATTGTTGCTACCGGACTCACTATGGCATCAGGAGAGCCGCTTTAGCCGCGTGCTGGAGGCGCTGTATGTGCGTAGCGCGCGCTTGGGGTATGTGCTTTTTGAGGTTGGGCCACAGGACGGCAGCCTCTATGTCACACTGCGGGAGCAGATCAGCAACGTCTTGCGCAGTTTGCTTTTGATGGACGAGACTCGCCGGGTGCAAGCGGCGCTCCAGCAATCCTATGCTGAAGTGGAACAGCAAGTGGCTAGCCGCACGGCTGACTTGCAGCACGAAATCGCCAATCGGGAGACCTTGTCTGAACGGCGTGCTCTTCAGGTGCAGACGATCACGGTAGTCTCCCAGGAGATCGCCGCGGCGCCGACGTTGGACGAATTGTATCGCCGGGTAGTCACGCTGATCAAGGAGCGCTTTGACTACTATCACGTTCAAATCTTTCGCTACGACCCGCAGGTTCGCGCCGTCCGGCTGGTCGCCGGCTACGGTGAGGTGGGGCAGAAGATGCTGGAGGCCGGCTATTTCATCGACATGGGTGTGGGCATTGTCGGAACGGCGGCGGAGACCGGCGAACCCGTCCTGGCAAACGAGGTGACGCCGGATCCTCAGTTGCCGGAAACCCAAGGCGAGTTGGCGGTGCCCATTAAGTTGCGCGAGCAGGTTTTCGGCATCCTGGATGTGCAGAGCAACCGCGTCGGGGCGCTCACACTGGATGACCAACTCTTGTTGGAGCAGTTGGGGGGGCAGATCGCCATTGCCATCGAAAACACAAGCCTGCGTGAAGAGATGGAAGAGCGCTTGCAAACGTTAAATATGATTCAAGAAGCCATGGCCCGTGAGGGATGGGAAGTACTGCGGGCGCAGCAGCGTGGCCTCAAGGGGTACGCCTATGAAGGAGGCGTTGTGCACCCCTTGACCCAGGTCCCTGCCGCAGAGTATACCGTTCCCGTCGTCGCGCAGCAGGATCAGGTCATAGGCTGTCTGGGTGTTCAGGAGGACCCGGCGCGCCCTCTCTCCGCAGAAGAACGCGCGCTCCTGACGGCGATAGCGGAGCAGGTTACCTCGGCGCTAGACAGAGCGCGCTTGTTCGAGGATACCCGCCGGAGCGCCGCGCGCGATCAGCTTATCGGTGAACTGGGGACACAGATGCGAGCTTCGTTGGATATCGACCAAGTGCTTCAGACCGCCGTGCGTGAAATGGTCAATACGTTGAACTTGGCGCGCGTCGAAGTACGGTTGAGCAGCGAAGAGTCAGTCGGTGCGGCGGCAGAGGAGGTCAATGTATGAATGTCTTGTTGACAGCTCAATCGCTGCAGGGCATCACGTGGTTGGCTGGTTTGTTGGCATTTATCCTTGTCTTCTATATGCTGTTGCTGAATTCGCGTCACACGGTCAATCGGCATATCAGCCTGTTGATGTTTTGGCTCGCTATTTATGCCTTTGCGCTAGGCGAGTTGATAGGCGCAGTAAACATCGATCAGACACGGACATCAATGTGCCTGTTGGCAATGATGGCGGGTTCCCTTCCTGTAGGAATCTTGCTGGCCTCAATTGCACTCCTCACCCCGCAATGGATGCATGGACGCCAACGCTGGATAGTTTGGCTCCTGTATGTGCTCCAGGTGCTGCCTATCCTATTGACTGCCAGCGACGTACTTGGTAAGACGCAATTGTGGTATAGCCCTTATACCGATCCGCATTATGCCGGTGGCTATGTGCCTCCCCTTTACATTCAGGGTAACGTCGCCAATGTGTTGTGGCCGTTTTATCAGTATGGTGTACCCGCATTGACGTTGCTTTTTATTGTAAGCACGTGGTTGCAGCGCCAAGCGACATCTGTGACCCGCCGGCATAGCGGAGCGTTAGCAGGGGGCCTAAGTGTGGCTTATTTGCTGTATTTTGCGCTGCCGTCCACTATGCTGCCTGGTGCCTCAGCGACGGCCTCCATTGTCGTCATCATAGCAACCTATACCTACTTTGCCTTCCGGCAAATGACGATAGAGCAACGGATGCAGCGGGGACGTTTGCACTCGCGTTTAGTTGGTCTTACACTGATCGTGGCCCTACCTATTCTGGTGGGAGTATTAGCCTTTGTGCTCATTCAGTCGCTAGAAGTGATGGAAGGGCAGGCTTTTGAGAAACTCGAAGCCACCAATAAACTTGTGGCGGCCAACGTACAACTATGGCTGGACTTCAACAGCCGTGCATTGCAGCAATTGGTGGCCTTGCCGCAGATCCGTAGTATGGACCCGGAGGAGCAACGGCCGGTTCTGCAGGTGATGGAAAGCGTCTATCCCTACATTTATCTGGTCAGCACGACCGACCTTAAAGGCATGAACGTCGCGCGTAGTGATGACGCTCCGCTGACAGACTATAGCGACCGCGAGTGGTTCCGAATGGCCCGTCTCGATGTGGTGGTTCACGAAGTGGTTATCGGGCGCACGAGTGGCCAGCCGGCGCTGGTCATGGCCACGCCTATTCGTGGACAAGGCCCCTTACCGATTGGCGCCTTACCGGTTGGCGTAGGAATGTTTGCGACCACGCTGGAACAAATGTCCCGCGACATTGCGGCGACTCGCTTTGGCGAGTCGGGTATCGTCTATGTCGTCGATGCGCAGGATCGGATTGTCATGCACCCCGATGCGGCAGTAACCAGTCAAATTCTGAATATCCACGATTCTCCTATTATCCAAAAAATGCGCGTCGATAAAGAACAAGAGTTTAACTTTGTCGATGCGGATGGTGTGCGCTGGCAGGTGTATGCTCAGGTCCTCCCCAACGGATGGGGCGTGATTGTGCAGCAAGAGTGGGATGAGCTGCATCGTCCGCTGCTTGACGTCGGTGAAACCGGAGCGGTAGTAGCCATTGCCGGCGCCACTTTGCTTGGCGCGTTGATGTTCTTTACGATGCGCCAGGCTTTTCTGCCTATCGACGCGCTTACTGTGACGGCCACGGCGATTGCGGAAGGTGATCTGACCCGCACGGCGCCGGTGATGAGTGAGGACGAATTGGGGGTGTTGGCGCGTACCTTCAATAGCATGACCGCGCAGTTGCGCGAGTCCATTGACACGTTGGAACAGCGGGTGGCTTCCCGTACCCTCGATCTGGAACGTCATTCTGCCTACCTGGCGGCTTCAGCGGAGGTCAGCCACGCGGCGGTGTCGATTTTGGACCCCGATATATTGATTCATCAAGTTGTCGATTTGATCCGCGAGCGTTTTGATCTCTACTACGTCGGCTTGTTCCTGGTCGATGAGACGAAAACATGGGCGGTGCTGCGTTCCGGCACCGGGGCGGCCGGCGCAGCGATGTTGGCGCGTCAGCATCGTATCCGTGTAGGCGAAGGGATGATCGGATGGAGCATCGCCAACGCCGAAACACGCATCGCTTCACACGCCGAGCTGGATGAAGTGCGTCTGGTCAACCCGGAACTGCCGGAGACGCGCTCTGAGGCGGCTCTGCCGTTGCGCTCACGCGGGCAAGTGTTAGGGGCGTTGACCGTGCAGAGCAGTCACCCGGATGCCTTTGATCCGGAAAGCGTGGCGGTGTTGCAGACGATGGTCGATCAGGTTGCCGTCGCCATCGACAACGCGCGTTTGCTGGCGCAGGCGCAAGCGGCACTGGAGTCCGAACGCCGCGCCTATGGCATCGTCTCGCGCCAGGATTGGAACCGCCTGGCGCGGGCCCGCGTCGAATCGGGCTATGCCGGTGTACGTCAGGCCGCGGCTACCCAAGAGGTGGCAGTGCTCGTGGCGCAGGGCGAATGGAGTCCTGAGATGCGCACCGCGCAGCGGACGCAGCAGAGTGTTTCCGGGCAGCAAAATGGGATGCCGACGCTTGCTGTCCCCATTGTGGTGCGCGATCAGGTTGTGGGCGTGTTGAACTTCAGCAAGAGCGCAGAGGCCGGCGGACTCGCGCCAGGAGCTACCTGGACCCGTGAGGAAATCACCTTGCTTGAGGCTCTCGCCGGACAATTGGGGCAGGCACTGGACGTCGCCCGGCTCTACCGCCAGACAGTGCTGCGCGCGGCCAGAGAAGGTGCCATCCGCGAAATCTCGGATCAGATGCAACGGGCGACCGATATGACGGCGTTGATGCGTATCACAGCGGAGGCTTTAAACCGGACGCTTGGCGGCTCGCGCGTCTATGTGCACTTGGGCGTCGCTGCGGGTACGGACGCGCCCCCTGCCGCGGTTGAGCAGACGGACGGAGGAGATCATGGCGACACAAAGTAGACGCAGGAAAAAAGCGCCGGTCAGCCCGGCGCCATCACGCCAGAAACGACTTACCCTCGGTCTTTTCATCGATAGTTTGGCGATGGGATACCAGAACGCATTGTTTCATGGCGTTGATGCGCTGGCGCGCGAGCGGGATGTCAATCTACTCGTCTTTGTCGGGGGCGCTCTGCATCCGGCCGGATCGCCGGCTATTCCCGATAATGTGCTTTATGAACTGTGGGATGAAAACAACGTGGATGGGTTGATTCTGTCTTCTGGAGCCATCGGAACGGGGATCAGCCTGGAGGAAATGCAGATGTTTTCTGAGCGTTTCCGTTCTTTGCCGCAGGCCAGCATTGCCTTGCCGCTGGAAGGCGTACCCAGCGTGTTGATGGACAATTACATGGGTATGCGTGCCGTGGTCCAGCATCTTGTTGAAGACCATGGCTATCGTCGTATTGCTTTCTTTCACAAGCAAGAAGGCCACGCCGAGAACGACGCCCGCTATAACGCCTACGTGGATGTGTTAGCTGAGCATGGGATCGCCGTTGATCCCCATCTTGTGATTCCTGGCGTTCACTATAACACTCCTGAGACCGGCATGCGTTTACTGTTCGATGAGCGGCAACTGCGTCCGCGAATCGATGTTGAGGCTCTGGTGGCCGTCGATGATAGAGTGGCGCTCCAGATATTGGACATTTTGCAGGCCCGTGGCATCCGTGTGCCCGATGATGTGGCGCTGGTTGGATTCGACGACATCGAGGATAGCCGCTATGTGACCCCGGCATTGACGACGGCGCGGCAGCCTTTGCATACCCAGGGACGACGTGCGGCAGAATTGGTGCTGGCGCAGCTTCAGGCCGAAAGCGAAGTCGCCCGTGGCGCCGTAGCTCTGCAAACGCGACTACAAGCTGATTTGATCGTTCGGCGCTCCTGCGGTTGTCTGGATACGACCGTCCGGCGGGCGCAAGTCGAAGATCGCCGTGAGGGAGGCATGCTTGCCGATATTGCCCTCTCTCTCGATGCAGCCTTGACCGCGCGCCGGGAAGAAATCCTTGTCGATATGATGCAGGTCATGACCCCTCCTGATGTCGCCGACTCGACGCGCCAGCAGATCGCCGCGCATGGGAGCCGGCTGGTGGATGCTTTTATCACGACCCTGAAGACTTTAGAAGCGGCTACACCGTCGGAAACCTTCTTGTGGACACTGGATGAAATCCTACGGCAGACGGTGCTGGAACAGCGCGATGTGACAGCCTGGCAAGACGGCATCTCGGTGTTGCGACGACACGTGTTGTCCTGTACCTGTGCCATCACGGTTCTGACGCGGGTCGAGAATCTGTTCCAGCAGGCACGGGTGATGATCGGTGGGGCGGCGCAACAGGCGCAAGCCTTTCAACGATTGCAGGCCGGGCGGCGCGACCAGATGCTGCGCCAGGTCGGCCAGACTTTGAGTACCGCCGCCAACCTTGAAGAGTTAGCCACGGCCATTGTGACCGAGTTATCCAGATTGGATATCCCCAGCAGCTATCTTTCTCTCTACGTCGATCCACAGGCACCCGCGGTCGGTTCAAAACTTATGGTGGCTTATGACCGCGTCCGTGGGTTTGAACAAAAGTCGGCGGTGCATTTCTCCTCGCGCCAGCTCGTTCCAGAGGGATTTCTGCCCCCAGATCGGCGCTACAGCATGGTGGTCGTCCCCCTGTACTTCCAGAATATCCAACTTGGGCGCGCTCTCTTTGAAGTGGGGCCTCGTGAAGGCACGCTTTATGATGCTCTGCGGGGGCAAATTAGCAGCGCCTTAAAAGGGGTACTGCTCACCGAGCAGATGACTGCCCGCGCCCTCCAATTGCAGACTTCTGCTGAAGTGGCGCGCGCTGCGAGCGAGATGCTTGATCCCGAGGCGTTGATGCAACGCGTCGTGACGCTGGTGCGCGAGCGGTTTAACCTCTATTATGCCGGCCTGTTCCTCGTTGAAGCCGACGCCGACAATCCCGAGCTGCAATGGGCCGTGTTGCGCGCGGGTACGGGCGAGGCCGGCGCGCAAATGGTGGCCCAGGGCCATCGTTTGCCGGTCGGTGATACTTCCATGGTCGGCTGGTGCATTGCACACCGGGAAGCGCGCGTCGCGTTGGATGTGGGGCTGGAGAAAGTACGCCGGCCCCATCCGCTATTGCCGGACACGCGTTCAGAACTGGCATTGCCCTTGATCAGTCGGGGACAGGTCATCGGCGCTTTAACGATTCAAAGCACGCTGCCGGCGGCTTTTAGTCGGGAAGACATCATCGTGTTGCAAACTCTGGCCGATCAGCTTGCCAACGCCATCGGAAACGCGCGTCTGTACGAAGCTCTGGAGCTTGAGCAGTACTTGATGGACACCCTGATGGACAATACCCCGGATCATATTTATTTCAAAGATCGGGAGAGCCGATTTATTCGCGCCAGCCGTTCGCAAAGCAAACGTTTTGGTTTGGCCGATCCTCAGGAAATCATCGGCAAATGGGATTTCGATTTCTTTACGGAGGAGCACGCCCGTCCTGCTTACGAGGATGAGCAACGTATTATCCGCACCGGCGAATCGATAGGGGAGATTGAGGAGCGCGAGACGTGGCCCGACCGGCCCGACAGTTGGGTCGTGACGACCAAAATGCCTTTGCGCGACAGCGAAGGAAACATCATCGGCACGTTTGGCATTTCGCGGGATATCACAGCACGCAAAAATGCGGAAATGCAGTTGGCTGCGGAACGTAACCTGCTGCGCGTTCTCATCGACAATCTGCCGGACTATATCTACATCAAGGACCGTCAGAGCCGTTTCTTGATTAACAACGTTGCGCATTTGCATGTGTTGGGGGCGAAAACGCAGGAAGAAGTCGTCGGCAAAACTGATTTTGACATTTTCCCCCACGAACTGGCGCTCCGCTATTACACCGACGAGCAGAAACTGATGGAGGCGGATGAAGCCTTGATCGACCGCGAAGAACCGGTGGTCGATCAGACCACCGGCATCAACTTGTGGGTGTCCAGTACGAAAGTCCCTTTGCATGATGCAGATGGAAAGGTGAGCGGTTTTGTGGGGTTAACCCGCGACATCACCGAACGCCGCCGCACCGAAGCCATGCTGCGTCGGCGCAACCTGCAATTGCAGACCGTGGCCGAAGTGGCGCGAACCGCCGGCGGTGTTATGGATCTGGAGACCCTCATGCAGCAGGCTGTGGACTTATTGCGGGCACAACTCGATCTGTATTATGTGGGTCTCTTCCTGGTGGATGTAGCGACTACGCCGGCTGAATTTGCCAGTGCTCGTCGTCAGCAATGGGCTGTGTTGCGCGCCGGAACCGGGGAGGCCGGCGCGCAGATGGTCGCCCGCGGCCATCGTCTCGAAGTCGGCGGCACCTCAATGATCGGGCAATGTGTGGCCACAGGTCAGGCGCGCATTGCGTTGGATGTGGGCGCCGAGGCTGTGCGCTTCGATAATCCGTTGTTGCCTGACACGCGCTCGGAGTTGGCGTTGCCGCTCATCAGCCGTGGTACAACCATCGGGGCGCTGACCATCCAGAGCACGGAAGCGTCCGCCTTTAGCACGGAAGATGTTGTCGTGTTGCAAGCTTTGGCCGACCAGTTAGCCAACGCCATTACGAACATCCGTTTGTTCGAACAGACGCAGAACGCCTTGCGCGATCTGGAAATGATACAGCGCCAGTATGTGGGTGAGGCCTGGCGTGGTTACCGGGCGGCAGGACTACCCTCGGACTATGAAGTGACGCGCCCGGGTGTATCATCCTTGCGCGAGGCCGGCGGCATAGCGACCGTGTTGCCTGAGATTCAGGAGGTGTTGACCCAACAGGGCGCTGTCGTGATGCCGGGCCGTGATGCCCCCGCCAACGACCATGCAGCTCTGATCGCTCCGATTACTCAGCGCGGCGAGATCATTGGCGCGTTGGGCATTCACGATGAGGATAGCGGACGGGAGTGGACCGAGGACGAAGTCGCCCTGGTCGAGATGGTCGCTGAACGTATGGGCATTGTTGCCGAGACGCTGCGGCTGCTCGAAGAGACGCAGCGCACTGCTGGACGGGAGCACCTGATCCGCCAGATTACCGACCAGATTCGTGGGGCCGTCACGGTCGATGAGGCCATCCAACGTGCGCTTCGTCAACTGGGCGATGCGTTGGGCGCTGAGATGATGGCGCGCCTAGAGATCGGACAAAAATCGGTCTCTGATGTCCCGGAGAAGTGAGGGAAGTGAGGGAAATAATGAACACTCAATTGTCGCCCGTGGAGATCGATCAGGAACAGGCCCGGCGTGTCCAAATGGCTCGGGCGGTCATTCGAGCTTCGATGGCAGGTGCGGCTATATTCTTGGTGGTCTTCGTGAGTATGGTGATCGTTGCGCCGAATTTCGAGAGTCGCTATGGGGGGGTGGCAGCTCTGGTGTTCTTAGTCTTCAGCGGCATCAGTTTGGGGCTGATCCGTCGTCAGCGACTGAGTCTCGCCATCACGATCTATCTCACAGCGTTGATTGCTAGCTTGACGGTCGCTGTCTATCTTCTTGGCGGCGTCACCGGCCCGATGGCGATGGGTTTTGTCATGGCGGTGGTCATTGTCGGACTGATCGGCGAGCCTAAGTCGTTACGCTATGCCTCCATCATCGTTGGAGTCATTTATCTGACGTTGGCGATTTTGGAAGCTACCCAGGTATTGCACCCGGCGCCTGTCCCTGAGGTTGCCCGCTGGTGGATAGAAATCGTATTCTTCCTGGCTATATTTGTCGTGACGGCTTTGGCAGTCGGGGCCTTCGTCAACCAGACCGGGCGTGCCTTTGCGGCGGAGCGGCAACGTAGCCTGGAACTGGTTCAGGCGACGCGCCAGGCTGAACAGTTGGCAATAGCCGAGCGTGAATCGCATGAATGGGAGAGCCGCGCCGCCGTGCATCTGCGCGAGACCGTCGCCGGCTATGTCGATTACCTGTCGCGGGTGGCCGCCGGAGACTACACGGCGCGCGTGGATGTTGGCGTGTTGGATGAGGCGGTGGAGGGCGACCGTGAACTACACGCTTTGGGTGAGTACCTCAATACAACCGTGGATGCACTGGTGGCGGCGCTGACCCAGGCTCAGGAAACACAACGTCGCTATACGGAACAGGCGTGGGAAACTTTCGTGGAGTCGGGGCGCGTGCAGCCTGGATTTGCTTATCGGCAAAATCAGATCACCCCGGAGGTGGAGTGGTTGCCGCAGATGGCGCAGGCCGTGGATAGCGGAACGCCGGTGGTTGAGGACAAAGGCGCGGCTGTGCCGCTGGTCATCAATCGGCAGGTGGTGGGGGCCCTCGGCGGGGAGCATCCCGATGGTCGGCCATGGACCGCAGAGGAATTAGCTTTGATTGAGGATATCACCGGACAACTCGCGCAAACGATCGAGAGCCTGCGGCTGTTCGACGACGTACAGCGGCGCGCGGCCCGCGAACAGATTTCCGCGCAGGTGACGGCGCGGATGCGCGAATCGCTGGATATGGAGACCGTGCTCAGGACCGCAGTCGCTGAGATGCGCCGTTCCCTGGGTTTAGACAAGATCGCCATCCACCTGGGAGTATCTCAAAAATGATAACCTGTTTGCGTTGCAGCAAACAGGAGTAGAGGGAGAACGAATACTATGGTAGAATCTCAACCGGCTGAACATCCACAGCGCAGTAAGGTGCCTAATGGACGCCCGACCATTGGCTATTTAGCGCCGGCCCTCCATGAAGACAGCCAGCCCCAATGGCTGGGCGTGGTTGACGCTGCTCAGGAACAGGATGTGAATTTGATTTGCTTCCCCGGCGCTACATTGTGTACCTCACCTGACTCCCCGGAACAGGCCAACATCCTCTATGATTTGGCCGGCGCAACCAATGTGGATGGCCTGGTCAGTTGGGCTTCTTCGATTGGCAACCTGGTGACTGCCGAGGAGATCGAGGCTTTCCACAAGCGTTATCATCCTTTGCCAGTGGTGGTGATTGGTCGAGCCTGGGAAGGGATTCCGGGTTTGTCGATGGAGAGTTATCAGGGTATGTACGCCGCGGTGACGCATTTGATCGAAGTCCACCACTGTCATCGCTTGGCGTTCATCCGTGGTCCAGAGAATCATATCCAGGCTCAGGCCCGCTATCAGGCCTACCTCGATGCCTTGAGCGCTCACGGTTTGCCTGTTGACCCGCGTCTCGTTACCCCGCCAACAGAAAGCTGGGCGCGCAGTTACGGACAAAAAGCTATATGCCTTTTGCTCGACGAGCGCCGCCTACAGCCACCGGTTGACCTGGATGCAATCGTAGCCGCCAATGACGGCCTGATCTTGGGGGCGCTGCCCAGTCTGCAGGCGCGGGGCATTCAAGTTCCCGACGATCTGGCTGTCGTTGGATTTGACAATACGCTGCATAGCCGCGTCAACACCCCGCCCTTGACGACCGTGGCCGCACCCTATTACCCCCTGGGGCGTCAGGCCATAGACACTGTCTTGGCTTTGCTGGAGGGGCAAGAGGTTTCCTCAGAAACCTTAGTGCCGGCTCAGTTAGTCGTGCGGCAGTCGTGCGGCTGCCTGGATCCGGCGGTCGCGCAAGCCAAACTGGAGCCAGGAGAACCGGGTGATGAGATGCTTACTTCCCTTTTGAGTTCTCGTCGAACCGAGATGATTGCGGCTGTGAAGCAAGCCTTGGGCGATACTCATGAGACTGTGTTGGGCAGCATAGAGCCGCTTTTGGCCGGTCTCGACGGCGAATTGACCGGCGAGACGCCGGGGCTTTTTATCCGCGAGTTGAACAGGGCCTTGCGTCAAACTGTGGCTTCGGGTGGGGATGTCGCAGTCTGGCATGGCGTGATATCGGCCTTGCGTTATCGAACGCGCGCGTGTGTCCGTGATCAGGCTTTTATCTTAGCCAGCGACCTTTGGCAACAGGCGCGCGTTGTCATCAGCGAGACGGTGCAACGCGCCCAGGCATACAAGCAAGTGCAGATGGATCAACGGGCGCTTCTATTGCGCGAGACCGGCGCGGCGTTGCTCAATACCTTCGACATTCAAGGCTTGATAGACACGTTAGCCCGCTCGTTGCCCGATTTAGACATTCCGGGTTGCTATCTAGTTTTGTACGAGGCGCCACAGCCATATCGATATCCGCAATCTCCGCCCGAATGGGCCAGATTGGTGCTGGCCTATAGTGAACAGGGATCTGTGAATTTGGGTGCGGAGGGATACCGTTTCCCCACCCGGCAACTGCTGCCTGTCGAGATGTTGCCATCGGCACGGCGCTACAGCCTGGTCGTCGAACCACTCTTCTTTCAGAACAGTCAGATCGGATTTGTGCTGTTCGAGATGGGCCCGCGCGAAGCCGACGTCTATGACACCTTGCGGGTACAGATGAGCAGCGCCCTACAGGGTGCGACATTGATCCGGCGGATGGAGAACCGCGCGCTTCAATTCCAGGCCATCGCTCAAGTCTCGCGCGTGACCAGCAGTATTCTGGAGTTAGATGCGTTGCTCCAACAAGTTGTGGACGTAATACAAGAACAATTCGGCTTGTACTATGTGGGCTTGTTCTTGACCGAGCCAGCCGGCACGCAGGCCGATGCTTCAAGCCGCTGGGCCATATTGCGCGCCGGTACGGGCGAAGCCGGACGACAGATGATCGCGCAAGGTCACCGGTTGGAAATTGGTGACACGTCGATGGTCGGTTGGGCTATATCGCAGCGACAGGCCCGCATCGCTCTCGATGTGGGACACGGGGAGCAAGTTGTACGATTCGACAACCCTTTGCTCCCGGCTACTCGTTCCGAAATGGCTCTGCCGCTTATCAGTCGTGGCGAGGTGATCGGCGCGCTAGACGTGCAGAGTGTCATGCCCGAAGCGTTCACTGATGAAGATGTGGCCGTTCTCCAAACGATGGCCGACCAGGTTGCTTTGGCGATTGGCAATGTGCGCCTGTTCCAACAAGTCCAGGATAGTCTGGAAGCGGAGCGTCGGGCGTATGGCGAACTGAGCCGTGAAGCATGGCGGAAACTGCTACAAACACGCTCGGATCTGAGCTTTGTGTGTGATGAACACGGTCTCATGCCGGTACCGACGATCCTTGAACCGCACATGCAGACGGCGGTACAGACAGGTGCCGTCGTCGTCGCTGAGGACGATCAACAGACCGTCGCGTTGCCGATCAAAGTGCGCGATCAGGTCATTGGCGTGATCAACGCTCACAAGCCGGAACAGGGGGCATGGGCGCAAGAACAACTTGTGCTGCTGGAGACACTGACGGAACAATTAGGCGTGGCGCTGGAAAGCGCACGGCTGTATCAAGATACCCAGCGGCGCGCGGCCCGCGAACAGATTTCCGCGCAGGTGACGGCGCGGATGCGCGAATCGCTGGATATGGAGACCGTGCTCAGGACCGCAGTCGCTGAGATGCGCCAGGCGTTGGGTTTGGAGGGCGTCATTGTGCAACTGGCGCGACCGGAAGCTGGGCGCGATGCCGGCAAGATGGAGTCAGGAGGAAGCGAATATGTGGATGCGCATTAAACAATTCCTTGCGCCGCCGGTGTTCGAGGAAGACGAAGAGAAGAGTCGGGTAGCCGGCCTTGCCAATCTGATTATTCTGTCGGTCATCGCTCTTCTCAGTGTGGCTTCCGTCATCGTTGTCCTGGTTTTGCATATCTATGCTCTCATGGGTGCCGTCTATGTGGGCATGGTTCTGCCCTTGTTGGGTGCTCTATGGCTGGTGCGACGTGGGCATGTGCGCGCTGCCGGATGGATAACGACGATTGCTCTGTGGGTTGTTTTGGCCGTGATGGGTTTCTTCGTCGGGGGCGTCATTAACGCCAGTTTTACCACAATGATCATTGTGATTATCATTGCGGCGTTGTTGCTGGGCGCCCGGGCCGGCTTAGTTTTTACTGCCATCAGTATGGCGGCGGTCGCCTTTGCCTATATCAGTGAACTTATCGGTATCCTGCCGCCGGCGCCGGGGGCGAACAGTACGGTCAGCTATTTCATTAACCATCTCCTCAACTACGGGGTTGCCGGCGCTCTGCTGTACGTGGCGGTGAATGGGTTGACCTCTGCCTTGCAGCGCGCCAGGCGTTTGACTGCTGAGTTAGAGTTACAACAAGAGCAATTGCAATTACTGGTGCAGCAACGCACCCGCGATTTGGAGCGCAATGCTAACTATCTCCACGCCACCATGGCGGTGGCGCGTGAATCGGCGGCGGCGATAGGCGCTCCTCAGATACTGCTCGCGCGCATGGCAAACGTCATTCAGGAACAATTTAATTTTTATCATGTAGGTCTCTACTTACTGGATGAAGCCGGTGAGTGGGTTGAATTACGCGCCGTGGCCGGGGCCGGGCAGTCTTTGTTGGAGCGAGGACTTCGTCTGCGGGTGGGTATTGAAGGCATGGTGGGCGATGTCGCGCGCCGAGGCGCCTATCACCTGGCAGCGGATGTCGATCAGGATTCCACTTACCTGCGTGTCGCTGAACTGCCGGACACCCGTTCTGAGTTAACCCTCCCCTTGCAACTGGCTGCTGGTGTCATCGGCGTGTTGGATATACAAAGCGCTGAAACGCAAGCATTTATGGAGCAGGATATACCTGCTTTTCAGGCACTCGCCGATCAAATCTCGGTCGCCATCAGTAACGCCCGCCTGCTCGAACAGTCCCGACAGGCGGCGGAGGTAGAGCGGCGCGCTTACGGGGCACTGACCGGGGAGGCGTGGGAAAATATGCTCCGCGGGGGTCAAGTCTCGGGATTTTATAGCAATGCACGTACAACGGCACCCGCCGCCGTCGATCTCTGGCAACCGGAGATGCACATGGCCTTGCAGACCGGCAGCCTTGTCCATAATGAAAGTGCGGCACATCGTCTGGCTGTGCCGGTGAAAGTGCGCGGCGAGGTAATCGGCGTCGTCGACTTTGCCAAACCCGGTGAGGGGAGTACATGGACGACGGAGGAAGTGACTCTGGCCGAATCGCTGGCCGAACAACTGGGGGTGGCGCTGGAAAGCGCTCGTCTGTATCAAGATTCGCAACGCCGTGCGGCGCGTGAACAGATGACGCGCGAAATCACCGGCCGTATACGTGAGACGTTGGATGTAGAGACCGTCTTGCAAACGGCGGCGCGCGAGATCGGGGAAGCATTGGGATTCCTTGCCCTTGACGTGCGGTTGGATGTCGGAAAGCAGACGTGAGAGCGACGGGAGTGTATGGGTATGGAAAAGGATAACATCAAATCGACTGACCGGCGATATGTGCCCCTGGCGGAAGATATCGTGATCTGGCGCCAGCAATTGATCCGGCGGGTGTTGCAGGTGATGCTTGTTTTCGGCGGCCTGATGCTCACTGCCGGCTCTTATTCCGCTTACTCGCGCGGCGTCTTTTGGGCTATAGGCGTCTACATCGGGGTCTATGGCGTTTTGGTGGTGTTGACGTTGTGGCGGCGGGCACCTTATACTCTGCAGGTAGCAGGGATACAGTTGATCCTCTACACCCTTGCAGTTGTCGTCTTTATTACGCGCGGTCTGGGCGATAGTAGTCGGGTCTATTTACTCACGATGGTCTTTGTCTCTACCCTTTTCTGGGGATGGCGGGCCACGCTCTTCACTCTCGGTCTTGTCATCGCCACGATGATGGGGATGGCGTGGGCCTTTACCGGCGGATATCTCGTCGCCCAGGAAGTTGTTTCGACCGATTGGAGCGCTTGGATACCGCTTTCCATCGAAGTGTTGAGCATGGGCGTCTTTATCATGGTACTTTTGTCCTCTTATACCGCCCGTTTCAACGCTTACGTCATGCAGAGCCGCGAACTGGCGCAGGCTTTGGAAGAAAATCGGGCCGATTTGGCGCAGCAAGTAGCGCAGCGCACGTCCGACCTGGAAAAGCGCACCAGGCAATTGGAAGCGGCGACCGCGGTGGCACGGGAAGCAGCCACCATCCAGGATGTAGAAGCGTTGTTGGAGCGGGCGGTTCAGCTCGTCTCGGACCGTTTTGGTTTCTACCATACCGGCATCTTTTTGACCGATGAAGCGGGCGAATATGCCGTGTTGCGCGCTGCTTCCTCGGAAGAAGGGCAGCGTTTGTTGGCGCGCGCCCATCGTTTGAAGGTCGGGGAGGTCGGCGTCGTCGGTTATGTGACCCGGCAGGGCGAACCGCGCATTGCCCAGGATGTACGGGCAGACGCGCTGTATTACGCCAATCCGGAGATGCCGGCGACACGCTCGGAGATGGCTTTACCTTTACTGGTGCGGGGAAGAGTGATTGGGGCGCTGGATGTGCAGAGTGTCGAGCCTGAGGCATTTACCCAGGATGATGTGGACGTTTTGCAGGCGTTGGCGGACCAATTGGCTATAGCGATTGAGGATGCCCGTCTTATCGCCGCATCGCAGGCGGCCTTGGAGACAGCACAGCGCGCCTACGGTGAAATAAGCCGCGTCGCCTGGCAAGAAATGCTCCGTACCCATGAGCGTCTGGGAGCGCGTTACGATCCGCATCATATCCTGCCGTCAGATGCGGTGCAACCTGAGGTTACAAAACCGGACGCACGTCAGTCCACAGCGGGGATAGACGCGCGCGTAGATACGCTGAGTGTTCCACTTAAAGCGCGCGGGCAGGTGATCGGCGAACTTGCGGCCTACGTGCCCGGCGATCAACCCTGGACGGCGGATCAGCGCGAACTCTTGGAGACACTGGGGGAGCAATTGAGCGTGGCCCTGGAAAGCGCGCGACTTTATGAAGACACCCAACGTCGCGCCGCCCGCGAGCGTATGATCAGCGAAGTGACCGGCAGGATCCGCGAGACGCTGGATATAGAGGCCGTGCTCAAGACGGCTGCTGAACAGATGTGCCAGGCGTTAGCGCTCAAAGATTTGGTGGTGCGTTTGGTGAGCCCAGAAGCCGTAAAAATGGACGTGGATCGTACAGAGCATAAAGTTTAGTGGTTCTTTAGGATTTCGTGGGATCGAAATAAGAAACCGGCTACGGATTTACACGAAAAGTATAAAAAATGAAATCTGTGTCATCCGTGGCAAAAACTAAAGCCGTTTTTCCGTCACCACGCACAGTCCCAGAGAGCCAATTGAGTCAAATCATCGCAGTGGGAGGAAGACAGATGAGGGAGTATAGGCATTCTGACCATAGGATTAAAGGGGTATGGAGGGCGTTGGCGAGCCTGGTGGTGCTGGGCTTTCTTTTAAGTGGATGTGGCACTCCGGAGCCCAAAGTTTACCGGGTGGGTGTCCTATCGGGGTTGGATTTTGTCGCTGCCATCACCGATGGTTTTAAGGAAGGTATGACCGGGTTGGGTTATGTTGAAGGAGAAAATATCGTCTATGATGTGCAGCAGACAAATTTTGATATAGCTGCCTACAGGAGCATTCTCGACAAATTTATCGCCGATAAGGTCGATTTGATTTTTGTTTTTCCTACCGAGGCATCTATAGAAGCCAAGAACGTGACCCAAGGGACTGACATTCCGGTGGTTTTCAATTTTGCTTTGATTGAGGGCGTAGGACTGGTCGATAGCGTGCGTGAACCGGGGGGAAACATCACCGGTGTGCGCTATCCTGGCCCAGATATTGCGGTCAAGCGTTTTGAAATCTTGCATGAGATTGTGCCGGATGCCAAACGGATATGGATCCCTTATCAACGAGACTACCCGATTGTAGACAGTCAACTGGAAGCCTTGCGCCCAGTGGCCGAGGCGGCTAACATTACCTTGATCGAATTTCCTGCTGAGAGTGCTGCCGAACTCGAGGCCGAACTGCAAGCGCGGGCAAAACAGGACGATCCGGGTATAGATGCAATTTTGTTTCTTGCAGAACCCCTGGCTGTGACTCCGGAAAGCTTTGCCGTGATCGGCAGATTTGCCGACGAGCATAAGTTGCTTGTCGGTGGAGCCTTGATGTCAGCAGAAGGTCATGAATCCGTTTTCGGAGTGAACGTCAACCCTCTTGACACGGGTAAACTGGCGGCGCCTCTGGCGGATAAAATTTTCAGAGGGACGCCGGCCGGCACTATCCCCGTGGTCTCAGCCGAGAATTTCGTGCAGATCAACTATAGAGCCGCTCAAGCTTTGGGATTGACGGTGCCTGAAAGTGTGTTAGCGCAAGCGGATGAGGTGATTCGCTAACTGTTCATCTTGTCGAGAGGTGGAACAATGTCTATGCAAACAAAAAAGCCCAAGACCTCACGCAGCCTGGCGGCGACGTTAGCGTCCGCTTTCTTGGGTTTGACTTTAGTCGCTCTGTTTATTGCCTACATCCCGCAACTGTTCTTTTTCATCCGAACAGGCAATCAGGCGATTGCCGGTGAGCAACAGTTGATTGCCAAGGAGGCTGCTAATACGGTGGTTAGCTTTATCGAGGCTAAATTCGGCGTCTTGGAGACGGCGGCCAGACTTGGTTATCTTATTTCCACCTCTCGGGAAAATCAGAAAGAAATTCTGGCGAGCCTGCTGGGGTCGCAACCTGCCTTCCGCCAGTTGGCTTTTCTGGATGCGCAGGGATGGGAACTGGTCAGAATCTCTCGGCTCTCGAAAAGCACTTCAGGAGATCTGATCGGTCGGGCTGGAAGTGGTTGGTTAGAGCAGGTGGCGCGGGGAGAAAGATATATTGGTCCGATTTACGTGGACGAAGCAACGAGCGAGCCACTGCTGGTCATGGCCGTTCCTGCCAGGGATGTTTTTGGCGATTTTCGTGGCGTGTTGTTGGCCGAAGTGAACCTGAAGTTTATGTGGGATCTGGTCGGCGCCTTGAAGGTTGGCGAGACCGGTCTGGCTTACGTGGTGGATCGACAGGGTAATCTGATTGCCTTCGGCGATGTCTCGCGCGTTTTGCAGAGCGAAAACGTCAGTCGCCTGGATTTGGTGGCAAAATTCGTTGCGGACCCGGTGCCGGCCGGTGAGGCTGTGACCGGTGGCTTTCAGGGGATCAATGGCTTCAGGGTGATAGGCACTTACGTCTCTCTGGGTGTGCCCGACTGGGCCGTGGTCACTGAATTGCCGGTACAGGAAGGAACGGCCTCCCTCATCCGCAGTATCTTGGCATCGCTAGGCGTGATGGTGATTGTCGCCGTCGTTGTCGCTAGAGTTGCCGTTTATATCGCCCGACGTCTTGCCGTGCCTTTGCTCAACTTGACGACCACCGCCGGCCGGATTGCTGGCGGGGAACTGAATCTACAAGCGGCGTTGCAAGGCCCCTCTGAAGTGGTGGATCTGGCGCGGGCTTTTAACACGATGACGGCGCAGTTGCGCGAGACGTTGACGGGCCTGGAACAGCGGGTCGCTGAACGCACCCAGGGCTTACTGACGGCGGCGGAAGTATCGAGTGCTACAGCGGCCGTGCTTGATCTCGACAAGTTGTTGCCTCAGATCGTCGAGTTAGTGCGAGAGCGTTTCCAATTGTACTATGTGGGGCTGTTCCTGACGGATGAAGCCGGCGAATATGCCGTCTTGCGCGCCGGTACAGGTGAGGCCGGACGCGCCATGTTGGCGCGTCAGCACCGGTTGCGTATTGGTGGTGACTCGATGATTGGTCGTTGCGTGTTGACAGGGCAGGCTGATATTCAACTCGATGTCGGTGAAGCAGCGGTCCACTTTAGCAATCCCGATCTGCCGGATACACGTTCTGAATTGGCTTTGCCTTTGCGTGCGGGTGACCAAATTATCGGGGCGATGACAGTACAGAGTGAGCACGAGGCGTTCTTCTCTCAGGCAGATGTGTCCGTGATGCAGACTGTGGCCGATCAGGTCGCGAATGCTGTGCGCAACGCTCGCCTGTTCCAGCAACTACAGGCCAGCCTGGAAGCTGAAAGGCGTGCCTACGGCGAATTGGCCAGCGATGCATGGCGCAGCCTGTTGCAGTACCGCTCTGAACTGGGATTTGTGAGTGACGGTCAGAAAACCGTACAGCGAGCCGATGTCTGGCGACCGGAAATGGAAACTGCCTTGCACACCGCTCAAGTTGTGCCGGGCCAAGGTGATGCGCCGACGGTAGCTATCCCGATCAAAGTGCGCGACCAGGTCATCGGGGTAGTCGATGGTTGCAAACCTGATGGCAGCGAATGGACCCAGGAAGAGATCGATATGCTATCGGCACTGACCGAGCAGTTGAACGTCGCGTTGGAAAGCGCGCGGTTGTATCAAGACACCCAACGTCGCGCCACCCGCGAGCGTATGATCGGCGAAGTGACCGGACGGATCCGTGAGACGCTGAACGTGGAGGCTGTGCTCAAGACGGCTGTCGACGAAATCCGTCAGGCACTGCAACTGGAACGTCTGGTCGTGCGCCTGGGGACGCCGGATGAAGACACCGTTCAGCCCGCCGAGAAAGGATACCAAGATGTGGAACAAGATTAAGCAGTTTCTTGCCCCCCCTGTCTTTGCCGCTGACGAGGATAAAACTCGCACCGCGGCCTTGCTCAATCCGCTGATTCTGAGCGTGTTTGTGGTGGACATCATCGGTGCTGTGGCGACCGTATTGGTCTTCGCGCAGAAATTAGGCAGTGGCATTGTGGTGGGGTTGATCTTTTTGGTATTGTTGACTGCCAAACTCTTCTTGCAATATGGAAGGGCACGGTTGGCCGGCATTGTTTTTATTGTTGGAATATGGTTGCTGTCCAGCGCCGTCATAGTGTTTTCCGGGGGACGCAGCATGATCGCTGCGGCTTATGTCAGTTTGACCGTCATTGTGGGGTTGGTTCTCGGACAAGGCCCTGCCATCAGGTTTGCCATTATCAACAGCGTGTTAAGTTTGGGGCTGGTGATTGCTGAGGCTGTGGGTGTGACCTTGCCGCTCTTGTTTCCGGTGCCGTTGGCATCGAACTGGGTGATGTTGAGCATTGCCTTGGCAATGGCCGTCGCGCCGCTTAACCTGGCATTGAACAGCCTGAACGCGGCCTTGAACCGTGCACGGCGCTATGCTGCCGAAGCGGAGCAACAGCGCCAGCAGATTGAGGCTTTGGCCGAGGCGCGGGCGCTCGAACTGAAGCGCCGCACTGCCTACCTCGATGCCGCTACCCAAATCGCCACCGAGATCGCCGCGGTAGAACGCAATCCCCTCGCCCTCCTGCAACGCGCTGCCGAGGTGATCAGCCGGCAATTCGGTTTTTATCATACAGGGGTCTTTTTGCTGGATGATAGTGGGCAGTGGGCTGTGTTGCAGGCAGCCTCCGGCGAAGGGGGACAGCGCATGATGCAGCGTGGGCACCGCTTGCGCGTTGGTACAGAAGGCATTGTCGGCGCGGTAGCGGCCTATGGGCAATATCGCGTGGTGCAAGACGTCGGCGCCGATGGAGTTTTCTTCGATAACCCGGATTTGCCCGCAACGCACTCCGAAATGGCTTTGCCGCTGCGCGCGCGCGGTGAGATCCTCGGCGTGCTCGACGTGCAAAGTACGGTCCCCACCGCCTTTACTGATGAAGATGTATATGTGCTGCAGGCGTTGGCCGATCAGATCTCTGTAGCGGTGAGCAGTGCGCGTCTCTCCCGCCAGGTCGAAGAGAGCATCGCCGCCGAGCGGCGCGCCTATGGTCAAGTGGTCGGCCAAGCGTGGCGTGATCTGCTCCGCGTGCGTCCTGACCTGGCTTTTGCCAGCGACGAGCGCGGCGTTGCGCCTTTCACAACCTGGGAGCCGCAGATGACAGCGGCGTTGCAAACCGGTCAAGTCGTCGGTGCTGGCGATGATCTGGCTATCCCTATCCGCGTGCGCGATCAAGTGATCGGCGTGATTGACGGGCATAAATCCGCGGGGACGGCGTGGTCTGAGGAAGAAATCGCTCTGCTGCAAACACTGACCGAGCAATTGAGCGTCGCTCTCGAAGGGGCGCAGCTCTACGAAGACACCCAACGTCGCGCCGCCCGTGAGCAGTTGGCGCGCGAGATCACGGCGGAAATGCGGCGTTCATTGGACGTTACGACCGTGCTGCAAACGGCGCTTCATCAACTACGCGCTGCGCTGGGTCTCACCGAAGCCGAGGTATGGATCGAGGAAGCGTCTGCAGAGACCTCCCCCATTCCCCCGGGGCCAACGGGGAGGATTAAGGGCGGGATGTGAACGAAGAGGAAAATTATGTTCGAGCGGATTAGAAAATACTTCACATTGCCGGTTTTTGACGACGACGAACGGACGCGCCGCACACGGTTGCTCATCTCCATCCTGGTACCTTTGGCGGTGATGGCTGTCCTGGCGGTTATCGTGATGATAGTGTTGTCCGGTTTCCCTCAAAGGTTAGCGGATGCGAACATCATCATCGTTGCAGTCGCTATCGTTGCCGCCGTGTTGATTGCCTTCCCGCTCGTCCGCCGCAGGCCTCCCACCGGTCTGTCCATAGGCCTGCTCACCTTGCTGTGGCTGGTGACCACCGCTTGGCTGCGGTTTACGGAGGGACTTAGCGGTGGTCATACGAGCTCTGGTTATGTGTTGATAATTGTGCTGGCCGGTTTGTTGCTCGGTCCACGTGGCGCGATAGTGTACGCAGCGCTATCGCTTATGGCGATTATAAGTACAGGCTATGCCGAAAACCGTGGTTTGATCCCCGGTCGTACAGGCGTTAGCACAGCGGATGCGTTGATCATCAGCGGCGTTGTGGCGTTGACGGGTGTTTTTCTACGTTACGCTGTGAAGAGCATGCAAGACGCAATTGACCACGCCCGTCGTTCGGCGCAGGCGCTGGCGGAGGCTAATAGCGAGCTGGAAGCGATTCGTCGCTCGCTGGAAGAGCGTGTAGCAGCCCGCACACAGGATTTGCGGTCCCGTTCGGCATTATTGCTGACCGCTATCGAACTGGGGCGTACCGCAGCCTCCCTGCACGACCTCGATGAATTATTAGCCCGTATGCCAGCGATGATTGCCGCGCAGACAGGCCTTTATCACGTAGGCATCTTTTTGGCGGATGAGTATGGGGAATTCGTTGTCTTGCGTGGAACAAACAGCCCTGAGGGGCGACAGTTGATGGCAGTCAATTACCATGCAGCCGTGAATGAGCCGGGCTTCCTCGGTACGGTGGTGGCGAAACATGAACCGCGTCTGGCGCTGGATGTGGGGCCGGGGGCGGTGTCGTTCATCAATTCCCCGTTTCCCCATACGCGCTCGCAGTTGACCTTGCCGCTGATGGCCGGGGATCGCCTGGTCGGTGCCTTGGATTTGCACAGCACGGAAAGCGATGCCTTTACCGACCAGATGATTGAGATTATGCGTCTGCTGGCCGATCAGATAGCGATTGCGATTGAAGGGGCGCAACTGTTCGCCCAAAGCCAGACGGCGCTGGAAGCAGAACGCCGGGCGTATGGGCAGGTCAGCCGCGAAGCCTGGCGGGAGATGTCACGTGCTGAAGGCGCTTTGCGTTTTCTCTCTGACGCGCCGGGGATCGTTCGCCCGGCTTCCGGAGAAAGAGCCGCTGTGATGGAACGGGCGCGGCAGGCCGGCCAGTTGATCACAGAGGAAGAGTCTACCTTGGCCGCGCCCATCCAGGTGCGTGAGGGTGTGAACATCGGCGCGTTGCGGCTGCGCAAACCGGAGTGGAGCGCAGATGAGATCGCGTTGGTGGAGACGTTGACCGAGCAACTCGGCGCGGCACTGGAAAGCGCGCGGCTGTATCAAGAAACCCAACGCCGCGAGGCGCGAGAGCGTATCACCCGTGAGATTACCGAGGACATACGCCGTTCTGTGGAGATCGAGACGATTTTGCGCTCTGCCGTGACCCATCTCGGCGAGGCTCTGGGTGTGCCGCGTACCTACGTGCGCCTGATGTTAGAGGAAACGGATTTACCTTCCGCCGCCTTCATGGGCCTGGATGTAGCTCCGGCGCCATCGCCGGCAGCAGAGCCGCCGGCGGAGGATGATGACGCCGCCGCGGGTGGGCAAGGAGAAGAACACCATGAGTCCTAAAAATAAAACTCAGGCCGATGACCGGTTGGATTCCTCGCTTACGGAGACATCTGTAGGGGGGGAAGCGGCTGCCGCTACTCAGGCATTGCAGGACCTGGAAGCGCGCTATGCTTTCCTACGGCAACTCTTGGATCTCAATCCGAATTTCTTCTTCGTGCGCGATCGTGAGGGGCGTTTTGTCTTTGCCAACAAAGCTCTGGCCGACGCTTATGGCACCACGGTGGAAGCCTTGATCGGGAAGACGGACGCCGATTTCAACGCCAATCTCAAGGAAGTGGAAGCCATCCGGCAAAGCGACCTGGAGGTGATGGAATCTTTGCAGGAAAGATTTATCGCCGAAAGCCCCATTCTACGCAAGGGACGTTGGATGCAGACGACCAAACTGCCGATTGTGGATGCCCAGGGGGTGGCGCAGCAGGTACTCGGTATCTCCGCCGACATCACCGAACGTGTTCAGATGGAGGAAACCATCCGGGCGTCGCTGGAACGTCGTGGACGCCAGGTACAGACCGTTACCGAAGTCGCCCAGGAAATCGCCTCGGCCACAGCCTTGGATGAGCTGTTCCGCCGCGTCGTTACCCTGGTCAAAGAGCGTTTTGGCTACTATCACGCGCAAATTTTCCGTTATGACGCCGCCGCGCGGGCGATGCGTCTGGTGAGCGGTTACGGCGTCGTGGGACAGCGTATGTTGGCTGCCGGCCATTACTTGCCGATGGGACGGGGAGTGGTCGGCACAGCAGCCGCGACCGGACGGCCGGTGCTGGCATCTGATGTGACCCGCGACCCCGATTGGGTGCCCAATACTTTCCTGCCGGCTACGCGCGGCGAACTGGCCGTCCCCATCAAATTGCGCGACCAGGTCCTGGGCGTTCTCGATGTGCAGAGCAACGTCACCGGCGCCTTAACGACCGAAGATCAACTGTTGCTCGAGGGCCTGTGTGGTCAGATTGCCATTGCCATCCAGAGTACCCAATTACTTGAATCGGCCAACACCTTCCGCCAGGTGATTGAGTCCTCTGGACAGGGTATCTGTATGGCAACATTGGAGGGCGTTTTGACGTATGCCAATCCGGCCTATCGCGCCCTGGTTGGCTTGACAGACCCGGAGACATTGCCGGGACAACCCTTCCTCGCTCATTATCCTGAGATACTCCAGGGGCGTGTGCGTGAGGAAATTATGCCGGAGGTGTTGGCGAAAGGACAGTGGCAGGGTGAACTGGCCTTGTTGTCGGCGAGTGGTGAGGTGATTCCCACATTGGATATCCTGACCCTGGTGCGCGACGAACAGGGCGAACCCCGTTATCTGGTACGCCAGGTTACCGACATCACTGCACGCAAGGCGATGGAGGATGCCCTGGCAACGGAACGTCAGTTGTTGCATGCACTGCTGGATAACGTGCCGGATCACATCTATTTCAAAGACGCCGAAAGCCGTTTTATCCGCATCAGCAGCGCTAATGCCCGCTGGCTCAATCTGGAGAATCCCTCGCAGGCGCTAGGAAAAACGGACTTTGACTTTTTCGGTGCTGAACATGCCGAGAAAGCCTATGCCGACGAACGTCACATCCTGGCTACCGGCCAGCCTATGCTCGATATGGAAGAGAAGGAGGTATGGCCGGATGGACATGAGACGTGGGTATCCACCTCCAAGATGCCGCTGCGTGATACTGAAGGGCGCATCGTGGGCACTTTCGGCATCTCGACCGACATCACGGCGCGGAAGCTGGCCGAAATCGAACGCGACCGGGCGTTGCGTAATATAGAGGTGCAGTCCCAGCAACTGAGCAACACCCTGACCGATATGACGCGCATCCAGGAGACCATGGCGGCTTTGACCGCGGCACTTACGTTTGAGGAAGCCGTCAACATCCTGCTATCCTCCGTAGTCGCGGCAGTCCAGGCCGACCGGGTCAGTATGTTCTTGATCAATAATGAACATATGACCCGCGTGGGTTTGTATCCTGGCGCTGAAACACAGCGCGCGCAGATTGGTGAAGCGCTGCCGCTGTCAAATTACCCCTTGACCAGACAGGTGGTTGAAACGCGCCGCCCGCGGGTCGTTGCCGGCGACTCGCCGGAACTTCAGGAACACGAACGGCGCGCTTTTGCCGCTGCTGGAATTGTGGCCCAAGCCATGGTCCCCCTCATAGGGCGTGAAGGTGTCGTGGGGCTCTTGGCGGTCAATCTCATGACCTCCAAGAGCGCCTTTACCGACCACGATGTGCAGATATTGCAAATGTTGGCCGATCAAACTGCACTTGCCATCGAGAACATTCGATTGCTGGAGCGGACGCGCGTGCGCGCCGAGCGGGAGCGGCTGGTTCGTACCGTCATTGACCGGATTCGGCGCGGTACGGACCGCGATGCCATTATGCGCACGACGCTCCAGGAACTGGTGCAGATGCTCGACGCCTCTAAAGCCGTGATGCGTCTGGGCAACCGCGAGCAACTATTGTCGGCTCCAGGAGTGTCAACGTCGGCGTATGTTTATGCCAAAGGTGTGGACGGACTACGGACGGTTGCGGGCGATGATCGGGCCCTGGAGTTGGCAGCGCTGGTGGAAGCCGTGACGCAGGCAGCCACGGTTGCTAAGAAAGACCCTGCCGAAGGCCAGACGCTTGCCTTGCCTGTCACGTGGGGCGGTGAGACGATCGGCGTGCTGGGTTTTACCCGCCCGTTCGACCGCCCGTTGGATGATGACGAGATTGCAGCCGTCGAAGAGATCGTCGAACAGGCCGCCCTGGCCTTGGAGAACCAGCGGCTCTTCGATGAGACGCAGCGCGCCCGCGCGTTGTTGAGCAAACAAATCCGTGAATTGGACTGTCTGAACGACATCGGCCGCAAGATTGCCGAGTCGCCGGCGGTCCCTGACCTGTTGCAATGGACGGCGGAACGGATCCCTGCGGCCATGCAATACGCGGAGGTGTGTATCGCAGTGATTGAATACGCGGGACAGTTTTACGGGAATATCGAGGCTATTGACATGGCCCGCCAGATGGTTAACGGTTTGCGCAGCGGCGACGAAGAGGTAGGACGTGTCGTTGTGGCCTACACCGAAGATCACGTTTTCCTGGATGGCGAGAGCGCCTTGTTGGGTGATATTAGCCGACGTTTGACCGGCTACATTGAGAACCGCCAACTCCTGGAACAAACCGAGGCGCGCGCCGTGTATGAGCAGGCATTGCTTGAAATCGCCGGCAAAATTGGGACAAGTGAAGACATGGAGGGCTTACTGGCCTCCCTTTCTGAAACCATCGTTCCTCTGCGCCGTTTGGCGCCGGTGGATTGGATGTCGGTAGCGGCGTATACTCCCGGTGAATCGGCGGTGACGATCTTCACTGTGCCGTTGGAAGCTGAAGTCGGGCCTTTGAGTTTGCCGGCAACTCGCCTGGCCGTGGAGAATTCTGCGCCCGGTTGGGTCATCACCCACCAGAAGCCGTGGATAGAAGCGGATATGCGGCAGAAGATGACTTTCCCTGAAGATGCGGATTGGGTAGCGGCGGGAATTGTTTCACGGCTGCTTTTGCCGTTGCAGTTCGGCGATCAATTGGTAGGGACTTTGAATATGGGCAGCCGACAACCGCGGGCTTTCACCCAGGAGCATGGGATCTTGCTGGGACAACTGGCTAACCAGTTGGCTCAAGCGATGGAACGCACGCGATTGTTGCAAAACACCCGCGCGGCGCTGGCGGCTGAGGCTGAAACGCACCGTAGCTACGAACGCCGTGAATGGCAAACATACCTGCAAGAAAACCGCAAACTCCGTCAAAATACCTTTGTGTATGACGCTGTGACTCAGTCCGCTACCGATGCAGATCAGGTGGCCGTCCGCCCCGATTTTTGGCGCCCGGAGATGGTGCGTTCTTTGCGCGAAGCCGCCCCGGTGACGACCTACGATGAGGTTCATGCCGCACCCATGGGGGATGGCGAGCCTGCCCCGACGACAGAAAAACGGTCCGGTCTGGCTATTCCCATCGAAATGCGCGGTCAGGTGATTGGAGTACTGGGGGTTGAAGACCCTGAAGGGCGGTGGCGCGGCTCTCCCGATCAATTGGCCTTGATCCAGTCTGTCGCCCAGCAATTGGGTCAGGCATTGGAGAGTGCGCGTCTGCTCGAAGCGACACAACGGCGTGCCGCCCGTGAGCAGCGCGCGCGTGAGATCACCGACACCATTCGCGCTGCCCCCACCATCGAAGACGCAGTGAAGCGGGCTATCCAGGAAATCGCGCACGTTCTCAATGCTTCTGAAACAGTCGCCCGCCTGGGAACGGAAAACCTGTTGACGCCCCGTGAGGAAGGAGAGACTTATGAATAATGGAGCGCAGGCATCCACGGCGAATGTCATAACCGACAGCATACTGGTCGAAAATCAATCGCGGCGCATTCATCTCTTGCGCAGTGTGGCCTTGATCGTTTTGGCGGCATGTTCTGTGGTGTTGCTGGGTTACTTCATAGCTCTGTTTTTCATTCCCCATCTCCCTGTTTCACTGCCGGTTGTCGGCGCGATGGCGATCCTATCTATGCTCGCTGTGCTTGTTCTGCTCACGCGGGGGCGCTTCGAACCGGCATTACGGCTCGGCATCGTGAGTTTGACCGCGATGTGGTTTGCGGCCATGTATTTCCTCAACGGGACGCGGGGGCCGGCGATTTTACTGTCGCCGTTGATCATGTTGATTGCCGGTGTCATAGGTGAACGTCGTTATGCCCGGCCTACCAGCATAGTCCATATAGTGTTCTATGGACTGTGCATAGCCTTAGAGTCCCTGGGAGTGATCACCCCTTATCAGATGACGGGACCGGCTTCCTGGGTGGCTTGGCTTGCATGTTTCATCTTGGCGGCTGTCATAATGATCATGATTAACCGACAGTTTATCGCGTATTTGGGGTATGCTCTCTCGGCTTCTCTGAAGCGCGAGGAAGCACTGGCGGAAATGAACCGGCTTGCACAGGCATCGGTGGACGCCGAGCGTATGGCACAGACGCAGGCCCAGGAGAACGCGCTCCAGCTCCAGGAAGTGACGCAGGAATATGTCACTTTCCTGGAACGTATCGCCGCCGGCGACTACAGCGCCTCGTTGGACTTGAGTGCGTTGGCCGCTAGGCCAAATCTGCCACAGGAATTAGTCAGCTTAGGAGAATACATCAACACGACGGTTGTCAGTCTGGTATCGGCCTTGAATGAAGCGCAGAATGCCCAGCGAACTTACATGCGTCAGTCCTGGGAGAGTCTGATGGAAGCCGGCCGCATGCCCGGCGGCTATCGTTATCATGTGGATGAAGAGAGCCAAACAGAGCATGTGGAGATCGCCGAAGACGCCTGGCTGCCGCCGATGACCGAGGCGGTGCGTTCTCAAGAGGTCGCGGTCCGCCAGGATGAATTGGCGATTCCCATCGCTTCAGGGATGCGCGCGCAATTGATCGGCGCGCTGGGGGTGCGCCGCAGCGGGCAGGAAGAATGGAGCGAAGATGAGCTGGCGCTGGTGACAGCGGTGACCGATCAATTGGCGCAAACATTGGAGAACTTGCGTTTGCTCGATGAAACGACACGCCGTGCAGCGCGCGAACAGATGTCGGGTGAAATCACCGCCCACATCCGTGAAGCAGTGGAAATCGAGGCGGTCCTGGAGCGCGCCTTGAGCGAACTGGGAGGCGCCTTGGCCGCCGACCGTGGTGCGGTGTATCTGGCGTTGAACGAACAGGAAAAGGCTGAATGAGAACATCGATCAGCGTGACGATGTCAACAATGCCGGTGATGAGGAAGCGATTATGATGAAATCGTGGGCTGAACAAAAGGCGGATTTAACGGCGGCATGGGACCGCTTCGTGACGGTCAATGTCCCTGATGAAGAGGAAGCGCGTCTGGGGCGTCTGTTTTGTGTGGTGATGGTGCTGACGTTTGTCCTGGCGCTGGCGCTGGTACTGATCTTTGTGATTGCTACCACGCGTGATCTGTTCGCCACCCGGCTTCAGGGGTGGTTGGCGACGGCTTGCTCACTGGTTTTTGTGCCTCTATCGGTGATAAGCTTCTTCCGCGCCAAGCAGGGGAACGTTTCTTCTATCGCCTCACTGTTTGTGTGGCTCAATTTTATCGGCATAGCGATAGCCGTTTTGGCCACGGACGGCATAAACTCGCCTGTCTGGCTGCTGTTCTTTTGGCCGGTGATGCTGGCCGGCATGTTCTTGGGGCCGCGGAGTGGAGTACGTATGGCCTTCGGCGTTCTGATCTACTATGGTCTACTGGCGCTGCTGTGGACTTATGTCTTCAAAGTACCCGCGCCGGATTCCTCGGATTCCTCTGTTCGTCTTTTCTATTACCTGGTGCGGGCCTTTGGATTGTTAATGCTGGTGGCGGCAGCCGGCTTCCTGAATTATCTGAGTATGAGTAGCGTGCGCCAAAATCTGACCCGCACGCGGCTTATCAGCCAGGATCTGCGGGCCACGCAGCGTCTGTTGGAGAGACGGGTGGCAGAGCGCACGGATGAATTGGCCAAACGCGCCGAACAGTTCAGGACGATTGCCGAGCTGAACCGTACCGTCGCCTCGGTTGCAGATATGTCCTTGCTGTTGAATACTGCTGTGCACTTGATTGCGGAACGTCTGGGGTACGATCATGTGGGGATTTTCTTCGTCGATCCGCGCGGCGAATGGGCCGTCCTGCGGGCGGCTTCCTCAGAAGGGGGACAGCGCATGTTGGCGCGGGGCCACCGGCTGCGGGTAGGCCAACAGGGCATCGTGGGCTATGTGGCGGCGACGGGGCTGCCCCGCCTGGCCTTTAGCGTGGGTGAGGACGCCGTCTGGTTCAACAACCCTGACCTGCCGGATACGCAATCAGAGATAAGCCTGCCGTTGGTGGCACGTGGGCAGACGATCCTCGGTGTGCTGGACATTCAGACGCATGTCAGAGCCGCCTTTACGGAGGAAGACATAACCGTGTTGCGTATCCTCGCCGATGGTATTGCTGTCGCCGTGGCGAACTCGTTGTCTCTGGAAGAGACGACAACTGCCCTGGCGCGTCTGGAACGTTATCAAGAACAGGATGCTTTGCACGCCTGGCGTCAGGTCTTGGCCCGGCGGCGGATGCAGGTAGGGTACGGTTTTGAATCGGGCTTTGTTTATCCGGTGGCCGTGGAGTCTGTGGCGGAGGCTGAGGGGGGCGAATTAAGTGAAGTGACAACCCGTGTGACCGCTGATGGGCGGCACCTTTTGTTGGCGCCGATTCGTGTCCAAAACCGCAACGTAGGCGTGCTCTCGTTTGAAAAAACGGCGCCCTGGGTCGAGGATCAAATCCAGTTGACACGGTTTGTGGTCGAGCAGTTGGACCTGGCGTTGGATAACGCACGTCTGCTCGAAGAGACACGGCTGCGTGCGAATCAAGAGCGTGCGCGCAGTGACATCGTGGGCCGCATCCGCGCCATGACCAGCACTGATGCGATCTTGCGCAACGCTGCGCGCGAGTTGGGCCTGGCGTTGCAAGTCGAACGCAGTCGCATACAACTGTTGCCGCCCGGCGAGGGGCGCGTGGAAGGTCCGGCGCCGTCCGTGGCGCAAGAAGAGGCATAGACGGGTCCTATGAAGATGAAACGTTGGCGTCTGTGGGGGTTGATGATCGCTTTAGCTTTGGCCATGGCGTGCCAGCCGGCGCAGAGGGGGGCCTTGCCTGCCCCTGTACCGAACGCGCCGGCGCGGGATAAATTGCGCCTTTTCTGGGTCAACAGCTATGCCGGCGAAGATGTATGGTCCCAACAAGTACGAACAGGCGTTTTGGAGACATTGGCGCGTAGCGGCTATACGCTTGTAGAGGGCACATTGGAAATGGAGACCTTTAATATGGAGGTACAGCAGATCCCTATGATTGACGTCGCTACGCCGGCAGCCAACCGGGCCGTGGAGAAGATTCAGGCTTCCCAACCCGATCTGGTGGTCGTCGTTGGCGATGTGGCCTCACGTGCTGTCATTCCCCGCTATCCCGATCGCAGCCTCCCCTTTGTTCTGTGCGGATTTGTCGGTGATCCGGCAGTGTATGGTCTGAATCTACCTAACGTCACCGGAGTTTTGGAGGCCTTGCATCCTGTGCAGACGGTGGCGATGGCGTATGCCTTTGTCGAAGATGCCCAGCAGTATATGATCCTCAGTGATGGCTCGGTAGCAGGTAAAGCTCGTGCCCTGTCTGCTTATAGTGTTTTAGGACAGAGTGAATACGGCGCCTCGGCGTCATTGTTTAGGATGGTAGAAACGTGGTCCCGTTGGCAAACGACGGTGTTGGAAGACGCACGCGCCGTGGACTTTATCCTCCTGGCGAGTTATCAGGGTGTGGTGGATGATACCGGAGCGCTCGTCGATGAGAAAGAGGTTCTGGCCTGGATGCAGGCTAACTCGCCGGTGCCGGTTTTCGCGTTGTCCGACTTCGCCATTGTCAATGGGGCGGTCGGGGGTCTGGTTTCGTATGGCTATGAAGAGGGTGTTTCGGTTGGAGAGATCGTGGTGCGGCTTGCCGCCGGCGAGTCGCCGTCCGATATCGAGATTCGTGGGCCGGAGCGCAACCTGCTGGCAGTCAATCTGGCGGCCGTGCATCATTGGAACTTGCGCATCCCTATCACATTCCCGCTGGCGGCGCGCATCTATAGCACCTTGCCCGCCTCACAAGGAGGTCGTTAATGTCACAGAAGGGCCTGAGCCTGCGCTGGCGCATGATCTTGATCATCGCGGGTATCCCTTTGTTGCTCCTGGTGCCGGTTTTCATCTATGTGGGTAGTCAATACCGGGATGCTTACCGCCAGGCCTACTGGGGAAAGGGCGATTTGATCACCGTTCAGTTGCAGCAAACACTGGAAACTGTCGCGCCTTATGTCGAAACGTTCGCGGATGCGCCGGGATTGGCGACGCTTTTGCGAAAGGCCGTCGAGGGCAGCCCGGAGTTCGACTTCATTGCTTTGGTGGATAACACGGGCAGAGTGATCGAACACTCCACGCCGGGGTTCAAAGGCACCACCATAACCGAGTTGGCCGGTCTCGATGTCGCTGAACCCATTGAACGGCGCGAAGTGGCGGCCTTTGGTTCGGTCTATCTCATCTCACGGGCGGTTCCCATGCCCGGTGCAGGTGCCCCGGGGAGTCCCACTCAGCAACTCTACATCGTCGTAGGAGAGCGGGCCGAGCTTGTTGACCCTTCGATGAGGGCATTGTTGCTCGTCGGCATCGTCGGGGCGGCGGGACTGATCGCGTTGTTGTACTTTTCGACGCAGAGACTGGTGTTGCAACCTCTCTCCCGTCTGGCGGAAGGGGCGCGGATCATGGGCGCCGGGGATTTGACCCACACCATCTCCATCGAACGGGAGGATGAGATCGGTTCTGTAGCGCAATCGTTCAACGCCATGGCCTCACGCCTGCGCGAAATGGTGGCCGGTCTGGAGCAGCGCATTGCCGAGCGTACTGCCGCGCTGGAGCGCCGGACACTGCAACTGGAGACTATCAGCCTGGTCAGCAAAGAAGCGGCCCAGGTGCGCAACGTTATCCTGCTTCTGGAGACGACCGTGCGGGCCGTTTCCGAGCGCTTCGGTTTCTACCATGTGGGGATTTTCATCCTCGACGATGCCAAGATGTGGGCCATTTTGCGTGCCGCTTCTTCGGAGGGCGGGCAGCGGATGTTGGCGCGTGGACACCGTTTACAGGTTGGGCAGACAGGGGTAGTGGGCTTTGTGGCCGGTTCTGGCAAGCCGCGCATCGTCTTTAACGTCGGCGAGGATGCCGTCTGGTTCAACAATCCTGACCTCCCGGCCACGCGCTCGGAGATGGCTTTGCCGCTGCTGGTGGAGAATGAAGTCATCGGCGTCCTGGACGTGCAGAGTGACGTCCCTCATGCCTTCACCGATGAAGATATCAGCACGCTGCAACTGCTGGCCGACCAGTTGGCCGTAGCGCTTAACAACGCGCGTGCGCTCGAACAGATGGAAAGCGCGCTGGCCGAAGTTCATGCTCTGCAAGTTGAGTACAGCCGTCAGGGATGGGCACGGATCGCGGCTCAGACGCGCCCCCTGGCTTACGAATATGATCGGGTGGACGTAAACCCGGTGGCCCCGCTTCCCGTGCCCGCCGAATTGCGTGACGGACGTGCGTCGCGCGCTCAGCTCATGGATGGCGGCGTGCCGGTGATGATGGAAACATTGCGGGCCGGCGACCGCGTGTTGGGCTATTTGGGACTGGCCGACTCGCAGCACACCTGGTCCGCCGAGGAACTGTCGCTGGTCGAGAGTGTCGGTGAGCAGGTAGCTCTTGCCCTGGAAAACGCCCGACTCTTTGAAGAGTCTCAGCAGAGCCAGCGCCAGCAAACCCTCATCAGTAACGTCTTGCAGGTGGCCTCCAATCCCGACCTGAGTTTTGAAGAAGTTTTGGCGGAGATCGCCCGTATTTTGGCGCAGGCGTTGAATATGGCCGTGGGAATTTATACCTTCCCTGTGCCCAACTTCCCGCGTGTGCAACCCCATGCCGTTCTTGATCCTGCTGGAAAGCGCTTGCCCTTCCCCGACGAACCCCTCTCGCTTGCCGATGAACATTTCACTTTCCTCCGTGGACTGCGCCGCGCCGAGTTAGGGCCGCTTTCGCCGCTGCTGGGTGGCGTCGAGCTGACGCCGGATAGCCAGGAATTGCTGTCGCCTTACACCTTGGGGTGCGTGTTCTACGTCCCGTTGGGCAGTGGCGGCTCGCAGCGCGGTTTTATGGCCCTGCTTCAACCTCAGGACAATGTGTTGCCGCTCGACTCTGAGACCCGCGACCTCGTCCAGCGCCTGGCTAATCAGATTGAAGTTGTTTTGGATAACCTGACGCTGACCGAAGAGACGCAGCAACGCTCCGAAGAACTGCGCTCTCTCTACAACATCTCTTTGGTCCTGAGCGAGTTGCTGGAGCCAACGGATGTATTGTCGGCGATTGTGCAGCAAGGGGAAACACTGCTCGAGGCGGACGGGAGTGAGTTCTTCGAGTACGAGGCCGAAACCGACGCCTTGATTTTGACGCTGGCCCCGGCGGATGGTTCCATGGGACAGGTGGGACTGCGGTTGCAGCGCGGCGAGGGATTGGCGGGAGAAGCCCTGGATAAACAACAGACGCTCTTTGTCGAGGATGAGGAGGCCGGGGATAAACGTCTGCCTGCTCCCGGTGGAACGCGCTTTCATGCCAGCATGGCCGTGCCTCTAAGCGGACGGTTTGGTCCGCAAGGGGTGCTGGTCTTGCACGCCGAAGAAGTCGCTGCCTTTGGCGAGCGAGAAGTGCGTCTGGCTAACCTCTTTGCTCAGCAAGCGGCCGCCGCTTTGGATAACGCGCGGCTGAACAAAGACGCGCAACGTCGTGCGGAAGAATTCTCCCTGCTCTCCCAGGCCGGCATCGACTTGCTGCCTATTCGGGATGTGGAACAGCTTCTCGCGCGTGCTGCCGATTGGGCCCGCCGGGTTTTTAACGTGCCGCGTGTCATGATTTATCTGCAAGACTCGGCTACAGGACACTACTTGCACGGGTTAAGCGTGGATGCTGCCGAACACAGTTGGCAAGAACAGGAAAGGGTGATGCCTACCCCCGGTGGTCTGACGGAAACCATCATCGCTACCCATGAGAGTGTCCTGGTTCGAGATACCCGTGAACATCCCAGTGTCAGCAGTCGGCGGTTGGCCGAGTTGGGACTGCTGTCGCGCATGGGGGTGCCGCTGCGCGTCGGTGAGGATGTGTTAGGGGCACTCCTGGTCGCCGGCACCGCCGTCAACCAGTTTAGCGAGCGTGAACTGAATATGCTGGAGTTTATGGCGACGCAAATTTCTTCGGCGATCCAGAACGCCCTGCAATTCGGTCGCACGGAAGCGGCGTTGAGCGTGGTCCGCCGACAGGCGCGCTATCAGGCCAACGTCTCGCAGGCCGCGGCTCTGCTGACCGAGCGCGGCACCGAAGCGGTTTTCGATGTACTGCGTTTACTTGGTGAAGCCTCGGCGGCTCAAGGCGTTCTCTATCTGGAGTATCATGCGGCGGAAGATAATGTCGCCATGGAGGATGCGGTCGGAACCGTTGCCGGCGACTCATACTGGCAGTCCCGGGCAATGTGGATGGCAACGACGCTCCCCACCGACGGGGTTGACACGGCGTTGCTCGATCACCTCTCTCTGGAGCGGATGCAGCCCTGGGCCGATCAACTCATCGGCAAACCCTACCTGACGCTCCAACCCGAGGCCCTCCCTGACTCGGAGCGGGAACTGATGCAGGCGCTTGGTTTTAACACGCTGTTGGTGTTGACCGTGCGGGGCGAGGCCCTTTATCCTAATGTGATCCTGATAGGCCGCGCCGACGCTGAAGGGGCCTGGGTGGAAGACGAAATCGTTGCCATGCAGACGGCTGCGGCCACACTTTCTAACACCATTGCGCGTGAACGGGTCTTCCAGGAAGTTCAGACCTCGCGCACCGAGACTGAAGCCCTGTACCGTGGAAGCGCCGAGTTGAACCTGGCGCAATCTTACGACGGCATCCTGAACGTGTTGCGTACCCACACCGTCCTGGGGCAGGGCGCCTATCACATGACGTTGCAACTCTTTGACCATCCCTGGACGGATGAGAGCGAACCCCAGTACGCCGAAGTCGTGGCGCACTGGACGACCACCGACAGGAGTATGCTGCGGGAGCGGGTATGGCTTGATGATTTCCCGGCCGCGCAGGAATGGGGCCGTCATCCCGGCATGATCGTCCTGGATGATGTGGAAAATAACCCGCTCTTGAGCCGTAAAAACCGCGCTCTGTTCTCCCGGGTATTCGGCGCCAAGACAGTGATTCTGGTGCCTCTGGTGGCCAGTGGTCAGCGGATCGGTTTTGTGCATGCGATGTATCCTCAATCCATGGCGTTCTCGGAACAGGAACGTCGCCGCCTGGAAAGCCTGACACAGCAGGCGGCCATCGCCACGCAGAACCGATTGCAACTGTTGACCATTGAAGCGCGGGTCAATCGGGAGCGGATGATCCGTGAAATCACCGAACGCATTCAGGCTGCACCGGATGTGCAAGGGGTGTTGCAAGCTGCCGTGCGCGAATTAGGGCGGGCCTTCGGGACGCCGCGCAACCGGATCCAGTTCCGCTCGCCCGGTGAATCGACCGGCACAGGAACTGATGGAGACGAAGAGAATGAGAGGGAATGATAGCCGGGTCAAGCGCTGCGCTGTTCCTCCGATAAGATGGAATGGTTCTTGGACAGCCGTATATCCACCGGCTGGGAAAGGTTATTGGAAATGACGAAAAAGCGTAAAGAAAAACTGGCTGAGGAATTCATCGACGCCCGCACCGGGGACACTCTGGATCAACAAACGGGTGAACCTGCGCCCTGGTTTGAGTTGACCCAGGCCGCGATGGCGGAAATCCTCGCAAGACTCTTTGATACGGTCACATGGATGCCCTTGAGCGAAGCCACCGTGCATGGGATCATCGCGCGCGAGCCGTTGACGGTCCATACTTACACGACTACCCTGGTGGGTGATGAACGACAGACGCAAGGGACTTACGCGACGCCTCTTGAGGATATCAATGGCTGGCCGGATCAACCACACCAGGTCATCTTCTATGATAACCCAGAGGACCACAGTGTAGCCATGCCGGAGTCGCTACGCGCGCGCATGGTGCAGAGGGGATATCGTTCAGCATTGACGACCGGCTTAATGGCGCATGGGGAACTGGTCGGTTTCCTCACCTTGAGCAGTACAGCTTCCCTCCCTGACGGTGCTCAATCTGAGATTCAAGATGCCGTTGGCGTTCTGGCCGATTCCATTGGAGTGGCACTGGATAGCCTCTTGCAGGGTGAACAGACGCGCCGGCGTACTGAACAACTGGAAACACTGAGTGTGATTGAATCCGCACTTTTGGAAACCAGTACCGAAGCTGAGATCCTGGATGTGTTTATACTGGCCCTGAAAAACACCGCCACCCTCACGGCCTGGTTAGTGTATACTGACGCCGATGCCGGCGGGACGCTGACGTCGCAGATTGTGGCTTCCTGGCATGAGGGGGGCATTCAGCCTCAAGATTCTTTACTGCATCATCCGCTGTTCCCGGATACTTTTCCCATGTCGCGTTTGTGGCTGGGCGATCTGGATCAGACTTTTTATACCTTCGATCTCCGCCAGGACGTTCAGATGGACGTTCGTGCGCGCGAATGGGCGGTCAAGTACGGTTTTGTGTCGGTTGTCGTGCTTCCGCTGCGGCATGATGGGCATTTGCAGGGTGTCATCGTCCTCAACTGGACCGAACCTTACACCTTGTCAGATACAGAGCGATTCCTTTTGCGACGTTTGCTGCGCCCGACCGTAGCATTGCTCTCGCGGCGGCGCGCTTACCTTGCCGAAGAGGCGGCGCGTGCTGAAAATGAGCGCCGTGCGACACAATTTCAAACCGCCGCGGAAGTCGCGCACGCGGCCTCCTCCATCATCGATCTGGACACCTTGTTGCCGCAAGCCGTGGAACTGCTCCGCGAGCGCTTTGACCTTTACTATGTCGGCGTTTTTCTGGTTGATGAGACGAAGCAATGGGTAGCGCTGCGCGCCGGTACGGGCGAGGCCGGTCGTACCATGTTGGAGCGCCGTCACGGTTTCGCCGTGGGTGGCAACTCCATGATCGGGCGGTGTGTGGCCGAAGCCACGCCGCAGATTCCTGAAAGTGTCGAAGCGGCGGTACGTTACGTCAACCCGCTCCTGCCCGACACGACGGCAGAAATTGCTCTGCCGTTGGTCAGCCGTAACCAAATGATCGGCGCTATGTCGATCCAATCGAGCAAAGTGCGTGCCTTTTCTGTGACCGATATCACCATCTTGCAGACGGTTGCTGACCAGTTAGCCAATGCAATTCAGAACGCCCGGCTGTTCGATCAACTCAATACCTCGCTGGTCGAAAGTGAGATGCAGACGGAAGTGAGCCTGGCGATCAACGAGGCGCAGTCTGTCAGTGAAATTGCGCGCGCGGCGGCGCGAGTGGCTGAGTTTATGGGCCTGGAGGGCGTTCTGCTGCATGACTTCACCCGCTGGGATGAGGCCGGACGACCTGTGAGCCAGGACATTTACAGCCTGGTCATGCATGAAACCGCCGCCGAATCCAACGTCGTGGAGAATATCGAAGTTGACCAGGAGTTGTTAGACTGGATCCTCGCCGACATACGCCGCATCTATGTCAGCAGGGACCTGGTCGCCGATCAGGAGTTGCCTGAGTCGGTGCGGGCCAACCTGCTGGCGCAGGGATATAACAGTATGATTGGTGCCGTTGTCAGCACGCGGAGCCGCCTGTTAGGCTTTTTGATCATGCATAGCACCCAGCCGGTGGAGGAGTTCCCGACTCGTTATATCCAGGTTTTCGTGCGGACTTTAACGGATCAGGTCTCGACGGGATTGGAGCGTTACACCTTGCTCCGTGAAAGCGCGCGGCGCGCGGCGCGCATGGAGGCGGCCTCTGAGATTGCCCGTTATGCGGCGTCGATTCTGGATCAGGAGACGTTGCTCACCGAGGTTGCCAAACTGATCCGCGAGCGTTTCCATATTGACTACGTGGGCATCTACATGGTCGATGATTCGGGTCAATGGGCCGTCTTACACGCTGCTAGCGGAGGTGGAGAGGGTAGCAACGCCGCGCTGCCAGGCGTGGCGCAGGGACAACGCTTAGCGGTAGGGGGAGATACCATGGTGGGAATGTGTGTATCTACCGCTACTCCACGTGTGGCTTTGGCTATAGATGAAAAATCGCCGCCGTTTGACGTCGCTACGGCGCCCGGAACCCGTTCGGCCATCGTGTTGCCGCTTATCAGCCAGAATGTCGTCATTGGAGCCATCGCTATGAACTCCCTGGAGGCAGCGGCCTATTCCCAAGAGGATATGGCGATCTTGCAAACAATGGTTGACCACCTGACGACGACCATTGGCAATGCGCGGCTTTTTGCCCAGTCCCAGGCTAGCCTGGAAGAGTTACAGCGCGTCCAGCAACGTTACGCTGTGGAAACGTGGGATAGCTACGTCGAAAAGCAAGACATTGTCGGCTATGCTTATGATTTGAACGCCATGACCCCCTTGCCTGTCGAGCAGGCCGATGTGCCGGCTGACTTCTGGGGCGGCCAACTCTTCATGCGCAGTGGCGAAGACGGCGGAGATGGGGCCACGCTGGCCGCGCCTTTCGCCGTCAGGAACGAGCCGGTGGGTTTCATGAGTTTTGAAGAGCCTGGCAAGTCACGAACGTGGACTGATGATAACGTTGCCGTCATTGAAGCCGTGCGGGAGCAGCTTTCTCTGGCCCTGGAGAACCGTCTGTTGATCGACCAATCCCAAAATGCACTGCGTGAAGCCCGGCAGCGTGAGCGCGAAGTCCGTTTCTTGCAGGAAGTCGCCGCCTTCTTGAATGCGACCGAGAGTATCGTGGCTTCTCAGGGCGAATTGCGAGATCATTTGCAAGCCTTCATCCCGCTGGACTCACTGTCCATCGTGGGATATGACGCCAATCGTAGACTGTATTTCGTGGGCGAGCAGACCGCTAACGTGCTCGATCCTCAGGCCTGGAGCGGCGTCGAAGTGGGAGAGGGGACGGGGTACGCCTGGGTCGTCGAGATGAATGAACCGCTGGTGAGTGATGACATCCGTCAGACGCCGCGTTTCCGGGAGGATGAGACGCTCATCGCGGCCGGCATAACGTCGCGCGCGGTCATGCCCTTGCGCTTAGGCGTGCGCACGCTGGGTACGTTGAACCTGGAAAGCCGTCAGCCCGGCGTGTTCTCCCGTCCGGAGCTGATGCCCATCCTCTTGCAGGTGACGGCGCAAGTCGCCTCGGCGATGGAGCGTGCCAACCTGCTTCAGCGCGCCCAGGAAAGCGCCGGCGAGTCGCGTACCCTTTATGAAGCGACCAGTGCGCTGGCCGAGGCCACCAGCTATGAGGCCGTCCTACGGGCCATCGTCGGCCACACGATTTTGTCCGAAAAGGCCTGGGCTGAAATCGCGCTGTTCGTCGTTGACCCTGAGACCGGCGCCGCACACAATCTGCTGGAAATCGTGGGTTCGTGGAGCAGCGTCCCCTCAGCAGGAGAACTGGAAGTCGGGCAACGGATGGGGCTTGCGGAATTCCCGGCACTGCAACTCATTCCCCCGGAACAGCAACTGTACATCTGTGAAGACATCGATAGGGCGACGGACATGCCGCCGGCGATCCGCAGTTTCTATCTGGAACAGGGGGTGCAGGCGTTGGTCATAGCGCGTCTTTCGACGGGAGGGGGCGCCCCTGGCGGCGAGCTTGGCCTGTTCCAGCTTCGCTTCGTGGAGCCTTATCATCCCTCAGAACAGGATGTGCGTCTCTACGATAACATCGCCGATCAGGCTGCCGTCGTGCTTTCTAACCAGCAACTCCTGCGACTTTCTGAGGCGCGCACCGAGCAATTGACCGCTGCCGTAGACTTTGCGAACCTGGCGACGGCCCTCTCTGAACGCGAAGATTTACTGAAGAAATCGGTCGACTTTTTCAAGACGCGCTTTGGTTTCTATTATGTGAGCATTTCGATGTTGGACGAGGAGGGCGAATGGGCCGTCCTGCAAGCGGGGACCGGCGATGTTGCCGAGAAGTTGCTGCGGATGGGAACGCGGGTGCGCGTCGATACCAGCTCGATGATCGGCTGGTGCATCCTCAATGACCAACCGCGCATCGCCCAGGATGTGACGCGCGACCCGCTGTACTTTGAAAATCCTCTCTTGCCGAACGTGCGGTCGTCGATTGCGCTTCCCCTCAAGAGCCGTGGACAGGTCAATGGTGCCCTCACCATCGACAGTGACCGGCGGTTTGCGTTCACCGGTGAAATCATCTCGACCCTCGAACTGATGGCGACGCAACTGGCGAATATGATTGAAAGCGCCGACTTGTACGACCGTTCACAAAGCTCGCTGGCCGAAACGCGGATGTTGTATCGCATCGCGCAGCAGATTACCGACGCGCTGACCGTCGAGAATGTCTTCAAAGCTGCCGTCGAAGGGATCTCGCAGCGTCCTGAGCCGGACCTGATCGTCGCCGCGCAGTTGGAACCGCGTCAGACGCCGACGTCGATGCGCATTGTGGGGTCGTGGAGCCGCGATGGCGTACCTTTACCTTTTGAGGCGTACTCGTTCGAGCAAATCCCCCGCCTGGCGGCCATACTACGGGATGATGAGAGTTTTGTCACGCCCGATGTGACCCAGGACCCCCAGGTCGACGAATTCTTCCGTGCCATGTTCGGGCAACTGGGACTGCGGGCGATGGCCGCTTTCCAGTTGCGCATTTACGGTGTGCAGTACGGTACGGTGATGATTCACAGTCGCAAGGCGCGAGAGTTTTCGAACACGGAACTGCGTTTTTATGAAAACGTGTCCCGCCAGGCTTTCGTTGCCCTCCAGAATATCAACCTTGTGGAAGAGACGCGGGAACAGGCGGAGCGGCGCGACATCCTCAATGAAGTATTGCGTACCGCCTCCAGCTCCCTGGATAGGCTGTCGCTGCTGCGCGATGTCGGCAGAGTCATCGCTACTCGTCTGGAACGCCCGGTGCTGATGTGGAACTGGGACAATCAAATGCTTACCGTGGTCTCTGGGCATGAAGCCGGCGGAAAACTGATGACGAATGGAGACTCTCCGCCGTCTTTGACGCGCACGGATGCCCCCTTGCTTTATCAGGTCGTCGACAGGATGATTCCGGTCTCCATCGACTTTATGCAAGAGCACGGGCCTGTGCTCGAACGCTCATTTGCCCATTTCGATCAGCCTCTCGTCGAAGGTTACGCCGTTCCCTTGCGGGTGCGCGGGACAGTCTTCGGCATTATGCTCTTGGGGCGTCATGAAGACCATCCACCCTTCGATGAAGAAACCAAAGATTTTATGCGGACGGCCGGCGTCAACGTCAGTGTTGCCTTGCAGACGGCCATTCTTTATCAGGATGCACAGGAAACCGCCGTCAAGCTGCAGGAAGTCGATAAGCTCAAGAACCAGTTCATGGCGAACATGTCCCATGAACTCCGCACTCCGTTGAACTCCATCATCGGATTCTCACGGGTGATCTTGAAAGGTATCGACGGCCCATTGACCGACATGCAAAAAACAGACCTGACGGCCATTTACGAAAGCGGGCGGAACTTGCTGGAATTGATCAATGACATCCTGGACATTTCCAAGATCGATGCCGGCAAGATGGAAATGGCCTTCGAGCCAACCAATTTGCAGGAGATCGTCCGGAGCGTCGTCACCACCATAGCGGGACAATTGATGGACAGCCCGGTCGAAGTCTTGACGGATGTGCCGGAGGAATTGCCGGTGGTCTTGGCCGATAGCCGGCGTATTCGGCAGGTGTTGACGAACCTGGTGGGTAACGCGGTGAAATTCACCGACCATGGCTACATCAAGATCTCCGCTTCGTACGACAACTACCGGGTGATTATGAGCGTTGAGGACACCGGCATTGGCATTCCTCCCGACCGTCGCCAGGCCGTTTTTGAGAAATTTGAACAGGTGGATTCTTCCTCAACGCGACGCTATGGCGGCACGGGTCTGGGCTTACCTCTTAGCCGCGAGTTCGTCAGACTCCATGGCGGTGACATGGATTTTGAAAGCGTGCCTGGGGAAGGTTCGCGCTTCTTCTTCTGGATCCCCATCGGTGGGCCATCGGCCAAACGTGAAGGAGAGGATAAAGAGACTCAGCAAGCCGGCGTTCGTACCATTCTCACCATCGATGATGATGAAGGCGTCATTACCCTCTTCCAGCGTTACCTGGAAAAGCAGGGTTACAACGTCGCCGGCATGACGACCGGTGAAGGTGTCGTCGAAACCGCCAAACGCTTGAAACCCTATGCGATCACGTTGGATGTGATTATGCCGGGGAAGGACGGTTGGCAGATCATCCAGGAACTGCGCGCCGATCCAGAAACCCGCGATATCCCCATCATTGTCTGTTCCATTCTCAGTGAAGCCGATAAGGGGATGAGCATGGGCGTCGCCGACTATCTGGTGAAACCGATCACCGAGCAGGACTTGCTCGATGCACTCAGGCATTTGGAGCAGCCGGGCGCCGTGGGACACGTGTTGGTCGTGGATGATAACCCCGATGACCGGAAATTACTGCGGCGCATCCTTGAGGACGGTGGTTATAAAGTCGAGGAGGCGACCGGAGGCGCAGAGGCCATCGATGTCATTCACACGGACCCGCCCAATTTGCTCATCCTGGATTTGATGATGCCGGATGTCGACGGCTTCGCGGTGTTGGAGAATCTCAAGATGTCGCCGCTTACCCGCGATATTCCCGTAATCGTTGTGACGGCCAAAGAACTCAGCAAAGCCGAACGTGAGCGCCTGCAACAGCGGGTCGAAGCATTATTGCAAAAAGGGCTGTTTGACCAGAATCAATTGCTCAACGACGTTCTCTCTGCTTTGGAACGCTTGAAGGGGACTTAACCTGCATCGTAGACCAGGCTCTGCCCTCTTGCTCTCCTTCCCCAGGGAAGAGGGATTTTTGTGTCGCCTCCTTCTTCCCCGCTTGCGGGTGAGAAGGAGGCGGAGGAATGAGAGGGTCATCGCCTATGGTCAAAGTGTCAACGCGGCCTTAGCGTACTCTGCGGTGAGATTCGATCACATAGCTTGACAGTTTGCCTCTAGGGTGTACAATAAATTTCGTTAACCAAGCATATTCTCCATCCCATAGCATATTTATCTAACAGGAGGTTGTATCATGGCTTATGTGATTACTGACATTTGTGAACGCGCTGGCATGTGCGTTGACGTGTGTCCGACAGACTCCATTCACTTTGTGGAAGGTGACCCTAAGTGGCCCACCTACTACATCAACCCTGACACCTGCATTAGCTGTGGCGCGTGTGCTGCGGAGTGCCCCAACGAGGCGATCTTCGATGAGGCCGATGACGAGGCGGCAGATTTCGTGCAGAAAAATGCTGATTTCTATACCAAAGGCCCCGGCAAAGATTTGATTTAAGCCAGTTTCATCGAAGTTGCTGGCAGTCTCAGACGTGAAACGTAAAAACTTACGTTTCACGTTTTGGGTTCTTCAGGATTGCGTGGAGGCGGAATAAGAAACCAGCCACGGATTTCACGGAGTGACACGCCAGGTATAAAAATTAGCGCCATCCGTATCATCCGTGGCAAAAATTAAAGCTGTTTTTCCATCACCACCCAAAGTTCCCCAGAACCACGTTTTGTTATAGGATGTAGATGGGACTGGAAAATATCCATCCTACCTTCCGCCCCTGAAATTGACGATAAACCTCAACGCGATAAATACCCGGCTCCACCGAGGTATGGCGTAGTTGCGTTCCCCGGGCGCGTAAAATGGGTTTCCCATCGCGGAGCAGGTGTATTTCGCCTGGCGCCGGCAGATCGATTTCGATATTGCTGGCGCCTAGACGGCGCAACTCTTCCCCCATCGTGGCTTGCGCTGCGCCGCTTCGCGCCACGAAGCGAAATCCCCGTGTGGAAGAGGGCAGGTCGTAGCCGACCCAGGTGCGTCCTGCCCGCAGCGCTTCGTAAATCAGCGCCTTGTCCGACGCTGTCTCGCCCGATAATGGACTCTGCGTCAAAAGGTGCGTGTTGACGCCATGGAAAAGATAATTATAGGACAACCCTGCATGCCCGAACAAACGCCATTTCGCGGAGTCTCCATGCGCGTTAGCGCCGCCTAGAGCCGCGAGTCGTTGTCCGTCGCGGAGCAGTTCATCCCACAATCGCAGCGTAGCCTTGTGCGGTCCGCGTATTCCCCATTCAGGACGCCGGGCGTAAATGGCGGCTATCGGCCTTGCCCACAGCAAACCCTTAAATTCCGACATATAATCCCACACTTCTATGCCGGTCACCCCGGCCGGCGGCCAATCCACCCACGGTGTCGCCCGCCAATCCGGTTTCAGCGGGCTGTGCCGGTCGAGGGGATGCGCGATGTAACAGAACCCGCCCCGCGCGTGCACGGTTTGGATGAGCGTCTGCGTACTACCGAAAGAATACGGCGCGATCTCCTGTTCCGTCCCGTAGACAAGCAGATGGTTAGCCGGTGGATGGCGACAAACATTATGGACCTCTTCCCCTACCAACAGCAACGTTCGTCCATAATAACCCTCAAGGCCCTCGGCATAGATATTGTGATCCGTAACGATGACGAAATTGAGGCCCGCGGTGGCGGCGGCAGCAGCGATCTCTTTGTGCCAGGCTGCTCCATCGGAGTAAATGGAATGGACATGCGGATTGCCAACGTATTCGCGGTAGGTTTCCATAAGACGAAATCTTATCGAGAAGGGGGGATTTGTCAAACGCTTTGCCGCCCGCCACACCCCCTACAAAAATTCCCCTTCCTGGGGGGAAGGGGAATGGGCTTATAGAAATACGCCTATCGTGTCATTCAAGAGTCCTTTGCCTACCCCAATCCGCGTTCAACCTACTATAGGGAATATAAGTAGCTGCGCCAGGTTGACTGGCCTGAATAGATACAACGAGAGATTGTAACCGCGGGAAGTATAGATACGCTGAAAATTTGCACCTTCTGGGGAACGTGTTTATAATAAAAGTGCCACACTTCAGTATGTGCTATGACTGACATGAAAGGCAGGCGGCTATGAGCGAGCAAGGCAGGGAACTCGCCACCATTTTCGAAGCGATTGCCAATGGGCTGGATATCCAGGGCGAAAACTATCACCGCATTCTGGCTTATCGACGCGCGGCTGAGAGCTTGCGGGCTTTGGGCGAGCCATTGGAACAGGTCTGGCAGGAGGGCCGGCTGGAAACTATCCCCGGTATCGGCGACATCCTGGCGGCGAAGATTGACGAATATCTGCGCACCGGCGAAGTGCAGGCCTACATGAAACTCCAGGAGCAAATCCCGTTGGGCTTGCTGACGATTTTAGAAATTCCGGGAATGGGCCCACGGCGTACCCGGCTTGTATGGCAGGAACTCGGCATCACCTCCGTGGAGGAGTTGGAAGGCGCCGCCAGGGCGGGACAATTGCACCGCGTCAAGGGCATTGGCCTGGCGACGGAGCAAAAGATCCTGGAGGGCATCCGTGCGTGGCAGCGCCAAAGCAGTGAGCGCATTCCTCTGGGAGTCGCCTGGCCCCTGGGGAACGAAATCCTGAGCGCTCTGCGGGAAGTCCCTGATGTGTATGCCGCCGAGCCGGTGGGGAGCCTGCGCCGTAGGCGTGCTACACTCGGCGACCTGGACTTACTGGTGGCTGCCGAGGCGTCCGAGTCGGTGATGACTTGCTTCCGCACGCTGCCGATGGTGGAGGAGGTCTTAACGACCGGAAAGACCCGATCCGCGATCCGCACCATGGATGGGATACAGGTGGGACTGCGCGTCGTCTCGCCGGAGCGTTGGGGACCGGCGCTGTACGACTTCACGGGCAGCCAGGCACACACCTTGCGTATGCGCGCTCTGGCGCGTGAACGAGGACTTGTGCCTAATGAATATGGCTTTCGTCGCCTCGCCACCGGGACGGTCGCCGGCGAAAATGGTGGGCCGGGTGCGTCGGAAATTGTTTGCACCGATGAAACGTGCATCTATGCGACGCTGGGGTTGCCCTGGATTCCTCCGGAATTGCGGGAGGATCGCGGTGAGATCGCGGCGGCGCAGGAAGGACGTCTGCCGCATCTGGTGACGCGCCATGACCTCCTGGGTGATTTCCAATGTCATACCACCTTCTCCGACGGCGATAGCAGTCTGGTAGAGATGGCGCAGGCAGCGCGCGCTGCCGGACTGTGCTACATCGTGGTGAGCGACCATGCCGGACGCGAGGGCGTGTCTGTGGATGCCATTTCACAAGTGCAGGAGGAAATAGCCCAGCTTAACCGGCTCTTCAACGGGGATTTCCGCGTGATCGCCGGCGTTGAAGTCGGCATCCAGCTCGATGGCTCATTGGATTGGCCGGATGAGGCCCTGGCACGAACGGAATTCGTGATCGCGTCTATCCACACCGATTTCGGCCTGTCCCAGGCGCAGATGACCGGCCGACTCCTCGCTGCGATGCACAACCCCTACGTTGATATGATCGGTCATCCCACCGGACGTTGGCTCGGAAAACGCGAGAGCGCCGATCTGGATATGGAAGCAGTCTTCAAAACCGCGTTGGAATATAACGTAGCGCTTGAGGTGAACGCCTGGCCTCAGCGACTCGACCTGAATGACATGGCCGTGCGGCGGGCGGTAACGTTGGGCGTTCCTCTGGCGATCAGTTCTTCGGCTCATGATCAGGATGGGTTTGCCGTGTTGGAGTATGGCGTGGCGATGGCGCGGCGGGGATGGGCCGAACCTCGCCATTTGTTGAACACACTCACCGCCGCTGAAGTTCTCGCCCGGCGCCGGCACCGTTTGCGCCAACGAGGGGTGGGGGTGTAGGATGTCGCTACGCTTTGTGGCCGTTGCCCTGAATCAGACCGATCTGCAAGCAGTTCGCTACACGATCGACGGAGTACAGGAAGCACGGGTGACATTGTGGATTGATGCTTATGATAGCGTTGAGACCGGACTGCGTCGCATACGCTCCGCTATTCGCCAGGTGTGGCCGCTGCAAAACCAAATCTCGGCGGTCGGCCTTTCCGTGCCGGGATTGTTGGATTACAAGCGCGGCGTGTTGCGTTCCTTGCCGGGATTCGCCGCCTGGGTCGACGTTCCCTTGCGTGAAACCCTGGTCGAAACGTTGGGTGTGCCGGTGTTTATCGGGAAAGCGGCGGATACCGCGGCGTTGGGCGAACACCGTTTCGGGGTGGGGCAGGGTGTCGCCGATATGGTTTACCTGGCTCTGAACGAAAGTCTGGAGTGTGGGACGATTTATCATAACCGGCTTTTCACCGGCGGCAATGGTCTGGGCGGAGAGCTAGGGTACGTCGTGCTGGAAGCGCCCGCATCCATGTCGCCACACTCTGAAGTCACCTGCCTGGAGACCATGCTCTCTGGCGCAGCCGTTCTGCGGCGCCTGCGCGAACGCTGGACTATGGCCGAAGGCGCGTCATGGGCGGAAAAGTACGGGAGCGACCCGGCGGCATTGACCGTCGCGGCGGTGTGCGCGGCGGCGCAACAAGGGGACGGGTTGGCGCGGGCAGCCTTGCAAGAAACCGGCGTATACCTGGGATGGATGATCGTCAGCTTGATGCACATACTGGACCCGTCCTTGTTTGTGCTCGACGGCCTGGTGCACCTCGCGGGTGACGCTCTGCTCGTCCCGCTGCGGGAGACCATCGCCGCCTGCGCCCCGGCTGTTTACCGCGAACATACCCGCATCGTCCTGGCGCAATTGGGAAGTGATGTTAGACTGTGGGGCGCCTTGGCGCTCTGCCTCATGGAACTGGGTCTGTAAACATAGAGCTGTTTCACCTTTCCGGAAACGACGATGTCGCGTTTATTGATTATCTTGACGGTAGCTTTGTTGGCGGCCGTGATGGCCGTGGGGTGGGCCTTGGGACCGGGCATGGAACAGCGCCTGGTACCCGGAGTGTGGATTTGGCATGTCCCCCTCGGCGGCATGGCGCTGCCCGATGCGGCCAGGCATCTGGAAGCATCCTTGCCCTTACAGCAGCCGAACATCGTGATGGTGGGGCCGGAGGGACAGCGCTGGACGTTCTCACCGGCGGACTTGGGGATGACGGTGGATACAGCGGCGACGTTGGAGCGCGCTTATGCCGTGGGTCATGAAACCACGGGCAGCCGTATGTTCTCCGAGCGCCTGGAGATTATGTTGGATGGCGTCATGCTGCCGCCGGTGTTGGCCTGGAACGAACCGCAGACCTTACAGGTTTTGCAGGGCGTTGCCGACGAGGTAGCCCGTTCACCCCAGGACGCGCGGGTGCATCTCGAAGGTACGGAGTTGCGTCTGGAGCCGGGGGTCGAGGGACGGCGGATGGACATCACGGCAACATTGCAAGTTTTACTGCCTCATCTTTACGCGCTCGAAGCGGTGGAAATTGTGCCTCCCCTGGTCAAAGTCCCTCCGCAGATTACCGACGACAAAGCAGAGCAAGCGTTGGGGATCGCCCGCACCATGCTGGCGGAACCGTTGACCTTGCTGGTGCCCAACCCACGTGAGGGCGATCCTGGCCCGTGGACGATGACGCCGGAAGCGATGGCGGAGATGCTGTCTGTCCACATCGGCGTGGATAGCGTCGACGTGGGGCTGGATGAAGCGGCGCTGGCGCAGTTCCTTGGCCCGCTGGCGATGGCCCTGGCCCGCGAACCGGTCAACGCTACCTTCCGCTTCGATGCGGCCACGATCACGCTGATACCCGAAACGCCCAGTGCGATGGGACGCGAGCTGGATGTCACCGCCTCGCTCCAACGCATCAATGAAATGCTTTTGGACGGTCAGCATTTTGTGCCGCTGGTCGTGATCGAGACGCCTCCTGCTTATCCCGACACGGCGACCGCCGCCGATCTGGGGATCCGTGAAGTGGTGGCAGTGGGCGAATCCTACTTTACGGGTTCTCCTTCGGCTCGCGATAGAAATATCCGCCTGGGCGCTTCTAAATTCAACGGAATCATCATTGTGCCGGGGCAGACGTTTTCCTTCAACCAATACCTGGGCGATGTGACCACGGAGGCCGGGTACGACGAATCTTATGTCATCATTGGCACCCGCACTGTGCTAGGGGTGGGCGGCGGCATCTGCCAGGTGGCGACCACCGCTTTCCGCGCGGCCTATTTTGGCGGTTATCCCATCGTCGAGCGTTGGCCGCATGCCTATCGTGTCGGTTATTACGAAGTGGGTGGCTTCGGCCCGGGCTTCGACGCCACCGTTTATTCCCCCCTCGTCGATCTGCGGTTTACCAACGACACGCCGTATCACATCTTGATTCAGACCGAAGTGGATGCGGCGCGGGCGCGGTTGCGCTTTGTCTTCTACAGCACGAGCACCGGGCGCACGGTTGAGCAGATCGGGCCGACATGGAGTGATCCCATCGTGCCGACAACGTCCGTTTACGAATACGATCCCACGCTGCCGGCAGGAACGGTGGTCCAGGACGAAAGTGCACACAACGGCTTGAAGGCTATCCTGGGACGTGTGGTGCGGGATGCCGACGGCAAGGTGCTTTACGAGGATACTTTCGTCAGCAACTTTATCCCCTGGCCGGCGCGCTATCGCTATGGAACCGGCTACATGCCGCCGGAAGGCGCCGAAATCATCACCCCTACACCTTGACGTAGCGTCTAAAAGACGAGGCCCCGCGAAAGAAGCGGGGCCTCGTCTTGGGGGGCGCCGTCGGGTTTAAGCCGCGACCTGCTTGACCCAGGCGCGCAATTCAAAGGTGACTTTCTGGAAGAAGCTGTTGGGCGGGAAATTGCCCTGCGCATATTCTAGCTCTGTGACGCGCGCTTTAACGCGCAGTGCCGTCGTGTCCAGCGTGACTTCCATGCCGGGGCGAATTTCCTGCAGATCATCCCCTTCGCGTTTGGGTTGTATCTTTTCGATCAACCCCGGGTCTTCGAGAGCATACTGGCTGGCAAGCACCGTCGTGACGGTGCGAATGTCGCTTTTGTCGAAGAGCCAGGTCTCGAAAGCGGTGACCTTCTTGGGATCGCCCGCCCCGAGTGTTTCTGAGATGCCGATACCACACTCGCCGAAGAAGTCGGCGCCGATTTCGATGCTGAACGAGGGGTCAAAGTAATCGTCGCCGAGGACGTAAGTATACGTCTTTACCGAAGATGGCTCAATTTCTTCGCCAATGATCTCACCGGTGGGCGTGACGGCAACCGTAGCGGGGAGGGAGGAGGTGGACGCCGGCTGCACCGCCTGCTTTTTGCGCCCGACGAAGAAGAACCACAGCGCCGCCGCTATCAGGGTGGCCACTAACAGCGCGGCCAGCACGCGAATGATTGTGTTCAGCAGTCCTCCCGCGGCGGCTGTCGCTGCTGCTTCTTCAGTTTGCCAGGCACTGATCATCGCCGGCAGGTCTTGTTGCAGACGTTTGAGGGCAGTGAGCTTTTCTCCCAGGTTATATTTTCCGGCCTCTGCATATTGGACGGCGGTATCAAGGTCTTTTTGCAGAACGTCGGGGTCGTTGCGCCAGGGAATGGTACGGGTCTTGGGCATTTCCATTCCCATCCCCAGCTTTTCACGCACGGCGCGGATGTCGTTGGTACGCGCGTAGTCTTCGGCGACGCCGGCCAGATAGATCGAACGGAAATCGGCTCGCATGTTGCCGGGGTTGGCATTTTCATATTGCACCGGGAAGATACCATACGCCAGGAGCATGCCGATAGCAACGCCGAGGGCGAGCGAGATCAAGAGCTTGTATTTGTCCCAGATGGGTTGAATTTTGACCATAACCTGCGCAAAAATTGTAAAGACTTTGGCGAGCAATGTATCGAACATAGGTCACTCCCTTCAGGTTAATGATGAGGCCCTCTCCGTTTAAAGATTATCATAAATCGTATCTATTCAGGCTCGTAAACCTGACGAAGCCACTTATTCCCTATGCCAGGTTTGGCGTAGACTTTGGTAGGCCAGGTGCTTCTGTATGACAAGATATGCGTGTTTCTATCAGCCCATCCCCCCTGTCCCCCTTCCCCCCAGGAAGGGGGATTTTGGGTGGGGGTGTGGCGGGCGGCGAAGCCGCCCGCCACACCCCCCTTTTGCCCCCTTCTTCCCCGCTGGCGGGGGAGAAGGGGGTTGGGGGATGAGAGGGTCAGCACCTGCCGAAGGGGTAACCTATTATGTGCCCTCCCCCAAGTCCCGTTCGCCACCTGGCAAAGGTGGCTGAATAGTTACCATAAGTCAATGATAATCATAATCCTGTAAAGTGCAACTTCGCCGCTCTTTACGCCGTCAATATCACTTCCACGTAGTTTTCGGCGCCGAGATGATCGGCGGGGATGAGGTTGCCGGGTAGGACGGCGCCGTTTAGCGTGATCGACCGGACGCCGCGGCAGATGCCGTGGGGATTTTTGACCTCGATATGGATCATCCGCCCGCGGAAGCGGCGGACGGCCTTGAAGCCGGGCCATGTCGACGGAATACACGGGTCAATGCGCAGGCCGTCGCAGTCCGGGCGAATGCCCAGGATGGACTGTGTTGCGCTGAAGTAGGCCCATGCGGCCGCGCCGGTAAGCCACGAAGTGCGCGTGTTGCCCGCCCGCGGTGAGTAGATGGAGTAGGTCGTTTGCGCCTGGACATAAGGTTCGCATTGGCGGATTTCGGCGTGGTCATTGTAGGCCGCCGGCATGGAAGCGCGGTAATAGGCGTAAGCCTGGTCGCCGTGACCAAGCAGACATTCGGCCATCACGCCCCAGCCCTGCGTGTGATTGAAGATGCCGGCGTTTTCCTTGATGCCAGGGTTAAAAACCACGGCGCGCATTACATCTACCGGCATGTGGACAAAAGCCGGCGCGCAGAGCATCAGGCCGTAGGGCGTCGCCAGACACTCTTTGACGGTCTGCATACAGCGTTCCGCCTGCTCCGCTGTCGCACTTCCGCTGATAACCGACCAGGCCTGGGTGTTCAAGTAGACCTGTCCCTCGGGGGACTTCTGTGTGCCGTACACCGTGCCGTCGTCCCCGATGGCCCAGATGAACCGGTCGCCGTCCCAGGCGCATTTCTGGATGTTGGTTTCCAATGTCTCGCGTTGCGCCAGCGCCCAGGCCGCCTCCTCCGGTTTGCCCAGCCGTGTGGCGATTTCGGCGTAGATCGTCAGGCCGAACCGCACCTGGAAGGCGACGAACAGGCTTTCGCCGTAATAGCCGAGCTTGAGGCAGTCGTTCCAGTCGGCGTGCAGGCCGCAGGGCAGGCCGTGCGCTCCGGTGCGCTCCAGGTTGAATTCCAGCGCGCGACGTAGATGGCCGAAGACGGTCGCTTCGCCCCGGTCGGCGTAGGGCAGTACCTTGTCATAGAAGCTCAGATCGCCGGTCTCGCCCACTAAGAGTGGGACGACGTTGAAGAACCACAGGCAGTCGTCGGAGCGATAATCCTCGTCGGGGGGCGGGGACTCGTGGCCGGGGTGGTGGTCGAACGGCTGGATGACCGGAATCGCGCCGCCGCTGGACACCTGACCGGTCAACATCAATTCGAGGCGCGCTTGTGCTTCCTCCGGGATGGCGGCGGCCACGCCCAAAATGTCCTGCACCGAGTCGCGGAAGCCCAGCCCGTCGCGTTCCCCGTTGTAGACCAGGCTGGCAGCCCGCGACCAGGCGAAGGTGATGAGACAGTTGTAGAGGCCCCACACATTGATCGTGTGGTTGAAATCCTCGTCCGGCGTTTGAACCACCAGGCTGCCGAGGCGTGCATGCCAGGCGTCCTTCAATTTTTGCAATTCGACGGCAGCGCGTTCTGGCGATCCGAACTCGGCGACCGTGCGTTTGCCCACCACGCGCGCGTCGCCGATGCCGAGCATCACCAGCACCTCGCGGCTTTCGCCTGGTTGCAGGGTCAAAGTCGTGTGCAGTGTTCCACAGGAATTGTCGCCGTAGGCATGGCTGTTGGTGCAGTATCCCTGTTCCACTACCAACGGGTTGTGATAACTGCGGTACGGACCGAGGAACGCCGCGCGGCTGGTATCGTACCCTGCGAGCGGCGCGCCGACCAACGCCATCCACGTCTGGTTGAACTTGTGGTGCATCAGTGTCTCCTCGTCGCGGGGTGTCAGGTTGTCCTCGATGGCAATCCGCAACAATTTATCGTCGGTGAGCGCACCGCGCACGATGAAGAGTGAGTATTGCAGGTTCACCTGATCCTGGAACGTCATCCATTGATTGGTGAACTCGCAGTAGGTGAAGAGTGAGATTTCGCGCGGGCGGTCGCTGGTGTTGGTGACTTGCAATCGCCAATACTCGAAAGTTTGTCCGAGCGGGACGAAGTACGTCGTCTCTGTGGTGATCCCCGCATAGTGTGACGTCAACACGGAGTAGGCTGTCCCGTGACGGCAGGTGGATTGGTATCGATCGAGCGGCTTGCCCACCGGCTGCCACGATGCCGACCAGTAATCGCCATTGGCATTGTCACGCAGGTAAAAGTAACGTCCCGGCTGATCCATAGGGATGCTGTTGAAGAACAACCGCATAAAGCGCCCGCGGGCGCCGGATTTGTAGAAGCCGTAGCCGCCGGCGTTGTTGGTGATGATGGCGCCGTACTCGGTGGAGCCTAAATAGTTGCTCCACGATTGCGGCGTATCGGGCCGGGTAATGACGTATTCTTTCGCGTTGTCGTCGAAGTAACCGTATTGCATAATCAATCCCTCCTGAAAGTCATCAATTTTGGTCTCTATTCAGGCTCGTATTTTGTAAGGCGAGTTGCCCCCTCGCCCCCCTGCGTTAGACGCACAAGAGACGCACAGGCCGTTAAAGCGTTGAGGGTTCGTCACTCACCGCGAATGGATTTCGCACTTGCACGCCTTCATACGTTTGTCCTGGATCGAGGTCTTCTGACCAGAGGACAGCACAACCGAGCCGGGCTGCGCTCCAGACGATCATAGCGTCCCAGAAAGAGAGATGATAACGTTGCTGGACGCGGATAGCTTCAAGGATATCGTTGGCTTGCGGCGTGTGAATTTTCCACACGGCCAACGCTGGAATGATTTGCGCCGTTTCTGATGCACTTAATGGAGCAGCCACTTTGCGCGTGATGTTGACATAGAATTCTTGCAAAACTTGAATGCTAAGACACCCCTGTTTGCTTTTCCATAATTCCTGTAGCAAGTGCTTGGCGCGGGCATGTTTCACTCCGGCTGAAATGTCATGCGCATAAACCAGAACATTTGTGTCGATAAATTGGTCCGTAGGGATGTCATCTATGTTCACGCTCATGCAACTCCTCTCGTGACCAGGTGATATTTCCACCGGTACCCAGATCAAACCCCTGCTCCAGAATAGCCAAATGACGGTGCATCGCCGCTTCATAGGCATCTTGTTGGTGCACCAGGTCCTTGAGTGTCTGAACCAGCAAACTGGATATGGATATGCCGCGTTGCGCCGCTATGACTTTCACCTCGCGCAACACCTCCTTGGGAATCGCCAGCGTCACGTTTTGAGTTTCCAGGGTCGTATTCATACTTTACCTCCCCGTAGGTGAGTATATCACGTAAATACGTGAGCGTCAACACCGGGATTATCCCGGCCCGAGCACTTTTCTAGGACTGACGCAACTTTCTGTTTGGAGTGGCGGCTTCAGCTTTATAGTTACCCCATAATTTGTTCTGTCCCCGGGCGTCCGTGAGTCTTGACGCAGGTTCACGAGCGGGTATAATCTTGCCGGAGACGCGATGATAAACTGGCGTACAACGATTCAAGATTGGCTCGGCAACAGCGCTCTGCGCCCCCTGTTTTTTGGCCGGCGGCGCTGGATGTTGAACGTTCTAGCGGTGTTGTTGATCGCCGTCGGGAGCGTCGGCGGTGGGTGGTTAATTGTGGAAGTCGGCGTCTTACCGGCCATCGCCTTGTGGGTCGCCCTGGGGCTGTTTGTCTGGATCGTGAGCGACATCGAAATAGCCTATGGAGGGGTGATCGGCGTCATCACGCTCTTGCCTTTTGCCTCACTGCCCTTCAGCATTGGGTTCAGGCCGACTTTTCTGGACGTGGCGCTGGTCGGACTGTTTTTTGTCTGGTTGTTGCCCTATGGGCTGGGCGAAGAACAACGTTTCGTTGCCACTCCTTTGGGTGCGCCGGTGTTAGTGTTCACGTTTCTGGCTATCGGCACCTTTGTCGCCGGGCTGGGGCACGCGGCATTGACCGTGACGCTGATCCGGCGTTTCGCGGAGACGCTGTTGAGCCTGGCTCTCTTTTTCCTCGTCGTCAACACCGTGCGCGACGTCGGACGGCTGGGACGGTTGATGCGCTGGTTGATTTTGGGGGCGACGGCAGCGGCGTTTTTGGGCATCGTCCTGTATTTTCTGCCGGATGCGTTGACGATGCGCCTGCTTTCCGCACTGAGATACCTGGGTTATCCCAGCGGGGTAGGGGTGCTGCGTTACATCCGTGATGATCCCAGTTTGATGCAGCGCGCCACGTCCACCTCTGTCGATCCCAACGTGCTTGGCAGTCTCCTCAACCTTGCGCTGGCGATGACGGTTCCTCAACTTTTCGCCCAACGCCCGCTTTTACCACGCTGGCTCATCGTGGTGTGCCTCGGTTTGATGGGAGTGTGCCTGGGGCTGACCATTTCACGCGGGTCGATGGTGGCGATGATCCTGGCGGTTTTAGCCATCGGTGTACTGCGTTATCGCAAATTGCTGCCCTGGTTTGCGGCGGTGTTGCTGCTGATCCTGATCTTACCCTGGACGCAGGCGTACCTGACGCACTTCCTTGAAGGGGTACAGCTTCAGGATTTATCGATGAAGATGCGCCTGGGGGAATACAAGGATGCCTTCATTCTCATTAGGCGTTATCCTTTGTTGGGCGTGGGATTTGCCGGCGCTCCGGACATCGATATCTACACTGCCGTCGCCAGCGTCTATTTGACCATCGCCGAACAGATGGGGCTGATCGGCCTGGCCGTCTTTCTGGTGATTGCCGCCATGCTCCTCGTGCGTTTCTGGCGTTGGCGCAAAGTTGCGGAGATGTCGCCGGAGTTGGAGCCGTTGTGGTATGGCCTTCATGCCGCCATTATCGGTGGATTGATGGCGGGTTTATCGGATCGTTACTTCTTTAGCCTGGATTTTCATCATTCGGTGACGTTGTTTTGGCTGATAGTGGGCCTGGCGACGGCAGCGGTACAGATAGCCAGCGCCTCAGCCCATGAAGCTCCCAACGTAGAAGGTGCAGGATGTGAACCTCGCGCCAGTTGAAGATGCCGCTGGGCGCCATTTCTTCGGGTATAAGACAGATTATTGGAAAAGGGAGGACGTTCATTATTCCATTTCTTCTTGCCCTTTCACCAGGGTAGAGTATACTGGATGTAATCGAAATCGTAACTATTCAGCCACCCTTGCCAGGTGGCAAACGGGACTTGGGGGAGGGTGCATAATAGGTTGACACTTCGGCTATAGGCGCTGGCCCTCTCATCCCCCAACCTCCTACAAAAATCCCCCTTCCTGGGGGGCGGGGGGGGCAGGGGGGATGGGCTGATAGAAACACGCCTATCTCGTCATCCACAAAAGCACCAGGCATACCGAAATCCACGCCAAACCTGGCATAGGGGATAAGTTACTTCGTCAGGTTTACTAGCCTGAATAGATACGAATCTGTGTTTTTCTCTGTGAACTCTGGGTGCTCTGTGGCTATTTTTAGAGGAGGGAGGCCCTCGATGAAACTTTCTTGCTTGCAGGAAAATCTAGCCAAAGGATTGAGTATTGTTGGACGGGCGGTTCCATCCCGCACGACCATGCCGATTTTGGGCAACATTTTGTTGGCGACAGATCACGGACAGCTTAAACTGGCTGCCACCAATCTGGAGCTGAGTGTGGTGCATTGGGTGGGAGCGCACGTGGAGACCGACGGCGCGTTGACCGTTCCGGCACGCAATTTCATCGATTTGGTCAATTCATTGCCGCCGGATCAAGTGGATCTGACCATGGACGATTCAGCGCTTTCCCTGGCGCTGAACTGCGGCGCCGTGAAGGCCAGCTTTCGGGGCATTTCCGCCGACGAGTTCCCGGTGGTGCCGGAGCCGGAACAGGGAGACGGCTTCGCCGTAGAAGCTGATGACTTACGCACAGGTCTGATACAGGTCACGTTTGCGGCCTCCACCGACGAAAGCCATCCGGTGCTTACCGGTGTCCTGGCGGAATTTGAAAGTAGCACCCTCACCCTGGCTGCTGCCGATGGCTTCCGCCTGTCGATGCGCCAGATTCCGCTGATCCATCCGGTTCCCACTCCCTTCAGCGTCATCATCCCGGCGCGGGCGCTCTCCGAGTTGATGCGCATTGTCGGCAGCCAGGAAGAGCCGGTGAACATCTCCACGACCTACCCCCACAATCAGATTCTCTTCAAACTCACCGACACGGTGTTGAACTCGCAATTGATTGACGGCAATTTCCCTGACGTGCGTCGCATTATCCCGTCCACGTCCAGGACGCGGGTGGTGCTGGGGCGTGAGGAAATTCTACAGGCCTGCAAACGCGCCGCGATCTTTGCCCGCGATGTTGCCAACATCGTCACCCTATCCATCGAGTCGGGCGAAATCGTGGTTTCGGCGGATTCTGCCGAATCAGGGCAAGGCTCCACGCGCTTGATGGCGAACGTCGAAGGCGACGGCCTGGAAATTGCCTTCAACGTACGTTTCCTGATCGACGTTTTCTCGGCGTTGGATACGCCGCAGGTGGCACTTGAACTCAACACCCCCACGAATCCCGGCATTGTGAAAGCGGTCGGGGACGAGGCTTTCATCCACGTGGTCATGCCGATGCACCTGGGGCGGCGTTAAGCGGGCCGTTTTTTGTGTTAGATTAAAAACGCGCTGTACGGGACCAAGAATGAGATTGTGGCGATCTCGTTTTTGGTCCTGTTTTACGTGATGATAGGGATTGGGTGACATATTCTATGGAGAAAACAAAATCAATGGCGGGTGAACTTCCTGCGGCGGCGCTGTACCGCGCCTGTAATCCGGAAAGTTTCACCTTCACAACGACCGACGAATTGGCCTATGCACCGCTGATTATCGGGCAAGATCGGGCTGTAGAAGCCATCCATTTTGGATTGGACATTCAGAGTCCCGGTTTTAACGTTTTCGTGATGGGGCCAATCGGCACAGGTCGACGCTCTATTTTAGGACGTATCGTGCGTGAGCAAGCGTCCCAGGCCGCAACCCCCTGCGATTGGGTGTACGTCAATCACTTCGTCGACCCGGCGACGCCGCGGGCCATCAGCCTGCCGCCGGGCCGGGGCAGTGAACTGCGTGCCGATATGGAGCGCTTCAACAGTGGGTTGATGGATCGCTTACTCCAGGCATTCGAGACTGACCAGTACGCCGAGGCGCGCGAGAAATTGGGACAGCAGTTCCGGGAAATGCAGCAAGGCGAACTGGCGTCTGTGGATATGGCGTGCCGGGAGCGGGGTTTCGCGCTGGTGCGTTCGCCGTCAGGACTGTACATCTCGCCGGTACGCGACGGTGAACTGTTGACCCCCGAAGCGTTTAGCCAACTACAAGCCGACGAACGCGCGGATGTTGAGCAGAACCTCAATCAACTGGAAGATATGCTCGCCAGCGCCATGCGCCGCTGGCGTGAGTTTGAGCGGCGTACCCAGGCCGACATCGAGCGTCTGGATCGGGAAGTGGCGAATTTCACCGTCGCGCCCCTGGTGCAAGAACTGCGCGAGAAGTATGTCGATCAGGAAGAAGTTCAAGAGTACCTCGCCGAAGTTTTGCAGGACATTGTTGAGAACGTGGACATTTTCCGCAGTGAAGGCGAAGGGGATGCCGAGGACGACAGCGGGTCGTTGCTGGATATTCCTCTCAACCAGCGTTATCGCGTCAACCTGTTGGTGGATAACGCCCATGGGCAGGGGGCGCCGGTGATTGTCGAGGATGTGCCCACGTATGACAAACTCTTTGGGCGGATCGAGTACGACGTCCGCCGGGGAGCAACGATCACCGATTACACGCTGATCCGGCCTGGCGCGCTGCACCGTGCGAACGGCGGCTATCTCATCCTGGAGGCCGAATCGTTGATGGACGAGCCTTATGTCTGGGTCGGCCTGAAGCGCGCTTTGTTCGGCGGGCTGATTCGCATCGAATCCCCGGACGGTCAGCAGTTGGTGCGCAGTGTGACGCCCGTTCCTGAGCCGATTCCCTTGCAGGTGAAGGTGATCTTGCGCGGTTCGCCGTCCATTTACTATGCTTTGTATGCCTACGATGAGGACTTCGCCAAGCTGTTCAAAGTGCTAGCCGATTTCGATGCGGAGATGGAACGCACCCCGGAGTCCGAGTCCATGTATGTCCGGTTTGTGCGCGCGCTTGCTGAAGACGAACATCTGCTGCCGTTTACGTCGGAGGCCGTGATGCGGGTGATCGAATACGGCGCCCGGCTGGCCGCAAATCAAGACCGGCTGAGCACACAGTTCGGGCAGATTGCCGATCTGGTGCGCGAGGCAGCCTATCGGGCGAAAAAGCAGCCGCATGCGGTCGTACAACGGGCTGACATTCTGGAGACACTGCGCCAGCAGAAGCGGCGCGTGGGCCTGGGTGAAGAATATGCGCATCGCGCTATTGCCGAGGGCCGTCATGTGATTGTCACCGCCGGGAAGTGTATCGGGCAGATCAATGGGCTGACGCTGTTGACGCTGGGAGGGTACACCTACGGTATGCCTAGCCGGATCACCGCGCGTGTTTATATCGGGCGAGGCAATGTCCTGGATATCCATCGAGAGGTGCAGTTGAGCGGCCCGATTCATGGCAAGGGGTTGTTAACTTTGGTGGGATATTTCGGCGGACAGTATGGAACCGACTGTTCCCTGTCGATGGAAGCGAGCCTGAGTTTTGAGCAGACGTATGATGACATCGATGGCGACAGCGCGTCGTGCGCGGAACTGTATGTGCTCATCTCAGCGATGGCGGAGGCGCCGCTGCGACAAGACCTGGCGGTGACGGGCGCTGTGGACCAGCATGGGCAGGTGTTGCCCATTGGCGGGGTCAACGAAAAGATCGAGGGATTCTTCGACGTGTGCGCCCAACGGGGGCTGTCGGGGACGCAAGGTGTGCTGATCCCGGTGAGCAATGCGCAGGATTTGATGCTGCGGGAGGACATTGTTGAAGCGGTGGCGGCGGGCCGTTTTCACATTTACGGTGTGGGGACGGTCGATGAAGGATTGGAGTTGCTGACCGGAATGCCGGCCGGTATACGTGACGAGAGCGGTGAATTTTCGGAAGGCTCGATCCATGCCCGGGTAACGGCGCGGCTCAAGAAATTCGCGGAGCATGCCCGCCCTGACAAAGATGGCGACGAGGGCGATGACCCTATCGTGATGTCAGAATCCGATGCAGTGTAGCGCGATATTGACAACGTTCTGTTTTTGCAGTTTAATGAAGGGTAGAGAAGTCGCTATGTAAAGTTCCAGAGAGCCATTTCACTTTCCAGATAAGGAGGATTGACAATGACAAACCTGCTGCAGAACCCCGGTTTTGAAGGTAATTGGTGGCGCAAGACCCATACAGGACAGGAATTCAGCGAGATTTTTGTGCCAGAGCAGTGGGTGGCCTTTTGGAAGGAAGGGGGGCCGGTGCCTCATGATCCCACTAACCCTATTGGTTATGGTCGTCCCGAGATACACGTGATCAACCGGGAACCACCGTTTCTGGATCCATTGCGCATCTATGCCGGCAATCGCGCCGTCAAACTCTTCAGCTTTTTCCGCATCCACGACGGCGGATTTTATCAGCGTGTTGAAGGCATGACCCCGGGAACGCGGCTGCGCGGTACGGGGTGGGCGCATGCCTGGTCGAGCGGGCAGGACAATCCACGCGCGAGCGATGGGGTGGGCGAGGGCGCGTACTTTGTTCGCGCTGTCGACTACGATAAGGTGGATGGGGTGCGCAACTTCACCTTTACCGTGGGGATTGATCCCACGGGCGGCACAGATCCGTATGCGAGTACGGTGGTATGGGGGGAAGGGGCGCATATCTACAATGTCTATGCCCAAATCCCCCCGGTCGAAGTAACGGCACAGGGAACGGCGGTAACATTCTTTGTGCGCAGTGCCGTTTTGTGGCCGTTTAAGCACTGTGACGCCTATTTTGATGCGATGGAGCTGGTGGTTGTGGAGGGGGGAGGCGGGACGCCGCTCACACTCGCGTTGTCTACGACGGCGCCGGTGCAGGGTGAGCCGTTTGAAGTGATCGTTGCGGGCGGCCCGGCACCAGAGCAGTTGACGGTGCAATTTGAGGGAGGAGAAGTCTTTCAGGGCGCGGCGACGCGCCTCGGCGCTGAAAGTCGCTGGCGGTGTGTGGCGGTGACGGCGGGGGCGCATAGCGTCAAAGTTTCTGCTGCCGGGTCTGTTTTGCAGCAGATGACGTTTACGGTGCTGGAACGCCCGACGTCTGGCGGTGGAACGCCCGGTTTTGTCCCCCCGCGGGAGGATTACGCCCGCACTTACTTACTGCTGCCGCCTGGCGCCGGCGACGAATGGCTGCGTGCTGTCCTTGACAGCGGAGCGTGGCATAAGTATCGCTGGACGATTGGCGGAAGCGCCGATGATGCCGGTGGCGGGCCCACCCGACGCAAGGTGATCGCTGTCAATCCCCAGGGCTGGCCGGGTGACCTCAAAGCCTTCTTCGATCAATACTACCCGGGTGTGGACTATGTCGCCATTGTGGCGAAAACACCTGAGGACCTGCAGCGCGTTCTGGGGAATATGTAGTTCGTGTGATGACGGAGCCTCGCAGCGGGCGGGGCCTCGTCATTCTCGCAATTCGATGCCTTTGAGCGCATAGTAGAATGCCAGGGACTCGTTCATCCCATCTCTGATCCGGCGTTGCATCTGATCCATAATATCGACGAACAGTTGACCGGTCTCACCTTGCGGCGCGATAATACCGAGCCGGGGCCTGTTGCCGGCGTTGTTCAGCCCCCATTCACCGCCAAATCGCCGGCGGAAAGTTTCACCTAAGAATGCGCCCCAGGCTATGATGATTTCTTGGGAAGGGCGAGGAAACTGCCGCAGGTGGCGGTCAATCCATTCGTCGAGCAACTGTAAGCCGATGGCATTGTATTCTACGGTGGTGTCGGCGAAGCGGCTAAGGCCCAGTCGCGCCCGTTCTGCCAGTTCTGTGAGCTGGCGTGATTGTTGTGGGGAAATAAATTGCAGCGGGCCTTGTGTCATCTCAACCTCTCGATGTCATTATAACACAACTCATACAGAGAAACAAATTTTGCCAGGCGCGCCGCTTGTTGAATTGAGAGTCTTTGATTATAATAACGTCAGCGCCCAGGCGCTAAGATTGAGAACTAAAACGTGGTGTCGGTGGGGTTGAAATAAGAAACCAGCCACGGATTTCACAGATTGACACGCAAAGTATAAAAAATCAGTGCAATCCGTGTCATCCGTGGCAAAAACTAAAGCCGTTTTTCCGTCACCGCGCAAAGTCCCAGAGAACCAATCTCATAGGACGAATTGATCCTGCGCTCTACAAAACCGACTATTTTACACAAGGAGTCGTCAATGGAATTGACATGGTATGGGTTGGGTTGTTTTCGGATCACTGAACGTGGCTATCCGGCGGTCGTGATGGATCCATTTAATGAAGAAGAAACCGGTTTGGTTTTACCTCGCAGCCGTGCCGAGATCGTGACATCGAGCTTGCTCCTGGATGATCCCAAAGAAGCGCATTGGAAAGGCTTGCGTGGCGTCTCCCGCACGCTGGCCGGACCCGGCGAGTATGAGATTGGCGGGCTTTTCATCGCCGGCGTAGCCACCTTCCGTGATCGGAAACATGGCGCCGAACGGGGACAAAATGTCGTCTTTGCGGTGAATGTCAATGGAGTGGTGGTGTGTCATCTTGGCGAACTGGGGCACACGCCCACGCAGGCTCAGGTCGAAGCGCTGGGATCGGTCCATGTCCTGTTGATCCCGGTGGGCCTTCCCGGCGGGTTGAACCCTGCAATGGCCTCTGAAATTGTGAGTCTCATTGAACCGGACATTGTTGTGCCGATGAATTATCACACGCCCGGGTTACGTTTGTCGCGCAATCCGGTGGATCGGTTTTTGAAGGAGATGGGGGTGACATGGGGGGATGCCCAGCCGAGTCTGAAAGTGCTCCCCGACGCCAGCGGGGCAGAAGAGACTCAGGTGGTCCTTCTCCAGCCTCAACAAGGGTAAGGGTAACGCGGGTTCTTCGGGATTGCGTGGGGTGGCTATAAAAAACTAGCCGCGGATGGATACGAAAAGTATAAGAAATCAGTGCCGGAACGACAGCAAGGAGGCTTTTCATGCAAAAACGCGGGCAACTTTTTCTCATTGGAGGGATCATTGTTGTATTGGTAGGGGTAGGGCTATTTCTGGCCATGCGTTTGTCTTCTCCCACCGCCGAAAAGGCAGCGGAGAACAGTCAGGAAGCCGTGCCGCCGCAGTTTGATAAAGAAGCCATCCAGGCACAACTTGAGGCGGGTGACTATGCTGCAGCGCGTGACGCCTTACAACAGGTCGTCGCTGCGGATGCCGGGAATGCCGAAGCCCATTTTCTCCTCGGATTGGCCCGGTTTAATCTGGGCGAATACCCGGAAGCGCGTGAGTCTTTTCTGCAGGCGTTGGAACTTGAACCTGAGCGCGCGTCCGCCGTCCATCACAACCTGGGAGTGCTGGCCTATCAAACCGGCGAGATGGAAACAGCCGTTCAGGAGTTCAAATCGGCGCTTGAGGCTGATCCCAATGACCCCGATAGTCACTATCAACTGGGCGCTACCTACCTCCAGATAGCCAGTTCTACCTCCGACTCGTCCTATTTGACCCAGGCAGAGGCGGAATTCCAGCAGGTCTTGAAGCTGTCACCAGGGAAACCCGAGGCGCTGGTGGGGCTAGGCACCTTGTATATGAGTCAGAACAAAGTGGATGAAGCGATCACTTTGCTGGAGCAGGCGGTTCAGGCCAATCCTGAGATGCGTGAGGCCCTGTATGCCCTGGGATTGGCGTATTATTCCAAGGGGGAAACAGCGTTGGCGCAAGAAACCCTCCAGAAGTTTTTGGATACCCAGCCGCCGGAGCGTTGGGCCAAAGAGGCGCAGGATATTCTGGAGCAAGTGGGACCGTGATGAATGTAACAAGGTGCTTCTGAAAAAACAGTTGTCATGATTGTTTTTGTGTGGTAAAATTCGGATGGTTTGATTTAAGTTTAATTATTCTCGCGGACTTAGTAGAAATAAGGAGGATGCGATGCCAGCTAATACAAATGATCACGTTGAGGTAAACAGCATTGGTATGTGCTGCGCTTGTAGGCGACGCCTTGGGTTGACCATAGGGGCGATTTTTGTGGTGAGTTTGGTTCTGTTGGTAGGGTGGGGTAACGTCAGTGCGGCACCGCAGGTGCCGCCTAATGTGTCGATTACCTCGGTGAATGCACCTTCGGCTGCGCCCGGCGCCGAGGTGCAGTACACGATTGCCATTCGGGTGCAAAATCAGGCCGCGGATAGCGGGATCATTACTTTCACGCTGGCCAGCCAGTTGGCAGTGACCGGCGCATCAACGCATAGCTTTGCTACCCCGTCGTGGTCACCGGGCAGCAACGTGGTTACCTGGACCGTTTCCCCTTCGTTTCCCGTGTCGACGGTCAATTTCACGGTGACGGCGCAAGTGCCGGCGACGGGCAATATCCTCGGTGATCCTCTGCCTTATGTTGCGGCAGCATACTTGTGCAATGCGGATGGATGCCGTTCAGCAACGCGCAATGGTGCCAATACCATTGTTGGGCCGGGCATTTTGAAGTCAAATACCACCAGCCTCATTATGTTGAATAATGGGGAACATGAGGCCGTAGCCGGTGAGACGGCGACAATTGTCGTGCAGTTTGTCATCCCGAACGGAACGACAGCCTATAGTGTCACACCGCGCGTCGTGTTGCAAGATGGTCTGGTGCCGCTGTCTTCCTCCCCCGCGTGGACCGCGGTGGTTTCGGGGGTACACGCGGCACTGGATAGCAAGACCGCGGTGGACGGTTATCAACTTGAATACGCCGTTTCTACGGAGATTACCCAGCCCACCACCTTGGAGTATACCATCCAGGCAGTGCGGATGCGCGATACCGACCCCGCTATCAAGACGCCGGTGGTTGAAGTCTCCCATAGCAGCCGATTAAAAATCCAGCCCGTGCTACGCTGGTGCAATGCCCCAGGTTGTGTAATCTCTGAAGCGTCCAACGCGCCTTATTCGGCTGTGAATGCGGTGGATGATGCGAGGTTCAGTGTCGTCGCGATCAATCCCCTGGTGAATACGACGATAGTGCATCAGTTCACCGGCGGGATTGGCGGAGGCGGGGGACAAGTACGCTTAACCTATACCCATGTTGGTGCATCGTCACGGCCTACCGCTTATGATGCCATTTTTACCGCGACGCTGGGGGTGTCTTTGACCGTGGAGACGACTAAGCCTGCGTATGATGGCATGGTCCAGGTGGGTAATACCACGGTATTGACGTGGGAGGTGCCGGTGGATATGGCCTCCGGCACTTCGTGGGCGCCGGTAGTCACTGCAACACTGCCATCTCCGTTGGAGGCCGGTCATAGCTTTACCGCGACTTCGCAAATGAGCTATGATACCTATCCTGCCGCGATGTTGCATGAGGGCATCTATAAGACCAATGCCGGCTACACTTTTGCGTTAGAAGTACACAATACCAAAACCTCCACCCCTGTTGCTAACACCGAAGTGACTATGGGCAATGTAGTGACGTATTATGTCAGGTTGGAAGTTGGCCCCAATGTTATCTTACCGGTGTTCTACTATACGGACACGTTGCCGCTTGGATTCCAACTGCTTACCCCGGTCACTGTCGAGGGTACCGGTGGGGTGTTGCTGGGTCAACAGACCGCGGCTGGCCCTACATATCAGGGTAGGATTAAGACGTTGTTGGGATGGTCGCTGGGTGCGCTACCGCCGTCTCCCTCTGGCTACGTTATCACCTCTACCTACACCGTCGTCAATAGCGGCCTGGATTATGAAAGTCAGCGGGTCTATGTGAGTGCCTCCGACTTGATCGCTTCTAAATCTGACAAGAACAGTGTTACAATGTATTGGGCGGGCGGACATTCCGAGGGTCCGCGTGAGGCTACTATTCGCGTGATTCAACCAACTTTGAGCAATACCAATTTCGACATTACGCGCACCGATAGTGGCTCGCGTGATGTCGCTTTCCCGGTAGACTATCAAATCACGTTCCGAAATTCCGGTCGATCTCCTGCCTACGACATTCAAATCTGCGATACTTTGCCGGAAGGCGTGATGTTCTTGCAGAACAAGAATACTCCGCCTAATCTGGTCTCTTCACCGGCGCCAGGCGCTGCCGGAAAGATCTGCTGGAAGTTCAGTGCCCTGGCAGTTGCCACGACGTCTCAGATTCAATATGTCGTGTCAGTGACCGATGGCGCAATGCCGGGTACGGGTCTGGATAACTATGCCGAAGTAGTGGACTTCAGCACTAAACCGGGGGTAGTTCCTTATGAGCGCTCCTACGCCGACATCGCAGCGGCGCTGTCACACGATGTATGCCCAGGTTGTTTGCGGGTTTTGGGGTTCGAGGCTGACAAGACGGTGCTACAGCCGAATACCTATCCGGGGGAGTACCTCACCTATACGATCGCTTATAGCAATAGTAGCGTGGTGTACACCTATACGAATGCGTTCATTGCCGACACCTATGATGCCAATCTGATCTTTGTGAGCGCGGACCCACCGATGACGGCACACGATCCTGCTGCGCGTCGCTTACAATGGAATCTGGGCACACTTGAGCGCGGCGCGTATGACGAAATTGTTGTGACGATGCGCGTCCGCGATATCATTACCGACGGAGCGACCTCTGTAGTGAATACGCTGGCCTGGGATAGTGACAACTCGCGTCCCCATCAGCGCCAAACAGTGACGCCGCTGTGGGTAGCGGCAGTGGGAATGGATTTGATCGGCCCATCCCACGCCCACGCCGGTGAGACAATCCTCTATACGGTGGCTTATAGCAATACCGGTACGGTTGCAGCACCGGTCACGATTACTCTGGATTACGGGCCGTATGTGAACTTCATTTCCGCGACGCCTGCGCCGGTGCAGGGCAATACTGTATTTGCCGATACGGTTCCCAATGATGGCGTGGAAAAGGTCATCCAGATTACGCTTCAAGTCAAGGCGCCATTGCCCTATCAACTGACGCAGTTCGGGGCAACGGCTGAGTTACAAACGCCGGGTCTGCTGGACATCGGCGATGCGTTGTCGGTGGTGTTGGATCGACCCATTATCACACTCGACAAAGTCGCCCCTGATCTCGCTGCTCCTCCTGTTCCACCCAACAATAAAATGCGCTACATTATTTATCTTAGAAATAACGGCACCTATACGGCAACGGGTGTAGTGCTGACCGATACGTGGGGGACCAGCATCGGCTACCTTAGCGATAACCATGCGTTCTATGGATGGAACGCGCCTGCCCCTGGAGCCGGCTACGTCACCCGGACGCTCAGTCTGGGTATTAACGAGTTGCAGGAGCTCTACTTCGATGTCGAGGTTCTGGGGGAGGCCGCTTTCTACACCAACACCGTCGATATGACCACTCGGCAAACGACGTTGCAGAGCGACACAGCGTATGCGTGGAGCGCCAGTGTTGCCACCAGCAAGTCGGCGACGCCTGTTCCGGCTTTCCCCGGCCGTGTTCTGACGTATACCGTTTATTATACCAATACCAATGTGACCGCCGGCGCGCTTACCAATGTGCGCATTACCGATACCCTTCCTAGTGACTTTACCTATATAGGCCAGACGGCGGCCTATGGCACTTCTTGTCCTGCCGGGTGGTCTTTTACCCCGCCTGTGGGGAGTGGTGGGGAGGCTGTGTGGACCTGTGCTTCTTTGAACAACAATCTCGGCGGATATTTCTTGATTTGGGGCACGGTTGCAGCGTCTGCGGAGGGTAGCAATCTGGTCAATGTGACGGCAAGCTCTGCCACCGGCGTGCCTGTGCGTCCCATCGAGACTCCTCTCGTCACCCGCGTTGCACGTCCGTGGCTGCGGGTGGCTAAAACTGTTGTCCCCACGCACCCGGTTGCGCCTGGTGATTTGCTTACCTATACCCTCACCTATGAGAACTACGGCACCGACTCGGCTTACAATGTGGTCATTACGGATCCATTGCCTGACAAGGCCGATTACGTGAGTTGTTCGGGTGGTGATCACTGTGAAGAAGCCGGTGGGGTGGTTACCTGGAATCGGGCAATGTTGCCGGTTGATACTGTAGGAACGGTACAACTGGTCGTGCGGGTCAAAGCTGGTGCCAGCGGGCAGATGGTCAATGAGAACTACACGATTCAATCGGACCGTCTGTCGGCGGCAGAGACGAGCAACGGTGGACCGGTTGAGTCCTCCATTCAAGCGCCGGCATTGACTTTGCGCAAAGAGGCCCACCCGCCTGTGGTCACGGCACAGAACCAGCCGATTACCTACACAATCTATTATACCAACAGCGGCGGCGGTCTGCTCAGCCAGGTTGTGTTGACCGATGATCTGTCGTCTTTGACGTACTATGTTGACGCCCCGGCAGAATGTACGAAAGAAGGCGTTGGCGCCGGCGGCACGGTGACGTGCAACCTGGGCAATCTTCCTCAGGGAACAACAGGGCACGTGCAAATCATCGTGTTGAACATTGCCACCATGGAGGGTCAGGAAATCACCAACGTTGCCACGGGGGATGCTACTCAAATTACCCCTGTAGCCAGCAATCAGACTTCGGTCTTCTACTATGGCACCGGCTGTGTGTCACCATGGAATCCCAGCTTCAGCTATTTTCCTGCATCTCCGGTGGCAGGTGCTGAGGTCACCTTCCAGGGGGCGGTTGAGGCCGGTAACACGCCATTGACGTATACCTGGACGTTCGGTGATAGCGGTGAGGGCGTTGGGCAAGTGGTGAAACACACGTATGCGGTGAGCGATACGTACACTGTGGTTATGACAGTAGACAATCCGTGCCACGACCCGCAAACTGTGACACGGCAGGTTCAGGTGACCGGAGCATCTCACATGGCTGTGTCGCCGGATGCGCTCGCTGAAGCGGCGGAGGAAGGCTATCTTGCTTTCGATCGCCACATTACAATCACCAATACCGGTACCGCCGATTTGATCTGGACGGCTATCGTCACGCCTGTGGCGGAAGTATGGTTGAGTCTGCTCCCGGCTGGCGGAACCGTCGCACCCGGCGAAGATGCCGAGCTGGTCGTTACCTTTGTGGCTGGCCTCACCCCGGACGTTTACACCGCTGATATCCGTATCAGCAGTAATGCTGTTAATGCACCTGTTCTCGATGTACCTGTTACCTTCACGGTAACTGCACAATCTGGCGCGCCGGAAATCGCCTGGGCCCCTCCAAGTTTTGCTGTGTCTGCCGCGGAAGGTGCGACGGAAGTGTTGCAAGGAACGCTGGTGGTGAGTAACACGGGCACCGCGACGCTGACCTGGAGTATTGAGGTGACACCGACAACAACGACTTGGCTTGAGTTCACGGTTGCTGGATCGGAACAGACGGCTTATCTGCCTGCCCTAAACACCCCTTCTGGAACGATGGCCCTCGTCACCTTGTATCTCGATCCCGCCGGACTTGGATCAGGTAAGTACACGGCCGGGCTGCGCATTGTCAGCAACGACACGGATGAGGGGGTTGTGCTTGTCCCGGTTACCTTCACCATCGTCAAATCCGATTACTTTATCTTCCTGCCGTTGGTGCTTAGGAACCATTGACACGGTTTTCGAGCTGACTGAAGCCCTACGGCTCGACGCATCAAGCCCCCTCCGGGGGACTGAGCTATCGGCTCGTAGGGTTTGGTGGGTTCAGCCGACGGCTTCCGCCGCGGCGGAAGCTGCATCATCAAACAATGAGGCGATTCGATGAGTACGCCGGTTAAGTTAGTTTTGACCTGGGACATCAAGCAGGGACAGGAAAAAAGCTACTTCACATTCATCCAGGAGTTTTCTACGGCCCTGCAGCAAGCCGGACTTGAGCTGAGTGATGCCTGGTACACGTTATATGGCCCATGGCCGCAGATCAGTATGGGCTTTGTAGGGGAGGACCTGCAATTTGTCGAGGCTTTCCTCATCTCCGAACCGTGGCTGCAGGCAAAGCACCGCCTGTTAGCTTACGTCCAGGAGTATCATCAGAAGGTTGTACCGGCGCGGAGTAGTTTCCAGATTTAGTGCATTTTCCGGTTTAGCCCCCGCAGAATTGCGGGGGCTTTTTTATTCCGGCTTTCTGGGACGGCGCGCGGTGGTGGAAAAACGACTTTGGTTTTTTGCCACGGATGACACGGATTGCACTGATTTCTCATACTTTTCATGTCAATCCGTGCAGTAACTATTCAGCCACCCTTGCCAGGTGGCGAACGGGACTTGGGGGAGGGTGCATAATAGGTTGACACTTCGGCTATAGGCGCTGGCCCTCTCATCCCCCAACCCACTTCTCCCCCGCCAGCGGGGAAGAAGGGGGCAAAAGGGGGGTGTGGCGGGCGGCGAAGCCGCCCGCCACACCCCCACCCAAAATCCCCCTTCCTGGGGGGAAGGGGGGCAGGGGGGATGGGCTTATAGAAACACGCCTATCTCGTCATCCACAAGCACCAGGCATACCGAAATCCACGCCCAACCTGGCATAGGAAATAAATGGCTTCGTCAGGTTTACTAGCCCGAATAGATACTCCGTGCAATCCTGTACTCGTCAGGATGATATTGAACACAACAGCGTGGGATTTTTACCGCCGAGAGCGCCGAGTTCGCCGAGATTGATGCTATTTCTCTGCGTCCTCAGCGGTGGAAACGAATTTAGCCGCGTGTCCAACATCTTGTTGACCAGTACCCAATCCGTGGAATCTGTGAAATCCGTGGCTGTTTTTTTTATTTCGACCCGCGAAATCCTGAAGAACCTTTATTCCCAGGGCAGAGGGATTTGAACCTTTTCCTGCTCCACAATCGGGTCTAATCCCAGATAGACTTCAATGTCGGCGCGCTGATTGATCTCTGCCGCCATGCGTCGTAGATGGCGAAACTTGATGAAAGACCAGTTGTCTTGCTCGAGGTTTTGCTGCAGGCGCGGATCGCGTTTTAGCTTCAACGCCACCAGCGCCGCACGACCGCCGGGAAGCACCAGATGCCGCCGCACCCCGCTCGGCGGCAGGGACGTCAGCAGATGGGGGCCAAGCACGGCCGTGGTCGTGCAGCGGAACAGATACAGCGGCTTTTCCCCGTCTGCCCAGATGATGTCCCAACCTTGAGTCTGGGTCACGTTGAAGTTCAGACGTTCCCCCAGGTGTCGCAGTAGCCCGCGTATCTGCCGTGTTTCTGCACGCCGCGCTGCCGCCAGATCTTCCGCCCGCAACCTCAGGTTCCCCTGCTCATCGGCCGTGGCATAAGCGTCGCAGCACGCTGCGACCAGCGCCGGTTCGGGGGAAAGCTCACCATGAAACGAGGCATACACGGCGCTTTCCAGGGTCGTCCGTTCCCACTGTTCCTGGAATTGCAAGAGACGCAGCACGCTTTCTTCGACGCGGTCTGCCAGCGGTTTGGCCGTCTTGCCTGCCCCGGCCGGCAGCCAAACGGTTTGGGGCGCGATGACGGTGAAAGCCGCCGTGTGGATTTTCTGGGGGAGCGTTGCCAACTGCGTTGACGCCGCTTCACGCGCAGTGATCAACTGCACGGCGTCGAGAAACGGCACCGACGTCGGTTCGCCGCGCCGGTGCAGAACTTGGGCGAGAGAGGCATGATTTGCCGCGGGTGGGGCAGCAGGCTCGTGTTCCAGCGTCAACGCCAGGCGATATCCCCATGGGGGGCATGCGATCCAGCGCTGCATGCCGAACCCGGCTTGCGCAGTCGCGGTAACGATATAGGCCAGCGCGGTGAGATCATCGTTGGGGAGAACGACGAAGAGAGAGGCATCCGGCTTCAAATGCGGGCTGAGGCGTTTGAGCGTAACGGCCAGGCTGAAGCGATACCAATCCCATTCCAGTCGCCGTCGCCCCAAAAAGGCGCGCAGTGAGGGATGAACCGCCTCCTTCCATAGCCAGGTCGCCCACAGCGCCGAAAGTGCCCAGAAGATCGCGTCCGGCGGTTGGGGCTGGATGAGCAGGGCCGCAATGGAATGAGGCGGGAGGGTCGGTGCGACGTTCTGGAACGGCTGCGCCAGGAGTAAATGTTTCTCTGTCGGACTCTCCAGCAATGTTTGCACTGTATCCGCCGGCGGGGCAGCCGGCGTCGGCGGATGGACGCCATAGGCGCGGAGGGCGTTTTCCATCACCAACCAGACGTTGTTCTCGATGAAGCGCTGCGCCGGACGAAAACTGCGCGGGCGCGTAGGCGGTTCGCCATAGGGTACCAAACTGCTGCCTTCGTCCAGAGCGGAGATGACGAACAGCGTCAGGATGCGTTGGATATCGGGAGAAGAAGAGGCTTGCGGCAGACGGTGGATCACGTCCATCAGCACACTGAGATTGCGCGGCGTGTACAGGGCGATCAGCTCCGCAGCCCGTTCCCGCAGTGGATCATCGACGCCCGCGGCACGTCCCAAGGCAATGTGATAGGCCGGCCCGCGCGGCGCGAATTGTTCCGCGTTGGCGATGTCTGGCGCGTCCACGGCGCCTTCCTGCGCCTCTGGGCAGTGGGGACAGCGAACACGCTTGGCGAAGGGACGCTGCATATCACGGTCCCAGGCAAACCATTCGGCTATACCGGGTGTATGGCAGGTGGGACAACGGCTGCGGTAGACGTCGTGGATGTGAGCTATCAGCGGTTGGTCGCCTTTGGGCAAGTCGCCTAACCGTGTGAGAGCGGCTTGAACTTCGGCCAGGGGCATGGGATTCAACGCGACTTGAGTCCAGAGCAGGGGAATGGGGTTGACGTTAAGGGCCAGCACGCGCCGTCCCAGTTCCAGCGCCTCACGAATGTAAGTGGCGTCGCCAGCGCCCAGTTCCACGACAAGATTGCCGGGCGCGGTGGCCGCCCCGATCGCTGCCCTGGCGAACGTTGCCAGCGTCGGCGCCCGGTAACGTGCCAGCGACGCCGTCGGCTCAAGCGGAGTGCCCGGAATCAGCGCGGGGAACGGTGCTTTTTCCATACGACGTCAAGCCTCCCTTTTACTGCGACTGGCTATCTCGGGATTTGTCTGGCAGTAACGATTGCGGTTTTGCTGTCCTCCATGTCCGGCGCGCCAGCCGGTACGTAAATACCAAAGTCATTTCAGGCGGTGAGGGTCCCCGGTGTGCCTGGATTGGGCGTCTCGACGATGCGATGCGAGGTCGTGATTTCTGCCGCCTTGCTTAACATGGCGTTGACCGGGCAGTACGTCGAGACGGATAACTCAATAGCGCGCGCCAGCGCGGTCTCGCTGACGCCCTGTCCGTAGGCGATGTATTCCAGGTGGATTTTGGTCCAGATTTGGGGATGCGTCTCCGCGCGCTCGGCTTGCACTTTGACCTGCAAATTGGTCATTGGCTGGCGCTTCTTCGCCATAATCGAGATGATATCCATCGCCGTGCAGCCGGCTAATCCCAATAGCAGAAGTTCCATCGGCGTGGGGCCGCTGTGGGTGCCATATTCTGGATGATCGGAGTCCAAGAGGATGGCAGGCCCATTCTCGACATCCCCCACCATGCGCATCCCTGGACCGGTCCAGGTGACTTGTACGTTTGCCATGATCTACTCCCTTGAAAATAGCCTCAGAGCACACAGAGTTTACAGAGAAAAGCACAAATTTATAGTGACATCTGCTCAATCTGCTGACGAGATTTTCATCCCTGGTTTTGTAACGGGATGACGCAGATGAACTTGAGAGGCGTAGCGCCTGTGTTTCGATACCCGTGAACCTCGTCCGGCGGGACGAGCAGAAAAACGCCCGGCCGCATGATGCCCACGTCACCATCAGCATGGGTAGCGACCCCTGTGCCCTCAAGGACGTAGATTTCATGCTCGTAGGGGTGTTGGTGCGGCGTGAAAACGGCGCCGGGTTGCAGTTCGATGACGCGCATAGCGAAGTTCGGCGCACCCTCTTTTTCGGTCAGTAGCCAGCGGATGCCGATACCCTCTTGTACTACCACCGGTGTCACATGGGAGGCTTCTTTGATCAGCATGAGCATCCTCCTCAAAGATGGTCAGATAGTCGTGAGTCCGGATGATGACTGCCGTCTACCGGGCTGACTCATCCGTTGGCGTTGTATTTTCTGTCACCGGTTGCTCCGGTTCAGGGAGTGCCGGTCCCGGTTCGGGAGACGCGGGTTCTGGTGCGGCAGGGGCGACTTTGAGGGTGGATTTGCCCCTCCAGGTGTAAATGCCGCTCCAGCCCGTTGCGCCGGTCGCAAAAGCAATCAGTCCCACGATGCCCAGGACAGCGCCTACCACGCCCTGGATGAAGAGAAATCCCATCAACATGGTATAAATGCCCAGAATGGCGCGGATGAGTCGTTCGCCGTCACCGATGTTGCGTTTCATAGAGGTCCTCCTTGGAAACAATCCGGTAGATTTATGGTCTGTTAGTCTTTAGTCTCGTAGTCCGGTAGTGATTTTCGACTTCATCCGTTACAAAGTTTGACTGCTAAAGCTTCAGAATGAAGTCGCGGATGGCCAGAGCCGCTTTGGCGCCGTCGCCCACGGAGACGCTGAGTTGGGCGGGATTGTCGGCACGCACGTCGCCGATGGCGTACAGCCCGGCGACTTTGGTGCGCATCTTATCGTCGGTGATGATGTAGCCCGCCGGGTTCGTCTCGACCAAGTCCGCCACAAACTGGCTATAGGGTGAATAACCCACGTAGATGAACACCCCATCGGCGGGGTAAAAGTGTTCCTCGTGGGTCTCTCGATCTACAGCAACCACGCCGGTTACGGTTTTGTCACCCTGGATCGCCGTTACCTGCTGGTTGAAGCGCATGGTGACCTGGGGATGGTTCTTGATGCGCTCCTGGAGAATTTTCTCGGTGCGGATGTTCGGTAAGAACCCAAGAAACGTCACGTGCTTCGCGTATTCAAGGACTTGCCACCCTTCTTGCAGGCCGGAGTTGCCCATCCCGACGATAATAACGTTTTTGTCTTTGAAAAGCGGACCGTCGCACGTGGCACAGTATGAGACGCCGCGCCCGAAAAATTCCTGTTCACCGGGTACGTTGAGCCTCTTGGGCCGGCTGCCGGTGGCGATGACCACGGTTTTGCCGGTGTAGACCCGTCCACTCTGCGTGTGAACGTTGATGACCCCTTTTTTGACCGGGGCCACTTTCACCACCTCGTCAAACTCGCTAATCTCCGCGCCGAAGCGCTCCGCCTGTTTACGGAACCGTTCCAGCAACTCCATCCCGTTGATGCCGTCCGGGAAACCGGGGTAGTTTTCGATCCTCCCGGTAGTCGCTGCCAGCCCGCCGGTTCCCTCGCGTTCCAGGAGCAGTGTCTTCAAGCTGTCACGTGAGGTGTAGATCGCCGCCGTTAATCCCGCCGCTCCACCGCCGATGATGAGCACATCGTACAAACCGCTACGGCCTTTTGCCTGGAGAGATTCTGGATTGATGGTAAATTCTAACATGCTGTTCCTTATGTTCATCCTTATCCGGCCTGGTCAGAGGCGCCGGGCTGGATGGAATCTTGGGTGCGGCGCTAACGCCTGACAGGCTTTGCAGCCCGTCATGGGCTATGCCAACGCTTTTTGGATGGCTGCGACGATCATCGCGGATGGAGCAGCGCCCTCGACACGTTCTTTCCCGTTGATGACGCTGAGCGGTACACCCATCACATTGAAGTGATTGGCAAGGTCCGGGAACTCCATGGCTTCGATGATGTTGGCCTTGACTTTATCGCTTGCCACGGCCATGTCATAGGCCAGAAGCGCCGCATGAGGGCAGTATGGGCAGGTAGGCGTGACGAAGACCTGAATGTCGACCGGTTGGGTCAGCCCACTCAGGTAGTTCATCGTCTGGGGATCGAGATCGGGATCTCCTATGCTGACACGTTGGATGCCGTACAGCAACGTTGAGAACTCATGGCCGGCGGGGATGCCGTAGTAGCGCAATCCATAATCACGTTGTCCGATGATGGCTATCGCCGGCGCCATCGTGATGTTGAACGCTTGAGCCTTCTCCGGCGCGGCGTCGAAGTCATAGAACTCGGCCGTGAGTTTCGGCGAGGTCGCCGCGACCTCTTGCACTAACTGCACGATCTCTTTGCAGTATTCACAGCCACGCTGGGGCGTAAAAACGACAAGCCGGACATCGTGAGTGAGAGCTGCCATCATTTCGGTGACGTTGCGTACGATTTCATCATTTAACAAAGCCATTTTTCTGTTCTCCCTAAGTTGATTTTCGCTACGTTATTCATTTTGACGGTGACAAGATTGGCCCTACCGCCCAACGTCCTCATTGTAACATAGAATAAATCACCGTCAAGAAAATACATTAATGTTCATCTTTTTCTAATATATTTCTCATAACTATTCAGCCACTCGTGCCAGGTGGCGCATAGAACTTTAGGGAGGGTGTATAAGAGGTTGGCATTTCTGACCCTCTCATCCCCCAACCCCCTGCTCCCCCGCCAGCGGGGAAGCAGGGATAAAGCAGAATAAAGAGAATGGGAGGATGCAACCTTCTTCCTTGCAAGCGGAGGAGAAAGGAGCAAAAAAGTGGAGGGGGATGGGCTAATATAGAAACACGCCTATCTCGTCATTCAAGAGCGCCTGGCATACTGCAATCCACGCCAGACCTGGCATAGGGAATAAGTTGCTTCGCCAGGTTTGCCAGCCTGAATAAATACGTTGTGTTGACATCAATACCTTCGCCAAAATCCTAAATGGCGATTTTGCACACAATATCTAGTGGTTTTTGCCCCTCGTTGACCACTAGATATAGGGCTTAAATACGCTTTACCGAAAATTGGCGAAGGTATTGGACATGCGGGTGGTTATGTCTATACTTCTCTCGCCGCCGAGAATGTGGCCTTAGCGTAACTATTCAGCCACCCTTGCCAGGTGGCAAACGGGACTTGGGGGGGGGTGCATAATAGGTTGACACTGCGGCTATAGGCGCTGGCCCTCTCATCCCCCAACCCCCTACAAAAATCCCTCTTCCTGGGGGGAAGGAGGGCAGGGGGATGGGCTGATAGAAACACGCCTATCTCGTCATCCACAAGCATCAGGCATACCGAAATCCACGCCAAACCTGGTATAGGGGATAAGTTACTTCGTCAGGTTTACCAGCCTGAATAGATACGCCTTAGCGAAGTAGAGATGGCGGAGCGAGGGGACTTTCGACGGCGGACTATGGCGGCGGGAGGTAAGATTGTACGATCTGGTGTTTTTGCATGCACCCACTGTCTACGATTTCCGTGAGCGCGCGACGCTGTGGGGACCGATTTCTGACCTGGTGCCTTCAACACCGGTTTTCGATATGTATCCCATTGGTTTTGCGACCTTGCTGGCCCACTTGCAGCAGAAGGGATTCAGAGTGCGGATGGCGAACCTGGCCGCGCGCATGGTGCGCTCCGCCCACTTTAAGCCTGAAAAGCTGCTCGAATCTATCGAGGCGCGCGCGTTCGGCATCGATCTGCATTGGCTTCCCCATGCGCATGGAGCATTAGAAGTGGCCCGCTTAGCCAAAGCCTATCATCCCCATGCTCCTGTCATCTGCGGTGGGTATTCGGCGACCTATTTTCACGCCGAGCTGGTGCGTTACCCGTGGGTGGATTACGTCTTGCGCGGCGATTCCACGGAAGAACCGCTGGAACGACTCATGGAGCACATTCTGGCCGGTACCACGCCCGTCGACGTGCCGAACTTGACATGGAAGGACCCCCAGGGGACGATCCATGTGAACCCGCTGACGTATGTGCCAGAAAACCTGGATGACCTGATCCTGGACTATCACCCCCTGGTCAAATCGGTGGTGCGCGACCGCGACCTGCTGAACTACGCGCCGTTTAGCCATTGGCTGGAATATCCGATTATGGCCGCGCTCACGGTGAAAGGATGTACGCAGAACTGCACGATTTGTGGCGGATCGGCTTTTGCCGGACGACACCTATCCGGGCGACAGCGACCGGCGTATCGTTCGCCGGAGAAGCTGGCAGAAGATGTGCGGCGGATGGGAATGTTGAGCCGCGCGCCGGTTTTTATCCTGGGCGACTTACGCCAACCGGGGATGGATTACGCGCGGCGCTTTTTCAAGGCCGTGCAGGGTTTCCGCGGCGCGGTGATTGTGGAGTTCTTCTATCCCGTGGAGCGAGCCTATATGGAAGAATTGGCGGCAGCACTGCCGAATTTTCTGGTGGAGTTCTCCCCGGACTCTCATGATCCGGTGGTGCGGCGCGCGTTGGGTAAGGAATACACCAATCGGGGGATCGAAGACACGATAGCGGCGTGTCTTGAGGTCGGCGCGCAGCGTTTTGACCTTTTCTTCATGATGGGGCTGCCGCAACAGACGCCGGAATCGGCGCTGCAAACGGTAGATTACTGCCGCGAGCTTTTGACGCGCTTCGATGCTGGCCGGCTGATCCCGTTCATCTCACCGCTCGCTCCATTTCTTGATCCCGGCAGCCGCGCCTACGAGCAGGCAGACGACTTCGGCTACATCCGGCACGCCGCCACATTGGAAGATCATCGCCGGTTGTTGTTGCAACCCACCTGGAAGCATATCCTCTCCTACGAGACACGCTGGATGGATCGTGACACGCTAGCCGACGTCACCTATGAAGCCGGCTTCCGGCTGAATCGGCTCAAGCGCGAGGTGGGGCTGATTGGCGTCGAGAAGGCGCAGGAGACCGAGGCCCGTATCGCCGCGGCCCGCGCGTTGATGCGGGAAATTGACGAGGCGCGGGCGCATCTGGATGAACACGCTTTGGCGCGCGCACTGTTGGCGTTGAAACCGCGCATCGACGCTGCCAACACCTCGACGGTGTGTGACAAGGCCGAGTTGGACGTGGATGTGGGATGGATGCCGTTCAAAGTGCTTAATCTGGCGCGGGTGGGGCTGGAGGGTTAGCCGTCCCTTGCTGGCGCAACGTCTCCCTGATTATTTCGAGCAGTTGCTTCATGTCCATCGGTTTGCCTATGTACGCATTGACGCCTGCCGCCATGCAGCGTTCGCGGTCCTCGGGCTTCGTCAGTGCCGTGAGTGCGATAATGGGAATGGTCTGTAATTCCACCTCACTGCGGATGCGTTGTGTGGCTTCTATCCCATTCATGCCGGGCATTCGGATGTCCATCAGGATCAGATGGGGATGGTGTTCGCGTGCGGCATCAATAGCTGCCGCGCCATCCGAGGCGGCGATAGTGCGATAACCTGCCAGACTCAGCATCTGACAAAGGACTTTACAATTCATCTCGTTATCTTCGACGACCAGAATTAACGTTTCCCCTTTCGGACAAGAGGTGTCGGCCGGCGGTTCGAGAGGAATGGGCAGCGTCTCGTTCATGGACTCCGGCAACGGCGTGTGCCACGGTAAAGAAACCGTGAAACGACTTCCCTGCCCTAGCTGGCTCTCGACGGTGATCGTGCCCCCATGCAGCTCGACCAGATAGCGCACAAAGGCCAGTCCCAACCCTGCCCCCCCATGTTCCCGCGTGATGCTGGCCTCAAGTGGCGTGAAGGGCTGAAAAAGCAACGCGATGTCGGCTTCGGCGATGCCGATTCCCGTGTCCCACACGATAAAGTGGGCCATGTGAGTACTTTGATCTCCCTTGACTTCCAGGCCAATTGTTCCATCTTTGGCGGTGAACTTTACGGCGTTCTGGAGCAGATTGTCCAGTATCTTTCTGAGGCGTTTTGCATCTGCCTGGAGGGTGAACACGTCGTTGTCGAAGGTCGTGGTGATAGAGAGTCCTTTGCTGTGTGCGACAGGTTCGATTTGGCGCAGGCTGGCCTGGCAGATTTCCTGGACATTGACCCGTTCTATTTTCAATTTGAGTTGCCCATTCTTGAAGTCAGAAAAGTCCAGCACATCGTTTAAGAGTTCCGCGAGATGCCGGGCACTTTCCTTGATACTGGTGGCGGCCTGCCGCTGGCGTTTGTTCATAGGGCCGTAGTGTTCATTTTGGAGGAGATCGGAAAACGCCAGAATGGGGGTAAGGGGCGTGCGTAACTCGTGATTGATATTGGCGAGGAATTCATCCTGAGTGTGAAGGGCGTGCAGGATCTGCACATTGGCCGCCTGGAGAGCCGCCGTTCGTTCTTCAACCCGTCGTGCCAGTGATTCCCGCTCGGCTTGCAGAGCGGCCTCTGCCGTCTTTTGCGCGGTGATGTCGCGGATGATCGCCAGCACGCTGTCTTCGCTACACTTGATCATGCGCGCCTCAAAGTAGCGCGGTGCGTCGGCGAAAGGAAGCTGATACTCGTATTGTTGTATCTCCTGGGTGTGCATCGCAGCGGTGATGTAGCTCATCGTCCGATCGGCGAATTCCGGGGAAAAAACCTGGTAAACTGACTTGCCGATAAATTCATCTGGCGGACGCCACAGATTGTTGAGTTGTGCGGCGTGGTATTGTAAGAAGCGCCCATCTATAGAAAGGCGAAACATCAGATCGGGAAGGGCTTGCAAAATAGCGCGGTTCTCTGCCTCACTTTTGCGCAGAGCGGCCTCGGCGCAGCGCAAGCGATCCATGAATTTTGAATAGGCCAGCGTGGTAAACGTGGAGATGCTGAACGAAATGAGGAAAGCGCGGATGATCGTCTCGGCTCTCAGTGACCCGTGGAGTAACACATCCGAGGTTATGACGATAATTTCCGTAAACGCAACCGACGCCACAATGACCACCATGGTGGTGGTACGCGTGCTCCATATCTCTAGTAAACTTTGGAGTTTCCGCCACATTGTCAATTCGACTCTCTCAAACGTGCGTTGGATTCTCTTTATGGATAGAATAACATCATTTCAACGGCGCATTGTTAGTGTTATATAGCGGTTTTGCGACAATTTGGTTAGTTTTAGGATAGAAATCTTTCTAAAAGTATACTACACTCTGGCAGATTCTGCAACTTGTGGCTGTCAACGAGTGCAAATTATGGGAAGACGCGCGGGCCGGTCTCTGACCGCACTCGCCTTGTACCTTGCGGTGACTCGGTCGGAGGTCGGCTACAGCTCTTCGATGAACGTATAGAAACACGCATGTCTCGTCAAGCGCTTTGCATACCAAAATCTGCGCACAACCGGATATAGGGAATAAATGGCTTTGCCAGGTTGACTGGCCTGCATAGATACCACTCAACTATCTCTATATTTAACTTGCAGAATAGGATTTGACGCCCCTGCCTATTGTGATATAATGAACAAGAATCCCAAGCTATGGGATGTGTCACTACAGATGTAGAAAACAATGCAATAAGCATTGCATTTTGTTGTTCTGTAATCCTCACCTATACCATTCATCACAGGAGAAAATTGCCATGTTGAAGCCACAAGTTGATTATGTTGACGTGAGTACACAGGTTACCGTGCCGGAAACAATCGTCAAGCGCGATGGGCGGGTCGTTGCTTTCGACGCCGACCGCATCGAGACGGCGCTGAAGCGTTGTTTTAACAGTCTCAGCCGCCGTCCCGTGATCTCTACCGCCGAGTTGACGCAACAAGTCGTCAACATCGTCGCGGCGAAGTACACCCAGCCAACCGTCGAGCAAATTCAGGACATCGTCGAGATGGTGCTATTGGCGGCAGGGGAGTACGAGGCTGCCAAGCATTACATCCTCTATCGCGCCGAGCGCGCCAGGCTGCGCGAGATGCGTCCGATCCCCGAAAGTGTGCGGGCGGCCTTTGCTGCAGCGGATGTCTATTTCCCTACGCAATTGCAGAAATTCCAGTTCTATGACAAATATTCGCGTTTCAACTATGAGTTGGGCCGCCGCGAGACGTGGGTCGAAACCGTGGATCGCACCGTCGATTATCTGAAAGAGCTTTCCGAATATCGGCTCCCTGCTGAGACCTATACGCGCATCCGCCAGGCTATTCTGGAAATGCGGGTGATGCCGTCGATGCGGCTGTTGGCAATGGCCGGGCCTGCCGCACGGCGCAACAATATCGCCATCTACAACTGTTCCTACCAGCCGGTGGAAAGTCTGGACTCTTTCATCGAAGCGTTGATCATATCGATGAGCGGCTGCGGCGTGGGGTATTCTGTGGAACGTCAGTACGTGGAGAATTTTCCGCGCATCCAGCGACAGTTGAATTTAACGCCGGCGCGCTTTGTGATCGAGGATTCGGCTGAAGGCTGGGCGGCTGCACTGCGTTTTGGCCTGGAGACCTGGTTTGAGGGTGGCGATGTCACCTTCGATTTCTCGCTCGTGCGTCCGGCAGGCGCGCCACTGCGCATCAAAGGCGGACGTGCTTCAGGACCGGAGCCACTGCGCAAGATGCTGGATTTCACCCGGGCGCGTATTCTGGCGCGCCAGGGCAGTTTCCTGCGCCCTCTCGATGCTCACGACATCATGGGCGCGGTCGGCGGCGCGGCGGTTTCCGGTGGCGTGCGCCGCACGGCCATGATTGCGCTTTTCGATCAAGATGACATTGAAATGAAGACTTGCAAAGATGGTGATTTCTGGCGGGAGAATAGCCAGCGTTGGAACGCTAACAACTCGGCGGTGTGGCCGGCGCGCTGGCTGACCCAGGCCGAGGTCGCGCACTACCTTCTCGATATGGTCGACGCCGGGCGCGGTGAACCGGGCATCTTCAACCGCCAGGCCGCCATCGATGCGCGCCCGGAGCGCCGCGCCGTGGCCGAGTTCGGCACGAATCCATGCGGCGAGATCAGCCTGCGACCGTGGGAATTCTGCAACCTTTCCAGCGCCGTCGTCCGGGCGGATGACACCTACGAGAGCTTGCACGAGAAAGTCGAGTTGGCGACGATCATCGGCACCATTCAGTCCATGGCGACCTTCTTCCCCGGCCTGCGCCCTCAGTGGAAGCAGAACTGCGAAGACGAGCGTCTCCTCGGCGTCGATCTCAACGGCCAGTTGGACGGCGTCGTCGCCCGAGACCCTGAGGTACAGGCGCGGTTGCGAGACGTAGTCATCGCAACCAACCGCCAGATTGCCGCGCAGTTGAACATCAATCCATCGGCGGCGACGACATGCGTCAAGCCGTCGGGCAATTCGTCGTTGCTGCTGGATTGCTCGTCCGGGATTCACGCGCGCTGGGCGCCCTACTACATTCGTAACGTGCGCGTGAGCGCCTTCACCCCCATCTACAAGGTGCTCAAGGATGCCGGCGTGCCGATGAACCCGGAAAACGGCCAGACCCCGGAAACCGCCGACACGTGGGTGGTGCATTTCCCGGTCAAAGCGCCGGAGGGGGCGATCACGCGCAATATGCGCTCGGCGATTGAGCAGTGTGACTACTGGCTGCAAAACAAGACTCACTGGACCGAGCACAATCCGAGTGTCACCATCACCTATCATCCCAACGAGATTCTCGATGTGATCAAGTGGGTGTGGGAAAATCAAAGCCGTATCAACGGCATGACGTTCCTACCGGCTTTCGACGCACAGTACGATCAAATGCCCTACGTGGAGATCTCCAAAGAGGAATATGAGCAGCGAATTGCCGCTTTCCCGACGATTGACTTCTCCAAGATTTGGCGTTACGAAGACAAAGACCTGACCACAGCGGCGCAGGAAGTGGCCTGTTCTGCCGGTACGTGCGAGTTGGAGTTCTAATTTACGAGTGTAGTGACGACTTCAGCAAGCGACTGAAGTCACATCTATTAATCTTGAGTTCTAATTTACGAGTGTAGTGACGACTTCAGCAAGCGACTGAAGTCGCTACTACACATCTATTAATCTTGAGTTCTAATTTACGAGTGTAGTGATGACTTCAGCAAGCGACTGAAGTCGCTACTACACATCTATTAATCTTGAGGAAGTTTGTATGGAATCCCCTATCCTTTTTTTGCGTGTGATGTCTTTTAACATTCGCTTGAATACGACCCACGATGGGCCGAATGCCTGGCCGCAGCGCAAGGACCTGGCGGCCAGCATGCTGCATCTGCATCGCCCCGACGTGGTGGGGTTGCAGGAGGTGTTGCCCGATCAGATGGACGATTTGGTGGCGCGCCTGCCCGACTTCGGATGGGTAGGGGTGGGGCGGGAGGATGGCGTGCGCCAGGGGGAGTTCGCCGCGATATTCTATCGTCGCGCGCGGCTGACTTTGCTGGATCAGGGGACGTTCTGGCTGTCCGAGACGCCCGACGTCCCCGGCAGTCTGGGGTGGGATGCGGATTGCGTTCGCATTGCCACCTGGGTCGCGTTACGGGACGTCGTCACGAACACTACGTTCTTTTTCTACAATACGCACTTCGATCACAGAGGGGGAAAAGCCCGAAAAGAGAGTGCCCGGTTGCTATTGAAGGACGCTCTCACGCGGGCGGGTACAACGCCGGTCATTGTGGTGGGCGACCTGAACTGTGACGAGGATGCCGCGGCTTACCGGCTGTTGACGGGTGGCGCGGAAGACATCCCGTTCCGTCTGTGGGATGCCAAAACACGATCGGCAACGCCGCACCACGGGCCGTCCGCCACATTCCATGCATTTACCGGCATCCTGCGCGAGCGCATCGACTACATTTTCGTGAGCACTGGCGTCCACGTTTTGCGGCATGCCACCCTCGCCGATTACTGGGATGGCAAACGTTATCCCTCGGATCACATGCCGGTGGTGGCAGATGTGGTGTTTTGATGTTCACCGCATGGGTGTTGTTTTGCTCCCTAAACCTGGAACTTCTATTTTCCCCAGGACGTCTTCAATGCAGGTCACGAGAAGTGTACCGATACCGGGCTGCAGACGGGACTTTGCGGATGGTTCATAATGGGTTGACATTAAAAGTATAAAAAATCCGTGAAAATCCGTGTCATCCGTGGCAAAAACCACCTGTGTACTCGGTAGCTATTTTGAGAGGAGGTTCCCCATGTCCCGAAAAACGCGGCTTGTTGTGAGTTTTCTGGTCGGTTTTGTAGTCTTGATCGGTGGGTTGATCGGCCTGCTGATCCATTACGAGCGTCTCCCCGAAACGCTCAGCCAGCACGAGACAATCGTGCTTGGGCAGAGTAGCCTGGTTCCCGGCAGCACGGCAGCGATGCGCGTCGTCGTGCGCGACAGCCGCGACGCAACGCCGCTCCCTGATGCCGAGGTCGAGGTGCGACTCCGGCCTGCAGACGGCGGGCGGGCAAAGGTGCTCTTCAAAGGGACGACGGACGCATCTGGCAACGTAGATGTAGCTTTCGCCGTGCCGGATGATGTGGAACCACAGCAAACCCTCATCGTCGAGACGAAATCCAGCCTCGGTTCCGACACGCTGGAACAGGCCGTGACGATCGAGCGCGACTTTCGTATCTTGCTGACCACCGACAAGCCGCTCTACCAGCCGGGGCAGATCATCCACATCCGTGCGCTGGCCCTGGGCGCGTTCGATCTGCGTCCCGCCGCCGGGCAGAACCTGGAAGTGACCGTCGCCGACGGCAAGGGCAACACCGTCTTCCGCAAGACACTCACCGCGTCCGATTACGGCGTTGCCTCGGTCGATTTCCAACTGGCGGACGAGGTCAACAGCGGCGCGTACAAAATCACAGCAACGTTGGGCAACACGTCCTCCGAGAAAACTGTCACCGTTGAGCATTACGTCCTGCCTAAGTTCGATGTGAAGCTGACGACCGACCGCACCTTTTATCGCCCCGGCGACCATGTCGAAGGCACGCTCAAGGCCGCTTATTTCTTCGGCAAGGACGTGGCAGGCGGTGTGGTGAAGATCGAAGGCTACACCTTCGATGTCCAGCGCGTCGTTGCCGTGACGTTGGAAGGGACGACGGACGACGCGGGCAACTTCGAGTTTAGCTTCGACCTGCCGGCCTACATCGCCGGCAGTGAGCTGGAGGGCGGCGGCGCGCTTTTCTACGTCGAAGCTGCCGTCACCGACCGGGCCGAGCACACCGAAGTCGGGCGGCTCTCGCTACCGGTGGCGCAGCAGGCGCTCGTCATCAATGCTGTGCTGGAAGGCGGGCAGCCCATCGCCGGTGTGGAGAACATCCTCTACGTGATGACCAGCTATCCCGACGGAACTCCCGCGAAAACGGATATCGTCGTGAGTGTTCAAGATACCGGCGCGCGTGTGACGGCACAGACCGGCGAATATGGTCTGGCGGAGGTGCATATCACACCGTCAAACCCGTCTCTCTCGCTGTACGTCGAGGCCCGCGATGCAACCGGCGCGACGGCGTCACGCAACTTCTACTTCGAGGGCCAATGGGACGAGGAAACCGTCCTCCTGCGGCCCGACGCGCCGGTCTACCGTGTGGGCGACACGATGAAACTCACGCTCCTCACGTCGGCGCAGCGCGGCACCGTCTACGTGGACATCATCCGCGAGGGACAGACGGTGAGCACGCGCGCCGTGGATGTGACCGACGGCAAGGCTGAGGTCGCCGTGGACCTCACCCCCGATCTCTACGGCACGTTGGAACTCCACGCTTACAAAATTCTGCGCTCCGGCAGCATCACCCGTGATACGCGTCTGGTCGTCGTGGACGAGGCGAACGATCTCGCTGTGACACTGACGCCCGGCGCGGACACCTACCGGCCTGGCGAGGACGCGACGCTCGACGTGCAGGTCAACGGCGCGGACGGCGCAGGTGTGCAGTCGGCGCTGGGTCTGGCGGTGGTCGATGAGTCGGTCTTCGCGTTAGCGGAACAGGATCCCGGCTTTGCCAAGCTCTACTTCATGCTCGAAGCCGAACTTTTGGCGCCAAAGTACGAATTGCACGGCTTCAGCATCCCGGAAATAATCTCGACACCCTATCCGGTGGACGATCCGGTCTTGCGCCAGGCGCAGGAGGGCGCGGGCAAGGCGGCGCTGGCGTCGGCGATCCAACAAGCGTCGCCCTTCAGCCTGGAAGTGAACTCTCACGAGCAGGCGATGTCGCGGGCCTACGAGAAACAGGCGAAGTTCTACACCGGCCTGGCAAAGGGGTTGTACGGTTTTGTTCTGCTGATTCCCCTGGCGATGATGGTGTTGAGCGGCATGGCGGTCTGGAAAAGCAGCCGCTTCTGGCCCAGCCTGGGGATCACGTTTGGGGCGCTGATTGCGCTGGCGCTGATGACCGCAGGAGTAATCTGGGTAATCGAGCAGTTCTTCTCGCGTGGGTCTACAGAAATTCTGTGGATTCTGGCCGGCGCCTTAGGGTTGTACGCGCTGATCGGCGTGATCGGCCTTATCGTGATCGCGTTCCAACACAAAGACGGCGTGCTCGGCATGATGTTGGGCCTGCTGCTCGTCTTCATCGTTGTGGTCGTGGCGTTGGTCTTCGTCGTGTCGCATGGCAACGTTGGTCCCGGCGATGGCGTTGTACTCATGGGTGTCCTGGCGTTCGCGCTGTTGCCGCTGGCCTTCTTGCTGCGCAGTGCGGGTTTTGCGTTTGAGAAACGTGCTTTCGCCTGTGTGGCTGCGCTCGGGGTGACGGTACTTCTCTTGGGCAGTGTGATCCCGTTCGCGTTGGTGATGGCGGGGGGCGGCGCGATGGGGGCTGTTGCGTCGCGCGGAATGGCGATGAATGAAGGTCTGGCTATGCCCGAAGCAATGTTTGCGGCACCGGCTCAAGTCTTGGAGACGGTCGTCGTTGAGAAAACGGTAGAAGTGCAAGTGGAAAAGTCGGCGGATGCTGCCGGCGGCGAGGCACAGACAGCCGGCGAACCGCCGCGCCTGCGCCAATACTTCCCCGAAACGATGCTCTGGCTGCCGGGCGAAGTGACCGACACAGATGGCGCGCTGCACCTCGAGTTCCCCGTTGCTGACAGCATCACCACCTGGCGGGTGACCGCGCTGGCCTCCTCGCAGGATGGTCGCCTGGGCAGTGCGACGGGCGGCTTGCGCGTCTTTCAGGACTTCTTCATCGACCTCGACCTCCCCGGCGCGCTCACCGTGGGCGACGAAGTGGCAATCCCCGTCGGCGTTTACAACTACCTGCCGGAAGCGCAATCGGTGCGGCTGGAAGTCGCGCCGGAAACCTGGTTTGAGCTGTTGGATGAATCCAGCAAGACGCTGGAGATTGCAGCCAACGACATCACCGTGGTTTACTTCCGCATCAAGGCACAGAACTTCGGCTCGCAACCGTTCCAGGTGACAGCCTACGGTTCGCGGATGTCCGATGCGATCCGCAAGAACGTGCGCGTCTTCCCCGACGGGAAAGAACTACGCTTCACCGTCTCCGACAGGCTCAGTCCGACCATGCCCGTGCAAGAGACGGTACAGATTCCGGCGGACGCGATCCCCGGCACGCAGAAGCTCAGCGTCAAAATCTACCCCGGCATCGTCAGCCAGGTGGTGGAGGGGCTGGACGCGCTCTTGCGGATGCCCTACGGCTGCTTCGAGCAGACGTCATCCACGACGTACCCGAACATCCTGGTGCTCGATTACCTCAAGACCACCGATCAGGCGTCGCCGGAAGTGCAGATGCAGGCGGAGGAGTACATCAACCTGGGCTACCAGCGTCTCACCACCTTCGAGGTGCCGGGTGAGTCGGGCGGTTTCTCGCTGTTCGGTGAAGCGCCCGCCGATCCGATGCTCACGGCTTACGGTTTGCAGGAGTTCGGCGATATGAGCCGCGTCTACGACATCGACCCTAGGCTGATTGAACGCATTGTTAACTGGCTTTTCACGCGGCAGGAGAACGACGGCTCCTGGCAGGGCGTGGAGGGCTTCCACGAGACGAGCCTGACTTTGATGACGGATAAGACGCAGGTGACGGCCTTCATCGTCTGGGGGCTGGCGGACGCGGGTTACGCGGGCGACAGTCGTACGGCGCGAGGCGCAAGCTTCCTGCGCGAGAGTGCTCCGCAGGTGGAGACGGCCTACGATTTGGGCCTGGTCGCCAATGCGTTGGTTGCTTACGACGTAGCGCTGGAGGGCAAGACCACCGGTGCGACGGACGTGGTGCTGGATCGTCTGGCGGGTCTGGCGAAGCAAGACGGCGAGGCCGTCTACTGGGACGCGGGCCGCGAGACGTACATGGGCGGCTATGGCAACAGCGCGCAGCTCGAGGCGACCGCGCTGGCGGCGCTGGCCTTCATCCGCGCGGGCAAGCACGGCGACACCGCCAATGCCGCGCTCACCTACCTGGTGCGCAACAAGGACAGCTTCGGTACCTGGGAGACCACCTCAGCGACGGTGCTCACGCTCAAGGCGCTCATCGCCAGCGTCAAGTCCGGCGCGGAAGATGCCGATGCGACCGTCACCGTCACGCTCAACGGCGGGCAGACCAAGACGGTGACAGTCAAGCTGGAGAACTTCGACGTGGTGCAGATGCTCGTCTTCGACGATGTCCCGCTGGGCCGCGAGAACAATGTCGAAATCGCTATTAAGGGCAAGGGCAATCTGATGTACCAGGTCGCGGGCAGTTATTATCTGCCGTGGGATAAGCTCTCGCTGTATCCTGAGCTGGTGGGCGAGGGCGGTGACCTGGTGAACATCGGTGTGACCTACGACCGCACTGAACTGGCAGTCAACGACACGGTCGGTGTGGACGTCGTCGTGACGCTCAACGAGGGCGTGGCGGACTCCGCCATCGTCGATCTGGGTCTGCCGCCGGGCTTCACAGTGGAAACGGAAGACCTGGAACGACTGGTGGCACGTTACCGGGATACGCCTGAAGATTATGCCTACGCCAAAATCGAGCGCTACGAACTGACCGGACGGCAGATCATCCTCTACGTGAGCGATCTCACCGCCGGGCAGCCGCTCGAATTCAGCTATCGCCTGCGGGCGCAGTTCCCGCTCAAGGCGCAGACGCCGGCGAGCACCGCCTACGATTATTACAATCCCTTGACGGTTGGCGAGCAGGCGCCGACGATGTTGACGGTAGCGGGAGGAGAATAGACGGCAAACGGGCAGGCCCTCCGCTCCGTCATTGAAGCCTGCCCTGTTGTGCAAACGTTCCACGTCACCTACGACAAGCGCAGCACGTGAAGGCTTTATCCCCGGGAAAATCACATTTCCGTGGTTAAAACTTTGGGGCGAAAAGAGTCAGGGCCCTTGCGAGACTACGGTGTCAGCTCGACTCCAAACACTCCGCCATATCGACCTCAACGGTCGTTGTCGGCGCGATGGCGAAGTTCTCGCCGAGGACTTTCAGTACGCCGGGCGAGACGAACGCGGGCAGCGACGGGCCGAGTTTGATGTTCTTGATCCCCAGAGAGAGCAGCGTGAGCAGGATAACGACGGCCTTCTGCTCGTACCACGAGAGGATGAAGCTCAACGGCAGGTCGTTGACGCCCACACCAAAGGCGTTCGCCGTTGTGTCCAAAACCGACGGTGAGGACGACGTCATCTTTGTCTTCCGGGAAACCGCCGAGCGCCAGCGCGCGCTCGATGACGGGAAGGCTTGCCAGGGATCGTCAGATCCCGGCATAGCGCACCAGAACCGCGGAGCTGGCGCGCCGTCCATGACTAACGGGTGTGGAATTTCCGCCACGACGTAGGAGTCGTTCAGAGCCTGATGATGATGGAGATGCTACGGCGCGTAAACCTCCCAGAGGCCGCTTGGATCGAGTTTATAAATCGTCTGGTTGATATCCTTGACCCAGGTCGTGATACCGGACGTCCCGGCGTCCTGGTAACTCTGTCGCCAGGTATCGAAGCCGGTTTCGGGGGCGGTGGCCCATCCCAGTTGATCGCGCACGGTGGGGTCGGTGCGCCAGATGAGGCCGAAACCACGGATAGGCTGGTGGAGTCCCACCGGCGGTTCGAGGCTGGGATCGCTTTCAGGGTCGCCTTCTTTGAATTTGTCGGTATAGAGCCGGTAGGAATGTCCTACCTCAGCGTTAAAGAAGACGTAGATGGATTGGCTCGGTTCCAGCCACAGCATAAAGCCGTGCTCGAAAGGCTGCTGCGCGGCCCACCCTATTTCCGCGGCGAAGGGGCACCGTTCCCCCATCGTGGCCGCCAGTTCAGGAACCCAGGTATTCGCGCACGGACCGGGCGTGGGCGTGACGCAGGTGGTGCCGCAGCCGCCGAGACATTCAGCGGGGCAGTAGTAAACCTCATGAGGCTGGCATGCGGGTGGTGTGCACATGACGTAGGGAGTCTTCGTCGGTTCGGAGGTGAGCGTCGGCGTGAAGGGAAGCGCGGTGGGGGTGATGCAGGTGGTGCCGCAGCCGCCGAGACATTCACCGGGACAGTAGTAAATCTCATGGGGTTGACACGCGGGTGGGGTGCACATGACGTAGGGAGTGGTGGTCGCTGTAGGAGTGTTGGAGGCGTGGGGCAGATTGCATGCCATGACGGCCAGCAGCATCACGACTACCCTCAAGAATCGCATTTTGCGCATTGTTTGCTCCTTGTGTAAAATAATCAATTCAGTTTGTCTGCATGGTGTGCAAGAGAGTGATCACGTCCGCCAGCGTGCCTTGATACGTGGGTGGCGGATCGATTTCCGCCATTTCCGTCGCCGCGCTGGGCACCAGGAACGTCCGGCAGCCCAGACGCGCCGCCACCATGTCCATTGCCTCGTCGCCGATCATCAGCGCTTCCTCCGGCTTACAGCCGACTTCGGTGATGATTTCTTGATAATAACCCAGGCTGGGTTTGGCGAAGTGTGAATTCTCGTAGGAGGTCACTTTGCGATACGGGAAATCCTCGACGCCGGCCCATGCCAGCCGATGCTGGGTGGCGATGGCCGGGAAATGGGGATTGGTAGCGATCACCACGTCGTAACCCAGGTCGAAGGCCGTCTGCACGGCTAGACGGGCCTCCGGCTTGGACTTCACATACTGGCGCAGCGTTGGGAAGACCCGCGTGTAGAAGTCCATAAAATGCGGTTCTATCTCTTCACGGGAATAGCCGACGAGAGGATAGAAGACTGCGGCGAAGGCATCCGCATTGGTGCGACTGCCGTCGTTAGCGGTGACGGCGTCGGAAGCCTGCATCACACCGGCCGCGAGTTTCTGCGGCGGAATCCACTCGGCCATGTGCGCCGTCAACAGCGCGAAGTAATGCGGAATGAATTCATTTCGCATATCATGTTCCAACAGTGTCCCGTCGAGATCAAAAAGGATCGCTTTGAAAGTCATAGGATACTCCTTTTCTATCGGCAGATGAAAGCGGGCTGAGCCGATAGAACACACCTGATCTGTCATAGACCGGCGTACAATTCGCCGTACTTGTTCCGCAGGTAGGCGATGTACGGCTCGACGCGCAGCGGTCCGCCGGTCACGCGCTCGATCAATTCCGGCGCGGTATACTTGCTGCCGTAGGTGTAGATATTGTCCTTGAGCCAACTGTGCAGTGTGCCGAATTCGCCCTGGGCGATTTGCAGGGGGATTTCGGGGTGCGCCTCCAGCGCGCTGTGATAGAACTGCGCACTGAGGATGTTGCCGAGCGTGTACCCCTGGAATGCTCCGCCGATCACCCCGCCGTACCAGTGCACGTCCTGCAGCACGCCGTCACGGTCATCCGGCGGCGCAATGCCCAGGTCAGCCTTGAAGCGTTCGTGCCATGCCTCCGGCAGGTCCCGCACGGCGAGGTTGCCTTCGAGCAGGGCCAGTTCGAAGTCGAAGCGCAGCATCACGTGCAAATTGTACGTTACCTCGTCGGCGTCGGTGCGGATGAGCGAGGGTTGTACTTTGTTGATCGCCCGGTAGAAAGTGTCCGGCGGCACATCGCCCAACTGCGCCGGGAAGATGGTCTGGAGCTGTGGATAATAGTGCATCCAGAAGCCGCGACTGCGCCCGACGATGTTCTCCCACAGACGTGACTGGCTTTCGTGGATGCCTGAGGACGCGCCGCCGGCGAGCGGCGTGGCTTCATAGGCTGGATTGCATCCCTGTTCGTACATCGCGTGACCGGCCTCATGGAGCGCGCTGAACAATGCGCCGCCCAGGTCATCTTCCTGGTAACGCACGGTAATGCGCACATCGTCGATGGAGAAGCCGGTGGTGAAGGGGTGGGGGCTGATATCGCAACGTCCACGTTCAAAGTCGAAACCGAAAGCACGGATGATCTGGTCGAAGAAAGCTGCCTGCTGCGCCTGCGGGAATGTCCGGTGCAGACAGGAATCATCCGCCGGCGGCTGCGCCATGATGGCGTGGATGAGGGGAACCAGGTGCTCGCGCAGTTCGGCAAAGACGGCGCGCACTGTCGAAACCTTCATCCCATAGTCCGCAAAGTCGATCAGCGGGTCGGCGATATGCTCGTAGCCTGGGAAGTAGTCGGCTAACTGGCGGCTGAGGTCCAGCGTCTTCTCCAGGTAAGGTCGCACCGCAGCAAAGTTGTTCTCCGGTCGTGCTTTGACCCAGACGCTGTAAGATTCCGCCGTGTGGCTGAAAAACTGGCCCATAAACGCAGCCGGAACCTTGGTCAGGCGTTCGTACTGGCGACGGGCCACGCGGATGAAGCTAGCGTCATCGTCGTCATAAGGCAGGCTTTCCTCCAGGGGACGCAAATCATCCAGCAGTTGGCCGATGGCGGGAGCGGTGAGTTTCTCGTGCGCCAGCCACCCCAGGAGCGCTGATTGTCGTGCACGGGCCGCTGCGCCGCCGGGGGGCATATAAGTGTTCTGATCCCAGTTCAGCACCTCCGCCGCTGCGCTTAAGTCGTGCGCTTCCTGTAAACGCGCTTTGAGTTCTTCAAGTTTAGGGTCCATACCATGCTCCTCTCTTAAAAATAAACCGCTAATCTCGCTAATCTACGCGAATCTTTCTGGAAAAATTAGCGCGGATTCGCGTGATTCGCGGTTAGAATTTTCATTCAACCGCAAAATTCTGCGATCTCTGCGCACTCTGCGGTAAACTCTCTTGTGGTCAACGGCTACCGCCGGTGGCCTATGACGGCGATCTCGCCGGACTTCAACGTGATATGCTCGACACAGACCTCGTTCGGCCACGCACCGGGCAGTTGATCATCGATCCAGCGCTGCACCAGTCGGCGCAGCCCGAGGGACCATCTGTTAAGGCTGACCTTCTCGACGGTCACGATCACCCGGCATTCTGAAGCCGTGAGGTTCACCGTGCCCTCAAGTTGGATAGGGTCCTTGAGGTTGCCCGGCAGGTCTAAATTGACTTTCTCCAGCACGGCGGGATCCACTTCGGCAGAGACGGATGCCTTGCCGGGGGTGAAGGTAAAGGTTAAATTCTGTACGCCCTCGACGTTCTCATCAAGAGCTTCTTGCGCGATGGCGGTGAGCGCTGTATCGGTGGCGATGAGGTGCACCCGTTCGTCCACCGCCAGGTCTTGCAGTGCAAAAATGTCATCCCGGGTTTCAATCTGATATTCTGGCAGGTCTGGTTCTTCTGGCATTTCTACAATCTCCGCAGGTTCTTTTTCAACGACGCCCAGCCATTTCAGGATCGGTCCAATGATTGGCCATTCAGGCAGGGGCGGCAAAGCCGTTGTGTCGGGCGCAGCATATACTGGCAGTGCCGCGCTTAACAACAGCATGCTCATAATCAACAGCCCAATGATTTTCCACTGTCTCATTTTTTCTCCTTCTAGCCAACGAATCCCTAGAGTATTTTATTTTTCCTCGTCGATGCCCCACCAGTACATATCCGCCAGTTTGCGGTGCTCCTGGTACAGACGGACATAGCTCTCGTGGCGGTGTGCATCCACTGCGCCGATTTCAACGGCGTGCAGCACGGCGCAGCCCGGCTCGATGGTGTGGGTGCAATCCGAAAAGGCGCAGTGCGGCACGTAGGGCGCAATGTCGGGGAAGTAGGCGTCGATTTCCTCCGGGTCCAGATCGAAGAGCGCCAGGGCGCGGAGTCCGGGTGTGTCCGCGACCCATCCGCCGACTGCCAGCGGCACCATCTCGGCGACGGTGGTCGTGTGGCGACCTTTGCCGGTGATGTCGTTCACGGCCATCACGCGCTTGCCAAGCCCCGGCTCTAAGGCGTTGAGCAGACTGGTCTTGCCGACGCCGGACGGTCCGATGAGCGCCGATGTTTTAGCTTTGAGATATGTTCGCAGCATATCGATGCCCTCTCCGGTCACCGCGCTAGTGTAAACCACGTTGTAACCGATGCGTTCGTAAATCCCAAAAAGAGCGTTAGCTTTCTCCAGGCCGACCAAATCCGTTTTGTTGGCGCAGATCAGCGCGGGAATGTCCTGCCGCTCGGCCCCCACGAGCAGTCGATCCAACATCTTAAGGTGGGGATCAGGACTGGCGCAGGCGATGACGAAAACGACTTGATCCGGGTTGGCGATGATGACCTGCTCCTTTTCGCGGAGGTAGCCCTGCCGATCCCAGCGGCGTGTCCCCCGTCCGGAGGACAGGGGTTTGAGACGCGCCAGCGCGCGCGTCCGCTCGTGAACCGCCTCGATGGTGACACTGCCGTCATCGAGCGTTTGCCACGTGACCCGGTCACCCACCGCCACAATGCTGCTTTCGCTGTGCTCCTTTTTCAGCCGTCCGCGTAGTCGTGCGACGACCCTATCGCCAGTTTCGGTCAGCAGGGTATAGAACCCGCTTTGTGCTTTGATGACCAGCCCTTCTTGGATATACCCTCCTCCTCTGAAAATAGCCCCAGAGCACCCCGAGTTCACAGAGAAAAACTCAAATTCTTTGTGTCCTGCGTGCTCTTCGTGGTGAAAAGTTTTCATTCCACCGCTGGTGAATGCCAGTTAATGTGGCATTCCCCTAAAAACAGTGTGTGTAGAGTGAACGTCTCATCAAGCCCATCCCCCCCCATTTCCCTGCCCTCTTCTTTCCCGCTGGCGGGGCGAGGAGAGGGTGGTGGAATGAGAGGGCCATTGCCTATGGCCGAAGTTTCAATCCATGGTGCACCATCCCCAAAGCGCCGTTTGCCACCTGGCAAGGGTGGCTGAATAGTTACAGCTATTGTACTATACAGTGCCGCTGGTGCAACCTTCGCAAAGAGGTATACTGTTTGAACGTTTGAATCTTGAAGCACTGTAACGTTTGGACAGCGGGCCATCATGAACCAAGAAGCGATCACCATTCCTGCAACCTGGCGTGCGCTGGATGTCGTCGCCTGGCGCGGCCCGATATTGATTTTCGGGGCCAGCGATAGCGGCAAGAGCACCCTGGCGCGTTACCTCTACGCGCGTCTGGCGACGCAGTATGATCGCGTGGGCTTTCTCGACGCCGATATCGGGCAGAATAGCTTTGGCCTGCCGGCAACATTGACCCTGGGCATGAGCCGTCGGCAAGGTGATCAGGGTTTTCCGCCTGTCGGACTGCGGCGGATCAGTTTTATCGGCAGCAACACGCCTGGCGGCTCTATGCTCGCCCTGGTGACAGGGCTTGAGCGCATGCGGCGTTTTGCGCGCCAGGTGAAAATAGACGCGCTGGTCATCGACACGTCCGGCCTGGTCGATCCCTTGCACGGCGGGCCCGACCTCAAGTGGGCGAAAGTGGAACTTTTCCGTCCGTGTACCGTGGTCACTCTGGCACGTGCGCTGGAACTCGAACCGTTGTTATCACCGTTGCGCCATCTGCCGGGCGTGAATCTGGTGGAATTGCCGGTGAGCGATGCCGTGCGCCCGCGCACGACAGAAGCGCGCCGGGCGTATCGCGCGGCGTGTTATCAGGCCTGTTTTGCGTCGGCACGGCGCGTTCCCGTGATTTACCGGCAACTTGCCGTCTTTCCGGATCGGGATTTTGTACCGGGGCGGTTGGCCGCTTTGGAAGGAGCAGATGGCTTCGCGCTGGCCCTGGCGCTCGTTGAAAGCGCGAACGATAACGCCGTCTGGTTGCGTACCCCGTGGTCCGGACAGGGGCGCATCGCGGCGTTGCGACTGGGGAATCTGCGTCTTGATATGGAGACATTCCAGGATGCGTGCCTTTGAGCGTTTTGTAACCTCGTAAGAATGATTAGGATGAAAGTTGTGAAGGGGTTGTGGATATTGCTGCTGGTCGTTGCCCTGGTGGGTTGCCGGGCCGGAGCGTTGCCGGGGACCCCCACGGGAAATTCCCCCGTTGTAACGCCGGCCAGCATTTCACCTGTGCAGACGCCCTTTGCCGCCTCGCCTGTGGCGACTCCATCTGCCGTTTCCTCGCCTCCGCCTTTAACGTCGACGATCACGTCAGTTGTGGGCGCAGGCAACACGGTCTATCTGCCGTTGGTCGCAGTGCCGGTGGCAACACCGACGCCGCTGCCTACACCCATCCCGCCTGCGACTCCCACCGCATTGCCGCCGCCGGTTCCCAAGCCGTCTTTTGGCGTGCAGGTCGATCCTAACACCAACGATTTGTCCCGTGTGTTTCGCTGGGTGCAAGGGATGGGCTTCGGTTGGATCAAAGTGCAGGTGGAATGGATGGTCATTGAGGAACAGCCGGGCAGCTATCGCTGGGTGGAACTGGACCGGCTGGTGCAGTTGAGCAACGATTTCGGGTTCAAGCTGTTGTTGAGTGTGGTGGATGCGCCCGGTTGGTTGAGAGCGGAGGTAGGCTACAACGGTCCGCCACACGATCCGGCGGAGTTCGGGCGTTTTATGGGCGTGTTGGCGTCTCACTACGCCGGCAAAGTCACCGCCTACGAGTTGTGGAACGAGCCAAATTTGCAGCGCGAGTGGTACGGCGAAACGCTCGATCCGGCGGCGTTTGTCGCGTTGACGGCGGCGGGTAGCCAGGCCGTGCGGCAGGCGGATCCCCAGGCGCTGATCCTCAGCGCTGGCTTGGGTGTCACGGGCATCGACGACGGTGTGAGTGCCATCGACGACCGCCGTTTCTTGCGTGAGTCGCTCCAGGCGGGGCTGGCGCAGTGGGTGGATGGGATCGGCGTTCATCCCTATGGTTATGCTAATCCGCCGTGGGAGCGCGCGGCGGACGCGACGCATACACGCTCGGCCTGGAACAACCATCCGAGTTTCTTCTTCCTGGACACGTTGGAAGATTACCACGCTATTCTGGTCGCAGCGGGTGTGGATGCGCAGCTCTGGCCGACGGAATTCGGTTGGCCGTCCATCGATGGTATCCGCGCCGCCGACTTAGCCGCCGATCATCCTTATCCCTATGCGATGTGGCTGACCGAACAAGAGCAAGCTGACTATCTAACCACAGCAGCGCGCTTGATGATCGAGCGTCCGTGGGTAGGGCCGTTTTTCGTCTGGAACTTGAACATGAGTGTCACGTGGGGGCCAGATCGTCCGGAATCACTGTTCAGCCTGATACGACCGGATACGGCTTTTCGCCCAGCCTACATCGCACTGCGGGTTTTTCAGCCGTGATGAAGACCGGCGCGGGTCACGTCCGCGCTGGTCATGCTTGATGAGGGGGGACGCCACCTGAGGGACCCCCGGTGATGATGCCGCTGAATGTGCGGGCTAACGGTAAACATAAGCCGCGTCGGGCTTGAAGCGATGTTAGTAGAATGTAATTGCGCTGGGGCGCGGAATGTGCTATCCTGGTTCCCAAGTAGGACGGGAACGCTCCGGGGGCACGGAGCGTGAGGGCCAGCCGTCGCCGCCCATGGGATACCTGTGGTAAGCCCGTGATGTTTTGTGGCTGCCCGTCGGATACTACTTTGGGACGGTGTACGCACCGAGCCCGCATCAGTTGGTGAACCTCTGCGCCTCTAATCCGCGCCCCAGCGCTCGCCCGCTCTATGGCGAAACTCTACT
>Ga0208196_1000032_pt1 | contig 193771 bp, 160 predicted proteins | sample AD_JPNNA7_MetaG_FD_184443 | JGI IMG/M metagenome (GOLD analysis project Ga0208196, IMG submission 184443) | Active sludge microbial communities of municipal wastewater-treating anaerobic digesters from Japan - AD_JPNNA7_MetaG (SPAdes) (version 2) | ecosystem: Engineered > Bioreactor >...
GCTTTGAAAAGACATCGAAAAATAGAAGGGAACAAATAAGATATTGTTACGGCAAAACGCCTATGGCAACATTCGAAGACTCATTACATTTGGCGAAAGAAAAAATGCTGGACAATACCTTACAGCCAACTATCGAACAGAATACTATTGTTTGTCAGATGAAGCAGCGGCGATTACAGATGACTCCGGTAGTAATTTCCGGGCGGTTTTTTGCATCCAGTCGGCATCGCCGAAGGGGCGGCCGGCGAAGCGGTCACCTGCGGCTCCGGCGGGCGTTGGCAACGGGGCGACGTCCGGATATCTTCAATACCGACCAAGGCAGCCAGTTTACCCCGGAGGCGTTCACGGGGTTGCTGACACAATACGGCGTCGCCATCAGCATGGACGGTGTCGGGCGTGCGTTTGAGAACATTATGGTTGAGCGTCTGTGGCGGACAGTCAAGGTTGAAGATGTATATATCCGGGACTCCAAGAACCCTGCCGAGGCACGGTTCGGGCTGCGGCGGCACTTTGAGCATTACAACCGACGCCGGCGACATCGGTCGCTGGGCCGGAAAACACCGGCGGCGGTCTATGGTCTTGCAAGAGGAAATGATATTGATAGAATGAAGACAGATGGCGGGCGGTCCGCCGTCGCGACGGCTCTTGGCTCGGTCGCCCTCCGGGTTCCCTCTCCAAGAGCCGGTTAACCGTTAACCCGTGCGAAACAGTTCCACCTTAATTCAAGGGTGATTCTGTCCAGCGCATGGGGACAACCTTAAACGTTGGGGCCCAATATGTATCTTTTGAGGTATAAAAGAGAACAAGCCACAAGAGAGTTTATGTATTATACAATGTCGGCTGATTACTTTCAGTCAGCACTATCTCTTAAAGCAACCTCAACTACTGCTCAACCCAAACTGAATAAAGATGATGTCAAACTAATGGCTCTGCCTTTGCCTTCTATCAATGAACAAGAACTAATTGTTCACTTCCTTGATAATCAATCGAGTGAAATAGATGGTGCGATTTATAAAGCCGAAAAGCAAATTGAACTTTTACAGGAATACCGAACAGCCCTGATATCGGAAGCGGTAACGGGTAAAATCGATGTGAGGGAAGCAGTCTGAAAATAATTATTATTTGAATGTGGCGATGGTATGCTAAAAAAAATGAACATAATGAGACTTTATGAGATCCATATAGAATATAAAGCGTAATGAAGGTGTATATACTATGGTTGAAATTATACAGTCAATCGATGCTCTTATTGAAAAATCAAAGATAATTCAATCAAAGCGCAGGCAAGCGAAGGTGAAATTGTATTGCGAAGGATTAAAAGCAAAATTGGAGCAGGTCTCTTTTGCCTTATCTTCTGTAGATGGTTTTTCTCAACGTTCAGATGAAACAGTATCGACTACTGAAAAAAATGCTCCTTCAATTGCGATACAGGTTGCATTTTATTGTGATGCTTTTTGGACATTCTTGTATTCGAGCCTTGATGTATTATCTCAAATAGTTAATCAGACAATGGCTCTTGGTTTAAAAGAAAAAGATGTGAGTTTTAATCAAATCAAAAATAAGTTAGGCGGTAATGCTTATCTAAATACCGAAATATACAAAAAAATTACTAAATGTTACAAGTCAAGAGCTTTTAAGAACCTTGAAAATTACAGGAATTGTTCAATTCACAGAAGACAAATATATATCGAGGAAGTATGCGAAACCAAGAATATTAGGCGAACGGCAGGGTATAATTCAACTGCAACCACTAACAATGCTACAATTGTTGTGACGAGAACGTTGTGCGATAACCCTCTAACACAGAAACCTCAAATTAAGCAAAAAAGAATAATTCCAGCATATATGGCAGAAACTCAAACCAATATTATTAAATCAATTAAAGAGATTGTTAAAGCAATCGAATTTAAGCAATAGGAGTCTTGATAATGGCAAAAAAAACAATTACACCCAAAAATCCTACTAATGAAAACACAAAGATGGCGACAATGAAAGACACCGAAAAGAATCCTGTTCAGGGGGATGCTCTCAATAAGGTTTTCCAGTTTTTAGCAAAAAATAATGAAGTAATGGCAGGAGACTATTGCAATGTAGCAATGATTCATCACTCAGAACGTGAATTTGTTTTGGACTTCATATTTGCTATGGCAAATCAGCATTTTTTGGTTTCAAGGGTAATTACCAATCCTCAACATGTGAAGAATTTTTGTGAGGTTCTTGGGGACAACATAAAACAGTATGAAAAAAAGTTTGGTGAAATCAAAATCTGATTATGATGAGCGTGTCCCCAAAAACTGGACAGGTGTTTAAGGTGGAATTGTTTTCGGGTATACTGGAGCGAAAAGCCCCGGTAGTGTCAAGAATCTTTCGCACATTTTCTGAGAGTTCTTTTTCTGGTCATGGTTCTTGCCTTACCTGCCACCGCCGGGGGCGGCGGCGGTACTTTGAGCATTACAACCGACGCCGGCGACATCGGTCGCTGGGCCGGAAAACACCGGCGGCGGTCTATGGTCTTGCAAGAGGAAATGATTTTGATAGGATGAAGACAGATGACGGGCGGTCCGCCGTCGCGACGGCTCTTGGCTCGGTCGCCCTCCGGGCTCCCTCTCCAAGAGCCGGTTAACCGTTAACCCGTGCGAAACAGTTCCACCTTAATTCAAGGGTGATTCTGTCCAGCGCATGGGGACAACCTAATATCGCTGATATTGCTTCACATTTACTGGATTTTATGAAATATAAACGATAACAATGGGAATCGAGCAGACATTTTCTGTTTGAGTTTTTGCGTACTATAAATTTATGGATATAATGATTGAAGAAGTAGAACTCGACCATTCCCCGATACCTTCTGGGTGTCGTCGTCGCCTTGATGAAGTTACCATAAGAAGAGATGGTCAAGTTTGGAGAATTTACAAAAACGATTCCGATCCTTTTCCTTCAAATCCTCATGCACATAATATTGAATCTGGTCTAAAATTAGACCTTAGTAATGGCAGATTATACTATAGAAATACTGATACTGGAAAATCCATTAGTAAAAGAGACCTTCTTGCTATACGTGCTCAAATGAAAAACATTGCCCCTCCCCCATTGGTGATTTGATAAGGTATAAAACTGTATAACTAAGACCCTCTAACAAAACCTCAATTTTTGATAGTGGAATAGCCGATGAGACCAGGAGTTGAAAATCCAGGTGAAGTTATTTGTCATGAAGAACAACGTCATGGCTAAACCACTCTGATAACGTACACTATCTTTCGCACATTATTATTGGGTCCAAAAGAAAAGCCCTCGTTCTGGTCGATGGAAGAGTGAAAACGAACCAAACCATTGGAACAGAGAAAGGGCCTATTATGAGCAGCAAAGAAGCATCGGTTGAAGCGGGAAAAAACCTGAATGGCGTGATCAAAATTGACGCAGCCCAGATTCATTCGCATCTGGACTCGATGGTTCGCAGCACAGTCGAGGAGACGCTCGACTAACTGCTGGATGCGGAGGTCGGACACTGCGAGCGGAGCAAGCAGCGTGTCAACAGCCGGGCCGGTCATACATGCGAAGTTTTCACACGAAGGGACCGTTAAAACAAATCTCAAGTACAAGACGGGAATAGTCTTGTATGTTTGCCTTGCCTCTTTAATTTTTGCTTTATTCTTCAAACCTCTCTTGACAAAAACCTTCACCTGTGAGATAATAAGGATACTAAAGATGCTCCTTCTGCCGCCTGCGGTTAGCCCTGCCAGGCCTCCCCGGCCTGGTCCTCCTTCTCCGCAGGCGGTTTTTTTATCCCCTTTTCCCGTCCGAAATCCTTTCCAAAAATGCAATTTTTCTGTACAATCCCCCACATTATGGCCCATTACTGTCTGATTGCCTGTAAAGCATTAAAACCTGAAATTGAGTTTCTCCTTGCTGAGCATCCGCCCAAACACATGGTGGAACCCCAGTGGATGCAGCAGGGGCTCCACAACACCCCCGCAAAACTCCGAAGCCAACTTCAGGACAAACTCGATACACTTTGTTCCTATGACGCTGTCCTCCTTGCCTACGGCTTATGCGGCGGCGGCCTTGCCGAACTGCGATGCCCTCTTCCGCTGGTCATTCCGCGGGCCCACGACTGCATCAGTCTGCTTTTCGGCTCCCGCCGCGCCCACGAACAATTTGTCAACGCCTATCCCGGAACTTACTTTTACAGCGTCGGCTGGGTCCAGGAAGCCAACATGCCCTGCCGGGAATACGACCAGCGGCTGGCCGACGAATACATCTCCAAATATGGGCCGGACAATGCCGATTATCTTCTCGACATCGAGAACGGCTGGCGAAAAAAATACAAACAGGCCGTCTTTATCGACTGGAACCTTCCCGACAGCAGCCGCGGCCGACAATTCACCAGGGAAGCCGCGGCCTACCTCGGCTGGGATTTTGCCGAAGTCAAAGGCAGCCCTGCGTGGCTTTTGCGACTCCTTCAAGGCGATTGGCGCCCCGATGAATTTCTTGTCCTGAAACCGAACCAGCCGCTGCCCGATGATTTCACCGGCTCCTGTATGATGGACTTTCAGCCATGACTATTCAATACTTCCTTGTCTGCTATCTTCCAGCCGCCCTTTTTGCACTCATAGCCGCCTCCATCTTCATTCTGGAGGGCTTCCTGCTGGTCTGCAAAATCCGCCGGCACCGCCCCCCCAAACTCTTTACTCCCAAACGCATCGCTGTTCTTCATCTTCTTGCGGTTGTCGAACTTGCCTGCCTTGTCTGGGGATACTTCTTTGAACCTTACCGGCTTCAAATCAGCCGCATCACGATTCCAACCCCCAAACTGACGGCCGTCTCCTTCCGAATCGTTCAGATTTCGGACCTCCACTGCGACAAAAAAGCCCGGCTGGAACCCCGCCTGCCGGAGGAAATCAACCGTCTCCAGCCCGACCTTATCGTGTTTACCGGTGATGCCCTCAACCATCCTTCCGCCCTGCCCCGCCTCCAGCAAACCCTGCGGGCGATGCAGGCAGCCCTCGGCAAATTCGCCGTCCGCGGCAATGTGGACAACCGGCTCGCCAAAGACCTCCCTCTTTTTGAAAATACCGGCTTTGTCGAACTGTCTTTGGACAGCGCTGTCATCGAAAAAAACGGCGAATCCATCGGTTTATGCGGGATTGATGACGCCTATGGGCCCCGCAGCCGGCAGGCACTTCAATCCCTCCAGCCCGACCGTTTCAATATCCTGCTCTTTCACAAAACCGACCTGGCGGATTATCTCCAGTCAATCCCTGTCGATTTATACCTTTGCGGCCATACGCACGGCGGCCAGATTGCCCTGCCCTTTTATGGAGCATTGATTACCCAGTCGCGCCATCTGAAAAAATATGAAGCCGGCCTCTATCGCAAAGACCATTTCCTTATTTATGTCAATCGAGGCATCGGCATGACCGGCGGCTGGGCGCCGCGGGTCCGCTTTTTAGCCCCGCCGGAAATCGCCGTCTTTGACATTGTCCCGCAAACTCCGGAATCGCCTGATAACACCGAAAAATCTCCACTAACACAAACCCCGGGAGTCCGCAATTGAATTGGCTTGAATGCATCCTCATCAGCGGAATCGGCATCGGCCTTGCGATGGATGCTTTTGCCGTCTCCATCGTCAGCGGCTCCGTCTTCAAACACCTTCCTATCAGCCGGGGCATCCGAATGGCACTCTTCTTCGGCCTATTTCAGGCCATCATGCCCCTGTTCGGCTCCTGGGCAGGCAAAGGTCTCGAGCCAATCATCAAGCCCTTCGACCATTGGCTGGCCTTCGGGCTGCTGCTGCTTATCGGCGGCAAAATGGCCTTAGCGTCTTTCAAAATAAAAAATGTCGAGGACAAACCCGCCGACCCCTCCAATTTGCTCACCCTCCTTGCCTTAAGCATCGCCACCAGCATCGATGCCTTGGCTGTCGGCCTCACCTTATACCTGCTTACCCCCCACCTTTTTATCGCTGTATTTATGATCGGTACGATTACCTTTCTAATCTCGCTTGCCGGCTGGGAAATCGGCAGCCGAATCGGCCGATTCTTCGAAAGCGGGCTGGAGCTGGCCGGCGGTCTCATCCTTATCGGCATTGGTTTGAAAATCCTGCTCCAGCATCTTCTTGCCGGTTAGCGGCCGCACCCGATTTTTCGCTGTTCTCCCTCCGCCGCCGCCTTTATAATCAGCCCATAGTCCCATGGAAAGAAAAACCTATCGCATTCTGGATGCCAACTTTAACCGGGCCAGAGAAGCCCTCCGCACGATGGAGGAGTTCTGCCGGTTTGTACTCGATGATGCCGACCTTTCCGCCCGGGCCAAACAAATCCGCCATCATCTCTGCGACCAAATAAAAAATCTGGATGCAGAACTCCTTCTTGCCGCACGCGATTCAGAATCCGATGTAGGCCGAACCCTTGTTATCCCGCAGCCGCAGCAGCGGCAAACCCTTACCGACTGCTTTCTGGCCGCCGCCAAACGGGCCTCCGAAGCACTCCGCGTCCTGGCGGAAGTCAGCCGACTGGTCTGCCCCGCCATCGCCGGGCCCCTCGAACAGGAAAGATTCGAGATATACACCCTCGAAAAAGAAGTGTTCTGCCGACTGCCTGCCGTCCGCTTCCGCCAGGTGCAACTCTATGTTCTGATCCCTGCGGGCGAGAATATTCCCGACAGCCGGACATTGGAATTAGCCAAACTCTGCCTGGAAGGCGGCGCCGATGCCCTCCAACTTCGCGCAAAAGAGATTTCTGACATCCGTTTTTTCCGGCTGGCCGAACAGTTTGCCGCCCTCTGCAAAACATACAACCGGCTGAGCATCATCAATGACCGTGCCGACATTGCGGCCGCCGCCGGAGCCGACGGAGTTCACCTCGGGCAAGAAGACCTTCCCATCGAAAAGGCCCGAATTCTTTTCTCCAAACCGCCTTTGCTGGGCTTGACAGCCCACAGCGAATCTGAACTCCGCCGGGCCGCCGCTGCCGGAGCCGACTACGTGAGCATCGGCCCCTGTTTCCCAAGTCCTACCAAACCCAATCTGCCTGCCGCAGGGCTTGATTATGTCCGAAAAGCACTGGATATTCTCCAGAACACCCAAACCGCCCATGCTGCCATCGGCGGCATCACCTTAGAAAACGCCCCCCTTCTCCTGAACGCCGGCATACGCACCCTTGCCCTGTCCTCGGCTGTCTGCAGCAGTCCAGACCCCCTCCAGACCTGCCGCAAATTCAAAGAAATCTTCCCTCCAAAACCCGCTGAAACCTGCTATCTCGACAAAACCGATACATAAATACTTCTAAAGATTTCCTCCTTTTGAACCGAAACCCTCTCCAACGGGCCCTGCGTCTTTTTGCTTGACATCCTTTGTTTGCGCCGGTTATCTATCGGCCATATCCTGATGAGCAGCCAAGTAACAGCTGACAGCCAAAAGAGATAAGAAAAAACAATTTTCAGAATGAAACGCGAAGAATGACCAAAACAGCCAAAACAAAAGCACTGGTTATCGTAGAATCGCCTGCCAAGGCCAAAACCATCAATAAATACCTCGGCCCCGATTTTGACGTCGAAGCATCGATGGGACACGTGCGAGACCTGCCCTCGAAGGGTCTGAATATCGACATTAAAAACAATTTCGAACCGACGTATGAAATCACCCCCGGCAAGAGAAAAGTCGTCAGTGCCCTCCGCGCCAAGGCCAAAAAGTGTCAAAAGTTCTATCTGGCTACGGATATGGATCGCGAAGGCGAAGCCATCGCCTGGCATCTCAAAGAAGTGCTCAACCTCAACGACGAAAACACCTACCGCGTCGTTTTCAACGCTATCACCAAAAAAGACATCGAGCGGGCCTTTGCCAACCCGGGCAAGATTGACATGGACCGGGTCATGGCCCAGCAGGCCCGGCGGGTGCTCGACCGCATTGTCGGCTATCAAATCAGCCCGCTGCTTTGGAAAAAAGTCGCCCGCGGCCTCAGTGCCGGACGCGTCCAGTCGGTAGCCGTACGGCTTGTCGTCGAACGCGAACGGCAGATTCGCGCCTTCGTGCCGCAGGAATACTGGCTTATCCCGGCCGTCTTCGCCCCGGATTCTGCATCGGTCAGCCCCGAAAGCTGGAAGGCATTTCTGGACTCGGCCAAAGACCCCGAAAAAGGCCGCACCCTGGCCGAACAGGACCAGTGGCTTGCCAAACACAGCGCCTTTCGGGCGGAGTTAACCACTGTCAACGGCCAAAAATTCGAGGCCGCCAATCAGGAGCAGGCCCAGGCCGTTTATAACGCACTCAAAAACGCCCGCTTCGTCGTCCGAAGCATCCAGACCAAACGCATCCAGTCCCGCCCCGGCGCCCCTTTCATTACCTCCACCCTTCAGCAGGCCGCCGCCAATCGCCTTGGTTTTCCCGCCCAGCGGACCATGGCCATCGCCCAGCAGCTGTATGAAGGCATCGACCTGGGCTCGATGGGGGCCCTCGGCCTGATTACCTACATGCGAACCGACAGTACGCACCTGTCCCAAGAGGCCGTCGAGGAAGTCCGACACTATATTCGTTCCCAACTCGGCCCTGAGTATCTGCCTGAATCGCCGAATATCTTTGCCGCCCGCAAAGAAGCCCAGCAGGCACACGAGGCCATCCGCCCCACCGACCCTGACCTGACCCCGGATGAACTGGCCCCCTTCCTGACGGATGAACAGTACAAACTTTACGATTTGATTTGGAGACGATTTGTGGCCTGCCAGATGAGCCAGGCCCAGTGGGATACCACCCGAATTGAAATCGAAGCCCAGACGCCGGCAGGTCCCTGTATTTACACCGCCTCCGGGCGAGTCCTCGTCTTTGACGGCTTCACACGCATCTGGTCCACCGGTGTGGAAGAGCCGGCCCTGCCGGCCCTCCAGGAAGGCCAGAGTCTTCAGGTAGTGGACCTAAAACCCGTCCAGCATTTCACCAAGCCCCCGGCCCGATATACCGAGGCGTCTCTCATCAAAACCCTCGAAAAAGAGGGCATTGGGCGGCCGAGCACCTATGCGGCTATTATCTCCACCATTCAGGAGCGCAAATACGTCGAGAAAATCAACAAGGCCTTTTACGCCACCCACGTCGGCGAAATCGTCACCGATAAACTCCTTGAGTATTTCCCCCAGATTATGGACATTGCCTTCACCCGCCACATGGAAGAGCAGCTTGACAAAATCGAAGAGCAGCATCTCGATTGGATTCAGGTTCTGCAGGAGTTTTATGAGCCCTTCAAAAAATCGCTCGAAGAAGCGGTGCAAAAAATGAAACATGCCAAGGCCGAAACCCAGCCCAGCGAATATACCTGCCCCGAATGCAAAGCCCCGCTTGAATACCGCTTCGGCAAAAACGGACGCTTCCTCAGTTGTTCCCGCTACCCCGACTGCAAATTCGGCTGTCCCTGCGACAAAGACGGACAGATGATTCAGGACGAGCCCACCGACTACAAATGTCCCGTCTGCGGCAAGCCGCTGGTCAAAAAAAACGGCCGCTACGGCGCCTTTTTCGGGTGCAGCGGCTATCCCGACTGCAAAACCATCCTCAAGGCCGACAAGCAAGGCAATCCGCTGCCGCCGGCACCCCCGCCGACCCCCACAGGAATCCATTGCCACAAGTGCAAAGAAGGGCTGCTCGTCGTTCGGCAAAGCAAACGCGGCCCATTTCTGGGCTGCAGCCGGTTCCCGCGATGCCGCACCATCGTCAGCATCAAACTCCTCGACAAACTCAAAGACCTCCAGGAAAAGGGACAGTGGCCCCCCGCCACTCAGGCCCAGGCCGATGAAATCCTCGGGCGGAAAACCGCTTCGGCCGCCTCGAAAAAAAAGAAGTCCGCCGGCTGAGAGTTTTCGGGTATAATAAGACCGTACAGAAGCATCAAACAGGACAAAAACCATGAACGGAAAAGATCTCCCTCGGAATGAGTCTTTCGAAACCATCGAGCCCATCGGCAAACGGGTGCTCATTCGAAAAGATGAGGATAAAAAACAAACCAAAGGCGGCATCCAGCTGCCCGACAACATCGAAATCCCGACCATTACAGGCCGGATCGTATCTGTCTCCGCAGAAGTGGAAATGTCCCCCGATATTCCCCTTCAGCAGTATGACAAAGTCCTTTTCAATCCCAAAGGAGCCATTCCGGTGGATTTTGAAGGCGACAATCGCCTTTTTGTCGTCGATGTCGAAAACATCGTAGCCGTCTTCCGCAAATAAAAAAGGCGGATGTCAAACACCCGCCTTCTCACCTGTATCCGTTTTAATTTCGATCAATAAAGGGACACATCGTCCACAAACAGCGTATTGAGTGCTGCCAATGCTCCGCCTTCCAGTCGGATAGAAATCTGGGCGCTGGCCGTTCCGGCCGGAGTCGTGTAGGTTCCTCCCTTCTGCTGATAGGTCGTATTGGACAGACCCGCCCACAGGTTGATCAGTCCGGTCCCGCCGACCTGAGTGCCGCCGGCGTTAAGCCACTTGATTTCCGCCCAGGCCACCCCGCCGGTCCCCAAAAGGCCTTTGACCCAGAGTCCAAAGGTATAGGGGGTGCTTCCGGCAAGGCCGTTCACCGTTTGCAGAATTTCGGCCTTGACTCCGCTCCCGCCCTGCCAGTTGGTAACAAACTTGGCCGAATAGCCGCCGCTCAGGGGCGATTCGGCAGAACTGACCACCGCAGAGCCGGCGCCGAGCAGATTCAGCGTCCAGCCCGTCGTGCCGTCCTCAAAGCCGCCGTTGGCAACTAACACACCCGGTATTACTGCAGGGTCAATATGAACTGTAACAGGCAAAGAGAACGCCGACAGACCATCATTATCTGTCGCTTTGGCCCTGAAAACATAGGTACCTTCGGGAATACGGCTGTAGGTATAGGTATAGGGAGCCGTCGAGTCTTCTCCTAACCACGTGTCCCCTTCATAAAACTCGACTTTGACAACGGCTCCATCGGCATCGCCGGCCTCTGCGGCAATCGTCAGATTTTCATCCGGGGCAAAAACAGCACCATCAGTCGGGCTGGTGATGCTGACCATTGGCCCAATGAGAGTCCCGCTGCCGGAAGTGCCTTCCTTCAGCCAACTGTAAGCCAGGATATGCAGGTCGTAGCTATCTACATCCCCATCGCCGGCTTGGTCAGCGCCCTGGCAGTAATTATTGGATAAATCACAATCCGTCTGCAGCCAGAACATAGCCAGATGGGCCAGGTCCTCAATATCCACCCGGCCGCTTCGATCGAAATCGCTGGCGACGATCGGAGGACAGTTGCCCACCTGGAAAATCTGTTTATCATCGACAGTGCTTCGCTGACCGCCTGGCACATTGTAGGTATGATAGAAATAGATAACCTCGCCCGGAGCGGCGCCGGTAATGGGGAACGGCACGTTGGGCTGTGCCGCATAACCCGGAAACACGCCGGTCGGACTCTTCGAGTAGTAAAAAATCAAAGTGGTGCTGCCGATTCCCGGCTCGGAGGGAACAAAGGTAACAGTCGGGGCATCAGGTATGCCGCTGGCCTCCCAGGTGTAATCCCCGTTGGACGGTACACCTGTACACAAACCTCCAGCAAAGACCTCAACCTTGGCCGTATCAGACAGAATTTCCTCCTGGGACTCCACAGCGGTCACCGTATAGGGGCCACCGGGATTAATCGCAGCAAAATACCCTTTTTCGTCTATCACACCGCCGCCTGAAACAGACCAGCGAAGAGCCGCCGGCAGCGGAAATTCCCGGCCGAACTGGTCAAATCCCCTTCCGACAAACTGCTGAAACAATCCTTCCTCAACACTGGCGGTCGAGGGGCTAACACGAATTTCAGCTAATTCCGGAGTGCCTGCATAAATTGTCACCGGCTGAGACATCCGGCTCAAATCATTGCTGTCAGTGGCTTTGGCTCTGAAGATGTGGGTACCTTCGGGAATGCTGCTGTAGATATAGGTGTAAGGAGCCGTCAAATCTTCTCCCAGCAGAACGCTTCCCTCAAAAAACTCGACTTTGACGATGCTTCCATCAGGATCGCCGGCCTCTGCAATAATGGCCACATCTTCGTACGGCGAAAAAAAAGCCCCGTTCGGCGGGCTGGTAATGCTGACCGAAGGAGGAATAGCGTCGCCAACCAGCGGACTGCCGCCTCCGGTAAAGTATATATCATCAATTTCGATGCCGGAGATCGAACCGCTGGTGCCAAGAATTTCAAAAAACTGGGATACTTCGGACAGATCCACCTCGGGCATAAAATCCGACATCGGAATTTCCACAACATGCCACTGCCCGTCCCGGACAAACCCGTACGGATCGCTGCCTGCCGTGAAGGAAATCCATTTTTGACCGATTCCGTCAATGTTGCCGCTTTTCATCCCAATTCGAAAACTTGCCGACGAACTGGTTTTCAGAGAAAAACACAGTTTGCTTTCCGGGTATCGGAAGGCCGTCAGATTGTATTTTCGATTCGGCGTAAAGGCGAAGCCAAACCAGTCCAACCCGGCGGCAGATTTCAGACTGATGCTCTCGGCGCCTTCGTAAGGATTCTCAGTGTCATCCACAAGAGTCTTTTCCCAGATGAAAAACTGGCCATCCGCCCCCAGGACAAATTCCCCCGCATCCTTGTGGGAAGCCGTCTCAGTATAGACCCCAAAACTGCCGTCAGCCGGCATTTCTCTCGGCACGCTGGGTTCCCACCACACATTGTCGATAGACAGGGTTACCGCCGAGGCCGGCGGGTCCCCGGCGATCATCAGCATCTGGTGGACCGTCTGAAAATCGGTGTTGGAAAATCGATTCAGAGGAATCTGAACGTGGTGCCAGTCACCATCACGAACCAATCCGAACTGCTCTCCTGCGGCTTCCAAGAAAAGCCAGGACTCGCCGCCGACGGAACTTTTGATTCCGACCTTGATGGTCTCCGGAGTAGTCGTTGCCATATCCATGTGGAGAATCCCGTCGGAGTAGTTTTTCATATTGCGGAAATTCGGAACAAACACCCCCATGCCGTACCAGGTCCCCGCGGCCGCCCGGAAAGACCAGCATTTGCTTCCCTCCGAGGGCGTCGGCGGAGTAACTTCTGTCAGATTGTTCCATATATACAAAACCGCATCATTTCCGTAATTAAAGTCGGGCCCTTCCTGTCCTTCCTCAATATAGGTCAGAGCACGATTGACCGGCGTAGTCTCCGTAAAAATTCCGAAATTGCCGTCTTCCTCAATATCCCCCCCAAAGAACAGTTCTGTCTCCGGATGGCCGGTCAGACGAATCCAGTCAACATACATTTTGGCAGGCAATGGAGCTGTGATACCGGCCGGATCATAGATTCCCGTGTATCCGGTAGGCCAGCTGCCAACGGCAATATTCAGGATCGGAAAATGGGGCTGATGAAACTCCCGAAGATAATCCGATGTGATATCGAATGACCAGTAGGGAACATCGTCCACGTAAGCCGTTACTTCCGTAGGAGTCCATACAAGTTTATAGAGATGGTAATCGAGATGAAGATCGACGTCCGCATCAACCCATCCCGCGTCAAAATGGTAGGTTCCGTTGTTATCATAATGGATCGCAGCGTTGATTTTCCGGTTCTGAAGCCCTTGCTGGATCCCTTCTTTGGAGCCGATCTCGAGGATGTCGATCTCGCCGCATTCAGGCCAGGGAATCCCGTCAAAATTATTTCCAAGCAGCCAGAACGCCGGCCATAACCCATTGGCGACATCCGGTAATTTAATCCGGGCTTCCAGTGTACCATACTTAAAAGCAAATCGCCCCTGCGTAAGCATGCGGGCAGAGGTAAATTGATTGGTTGTCGCTTCCTGATAGAATTCACGACGCGCCTCAATGACCAGGTTGCCGTTCTCGATATACGAATTTTCCCGGCGGGCCGTGTTGTATTCAAGCTGGCCGTTGCCCCATCCTCCGCCGCCGACATCATAAGTCCAGATGGAGGAATCAATCGTCTCTCCGTCAAACTCGTCCGACCAGATTACCTCCGCCCGGCCGACGCTGAAAACTGCAAAGGAAACAAAAAGAACAAGGAAAAATGTCTGAGAAATACGGCGCATTGTCGGCCCCATAACGGCCCCCTTTCAAAAATTGGTACCATCTCTATTATGCCCAGACTCGGGCAATCAATCGAAATAGACGGCCCGTAGCCAAACCGGGCCGTCTATACGAATAAAGCTGTTTATTTTCTGCAGCGAAGGAAAAACCCGCCCACACCAAGCAGAACCAGCGAAGCCGGCTCCGGAATGCATACATCATCTACATACAGCACATTGTGGGCAGCCAGCGCCCCGCCTTCGAGACGAATGGAAACCTCGCCGCTGGCCGTGCCGGCCGGCGTAATATAGGTTCCACCCTTTTGCTGATAGGTCGTACTCGAAAGACCCGCGAAAAGGTTAATCAACCCCGTGCCGCCGACCTGAACGTGGCTGGCGTTAAACCACTTGATTTCAGCCCACGCCACACCGCCAGGGCCCATGGCCCCTTTAACCCAAAGTTCAAAATCGTAACCAGTACCCCCGGAAAGGCCGGTTACCATCTGCAGGATTTCGGCCTTGACCCCGCCGCCGCCCTGCCAGTCGGTAACAAACTTTGCTGAATAATTACCGCTCAGGGGGGATTCAGGAGAACTGACCATGGTGGAACCCGCTCCAAGCATGTTCAGCGTCCAGCCGGTTGTGCCGTTCTCAAAACCTCCATTGGTGACAGGAAGCAGAACCGCGTTAGCAGAAGAACACAAAAGACTTGCCGCACACAAGAAAATCATCGCTTTTTTCATTGTTCCGTCCTCCAAAAAAATGATCTCCATTTCCTTATATCACCAGCCGCACGGCTGATTCGTTTCCCCCGTACCCCCGCAGGCCGGGGGTGAATGTTTTTATATATCTTTTAGCAATCGTTTGCTAACTGCATATACTATAGGAAACGGCCCTCCCCTGTCAAGAAAAATATTTTTGAATTTAAGACAATCCCCGGCCCGTCTTATTTTTTATGGGAGCAGTCCTCTCCTCCCGCCGTTTCTTGTTGACGGTCCTTCCCCGCCTGTCTATACTGTCTCCCTTTAGAAAAAATCAATTTCCCTTTAGTCAGGAACCCAAATAATGAGAAAAAGTAAATCGATGTCGAGCGTATCCTCCAGCCAGCGATGTCATTTATTCACCAGCGAATCGGTCACCATGGGCCATCCGGACAAAATCGCCGACCAAATCTCCGATGCCGTTCTGGATGCCATGCTGGCCCAGGACCCCAACAGCCGCGTCGCCTGCGAAACCCTTGTTTCCACCGGCATGACGCTCATCGCCGGCGAGATTACCTCCAAGGCCGTCGTCGATATCCCCCAACTCGCACGCGATACCATCCGAAAAATCGGCTACACCGACCCCGCCATCGGCTTCGATGCCGACAACTGCGCCATCCTCGTTACCCTCAAACAGCAAAGTCCCGACATTGCCATGGGCGTCGATAGAGGCGGAGCCGGCGACCAGGGATTGATGTTCGGCTATGCCTGCCGGGAAACCGCCGTCTATATGCCCCTGCCGATCTATCTGGCCCACGAAATCACCAGCCGACTTGCAAAACTGCGCCAGACCGGCAAAATCAAATGGCTGCGGCCCGACGGCAAAAGCCAGGTCACTGTCGAATACGGCGAAAACAAAAAACCAAAACGCATTCATACCGTCGTCTGCAGCACCCAGCACGATGCCTCCGTCGTGAACAAAAAAACCGATCAAATGTCCAACCAGGCCCGCAAAGAAATCATTGAAAAAGTCATCCTGCCCGTTCTGCCCAAAAAACTGGTTGACAACAACACCATCTTTCATATCAACCCGACCGGACGATTTGAAATCGGCGGCCCCAAAGGGGATTGCGGCCTGACCGGCAGAAAAATCATCGTCGATACCTACGGCGGACGAGGCAGCCACGGCGGCGGCGCCTTCAGCGGAAAAGACCCCTCCAAGGTGGACCGCTCCGCCAGCTATATGGCCCGCTATATTGCCAAAAATATCGTCGCCGCAGGACTGGCCGACACCTGTGAAATCCAACTGTCTTACGCCATCGGCATCGCCGAACCCGTCAGCATCCTGGTCAACACTGAACAAACCGCCAAAATCGACGAAAGCCGGCTCGAAGCCCTCGTGCGGAAATTCTTCCCCCTGACCCCCAGAGGCATGATCAGCCACTTGAAGCTCCTGCGACCCATCTATGCCGAAACGGCACGAAACGGGCATTTCGGACGAAAACACCCCGACTTCACCTGGGAAAAAACAGATATGGCCGCCAAACTCCGCAACGCGGCCGGCCTAAGGTGAACTCTGCAGCCTTGTCAAAAAGGATAATGGCGGCCGCTCATTTCGCCTCTCATCCGACCGCTATGCTGGAGAGCGGGCGTGTGTTATCCCGCCGCATCGGGGAGAAGTCTGTCAAAAACTCTTCCCAGGAATACCTGATACGCTCTTTTGTCGACCTGTCCGCTCAGAACCGAACCGTTCTCGGCGCACCTGTAAAAGAAAAGAACGTTGCGGTTGCGTTCTTGAGGTACAGAACCTTGGTATTCTCGTCGTGCTCGCTGTAGCCGATATTGCGGAGAACGGGAATATCGTCCAACACCTTTTTCTTGACTTCAACCCGGTCGTCATCAACAACGACAGCGGCAATCCGTATCCATTTGTCATCCGCGCACGCACAGATTTCAACCTTGGGGTTTTTCAGCATTTGCTGAAAAACATCCTTCTTCCTGCCGGTCTGAATATAAAGTTTGCCGTCGATCAGATCAATGGCACCGAACGGACGCACACGCGGCTGATCACCATCCTGGGTGGCAAGGTAGAATGCTCCTGTTTTCTTTACAACGTCCTGAACAAAAGCATATACTTCCTCAACGGCCTTCATATAATATCCTCCCATTTTCTGAAAAGATTGCTTTGCTTTTTTGAATTTACCAGATTCAGAATACAACGATTCCGATGATTTGTAAAGCAGGCACACCAAGAAGATTGGGCGGCATGCATCGCAGCCCGGGAACGCCGTCAAATCCCTTTCCGAACAAACACACTGCCCGGCAACTGCTTCACAAGGCCCTTTAACTGCAAGGTAATCACAGCCGAATGAATCTGGGCGGCAGGCAAATCGGCCGCCGCAATGATTTGTTCGATATGACTCGGCTCCTTGCCGAGTACCCGCAAAATACTTTGTTCGCAGTCCGACAGATTCAGCTCAGACATATCAAACAGCGGCATCTCCATTTGCTCCGCACATCGTCGGGCATGGTCGCTCACATGGCCTCGCAAACTCTTCCCCACCACCCCCAGTGCATCCATAATCTCCTCCACGCTGTCCGCCAGCCGAGCGCCCTGTTTGAGCAGTTCGTGCGTCCCTTTGCTCGTAGGGCTGTCGATGCGGCCGGGCACGGCCATCACTTCCCGATTGTAGGCAAGAGCCGCCTTGGCGGTAATCAGTGCCCCGCTTCGCGGAGCCGCCTCCACCACAAGAACCCCCATCGACAAGCCGGCGATAATCCGATTCCGCCCTGGAAAATTTTCAGACAGCGGCTCATAGCCCATCGGCAGCTCGCTGAGAACCGCCCCCTGTTCAGAAATCATCTCAAACAATTTTCGGTTTTCCGCAGGAAAGCAGTGGGCCAGCCCGCAGCCCTGCACCGCAATCGTTCGGCCTCTGGCACTGAGTGCCCCTCGATGGGCGGCACTGTCAATCCCTCTGGCCAGACCGCTGACAATTGTAAGCCCTGCAGAAGCCAGCAGATGAGAAAAACGCTCCGCCTGCTCCACACCGTAATGCGTACAGTGTCGGCTGCCCACCACCGCCAGGGCCAAACTGTCGCTTCGCTGGAGAGTACCTTTGACGTACAAAACCGGCGGCGGATCATCAATCGCCTTCAAAGCCGGCGGATAAGACGGATCCTCCCAGTGCAGAATGCAAACCCCGTGCTCCTCCGCCAGCCCAATCTCCCTTTCGGCATCAAACTGAAGGCGGGTTCGGGCGATGCGCTCGGCCGTGCGGTGCCCAATCCCTTCCACATGACAGAGGTCCGCCGCGGAAGCACCAAAAATGCGGTCAAAACTGCCGAAATGCTCAAGAAGACGCCGGAACAAAACCGGCCCCACCCCTTCCGTCCGAATCAGCCGAAGCCAGTGCTCAATCCCTTCTGAATGTGACAGCCGATTGGTTTCCCTCATCGCCCTTTCCTGTATTTTTCTGTACAGAAACCTTATAGTCCCTGCCGAAAAAAACAAGAAAAAAATAGACGGCCCAAACAATGCGGCGGCTTCGGAAGCAAATCTTCCTCAGATACTGCCAAGCAGCCGGAGCAATCCGTCCAGAATCGTCACAGGATGCGGCGGACAGCCGGGAATATACAAATCAACAGGAATCACGCTATCCACTCCATGATGAACCGGCGACAGACCGATAAAAGGCCCGCCGGAGACGGCACAGGCACCCGCGGCAATGACAATCCGGGGGTCCGCAACGGCTTCATACGTTTTCTGCAGAGCCAGCCGCATATTTTCTGTAACCGGGCCTGTAACCAGCAGGCCGTCGGCATGCCGCGGCGAAGCAGCAAATTGGATGCCGAAACGGCCCAGATCGAAAACAACGGTGTTCAGCACATTCGTGTCCGCTTCACACGCATTGCAGCCGCCGGCAGAAACCTGACGCAATTTCAAAGAGCGTCCAAACAGTTCTTTTGTCTTTTTGTCGAGCGCCTGGGCCAGTTTCATTTCATCTCCGCTCACAAGCAGATCGGATTTGCTGCCGGCGGCAAGGCGATATTCCCGACTGAATCGTATGGCCTTCGTCGGGCAGACCTGTTCACACTGCCGGCAGAACAGACAGCGCCCCAAATCAATAGTCAGGGCATTTCCTTCCTTGCTCACAGCCCCCGTAGGACAAACCTCAAGGCACTCTCGGCACTCCGCAGAACACAGACCCGGATTGATTGCCGGCCGGCCGCAGTATTGCTCCGGAAGAGCAGGAGCCGTTTTCGGATACGAAATGGTTCTATGTTTCTGCTGGAGTCGGGCCAGGCACGCTCTGATCATAATCGCCTCTTACAAATCATGTCCGCAATACGACAAATTAAAACTTTTATTGCACAGCGGAAAATCCGATATTTGCTGCTCCCGCAGCGCCATCGCCAGCCCCATCCAGTTATGAAAGGATGGATCGACAATCTTATAACGGCGGAAGGAACCATCGGCCGCGGTGATCGCCGCATGACAGATTTCTCCCCGCCAGCCCTCCACAAGACTAACGCAGAACAAATTCGGCGCAGGCGGCTTCATCTCCGTTCGAATAGGACCCTCAGGAAAAGATGCCAGCAGGCCGAGGATAAAATCTATCGACTTTTGGATTTCCAGCCATCGCACATAGGCCCGCCCAAACACATCGCCCTTCTCCCACACGGAAACAGCAATTGGAGAAGTTTGGTAAATCCCCGTCGGAAAATCAGCCCGGCAATCCATTGCAATCCCGCATGCCCTGGCCGGAACGCCGACCATCCCCAACTCGCGGCAGATGGAGGACTGCACAACGCCGGTATCTTCAAAACGGGCCAGCACAGACGGCGTATTCCACAGCAGATTAACCGCTGTGGATACGTCTTTTTTGGCGGCCGTCAGTCTCTCGGCAAGTGTTTCGGCTGTTTTGGGAGTCAGGTCAAAGCAAACCCCGCCGGGAACCGCCAGCCCTCTGCCGAATCGATTGCCGCACAGAAGAGCACTCATATTCAGAAAATCCCCCCGAATCCTGCCGCAGAAAGAAGACGTCGGCAGATACCCGATATCGCCGGCAAGAGCCCCCAAATCTCCGGTGTGATTGGCCAGCCGTTCCAACTCCAGGGCAATGCCGCGAATGGCCTGTGCCTTCGGAGGCACGCAGCCGCCTGCCAGCGATTCCCGCAGCTGACAGTAAGCCGTCGTATGACCGATGCTCGTATCTCCCGCCACCGTCTGCATAAAAGGCAGGAGCCGTTTTTCCGGCCCGCGGAGAATCGCCTCTTCGATACCCCGATGCTGATATCCCAGCGAGATTTCAAGATGCAGGACAATTTCGCCATGACACTGAAAGCGAAAATGCCCGGGCTCAATGATGCCCGCATGGACAGGCCCCACGGCAACCTCGTGAACCTCGTGCCCTTCCACCTGAAAATACTTCATAACCGACGGAAGAATCTGCTCCCTCGTCCGGCCCCACACATCCCTTCTGCCGTCAAACGGAGCATGAAAACGAACCGGCTTCAGCCACGGATGGCCCTCTGGAACAACTCCCCATTGCTCCGCAATTTCGCGTTCAAACAAATGGGCCTGCGGGCAGTCCGGCGTCAGCGAAGGGTATCGGTCCTGAACATCGCACGACAGGACCGACAGAGTACCCTGGCCATCGTCGGCAAGAACCGCATAAAGACGCACTCCAGCCCCATCCGCCGGCACAGCGAAAAACGAGGCGATTCGCCCGCCGCCCCCGACCGCCGCAATCACGGAATCCCGAAACCGCTCGATCGGAATCACCGGAATCTCGCCAACAGCAAGGGACTGACCATTACGAAAGGAAACGGCATAAGGCGTCTGCATCTCAATTCCCCCCCAGCAGCACAGCCGCCGCATTCAACAATCTCCCCAGCGCCGACGGCACATAAAGACCGAGCATCAGGGCCGCCGCCCCAAGAGCCATCGGAGGAAGAATCGCCAGTGCCGGCTCCGGCCCCCTGTCGGCACGAAGTTCTTTATTTTTCTCGCCTTGAGCCATATGAACAAAAGCGCTCGCCATCCCGATAAAGATAAGGGCAAGAATCCCTAAAAACACAACCCCAAGACCGATTTTCCCTTGTTCAATCATCGACTTGACTATCGTAAACTCACTCAGAAAAAGACCAAACGGCGGAACCCCTGTAATCGCAAGGAAGCCCGCTAACCACAAGACGCCCGTCATCGGTATAGACGTCAGAACCCCGCTCACCCTGGCGGTTGTTTTCGTCTTGTAAAAAGCCAGAATATTGCCCGCCGCCATAAACAGCATCGCCTTCGCAAGGGAGTGATTGACCGCGTGCAGCATCGAGCCGAATACGGCCCCCGCACCCAGCCCTACCCCCAGCGCCATAATCCCGACGTGTTCTACGCTCGAATAGGCCAGCATCCGTTTATAATCCGGCTGACCAAGGATAAAAACGGCCGCCCAGCCCATGGAGAGCAGGCCAAACAGCACCAGCAGTTCCTGACAGAATAGAGTCAGTCCGGCCGCCATACACACCTGATAACTCCGAAGAATCCCCAGAAAAGCACAATTCAAAAGCGCCCCGGACAGCAGCGCGGAAATCACGGAAGGCGCTTCACTGTGGGCATCCGGAAGCCACGTATGCAGAGGAGCCAGGCCCATTTTAGTCCCGTACCCCACCAGACAAAGCAGAAACGCCGCCTTAAGCCACGGCGGATTGAGATGCTCGGCCTGACGCAGAAGAACGCTTAACACCATCGTCTTGTCGTCCGACGGGAAGCCGGCCGCCGCAATGACTATAAAAAAATTGCCCAGCAAAGCCAGAGCAATTCCAACTGAACAAATCAGCAGGTATTTCCACGCCGCCTCCAGCGAGCGATGATGACGATGAAAATAAATCAGAGGCGCACTGACAAGGGTAGTCGCCTCCATCGCCACCCACAGCAGCCCCAGGTGCTGGCTGACCGTTACGATAGTCATCGTAGTCAAAAACGCCGGAAGGCACGTACAAAAAACGACCTCCGGCGCATTCGTAAAAAGAAATCCTTCTTCGTTATCCTGTTTTTCACTGCCGGATTCCCGCCCCAGATAGCCGAACGCATAAACAGAGCAGGCCAAAAACAGAACACTGGTGATCGTTAAAAACAGCAGACCCGGCTCATCCAGCATCATCCAGCCGTTCAGCAGCGGCCCCGGATTGGTATGCCACGCCAGCAGCGTACCGGCCGTATGGCATCCCGCCGCCGCAATCAGAATCGTACGCCGGACCAGAGCCCCTCCGACAATCAGCGTCAGAACCGCCGAAGCCGCAGGAACAAACAGCAGCACATAAATGATAGTATTCATGTCCTCAAACTCGACAGTTTATCTGCATCAATATGATCAAATTCACGATTGATATGAAAAATAGCAATCCCCATCACAAAAACAGCCATAAAAGCATCCAGCAGAATCCCCAACTCAATAAGCAGCGGCTGAGTCTCCACCACCGCCGCCCCAAACGCAGAGATGCCGTTTTCCAGAACCAGATAGCCGATGGCCTGCGTAAGTGCTTTCTTCCGGCTGACCGTCAGGAACAGCCCTGTTACAATCGTAAAGAAAGCCGCCGGAACAATCAGCGCAGACATCCCGGGCTCAGGCAGAGGAAGCCGATGCCCAAGCCAGATGCACGAGACAAAGGCCGCCATCCCCAGCGCAATCGAAGTCCCGTAGCCGACAAACGGCTCAATCTCCCGTCGGGTCTTGAGTTCCTTCAGAAGCCGCAGCAGCACCCACGGAAAAACAATCCCCTTCAGGCCGATCAGAACCGCAGAATAAAGACCAAGGTGCAGCGGAATATCCCCCCTGTTCAGCGCCAGCGGCAGCATCCCCAGCACAATCCCCTGAACCGCCGCAACACGGATGCACGCCCCCAGCCGGCTTAACCCCAGCAGGGCCAGATTGGTAAGCACCAGAAAAATCATTATCATATCGACCGTATTATTCATCATCTCACCTGTAAACAAGAACCAGGGCCAAAACAGAAAGCGCTGCCGCACCAATCAGAAGCGGAGGAATGCGCAAAAGCCGGATGCGGGCCATGGAGGATTCGACAATGCCTACGAGTACCGCAAGCAGCCCCATGCAAAGCAAAGTGGCCGCCGTATCCAGACAGAGGAAGCCGCTGTGGATGGGGACGACAACGCCTACCAGGACCAGCCCCAGCAGCCACATCTTCAGGGCGGCGGCATACTGAAGCATCCCCAAATCAAGCCCGCCGTGATCCAGCACCATCGCCTCATGAATCATCGTCAATTCAAGATGGGTCGTCGGGTCATCGACAGGTATCCTGCAGTTCTCCGACAGAAACACAATAATCAGCGCAAATCCGACAAGCACAAAAGCAGGACCTGCCGCCGTCCACAAAGCCGGCTGGAGTGAGGCAGCCATCGGCGTAAGGGAAGCATGGCCTGTGATTTTGGCGATGGCCGCCAGCCCTATCAGCAGCGCCGGCTCGCAAAGAGCGGAAAACGCCGCCTCCCGACTGGACCCCATGCCTTCAAAACTGGAGCCGGTATCCAGAGCACTGACAATCATAAAGAACCGAAGAAGTCCCAAAAGATAGACAAACACAAGAAAATCGCCGTCGAAGGCAAACACGGCAGGCAGCCCGCCCATCGGAAGCAGCAAGGCCGCCGTGAGAGTAACCGCCAGACTCACCAGCGGGCCGGCACGAAAAACCCACGATGTCGAAACACTGTAAACCGTACCCTTCCGCAGCAGCTTCCAGATATCATAATACGGCTGAAGCAGGGGCTGACCCGTTCGCCCTGCAAACCACGCCTTAACACGAATGATGATGCCCAGCAGCAGCGGCGCCGCCGTAAGAGTAACAGCAAGGTTCAGGATTTTCAGAAGAATCACCATCTACATCAGTTTCCACATCAAAAGCAGCCACAGAGTTAAAGCAATATAGAATATGTATATCTGAACACGGCCGTGCTGAAGCCATTGCAGTTTCCCGAACAAGGCACAAATCCACCGGTACAAAGGCAAATACAGGTATCGTTCACCCAAATCGGGCGTTTCCGTCTCGAAGGAGGAACGAACGGGGAAAAGGCCTTCAGGCGGCAGAAACTTCTTCCGCGTTTGCAGAAAAACATTGAACAATGCGGTAATGGGCTGGGCAAAGGACGTCGCCGTGTACTGCATCCTCGAATCAGGACGGGCATAGCCGCAGTCCCATGTCACCGATTGTCTGACACAGCGGCTCTTCAGCAGCCGGCAGCGAACGGCCGTCAAACCGAATAAAACAATGGCAAAAACAAGCGAAACAAAAACAAAACCAAGCAGCACGCTCGAAGCACATCCCAGTTCGGCCTCGATTTGCCCCATCGGCAAGGGAGCGATGGCCGCAATCACATAGGCCGCAGACCTGACAACCCACGGAGAAAGCAGACCCAAAAGCACGCACAAGCAAGCCAGCACAGCCATGGACAATTTCATCAAGACCCCTGCCTCATGCGACTCCTGCGCCGCCCCGCTCCGCGGATGCCCCAGGAAGACAATGCCGAACGCCTTCGTGAAGCAAGCCAGCGCCAACCCCCCAATCAGAGCCAGACTGCCGATCACAATCAACGCAAGAACCAGCATCTCAAGTCCATCTCCGCCGTTATTCTTGAAAACTCCCAGGTAAAGGAGAAACTCGCTGGCAAACCCGTTCAGCGGCGGCAGACCCGATATCGCCGCTGCCCCCACCAGAAATGCAGATGCCGTCCACGGCATCCGTTTAATCAGACCCCCAAGTTTATCCAGACACCCTGTTCCGCTGCTGTGCAGAACCGAACCGGCACACAGAAAAAGAAGCCCCTTAAAAACAGCGTGATTGAGTACATGAAACAGACCGCCCGCAAATCCGAGCACCGCCAGGATGGGGGAATGCAGATGAACGCCCAACAAACCGACCCCCAGGCCGATGGTAATGATGCCGATATTCTCAACACTGTGATAGGCCAGAAGACGCTTCAAATCATGCTGGGCCAGCGCAAAAAGAACCCCCAAAATGCCGGAAACCGCCCCTATCATAATCAGCAGCCAGCCCCACCAGGCAGGAGGAGTCCCCAGCAGCATCGCCGCCCTGACCAGACCGTAAATGCCGGTTTTTATCATTACCCCGCTCATCACCGCCGAAACATGACTGGGAGCGGCCGGATGGGCATGGGGAAGCCATACATGCAGCGGCATAAAGCCCGCCTTTGTCCCAAACCCCACAACCGCCAGCAGGAACAGAAGATTGGCCTTGGCCGCAGGAAACATCGGGATTTTGTCGAAATCCAGAGACCCTGTGCCGCTGCTGAGCAGAATAAAGAAAAGAATAAGGAACGCTGTGCCGATATGCATCGCGATAAGATAGCTCAGCCCCGCCTGGCGAACCGCGGGCTTTTCATACTCGAAGCTCACCAGAAAGAAAGAGGCAACCGACATAATTTCCCACGCTATCAGAAACAGCAGACCGTTGCCGGCAGCGACGACCAGCATCATCCCAACCAGAAGCAGCGCGTAAAAAAACCACGGAACGCCAAGATTTTTTCTGCTTTGGTAGGAAGAAAGATACTCAACCCCGTAAACGGCCGCGATAGAAGACAGCCCCAGGATGGGAATCAGGAAAAAAGCAGACAGAGGATCAAGCCGCAGACAAAACGAACCAAACGGCACCGCCCATGCTATTTGTACAGACTCAGCAGCGCCGCTGAAAAGGACCTTAAAAGCAGGAATGATGGCCGCAATACTGCCGGCAGCAGTCCCCAAAACACCGCACAAAGAGGCCAATCCCCCTCTGCGCCCGCAGAAAAGGGAGGCCAAACCGCCAATAAAAATAATAGCAAAACCACCAATAAAAAGGGACATTGAATCTTATACTTTCCATGGGAATAGTTAAAAAATCACGAGTGACTGCTCAAGACCCCCATAACTCTACCCGCGAATCGATTCCCCGGTCAAGAAAAATTTCCCCACCGCCCTCTTTTCCTCAAAATCACGGCAAAATCTCAACTCCCCTCCTCCTCCACATACCGCTTCACCGTCCGCCGGTCCACCCCCGCCACCCGCGCCGCCGCAGCAGCAATCCCCCAAGGCCGAGCAGAAGCATCGCAGCCGGCTCTGGAACAAGAATAAACTCAAAATTGCCGTAAACATCATAGCCCGTATCGTGCAGGTAGATAGAAAACGGCTCTCCATTGCCCCAATTGCCGACAAGATAGTTAAAACCGCTGATTGTCTGAACCGTCGGCAGAGTACCGGAATAATACAGCGCAATATGCGGCTCAGGAACGATTTGGTAACTATAAATGGCTTCGATCAATCCACCTTTAAGAATTGCCGTAGCATTATGGCTTATATCAATCTCATGAATTTCTCCGCCAAGCATATCTAAGTAGCTATCATTAGCAAGGATAATCTGCCAAATCCCTCCTTCTCCCTCTTTAAGCGTTGACGTTCCTTTTATAGTTGCAGAGCTATTTATTGTTAGAGTCAGTTTATCCATACCCCCTTCATTAGCAAACAATATGGACTCACTAGTGTATAAAGTTTTGCTAGAACTATACGTATAAACTTCATACGTATATGCCCACCCCATTGAAGCAAACAAAGAAATAAACAAAATGTACAAATTTGTCTTTTTCATTTTTTGGTCCTTCCGCAATTCGAGTTGATTACACATTTTTTCACCTTTGCAAGTCAACACGGATGTCCTGCATCTGCAATTCAAACAGGCTGTTATAAACCGTATCTATAAAATCTTTCCATGCTCCTGGATCAATCGTTTCCTGAATATCCGGTTCTTCCAGCCAGATCTTTTCAAGGAATTTGACGGCCTCTTCCAAATCTAGAATCTGCTGTGTAATGGATTTTTCTTCTGCCCGTGAAGGTTCGTAAACCGTCTGTACAGACGCGGCCTTCGCACTTTTCATCATCGGCATAGACATCATCAGGACCCCTTCACCGCCGCTTCTTCCGCCCCAGACGGCCATATAACTCTCCCGCCATATATCTTGGCAGGATACCTCATTAACGGTTTTCTTGCTGACCGCATTCTGCTTTATCGCCGCCGCCCCAGCAGCGAAAAATGTTATGATAGGAATTCTGCCAATTAGACATCTCCGAGAGCTCAATCCCCTCAAATACCCCGCTGGCTAATCCTGCAGGGGTGAATGCAAAAATCGTTTCCTTCATCAGCCCCATCACCCCAGAAACTCCCCATTCACTCGGCAGCCAGCGAAAACCATCTGAACTGTCGGCCAGCACCGCCATCCCCGTCCCCTGCCCGCCCAAGACATAACCAATGGCTTGTCCCAGAAAGACTTTGGCTTTGGAGGTTCTCGATAAGGTATTGGCAACATGGAAATCATCTGAAATGCCTTCGATTCCCCATCTTCAACCTTTCACAGATGAATCCTTCCGCTTTTCTTTTCCCTCTCTCCCAGAGCCGAGCCAACCAGAAAGGGATACTCCTTACTTCCTGCTCACCGCAGACCCATCCGCCTCCGATAAACCTTTGGCAATTCAGTTATCAGAAATATCCTATCCGAAAACCGGCCCTTTGTCAATCAAAAACCCATTCTACCGCCGGTTTCACCCCTTCTCCCCCTCCTCCACATAGCGCTTCACCGTCCGCCGGTCCACCCCCGCCACCCGCGCCGCCGCCCCGTAACTGCCGTACCGCTCATACAGAAATCGGCAGTGCCGGCGAACCACCTCCGCCGCCGACATCTCCATGGCACCCCGCGAATCCCACCCCGAAACCCCCGGCTCATAATCCCCATGCAAAATCACCCGCCGTATGCACTGCGCCAGTTCCCGAACATTCCCAGGCCACCCATACCCTCGACCCAGCCGGCGACCAATCACCGCCAGCACCCGACCCGACAACTCCTCATCCGACTCCCCCACAATCTGACCCACAAAATGCCGAACCAGCGACTCCAGCTCCCCCTCATCCTCCTCAATCCGCTCCTTCAGCGACGGCATCTGAATGCAGTCCGCACAAACCCGATAGTAAAAATCATCCCGAAACCGACCCCGACGACGCAACTCCTCCACCGGTTGATTCGTCGCCCCTACCACACGTCCCAAAAACACCTGCTGACGATGGCTGCCCACCGGCCGATACCGACGCTCCTGCAAAACCCGAAGCAGTTTCACCTGAATCGTCGGCCGAATCTCTCCCAACTCATCCAGAAAAATCGTCCCATGCCGGGGACATCGCCCGAACACACCCCCATAATCCGCGATCGCACCCGTAAACGCCCCCTTCGCATGACCAAACAATTCCGACTCCACCAGCGTCGGCGTAAACTCCGCCACATTCACTTCCACCAGCTGCTGCGTAAACGAAATCGAAAAACTGTTCTTCTGAACATCAAACGGAATATACCCCGACCGCCCTATCGCCGCCGCCGCAGCACCCTTCCCGCTGCCTGTCGGACCTTCCAGCAGCGTCGAAAAGTCCTCCATCTTGTCCCACAGATAACGCTCATAACGCCGAAGGTCCTGCGTAAAAACATGATTCCACAAATGCATCCGCAGCCGACGCATGCACCGGCTTGGTCCAATCAGCATCCGGTCAATCAGATAAAACGCACGCCGAAGCTGGTAAAACATCGAAAAACACCGCAGCGATTCCTCTTTCTCAAACCCCCTTCTGGCAAGCTCACCAAGCACTTCGCCGGCAAAGCCCACCGGCAGACTTCGTTCGTCGGCTGTCTTCTGTCCCTCAATCAGCATATCAAAAGACTTTGCCCACTGATGATAAATCACAAACAAAAACACATACTTCATCAACTCCCGGTCGGCCCCTTCAAAATCTTCCAGACGAACCCGACCCGGACGGTCCATATCATGGAGCATCTGACGAGTTAAAAGAGTCTCCCTCTCCAGAACTTCTTCTCTGGATTTTGTAGAATCCATACCCGTAATACGCTGGTCAACCGACTCTCGATCCGGACTAAATGGATTCGAAAAGGTCGCTTCTGTTACCAGTTTCAGGAATTCTCGCTCCTTATTTAGCAGTTTTCGCATATACATTTTATGTATATCATGTATACATTTTTTGTCAAACCCAAAATCGGAATAAATCCGGAACCAGTACCAAAAAATTTCTCTATCCTTTTTGTTGACAATAAGTTGCACCTTTCATCTCCTTCCTGGCACAACCGTTGCAACTTCAGAAGGTATCGTCGTCTTAGAACTCATAAGACATTGAAAACAAACAAGATACATTAAGGAAGAACCCCATGAAGATTCTATTGATTGCCCCCGCATCCGGGGCTTGGCGGCAGGTCGGCAGAAGGAAACTATTCAACGGCAGAACGTTTCGCTTCTCCATGCTCTCTCTTCTAACTCTTGCTGAATTAAGCCCTTACGATTCACAAATCCAGATAATTGATGAGCAGGTGGACAACCTTCCTCCAGATACAGACTTTGATCTGGTCGGCATCACCTGCATGACGGCCACCGCACCCCGCGCCTTCGAACTTGCCGGCCGTTTTCGCTCCCTCGGCATCCCCGTCGTCCTCGGAGGATTCTTTCCTAACCTCAATCCAGAACTGGCTTTACAGCATTGCGATTCCGTCGTCGTCGGCCCTGCTTTCGATGCCTGGCCGCGTCTGCTCAACGACCTCCAGACCGGAAACTTGCAGAAAATCTATTACGGCAACCCCGCCGGCCGTGTCCCCCCAACGCTCCCCAGACACGTCTTAAACAAAAAACATTATTCCACGATAAACGCTGCTTATGCAACAATGGGGTGTAGAAATCATTGTAAGTTCTGCTCTATCAGCAGTTTATATAAAGGAAACCAGTACGTTCGCCCCATCGAAGATGTCGTCTCAGAAATCGCCTCTTTCCCCTCCCGCTTTTTCATGTTTGTCGATGACAATCTCACCCAAAATCGCGATTACATCCTTAAATTATTGCCCAGATTAACTCCTTTGCATAAAAAATGGATTACCCAGGCCTCCATCGAGATTGCCGATGACCCCGAACTGCTCACCCTGCTCCAGCAGGCTGGCTGCGTCGGCCTGTTCATCGGCTTGGAAACCTTCAATGAATCATCATTAACCCTTACAGAAAAAGGATTTAACGTACCAGGCCGGTACAAGCAGGCCATCGATGCCATTCACAGCCGCGGCATTTTTGTCGAGGCCGGCATCATTTTCGGTTTTGACAATGATGATGTTCATATCTTCTCTTCTACACTGGACTTACTCGAAAAAATCGGAATCGATGCCATCCAGGTCTCCATTTTAACACCCCTGCCCGGCACCCCCCTTTATGAAGAACTCAAACCTCGCCTCATCGATTCAAACTGGGAACATTACGACTATCGCCATGTGGTTTTTCAGCCCCTCCGGATGTCTCCCGCCAAATTACAAGCCGGCACCGACTGGGTCATCCAAAAATACTACTCCCCCTGGAGAATCCTCAAACGCACCGTCCGCTGGCTGACTGCCCCTGGCGGTCTGAGAAATTTTATCTATCCATTCGTTCTGAACTGGGCTTATTTCGGACGCGTTAAGGTCTTTAATATAAAGGGGATACAGCCAGACACCCAACCCCAGTCCATTCCAGCGGCCCTTCAGGTTCAGCCGATCTGGTGAAATAAAACGTAAGGATAATGCGGCCGTACCTTACAAAGGAATTACCGATGATGAAACCAAATATGAAACAAACCCTGTTTTCAGCCCAAAAACCGCTCATTCAGCCAATAGAACGCGTCGAGTCCCGCTCGTATCCTCCAGAAACCGAAGCATACTTTACCCACTACGGCCTTGCCTGCAGCCCGGATATTCTGCACTGGTTCGGTTCGTTTTCCTCCGGTTCTTATCAGTTGGCCGCCCATCTTTACCAGCCCCCTCACCCCAAAGCAGCCGTTATTCTGCTGCATGGCTACTTGAATCACACAGGTCAATTCCGGCACATCCTCGCTTATCTTCTCGAAAACGGCTATGCGGCGGCGGTTTTTGATTTGCCCGGCCATGGCCTTTCCACAGGCCAAATGTCCAGGATAGACCATGTTGAGGAGTACACCCATGCCCTCTTGGATTTCCTGACAATTCTCCCATCTCGACTGAATGGCCCCTATCACGCCATCGGCTTCAGTTTGGGAGCGGCCATCCTCGCCGATGCCCTGCTGACCGGCCAGGCCGACTCCTTCGACCGCGTTGTCTTAGCCGCTCCCCTGATCCGTTGGAACGGCTACCACCCCTCCAAAAATACGTACAAAATCTACAGACGCTTCACCGACCGCATCCGAAGGGTCCCCCAGAGGAACTCTTCCGATCAAAAATATCTTCTATTTAACAGAACCCAAGACTACCTTCATGCTTCTTCGGTTTCCCTTTGCTGGGTCAAGGCCCTTTTTGACTGGAATGACAAAATAGAGAAACTGCCGCCAACTGATAAAGAAATCTTTATTCTGCAAGGAGACCGTGACCGAACAGTGGACTGGCGATACAACCTTACCCTATTAACCCAGAAGTTCCCATCCTCCCAACTTCAAATCATCCCCGGCGCTCGCCATGAATTATTTAATGAAGCGCCGCTGTATCGAGAACCAGTTCTCCATGCCGTCAGAAATTATCTGCAAAAAGGAGCCCCCTCTTTTTCAGCCCAAAATCCATAAAAAATGCTGGATAGAAAGACAAAAGAAATCGACAATACGCGGAAGATGAAAACACGATCCTTAAATCCGAATGCAAATAACCGTCTGAGCCGGTCATTCCTGTGGCACAATGCAACCCAGTTTCTCGGAGCACTGAATGACAACCTTTACCGGTGGCTGATGGTTTTGTTTCTGATCGGGCTGCTCGGGCCGGACAAAGCCGCCCAGATCAGCGCCTGGGCGGCAGGGATTTTTGTGCTTCCCTTTCTGCTGTTTACGCCTTATGCAGGCATTCTAGCCGATCGCTTCAGCAAACGGGATATCATTGTGCTGGCAAAAATAGCCGAACTGGCCATCATGCTCCTCGGTCTTTTGATGTTTCTGGTGCAAAGTGTCTGGGGATTGTACTTTGTCTTGTTCCTAATGTGTACCCAAAGCGCCTTTTTCGGTCCGTCTAAATACGGGATCATTCCCGAATTGGTACATCCGGAACAATTATCCAAAGCCAACGGTTTTCTGGAGGGGCTGACCTATCTGGCCATCGTTTTGGGTACAGCCGCAGCTCCGATTTTGGCTATCGCGACAAACCGTAATTATCCGCTTGCTGCCGCATCCTGTACAGTGGTCGCTGCCATCGGGGTAATAACAAGTCTTCAAATTGAAAAAACACCTGCCAGCGGCAAATCCATGCGTGCTTCCCTAATCATTTTCAACGATGTGCGGCGTACCCTGCAAATCATCCGCGAAGACAGGGCTCTTCTGACGGCGATGGCGGCGGCGGCTTATTTTTTATTTCTGGGCGCTTTTGCCCAAATCAACCTGATCCCTTACGGACAGGAAATCTGCAAAGCCGGCGAAGACCTCAGTGCCTTGCTTTTTGTAACGGCCGCACTGGCAATCGGCATCGGCTCCTACCTGGCTGGGAAGGTGTCCGGCCGCTCTATTGATCTGGGAATTGTGCCTTTGGGTACCCTTGGAATGGCCATTGCGGCGATCGCTCTCGGCTTAGTTTCGCCCAACACGGCTTCGCCGAGCAACTGGAAAGAAATGCTCGCCCAAAACCCCGGCGTTTTCTCACTCAGTTTTCTATTCGGACTCAGCGCCGGCCTGTTTATAGTTCCCATCTATGCCTTCATTCAACTGAGAGCTCCAGCGGCAATCCGCGGCCAGGTTCTGGCTGCCTCCAGTGTCCTCGGCTGGCTCGGTGTTCTGGCCGCCACCCTGCTGGTTTTCCTCTGCAGTACTTTTCTCCACATCAGTTCCGGCTGGATGTTCCTCTTATTTGGCTTTCTGACCTTGATTTTGGCCATCGGAGCCGTCATCCGGCTGCCTTACCATCTGCTTCGGCTTTTTATCATCCTTCTAACCCGACTGTTTTATCGAATCCGGATTTTCGGAGCCGAACATGTTCCTGCGGACGGTCCTGCTCTTCTGGTATCCAACCACGTCTCCTGGGCTGATGCCGTGCTTCTGCTGGCCGCCCAGCGGCGTCCGATCTGCTTTTTAATGGACAAAACCATTTACCAAAACAAATGGTTCAACTGGCTTTTCCGCCTGGCTAAAGTCATTCCCATTAGTCCTGCTGATTCGCCGGCAGAAATAATGAGCGCTATTGAACAGGCCCGCGCCGCCCTGCGGGAGAACATGCTGGTCTGTATCTTTGCAGAAGGCACAATCACCCGTACGGGTCAGCTCAATCGCTTCAAGTCCGGCTTTACAAAAATCACAGAAGGGACAAATGTTCCTGTGATTCCGACCTATCTTGGGGGTGTCTGGGGCAGTATATGGAGCCACTTCTATGGCTTGGTTCTTTCCGTGCGGCCCCAAAAAATTCCTTACCCCGTCCAGATTCATTTCGGCTCACCCCTGCCGGGCAGCGCCACCGCCCGGGAGGTTCAGGACGCCATCATCGAACTTTCCTGCGAATACTTTGAATCCCAAAAAACAAAACGGCTCAGTTTAGGCGAAACATTTATCCGGTCAGCCCGCAAACACTGGTACCAGCCCTTTCTCAGCGACACCTCCGGCAAACGGATGACCTGGGGTCAAGGGTTAATTGCCGCCGCAGCCCTGAGCAAAAAACTCCAGCGCCGCACCGCCGGTCAAAAACACATCGGCATCTTCCTGCCCCCGTCGGCAGGCGGAGCCCTGGCCAATCTGGCCGCTGCGCTGCTGAACAAACCGGCGGTCAATCTTTCCTATGCGGCTTCTCAAACAGAGCGGCAGGCCATGATTGAGCAGGCCCAAATCCAAACCATCCTCACCAGCCGGGACTTTCTCGAAAAACTGAATCTGACACCTGAAGCCCTGCCGGGGGCGGTCTTTCTGGAAGAGCTTTTTGCCGAGCTGACCTTTGCCGATAAATGCCGTGCCTGGCTGAAAGCCCGCTGGATGCCGCGACGCCGGCTGGCCCATGCGAAGAACTTCTGCGCGGATGAGCCGGCAGTCATTCTGTTTACGTCGGGCAGCTCGGGGCAGCCCAAAGGAGTCCTTTTGAGCCATCACAATATTCTGTCCAACCTCGAAGGGGCTCTGATGGTTTTCCGCTTCTATCCCACTGACAAACTTTGCGCCATTCTTCCTTTTTTCCACTCGTTCGGCCTCACGTGCACGCTGTGGCTTCCGGTTGCCGCCGGCGTGCCGGTGTGCTTTGTTTCCAATCCGCTCGATGCCAAGGCTGTCGGCAAGGCTGTTTGCAGCGAAAAAGCCACCCTTTTGTTCGCAACCCCTACCTTCCTGCTTCATTATTTCAGGCGATGTGAGCCGGAGGATTTCAAAACACTTCGTTTTATCATCACCGGAGCAGAAAAACTCAAACGGGAACTAATAGATGAATTTGAGAAAAAATTCGGCATTCGTCCCCGCGAGGGGTATGGGACAACCGAATGCGCTCCGCTGATCGCCATCAATGTGCCGGATGTGGAAATCGCCGGCGTCCGCCAGATAGGCACCAAAGAAGGCACAGCCGGCCGGCCGCTCCCCGGCATTGCTGTCAAAGTCCTCCACCCGGATACCGGTCAAGCCGTCCCTGTCGGTTCCCCCGGCCTGCTCTGGGTCAAAGGCCCCAATGTAATGAAGGGTTATCTGAATCTGCCGGAAAAAACCGCCGAGGTGCTTCAAAACGGCTGGTACAACACCGGCGACATTGTCACCATTGATGCAGACGGCTTTATCACCATTACCGACCGGCTCAGCCGATTCAGCAAAATCGGCGGAGAAATGGTTTCTCATCTGCTGATTGAAGAAACCTGTATGAAACAAATGAATCTGAAAGAACCGGCGGTGGCTGTCATCGGACTTCCTGATGAAAAAAAAGGAGAACAGCTCATTCTCTTTTATGTGAAAGACAAAGTGAATCCCGAAGAACTCTATAAAAAACTGGCCGAAAGCGGTTTGCCCAAACTGTATCTGCCCAAACGCGAAAACATGCTCGGCATCGATGAAATTCCTTATTTGGGTTCGGGCAAAGCGGATATTCTCAAACTGCGCCGGCTTGTTCAAGAATACAAGGACAAGGATTCTGCGTCCGAGAAAACTTCTGAATAAGGAGTCTGGCAATGAACTCGGTTTTTCTGTCTGCCCTTGCCTTTCTTTTGTTCCTCTTCGGTCCTCTGGCTTTTATCCTGGTTCTGATTGCCTTTCACAAAATCCATTGCCTCCAGCAGCAGTTTCAATACAGGGGGCTGCCCCCTCAGGAACAGCCCCTGCCTTCTTCTTTCCGCCCTTCTGCAGCACCGAAATATCCGCCGATGGAGCCGGCCGCCAAGGAAATCCCGATGCCTTTTCCGTCAGCAAAGCCGGTTTCATCCCCCCTGCCTCCTATCAGCCGTACAGAAAAATCCGGGCTTAAAGCGGAAACCTTTCTGCCCTGGCAGGAACCGCTCGAAGAGCGAATCGGTACCCGATGGATTCTCATTGCCGGCATTATCACTATCCTGTTCGGGGTCAGCTTCTTTTTAAAATACGCCTATGACCATAACTGGCTGGCTCCCTGGCTGCGGGTAGGGCTGATTGCCGCCGGAGCGGCAGTATCGCTGATTGTCGGCGAGTTAACCCGCCGACAGGGATATGAGACAGCCGCCAAAGGCACAACGGCCCTTGGATTTGCGCTCTTCTATGCCGCCATTTTTGCGGCCTTCCGCCTTTATGGTTTAATCGGAACCGCTCCGGCCTATGCGCTGGCCGTAATCATTACCGCTGCCGCGATGACCTATGCCGTCATTCTTGATGAAGTTCTGATTGCATTCCTGTCACTTTTCGGCGGCTATCTGACTCCGATTCTGCTTTCCACCGGACAAAACCTGCCCAATCCGCTCTTTTCCTATGTGCTCATTCTCGGCCTGGGTGCCATGGGCTGTGCATTTCTGCGGAATTGGCGGGCTGTTTCTATTGCCGCATTCATCGGAACTTATCTGCTCTACACGGCCTGGTTTGAAAAGTTTTACGTGCCGGCGGCTGTGCTTCATGGAACCCTGCACCCTCACTTGTTTACTGCTATCGGCTGGCTGAGCGTATTCTTCCTGCTGTACCTGCTGATGCCGCTGACCAACGGTCTGCTTCGGAAAACCCTCACTCACCCGGAAGAGGTGTGGATCACATCTGTCAACGGCCTGATTGGTGTCTATTTTCTCGCCCGGATTCTTCATCCGTCTTTCCGAACAGCAATGGCGTGCGGCTGTGCAGCCATCAGCGGCATTTATTTCATTCTGATGCTTCTGGTCCGCCTGCGATGCCCGCAGGACCAGCCGGTACAAAGGTCGCTGCTTCTTCTGTCGCTGGCCTTTCTGACAGCGGCCTTCCCTTTCTATTTCCAGATGCGGGCACTCACAGCAGCATGGGCCATTGAAGGAACTGTTTTGGCCGGCGCCGGAATCTTCTATCGAAGCCGCTGGACGCAAGCAGTCGGCCTGGCTGCCTCCGCCCTCAGCATCGTCCTGCTCTTTCACCAACTGCCTATGCACACAGGCACTTTTCGCCTGGCCTTCAATCCGGACTTCGGCATCTGGATTTTTGTCTGCATGGCTCTTCTGGGCCAGCATTTGCTGTACCGATTAAGCCCTCAGCAGTCATCGCCTGCCCAACCCCTTATCAGCAGTATTCTGTACTGCGTTCTCCTGACGGTTTTCTACCTTGGTTTGCTGCTGGAATGGCATGCTCATTGCCGCTGGAATCTGGCCGAAGACCCCAACGGCGGTCCTTTGTTTGTCCAGGCAATCATCCTTCTGACCGCCCTGCTGATGATTCTGCTTCTGCTGCGTCCGCTTTGTCCAAACAGCTCTCTATGCAGGCTGTATGCGTTCCTCATTTCCTCCGCCGGAACTATCTATACCGCCGCAAGCATGGGGCACCTGTACAATCAGGCATTCCGAATCTTTTTCAACAGCGGCTTCGGAATCTGCTGTCTGTTTACCGCGGCCTTGTTCGCCGGTGCAGCCCTCCTTAAAGCACACAATCGGCATTCCCTCGAAACAGAACTCCCGGCCGCTCTTTATGCCGTCGCAGGCGTGATTCTCTTCTGGCTGCTTCTGAGCAAACAAATTTACTTATACTGGGACTTCCAAAATCGCTTCGCAGGCCCTGTGCCCCACTGGAAACTGAAAGCAAGCATGTATATATCCCTTCTCTGGGCAATTTATGGGGCGGTTCTGCTGGGCATCGGCTTCTGGAAGAAATGGGCCGTGCTTCGCTACCTGGCGCTGGCATTATTGGGTCTGCTGCTGGCCAAAATCTTTATCTGGGACTTAAGCACCCTCAAAATCGAATATCGCATCGCCGTCTATCTGGGTTCCGGAGCGGTCTTTATAGCCATTTCCTATCTGTATCAGTTCGCCAAGAAAAAAAACTTTTTCCGAATGTTTGAAACAGAGGCACCTTTGACTTCAGAGCATACAAAATGAAAAAACAGGGGTAAGCCCTCAAACCCAATCCAAAAACTCAGCTCATAAATCCATTTGCGGAGTCGGGTTTGCCGTCGTCGCTGTCATAGATCATCTCGTCCGCCATCTCTTCACGGATCTGGATTCGCTCAATCGATTCTGCCCGCTTGGTATGGCTGTCCACGGAAACAAGAATCGCGCTGAGCCGCACATCGCCAGCGGCCAGTTCAAAGGGATAAGGCATTTGGGTTCGAAACGCCCGAATCACACACTCGCTTTTACGGCCCAGCACTGAGTCGTGAGCACCGGTCATCCCAATATCCGTAATATAGGCCGTTCCTTGCGGCAAAATCCGCTCATCCGCCGTCACCACATGGGTATGAGTGCCGAATACACAGCTCACCTTGCCGTCCAGATAATATCCCATCGCCGCCTTCTCGCTGGTGGCTTCTGCGTGCATCTCCACAAAAATTATCTCGGCCTGCTGCTGAAGACGAGGCAGCAGGGAGTCAATTTTGGCATAGGGACAGTCCGCCGGCTTCATAAAAATCCGTCCAATCAGCGCGGCAATTCCTATCCGCACTCCTTTGGAGGTCTGATAGACGGCAAAATCTTTTCCCGCCGCCGCCGGCGACAGATTGGCTGGACGGACAATATTGCCCCCGCTTTCCAGAATCGGCACAATTTCTTTTTTCCGATAGCAGTGATCACCCAGCGTAATCAGATGGACTCCATACCGCCCGAGTTTTTCATAAATCTGAGGGGTTAGACCTGAGCCGCCCGCGGCATTCTCTGCATTGGCAATAACCGCATCAATCTGATGCTGACGAACCAGAACAGGCAGCTGAGAGGACAAAATACGCCGACCGGGACGACCCACAATATCGCCGATACAAAGAACCCTGATCTTCACAGCACATTCCCTTCCTTTAAGCCGCTTCCGCAAAGGCGGTTTTGTTGTCCGCCCTGCTCAGCGGGCATACTCAATGCACCGCACTTCCCGCAGCAGCGTTACTTTGATTTCGCCGGGATACGTCATCTCTTCTTCGATTTTCTTGGCAATATCCCGGGCGGTCTTCAGCGCCGCCTCATCGCTCACCTGATTGGCATCGACAATCACCCGAACTTCACGGCCGGCCTGAATCGCATAACAACCTTCCACGCCTTCAAAGCTGCGTGCAATTTCTTCGAGTTTTTCCAGCCGTTTGATATAGCGCTCCAGGGTCTCCCGGCGTGCCCCCGGGCGAGAGGCACTGATGGCATCCGCCGCTGCAATCAGCGGAGTATAAGGATTGTCCGCCGGCACATCGCCATGATGGGCCTCGACAGCATTGAGGACAATGGAGGATTCCTTAAACCGCCGCAGGTAGTTGGCCCCAATGGCCGGATGGCCGCCTTCAATCTCGCGGTCCATCGCCTTGCCGATGTCATGCAAAAGCCCCGCACGTTTAGCCAGCGAACCATCCAGACCCAGCTCGTCTGCCATCACCTGTGCCAGAAAGGCCACTTCGACACTATGGCGAAGCACATTCTGGCCATAGCTGGTTCGGTAATGGAGGGCGCCGAGCATTCCAATAATTTTATTATTCAGACCCCTTACATCCACTTCTTCGGCGGCCTCCTTGCCGAGCTGAATCACACGCTGATGCACATCCTTCTTGGTCTGGGCCACAATTTCTTCGATTCGGGTGGGGTGAATCCGTCCATCCTGAATCAGCCGTTCCATGCTCAGACGGGCCACTTCGCGGCGAATAGGATTAAAACCGCTGACCACAATTACCCCTGGGGTATCATCCACAATTACATCTACACCAGTGGCTTTCTCAAAAGCCCGGATATTTCGACCTTCCCGTCCAATAATCCGACCTTTCATCTCATCATTCGGAATATCCACCATCGACACGCTTACCTCGCAGGTCTGCTCGGCTGCGTATCGCTGAATGGCCAGATTGATAATCTCTTTGGCTTTTTCTTCGGCCTGCTCTTCCGCCTGAGCCACTTTCCGTCCAATCAGCTCGCTCATCTCTTTTTCACACTCCTCTTCGAGCTGCTCGAGCAGGAGTGCCTTCGCCTCTTCTACACCGATGCCAGCGATTTTGAGCAACTGATTTTTCCTCTGAACAATCAGGGCAGACAGTTCTCGATTTTTGGTATCCACTGTCTCGATTTTCCGCTGCAACTCCTGCTCCAGATTTTTCAGTTGTTCATCCCGCTTTTCGATCTGCTCCTGCTGGCGCTCGAGCGTATCTTTTATTTTTTCCAGCTGAAGTTCCTGTTTCTGGATTTGAGCTTCTTTGGCTGCAACTTCATTGGAAAACTCCTCTTTTTTTCGGATAATTTCGCTTGCAGCATCCAGGCGGGCTTCTTTGATGATGGTTTCGGCTTCCCGTTTGGCGGTTTCAAGCCGAATTTGAATATCCTTTTGGGCTTCTTTGAGCCGGATTTTGGCGATGGTCAATCCAATGGCCAAAGAGATTCCAAGACCAATTGCTCCCCCAATCAAAATGCCGATCACCCAAGAGGCAGCATTGATGTTCATTAACAATTCCATAGTTCTTGCCTTTCAAGGTTACCAATTTATCTTCTATTTTGGCGCACTCTCAAAGCGGCACCTTGAAAAGGGAGAACTTCAGAAGGTACAAAATAGGAAAGCAGTGGATATTAAACAGCCAAAAAGTTCGTCAGACAATCCCTCTTTCTCCGCTTAGAACAACCCAAGCGGTTAAAGTCAGTCCAAACAATCTTTTTTCTGTCCAGATTCTCATCGTTGGCCGGCATCCTGCCTGCCTTGTTCCTTTTCGTTTTGTCTATCCACAAATTCCAAATTCGTCCCATTCACCGCTTCAGCCGGATTTTGGACTTGGCGAACCTAAAATTGCGTGGCGCCTTTCGCCCTACCAGCGGATGACGGTGTTCATGAAGCTCTACAAACCTCTCATCAAGCTGCCAATTTCGACTGTGCCTATCTTTATTCAGGCATATTTTAGGTACTTCACTGCAAAAACTCTCTTCCACTTAAATCATAGTCTATATCGTTCTTGTCGGTCAAGGAAAAACCTTCTCTTTAACCGGTAAAAGTTTAGTCCCTCGTCTTTTATAAACTGATACGAGAAAACTTGGGGCAGGGTCAAAAAACGATTTCACTTTTAACGATAAAAAAACGGATTTATCGGACCTGTCATTTTTTACATTACCCAAAAAGCCGTTGAAATGGAAAAAAATCAGGTTTTTAAGAGAAGAACGTTAAACCGCTGCTCCTTTCGTCCGATGTACCAATGACTGGAAACCGCTGTCCAGCCGTATCTGAATATTTACGGCCTTCGGGCTGACAACAGGATCACAAACGATGAAGAAAAAAGATGTCCTGACTACAGGGGAAGTAGCCAAATTGTGTAATGTCGCCCCGCGCACTGTCACGAAATGGTTTGATTCCGGCCAGTTAAAGGGATACCGGATACCTGGGTCTCGCGACCGCCGCATTCCGACCAGCGAGCTGATTCGCTTTATGAAAGCCAATAATATGCCCACTGACGCCCTTGAAAAAGGGCAAATGAGGGTCTTGATTATCGACTCCTGCCCGGAAAAAAGCCGGCAATTTGCCGAAGCACTCCAAATGAAGGGGAGTTTCGAGGTCTGCTGTGCCCATAATAGTTTTGATGCCGGCCTGCTTGCCGAAAAATTCAAACCGCAAGTCATCTTAATTAATCTGATGTCTAATGCCGTGAATGCTCAGCAGTTGTGCACTTATGTCACCCAGCACCAGGACCTTCAATATACCAAACTGATTGCCATCGCATCAGGGCTGAATGAAAACGAGGTTGCCGCCCTCCGGAAAAAAGGATTTGATGCCGTCCTCACCGACCCAACGGATGTTGAGCGGGCTGTCAAACTCATTCAGGACTGCTGCTCCGTGGTCTATTGAAAGCAGCCGAACAAACCAAATCCTGTCGTCAGATTCAGGACCAGTTCAGTCCGCAATTCTTAACCCCAAGTCGGCGAGCGTCTGCTTATCCTCCGGCACGGAACGACCTGTCGTGGCTAGATAATTTCCGCTGATAATACTGGAGCAGCCGGCTCGAAAAATCCAGCTTTGCATATCCCGGAGATTGAAAACCCGGCCGCCGGCAACCTTCAAATCCGCCTCAGGCAGCAAAAAACGATAGAGGGCAATAATCCGGAGAATTTCCTTAGGCGGCAGAGGAGGACTGCTTCCCAGCGGGGTGCCTGGAATCGGATGGAGAAAATTCATCGGCACCGTATCCACCCCCAGCGTCCGCAGTTCCAAGGCCAACTCCACCCGGTCTTCGTCCGTTTCGCCCAGCCCGAATATTCCCCCGCCGCACACCTTCAGCCCGGCTTTCAAGGCGGCCTGAATTGTCTTCACACGCTCCTGATAATGATGAGTTTTGACAATGTTCGGGAAATACCGACGTGAAGTTTCGAGATTGTGATTGTAGCGTACTACTCCCGCAGAGGCCAGCTGCCGCATCTGGGCTTCCTCCAAAATTCCCAGTGCGGCACAGACTGGAATGCCTATGCTCCGGCGAATTTGCTCAACAAGCCCCAGCAAATGCTCGAACTCTGCGGGCGCAGGGGAACGGCCGCTGTAAACAATCCCGAAAGAAGAGACTCCGCTGGACCTGGCTTCCGCAGCGGCCGACAAAATCTTCTCATCGCTCAAGAGGCGAGGGGTTTTATCTACGGATGTATTATAGTAAAGCGACTGGGCACAAAAAGCACAGTCTTGACCGCACCCTCCCAGCCGGCCGGGGACGATTGAACACAATCGCACACTGTCGCCAAAGAAATGACGCCGAATCCGGTCAGCCCAGTACAGCATATCTTCAAAGTCTTCCTTAGCCGCTGCCGCCAGAGCCAGTCCCTGCCGGCGGCTCAGCCGAGTACCCGACAGAACACTATCCGCGCACGATTCAATCACCTGATTCATTCCAAACTCTCTCCAAATATTCTTCGAGAGGCACGGCCCATCGTCGGAAGTCTTCCGCCGACAACGTCATTGTACCCCACTTCGGACTTCGACGCTTGCAGCACCGGCGATACAAATCCGCTTCAACAGCAAAAAAGACATACTTCCTGCCGTCCAGCCAAAAAACTTCCAGACCATCGCTATCGACATCCGCCTGTTTCAGACGAAAAACAAATACAAAAACAGCCCTGCAGGGCGAATAGTGTCTGGCAAACATTTTCTGCCATTGCTCCAACGCCTGCAAATCCAGCGATGTTGTCCAGCCGTCGAGCCCCCGTCGTCCGGCCAGGGAAAATCCGCCGAAGGTGCGGCCTTTCACCTCCGCCAAAATCGCCTGGGCACGATCCAGCCCAAGCAAATAATCAAATCGCTTCAACGGCGATTCCGAATGACAGCGCTGCCCCTGCCGAATCGGACGATATGCTATCCTTCGTTCGGACAGCCACGCCTCAAAAGCCGCCTCATAGGCGTTCGGGCCTTCCGGCTGAAGTTTTGCCCCGTTCATACTCATTATCCCTCTGCGAGCCAAACATACTCCATCTGCCGGAAAAATACAATTGACAAACAAACCTCTTTTTTCGATATAATTCGTTCACTTCTAAGACAAAGAAAAACTCTAAAATCAGGGACCCTGCTATGAAAACCATTTTACTGCTGACTATCTCCAATATCTTTATGACCTTTGCATGGTACGGCCATCTGAAATTCAAAGACAAACCGATGTTTCTTGTGATTCTTTGCAGCTGGCTGATTGCGTTTCTGGAGTACTGTTTTCAGGTGCCGGCCAACCGAATCGGGCATGGGACCTTCACCGCCGCCCAGCTGAAAACCATTCAGGAAGTTATTACATTGGTAGTGTTTTGCGTCTTTTCCGTCCTGTATCTGAAAGAGCCGCTCAAATGGAACTATCTGATAGGGTTCGGTCTGATTATCGCTGCGGTTTTTTTCGTATTCAAAAAATGGTAGCGGCCCGGCCGTGAGCAAAACTGCTCACGGCTTTAGAGAAGCGGAAAACTCCTGCCGGTCAAGTATCTGCTGGCGGCCGGTTTTCATCTCTTTTACAATCAGTTTACCGCTTGCGTATTCCTCGCCGAGAATGACGGCTTTGGCCGCACCGGCCTGGTCGGCCTGTTTCAGCTGCCTGCCCAGCGTTCCTCCTTTATAGCTGAAATCGCAGCTGAAGCCGGCCAGCCGTATCTGAGCCGTCAGCCGGATCGCCTCCTCCGCCAGCTCAGCCGCAGCAAAAACAACATAATAATCCAGTTTTCGAGTCGGCAAATCCTCCTCTTTCAAAAGACCTTTCTCGCGAAGAAGAATCTCCAGCACACAATCTCCCATGCCCATGCCGGTCGCCGTCAGCGGCGGCCCGCCAAAATCCCTGAGCAGATTGTCATATCGCCCCCCGCCGCACAGGGCACGCAGGGAAGCACCTCGGTCATAGATTTCAAATACGACTCCTGTATAGTAAGCCAGCCCCCGCACAACCCCTATATCAAACTGGGCAAATTCGCCGATGCTCATCACCTCCAGCAGCGAAAAAAGCCGCCGCAACTCCTCCAGGGTCTCTCGGCTCTCGCCCGTTAGAGCTGCTTTGGATTCCACTTCCTCCAGCGAACGGCAATTCATCAGATGAAGAACCCTGTCGCGGACCTTCTCATCAGGCAGGATTTCCTTCAACATGGCCTCATAGGTCTCCTGGGGCACCTTGGCCTTCTTATCCAGCACTGCATAGACCGAGGGCAACTGCTCTGCTGCAACCCCCGCTTCCTCCAGCAAGGCCCCCAGCATTCGGCGGCTGGAAATTCGGACTGCAATATCATTGGCCGTCAGCCCAACTGAGCGAAGATAATCTATGGCGCAGAAAATTACTTCTGCATCCGCCAGCACATCTTCCGCCCCGATAATATCCAGATTCCACTGAAAAAACTCGCGCAGGCGGCCTTTCTGAGGGCGCTCCGCCCGGCACAGCCGGGGAACGGAAAACCACTTAATCGGACGCGGAAGGGAATGAATCTGCTGATTGACCATTCGGGCAAGGGTGGGAGTCATCTCCGGACGAATCGCCAGCTGACGGCCGCCGCGATCGGTGAGGGAAAACAACTGTTCCGCTATTTCCTGCCCGCTTTTGAGTTCGTACATCATCAGGTGTTCAAAAATCGGCCCGTCATACTCCTCAAACCCGCTCCGGCGGGAAGCGGCCTTCCAGCCATCAATGATGAAATTGCGAACCGCCATCTGCGGCGGATAAAAATCCCGGGTTCCTTTGACAGCAGGAATCTTCACGAACGGCCCTTTCGACGAACGGCTTTTGACTTTCGTTTCTTCTCCAGACGCTCAAACACACGCTCCCCAAACCGCTCCTTCATATAGTCGGCCATCTGCTTATCATTGAGGAAATGCAGCTCATAGCCGTATTCATCACTGGTTTTCTCACAGTCTTTGGTATGATAGGTTCGGCAAATCTTCGGACGAAGTTCATAATTGCGGCAGCGATATTCTTTATCTAAATACCGGCATCGGCTGTTCATCTGAAGATACCAGTCTCCCTTTTCCACAAAAACAGACACTCCCTTATGGCTGAGGTACCAGCGAATATCATCATAATCATCCCAATCTTTGGGGGTATCAATCTGCAAAGCCAAATATCGGCAGCATAAGCCGCTGCACTCCTCGCATAAGGCAGCAGAGCCGCTTTTTTCCCTTGTTTTCTGAATCGGCACCGGCAACTCCTGCAGAAAAACCATCTTATTTGAAAAGGGTGATTATACCACCGCCCTTCGACCCGTCAAGAACACCGCCTATGCCAAATGCTCTTGACGGACAATTCGGGGCAGATTATCCTCAACAGGAAAAATCGCAAACATTTGCATAAAGGAATCCTGTTTATGACAGCCCAAAGTTCTTCTCATCCCCTGCCTCCCGTCCCCTCGAGGACTTCCACTGTCTCGCAGTTTCTCATTCCGCTGGCGGCTTTTATGATTGTTGCAGCCGGCCTGCGGGCTGCTGTTTCGATTCTTGTACCTTTCCTGATGGCCGTTTTTCTGGCGATCATCGCCACCCCCGCTCTCTTTTGGCTTCAGAAAAAAAGAATCCCCACCGCTCTGGCCATCACCATCATCTCTGCGGTATTGCTTATCGGAGGCATCCTCCTGGGAGCACTGCTGGCCGCCACCATCGCCAATTTCACACGGGACCTGCCTGAGTTTGAAAAAAATCTTCACAGTACCATTCTCCGCTGGTCTGAGCATCTCTCTTGCGCCCAGCCCGCGCAGATTGAGGGAGGGCAAGACTCTGCCGAATCCCTCAGCCAACACGCAGAAGAAAAAGTCAATCAGATTCTCCAGATTGTGCGAGAATCATTCCAGAAGTATATCCACCCCGAACAAATCATCCAGCTGCTCAGAGACATGCTCACCCAGCTCGGCAGCATTCTGGCCAACGGTTTTCTTATCTATCTGACGATGATTTTTATCTTGATGGAGGCGTCCATTCTGCCCGCCAAAATCCGAGCAGCAACCCTGCAATCGCCGGAAATCTTTGAAAATCTGAGCAAAGTTGCCAACGATGTCAAACGATACCTGGCCATTAAAACAGTAATCAGTCTTCTAACCGGACTTTTCATTACCTTCCTGCTGCTGATTCTGAAGGTGAATTATGCCGTTCTTTGGGGGCTCCTTGCGTTTCTGCTTAATTTTGTACCAACCATCGGTTCGCTGATAGCCGCAGTGCCTGCCGTTCTGCTGGCCCTGCTGCAAGCCGGTCCCGGCACCGCCCTGCTGACGGCAGCGGGGTACCTAGCTGTCAATGTGGTGCTGGGCAATTTCATCGAGCCAAAGGTCATGGGCGAGCGGCTGGGGCTTTCGGTCCTTGTCGTGTTCTTGTCTTTAATCTTCTGGGGATGGATTCTCGGACCCTTCGGAATGCTTCTGGCGGTTCCGCTGACTATGCTGTTCAAAATTATCCTGCAAAGCCGCGAAGATACCCGCTGGCTGGCCACCCTGCTCGATTCCGAAAAACCGCCGCTGCCGAAGGAACTCCAAAAGTAAAACCGGGTTCCCTTATAAACAGGCAATATTCAGCTGGCGGGCGGCTTTGGTTTCGTCCAGACGTCCGACCGGCGTTGTCAGCGGCGCCGCCTTCAGCGTCTGCGGCTCCTGTTTGGCTTTTTCAGCAATATCAATCATTGCCTCAATAAACGCATCAAGGGTTTCCCGGCTTTCGCATTCCGTCGGCTCAATCATCAGCGCCTCTTTCACGATAGTCGGGAAATACATTGTCGGCGGATGAAAACCGGCATCGATAAGGGCTTTCGCGATATCCAGCGCGTGAATGCCGCTTTCATGCAGCTGGCTGACGGCACTAATTACACACTCATGCTTGCAGAGGCCGGGATACGGCACCTCATAATAAGGTTTCAATTTTTCCTTGATATAATTGGCATTGAGCACGGCGTTTTCGGCAATACGCTCCAGACCTTCACGCCCGACCATCAGCAGATACACATAGGCCCGCAGGATTACGCCGAAATTGCCATAAAAAGGCGATACACACCCGATGGATTTGGGATGGTCATATTCCAGCGCATACGTGCCGTCCTCTTGCCGGACCACAAGGGGAACCGGCAGATAGCCAGCGAGCCGTTCAACCACACCGACCGGCCCGGCGCCGGGGCCGCCCCCGCCATGCGGTGTCGCAAAGGTTTTATGAAGGTTTACATGAACCATATCAAAGCCCGCATCAGCCGGCCGCACCTTTCCGACAATTGCATTCAGATTGGCTCCATCACAATAGGCCAGCCCATCTACGCTGTGAACCAGTTCACAAACCTCCTTGATGTGCGGATTAAACAGCCCCAGCGTATTCGGACAGGTAAGCATTATGCCGGCTGTTTGTTCGGTGAGCATTTCCTTCAAGGCCGCAATGGACATACAGCCGCTCTCATCGCTGGGAACAGTTTTGACTGTATAGCCCGCCGCCGCGGCACTGGCCGGATTGGTTCCGTGAGCACTGTCAGGAATCAGCACAGTCGTTTTGCGGTTTCCGCGGTCGCGATGATAGGCCGCCATCATCATGATTCCTGTCAGTTCGCCGTGAGCACCGGCCATCGGCTGCATCGTAAAAGCCGCCATGCCGCAGATTTCCCGCAGCATCCGGTCGGTCTCATAGAGCACCCTCAGCGCCCCTTGGGTGAACGCTCCGCCGCTGTGCAGCTGCGGCAGCAGCGGATGCAAATACAGAAAGCCCGGCAGCGACGAGAGCCGCTCGCAGACCTTCGGATTGTATTTCATCGTGCACGAGCCCAGCGGATAAAAATTATTATCCACACCGAAGTTGCGCCGGGAAAGCCCCGTAAAATGCCGCACCACATCCAGTTCCGACAATTCCGGCAGCCCGGCCGGCCGTTCCCGCAGATATTCTTTCTTCAGACGATTGCCGGCCGGCACATCACGTTCAGGAATTCGCAGCCCCTGCCGACATGGGACACTCTTTTCAAACACCAATTTCATCGAATATCACTCCGAAGACTCTCTACAATTGCTCCTATTTCCTCGGCCAGCATTTCAATTTCCTCTCGGGTGCGTTTTTCCGTGACGGCAATCAGGAGCGAACGATTCATCCCTTTGTAATAGCGGCCGAGAGGAAATCCGGCTGCATACCCTCTTTCCAACAGGCGGGCTGTCACTTCCGCCGCTTCACAAGGCAAATCGAGCACCATCTCATTAAACCAGCATTGTGCCGGAAAGTGCGGCCGCACTCCCGGAATCGCCGTCAGCCGCTCATAGGCATAACCGGCCTTGTCTGCACACAACTGGGCCGTCTGTTGAAGTCCTTCCTTGCCGAGGAGACACAAATACACCAAAGCGGTCAGGGCACAAAGGGCCTCGTTGGAGCAGATATTGGAGGTCGCCTTCTCCCGCCGGATATGCTGCTCTCGGGCCTGGAGCGTGAGTACATATCCCCGACGTCCCTTTGCATCAGTAGTCTGTCCTACAATCCGGCCGGGCATCTGCCGCACATACTCGCTGCGAGTCGCCATAAAGCCAAGATACGGCCCCCCAAACGACAACGGAAGTCCCAAACTTTGCCCTTCGCCGGTAACAATATCGGCTCCCATCGCCCCGGGCGTCTTTAAAAGCCCCAGCGAAATCGGATAACAGGACACGATCAGCAGTGTCCCTTTTGAATGAACGGCAGCCGCCAGGTCGCTGAAATCATCTATACAGCCGAAAAAATTCGGATTCTGCACAATCACCGCCGCCGTCTGCTCATCAAGGGCCTCCAGAATCGCGCTGCGGTTGGCAAGCCCCTGAGCATTTTCCGTCTCCGCCAGTTCTACATCTACATTCCGATTCCGCAGGTAAGAACGAATCATCGTCCGATAAATCGGATTGACCGAATCATCTACAATCACTTTGCTGCGGTGCGTCAGACGCAGGGCCATCATCGCCGCCTCGTACAGAGCCGTCCCGCCGTCATAAAGCGACGCATTCGATGCTTCCATCTCCGTCAGCCGGCAAATCATCGACTGAAACTCATAAATCGCCTGGAGCATCCCCTGGGAAATCTCCGGCTGATAAGGGGTGTACGCCGTATAAAACTCACTTCGACCGGTCAGGGCAAACACAGCCGACGGAATAAAATGATCATAGAAGCCGCCGCCCAGAAAGCACCTCAGAGAAGCGGAATTCTGTGAAGCAATCGCCTCCAGCCGGCTGCAAACCTCCTGCTCGCTGAGCCCTTCAGGCAGATTCAGCCCCCCGCATCGAAGCTCCGGCGGCACATCGGAAAACAAATCCTCCGGCTTGAGTCCGATCTCCGCCAGCATCGCCGCCCGCTGCTGGTCTGTATTGGAAATGTAAGGCATCGTATCCTCAAGAAAAGTTAAAAAAGAAAGAAGAAACCATCCGAGGTCTATTCCGCTTCCGTCTCAAGAAAATGCTTATACTCCTTGGCATCCATCAAATCCTCAAACTCCGAAGGGTTAGAGGCCTTGATTTTAATCAGCCAGCCCTCTTCGTAGGGGTCCTCTTTGAGCAAATCCGGATTCTCCACGACTACCTGATTGACCTCGAGAACTTCCCCACCCAGCGGAGCATACAAATCTGATGCCGCTTTGACCGACTCCACAACACCAAACGTCCCGCTCTGTTCGAGGGTATCTCCTGGCTGCGGCAACTCCATATAAACAATATCTCCCAACTGCTCGACGGCATAACTGCTCAACCCAACCGAGAAAATCCCCCCGCCTTCTTTCTTAGCCCATTCATGAGTTCTCAAATACCTGGCTTCCGGGTCAATCATCCTGCAACTCTCCCTATCAAAAAAGGTTTTTTCCTATTTTTTACAACACCGCAAACGTAATCGGGCCGCCGTAATTGTCAAGATTTCTTTTTACCACCACCGCCTCGATTCGTCGCCCTCTCAAATCAATTTCCACCATCGCCCCCGCTCCCAGCGGCCCATCCACCAAAGCCAGACCGATAGGACGCTGTCCCGTCCGGCCGGAAAAATGCGCCTCCCATCCGGAACCATGCCCGCAGTGAAGCGGACAGGTCACTTCGCGGGGCACCCAATAGGGAACCACTGTACCGCTGGTAACACGGCCGATTTCCCGCGTTCCCTGAAAAACGGCAGCACCAGCTCGCGCAATCCCTTTCCCAATAACTCGAAAGGCACAAATCCCCCTTTTTAGACCTTTTTTCTGCTCTTCCAAGGCATCACGTCCAATAAAACGACGTTCTGGGTCTTTTAGGTCAACTCCAAAGCGAGCCGCCGGACAAGCCAATATCGGAATCGGACGACCAAAAATATCCTGTCCATATTCATGACCGTACAGGGGCAGAGACGCTTCCAGCCGCAAGGTATCCCTCGCCCCCAGCCCCACCGGACAAGCCCCTTTCTCGAGGAGGAGAGACCAAATCTTTTCAGCCGACCGGGCCGGCACAAACAGCTCAAAACAAATCGGCTCGCCGGTATAACCCGTCCGCCCAACAAGAACTTCACAGCCGGCAATCCGAACCGCCCCCAGTGCATTTCGTTTCGGTTCAGGCAGTGAACCTCTTTCCAGCAACCCTATGAGGATCTGCTCAGACTGCGGGCCTTGCAGGGCCATCATTGCCAGTTCCGCTGAAAGATTCTTCATCTGAACACCGCCCATTTCCTCTGCTTTTCGCTGCAAGTATTCCCAGTCCTTATAAGCGTTGGAAGCATTCACAACCAAAAGCCATTCTTCCGGAGAAAATCGATACAGATATGCGTCGTCGATGGCTCCTCCTGCCTCGTCGGCCAGCAAGGTGTAATGGGACCAGCCCGGTAAAAGACTGCCCGCATCATTGGTCAAAACCCATCTTAAAAACTCCAGCGCTCGTCGGCCGGCAATTTCAAAGCGTCCCATGTGAGAAACATCAAACAAGCCCGCTGAACGGCGGGTCTCAAGATGTTCCTGAAGAATCCCCCGCTGGTACTGGACAGGCATATGCCAGCCGGCAAAATCTACCAGCCGCCCTCCCGATTCAAGATGACAATCATACAAAACCGTTCGTTTCATAACTCCGTCCTGCCTTTCGAGTTTCTGCAAGCCGCTCCGTTCAAAAAACATGTTTCGGATATTCTATACAGATTTTTACCTCCGGCCAACCTAAAAAACCAAACCTTTTTCCCATCGTCGGCCGATTGTTTACAAAGAGAGGGCAATGTGATAAATTATTTGAAAAAGAAAACCTTACTTATGGAAGAAAATCAAGATGGAAAACTTTAATATAGAACCTTCTTCCCGGATTAAACGGCTGCCTCCATATCTGTTCGCACGGCTGAATGCCCTCAAACTCGAAAAGAGGCGTCAGGAAATCGATCTTATTGACTTAGGGATGGGCAATCCGATGGATGGGGCTCCGGACTTGGTGATTGAAAAACTCTGCGAAGCTGCACGGGATCCGCGAAACCACCGCTATAGTGCTTCCAAAGGCATTTTCAATCTCCGGCGGGAGATGGCTCTCAAATACGAACGAAAGTGGAACGTTTCGCTCGATCCGGAAACGGAAGTGCTGGCCTGCATCGGCTCCAAAGAAGGGTTCAGTCATTTGTGTCTGGCGATGCTCGGCCCGGGCGATACGGCTATCGTAGCCGATCCGGCTTTTCCTATTCATATTTATGCAGTCGCTTTGGCCGGCGGTAATGTAATCACAGTGCCTCTCGGCAACGACCAGAAGTTTCTCGATACCATCGCTATGGTCTGCGAGCGATTGCTGCCGCGTCCAAAGCTGCTGATTCTGAACTACCCTCACAATCCGACGACCATGACCGTCGAGCCGGGCTTTTTTGAAACCGTCGTTGACTTGGCCAAACGTTTTCAAATCGCCGTTATCCACGATTTCGCCTATGGAGAAACCTGCTTTGACGGCTATCAGGCCCCCAGTTTTTTATCGGTCCCAGGGGCTAAAGACGTTGGAGTTGAGTTTACCACGCTTAGTAAGCCGTACGGGATGGCGGGCTTTCGGATGGGGTTTGCTGCCGGGAATCGCCAGATGCTCAACGCCCTGGCTACCATTAAAGGATATTACGATTACGGCATCTTTCAGCCCATTCAGATTGCCAGCATCATCGCCATGCGTCACTGCGATGAGCATATCAAAATCCAAAACGCCAAATATCAGGCGCGACGTGATATTGTCTGTGAAGGACTGCGGAGAATCGGCTGGGAGGTCGAAGTGCCCAAGGCCTCCATGTTTGTCTGGACCAAGTTTCCGCTTGAACATTCCAAAGGAAAAGGAAGTCTTGACTTCGCCATGGAGCTGGTCGATAACGCCTATGTGGCCATGTCGCCCGGCCGTGCATTTGGGGAAAACGGGGAATACCACATGCGAATTGCTCTGGTGGAAAATGAGCAGCGGCTTCGCCAGGCCATGCGAAATATTGCACGCTATCTACAGGGCAAGCCCGTACCTGGAAAACGAAGGAAACGGGCAGCTATGTAAGAGGCAGCCCGTATCTCCTTCTAAAAAAGGAGGTTCCGACAACCTATTGCAGAAAACATCGCTGGATTCAGGTCCGAAAAAAACGCGGAAAAAAGGTGAAAGAAAACCTTTCTGAAAATTCTAAATTTTTCTCTTGACATCCAAACGGCAATTTGGTTAAATTACAGTACCATCTATATGGGGAGGTTCGAGGAAAGAGTGCAGCAGAGATAGAAGTGCCGAACGTGTTTTGACGCTGCAGTTTTTCGACAGGGGTTTCTGTCTGCGGATGTAAGGACACATCTTACCGTTCGAGTTGGGGAGGAATTGGACGCTTTTCTGAGGAAGAGGATACACGACGCAGGGAGATTCTGCGCTTGCATAGGCATCGCAAAATCATCCCCGCCTGAAACCGTGTACAACTCGGATTTGGGACGTAAGGATTGGTTTGAAACGTTCCGGATTTGAGTGCGAGATAGTATCGTGTGCGTGTGTGGTGTGTGTGTGGTACGTGTATGTGTTTCAGGTAGTAAAGTAGTGTAGTACAGTAGTTTTTGTAGCAGTTCGTGTAAACTCTTTTTAAGGGGAGACTATGAAACCGAACCTATGGCAATGCCGGATTTTTTTTCTGGCGTTGCTGGTTTCACCCATCTGTTGGGCAGGCATTGGAGATGAGGGAACATTAGCAGATTCTCTTGTCTTCACCTTTCTCCCGGGTTCCGGCACAGGTTCTGCGATCGTCACCAGCAAAGTCTATCAAGCCGGTGAGGAAAGCAACTACCGGGGCTTCTACATCTATACCTATCTAATCTCCGACGCAACGGTCAATCTCAGTACTTTTTCTGCTGAGATTCTTCCGAATGCGGTGATTGGGGCGTATGGATGGGACGCTGACGGGAAAGCCCCTCTAATCTGGGAACCGGTGAATGACCCTGTGGAAAGTATTGATGCCTTTTTCAACAGCTCCATCAAACCGGGTGAAACCTCTGCAACGCTGTGGTTCATCAGTCCCCAAGGCCCCACTCAAGAAGACGGCGCACTGGCCGGTATTACGGGGGGAAGCTACAACTTCCTCGTCGGTAAAATCCTCACACCGATCCCGGAGCCGACCACTTGTTTGCTGCTGGCTGCTGGGGGCCTGCTGAGCCGTTTTTCTCGAAAGAGAAAACTCTGAAGGATGTAAGTGTACTGCAACTCTGACGGAACAGCCAAACTTTAAGCATGAGGAGGTCATTGAGTATGACCCGAATGATTGAAAAGAAGTATCACCTGTGGTTGATGATTGTCGCGGTGCTTGCTGCCATCCCGGCGGCGCAAGCAGCCCTCACCTACCTGCCGGAAAGTTCCTATTATTACGGTCAGACCCATTACACTATTGACCTCGGAAACGGCCAGATTCTTAGCGGACACATCGAATTTGCCGTGTATGACACGCAGGCCTATCCGGGTGAGTTTACGGGGACAGCCCCCGGCTCTGGACGGTACATCTACGCCTACCAGATTTTCCAAAACTCCGGGGCTTCCAATATTGCTCTGACCACTTTTGTTGTTGATGGTATCGGTGAAGGAGCAATCCCAGCCGATAACCCCAACAGCTATATCGGCACGGATAACAGTGTCCCCGGTGTGGATGCTTCCCTGGCCTTTTTCAACGCGAGCCGCACACAAGGCGAATGGGATTTTCAGAATCCAAGCATTCAGGCCGGAGAAAACTCCGTTTTCCTGCTTATCCGGAGCAACAACTCCATTAAAGCCGGCACCTATGAGCTCTTCCCGCCGGAGGACAGCGAAATCCCTGTCCCTGGCGATGAAGACGGCACCATTCCTGAACCAGCAACTGTGATGATTCTTTCCCTGGGAACGGCTTTAGCAATCCGTAGCAGACGTTAACCAAAAATGCCAACGAATGTCTAATATTATCGGCTTGGGAGACCCAAATGTCCGAGACAAACCGAACCAAGGTTTCAAAAAGGATGAAGGGACTCTGGCTGGCTGTTCTCCTGCTGGGGGCGGCAGGAGCAGCCTTTGCCGACACGGATGAAAACGGTTATGCCGTGCTGATAGAGCAAAGTCCGATTCATGCAGGAACAATTAACCCTGGCTTGGGCGTCCACAAGATACCTGTCGGCGCAACTATTACGCTGGCGGCGATGCCCAAGCCGGGTTATCGTTTCCTTTACTGGGTCGGCGATGTAAGCAATCCCGCCAGTATGGCCACCGATGTGCGAGTTGATGCGCCCAAAATCGTCATTGCTGTCTATGAACACGATGAATTTGAAGTCCCCCTCGAAGTCAGCCGTCAAATGCCGGCTGGATATCCTCAGGGGGGAGCTGTGTCCTCCCCAACTTCGATCGGAGGCAGCACAGCAATGATGGAGTTCTACCCCGAACAAGAGTACAAGTACGCCTCTTACACATGGCCGGACTGGCCGGATGAAGAGACAAATGATCCTTTCCCTGTACCGGGTGATTCTACCGACGACATTCCGGTACCGGACGATAATCCGATTCCAGAACCAACAACAGTGTGTCTATTATGCGCCGGGGCTGTTCTGCTTCGATTCAAACACGTTTCAGGATAGACCTGCCAACTTGGCCGAACTCATGATACGTTCTACACTGGAGCGTTAGGGAAAAGACACACGTTCGTTGGCACTGGAGGAGGTGTTGTGAATATGGCCGAGTGTCCCCGGATACTCGGCTATATTCGTTTTTTCAGCTCCCATCTTATAAGCCCATTCCTATAAATCATTTAGACCTATTCTGCTCAGGAATTCACAAAAAAAATACATTTGCGAAACAAACTCCTTTCCTCAGACGTCTTAATACCAAAGAAAAGTCTAAATAGACTCCTTGTTTATTCTGAAGAAATGGTCTAAACTGAAAACATTAAACCCCCAAAACTTGGAGAATCAAAAGACGCAGGTGCGAAAAAAAATTGGACAACTGCTTTGTGAACAGGGACTTATAAACGACTCGCAACTGACAGGCGCTCTTGAGTCCCAAAAACGCACAGGGAAAAAACTCGGCCAGATTCTGCTCGAATCCGGCTCTCTGACCAGCCGACAGCTCATTGAAGCATTGGTGGAGCAGATAGGACTGGAAAAGAGGAATTTAGACGATATTTCCATAAAACCGGAGGTTCTTCAGGAAGTTCCTCCGGAATTGGTTACGCAGTACAATGTTCTCCCCTTGGAACAGCACGATGGTCAGCTGACTGTCGCAATGGCTGACCCCTTTAATACAGAGGCCCTTCAGAATCTTCGTCTGGTTACCGGCTGCAGAATCCGGCGATGCTACAGCAGTCCGGCCGAACTGGAAAAAGCGATCCTGAAATATTACGGCAGCAATGTCGCCCGAATGCTCAAAGACCTCGTGCCGGCTGAGAAAAATGCTGATGCGGAGATGGAGACCAACGGGGAGCTGACTCCGGCCAAACTTCATGAACTGGCCCGTGAGCCCTCCCTGGTAAATCTGGTCAATCTGATTCTGCTGGAAGCTGTCGAAGCCCGTGCCAGCGATGTCCATATTGAGCCCTTTGAAAACTGCGTCAAAATCAAATACCGCATTGACGGAATGCTGATCGAAAAATCTACTTCTCCCAAACGGCTTCAGGCGGCCATTCTTTCCCGTATTAAAATTATGGCCAACATGAATATCGCTGAGCGATTCATTCCTCAAGACGGTCATATTGAATTTCCAACTGCCCGCGGAAAGATCGATATCCGCGTTTCCACGGTACCGAGCATCTTCGGGGAATCCGTGGTCATGCGGCTGCTGGACCGTAATACCGCCTTCATTCCCCTCGAAGAACTTGGAATGAATAAAAACACGCTGAAGGGCTTCGGCCATTGCCTGAGCAAAGCTCACGGTATTGTACTCGTTACCGGCCCGACCGGCAGCGGCAAAACCACTACCCTTTACGCCGCTCTCCACAAGATTTATAATCCAAGTTTGAAGATTATTACCATTGAAGACCCTGTTGAATATCAGCTCGACGGCATTATTCAAATGCCGGTCAATCCGCGACGAGGTCTGACGTTCAGCCGAGGGTTAAGGCATATTCTTCGCCAGGACCCCAATATTATCATGGTTGGTGAAATCCGCGACCGTGAAACCGCCGACATTGCCATCCGTGCGGCCCTGACGGGGCATTTGGTTTTCTCAACCCTGCATACCAACGATGCCGCCGGTGCCGTTACAAGATTGATTGATATGGGCGTTGAACCTTTCCTGCTGGCAAGTTCGCTCGAAGGCGTCCTCGCCCAGCGTCTGGTCCGCCAAATCTGCCCCTTCTGCAAGGAACGCTACTTTCCTGACCCGCATCTTCTTGAAAGTCTGACCAACTCCATCTCGTTCGGTCCGGATGCTGTTTTCTACCATGGACGCGGCTGTGAAGAATGCAGCCAGACAGGAATGAAGGGACGTATCGGAATCTTTGAACTTTTGCGCATCACCGAACCCGTACGCAAACTCATCGCCCAGCGGCCCACAACCGACCAGATTCTTCAGGCCGCCCCCGAAGACCATACCTCCATGCGGCATGACGGAATCGAAAAAATCCTCAAAGGCATTACAACTCCCGAGGAGGTCCTCCGTGTCACCCAGGGAATGGAGGAAGACGAGCGGACTGAAGTTAACGGAAGAACAGCCGCAGGAACCTCGTGAGAAGGAGCATGAATTTTTCGAATGATTCGATTTTCATACAAAGCAGTCTCCAAAGAGGGCAAGCCCGCTGCCGGTATTATTGAAGCGGTGGACAGAAAAAGCGCTATCGCTCTGCTGGCCCAGCGGGGACAGTTTGCCCTCGAACTTGAAGAGACCTCCGCAGCCGCTCCCGCCGCAGCGGCCGTCCAGGAAAGTCGGCCCTTGTTTGTCTCCGGCCGCATTGCCAGCCGCGACATTCTGATGGTCACCGAACAAATCACCACCGCGCTGAGAGCCGGACTGCCGGTTCTTCAGGCCCTTGAAATCGTCGCCCAGCAGCAGAATAAACCGCCGGTACGCCGAATCTTAGAAGAATTAGCCCAGGCCGTCCGGTCCGGACACTCCCTTTCGGAAGCCATGGCTGAATACCCCACTGTGTTTCCAACTCTCTATCGGTCGATGGTCGAGGTTGGAGAAACGGGCGGTATTCTCGAAGAAACCATGCAGCAGCTCGTACGGCTGCTTTCCCGAGAACATAAGGTCCAGTCCAGTTTTCGAAACGCCTCCGCCTATCCTGTCTTTGTGCTTACAGTGGGCCTGATTTCCATCACCGTTATTCTGGTTTGGATTCTGCCCCAGTTAATTGAAGCCCTCGGCACAGACCTGACCGCCCTGCCTCTTCCCACGCGCATGCTGATGGGAATGAGCCATTTTCTTCTTTACTACGGCTGGCTGCTGGCAGCGGCTGTTGCCGCCGCTGTCTATTTCTTCCTTCGATGGAAGCGTACGAACAGCGGACTTCTCCAATGGGATACTTTCAAACTGAAAGTACCGCTGCTGGGGTCGGTTCTCCGCACCCTGTCTGTAGGCCGTTTTGCCCGGACACTCGGCTCGCTTACCAAATGCGGCATTCCGATTCTCGAAGCCCTTCAGGTTGTTCGCGACACCCTCGGCAACGAGGTGCTGGCCCGTCAGATCGACCATGTTTGCGAAGAAGTCAAGGCCGGCAGTGACCTGGCACGTCCGCTCGGCCAATCCGGTTTATTCGATCCGCTGCTGGTCCAAATCGTCTCCATCGGAGAACAGACCGGCAAGCTGGACGAAATGCTTCTGCAGGCCGCCGATACCTTTGACGAACAGGCGGACTCGGTCCTGCAGCGATATATGTCGCTGGTGCCGGCTATATTGATTCTGCTACTGGCTGCCATCATTTTCTTTCTGATTGCTGCCACTCTGCTGCCGGTAATTGGAATGGATTTGAGCGTATTCAGCGGTTGAGATAGAAACAGCGGAAAGGAAACATCTATGAAACGAAAACAAAAAGCATTTACTATTATTGAGCTGCTGGCCGTGGCGATGATTATTGCTTTGCTGGCAGTCTTTGTTGTTCCGCGGGCATTTCGTGGACTCGGCAAAGCCAAACATGATATCGCCAAGGGGAAAATGGCTATCATCGAACAGGCCATTGCCCAGTTCCAGTACGACTGCGGGCGTCTGCCGACCGGCAGCGAAGGACTGGAGGCGCTGCTGACAGCACCGTCAGATGTTGAGGACAAATGGGCCGGCCCCTATCTTAAACCTTCCGAAATACTCGACCCGTGGGGTCGGCCGTATGTGTATGTGGAACCAGGCGTCGTCAATATTGGAAGTTATGACCTGATCTCCCTTGGAGCCGATGGTGCAGAAGGCGGTGAAGGTGAAAACGCGGATATTATCAATGACTGAAATCAAGGGCCGCTGCTTCTGCCGGGGCGGCTTTACGCTGATTGAGCTGCTGACCGTGGCGGCGGTGATCGCGGCTTCGGTAATTGCAAGCGCTGCCTTGATGCTGCGCAACCAGTCGAAAACCAAGGTCATCCAGACCGCTCAGCAGCTGACTCTGGCCGCCAGAGCCGCCAGAGTCCGTGCCGTCGAGTCCGGCCAAAGCTGCCGGCTCGTCCTCGATCCGCAAAACCGCTGTTTCTTTATCCGCACTTCTTCGTCTGATGAGCCGCAAGCCGTCTTGTCCGGTCCCTACAGCAAACCTGTTCAGCTGCCGGAATCTATCCGGCTGGAACAAGTCCTGCTCCTCGACAGTGAACAGACTGATATTTTTGAAATCGAATTTAAGCCCAACGGCTCTGCCCAAACCGCTGTTATCCAGCTCTCAGACGGAGGCAAAAATCAAGCCACTGTCACCATTCACCAGATCAGCGGACGGGTCAAAATGACCCGCGGTGCATTGACAACCCTACTGGTCGACCGGATAGATTTAGATGAGGAGCAAACCGCTATCTAATGAACCAAAGAACCGTCCCATTCCGTTCCGGCTTCAACCTTCTCGAAACGATTCTGGCCTCTTCGCTTCTGGCCGGAGCCGCCATGACCATCGGCGCCCTCAGCAGCCGAAGCATCCAGGCCGTTCGACTGGACCAGCAAACCGAAAGGGCATGGGAACTGGCAGATATGCAGCTCAAACTTATCGATGCTTACGGCGTCTCCGGTTTTCAAAAACTTGGTCAATATACCGGACAGTTTCAGCAGGACGACGATTATTCCTGGCAGCTGAATATTAAGGAATTGGAAATCCCGTATCTTTTTTCCGTAGAAATTACTGTGTCCTGGCAATCCGGCCCGAAAGTTCATTCCATCCGCTGCCAAACCCGCTTTTGCGAGCCGCCTGAACCAGAAGAATCTCAAATCCAGGAGACAGAAACCTCCTCCGGCCAAGCCGCCGCAGCAAGCCCCTTATGAACAATCGCGGATTTACATTACTGGAAGTGATTTTAGCAGCCACACTAACGGCTTTTGTGGCCCTGGTTGCCATAGCAGGTCTGCGTTCGGTGAGTATGACGCGAACCACCATCAGCCAGGCATCGGATGCTGCCGATTCTCTGCGGTACGCTGCTGAAATCCTTGAGCGGGATTTGGCCAGCGTCGTGCGCGGACAAGGGGTCATCTTTGAAGGCATTGCAGCGGATTCAGCCATTGGAATGCCTCCTTCGCTCCGGATGCGAGTCTATCAAACCGAACTCGCTCGGCCGCAATCGCCGGAATCCGACCTCTATGAAGTTGAATATTCGCTTCTGCAGTCTGAGGATAAAATGCTTTTTGTCCGCAGAGTCTGTCCGCTGGTTGGTGTCGAAGTCGATCGTGAAGAAACCTCCGGCGGCATTCTTACTGTTCTTAGTGAATCTATCATTGATTTCCAAGCCCAGTATTATGACAACGGCCAATGGCTGGACAACTGGCTGACGGAGACAGAACTGCCCCAGCTGGTCCTTGTCACACTGGCGGCTTCGGATACATCTGATATTCAAAATACCTCAGAAACCGACCGCCGCAAACCCCGGATCCTTCAGCGAACCATTTGGATGCATTTTCCGGGTCAGCCGCATCTCGGGCAAACTCTCTCCGATGTCTCTGAAACAGAAGGAACCGAATCAGAAGGAACCCAAACCATTGTTCAGTAAACGGCGTACAACTCGAAAAACCGGCTCAGCACTGGTCATCGTCCTGTGGTTTGTGATGCTGATGACCACTGTCGCCGTGGTTACAGCCAAGATGGCAATTCTCGAAAGCCGCATCAGCCAGATTGCTTCCGAGCGCATCCGCTGCCGATGGGCTGCGCGGGCCGGCGTCGAAACGGCCTGGGCGCTGCTCCTGGCCGATGATCGGGCCTCCGATACCAAACTGGATAACTGGTCTCAAAACGATGCTGAACTGGTTGATGTGCCGCTCTACGGCTGCCAATTCACCGTGAAAGTTACGGATGAATCCTCCAAACTCAACATCAATACCGTCACCGAAACTCAACTGGCCTATCTGCCGGATATGACCGAGGATATCCTCAATAGTATCCTCGATTGGCGGGATACAGACGATGAAACCCGCCCCAACGGCGCTGAAGCCGGCTATTACCTGACCCTTCCCAACAGCTATTATTGCCGAAACGGCTCGCTGGTCACCATCCGCGAACTGCTTCGCGTCAAAGGGGTTACCGTCGACTTCTTTTACGGGCCCTCGACGCCCGAAGAGGCCTGGAGCGAAAACGAGGGCTGGGTTCATTACTTCACCTGCCATTCAGCCCAGCCGAACATTGACAGCCAGCAAAATCCCAAAGTGAATATCAACCAGGCCCAGCAGGATGAATTAATCAATACTTTATCGTTCAGCCGCAGCGAGGCCCAGTGGATTTTAAGCAATCGTCCCTTCCAGACCCTTGTCTCGCTGACAGAAGGCACTGCTGCCTCCTCTGCTTCCGCTTCCTCTTCTGCCTCTGCCCAAACATCCACTACCAGAACAACCACGACTTCCGCAAGCCGCAGCGGCTCAACGGGTTCTTCCGGCAGTTCTTCCGCCGGTCAAAGCAGATCTGCCAGCCAAAGCGGGGCTTCCCGCTCTACCCAGACTCAAGGCGTCTCCGGAGGTACATCCTCTTCGTCAAACCGCCAAACCGGCAGTGCCGCCGGCAGCGGTTCTCAAACTCAAGGTTCCGCCGGGCAATCCGCTGCTGCAGGTACCTCCCGCAGCAGCAGCCAAAGCAGCACAACCACCACCGGACAAACCCGTTCTTCAAGCCAGCAGGCCGGAACCCCGCCCTCCTGGCAGAGTGTTCTGTCCAAAGCCGACCAAATCGCCTTCAGCAGTGAGACAGTCCTGCCAGGAAAGGTCAATGTCAACACCGCTCCGCTTATGGTGCTCTATGCCCTGCTGGAAGGACAGCGGCAGCTGGCAGAAAATATCCTTGCCCATCGCGAAGGGCGATCCGTCGGTTTTGCGACACTCGAAGACCTTAGTCAGGTTGAAGGAATGACGGAAACTATCTTAAAGCAAATCATCGATCAGGTGGATGTCCGTTCGAGTGTCTTTTCCATTTCGAGCAAAGCTGTCTCTGACGCCACAGGCCAAACCTACACGCTCGAAGCTATTCTTAATCGGGATGAACAGAACGGACGATTTTTATATTGGAGAGAACAGCAACCTTGACAATCGGGAGATTCAGGATTGGCAGCCGAACCAACAAAAAACAAAATGTTTGAAGCATCCGTCGGCCTGCAGTGGTCGCCGGCCGAGAAGCAATTTCAGGCAGTCCTGCTCCGTCGCCGTCCTGAGGGAATCGAATTTGAGGGCCCCAAAACTATTTCGGCCAACTCATCTCTTCTGGAGTCACTGCGGCAGCAGTTTCGGCTGCCTTCTGACGATGCCAGCCCAGTTGCTCTGTCTGTCGGCATTGATTCCTCCCATGTTGGGTTCTACCGTTTTGAGGTACCCGCCGTTCCTGACCCCCAGCTGGTGAGCATCATCCGCACGCAGGCGGAAGGATACCTGCCGCTGCCGGCTTCTTCCATGCGGCTGGCTTGGCGGGTTGATGCCAGACCCTCTGAAAATTGCTGTGTACTGGCCGCCATCCGAAATGAACTGTATGAACAGCTCATCGGCTGCTGGCCCGACTCTCAACCCCTCTCCGCTGTTCCCGACATCGTCGGTTTAACAGCCTGTTGGCAGGCCTTTTGTCCGTCCAGCCATCAGGAATCTGTCCTGCTCAAACTCACCCGGACTCAGGCCGCGGCCATCCTTGTCGAGGAGGGACGTATCCTCAATGCGGCACGACTCGATGTGGACTTGGACGGGCCTTTCGAACTGCTCAAGACCGACGTAATTCAATTGCTGGAATCCATAAGTCCGCAAATCCGTTCTAAGCCGATCTTCTTATGGGAAAACCAGGAAAATCCTTTCCCCGATCTGTCGGAAGAACTGAAAAGCGAAGGATTTCAGATTCAGCATTGCAGTCCCCTTCCCGAAAAAATCCGCCGCTTCCGGAACCTTACCGTCCAAACCGCCGCTTCCTATCCCGAAGCTCTCGGTCTGGCCTTGCTCGCTCTGGACGGTGCGTCCATAGATTTCGACTTCACAATTGAATTAACGGAACCTGCACCCACCTTGCGCCAACAGATTTTTTCCGCCCCTGTCCGGCGAACCGCCCTTTCGCTGCTGCTGGCGGCTGTTGTCTGCACGGTCGGTCTGTACTGGAAAGACAAAACAGAACTGCGGCTCCTTCAAAAGCAGCTCACGGCCGCAGAAAAGGGTCAAAGTGCCCAGCAGATGCTTCAGATGATGGAGTTTCGCAAGCAAGTCGCCGCGGCTCGTCCGGATATCATCGAGCTGCTCGAAATTCTCCGTCAAAGCCAGCCGGAAGGGTTGATTCTTGACCAATTCCTTTTTGAACGAGGCAAACCAGTTGAATTGCGGGGAACGGCCGGCAGCTATGAACAGGCCTATGAATTTCTCAAAAACCTTCAGAAACGAAACGAACTCCGGCAGGCCCAGCTTCTTGAACCTACTCTGGATGAAAAAACCAAAAAAGTCACTTTTCGCATTCGTTTCCTGTATCGAAATTTCAGCGGATAAGCAACTCTATGCTCGAAAAACTAAATCCAAAAGAAAGAAGAACCGTTCTGACAAGTTTGAGTGTGTGTGCGGTTATCCTCGTTTACTTTTTACTCATTGAACCGCTCACTCAAAATTGGGGAACTGTCCGTCAGCATCTTCGGGCGGCACGGGAAAAAGCCGCCCTGCTCCAGCTGGACCCGAAAAGCCCCCAAACCCAGCAGCAAAAGCGTCTGATGGAATTGGTCCCGGTTCTCGAAATGCCCCAACCCTCTGACCGGCAGGGACCGTTTCTTCAGGAGACTTTTACCAGCCAGCTGCGAAAGGTCGGCCTTGTCTCTCGACGGATGCAGCTGGTACGCGGGAGACCCCTTCGCAATGACCCCGCGGGCTATGTTGTGCTCAACCTCACTGCCCAGGGAAGCGGCACTTATGAGCAAATTCTGAAGCTCCTGGCAGACTTGCCCCAGAATCCCTACTATGTCGGCGTTCAGAAATGCCTGCTCAAGCCCGACCAAAAAGAACGGCAGAAACTGGAATGGGAAATTACCGTATTCACGTACGCCAGCCGGTAATAGGAGATAACCGATGAAATCCAAAGACAATAAACTGGCCCTTCGAATGCAGCAGCTGCGGCGGCTCATCTGGGCTTTTGCGGGCTTGATTCTGCTGGTCAGCTGGGTCAGAGCCGCTGGTGAAATCCTCCTCAACCCGGGCCGAATGGAGACTGCCGCTGAACGCTATGAATCACTTCAGAAAGAAGCCCTTTCGGCAGCACCCGATTTGAGCAAACGGCTCAAACCCCTGCAGGAACGAAATCTTTTTGTCCCTAAAATCATCCCTCAACCCCCTCAGGCCAGCCAAATTCTCGGTGACGCCGCCTTTTTTCAAGACCGCTGGGTCCGCATCGGAGAAGAAATCGGCGGTGCTAAGGTCGTAGCCATTGACAGTACTTCTGTCACGCTTCTGTGGGAAGGAAAAGAAATCAAGCAATATCCGTTCGATTACAAACCGCAGGGACAAAATCAAAAGCCGATAGGACCCGATAACGGCCAGCAGAACCGCTCTCGAATCGACAGCGGACGTGCTTCCAGCCGTCCTTCACCGGAAGGATTCACCGGTTTCGGCGGACGAGCACCGTGGGCAATGTCTCCTGAAGAACGAGATCAGCTTCGGCAGCGGTTTGAACAGATGACCCCCGAAGAGCGGCAGGCCCTCCGCAGCGAGATGCGCCGGCGGTTTGAGGAAGGCGGCTTCGGCAGAGGCCGACGCGGCGGCGGACCCGAACAGTAATCATCAAAATCAAAAAATAAAAAGAATCACAAAAGACAAAATCAGGACAGGCATTATGGAAAAGAAAAGACTTTTTATTGCGGCACTGCTCATCGGCGGCTTGCTGATTGTGTATTGGATGAACCTGCGATTTGAACCGGCGCCAAAAACCACAACACAATCTCCGCCAGCGGCTCCTTCAGCCCACCCGAATCAAAACGAGACTCAAAATACAGCACAGACCCCCCCCGCAGCGGAAACAGCTGAACAAGCCCAGGGCCAGCAGCCATCTGAAGGAGAATCTTCCAGGCCGGAAGGGTCTCGACGGTTCGGACAACGCACCTTCGGCAGAAGACCTGAAGGATTCGGCGGATTCCCCCGTCCTGAAGAAGAACAAGGAGCTTCCGAGCCGAACCAGAGCGGTGAGCAGATGGAAGCCATCCAGCTGAATAATATGGAAATGAATAATATTCTCAAAATTCTGGCTGACTGGACCCACAAGCCCGTCATTCCCGTCAACGATGAAATTATGCAGACTCGCCTTACCATTTATTCTCCCAAAAAACTCCCTCGCTCGGAAGCCCTTGCTTTGCTGGTTTCCGCTCTGTATGCACGGGGTGTTCTGGTGGATCAAACCGGCGGGACGGTCTTTCTGAAGCCGCTGGCTGCCGCACGGCTGGGAGCGGTCCCGACTCTTGGGGTCAGTGAACCCCTGGCGCGGATTGCTGACCCGTCCCAAGTAGTAGAAAAATGGTATCAGTTGTCTAATTACAAGGCCTCCCAAATGGCGCAGATTGTCAGCTCGCTCATTGCAGATTACGGCCACGTCACAGCTGATGAAGCTACGGGACGCATCTCCGTTATTGACACAGTCGAGAATCTCCGCCGCATTGAGCAGGTCATTCTCCAGCTGGATGTTCCGGAATCCGCGCAAACTGTAGAGCGCATCTTTGAATTAAAAAGTGCCGACCCCATTGAAGTGGTTCAGGTTCTCAATCTCATTCTCGGCCAGAGCTCTCAAGGACGGAGCACATCGAGTCAGAGTGGTTTTCGAGGCCCCAGCCGCAGTCGGGAAGGAACCCAGACCACAGCTGCTGCCGCTCCGGCGGTTGTCATTACAGCCGGTGAAATCCCCATCCGTCTGATTCCCCTGCCCAAACAGCACTGGATTCTCGCTCGATGCAGTCGGGAAGATATGCAGGTTATTGAAACCTGGGTTCAGAAACTGGATATTGGAGAAAGCAAGGAGCCCAAACAGCAGGTCTTTCAGATTCGCTATGCGGATGTGCGGGAGGTCGCTACGATGGTCACCCAGGCCATCCGCGAAATGCCCGGAACGGACCTGATGGCTAACCTTATTGTCCAGCCCCTCCAGGGTACCAATCAGATTGTTGTCTTCGGCAGCGATGAGAACAGGAAAATCGTCGAAAAACTTATCGCCCAAATTGACCTGCCTAAAGAAGATATTTTCATTGAGCGTACGTTCAAACTCAAACATGCCGACCCCGACCAAATCAAGCAGAATATCGAAGGGTTGTATGAAACAGAAGCCGGCAGTGTCAGCAGCTACAGCTACGGCTCCAGCCGAAGCAGCTCACGTTATCGCACCATCAATCCTGAAGATACTGTCAAAGTTATCTCCTATCCCACGCTCCGGCAGGTCACCGTCATTGCCTCCGAAAAGAATATGAATCGCATCGCCAAACAAATCGAGGAGGAATGGGATGTCCCGCTGGACCTTCGAAAAGACCAGTACCGCATCATTACCTTGCAGAACTCCGATGCGGTCAAAATGGCCGATCTGCTTACCCGTCTGTTCAGTGAAGAATCCGAATCCTCCGGTTCACGTTCTCTCCTGCGGATGCTTTTGGGGAACGAGGAAGGAACCAAAAGCAAAATCGTCGGTTCTCTTTACGGAATGCTCACTTTTGAAGCGGTTCCTGATACCAAAAAAATCATGGTTATCAGCAAGATTCCCGAGGCCTATGATGTGATTGAGCGTCTCGTAGAAGACCTGGACGGCCAGGAAGGCGCCGAGGTGCCGAAGGTGGTTACCCTCAAATATGCTGATGCCGAACAACTCAGTGAGCAGCTCAATGCAATTTTGAATGAGTCAGGTACGACTGCGACCATTCAGCGCAGCGTCCAAGGGCTCAGCGCCTACAGTACCGAAACCAGCGGAACAACAACTACCGAGGCCCAAATGCAGGAATCCGCCGGCACTATCCGGCCATGGTGGACTACCCAGCGGCAAAATGAAGATCAGATGCCTCCCAGCAACCTGATCGGGCGAGTGCGATTTATTCCTGTCGCAAGAAGCAAAGCCCTTCTCGTGCTGGCCCCGCCGAAATTTATGAACGACATCGTCTCCATGATTGAAGATCTCGACCAGCCCGGCATGCAGGTGATGATTAAAGTTGTCATCATGGAAGTGGATCATTCTGATGTCACCTCCCTGGGTGTCCGTCTCTCGTCCGATCCAACAGCGTTCGGCACCATCGGCGTCAACTCGCTGGATATCATCAACAACCTTACCACCAGCATCACCCGTGGGTCCTTTGCCTTCTCAGCTGAAAGCAGCATTGATGCCCTCATCGATTTCCTGATGAAAAACACCAACGCTAAAATCCTCAACCAGCCGACCCTTTGGACCAAAGATAACGAAGAGGCCCGATTCGTCAAAGCCGAAAAAGTGGCGTTTATCACCGGCGATTCCTACGACCGCACCAATACGAATTCCGTCCAGCGGACCTTTGATTTTGAAGACGTCGGCGTCACCCTGCGCATCCGCCCGAACATCACGCCGGAAAAAGCTGTCGATATGGCCATCCATCTGAACATCTCCCAACTCCAGGAAGAAATCGTCAATACCCAGCCGACCCGCAAAAACCTGGACACCATGACCCATATGATTATCAACGACGGCCAGTCTGTCATCCTCGGCGGCCTGCTTTTCCAAAATGATGTTAACATCGTTCAGAAAGTCCCCTTATTCGGCGACCTGCCGCTGGTGGGCGGGGCCTTCAAGCACACTACTAAAACCCTTCAGAATGATGAGCTGCTCGTCTTCGTAACCCCCTATGTCGTCGATGACAAGTCCCTGGCCCAAATGCCCATCGAAACCCAGGAAGAACGAAACAGGCAAATCTATCAGCCCCATCAAAAACTGAACAGGGAAATCGACCAACTTGAGAAAAGCATCTATGAGAAGTTCTTCGACCCAAATTCCTTCTAAACGGCAAGCACTAGAACAGGATGGATAAACTCAAAAAAAAGATTGTAAAAAACCGCTGCAGAAGGTAAGATACCCTTAGAGTCGGCAGTTGCGACGAACATAAGGAGAAGCTCTTTTAGAGCACACAGGGATTTATGGCTCCTATGAGCGGACTGGAAATGGGATGGGGGCAGATTGACGGGACCCTTCCCTTCAGTCCGGTCAGAGTTATTCTTTTGATCGGCTGGTTTTTTCTGTGTCTCTACTCTGTTCTGCGCTCGGACGAAAGTCCGCTCGTGCTCAACCGATATCGGCCGCTGGCCAATACCGCAGCCCTGTTCTTTGGACCTGCCGTTCTGTTTGTCCTGTTTGTTGTTGATACCGTCCAAAAAGTACAGGCAGGCACCCTCCAATGGAAAGAATTGCCTTCTTATACCCTGGCCGCCATTTTTCGGACCAATCCTGTCAGCAAAGCCCGCCCGATCACCTCCATCAGTCCTTCTATTGAACTGATGGACACCGCCGGACGTCACTTTGCTGATGTCTATTCCAGCCAGTCTTCCGGCCGACGAACCAACCGCGAAATTCTTGACCTGACGGAACGGCTCATTCTCGAAGGGATTCAGGGACGGGCTACCGATATCCTCATCGACCCAAAAACGGATGCTTTTTATACCGTCCGCTACCGAATCGACGGCCTGCTCCGCATCCACGAAGAAATCGACGGAAAAATCTGCAACGCCGTCATCAACAGCATTAAAGCCATTTCCGGAATGGACATCGCCGAAAAACGCCGTCCGCAAGACGGCGCTTTCATGGCCCGCACTCCCAACGGCGAAATCTATTTCCGTGTCGCATCCTCCGGCGTGCTCGGCGGAGAAAAACTGGCCATTCGTGTTCTCGACCAGACCCGCGGCCCGATGACTCTCGAAGAAATCGGAATGGACGACCGAACCCAGAAGGCCATCCGCAATATCATCCGGCAGCCCTCGGGGATGGTCTTGGTCTGCGGCCCAACCGGCAGCGGCAAAACTACCACGCTTTACGCCATGCTCTCCAATATGAATTTTCAAGAACGCAACATCGTCACTATCGAAGACCCCATCGAACACGTGCTGCCCAACGTCAGCCAAATTGAAGTCAATGTCAAAGCCGGCGTCGCCTTTGCCTCATCGCTGCGAAGCATCCTTCGTCAGGACCCCGATGTTATCTGCGTAGGCGAAATCCGCGATGCCGAAACCGCCGCTATGGCCGTCCAGGCCGCCCAGACCGGCCATCTGGTTCTGGCAACCCTCCACGCCAGCAGCAATATGGCGGCACTGGTACGAATGATGGACCTCGGCATTCGTCCCCTTCTGCTGGCCTCCGCCTTGAGCGTGATTCTCTCTCAGCGGCTGGTCCGCCGACTGTGCGACGCCTGTAAAAAAACAGCCGACTTGACCCAAAGCCAAATGGAATACTGCCGACAGAACAACATGGATAATGCTCAGATTTTCCGCGCAATCGGCTGTGAAAAATGCGGCGGCACCGGCTACTATGGACGCATCGCTATTATGGATGTCACCTACATGGATGACAAACTCCGGCATATCCTCCTCAGCGGCACGCTTACTCCCGCCGATATGAAGCAGAAAGGCGACCACAGTTTCTTCGCCACTCTCCGGCGCAGCGGAATGGCCAAAGTCCTGGCCGGAATCACAACCATTGAAGAAATCAAACGGGTCACATCTCATTTAGGAGGATAAGATGTTTCTTGCTGCTGCCCTATTCATCGGAATCCTCTTTGCCTGGCTCGGGGTAAAAAAAGGCGTCTATGTGATGGCCACCGCTGCCTTTAACTTTCTGATTTCCATCTACATCGGCGTGCTGGCCACCCCTGTTCTTCTCAAAGACAATCCCGTTCTTGAAAACTCCAGCTATTATGCCGCTTTCTGCATGCTTTTTCTCATAGCCGCCAGCTTCACAGTTTTACACGGTGTGTGCTTTTATCTGTTCCTTCGGCAGGCAGACTGCGTCTTCCCCATCGTCTTCGAAAAAGCAGGAGGCGGATTTTTCGGCTTTCTTATCGGCTATTTTCTCACTGCTGTTCTTCTTTTGGCTGTATGTATGATGCCCTTCTGCCGGCATCATCTTTTCCAGCGGTTTATTCCCTTTGAAAAAATGAAATCCTTCTCTTCCTCTGCAACGTGCAATCTGTGCCATTTCATGGCCGGCTGGTCACTCGAATATCTCTCCGATAAACCCGAAAAAACCGTTGCTTACCTCATTTCTCTGGGCGAGGCGAAGTCCTCCACTACCGATAACCCCTCCGAAATCAAAGCAGCCCCTTCAAAAATCCCTCCTTCAGGAACCCTTCTACCCCGCAACACCTCAGCACCTGCCTCCAAACACCCCTGAGTCCCTTACCGTCTTTCCGCCGCCCGTTCTGCCGATTCCACCGTATTGTAAAGCAGCATCGTAATCGTCATCGGCCCCACGCCGCCCGGTACAGGCGTAATCATAGAGGCCTTCTGCTGTACCGACTCAAAATCCACATCCCCCACCAGCCGGTAGCCGTTTTTGGCCGCTGGGTCTTCCACTCGATTGACCCCGACATCAATCACCACAGCTCCCTCCCGCACCATCTCCGCCGTAATCGTTCGCGGACGTCCGGCCGCCGCAATCACAATATCCGCACGCTGCACATGCTCCGCCAGGTTCCGCGTCTTCGTATGGCAAACTGTCACCGTCGCATTCCCCAGACGGCTCTTCTGAATCAGCAGATTTGCCAGCGGCTTGCCGACAATGTTGCTTCGCCCGACAATCACCACCTCCGCCCCCTCCAGCTGAACCCCGCTTCGCACAAGCATCTGCACAATCCCATGCGGTGTGCACGGCAGAAAGCATCGCTGACCAATAACCATCTTGCCCACATTAACAGGATGAAATCCATCAACATCCTTCTCAGGGCTGATGGCCATCAAAACCCGCATTTCATCGATATGCTCCGGCAGCGGCAGTTGAACAAGTATCCCGTGAACCCGCTCGTTTCGATTGAACTGTTCAATCCGGCTAAGCAGCTCTTCTTCCGAAACCGCCGCCGGCAGCCGATTGTCAACCGAATAAATCCCAATCTCAGCACAGGCCTTCGCTTTGGACTTCACATACGATTGGGATGCAGGGTCATCGCCTGCCAGGATTACCGCCAGGCCGGGCTGGATACCTCGCTGTCTCAGAACAGCAATCCGCTGCTTGAGTTCTTCACGCATTTGAGCCGCTATCTGCCTGCCGTCGATAATTTTTGCCGCCACATTGTCCCCTTTCCTCAAACTGTCCGTTTCCCCATCCTATCTTTTATCCTATCCAACTCCTTCCCGCCTGTCGAATCCAATACAGCCGCTGCGCTGCCTCCGCCCCGTTTGTATGCTCTAAAAAAACATTGCCTTCATAGCGGCTTTGTCTTTTGACGAAGAAGATTTGTCGTTGGGTCGGCTGTTCCGCTCCCAGAAAACCCCTTCTGCATATCCCTGAATTGCCCTCTCTGTCTCGGCCAGTTCCAGCCGTTTCTCGGCCAGACAGCAATAGGTTTCATCCTGCTCGATACCTACATAATTCCGGTTTAATTTTTTGGCGGCGGCAGAGGTGGTCCCGGAACCCAAAAACGGATCCAGAACAATATCGCCCTCATTGGTGCTGGCCAGGATAATTTTGGCCAGCAGTTTTTCCGGTTTCTGGGTCGGATGTTCCGTATTTTCCGGCATAGACCAGAAAGGCACCGTCAAATCCGTCCACAGATTGGAAGGAGCCGTCAAGCGAAAATCCCCGCCTGGTTCCCGCCCCCAGTCTTTGGGCCGGCCCTCATCGCAGGTATAAGGTGCAATAACTTTTCGTTTTAACTTTACCGCATCCACATGAAAAACGTAATCGTCGGAAACCGTGCAAAACCAGATATCCTCTGAAGTGTTCTTCCAATTCTTCTTCGCTCCACGACCCTTTTCCCGCTCCCAGGTAATCCGGTTGCGAACAATAAAATATTTTTCCGCAGTCATCTGGACAGCCGCACCAGCACGCCAGTCGGAGCAAAGATAAACCGACGCCGTCGGCTTTAAAAGACGAATCAGCGGCTTCAGCCAGGTTTCCAGAAGGGCGGCGTACCGCTCCTGAGATGTTTTTCTGAATTTCCGGCCGCGAAACTCTTTATTCAAATTATACGGCGGATCCAGAAACAGCAAATCCGCAAATGCATCCGGCAGAAACCTGGCGGCCTCCTCCATATCCTGACAAATCGTTTTCCCCAAAACTTCCTCTACGGAAACCTTCTTATTCAAAGAAATCAGATTTTTTCTGTAGAATTTGTTTTCATCGTGCGACAATTCGATGGTTTTATTCCGCCGTGCTCTTTGCTTATTGTTCATCGGAATCTTTACTTTCGCCTCTTTTCTCCTCTCCCCAATACCGATTCCCGCTGCCGCTCCCGGCTCGATAACGGAAGAGCATCCATTGCCCGAAATCCTACACACAAACACCGCCCTGTCAACCCTGCAACGGACCTGCCACCCGACAGAAACACATTTTTAAGGCCGAAAACCGTATTTTACAGCATTTTTTACACTTTCTGTTTGGCTCCCGGCACCAACCGGATAAAATGTCCTTCGGAAAACACGGCCAATCACAAACTATTTTGGAGAATAAACCATGAAGACAATCCTCTTCCTCCTGCCCGTTTGGCTTGCCGCCGTCAACCCCGAATTTGCCAGCCCTTCCTCGCCTCTTTCCCCAGCCGGTTCCTCTTGCCAAAAAATCGTCGGCGGCTTTCAATTCACCGAAGGCATCACCGCCGACCCCAACGGCATCCTTTACTTTTCGGACATTCCCGCCGGCTCCATCTTCAAACTCACCCCCGACGGAAAGGTGTCTGTCTTTTTGAAAGCCAGCGGCCCCAACGGTCTTCAGGTTACCCCCGACGGCTCTCTGGTTATCTGCGAATCCGCCGGCCCCCGACGGCTGCTCCTTGCAACCCGCAGCAAAACAATCATCACCCTGGCCGACGGATACAACGGAAAAAAATTCAACAGCCCCAACGACTGCTGGATGGACCCCAAAGGCGGAATCTATATGACCGATCCGCGCTACGGCAATCGGGATGACATTCAGCAGGACGGCGAACACGTCTATTACATCACCCCCGCCCGCAAAGTCCTCCGCGTCGTCGACGATATGGAGCGCCCCAACGGCCTCATCGGCACGCCTGACGGCAAAAAACTCTATATAGCCGATCACGCAGCCGGCAAAACGTGGCTCTATGATATCCAGCAAGACGGCACACTAGCCAACAAGCGGCTGTTCTGTTCCGACGGCTCCGACGGAATGACCATCGACAACCAGGGCAATGTGTACCTCACCTGGCGTCGTCAGGTCAGAATCTACTCCCCTGACGGCATTCTCCTCGATTCAATCACCCTGCCCGAAAGCCCAACCAACGCCTGTTTCGGCGGCCCGCAACAGAAGACCCTCTACATCACCGCCCCCTTCTCTGTTTACGCAATGGAGATGAAAACCCAAGGGGCAGGAACCAACTGATTCTTACGGCTGCTTCTGATAAACCCGCACATAATCCACCTCAAAACGGGCCGGAAATTCGGTCTGCGACGGATCTCCGCCCTGCGTGCCGCCAATCGCCAGATTCAGCAAAATATAATGCGGCTCATGGAAGGGATTAGCCCCTTCTTCGTCCTGGTTAATCGTCTTGGAAAGGTCGATCTCATTTAAAAGCATGCCGTCAACATACAGCCGGATAAAATGCTCATCCCAATCCATCCGCCAGACATGAAATTTCTTCGACCAGTCCGGGTCCCCGAACTCTTCCAGCGGCTTCTTCAGGTCATCCCAGGCCGGCTTTCCTCCGCCCCCATCCCAGCACGCATTGGCCAGAAGCATCCCCCGAAAATATTCCATAATGTCAATCTCGCCGCAGCCGGGCCAGCGCCGGGCAGACCCCAGCGTCCAGAACGCCGGCCAAAGCCCCGGCCGGGTGTCAATCCGGCCGCGCATTTCAAACCGCCCGAATTTCCACGAATGCCGACCCGCCGTCTTTACACACGCCGACGTATAGTCCGCATATTCGCGATTCCGACGCCACGACCGGCTGTCAGCCGCATAATTCGGATTCTTCACCCGTTCCCGCCGTCCTTCAATAATCAGAAACCCCCCTTCACAAAACGCATTGTCCGGCTGATACCATTGAAACTCCTCATTCCGAACAAACCCCTCTTCGTATGTCCAGTTTTTGGGGTCCGGCCTGCCGTCCTTGTCAAACTCATCCGCCCACACCAGAACATAACCATCCCCCTCCTCTGCCCCCGTCTTGGCCTGTCCCCCAAAAATTCCTGTCACGACTAGTCCCGCCAAAAAAAGCATCCGCCGCTTCATAGGTCTTCCTCCCATCGGTTTTCCCGAAAAAAGAACCTGCTTTCGTCAAATATAAAGGAAACCATTTGTAAAAACCAATTTACCAAATAAAATAAATTTCATCCAAAACATTTATTGGAAAGACAGGAAAATGAAACAATCAAATCGTTCTTTCTTTGCTTCCCTTTGCCGCTCTTATCTCCAATCTCCTGCCGCTTTTTGCATATTGCTTCTCTCTTTCACGGGCTGCTCCAGCAGCGGTTCGCAGCCGCGTCAGCCGGTGATGCTCGAATTAGAGGGAGATCTGGCGGTACACGACCCCGCCATTATCAAAGAAGGAGATACGTATTATCTATTTTGCACGGGCGGAAGCAGGCGAACCGGCTACGTCCCCATTCGCTGCTCTCCCGACCTTCGCCATTGGGAACTTTGCGGATATGTTTTTGATAAATTGCCGGAATGGGCCCCTGTCGAGATTCCCGGCACACGCGGAGTCTGGGCACCGGATATCTCCTATTTTAACGGAAAATACCATCTCTATTATTCCATCTCCACTTTCGGAAAAAACAATTCCGCCATAGGTTTGGCAACCAATAAAACCCTCCAATTTGACAGCCCGGACTATAAATGGGAAGACCAAGGGATGGTTGTCCGCTCCACCGCAGGCGTTGATGACTGGAACGCCATCGATGCCAACGCCGTTATCGAGGACGAGAACAATATCTGGCTCTGCTGGGGCAGTTTCTGGAGCGGGATTCAGATGAGACGCCTCGACCCGGCCACCGGCAAATTGTCCGCCGAAGATACCACCCGCTACACCCTCTGCAGCAGACCCCGAAAAGGCACGTCCGAAACCCCGCCGGTCGAAGGAGCGGTAGAGGCCCCCTTTATCGTCCGGCGAAACGGCTGGTGGTACTTGTTTGTTTCCTTTGACCTATGCTGCCGCGGCGCCGACAGCACATATAACATCGTGGTAGGCCGTTCGAAAAAAGTTACCGGCCCCTACATAGATCGCGACGGGATACCCATGCTCGAAGGCGGCGGAACCCAGGTGATTAAAGCCGAAACCGAGAACTGGAAAGGGCCGGGACATTGTGCCGTATTTCGCGAAGGAGACCAGGACTATCTGGTTTTTCATGCCTACCACGGCCAAACCGGCAAATCCGAATTAAAAATCTCCACAATGGAATGGAAAGACGGCTGGCCTATCGTCGCCCCCCTGCCTTAAGTCCGCAAGCCCTATGCCCATAAGCCCATAAAAAGGAAAGGGCCTGCACCATTATTCGGTACAGGCCCTCATAATCCTGGCAATCACCTACTTTCGCCCCGAAGGACTATCATCGGCCGGACGGGCTTAGCTTCTGAGTTCGGAATGGGATCAGGCGTTTCCCCGTCCGCATAGTCACCAGGAGATTTATGGTTCAGCGAGATAACCCCGCTGACATTCTCTTCACTTGTAAAAAACAAGGCAGATTGGTCAAACCAAGCGATGCTTCCAACCTTCGGCGAAAACATACAACCAACTGATTGATATGGTCAAGTCTTCGACCGTTAGTACCGGTTAGCTGAACGGATTTCTCCGCTTACACACCCGGCCTATCAACCTGGTAGTCTTCCAGGGGTCTTTCGGACCCGAAGGTCCACGGAATCCTAATCTTAGGGTTGGCTTCCCGCTTAGATGCTTTCAGCGGTTATCCTGTCCCGACTTAGCTACCCGGCGGTGCAGCTAGCGCCACAGCCGGTACACCAGAGGTCAGTGCTTCCAAGTCCTCTCGTACTAAGGAAACATCCCTTCAAGATTCCTACGCCCACGGCAGATAGGGACCGACCTGGCTCACGCCGGTCTGAACCCAGCTCGCGTACCACTTTAATCGGCGAACAGCCGAACCCTTGGGACCGCCTTCAGCCCCAGGATGTGATGAGCCGACATCGAGGTGCCAAACCGCCTCGCCGCTATGAACGCTCGGAGGCGATCAGCCTGTTATCCCCGGAGTACCTTTTGTCTGATGAGCGATAGCCTTTCCACACAGAACTACCGGATCACTAAGTCCTGCTTTCGCATCTGCTCGACCTATCAGTCTCACAGTTAAGCACCCTTCTGCCTTTGCGCTCAATGCGTGATTGCCAACCACGCTGAGGGTACCTTTGAACTCCTCCGTTACTCTTTAGGAGGAGACCGCCCCAGTCAAACTGCCCACCTAGCACGGTCCCATGCCCGGATTCACGGGTCACGGTTAGGCGACTAACATACCAAGGGTGGTATTTCAAGGTTGGCTCTGCGATGCCCGGAAGCACCGCTTCACAGCCTCCCACCTATCCTACGCATGATATGCCAGGCGTCAATACCAGGCTACAGTAAAGGTTCACGGGGTCTCTCCGTCTTGCCGCGGGTACGTGGTATCTTCACCACGTCTACAATTTCACCGAGTCTGTCCTTGAGACAGTGCTCCAGTCGTTACGCCGTTCATGCACGTCGGAACTTACCCGACAAGGAACTTCGCTACCTTAGGACCGTCATAGTTACGGCCGCCGTTTACCGGGGCTTCAGTTCGGAGCTTCGCCCCCGAAGGAGCTAACCCATCCCCTTAACCTTCCGGCACCGAGCAGGCGTCATTCTCTATACATCCACTTTAACGTGTTCGCAGAGAACTGTGTTTTTGGTAAACAGTCGCTAGAGCCACTTCACTGCGCCCTCAGCATGCTGATATCGAAATAGCAGCACCTGGAGGGACCCCTTATCGCGAACTTACGGGGTCAAATTGCCTAGTTCCTTAAGGACAGTTATCTCGAGCGCCTTAGGATATTCTCCTCACCTACCTGTGTCAGTTTTAGTACGGTCACGCTGCCATCAACCTGCGGAAGCTGTTTCTCGGCATCTGTTCGGGTCACTTCGGCATCCTAAATTGGCCTCGTCCTTGCGGAACCCGCACTACTAGTCGCGGGATGACCGTAAAAGATGCGTCACTTCCCTCGTCCGGCAACGTGGTGCAGGAATATTAACCTGCTGCCCATCGTCTACGCCTTTCGGCCTGGACTAAGAGACCGACTAACCCTGGGCGGATTTACCTTCCCCAGGAAACCTTAGGTTTTCGGCGAGCAGGATTCTCACCTGCTTTATCGTTACTCATGCCGGCATAATCACTAGCAGCCGCTCCACGGCTCGTTTCCGTACCGCTTCGACGCAGACTGCTACGCTCTCCTACCACGTCCAAAGGACATCCGCAGCTTCGGTTTTCGGCTTATTCCCTGTCATTATCGGCACCCAACTGCTCGATCAGTAAGCTATTACGCACTTTTTAAATGGTGGCTGCTTCTAAGCCAACATCCTGATTGTCACAGCAATCAGACTTCCTTAGTAACTAAGCACGAAATTCGGGACCTTAGCTGGCGGTCTGGGTTCTTTCCCTCTCGACCACGAAGGTTATCCCCCGCAGACTGACTCCCACGTTTGGCCTGTTGGTATTCGGAGTTTGGTAGAGGTAAGTAGGCGGGTAGCCCCTTATCCTCAATCAGTAGCTCTACCCCCAACAGGGAACACGCGAGGCTAGCCCTAAAGCTATTTCGGAGAGAACGAGCTATCTCCAAGTTTGATTAGACTTTTACTCCTCTCCACAGCTCATCCCATAACTTTTCAACGTTAACGGGTTCGGTCGTCCAGGGATTTTTACATCCCCTTCCACCTGGCCATGGATTGACCACTTGGTTTCGCGTCTGCTGCTTGCGACTCAACGCCCTGTTCAGACTCGCTTTCGCTGCGGCTTCGCACCTGAAGTGCTTAACCTGGCCACAAACAGCAACTCGCCGGCTCATTATGCGAAAGGCACGCAGTCACCCGTTTCCGTCCCGAAGGACGGACATAGGGCTCCTACAGCTTGTAAGTGTATGGTTTCAGGTCCTTTTCACACCCCTCGTAGGGGTTCTTTTCATCGTTCGCTCGCGCTACTTTTCACTATCGGTTGTCGAGGAGTACTTAGCCTTGGAGGGTGGACCCCCCAGCTTCACACGGAGTTCCACGAGCTCCGTGCTACTCTGGTACGTCGACCGTAACGGAGGACACTGATCTTTCGCATACAGGGCTATCACCTTCTGCGGCCGGACTTTCCAGACCGTTTTGCTGATCGTGTCTTTGTAACTCCTGATCGACGCCCACAACCCCAAAAAGCAAGCTTTTCGGTTTGGGCTTTTCCGCTTTCGCTCGCCGCTACTAACGGAGTCTCAATTGATTTCCTTTCCTGCAGGTACTAAGATGTTTCAGTTCCCTGCGTTCGCTTCTCATGGCCTATGCATTCAGCCAAGGATGGCGGAAAACGGTTGCCCGTTTCCGTCGGGTTTCCCCATTCGGAGATCCCGGGATTAGCGGATGTTCGGCTCCTGCCCCGGGCTTATCGCAGCCTACCACGTCCTTCATCGCCTCTCGACACCAAGACATCCCCCATACACTCTTAGTAACTTGACCATATCAATCAGTGATTGCATGGCCTCTCGCCGACGGTACACTTGCGTGTACCGTTTTGGTTGGTGTTGACGCTTGAGTGGTGAATGAAAACATAATGATGTTTCATTTCCCACGATTCAACCAATCTGCACTTGTCAAAGAGCTTTATTCTGTTTTCAGAGGACAGCCGACAAAGCAGCTGTTTCTGATAAACCCATTTATTGGAGACGATGGGACTCGAACCCACGACTTCCGGCTTGCAAAGCCGGCGCTCTCCCAGCTGAGCTACGTCCCCGGACCCCAATGCGATTGCTTCAGCAGCAACCGCCTAATCAAAATGGGCCCGGGAAGACTTGAACTTCCGACCTCACGCTTATCAGGCGTGCGCTCTAACCAGCTGAGCTACGAGCCCGACAGGTAGCCGCACCTGACAGCAAGGACGTCGTCCCAAGGGCCAGTCGGCTCTAAAGCATCAACCATCGTCTTTTCATTTCCCAAAGAGCAACAAAAATGTCGCTGCCCAACTTTATCAGCGACATCGGCTGAGTTTTGGAAGTTTACTCACTTCCACTGAGCAGTCAAGCAAGAAAACAGAATTTTAAATTTTTTTTCAAAATCTAAAAACCATCTCTTCTTTATCACCACTCCCTTAACCCCCTCCAGACTAATCAGTATAAGTATACTTAAAAAAACGTCAATAGTTTTTTAATTTTTTTTCAAAAATTTTTATATTCCCTTGCTGTTTGTAGATATTTCCTGTCTTTTTCAAGAAACATAATTCTCTTCGCTTTCTATTTCTGGGAGTCATCAAAACGCTTCTATCTATTTATGAATCAATACGTTAGAAACGTACCTTATTTCTTCCTCAATTGTTCGGCGATTTCCTGAACAATTTTGCTCTTTGCCTCTTCCAGAGGTCCGGGCACGGTCACACCAGCCGCAAGGGTATGCCCCCCGCCCCCATATTTTTGAGCAATCACTCGAACATCCACCTTCCCCTTGCTTCGGAGAGAGCAGCGAAACCGTCCATCAGAAAGTTCAACCAGCAAAAACGCCGCCTCCACGGTTTTGATTCGCTGGCATTCATCAATCAGATTTTCCGTATCCGGCCCTTTCGCACCCGTTTCCTCAAAATCTTTTCGCAGAAGGTATTGAGACGCAATCTGCTCCTGTTCATACAATTCCAAATGGTCCAGCATCCGAACCAGCAGACGCAGACGAGCCGGAGTAAAACTCTGATACATCATCCGGTAGATCTCATCCGGCCGGGCGCCTGCCTCAATCAGTTCCGCAGCGGTGCGGAAAATGCGGCTGTCTGCATTTCCAAAACGAAACCATCCGGTATCCGTGGAAAGGGCCACAAAAAGCGCTTTGGCTATCGAAGGCGTAATCGGCCAGCCGGCTGCTCTGAATAAATCGTACACAATCTCGCCCGCCGCAGCCGCTTTGGCATCAACCAGCTGAACATCTCCAAGACCATCTCCGGTCAAATGATGATCAATCACAAGCACCTTTTTGGGAGGGGCATCATGCTGAAACCACATTTCAAGCCCCGGCAATTGAACGAGACTGTTGGTATCCACCACGATAAGCAAATCACACTCTCGCCAGGGTTCCTCCATCAGCTGCTCGCTGCTGAAATCGTTGCCGAGGACCGGCACTTTCTTATCGAACAAATCTGCATACCAGGAAGCGGGAGGAGATAAAAAAAGCGGAAAGACCTTCTTGCCGTGTGCCAAAAGGGCATCTATGAGAGCCCGCATACATCCGCAGGCATCGCCATCCGGACGAATGTGAGTTGTAATTGCAATCTGGGAAGATCCTTCAAGCAGTTGAATTGCTTTTTGAAAGTCCACATCCGAAATTCGGCTATTTTGTTTTGGAACAATCATGGTTATAAATAGATAATCTGCATATGGGGCTAACAACGAAAATCTTATTAGCAGCGCTTGGCTGATTTTCAGGTCGCCAGCGACTTTTCAATTTGAATCCTTTACCCTCTGCAAAAAGAAAACAGCAGCAGAAAAGGGCAGCAAAATCAACTCGAAGCCATTTATAACAAGAAAGACTTAAAGCCGTTCCTGCAGGACTGTGATTCCTTCTACCACTTTGCACGTATGGACGGCAAAACGATCAGCAAAAGCCGGCCGTGACCGCGGATACGCTATTTCAACTGCTTGTTTAAGTTTGTCTTTGCCCTCAGCCAATACCAGAGCCCCCGCCGCCCCCTTATCCCCGCCGCCGAGCATGCGTTCACCGAGAACACCAGGAATTGTACGGGCGATATCACACATTGTTTCCAGCTCCGGCCCCGATATCACATATTCATCACGCAGACCAATTCCATCCTCGCGGAAAATGCGGCCAACCGTGGCAATATCGCCCTTCTTCCACGCCTCGAGCATCTCGTAAAAACGCTTTTGTGCTTTATAGATATATGTCATCCGGCTGACCAAATGAGGAACATCTTTTTCGAATCGCTCCCGGATTTGCCGATAGAGCCGCTCCTCTCGAATATCGGCAAGACAGCGGATGGGAAAGCCGGCCGACTGGGCCTTCTGAACCATTTCTTCACACTCAGCCCGACGAATCTTGTATGTCGATTTTTCAAGTCCGGGCCGGATGGTGCCGGTATCCATTACCACAATCCGGAATTCGGCCGCCCCCTTGCCCAGCGGCACATAGGAAATTGAACGGTCAGACGGACGATAATGGGTTCCCATCCCCTCTTTGGCAAACAGAATCATAATCTGATCCAGCTTGCCGCAGGGGGAACCGATATAGTCATTTTCAACGGCCTGCGCCAAATCGACAATCTTCATCGAATCGGATTCGTGAATGCCGTTGACATCCAGAACCGAGAGAATCAGATTCAGAGTAAGCGAGGCCGAACGGCTCATACCGCCGCCGGGAATGTTTCCGTAAAGAACCGCATCCATCCCCTGCGTGAGGGGATACCCTTCCCGCCGCAAAATAAAATCCACTCCATAGGGAAATCGGGCCCATGTGTCGGCAATGAGAGGAGACTTGGGAGGCGGCACAGAGCCGAGCGCAAACTCAATAACTCCATCGTCAGGAAAATTGCCGCTGAAAAGACGCATTTTGCCGGTTCCGTTGGGTTTGTAAGCCATCCAGATAAACCGGTCTGTCCCTACCCCAAACAGTTCCGTCCCATTGTAATCCCCGTGCTCAACCCCCAGGCAAAAACGGGAAGAACTGCGGCGGATTTTAGCACCGGCTAGGGTAAAGCCCTGTTCGCCGGCCAATTTCCTCAAAACGGACAAGGCCTGATGATCTTCACTAACCTGCACAAGCAAACTCCTTATTTTGCCAAACAAAGCGGACTGAAAATTACATACAAAAGCAGGGTAAGCACCACCACCACAATACCGGCCGAAAGAGCACCCCTGGAAGAATGCAGCTGGATAGTTGTGTTCTGCCGAAACTCTACCGGCTTCGCCAGCGGCTTCAGAATCGTGATTATAGCCATCACCAGCAGACAGACAAGAAAGCTGATTGCCATGCGGTTCAGGAAATTCCCGATCAAGAAAGCCATACCCTTATTTTCCATCAGATTGGGGATGGTGGAAATGTATTTCAAACCGCCATACACAACAAAATTTGTGACCAGACCCACCACACCGCAAACCGCCGGGCCGCGGCGCACGAGCAGTCCAAACACAAACACCGCCAGAACACCCGGCGACAAGAAGCCCTGACTTTCCTGAATAATGGTAAAGATGCTGTTGCTGATTTTGGGGTTACCCAGCTGCGGGGCTAAGAAAACAGCCACCGCCGTAAAGACAACCACGCAGACTCGTCCCAGCGTCACAATCGCAGACTGGGATGCATTCGGCGACAGATACTTCTTGAAAATATCCATCGTAAAGATGGTCGAGGCAGCATTCAGCATGGCAGCCAGCGAGCTGACAATAGCCCCCAGCAAGGCCGCCAGAACAAAGCCCACCAGACCGGTTTTAGCCGGGAGCACCTTGCTGAGCAGATGTCCCAAAGCAGAATCATATTTGTAGCCAAGGAATTTTTCTACGGCCACGGGAGCATTTGACTGCTGCGCCGCCTGACGGACCGATGCATTGTAGATGTCCAATTCCGAGGCAAGGGTCGGAAAGACTGTGCGCCAGGACTTATCCTCTGATTCAAATACAGTAAACGGCTGGACTTGTAATGCGCTGTACTTTTCCTGGGTAATCGGCAGTACAAAGGGATTTTTGACGCGACAGGCCTTTATGCTTTCTTTATCCGGAAAAACAGCAACCAGAATTTTGCCCTCCTCATGCGCCGCCAACTGTTCCAACGAAGGAGATTCTACCACCTGTACAAGCAGCGTATTGGGGTTGGCCTTTTGATACTTTGCAAAAACCGGGGCATTGTCGACCGCCGCCTTGGATTTCATCTCGGGAGCAAACAAATTAAAGGCAATAATCCCAGGAACGACAATCACAAAGGGAATCAGCAGCTTCATAAAGGCCGCAAAAACAATTCCCTTCTGCCCTTCCGCCAGCGAAGCAGAACCGAGCGTTCGCTGAGTAATGTACTGATTCAATCCCCAATAATAAAAGTTCGGTATCCACAACCCCAGCAGCAAAGCCGTCCAGGGAAGCGTAGCATCGTTCATCGGCAAAAACATATTCAGCCGCACCTTATTCAGAGAGACAAACCTTTCCAAAGCCCCTTCCCCGCCGCTGAATGTTTTCGTGCCGACAGCACCAGTAGTCACATCTTCAATATAAGAGGCCTCCTGAACACCGCCGAGCATTTTAAAGGCAAAAATGAGAATCACGGCCCCACCGACAATCAAGGCGCTTCCTTGAATCAAGTCTGCCCACGCACAGGCCTTCAGGCCGCCGGCTGCCACATACAGCATTGCAATAATGCCAATAACCAGAGAGGCCTGGGCCACCGTGGGCACAACACTCATCTCCATCTCCTCCGCCATTGTATTGAGGGTAATGGCCCCCGAGTAGGTCACAGATCCAAGCAGAAGGAGATAAATAAAGATGGTAGCCACTGCCATAACCGTACGGGCCGCTGAATTATAGCGGTATTCGAGAAATTCCGGCATGGTATAGATGCCTGCCCGCAAAAAGTAGGGCAAAAAGGCGAAAGCCACCACCACCAGTGTGATTGCCGCCATCCATTCATAACTGGCAATCGCCATACCGATATAACTGGCGGCATTTCCACTCATTCCGACAAACTGTTCAGAAGAAATATTGGCGGCAATCAGGGAAAACCCAATCAGCCACCAAACCAGCCCGCGTCCGGCCAAAAAATAATCCTCACCGGATTTTTCATCTCGGCTTTTATACAGCCCAAGCCCTACGACGCAGACAACAAACACTACAAAAACAATAACATCTAAAATCCCCATTGTATGAACTCCTTAAAAACTGTTTCTTCAGTATGTTTCCTCTCAATTATTCCCGAATTATCCATATTTTAGAGGCCATATCAATAAAGATTTTCCGCAGAAGCAGCAATCACCCCTATTTCTTTTCCACAAATAATTGCAGACAATCAACGCTTACCAACACCCATATTGGATAGGGGGCTGATTCGGCTTATCTTTTAGAACAACAAAAATCCCGATTGAAGGGTACTCTTGAGTCAACCGCTCTATCTGCTGCAAGTTCATCACCATGCTCGCTGTCGATAAAGCATCGCAGACAGCAGGATCGCCGCCTTTTACCCATACTGCCGATTTGTCCTGAATTGCCAGACCGGTAACAGGATGAATCATATCTGTACCTCTTCGAAGTCCGGAACAACTCAAGGCCTCCCTTTTCATCTGAAGCACGCGAATTATCTGCTGCGAAACCGGATTGGTAAGCTGGACTTTCCAGCCGGCCGCCCCGGCAGGCGGCCCCAGCGCCAGAAGCGTGCTCATCCCTCCGTGAATGATTGCTTGCTGAACTTTCCACTCATTCAAGACAGCGGCTATCTGCTTAACAGCGTATCCCTTGCCAATTCCCCCCAAATCCACCATAATCCCATCGGCATTTACTTCAACCGACATAGTTTCAGGGTGGATTTTCATCTTATTCATTCCCACCGACTGCAGCATTTTTTGTACAGCATCCCGGGGGGGACTTTGTTCTTTCCAAAGGTCAACCAACCCCCCTACCGTTACATCAAAAAGCCCTCCGGTTTGCCGATAAACCTGCTGGGCAATCTGCAGACATTCCATCGTTTCCGGAGAAACAAGAATAGATTGCCCTTTTTTTAAAGTTGAAATCCGGGCAATATCGCTGTTGGGTAGAAACCGGCTTAAAAGTAATTCGAGTCGGTCCAGTTCGGCAAAAGCGGCCTGAGCTGCTTTTGCTGCATAATGAGGGTCTGAATGCTCCAGAAGCACCTCAAAATCACAAGCCATTGCACGATGGCAAAAACGAAGTGGTTTCATCTATTCGGCTCTGCTCGATGTCTTTGGCCCAACCAAGCGAATCCTATCTGAAAAATCTTTCCGGATATATCCTCTCCACTCAAGAGATGGCCGCAGGTAAACGGGCTTGTCAAAAAAAGGAAGATAGAGGTGCCGGTAACCTGGCGGCGGAAGTTCATATAAATACTCCAAAATCGCCGGTTCCAGCCGGGCATCCGCCAAAATCAGCGGAGCGGCGGGACAGTCCGGATCCGGCCGGTTCCAATAGCCAACCGTCTTAAAGTTGCGAAGATACCACGGCCAAGGCCAATAATCCCCTCCTTCAGCAAAAATCTGAATATAAAGATGTTCGCCCTCCCCGCAGGCCTCTGCTGCCTGGCGGACCTTTTCGGTCATTTGGAAAATATCCGGCGTTGTATGTCCATAAACATAAGGATTAGAAGGGCTTGCTGCATATTTTGTCATTAGAAACAAACTTTGTATCAGCGGGCTGAAAAGACCAAAGATAAGCAATACCGCTGCCGCAATCCATTGCTCTTTGGGGCCGGCAGACCATCGAAGAAATCGATCAGCTGCTGTGCCGGCCAGCAGCGACATTCCATACAAAAAAGACAGGACATTCCAGGGTGTTTTATAGGGAATGATGGAATAAAAAATTGTCAAAATAAGAGTAAACAGGCCCAGAAAAGCCGATGACGGAAAGGACTTGCTATCGGGCCTCTCATGCAAAACAATAAAAAAACCGAAAAACGCCAGTGCGGCAATCCCGTCTTCATTCCAGCTGAGCGGCTCAAAAAACTCCACCCATGTGAGCAAATCCAGATAATACCACCACGGATGAAAATGGGCCGACTGTCGGGCGGCATGCGTCGGATAAAGCCAGAGACTTCGGATAGAATCGGCAAGTCCCTGCCAATGCGTCCCAAATCCTGAAAAAAGCAGCAGCCACACAACCAAAAAGGAAGCCAGCCCTCCGACAATGTGGACGGGACGAAAGGAAAAGGGTTTGCCAGCAGAAGGCCTCCAAAGCAGAAGAAAGGCCAAAGCCGCTGCGGCAAAAGACAGGACGCTGGTCTCCTTTGTAGCAAACATCAAGCCCGCCGAAAGGCCTGTAAAAACAGCCCATCTTGTCTTCGGCTCCTTCAGGTATTTGCAAAGGCCGCCCAAAAAGCAGCCAAGAAAAAAAACCAGCACTATCTCGTGAATGAAATAGTCGCTGTAAAAAACAAAGGCAGGTGAAAAGGCCAGCAGCACCGAAGAAAAGAAAACCGCCCGTCGGCCGAGCGCTTCCCCCATCAGCAGCGGCAGCAAAACGGCGAGGGTACCAAACAGCGCTGTTATCCCCCGCACCATCCCTTCCGTCAATTCTTCAAGGGAATGAACACCGGCCAGACGAGCCCCTAACCCAGCGAGATAATAAAGAGTCGGCCCGTGATACTCCAGCGGTTCATATTGATAAAACCCGGTTTCAATCAGGCGACCCAGTTTGACAGCATGGACTGCCTCATCGGTATGCATCGGCCGGACTGATAAAAAGGGATAGCGAACCGCCGCCGCGGCCGCCAGCACAGCACAGCCGAGTAAAAAAAACCGCTTCATCGCGGAGTTCTGCCGAAGACTTCAATTTCGATGAAATGGTTCATATCATTTTGGTTGTTGCCGTTGCTGTAAATCCGCACATAGCGTGCCCGTACGCCTTTGGCATCAATGAGTTTGCCTTCCGCTGTTCCGACAAAGTTTTTATCTTTGCCAACACCCAGACCGCTGGAGTTGTCATCATCGTTATTAAAGAGGGTTATCACTCCCTCAATAAAATCAGGGTCGTTGCTCACCTGCACAATCACATCATTATAAACCCGTTCGGTTTTGTGATACTGCCAGAAGACAATCGCATAAATTTCATATTCCTGTTCTAAATCGACCTGAACCCACTGGAGAAAGGGCCCCAACTCGACTAAACTGCCGTCGCTGGCTTCTTTGTCGCCGTCCGTAAGCATATCATAAGAGCCGAGAATGGGTTCCGGTTCAGAACCGGTAACAGGTTTACCCCTGGAAATCAGCGTTGTCCCTTCCGGCGCCAAAAAAGGCGGTCGCGGCTCCCCAAGCGGTTTTTCGAGATTCCTCACACCGGTAATATTCTCCGGCGTTCCGACAAACTGCGGTTTGGGGAGCGTTAGAGGAATAGGGACAAGTTTGACCGATTGTTCAGCGGCCGGCTCAATGGCGGCCTTTTGTTCAGAGGGCTCTCCTGTGAGGGTAACATTGGCAGGCTGCGAAGAAACCGGTTCTTCCGGCGCAGCAGGTTCCTTTTTCTGACAGCCGACAAGAGAAGCCGCTACAATACACAATCCTGCAATTCTCAGCCAATTCCTCATCTCAATTCTCCTGCTTCATGGGGTCAAATTCCACGGCCGGCGCATCGCTCGAAACCGCATTCGGTTGGCCTGCTCATCCCCGACAAACTCTTCCTTTTCCGGATCCCACTGGAGCGGACGCCCCAGGACCAAGGCAAGATTGCCAAGATGACAGATTGTTGCCGTCCGATGTCCAATTTCTGCCGGAGCCGCCGTTTTCTTGCGGCTTCGGACACAATCGAGAAAATTACGCCGATGATCTCGACTATAGTATAATCGAATCGCCTCCGGAGGGACAGAAGATTTTAACAGGGTCTTCGGCTCCGTAAGCAGCCGTTCGCGGCTTACATAAATCCGCCCTTCTTCCCCTTCAAAAACCACACTGCCGGTGCCGGCGCCTGTTCGGCAGAACATCTGCAGCCCATCGGCATAGGTAAAAACCAAATCGTAAAACAACGGTGTATCAAACAATCCCTCTTTCGGGAACTGTCCGGTTCCTTCCACCCGCACCGGACCGGAAAAATCGGTTCCATGGCCCCACTGGGCGATATCAATTTGATGGGAACCCCAGTTGGTTAATTGTCCGCCTGAGTAGTCCGAAATAAATCGAAACGTATAGTGGCAGCGCTGCGGGGTGTAGGGTGCCCACGGTGCCGGTCCCAGCCACATATCGTATTCCAGATCAGGCGGCGCAGGTTCCGGCGTCCACTCCGAAGGGGCCTGGCGGTTGTTGGGAGGTATTTCCACATAAATATTCTTCAGGACCCCCAAACAGCCGTTTCGAACCAGCTGGCACGCCCGGTGAAAATATTCATCGGAACGCTGATGGGAGCCGGTTTGAAAAACCCGACCATATCGCTGGACTGCATCAGAAAGAACCCGTCCTTCATGGATAGTCTGCGTCAGCGGCTTTTCGCAATAGACATCCTTGCCGGCCTGGACAGCCGCCAGTGAAATCGGCACATGCCAGTGATCGGGAGTGGATACGACAACCGCGTCGATATCCTCACGTGCCAGAACTTCACGGAAATCGACAGTACCGCAGTCGGGTTTCAGGCCGGCTTCAGAAAGCCCCGCTTGAAGATGGCGCCGATCCACATCGCACACCATTACAATCTGGGCGGCCGGCTGATGAGAAAAACCCCGCAGATTGCCCATGCCCATTCCGCCAACGCCGATGATGCCGAGGGCAATCCGGTTTGACGGCGCCGTCCTGCCAAATACGGAGGAAGGCACAATCATCGGAAAACCTGTCAACAACCCCGCTGCTGCACCCGCAGAGGTTCTCAGAAAATCCCTGCGGGTGTATGCTGTTTGACGAGGAATCATCATTCTTTACTTATTCATCTCCAGCGATTCCGGCTCCAGTCCTACTTCCGCCAAAATCAGATACATGGCAAAACCCACAAGAAAAGACATTAAGGTTTCCAAGCCGTAAGCAAATCCGATTTTCGGAAGCGATCCGAGAATCCCCACGACGAATCCAACAGCCCACGCTCCATAGCCGGCCCAGTTGATCCCTTTTCGCGGACCGGACCAGCCCCCCTGACGAAGATAATCAGCGGTCATCGCGCCGATAATTGGACCAAAGGACGCCCCAATAATCCCGAAAAATCCAACAAGATTCTGGGCAACCCCTGTGGCCGCCAGAATGACTCCGACCACACCGGCAGCCAGTGTCATTCCGATACGGGGAAGGTTCGGAAACATGGTAGAAAAAGAATTAGCCGCCAAAAAGGCACAAAAACCAGTCGGGCAGATGCAGGCAATTACAAAAATCCAGTACATAATCTTCGCCAGCCCGCCGACCTCACCGATAGAGCCGATGAAAGCCGCAAAAACATCTGGTTTGCCGGTGCCCATTCCGCACTGGACAGCCAGTTGCGGATTGTTGCCCATAGCGCCGGCAATTGTCAAAATAGAGAAAACCCCTGCTACCAAAGCCGCTGCAATAATCCCAAAGACCCCTCCCAATACCACATCTTTTGTGTTTCGGCTGTTCAAGGTGAAATCTGCTCCCGCCGCGCCGGCTGTAGCAAAAAATCCTGCCGCCGCCTGCAAAGCAGCAAAGGCCCCCAACCCAAGCCAAGGAATCCAGCTCAGCAGATGGCTTTCCTGAGCAACACCCTTAAAATGGCAGATTCCATTCATATTGGAGAAACCCGCAATGATGATTACCACAAGCGGAAAAATGGGGATCCAGCTGGAAAGCCAGCTCAGCCATCGAATTCCAACTGCACCAACCAAGGCAAACACCAGCCCCCAAACGGCGCAGACAATCCAGAAGAAGGCACTGCCTGTTGCAGCATCACGGCCGATGGCCGTCATAAAAAAAGTAGTTGCAGAATACGTAAATACGGCATGCCAGCCAATCTGCAAAACTCCCATTAAAAGTCCCGGCATCAAAATCCCGCCGTGCGTTCCAAATGTGGATGAACCTACCACATAAAGCGGCATGCCGGTTTTAAATCCAAGCACGCCCGGCACATAATAGAGAGCAAAACAAAACAGGGCTCCCCAAAAAAGCCCTACCGCCGCCGCCCAGACGCTGCCGTACTGCAGTGCTCCGGCCATCCCTGCCATGAAGGGAACAGCCAGAAAAATGCCTGCATAGGAGGGGGCCGTGTTCTTATACCACGGACTTCGATTGTCCATAGGATTTGGTTTGGCGGCCTGCAAATAATTCGGCAATCCTTTGTGCAGCATGGTCAACCTCCTTATTCAAAAGTTCCCAGTCTATTTTCTCTGCCGATCTGCCGGCGAACAAGAATATACAAGAAAAGAAGAGCCAGACAGGTAAACGCCAGTGCACACCAGCGATGCAGAACATATAAGAAATCCTGACCCTCTGTTCCAAACCAGTTAAACATACTTACAATCATACTCAATGCCAGCGGCAGAGACAAGGTCAGCAGTATCCAAAAATAAAGTTTCAAAAGAACATCCTCTAAGCCCCGAAACACCATTTCGTGTGCCCAGCCGATCGCAAGCAGGGCCAGACAGCCCATCAGAATCGGTGCAAACGTTGCGTGAATCATCAGAAGCCATCCGCTCAGGCGGCTGCCGAAAAGCAGCGGCCCAAAGCCCGTCAAAAACAAAATCGCAAAAGCCAGCAAGGCCAGCAGCAAAACCAATTTTCTCAGTCGTCCCAGCGGAGATAATTTCTGCTCCAGCAGAAGCAGGGTCAGGGCGTGAATTTTGGTACGGATGATTTCCCAAAAAGTCCATCGTCCGGAAGCACTGAAAGGGAAAAGCAGGATATGGACCGCTATCCCCGCCAGCAGCAAAAGCAAAACGATTATTGAGGTCCAACGGAAAAGCATCAAGATTCCTCCATCACCTTTTCAGAAAGGACCGCCACCGCCCTGATCGCATAGGCCAGCAAGACCAGTCCGATCAGGCCGCAGGCCGCCAGACAAACGGCCTTCATCCAGGGACGAAACACAAACGAGAAATTAAAGGCCCAGATGTACACCTTCGAGAGTCCCTGCAGCTGCGTCATTGAAGCCAACCGCTCCTGCCCTGCCACAGGACCATCTGCCGGCACGACGGCAAAAAAGAACGGCGAATCTGTGCTATGACAATCGGCACAGCTGAGTACCCCAAGGGATTGTTCAGCCGGCCGGACATCGTGAGCAATCGGCCAGGCATAGGGCTCCGCCGCCGGATGAACAGACGCCGTCAGCGTTTGACCTTCCATTTGATAGAGTTTGCCGCCGCAGATATAGACCGGCTGTTTGCCGGCTTCTAAGGGCTTGAGCTGCTCAAGCACAGTCGCAATCTGCTCTTGCGTAAGTGCTCTCCAGTCGCCGATTTTTTCGGCGTCTGGAGAAAGAATCCCGCCGGCCGCTTTCAAAACCTTTGCCGGCGGCAGCGGCAGCACCTTCTGGTCTTCCATCAGCCCCCAATAAGCCGGCCAAAAAAGCCGGTAAGGACCGATTTTGCCATCCTCTCCCTTCAAAAAGACAGGACCATAGACTTTTGGAAGCTGCAAATCCACTGAATGTTTGCCATGCAGGCCGATTTTGTGCATTCGGGCCGTCCGCCACTGAGCGATTTCTTCCTGCGGCCAAAGACTGCTGTGGCAGGCCGTACAGGTGAGTTTTTCAAAATGAATCGTTGGGATGCCCCAATGCACCGGCTTGGGAGCACCCAGACGGCCCGCATCAGATGAATAGCCCCCAGAGGGGCCCAGATGACAGCCCTGGCAAGTCAGAGATGCCTTGGAGGGATCATCCAGCTCAAAGCCCCGGCTGATTCGATGGTCTCGACCGTTTCGATGGCAATCCGTACAAAGCAGACCGGATTTTAAGTGTACATCTTCATCTTCTGTCCAAATCTGCTCCGGCGGAAGCATCTGATTTTGATTGGAATGACAAAAATAGCACCGCGTCGGCGGACATTTGCGGCTGATGTCAAAAAAGACCTGCCCGTCCTTGTTAAAAATCCCTTCGAGATAATGGGTGCTGATTCCCTCATCAAACTCGGGGTCAAAAAAATCGGACAGCGCCGCCGCCGTTCCATTAACAACAGCCAGACCGCTGGAGGCCGCGGCAATCCAGCGATAATTCTGCCTTGCCGCCTGCAAAGCAGCCATATTCAAATCCTGCCGATTATCCAGATTGTGGCAGGCCAGACAGTTGATTTCATAGCGTCCGCTGATTTCCTGACGGGTCGCCTCATTGGGACGCTGGGCATCGGCCGCTATTTCTCCAAATCCGCCGCCGGGAAGATGCGTTCCAAACTCATTCAAATAGTCCCATGCACTTAAGCCGAGTTGTTCAGGCGAAAATGTCCCCTTCCAGCCGCGTGGTGAAACCGGAATCTGCGTGCGGGTTTTCACGTCCCGCAGAACCCAGGGCTGCCCGGACCGCCCCGGCGGCTCATTCACATCCGGTCCTGGAAAATGCCATCCGCCCGAAATGGTCTGGTAATCATGGCACTGACCGCATGTCATGCGCATGGAAAAAGGCCGAGATGGATTATCCTGCGGACGTATTTTAATCCCCTGTTCATCGAGAAGATCCATCCAATGGACATAAGGACTGCGATTGGCATCATTGCCGTCGCCGAGCAATTCATTTTGAGCGGCAGCGAAGACAGTCCCTGCGGCCGACAGCAGAAAGAAAATGAAAATTGTTTGCGTTTTGCCTTTCATTCCTTCCAATCGCACGAATTTATACAGCAAAATCCTGCGGGTTAAACTTCAGCTGACATCCCTTCTCGACGGCCTCATTCACCTTCAGCACCGTCACCGCTGTTTCATACCCCACTTCGGCAGGACAAGTGAGCTGTTCATTGCCTCGAATGGCCTCCAGAAAGTTGTGAATATGCGGCTGATGGTACGGTACATTCATTGTAATGGGAATCTTATATTCTGCGGGTGAAAAAGTGCCTTCTCGGACATCTAAAACCGCCTCCTCCTTTTGGGTATTGTCCACAGCCGTCTTGCCTTCCACTTTCTTAAGATACCCTTTCGCCACCCAGGGATCCCATTCTTCCTCCGGCACCCAGCTTTCCCGATAAACACTGCCCCGATTGGCCGATTCTGAAATAACCAGCGTACCCTTGATCCCCATAAAAGACTCATAATAACCATTCGCACTGTTGGTGGTCAGGGTCTGGTAAAAAGCGCGAACCGGTCCTTCCTTTGTCTGATACTCATAAACAGCCATCACATTGTCATACCACTCATGGTTCTTCCAAAAGTCGATTCCGCCGCTGGCCATTACACTCTGAGGAGCAGCGCCCAAAAACCAGTTGTAAATGTCGATTTGATGAGAGCCGAGGTCTACAATCGGCCCCCCGCCCATGCCTTTGAACCATCGCCAGTTGCGAAACTGGTGCATATCCTTAAATCCGTACTGATTCAGCACAGATTGCGGAATCTCCGTTCCTTCCGGCCAATCCAGGTCTTCACAGGCGGCCTTGCTTCGATTCCACTGGCCGTTGATAGTGGTAATCTGCCCGAGGATAGCCGCCTCGCGGATATACTTGTCATAACAATAACGATAACGGGGATTGCTGCGGCGCTGATGGCCGATTTGCAGCAGTTTTCCGGTCCGGCGCGCGGCCTCAAGCATTTTCCGTGCACCCTCAAGCGTATTGCTCATCTCTTTTTCGCAATAGACATGGAGCCCCTTTTCCAGACAGGTAACGGTTTGTTCAGCATGCCAGAAATCCGGCGTTGCAATAAAAACGGCGTCTAAATCCGGCTCTTTATCGAGCATTTCTTTGTAATCAACATACGGCCGGCCTTCATGCCCGTAAGCGGCTTTATAGGCCTGGATGCGGCGGGAGACACGCCGGAGATTGACCTTCTCCCAAATATCACAAACAGCCAGAATGCGGATGTTCGCCTCCGGTCCAAGTTTGATGGCTGCATCCAGCAGGGCCTGCCCCTGGGCACCGGCACCGATCAAAGCAACATTCAGAACGTCTTTCCTGCCTTCAGCCCCAAGCACCTTGCCGGACACAAACAAACCCGCACCAATGGCGGCACTTGCTTTTACAAAATCTCTTCGATTGATGGAACGATTCATCAACAGTCGCTGCCTCCACAATTCAAAAGGTCAATTCTCGTATTTTCAGATTCCGATACTCTACAGGAAACCCATGATCCTGAAAACCTATAAATCCTTCTCGAGGCAAATCTTTATAGGCCACATCGAATTTGTTCTTGGAACCATCAGGATTCTGATGGGGCTGGGTCCAATCTTCAAGGTTCATTTCAATCATCGGCTGGTAATTTAGAAAAACCCGAATCACAGGGCCGGTCGCCAGGATGGTCATCCGGTTCCATTGACCGGCTGGGTTTACCGCATTTGTTTCCGGAGCCAGAATGTCATAAATTGCTCCGCAGGTATCCTGTCGGTCCACCGGCTTTCCATACGAATCCATAATCTGCACTTCTACCCACGGCAGCCAGGTTTGTTCGGCTGCCCGCAAAAACACACCACTGTTGGTGCCTTTTTCAACTTTGAAATCGAAATCAAGAATGAAGTCTTTGTAGGTCTTCTGCGTCCAGATGTCCCCGCCTCCCTTGCGAATCAAAACCCCGTTTTCAAGTACCCAGCTTCCGGGCTTGAATACAGCATTGCTCAAATCATTCTCGAAAAGAGAGGGCCATCGCTCCGAAGCCAATCGGGCCGCTTCCTGAATATAAAAAGCGATACATTGCCGAAGCTGAGGAACATAATTTTCATCCCAATGATGCTCATATTCGAGAACAATCGGCCCCTGATAGCCCTGCCGATGCAGCTGGGCTAACGCAGCACCAACCCGATTCTGCCCCCGGCCCCAAATGCAATCCTTTCCTTCTTCGAGTTCCTTCAGATGCACATCCAAGATTCGCCCTTTTAACTTTTCAAGCCACTCAACCGGTTCAATGCCGCTTCTCACCCAATGGCCGGTGTCCGGACAGGCACCAATCCAAGGGCTCGTTTTCTGACAAACAGCATAAACAAGTTCCGGATTCCAATATCGGGTGGGCTGAGGGTGATTGTGGACAGCGATCCGAACCTGATACTCCTGGCACAAACGATCCAGCAGGCCAAAAGCATCCGGAGACGGCTCGGAAACAATCGTTTCAATCCCCATCGCTTTGGCAAACTCAAATGCCTTGCGGATTTGGGATTCTTCGTTCGGAAAAGAATAAACACCGAATGTCTTTAATCGAACCCCCGCCTGTCGCAGTTTTTCCTGAACTTTTTGCCGCAACGGTTCCGAGATTTGCGGACCAAAACCATCTGAAATCTCCGGACTGATACGCTGATCGGGAAAGGCCTCCAGCCATTGCAATCCGAGTGCGGCGGTCTGGTCAATGGCCTCAAAGAATGTTTTGTCCTTGAGCGTCCAGCACTGCATTCCCAAATGCCACCCCTCATATACATCCACCAGCGGTACCATTGTGCGGGCCTCCGCAGTCCAAATCCCTGCTAAACCAGCCGCCACCATGGCTGAAACAACGTGCAATTTCATTTTACACCTCCAGTTTCCACCCTTCTCGATAGGGCGGCTGCACATATTGATTGGCTTCTTCAACATTTGTAACGCGCATCGCCTCTCCATCCCAGAGGAGTTTCTGACCCGGATAAAATAAAGCCAGATTCCCCATTAAAACCATCTCTGTAAACGGGCCTGCATAATCGAAGTTCGAGGTGGCCTGCGTACCTGCTTTGCAGGCCTGTACCCAATTCATCTCATGGCTGGTCTGGACTCTCGGCAGAGTTTGTGGAGGCCGTTTGTACTCCTTCATCCTCGAATACGGAATCAGCTGCGGACCTTTGGCATAGCAGCCGCACATCAGTTTACCTTTTTCTCCGACAAAAAGTACTCCCCCGCTGCTGTCTCCCATCCGCCGCTGGGGCTCCAATTCATCCGGACGAGGGGGCAAAAGACCGCCGTCATACCAATGAACCTGCACAGGAGGCATATCTTCCCGAGCCGGAAACTCGAAATGAATAATAGAGGCCGTCGGATAACTCTCCGGATGTTCCAGATGCTTCCACTTTTCCACGCAGATTTTCGCAAAACTGCCCTGCACACTCTCTGCATATTTCAGTTTCAGTGCCCAGAACGCCGGGTCCAGCACATGGCAGGCCATATCCCCCAGAGCACCAGTACCAAAATCAACCCAACATCGCCAGTCCCAAGGATGATAAACCGGATGATACGGCCTCATAGGAGACGGCCCAATCCATAAATCCCAATCGAGAGTGGCGGGAACCGGTACTGTTTCGGTCGGTCTCAGTTTGGCCTGGGGCCAGACCGGCCGATTGGTCCAGGCATGAACTTCGTGCACCGGCCCGATAGCCCCATCCCAAATCCACTCGCAGATCAGCCGGGCTTCTTCGTCGCTGTGTCCCTGGTTGCCCATCTGTGTCACGACTCCATACTTTCGGGCGGCTTCTGTGAGGACGCGGGCCTCATAAACCGTCCGCGTGAGGGGTTTCTGCACATAGACATGCTTGCGCCGCTTCATCGCTTCCAGGGCAACCACCGCATGGGTATGGTCGGGGGTGGCAACGATAACCGCATCAATAGCATCCCCCATCTCATCGAGCATTACTCGAAAATCCCGAAATCGCTTTGCGTTCGGATACATAGCAAAGGTCTCGGCAGCATAGGCGTCATCCACATCGCAGAGAGCAACGATATTTTCGCTGCGGCTGGGATCTTCTCCCTTCGGATCACAAACAGCCGTCAAGTTGCCCCGGCCCATTCCGCCGACTCCGACGCCGGCGATATTCAGCCGCTCACTGGGCGGCTTGCGGGCAGCACCTCCAAGAACATAGGACGGCACAATCGTAAAGGCAGCTGTACCGGCGGCTCCATACAAAAAATCACGTCGACTTATTGTTAAAGAATCTTTCTTTTCCATAAAATCATCTCCGATACATGAACTGGTTAAAGGGTATTCAGCATTTCCTGGGCCCGCTTTGCCGTCTCCTCGGAGGGTGAGGATTCAAGCACTTTGCGTAAGGCATTTCTGCACAGTTCGGACTGCTTGGAAGCCAGCCGTTCACAAATTGCCAGCACAGCTGCCTGCGCTTCAGCGCGGATGGACTCCTCCCCCAGACAACTGACGGCGGCTTCCAGCGTTCGTTCATCGGGATACTGCCCCAGCGCCGCCAGCACAATCTTCTTTTCTGATTCGCGCGGAGCCAACGCAAGGGCTTCGGTCAGCAGCCGTGCTTTCTCCGACGGTGTCTGCTCCGATTGCCGAATCATCCTCACATAGGCACGAAAAGCAAGAACACGCCGGGATTCACTTTGGCCTTCTGCGGCCAGTTGCTTCATTTCTTCCATCACCTCCGGCCCCGGCCAGTCCGTCAATCCCCGAAAAGCCGCTTCCTGAAGGGCAGGATTTTCCGATTTCAAACCGGCTCTTAAAACCTCCAGCGAATCCGGATCGCCCAGCTGACCGAGCAGCTGATAGGCCGCCGCGATACTCTCCGGACCGGGGGCAACGTTTAGAAAAGCCAGCACCGGTTTTGCCACTCCCTTCTGGGGGCCTTCTTTGCGTCCTACCGCCACCAGCATTTTAATCACATCCGAATCGGGCCTGGTGCGAAGCAAATCGATCATCTGGGCAAGGTCCGCCGGCTCGGCTGTCAGTGTCAGCGCCTCGAGGGCCTCCCTCCGCAGAGGACGGCTTTCGGCAGAAGCTGCACGAATCAGCGCAGGCAGTGCGGCTCGAACATTCCTTTGTCCGGCTGCCCGAACCCATTCTACGGCCTGATCCACTTTTCCCGATTGAAAATCAGCTTGATTTAAAAGGTCAGCAAGAACCTCATCGGCCTTGGCATCCGGCAGCTGCACGAGCGTTTCCCGAGCTGCCTGTCGAATCCGAGGGTTAGCAGCCGCTGCTGCTGTTTGAGACAGCGGCTTAACGCAGGAAGCATCCCCCACCACAGACAAAGTCTCCAGGGCAGCCAGCACTACTTCGTCAGACTCAGAGGACAAGCACGCCAGCGCCGTCTCTTTGGCCGATGGGGCCTTGAACTCTCCAAGGGCCGCCACAAAACGCACCTGCTCTAAAACCGATAAATCATTCATCTGCCGTCGAATTTTTTCAATCACTTCTGCTCTTCTCAGCCGGCAGGCCGCCTGTACAGCCGCCATACGCACCTGCTCTTCCGAACCGCTTAAAGCTTCTAAAAGAAGTCGATCCCTCTCCGCAGGCGTAACCGTCTCCACCAGCCCCTGCAAGGCGGCAGAATGAATCAAATCCGAATAAGCCGGATTCCGATATACTTTTGCATAAATCTTTTCCGCCTCCGCCATGCCGGCCTGCTGCCGAAGATTATCTGCACAGGCCAGCAGACTGTCGGCCAACCGGTTTTTCAGCGCCGGCGCCGTTTGCTCGGCTCGCTGCTCAAGGGCCTGGGCCGCTTCCGCTGTGCCGATTTGACCCAATGCTCCAACAGCCGCCTCCGCAACCGACAAATCAGAAGCAGTCATCAGCGGCGCTATGGCGGAAACAGACTGTTTGCTTTTGCGAAGCCCCAATGTTGACAGAAGCCCGATCTGAACCGAAGGTTCGGCGGATGCCAGATGCTCAGCCAAGACACGGTCAACCTCTTCGGAAGGAATCCGAACAAGGGCATACTCCGCCAGGGCCGCCGTTTTCGGCTCTTTTAGAAGCCCTGCCAACACGGGAACAGAGCGCGCTGTTCCGATGATACTCAACCGGCGACAGATAAAATCCTTCAACGCGAATGAACAATCGGACTGCAGAACTTCCAGAAGTACGGCCTCGGCCTTCGCCAATTCCTCGGGCTGCTGATAAACCGACGCAATCTGTTGTTCTATCTCTACCAGTCCTCGGCGGCTTTGGCCGAATTCATACTGCCGGTGCTGCTCAAGAGCGGCTTTCAGCGAAGACGAATCCAGAGCGGCCCCCGCCGCCATCCAACTCAAACCCCAAAATGCAGCCAACAGAACTGACAAACGGATTTTCATTCTCATTTCCTTTCCCTATAGATGCCACGGGCTTCGCATCGACCGGCCCAGCAGACGGTTGGCCCCGGGATCATCCGCAAATGTTTCCGTTTTAGGATTCCACCTCAGTTTTCGTCCGGTGAGCATTGCAATCTCCCCCAGAAGTCCGACCGTAATGGAACGATGGGCAACCTCCGCCGGCGCAGCCGTTGTTTTGCGGCTCTTGATGCAATCAATAAAATTACCGTGATGTCCGGAGGGACTCAAAAACAGATGCACCTCCTCCGGTCCAATTTTTTCCCGAAGAATCCGAGGATTGGATGCTTCCAATACATCCTCTCTGTCCACATGAATCCAGCCGTCCTGACCATACCACACCGTGCCCATTCCCTTCGGCAAACGGGAGGCATTGGCCACTCTCATTTGAAGTCCATTTTCATACGTACAGACAAACTCATACTCATAGGGCGTATCGTATATGCCGTCCTGATAGTATTTGCCCTGCCCTTCTACTGTAAGCGGTCCGGTCCAATCCAGCCCCAGACCCCAGTGGGCAATGTCAATGTGATGCCCTGCCCAATCTGTCAGCTGTCCCCCCGAGTAATCCTGAATCCATCGCCAATCCCAGTGGACGCCGCCTTGCCCGAAATTCTGATAGGGCCGCCACGGTGCAGGTCCCAGCCACATCGAATAATCAAACTCTTCCGGTACTTCCAGGAGCCGGGGCGGCGGACTTGCAGGATTGCCGTCCGGAAGCCCTACCTCCACATACGAAACCTTGCCAATCCGTCCATTGCGCACCAGCTGGCAGGCCCGATGAAAGTTGGCCACGGACCGCTGCCAGCTGCCGGTCTGCCAGACAACACCGTATCGCTTCACCGCCTCGCAAATAGCCCGCCCTTCCCGAATCGTTCGGGCCAGCGGCTTTTCACCATACATATCCAGCCCGGCCCTGGCACAGGCAACTGAAATCAGCGCATGCCAATGGTCAGGAACAGCATGACAGACCGCGTCCAAATCCCCGCGGGCAATCATCTCCCGAAAATCCTGGTAAACGGCACAGTCGGCGGTCTGATATTTCCGATCAATTTCTGCTTTCACAGCCCTTGCCCGACGCAAATCCACATCGCAGACAGCTGCAAAATGCACCTGCGGAAAATGATCCAAAAAAGTACGGAGATTGGCCGTCCCCATGGACCCGCAGCCAATCGCCCCCATCGTAATTCGATTGCTGGGGGCAACCGCCCCGAACTTGCCCAAGGCAGAAGAGCCAACCACATAGGGAAATGCTGCAATTGCCGCCGTCTTGCCGCATGTCTTCAGAAAGTCCCGCCGATTGAGTCCTGCTCTATCGTTCATTGGCTGTCTCCGTTTCCTTACAGAGTCCACGGGCTTCGATAGGAATGGCCGAGCATCTGATTAGCAGTGGAATCATTCAAAATCGTTTCTGTTGTCGGGTCGAATCGGATTTTTCTCCCGAGCAGCATCGCCACCAGTCCCAAATGGCCGGGAATCGCCGAATGATGAGCCGTCTGACAGGGAGTCAGCGTCTGCTTGCGGCTCTTAACACAATCCAGGAAATTCCGGACATGATTGGCTACGCGAGGCAAATGCACCTCGGAAGGTCCAAACCGCTCCTGAAGCAGTTTTTTGGGGAAAGCATCCAAGCGTCCCCGATCTACCCAAACCCAGCCGTCTGTGCCCAGCCATTTCGTCCCTCCGCGGATATCATTATACCCCCCTGCAATAATCATCTCAAACCCTTCGGCGTATTTGGCGGCAAGTCGATAGCGGGTAGCCGTGTTCCACAAACCATCCTGCGGGAACTCGCCGGTTCCTTCTATTTCTATCGGCGCTGCCTGGTCGAGATTCAATCCCCAATGGGCAATATCCACATGGTGGCCGACCCAGTCCATCAGCTGTCCGCCGCCATAATCGTAAATCCATCTCCAGTTTTTATGCACCCTGGCCGGACAATAGGGCGCCCACGGGGCCGGCCCAAGCCATGTTTCATAATCCAGCTCCGGCGGAGGCGGCCCCATCTTTTCCTGCCCTCGTGTGTTCGCAAAATCACTGTGGCCGGACGGCAGACCGACTTCAACCGTATGGACCCGTCCGATGCGTCCGTTTCGAACCAGCTCACAGGCAAAGCGGAAATTTGCCTCCGAACGCTGCCAGCTGCCCGTCTGCCAGATGACTCCATAGCGGCACACCGTATCACACAAAATCCGTCCTTCCCGGAGCGTATGAGTCAGGGGTTTTTCACCGTAAATATCTTTGCCGGCGCGGGCGGCTTCGACCGCAACCAAGGCATGCCAATGATCCGGCAAGGCCAGCATTACCGCATCAATAGCTGGGTCCGCCATCATCTGGCGGTAATCCGTATAGCATTTACAGTCCTGATTTTGGTAATGGTTATTGACCCGTCTGCGGGCCCCTTCAAGATGATTGCGGTCTATATCGCAGACAGCAACCACCTGCACATCAGGTTCGGCCAGAAAAGCCCCCAGATTGGAGCCGCCCTGCCAGCCCACTCCGACACAGCCAACAGTAATTCGATTGCCGGCTGAAACACCCCTTCCCCGCCCCAATGCCGCCGGACTTACCCACGAAGGAAACCCGATCACCCCCGCCGCCGCAACAGATGCATTCCGCAAAAAATCGCGGCGGCTCCACTGCAAACCGCTCATAGCAACCTTTCCGACTGTCCGCCGTCAAGTCCGGTCAAACGCCGCATCAAAAGCAATCTTGGAAGGCGTAAAGTCTATCTTTTTCACAAATTCACACGCCTCCTTAGCCCCATGCATCCGATCCATCCCGCTGTCTTCCCACTCTACCGACAGCGGCCCCTGATAGCCGATTTGATTAAGCGTACGAATTATCTCTTCGAAATTGACACCGCCGTGACCGAGCGAGCGGAAATCCCATCCCCGCCGCGGATCACCGAAATTCAGATGAGAACCGAGTATCCCGCTCCTGCCGTCCAGCTGCAGAGCCGCATCTTTCATGTGAACATGATAAATCCGACTGCTGAATTCTTTCAGGAAAAAGACCGGATTGACCATTTGCCAATGAAGATGGCTCGGATCGAAATTGAACCCAAATGTCTCCCGATTTCCGACGGCTTCCAATGCCCGTTTGGCCGTATAAATATCAAAGGCAATCTCCGTCGGATGGACCTCCAGGGCAAACTTTACCCCGCATTTGTCAAATTCATCGAGAATCGGATTCCACATCTTAGCAAAATAGCGGAACCCTTCCTCAATCATGGCATCCGAAACCGGCGGAAAGCTGTACAGCAAATGCCAGATGGATGAACCAGTGAACCCGTTGACAACCTGAACGCCCATATTGCGGGCTGCGTGGGCCGTTTTCTTCATTGCCTCCACCGCCCAGGCACGCTTTTTTTCCGCATTTCCTGCACACTCTGCCGGAGCAAAGGCATCTGAACGGCTGTCATTATTCAAATCACAAACCAGCTGCCCGGCCAAATGATTACTGATGGCAAACAATTGAAGGTTGTGTTTTTCGAGAATAGACCTCTGCTTTTTGCAGTAGGCCTTATCCTCCGCCGCCCGAAAGACATCCAGATGGTCTCCCCAGCAGGCCATTTCCAAACCGTCATAGCCGAATCCGGCCATTATCTTGGCCACTTCTTCCAGCGGCAAATCAGCCCATTGACCTGTAAAAATTGTAACTGCTCGTCCCATACGTCCGTTCTCCTCAATTATTTCTTAAAAGGAGTCCATTTTTGCTTGCTTCGACCACTGGCCAGCAGTGTTTCCAAAAACAGCATCCCGCGAAGGCCATCGTAAACATCTGGAAAATCCAGAGCAAGCGGGTCTGGTTTTCGGTGTTCCATTTTTGCCCGTACCGTATCAGCAAAATTGCGGTAAATGTTTGCAAAGGCCTCAATAAATGCCTCTGGATGGCCGCTTGGAAGTCGTGTTGCCCGAGCAGCAGCAGGACTGTAAGCCGCCGCATAGTCATTCCCGCGTTTCCACACCTGGAGCGGCTTGCCCAACGGCTTAACAATCAGGTCGTTTGGATTCTCCTGATGCCATTCAAGACCTGCAAGCTCACCATAAACCCAGATGGCTAAATTATTTTCCTCTCCCACCGAAATTTGACTTGCGTGCAGAAGCCCCTTGGCGCCATTGTTGAACCTCACTAAACAGTTCACATCGTCATCCAGCTTCCGCCCTTTCACAAATGTAGTCAACTCCGCACACAAGTGCGTCATCTTCAGACCTGTAATATATTCGGCCAGATTTTCAGCATGAGTGCCGATGTCCCCGCCGCAACCGCTGCCGCCGCTTTGTTTGGGGTCCGTCCGCCAAGCGGCCTGCTGCTGGCCGGTCCGTTCAATCGGCGTAGCCAGCCAGCCCTGGGGATACTGTACCACCACTTTGCGTATTTTACCCAGTTCGCCATTTTTAATCATATCACGGGCCAACTTGACCATTGGATAGCCCGTATAGTTATGCATCAGACCGAAAACACGCTTTGTTTTTCGGACAATCTGAACCAGACTGCGGGCCTCCTGAACTGAAATGGTCATTGGCTTTTCGCACATTACATGGAAACCTGCTTCGAGCAAATCTCGTGCAATGGGATAGTGCCAATTATTAGGGGTGGTGATAGACACAAAATCCATTCGTTCCCCCTCCGGCAGTTTCAGCTCCTTTTCAATCAATTCCTCATAGCAACGATAGCAACGTCTGGGGTCTAAATAAAGAATCCTGCCCATTTGCTTGGAGTTTCGAGGATTGATATCGAAGGCCCCTCCTACTAACTCGATTTGACCATCCATTCGGGCTGCTTTACGATGCACTTCCCCTATAAATGCCCCTGGTCCGCCCCCTACCATTCCCATTTTAAGCATCCTGCCGAGCATCATAGTTTCTCCTTTCCGATTGCCATTCTGTTTGACAAACGACTGCTCATCAGCCGTCTTCTACCATAAATACAAACTTTTTTAAACAATCAATTTTCAGGAAACTTTGATTTTACGATTTTCATTCTTTCTAACATAATATGCAAAAAGAAATTACAAATAGTTGCAAAAGAATTCTTTGAACAAATAAGCCAGCCGCCATTTTCTTAATTTCTTCCAAATTTACGCTGCTTTCTTTAACCAAAAAACTATACAAAAAAGAAAAAATCCGCTATAAAGGAAGGTATGAAAGCCATTCGAATTCATCAATATGGGCCGCCGGAAGTCATGCAGATAGAAGAGATAGAGCCGCTGCAGCCCAAGGCGGGACAAATTTTAGTGGAAGTGAAGGCGGCAGGAGTCAATCCGGTCGATACCTATATCCGCAGCGGCAACTATCACCTTAAAAAAGAACTGCCTTTTACACCGGGTTTTGATGCGGCAGGAGTAATTCTTCAGGTAGGGTCCGACGTGAAAAACCTTTATGCCGGACAACGAGTCTATACATCGGACTCGCTAACCGGCACCTATGCCCAGCAAACCCTTTGCCTGCCCCACCATATCCACCCCTTGCCCGATTCTGTGAGCTTCGAGGAAGGCGCCGCGATTGGCATCCCTTATGGTACGGCCTGGCGGGCACTGTTTCAGCGGGGTCATGCTGTCAGCGGAGAACGGGTGCTGATTCACGGGGCCAGCGGCGGTGTAGGAATTGCCGCTGTTCAGCTGGCTGCCGCTGCAGGCCTTCGGGTGATTGCAACAGCCGGCACCCCTGCAGGGCGACAACTGGTACAGCAGCAAGGCACCCAGGCCGTCTTTGACCATTATGACCCGGACCATTTCCAGAAAATCCTCGAATTGACAAAGGGGGTGGACCTTCTGCTTGAGATGCTGGCTAATCTCAATCTTGATCGAGATATGGACATTTTAGCCAAAGGCGGCCGCCTGGTGATTATCGGCTCCCGCGGGCGGATTGAAATCGACCCGCGAAAAGCCATGGCTGGAGAACTCAATATTCACGGGCTGATGCTGATGAACGCTTCTCTCCAAGAGCTTCAAGAGATCTATTCCGGCATTGAAAAAGGGCTCCTTCAAGGCAAATTGAAACCGGTGATTAGCCGCTGCCTGCCGCTTCACCAGGCAGCTCACGCCCATCGCGAAATCATTGAGTCTCCTCACCTCGGTAAAATCATTCTTTTGCCTTAAAGGCAGAGCCCTTTTCCAAACCGGCCTTACACCTTTTCAAATCGGAACTGGTGATCGTCCGCATCAATGCGGATGCGGTCTCCCTCGTTAAATTTGCCGGCGATCAACTCAGCAGCCAGCGGGTTTTCCAGCCGCTGCTGAATCACACGCTTCAGAGGTCGGGCGCCAAATGCCGGATCATACCCTTCCTTCAGCAGCAGTTTCCTCGCCGCATCCGTAAACTCCACTTCCAGATTCCTTGCTTTGAGCCGTTCGGCCAGATACCTGAGCTGAATATCCACAATCTTCTCGAGGTGTTCCGGACGCAGCATATGGAAGATGATAATTTCATCAATCCGGTTGAGAAACTCCGGCTTGAAATGCTTCTTCAGCGCCTCTTTGACATGGGCTTCTATCTCCCAATCCGCTCCCTTCTGTTCAGTAAGCTGCAGAATCTGCTGGCTGGCGAAATTGCTGGTCATAATGATGACGGTATTTTTGAAATCCACCGTCCGCCCTTTACCATCTGTCAAACGTCCATCGTCAAACACTTGCAGCAGGACGTTGAAGACATCCGGATGAGCTTTTTCGATTTCATCCAGCAGCACCACCGAATACGGTTTCCGGCGCACCGCCTCCGTGAGGCGTCCGCCCTCTTCATATCCTACATAGCCGGGCGGCGCTCCAATCAGACGAGCCACCGAATGCGGCTCCATAAACTCGCTCATATCAATGCGAATCATACTGTTGGGATCGTTGAACAGAAACTCCGCCAGCGCCTTTGCCAGTTCGGTCTTACCCACACCGGTAGGGCCGAGGAACAAAAAGACACCGATAGGACGATTCGGATCCCCTAAGCCGGCCCGGTTTCGCCGAACCGCATTGCAAATAGCCGAAACCGCCTCTTCCTGGCCGACCACCCGACGTTTGATTTCTTCTTCCATGTTGAGCAGCCGCTGGCGCTGTGCGGCCATCAGCCGCGATACAGGGATCCCCGTCCACTCGCTTACAATCTGGGCAATATGTTCTTCCGTCACTTCGTTGTGAATCAGACTGGTCCCATCGGACTTAGCCAAGGTCTCTTCCGCCTCTGACAGTTGTTTCTGAAGGGCAGGCAGAGTTTCATATTTCAGCCGTGCAGCTCTTTCCAGATCGCCTCGACGCTGCGCCTCTTCGAACTCCGCCTGCACTGCCGAAATCCGCTCTTTGATGCTTTTGACCCGTTCAATCAGCTTTTTCTCTGATTCCCAGCGAGCTGTCAGCTCCCCATCCTGGGCCTTCAGCTCGGCCAGTTGTTTTTCAATTTTTTCGAGTTGACGTTTGCTGGCTTCATCTGTTTCTTTTTTCAGAGCCTGCCGCTCAATCTCCATCTGCATAATCTTCCGGCGAATCGAATCCAGTTCGGACGGCAGCGAATCATTTTCAATCCGAAGCCGAGACGCCGCTTCATCAATTAGGTCGATTGCTTTATCCGGCAGGAAGCGGTCCTGGATATACCGATGAGACAAAGTCGCCGCCGCCACCAGCGCTGCATCCGTAATGCGCACGCCGTGGTGAGCATCATACCGCTCTTTGAGACCGCGCAGAATCGCGATAGTCTCCTCCACGCTCGGCGGCTCCACCATTATCGGCTGGAAACGTCTTTCTAACGCCGCATCTTTTTCGATGTATTTACGGTATTCATCGAGGGTCGTGGCACCGATGCATCGCAGTTCGCCGCGTGCCAGCGAAGGTTTGAGCAGATTGCCGGCATCGACCGCCCCTTCGGCTTTGCCGGCGCCGACAATCGTATGCAGCTCATCAATAAACAGGATAATTTTCCCCTCGGAGTTGATGACTTCTTTGAGCACTGCCTTAAATCGGTCTTCAAACTCCCCGCGGAATTTTGTTCCCGCAATCAGAGCTCCCATATCCAAGGCAATAACCCGCTTGTCTTTCAGACTTGCGGGCACATCACCGGCCACAATCCGCTGAGCCAGCCCCTCGACAATTGCCGTTTTTCCCACGCCCGGCTCCCCAATCAGCACAGGGTTGTTCTTCGTGCGGCGATTCAGCACCTGCATACACCGGCGAATCTCCTTATCCCGTCCGATGACTGGATCAAGCTTTCCTTTGCGGGCCAGCTCCACTAAATCAATGCCGAAACGTTCCAGGGCCTGATATTTGCTTTCCGGATTGTCATCTGTTACTCTGGCGTCCCCTCGAATCTCTTTGAGTGCTTTTTCGATAGCATTCGTTGTAATGGAATTAACAGATAAAATTTCTTTGGCATCACTTTGGACTTCCGCCAGCGCAAGCAGCAGGTGTTCCGTACTGAGGTATTCATCTCCCATTTTGTCTGCTTTGTTTTGAGCATCAAGAATCACCTGCTGGAAGGCCGAATCCGGAAAAATCCGGCCTGAGACTTTGCCTCTCGGCAGACGGTTCATTTCGCTCTCGGTCATCTGGCGAATCCGTTCAATGCGGCTGCCAATCTTCTTAATAATCATAGAGGCCATTCCCTCTTCATCTGAAAGAAGTGCAGAAAGAAGATGCAGCGGCGATAGAACCGTATGGGAGCGCTCCATCGCTATTTGCTGGGCCGTTGCCAATGCTTCCTGGGCCTTTACGGTAAACTTGTCAAATTTCATAGGTTTCCCCTTTCCTTATTCTTTTGGCTGGAAATAGAAAGAGCAAACCTTGTGCCCAAAACCATATAATATGTAACTACAGTCAAATAAAGAAGTTAAAACCCAGACGCCCTCTGTCTCAATATGTCATTTTGGCAGAAAGCGAATAAAAACAAGGAGAAAAACACCCCCCGCGCACAAAAAAAGGGACTTGGCCGAAGTCCCTTTTGAAAAGAAAAAGAGAAAAAGGTTTATTTATTCTGCAAACGGGTTCGCATACACAGCTGCACCATTTCATCCAGTTGCCGGCCAATCCGTTCCAAATCCGCCGCTTTCACGGTTTCTTCAAGGGATTTTGCCTTCTCCGTGAAGACTGGAAAGCCCGCAAATCCGCCCAATCCCTTCAGGGCGTGCGCCTTGAAGGCCAGATCCTTCAAGTCTTTTTTCTCGAAGGCCTTGCGCATTTCCTCGATTTTCGCCGGCAGATTTTCAACAAAGGTTTCGACCGCCTTCTGATAATCGGGGTCGCCTTCCAAAAAAGACAGGATTTCTTCGCCCGATTCGGCGGCTTGAATCTGCTTTTCCTGAGCCAGCAGCCGCCAGACCTTACGCTGGAGGCGCTGCCCATTGACAGGTTTGCTCAGGCAGTCATTGCAGCCCGCCTCAAGGGCCTTTAAATCGTCACCTCTCTGGCCGGAAGCTGTCATGGCCAGAATCGGCGTTTTTTGATTGAGAGAATGACTCCGAATCTGCTGGATCGCTGCAAAGCCATCCATCAACGGCATTTGCAAATCCATCAGAATTAAATCAAATCTTTCCTGCCGGCAGATTTCGACCGCCTCCTGGCCGTTTGTCCCATGTTTGCAGAGATAGCCCATCTTTTTCAGCAGCACTTCGAGCAGAGCCCGATTTTCCTGAACATCATCTACCAAAAGGACGCGGATAGTACCCTGAGAATTCCTGTCCCCGTTGGTTTCCTTCTTAGTCGGCTCCTTCTCCGCTGGAGAGGGTTTTGGCGCGGCTTGGGACATTGCATCGGAGAGCGCAAAAGAAAAACAGGTTCGCCCTTTTTCCGAAGAGGTCATCTCCAGCTGGCCGCCCAGCAATCGAATGAAGTTGGCACTCAGCCGAAGCGGCATTGCAATCTCTGCCAGCTGTTCATCCTGTCCCCACGTACTGCTTGACGCTTTGGGGTCCAGAATTGCTCGAATCTTGCCAGGATCGAGGACGACACCGCTATCTTCCACTGAAATGGCTACATGCCCGTCTTCGTTTTGGACCCGGACGGTGACCGACCCCTGGCAAGTTCGAACAAAGGCCTGTTCCATTAAGGCATTTAAGGCCTGATCCATCTTGAGTTGATCTGTTGTCAAACTCTGCGGCACATCCTCATCCACTTCCAGTGTGAGCAGAACCCCCTGCTGCTCGGCTCGGAGGCGATAATTCTCCAGCACCTTTTGAAAGAAACTCCGAATCTCAACTGAAGCATTCATCGTACTCATTCCGACACTCCTGCAACAATTTCACATCCTGCCGCCTGCAGAAAACCCGTAGAGAATTCGACATTTTTTCCTTCGGTCTTAATTGGTTTTTCGGCTTCTTTTCCGCCTAATTGTATCGGCTATAGCTTCTTTGAAGTCTCATAAAAAGGCATTTTTCAACATCTGATGAACGTCTATGTTGTTTTTGGAAAGTACTTTGGCTATACTGCCGATAAGCAAATAGATTCCGGGCATTTTTATTAAACTTATTTGTTCGTTTGAAAGGACTTATCATGCTTTTATTATTATTCATTCGAGGACTGTTTTTAATCACGGCCACGGCCTTTTTGCTGATTGGTCTGAATAACAGTGCACGAAGCGAAAAGGACATTTATGTTTTTATCGCTGGTCTGGTTGTGACAATTCTGGCAATTCTGGTTGAGTGGCTGACCCCCAAAAAGACCCTCTCGGCGCTGGCGGGTATCTTTTTCGGGCTGCTGGTAGGAATGCTCATCAGCTGGGCAATGTCCGGCGTGCTCGAAATGCTGAACTTGCTTTTTTTCAAAATGGAACCCGATACCCTGCAGATCGTAACATGGCTGATGGGCGCCTGCATCTGTTATCTGACAATCAGTTTGGTGATTCGCACCAAAGACGATGTCCGATTCGTGATTCCTTATGTCGAGTTTTCGCGGCAGACCAAAGGGCTTCGCCCGCTGGTTCTTGATACATCTGTAATTATCGACGGCCGGATTGCCGATATTGCCGAAACGAAACTTTTTGATGCCCCGCTGATTGTTCCCCGGTTTGTCCTCAACGAACTTCAGCTGATAGCTGATTCTCCTGATAAGATTAAGCGCAATCGAGGCCGGCGCGGTTTAGACATGCTCAACAAGCTTCAGAACAGCCCTATTGTGGAGGTAAAAATTGACGACACCCCGCCTCCTGGAATAGAAGAAAACGCCGGCGTGGACCAGAAACTGATCGCCTTCACCAAAAATTGCGACGGCCGGCTGGTTACCAATGACTTCAACCTCAATAAAGTTGCCACGCTTCGCGGGGTGGATGTGATTAACATTAACGAGCTGGCGAATGCCCTTAAGACGGTCACACTGCCCGGGGAAACCATGCGGGTTAAAATTATCCGGCTTGGTGAAGAACCCCATCAAGGGGTGGGGTATCTCGACGACGGCACCATGGTTGTTGTCGAAGGCGCCAATACAAAAATCGGACAGGCAATTTCCTTTACGGTTACCAGTTCTCTGCAAACCTCTGCCGGCCGAATGATTTTCGGAAAGTATGAAAACGGCGCAGTCCCCGCCGTCTCCGGATAATCCTGGTGGACAACGCTCAGACGTGATAGACAGGAAGAAAAGAACTTTTCAGTTCGACGATGTTCCCAACCGGACAGGCACAGACTCTCTCAAATGGGCGCGCTACGCCGGTCGTGATGTCCTGCCTTTATGGGTGGCGGATATGGATTTTCCTGCTCCGCCGGCCGTGGTGGAGGCCCTTCGAAAACGCGTTGACCACGGCATCTTCGGGTATGCCGTCGCCTTGCCGGAAACCTACGAAGCAGTCTGCGGCTGGTTTGAAAAACGGTACGGCTGGCCGATTCAGAAGGAATGGATTGTCTGGCTGCCGGGGTTGGTCTGCGGGCTGCATATCGTCTGCCGTGCCTTTGCGGAAGCCGGCGAACAGGCAGCCGTGCTGACACCGGTCTATCCTCCTTTTCTGAGTGCACCGATTCTTTCAGGACGAGCGGTTTTGCCATGTCCGCTTCAGAAGACAGGCGGCTCCTATGAAATCGACTTCGAGCGGCTTGAGCAGTCTGTGAACAGCCGCACACGGATTCTTCTTTTCTGTCATCCTCACAATCCGGTCGGACGCGTCTGGACACATGATGAACTTATGCAGCTGGCAGAGCTGTGTCTGCGAAAGAATCTGCTGTTGTGTTCGGATGAAATTCATGCAGACCTTGTGCTGGAACCGGGCTGCCGACATATTCCGGCCGCTTCCCTCTCATCGGAAATAGCCCGCCGGAGCATTACCCTGGCCTCCCCCAGTAAAACCTTTAACCTTCCCGGGCTGAATTGCGCTTTTGCTGTCATCCCCAATGCTTCCTTGAGAAATCGCTTTCTTCATACTCTTCGGGGCATTGTTCCGCACGTCGGGCCGCTTGGTTATGCGGCCTGCACCGCTGCCTATCGCGAAGGAGCCGACTGGCTCGAGGCCCTGCTCGATTATTTACGAGACAACCGCGACCTCCTTTGTCAAACCATCAATGCCCTCCCCGGGCTGTCGGTACAGCCGCCGCAAGCCACCTATCTGGCGTGGATAGACTGCCGAGGGCTGGGACTGCCCAACCCGGCCGACTTTTTTGAAGAGGCCGGTGTGGGCTTATCCGACGGAGCCGAATTTGAAGGGTCAGGATATGTACGGCTTAATTTTGCCTGCCCCAAAAGTCGTCTGCAGGAAGCGCTTCGAAGAATGCATAAAGCCCTGTCAAACCATACGTTCTGAAGACTGCCATCTGTTTGGGCTCGCAGACATCCTTCCGCCAAAGAAGGGGGAGGAAGGGGATGATTCAGCAGGACCAATAAGTTCACACATCGTGAAAATTTAAAATCCCACAAAAAGTTTGACATGTTTGGTTTTGGAGTTTATAGTTCTTTACAGTTCAAATCCGTAAATAGGAGTTGTTTAACGTACAGCCGTAGGAAGGAGAGCGGATGCAGGTGCTTCAGACACAGCGGCTTCGCAAGGAATTCGGCCCCTTAGTAGCCGTCCAGGATGTTTCGTTCAGTGTGGAGCAGGGGCAGGTTATGGGGCTGATCGGCCCCAATGGTGCTGGAAAAACGACTTTGCTGAGGATGCTGGCAACCCTCCTGCCGCCAACAGACGGAACAGCCGTCATCTGCGGAGCTGATCTCTACCGTCAGCCGCTGGAGATTCGCAAACGAATCGGCTATCTTCCAGACTTTTTTAATCTTTATAACGATTTGACTGTCTTCGAATGTCTTGATTTTTCAGCCCGTGCTTACGGCGTACCGGAAAAGAAGATTGTCGACAGAATCGATCGCGTTCTTGAATGCGTGGATCTGACGGACAAAAAAGACATCTTGTGCCGGCACCTGTCTCGCGGAATGGTTCAAAGAATTGGCCTGGCCTTTTTGATGGTCCACGACCCGGACCTTTATCTGCTGGATGAACCGGCCTCCGGTCTGGACCCGATTGCCCGCATCAGTCTGCGCAATATTCTCAAACGGCTCAGCGGCGAAGGCAAAACAATCCTGATTTCCTCTCATGTTCTGTCAGAATTGTCTGGTTTCTGCACGCACATTGCAATTATGGATAAGGGAGTCATCAAGAAATTCGGCTCTGTTGAACAAATTCAGACCATGCTTAACCCCGAACGAATCGTCCGGGTGGTGGTTCTGGATGAGCCCCAAAAAGCCGTCTCCCTGCTCCAATCCATTCCTGATGCCGTCCTCAAAGATTGCAGCGGAAATACCCTTCGTCTGACATTTACCAAAGGTCCTGAAACCATTGCCCGACTGAACGCCTTGCTGGTCAGCGAAGGTGTCCAAGTTATCGAATTGACGGAAGAGAAAAAAGATCTCGAGGATTTGTTTGTGGCGATTTCCTCGGAAGAGGAATCTTTGCCCCATTCCTTTGCCAATGCAGGGAGTTAATATGGCCAACCCGCTTATCCGAAGATACCAATATCCCCTTCTGCGTCCGCCGCAGGTCTGGATTTACGGCATCATTTACCTCTCTGCAGTTGCCTTAATCCTGATTGTCAATTTGATGTTTTTTGCCAAAAAAACAATCCTGGTAAATGAGGAACCGTGGAAGCTATTCAGGAACCTGCATATTCAGTTTGCTATATTCCAGTTTATCCTTTTATGGATACTGGCCCCCTATAACGTTTCGACGGTGATTTCCGGTGAGATGCTTCAGAAGTCTTACGATTTTACCCGTCTTCTTCCGCTGTCCGCCCGACAGAAAATAGCAGGAATAGTGATGGGACGAAATCTGGTTATTTTTTTCATGGCCGCCGTAAATTTTCTGTTCTTCCTGGCTTTCGGATTGGCTGGTCAATTATCCCTGCCTATTTTGGCAGAGTGGGTGCTTTTTTTGCTATCGATATCCCTGCTGTTCTGTTTGCTGGCCCTGCTGATGTCCATGCATCCCACTAAGAAACGAGGCAATTTCTTTGTTCCGATGCTGGCATTGATTTTTTGCTTTGGGTTTCCCTACTTCTTAATTGTATTGCATGAGTCATTTGAGGGGAAAACTGCAAATGTTCTTTTTTATTGCTGGCAAATTCCCTCGCTGCTTCTGATTAGCGGCTTTGCCCTTTATTTTGCAGGGTGGGCTTTCCTCGGCGGGCTTCGCTGGTTTACTAAAGAATATGATCCCTTGTTTTCCCCGCTGGGCGCTATTGTTTTTCTTGTGCTCTATCTGGTCCTGGTGCTGGGACTGTTTTATCCCCACTTGAACCTGTCCCAGCGAAGTATGGAGAGTTATCCAGAGAGAATCTTCTTCGGATTCTGGATATTGGGACTGATTGCTGTCGGACTGCTTCCCCTCGGAGCCCGAAAAACATATGAAAAGTATCTTGAAATGTCACGTTTGTGCCCGCCTTCGAAGCTGTCTGTCTGCTGGCTCTTGCGGCGGTCGAATCTAATGCTGGCTACGGTTCTTTATCTTCTCTGGGTTTGTTTTTGTTCGTATGCCTGCTGGTTCGGTCCTATTCCCATTTCGCTGTTTCTGGTCTTTGCCGCTGTCATGGGCACTTTTTTCTGTGTGTTGATTTTGCTCTTCGAGACATCTATTACATTAAGCCCAGGTTATCCAAAGTTGGGTTATTTGACGGGTTTTCTGTTTATTCTGTATCTCTTTCTGCCTTATATTCTTGCCGCTCTCTTCGAGATAGATTTTTTGACGGCGTTCAGCCCCTTAGGGTACTTCAATTATGCTTATGAGCACTATCAAGAAGGAATGCCGGTCAGCCCTGCCATTTTGAATATTTTTTTCTGTCTGATGCCGGGCAGACTGGTTTTACTCCGCTATTCTCAAATCGTTGCGATGAGAAAGGGTTTATCCAGCGATTCCCCGCTGACCGTTGCAGCCTCATAACCCCAGCAGCAGACGAGCAGTCCTTTCGGAGGCATTCGAGCCGCTCCGCGAGCGGGCTGCTTCTGCCATTTTCTCCAGCCGTCCCGAATCTCCCATCAGTTCAAAAAGTACTTGCTGCAATGCCTGTGTTGTGTCGGCTGGATGGGCCGGATTATCCTCAACAATCACGGCCGCCCCCCTCTCAACAAGGGGCTGTGCATTCAAAAACTGATGGCGGTCTTTGTGATAGGGATACGGCAGACAAATCGCCGGCACCCCCGCCGCCGCATACTCCGCTACACTCACCGCCCCTGCTCTGCCGATGACCAGCGAAGAGGTCCTCAAAAGAGCCGGCATCTGGTGACAATAGTCAAGCACATGGTAAGCAATGGCCGAGTCGGCTGTTTGGGAGCGAACCCATTCAAAATGGGCTGTTCCGGTCAGATGGACAATCTGCCAATGCTCCGCAAACGGCTCCAGCGAGGGAAGAATCTCGAGAATGGCCTGATTGATGCTCCTGGAACCGCTGGACGCGCCCGTGATCAGGAGAATCTTTTTCTTTGCATCCAGCCCATACTGCGAGCGAATATCGCCGACCGGCTTATTGAACTCTTTCCGCAAGGGGCAGCCGACCACCTCGACTCGGTCAGCAAACCGCCCAAAATAAGGCCGCGTTTGTTCAAACTGAACCAAAATTCGGCTGGCATATCGGGCCATAAGCCGATTGGCCTTGCCAGGCACACTATCCACGTTGATCAGAAAAACGGGAATATGCAGCGAATGGGCGGCCGCAACCACAGGGGCCGAGACAAATCCTCCCGTTCCGACTACCACAGAAGAAGAGGGATCATATCGAAGAATTTCCTTTGCAAAATAATAACTTTTGAGAAACTGGGCCAAGAACCGGACCACCTTAAGGGGCGATTTGGAGAATCCTTCTGCCGGCAACGGCAGAAAATCAAAGCCGGAAGGACCGAGGATTTTGGCATCAATTTCCCGGCTGCTGCAGAAAAACGCAATCTCCACACGAGGCCCTTGCTCCTGAAGCCATTCCGCAACTGCCAGCGCCGGGTATAGATGGCCCCCTGTCCCTCCGCCGGCAAAAAAGATTTGCTTAACTTCCTGCCGGCTCACCCTTGCAAAACCTCCTCCGATTCTGGAGATTGCATTGCAATATTCAGCAGAATCCCTGTTGCCGCAGCCGTCAAAAGGAGACTGGAACCGCCGGCACTAACAAACGGCAGAGGAATCCCCTTTGTCGGAAGCACGACTGTTACGACGCCGATATTGACGGCGGCCTGAATCCCTATTGAAAAAACAATTCCTGCCGAAAGCAGTTTGCCGAAACGGTCCGGGCATCGCAAAACAACGCGAATTCCAAACACTAAAAACAAGGTAAACAGCAGCAGCACCCACAGGGCACCAATAAAGCCCATCTCTTCAGCAATGACGGCAAAAATGAAATCTGTTGTATCCTCAGGCAGATGACCGTACTTAAAGACTCCCCGACCCAAACCAGTCCCCCAAAGCCCCCCCACACTGATGGCCCTCAGTGATTGCTGGGCTTGATAAGGCAAGCCCTCCTGATCTAACAGAAAAGAAAAAAAACGCTTTATTCGGTTCAGCCGCGTCGGTGAAAGCATCACTGCCGCTATAAAGCCCGGTACAGCAACAATAAGCGGCGTCAGCAAGTGCCACCAGCGTGCCCCTCCAATCCACAAGAGGAGAAAGGTAAGCAGAGCGATAAACAGTCCCGTCCCGAAATCCTCGATTACAATCAGGCCAACTGCCAATCCGACAATACAACATACAGGGATAAATCGCCTCTTGAAATCCTGAATTTGTTCACCAACTTTGTCCAAATAGGCGGCCACAAACAGAATCATCACCCATTTGGTCAATTCCGACGGCTGAAAACTCAAATACATCGGCCCCGGCATCAGGTCCAGCCACCGCTTCGACTGGTTTCGTTCTTCCCCAAAAATCAGCACAGCTGCCAGACTTATAAAACTAAAAATCACAAGATAAAAGGTGGGCGATTTCAGCAAGGGCCCCTGAAGCCGGAACAGTCGATAATCCACCCGTTTCATCAGCAGCAAGATGCCGACCGCCAGGGGAAAAAAGACAATTTGTTTGAACATCGGTGTTTCATAAAACCTCAACCGAGCGGCGTCAGGAGCAAGAGTGGCCCCTGCCGAATATACAAAAACCGTCCCAGTGGCCATCAGCAGCAGCACCACCATCTCAATGGCAAAATCACCGGCAGAAGAGACGGGCTCTGCCGCGCGCTCATAAAACCGGATATTTTGGCACTCTGTTTTCATTTCTTCGCCGAAAAATCTATATCTTTTTCGTCAACTAATGTATTTTCCAGTTAGAAAACTTCAACAGCAAATAAAAAAAACCATAACGGCAGTTCACAACATAGCCGTGCTTCAATATACCAAAAACAGTCTGGGCAGAAATTCTTTAATGGGAGATGACACTGGAAATGCGGAAGACCGGCAGCAGGAGAGCTATGGCTAAGGTCCCAATCACCGCTCCCATAATGACAATCATCAGCGGCTCAATCAGGGAGGTGGTTGTGCGGATGGAATTCTGGAGTTTCTTTTCGAGAAAGATAGAAATCTTATCGCAGACTTGTCCGAGCTGGCCGGATTTTTCACCGGCGCGAAGCATTTGAATAATACTGGATGCAATCAATCTGTTATAAGGCGACAACATCAATGCATCCGACAGCTGATAGCCGTCCCGGATTTTACGGTCGGCTGATTCCCATAGACACTGAAAATAATAATTGCCGCAAGAACACTTCATTACATCGAGGGCGTCGAGCAGATTTACGCCGGTATTGACCATCGTAGCCAGGATGCGCATGGAACGGGTCAGCACAGTATCCACAAACATCCCGCCCAAAATGGGGGTGTGAACTTTCAGCCAATCGATCGTTTTACGGCCGGTTACCGTCTGTTTCCAGGCCGAAAGGGCAAACCCGCCGACAATCAGCAGCGTTGAAGCCGCCGCCAGAAAGACTGGATCACCCAGCAGAGCGCTGAAATCCACAAGCACCTGCGTCAATTTCGGCAGCGATGTCCCGCGGGCCTCATAAATCCGTGTGAACCTCGGCAGCACAAAAAACATCAGGGAGCCGGTGGCGGCAACAGCCATCAGCAGCATCACAATTGGATAAATCATGGCGCTTTTAACCTGTTTGCGCGTTTCTGCATCCGCATCCAGATAGCCGCTGAGGACCTGAAGCATTTCGGCCATCTTGCCGGATGCTTCTGAGGCCTTGACCATGCTGATAAACATCGAACTGAAAATCTTCGGATAATTGGACAGCGCTGCGGAAAAACTCTCACCATTTTTAAGACGCTCGGCCAAATCCAGTGTTACTTCTCTGAATACGGGCGGGCGCATCTGGTCCGCAATGGCCTCGACAGCATCGCTGAGCACAACGCCGCTGTCAAGCATTACGGACAGCTGGGTGGTAAACAAAATCAAATCGGCCTGCTTAACCCGTGCCCCGGAGAGCATCTGCTTCTGAGAAGAAGCCAGGCCGGCGCGCGGTTTGGGAGAGGCCGGACGGCTGTTCGAGTATGTTCGCGGAAAGGAAGTTTTGACAGGAGTCGGCATCGGCTTTACTCCTCCATCACCACATTGGCCACACGCAGGATTTCATCAATCGTGGTAATGCCGGCAGCTGCTTTTTCGATTCCATCCAGGTGCAGCGGCTTCATCCCGTTTTCAACTGCGGCTGCACGCAATTGTTTGAGGGTAGCCCCTTGGGTAATCATCTCCAGAATCTGATCATCGGGAACAAATAATTCATGAACAGCGATTCGGCCGATATAACCGGTATTCCGGCATTTTTTGCAGCCGATTCCCCGGTAAAATGTCGGCAGGGAACCGAGCCATTTTTCTACCGCTCGACGAACGCCGGCGGAGGGGGTGTACTGCTCTTTGCAAGTAGGACAAATTTTGCGAACCAGCCGCTGAGCCAAAACGCCGATGAGCGAAGCGCTGACCAAATAGGGCGCCACCCCAAGGTCCAGCAGACGCGTAACAGCCCCGGGCGCATCGTTGGTATGCAGTGTAGAAAGCACCAAATGCCCCGTCAGAGCCGCCTGGACGGCAATATTGGCCGTCTCTTCATCTCGAATCTCACCGACCATGATGATGTCCGGGTCCTGCCGCAGCAGAGAGCGGAGAGCACTGGCAAAAGTAAATTTCGACAATTCATTTACCTGAAACTGATTGACGCCGTGAATGTTGCACTCCACCGGGTCTTCCACGGTGCAGATATTCACCTGTTCGCTGTTCAGCTCCGACAGCGCCGCATAGAGCGTGGTATTTTTGCCGGAGCCGGTCGGACCGGTAACCAGCACAATCCCGTTAGGCATCCTGATAATCTTTTTGAAGGCCTTCAGATTTTCATAGCTGAAGCCCAGCGACTCCAGATTGGTGAGAATTCTCCGCATATCAATAATTCGAATGACCACTTTCTCACCATAGGTACCGGGCATCACAGAAACGCGCAGATCAATGGGGCGGCCCTGCATCAGCACATGAATGCTTCCGTCCTGCGGAAGACGACGCTGGGCAATATCCAGCTCCGACATAATCTTAATGCGGGACACAATGGCCGCGTGCATCTGATAAGGGGGACGCATTTTTTCATAAAGAAGGCCGTCCACGCGGTAGCGAACCCGAACCTTTTTCTCGTCGGGTTCGATGTGGATATCGCTGGCATTCTCATGCACGGCGCTGCAAATGAGATAGTTCACCAGTTTGACCACCGGCGACTGGCCGGCAATTTCTTCCAGATTGGTAATATCCTCCGGAAGATGTTCGATCATCGAAAAATCCTGCAGCGCCGCATCATCGATAATATCATCAATGACAAAAACATTGGCGGCGGGCATATAAGTCTGCAAGGTGGCCTGAATATCCTTGATGGTGGCACAGACCACCTGCACGCGGCAATTGCTCAGCCGCTCAATTTCCTCAATCAGGAAGACGTTTGTCGGCTCACTAACCGCTACCGTGAGCGTATCAAACACCTTGAAAAGAGGCAGAACAGAGTGCTCTTCCGCAAACTCCCACGGCAGAATCTCCACCACCGCCGGATCGCAGAGTTTAGGCGTAATCTGTGCGTAGGGCAGGCCATAGGTCTCTGCCAGAGCGGAAGCAATCTGATTCTCGGTGCAGACATTCATCTCCACCAGCAGTTCGCCCAGAAGCCGGCTATGGCCCGATTGTTTCTGCTGCTGAAGGGCCTGCTCAACCTGCTGAGGCGTAACAATTCCCCGCTGAACCAGCAGTTCACCGAGCTGAAGACGTTTTTCTGTACCTGTCTGCTTCATCCGGTTCATTCCGCTCATACAAAGCTTTTCATGGCTTCCGCCAAATCTCCGTATGTATCCAGCCGCGGCAGGAGCCGTGTAATTTCAAGGATTTTCTGGCAGGTTTCATCCAGCCCCGCCAGTTTCAAAGGGCAGTTTTGCCGGCGGCAGTCTTCGTGCAGGGTAATCAGCTGCTCCAGCGCCGCGCTGTCCATCAGAATCACCCGGCTCATATCCAGCAGCAGGCCTCTGGGCTGCTCTGCCTTGGCCGAAGCAAGGGCATCCGCAAAGGATTTCATCGATTCAACGGTAAACTCGCCCTGCAGCTGAAGAATCGCAACTCCGCTTTGAACTTGAACTTCAATCTTCATCGAATCAGTGCTCCAACGGCCTTGATTCCGTACTCTTCAAAATTGCTGAAATCCCATGTTTCAATAAATTCATCCTGAATCACCTCCCAGAGATGTTCAACCGGGCTGCCCAGAAAGGTCTGCACGACAGCCGGGTCGAACTGAACGCCGCTGCCCTTTTCGACTTCAGCAAGAGCCCGACGAATGCTCATGGCCTCCCGATAGACTCGCCGTGAAGTCATTGCATCAAAGGCATCCGCCATCGCAATAATACGGGCGCAGAGAGGAATTTCTTCCCCGCGGAGTCCTTCCGGATATCCGCTGCCGTCATAGCGTTCATGATGATACAGCACACCGGGGATAATCTGCCGCATCTGAGGAATCTCGGACAAAATCGAGGCCCCGATTTTGGGATGAGCCAGGATGACAGCCCGTTCCTCATCGGTCAGTCGGCCCTGCTTGCGGAGAACCGCCTCGGCTACGCCGATTTTGCCAATATCATGCAGCAGGCCGGCCAGATAAATATAATGAATCTCCTGTTCGGAAAGCGGCGCCGTCTCCTTCATTTGCTCGGCAATCCATCGGGCAATCAGGGCCACTCGCTCCGAATGCCCCCGCGTATATTGGTCTTTGGCATCAATACTGTTGGTCAGTGCCTTCAGCGAACCGATAAAAAGCTCTTTGAGATCGTTAAACAGCCGCCCGTTCTCAATAAAAACAGCACACTGACTGGCAACGGAATTGAACAGTTTGACATCCGTGCTGTCAAAGTCCTGTTTGTTTTGAATATTGGTCGCCACCAGGAATCCGGTCATTCGCTCCGCTGTCCCCACCGGCACAGCCAGGATATTCCGAAGCCGCTGAGGCCAGGCATATTTGAAAGGGCCGTCGACCTGACTGTCCAGCAGCGCCTCGCCGCCAGCCGTCAGTTCTGCGGTCAAGTGCATCTGAAGGACATCCGCCATCGACGGTTCAAGGGAGAGTAATCCTGAACCGGCGCTGAGAACCAGCCGCTTGTTTCCTTCCACTGTTTTTTCAAGAAAAATCGCAATGCCTTCCACCGGAACAATCTGAGTCAGCTGGTCACAGGCCAGCTGGAGATAGGTGGAACAGGACTGATCCAGCGTCATATGGGTACTGAGCTTGTACAGCAGCATAATCTGTTCATAACATTCAGACAGTTCTGTGGTGAGTTTGTCCAGATTCTTTTCCATCAGTTCCGGATCAGCCCGAAGCGTTCGATTTGAAAAAGCCGTCATATGTGATATCCTTCTCCGAGATTTATCAGTTCCGTTGTCAGACCGCTGCTCGCTGGGCCAGTACCTGTTCAATGCAGTGGAGTACCTCTCTGGGGCTGAAGGGCTTGCTCAGGCAGGCCGCCACCCGCAGAGATTCTTTCTGCTGCGGGTCTATCGCAAAGCCGCGAGCCGTCAGCAGCAGAACCGGAATATCGACTGTAGCCGAATTCTGACGAAGTTTTTCAGTCAGTTCAATGCCGGTCATCGCCGGCATCTGATAATCCGTCACAATCACATCCGGGCGATGTTCACAAGCAAGCCGGTAGGCATCACTGCCGTTATCGGCCGTGAACACTTCAAAGCCGTTATTGCGCAGCTTGATAGCCACTACCTGAACAATGTGAAATTCATCATCGACAACCAATGCTTTTCGTTCCGCCATAGTATTCTCCCGTTTCGTAAAAGCCGTTCTTTCGGCTGTTCTGTCGGACCTTTCAGACAGGAGCAGCCGCGCAGCCGGCCGAGGCCAGCGGCAGTTCAAAACCAAAAGTGCTTCCCTGTCCCACGGTACTGGAGACAAAGACCCGGCCTCCGTGAAGCGTTTCAATAATCTGTTTGACCAAATTCAATCCAAGACCGGTTCCCTTGGCCAAATGACTGTTGGCCTGGATCCGATAAAACTTTTCGAACAGTCGACCCAGTTCCTCCGGCGGGATGCCAACACCGGTATCTGATACGGTAACCCGCAGGCGACCGTCGGCTTCATCAACCTCCAGACCGACCGTAACGGAGCCGCCGGCAGGAGTGTACTTAACAGCATTGCTGATCAGATTGATGACGGCCTGCGAAATCATATCCCGATCCACGCAGGCCTGGTCATACAGAATCGGCGGAGGGGAATGAAGCGTGATATTCTTTTCCTGGGCATAACTCTGCATCATCTCCACGGCATCCCGAACAATCAGAGCAATGCTGTGATTTTCTTTATTCACCTTGACCAGGCCGGACTCAATCCGTGAAATATTCAGCATATCTTCAATCATTCGATTCAGACGAAGTGCCTGGTTTTGGATGATGGAACAGAACTGGCGGATTGCCTCCGCATCCTGCGCTTCGCTGTCCACAAGCATTTCTGCGTAGGCATTGATGGAGGCCAGGGGTGTCTTCAGCTCATGGGAAACCTGGTTGACAAACTCATTTTTCATCTGTGAGATTTCATGTTCGCGGCTGATATCATGCAAAACGGCTACCACGTTTCCGCCATTTTCGCCCGACTCTTCCAAAAAAGAAAAAACCGCTTCAAAAATTCGCCGGCGGCTGTGAACATCAAATGTCAGTTCGTGCCGAAGATGACAAATGCGTCCGCTTCGGCAGCGTCGGATTTTCTCCCGCAGCAGCGGCTCCGTTACCGTCGTCTCCAGCGAAGGCGGGCTGTCCGCCTCCGGACAAAACCCCAGCAGCTCCTGAGCCGCCGGATTTGCAAAGATAATTTGGTCCTGCTCGTTAACCACCAGCACAGCATCTCGAATGGTGTTCAGAATCGGCTGACCCCACATGCGATGCCGTCTGCACTGCTGAAGTTCCAGAAGGAGTCGTCTGTTTTCGCTTTCAAGCTGTTCCGTCCGCTCTTTCTGCTGAATAGACCATTTCTGCAAGGCACAGCGGAACGGAGCAGGCAGAGATGAACTTTTCTCTTCAGAATAAGCGGCAGGATCTTCCAGCCGGAGGCAAAGTTCGTCCAGCCCATTCAGCATTCTCCAGAGAACCGCTCCCAAACCAACACCAGCGGCACAAGCCGTCAGCCAGAGGATGCCGGCAGACAAAGTCCCCGGCAAAAGCAGCGACAGACCTCCCGCTGCGGCCACAAGCGCCGTCAGGCATGCCCACCATCCCATCATGTTCCAAATCACTCGTTTCATAGCCCGGAAAAAAACGTCTATCTAAAATTCAGCACGCATTCCGCACCCATATCGGGCAGAAAGCGGCGGCAAATCCGAAAAAACCTATAAAGTTTTCTTTTCCTGTCCTGCAAAAAGCCGAATCAAAGGGCTTTCCGGACTCAAACGGCTGGCCTTTTCGAAGGCACCGCGAGCCAGAGCATTCTGCCCCAGATGCTGATAACAAAGTCCGCTCATCCACCAGCCGAATGCTTCCCACTTTGAATCCCTGCAAATCTTCTGAAAAAGCGGGATAGCGTCGGTATAGTTTTTCTTCAGATACAACGAACAGGCCACAACAACCTCCGCTTCCATCAAGTCGGGCTGAATCTGAAGGGCTTTTTGGCCGCAATAGGCAGCACGGTCCGGCAGATCCGCCCCCAAAGCCGCCTGTCCCATTTCGAGCCAGACCTGAGGGTCTTCCCGCCGCAGCACACTGAGCCGGTCGTACCACTTCAGCGCCTGGCCGTACTGGCCGCCTTGCAGGGAACAATAACCCAGCCAGTGAAGAATCGATTCCTGCTGCCGGGCATCCTCGAGAAGCCGATAAAGTTTTTCAAACACCTCCGCCGCCTGTTTCCACTCCTGCCGGTCCATCAAACACAACCCCAGTGCCTCGAGCACACGGGTATTATCCCCTTGCTTCCAAAGAGCTTCCTTATAAAGGACAACGGCCCGTTCTGAATCGCCGCTCCGCCGCGCCAACTCGGCGGCCGTCAGCAGCAAATCTTCATTGTAGGGCAGCTGTTTCCGCTTTTCCTCAATCAGTTGTTGGGCCTCTTCCGTCTGTCCCTCATTGAGATACAAATGCGACAGAGCCAGAATATATTCGACGCGAAGCGGCTGCAGCTGAACTGCCTTTTGGAAGCATTCGCCGGCCCGAAGATTGTTTCCTTGTTCCTGGGCTATCAGGCCGAGGGCGAACCAGGCCTCATCCATTTCTGCATCGGCTTCGACTGTCTTTTCTAAACAGAACTGGGCAGCACTGGTACGGCCTTCCGCCAGATGAACCCGCGCCAAAAGGAAGTTGACCTTCGGATCATCCGGAGCCGCCTGTGCACATTTGACGAGGGCTTTCTTGGCCTCTTCAATTTCACCGCGATCCAGCATGGTGCCAATGGCAGCTGTACTTGACTGAACAGAAGATTTTCCCCAGTTCTGCACCAACTCCTGCTTGCTTCGCTGATAGTTGGATGAGGCACAGCCGCCCAAAAGCCATAAAGCCGCCGTCAAAGCCGGCAGCATTGCTATCGATTTCATTCGTTCCATCGTCTATCTCCCATCTTTCTAATATCCTCTGAGAAGCCGCTCCGGCCGCCGCAGCAAAGGCGAACGGCCGGAGCGTCTGCATCATCCTTTACCAGCGTAACCACTTGCCGGATTCTTCTCGTTCAATCTTCTGAAGCATCAGGCGTTCCATCTGCTGGGCTGCCTGCGGCTGTGTTTCGCGAAGAATACGCTCGCGGAGCCGAACCGCTTCGAGGTAATTGCGATGAATCGTCAGAATATTATTCAGCTCGGCCATCGCACAGTCATATTCGCCGTTCGTATAATACTGAACCGCACGGGCGTACCGATCTTCGTCAATCTTGACCCGACTCATCCAATACAGATTGCTGCGGGCCGTGTGAGCCAGCCGCTGCACATCCTCCAGCCGCTCTGCTCCCTGCGCCTGCTCCGGCCGCTGGATAATATGCGGAGTAATCAGAATAATCAGCTCCACCCGAGACGACGAATCCGAGACCCCGCGGAATAATTCCCCAATGACAGGGATGTCCCCGAGAATCGGAACCTGACTATGGGACAGATTTGTGCTTTCCTTAAAGAGTCCGCCCAGCACAATCGTCTGACCATCCCGGACCATCACATTGGTCACGACCTCTGTCTTGCTCTTATTAGGCAGATATGCATCACCATAATTTTTGATTTCACCATTGCTTTGCTCCGGACGAATCTCCATCCGAATCAGACCGTCTTTGCCGATAAACGGCCGAAACTCGAGCACAGTGCCGCTCTCAAGGAACTCCACCTCTTGGGTGGATGTGCCGCCCTCGGAGACATTGGTCAGGGACTGATAGCCGTCTTCCCGACCGATGCTCAGCTTGCCGGCCTGCTTGTTGAGGGCCAAAATCTTTGGATTGGCCATAATCGTCACATCCGAGACCGTCTCAAGGGCTGTAATCAGAGCAGAGATGTTGTCAAAGGTAACACCAATAGAAATCCCGGAAGCACCGCCGGTAACTTGCGGGGCAAATCCGCTCTGGAGGAAACCGTCATCTCCCAAACTGACAGAAGTACCTGGAATATTTTTCCAATCGATCCCAAACTTCGTCTCTTCCGTAAGGGTGGCTTCCATCACGGTCACTTCCAGGAGCACCTGAAGAGGTTCGACATCCACCTCGGCCAGCATCTCTCGAATCCGCCTGAGATTTTCCGGATAATCCGAAACTACCAGCCGGTCGTGAATGGCCAGCGAATCGCCGCCTTTGCCGGGGACGGTATCCCGCTGAGCAGGACTGGTGACGCCAAGCTGGCCGAATTCGCTCAAAAGGGGCTCGGCCAGTTTTTTGGCTTCTTCTGCATTGATGTAGTAGAGGGGAATTGTCGCATACTCAAAGCGGGTTTTGTCGGCCATGAACTCTTCATTGGTGTAAACCTTGACGAAGTTGCCTTTGATTTCATACTTATGCGTTCCAAGAATGGCCTGCAGGGCTTCTTCAAAGGTAACATCGTACAAATTGGTCACTGTAACCATTCCATCCACACGGGCGGAAGGCACAATGTTTTTGTGATACATTTGAGCCAGCATCTGCAAGGCATCTCGAATGGGCATATCCTTGCGGAAACTGATGGACTGGACCGACTGCATCGAGCAGGCCGCCGGCTGGGGTTCCGGTGCAGAGGGCACTGCTTCCGGCGCTGAAGCCGCCGTTTCATCAAGACTGACGGCTTCGCTTTCCTGGCCGACGACCAGTGCCGTCAGTCCCAGTACAGCCAGCAGCCACACCGACACAGCCGCCAAGTAGGTTTTGAATTTCTTTCGCTTGTTTCGCTGAATCTTCATACGACACCGCCTTTCCGTCAATCAAGCCACTCCGAGGAGGGCATTTTGACTGTGAACGATAGGGTTTGATAACAAAACTGAACTTCGGAAGCACCAATGTCCGTTAGTTTTAACTCATAGACTTTTCCGTTTTCTTTCACTTTCAGGGTTTCACCTTTGGACAAAACCGTCCCGTTGACACAGGCCCGAACCGGCACTCCGGCAGGATCTTTAATCACCGCCTGCAAGAGAACAGTCCGGGCAATTTTCTGCAAATCCGCCTGCTGTCTCTGCTCCTCGGAAGATTCTTTTCCTTCCTGTGGAGAAGCAACAGAAGCCGGGTTATCCGCTTGAGCAAACCACTCAGACCGCTCCACCGCAAAAGGGTCCCGCCAGAGCCGGTCATGCCGGCCTTCCACCACCGGCAGGGAAAGCGGCTGAAGAACCACTTTCGGCGATGAAGAGCTGCCGGAGGGCTGACTTGCAGTCTGTCCAGGGAGAGTTTGGGCCTGTACCGCTGCCGGACCGCTGCGTCCTCGGAGAAATACCCGCAGCCACAGCACCGCCATCAGCAGCAGCAGGGCCGCCGCCAAAACCGCCTTGGGATTGACGGTTCCAAGAAATGTTCCCACACTTCCTATGGCTGTTCTGTTTCCGCTCATAAGTTCTGCCCAGCATTCTCCGCAGACCGATAAAAGGCCCTGGCTCTGGCGTGCAGAGTCAGGCGTCCGGAGAGTGAGTCATCATTCTTCAGCGTAACCTCTTCGATTCGAATCAGCCGCTCGAACCGTTCAAGCGACCGAAACAACTCAAAAATTTGTTCAAAGCTGCCGGTGCAGCGAATTTCCAGCGGCACAGAGCATAAGCCGTTCTCACAAACCACCTCGCCGGGCCGAACAGACTGGTCTGCAAGCTGGGCCCGAGCCATAACCTCCGTTATCTGCTCCCAGAGCCGTGAGAATCCCTGTTCATTCGGAAAAAGCCGCGGAAACTCGCTGGTCTTCGATTCGAGCATCAGCACCTGCCGAAGCAGACCCGGCAGCTGTTCAGAACATTGCTGAATCTCCTCCAGACGCAGTTCCTCTTCGGCCAGAAGACTGCGAAATGCCTGCCGCTGCCGGTGCACGGGATAATACTGATAGGCACCAATCCCGACCGCTCCCAAAAGCAGCAGGCCCAAAATCAGCATTGGATAATGATCCACAAACTTCTTCACTTCTGCTCCCTGACCGCAAAGTCAGCCAAAACACACTGAATCTCAAATTCAGCCGCCGACGTGCCGAATTGAGTTTGATTTTTCGAATACACCGGAATCACCTCGGTGAAATACTCGGATTCTTCCAGGCGGCAAATCAGCGAAGCCACCTCGGCACCATCCACCGCAAAGCCAACCAGTCGAATCCGAAGCACGGTATCCGCACCTGTCCTCCAGTCATTCTTAGGGCTGCCGGCGGGCTTGGTCTGCGCTGCCGGTGTCTTCTGCGAGCTGGCGGAACGAGCTTCCAGCGGTGTCTGAACCAGCGACAGCTCCGTCAAAACCACACGCCCGCCGATACAGCGGCTCAATTCCGCCAGCACCGGAGAGACCGGCGTCCGCGGACGCAGCTGGTGAAGAATCTGACTCTGCCGGTTCAACACCGAAAGCCGTTCCTGAAGCTGGCGAACCTGAATGACATTCCGAAGACCCTTTTCATAGGTTTCGCGCAGGACGCCAAGGTCTGCATAGGCCTTTGAAATTAATCTGCCGCTGAAGAGATTGCCGACAATCCACAGTCCCGTGATGACGGCAATCACCATATAGCGGCGAACATACCAGTTGCGCCGCTGGCGATTTTCGTGATACCAGGATGGGATAAAATCCAGTTCCATCAGACTGCCGCATCGGCCTCAGGGATATAGTCCAGTTCCTGCAGACCGGGCCAAGACCATCCCTTCAAAGCCAGCCCGACCGCCACCGCCCACTCCGCCATTTGCGGATTGGGTCTCCGATCAAAACCAACGCGGCTCAGGTCAATGCCGCGCAGGGGTTCGGCAATGCGAATCTCCATGTTCAGCTGCTGACGCAGCAAATCCATCAGCAGCGACTCATACAATCGCCCTCCCGCAAACACCACTTCGGAGGGCTGTTCGCCGCGAAAAGAGACGGCGTAATATTTGAAGTAGAGGGAAATCTCGCGGGCCAAATCCTCGATAATGCGGCTAACCGCCGCCGAAATGGTTCGCTGGAGCGGTGAATCCGTCTGGCGGCTGCAGAGCTGCTGCAATTGAGCAATCTGGGCGGCTGCCTGGTCATAGGAAATTCCCAGCACATCGGCCGCCTTCTGGGTCAGATGGTGCTCAGCCAGAGGAATCTGCTTAACCAGCGATATGGAGGCCCCTCGTCCGATAATCACTGTTGTAAAATGTATCCCGAGATTGACCAGCACGCTGACGACCTGGCGGTCCTCCTGCCGCCGCAGCGTCCGCTGAAAACTGCGAAACAACGCACACGGCATCGCATCCACAGCAATCGGCTCCAGCCCGGCCTCCTCCAGCAAAGCGATATGTCCCATCAGCTGGGTGCGGTTCATTCCGAGAAAGATGACTTCCTTTTTGATTTCCTCTCCCTGATAGACACTGCCGGCCGCCAGATAGCGGATTTCATCGCTGTCCAGGTCCAGCCCGAACCGCTGGGCCGTATCCTCCAGCAGGGTCTCCTCCAGCCGGTCGGCCTCGAGAATATCCAGCCGCAGACTCTTGATTTTCAGCGTATCGCCCGGCAGACACGACACCACCTCGCGCCCGGCAAAACGCCCCCGGCTGAGCATAGAGCGAATGGCTCGGATTATCGTCCTCCGCTGGACGCTGCCGTCCGGCGTCGAAGTCGGCTCGAGAAGCTCCTGTTCGGCGCTTTCCGCCCGAATCAGACCGTCTTTGCAGCCCAACTGGATCATCCGGATACAACTGTGCCCGATGTCAATGCCGATCGGGCCTTTCGAACTCCGGCCGAATAAGTCAACCAGATAACGCATTTTTTCCCTTAATCCAAATCAAGGCTTCGTAATCGAGATATAACCCGTAAGGGGTTCAATAGTCACATACAGTACAAACGCATCCGCCTTCAGTGTAATGGTGCCGGTATCATTTAAGCGGGTGCTGGTGCCTGTCCCGCTGTAAGGAGTTCCGAGATAATCAAAGGTGACGGCATTATCATTTAACGTTGTCTCCACAATATCCACCCGGCCGAGCCGCTGATTGCGCGAGCCGTTCTTGAACTCCTCGACGAAGTCTTCGCCGGGACGCAGAGGATGTTTAATCAGATTTCCATCGGCGTCCTGCACCCGATATTTTTCCTCCTCAGGAAAAAACTTCACGGTATAGTGTTTCTGGCGGGTGATCGCCAAACCCTTGGCATAATCGATGTCGGCGGCGATTTTGTCAGCAGCAGAGCGCACCTGCATATCCGCCGCTGTTCCGAACACAGGGATTGCCACCAGGGCGGTAATCGCCAGAATCACCACCACAACTATGATCTCAACGAGGGTAAACCCCCGCTGCAACCGGCTGTGCCGCTGTTTTGTTCGGTTCATACAACACCTTCCGATTTCCCTGCCGTCTGGGCAGGCAGATTGCCGCTTTTGCGCCGCTTGTGTTTTCGACTGCCTGCTCAGCCGTCTTAACCGGCTCCAGCAGACAAAACAAAAAGTCCAGCCGACTTTGTTCTCAACCAAAATCATAGTCGTTAAGGCCCGTATAATCGGACCTGCCGTAACCGTCCGATTTGCCTCAAAAAGCCCTTTTTAAAGCCCTCTGACCTCGGCAGAACCGATACAGTCAGCACAATCCCTATCCTCCTGCCCCATGCCGGCAAAGCAGTGCCCTGCCTGCCGGTTCCCTTCGCTCTTCGCTCTGTAAAAAACCATTTTCGAAAGGGCTTCACAAATCCTCCTTATCGGACGCGCTCAATCTGCCGGTAATAGGAAGTACCGGGCTCACAATTCGGATCAGAATAAAGCCGGCCGACTAAGATACTTTCCGCCGCCACCTCACCTTCCTTCGTAAACCAGGCACTGCCTTTAACTTTGTAAAGACGGTCGTTGGGGTCTTCGATTGTCACCTTACAGGCAAATCCTTGTTCTATTCCTTCTATGGGCACTGGAGAGGGTAAGGAAAAAATAAGGTTGGGGTCGCCAGCCAGAAAACGGCCGTATTCCAGAGCCGAATAAGCCAGGGCATCGAGTTTGGTTCGCAGGACAAAATTACGCGAAGCCGCCAGCGACATATCCGTTCGGGCAAACAGCCCCAGCGCAATAATCGTAATCGCCATCACCAGAAACAGCACTGTAATCAGCGCCGCCCCTCTGTTTCGATGAAAAGATGCAGCAGCAGCCATCTTACCCTCCCTGCCCGCAGCGTCCGGCCGCACAGATTGCGTAATCCCGCCAGCCCGTCTCTTCTCTCAGTTGAAACCGGACAACCAAAAACCGCTTTGGCTCATCGAGTTCCATCGTCAAATCCCTGCAATTCTGAAGCAAAGGATGCTGATTCAGTTTCAGGGTGCTGCTGTCTTCTATTGCTTCTATTGTCAGAAAAGAGGTTTTCATTTCGTCAAGATAAACCGTGGTTGGGTCCGTTTGTTCAAGATGCTTCGCCTGCCGCACCTGTTCAATGAGCTGCACAGCGGCGCCGCGTACCATCGCCTGATTGTCGAGCATCAGGTTCGTGGTTTCCTGCCCCTGGCGCATCGCAAATGAAAACGTGGCGGCCGCCAGCAGGACAACACCGGCAATGAGCATCCCCATCACCAGTTCAATCAACATAAACCCGCGATTTTTGGACCTGTTCCGTTGAGCCATATCATTTAGGACCAATCAGAAATTGAATCTGCATTATGTTCCTGCCCTGATAGGCAATGTTCACCGTAACCAGCCGTCCCTCGACGTCCCCCATCTGCTGGGCTTGACACGAAACAGAACGGGCAAATCCCCTGTAAACAGGATCAGAATACATTTCATTATCAGTGCTGACGGCGGCCTTTTTGACCTGTCCTTCGGGCTCTGTATAACCATCCCAATCAGAATCAATCTGCTCGAAAGGGGTGCTGTAAATCTGCTCCATCAAATTGGAGGCCAGAACAGCCGCCAGCACCTGGCACGTCGCCTCCTTCTGCACCTGAGCGGCAGTGACAAAAGGCAAAAGCACACCCGATGCCGCCAGGCCGAGAATCACCATCGCCATCAGCATCTCCAGCAGTGTAAAACCATCTGTCTTTTGTCTTCGCTTCATCGCTCAATCGATTTCAAAACGCCGCATGGTATCGGCTGTCGCAGGCCGCAAAGTGTCCGGTCGCCGCGTTGTACCACCAGCCGGTTGTCTCTTGCCCCTCAGGCAGCGCCGCAGGGTCATACACCACCGTAACCTCGTCCGCCCTGCCGCCTTCTGCAAAGGGATTGGCAGGTATGCGGGTCAGATAAGGCCCTCGCCCCTGCTCGTCAGCGTTTGTGAGGGCTGCCGCAAAGGCCCGGCCGTCCGCCTGCTTCAGGTCAGCCGCAGGCAGCCGGCCATTGTGTTCAGCCCGATAGACGGCAATGCTCGAACGGACCTGCTGAAGGCGGTCAACCAGGATAGAAACCCGATTTTCCGCACCGGAACGCACGACCCGGGGCACCATCCCCGCCGCTGCCGCAGACAGCACCGCCAGCAGCATGCTCCGCTCCAGAAAACGCACCCACGCAGGAGGCACGACTCTGGTTTTTCTTTGTCTGAACTGCCGACTTTTCATTTGGTTCATTGCATTCTTCCTTCCTGCAGCTGCAAAAGCCAAACCCGATTCACAAAAAAAAGCCGACCGACCCCCGAGTTTCTTCGCAAGGCCGATCGGCTTGATTGCTTTCTTTATTCAGACCACACTTCGGTCCGCAGAACCTTCGGAATTACAGGTCTGCGTGGGTACCGGAATCCATACCTTCAGAACCGCCATCACCTGCACGGATTTGACCGGTAGATTCGTTGTATTCCCAATCTGCACCACTCCCCAAAGCACCTACCGTATTAGTACCCGTGAAGGGGTTGTTGGGAATCCGCTGCAGATAAGGTCCAAAATCACCATTGGCGTCAACTGTGCCGTCCATATTCGTTTTGCCGGTCAACTGGCCCGTTCCAATGGTAGTTACATCGTCCTGTATACCGGTCAGTTCAGGAGGATTGTCGTTGTGCTGAACCTTGTAGAGTTCAATCTGCGAACGCATCGACTGCAGGTTGCTCATCAGACTGTTAAGCTTGGCTTCGGTGCTGGCCTGGCTGAACTGAGGTATCACAATCGCCGCCAGGATACCCAGAATCACGACCACGATCAGAATTTCAACCAATGTAAACCCTTTTTTTGCTCTCATAACTGTTCTTCCTTTCTTTTCTGTACCTGTTGTTTCGGTATCGTTTTTCGGTTTTGTTTTTTGGCTTCGGTCTCAGACCGGCAGGGCCGGCCTGGGGGTTCTCTGCAAAAACACCTGATTCAGCGTGTCCGGATTTGGCCTATGAGCTTGTCAAAGAACTTTTCGTTTCCATAGAAAACCTAAGAAATAAAAAGCGGGGCGGCAAACTGGGCAGGAAAAATTTTTAAGAAAATGTGAAGACAGAAAATCTTCCGCCAAACGTTCGATAATCCGAACGTTCTGGAAAAGAATTGCTGGATTTTATCGGAATATGATTTTTGGCCGCGGGACGAATGCCCGCGGCCTGAATGATGACTTTCTTATCGGCCGGATTTTCCAGCCGACCGGCGGAAGCGGCAGCCAAATTCTTGAGGGCCGGCTGTTACGGCCTGCCTGCCGCCTTGACGGCCTCCATCGTCGTATAGTACTTGGCAAGCATATTGGACACCTCCCATTCCGGCAGCCGGCCTTCTTTCAGACAGCCCAGGAAGTTCTGCATCACCTGCGCAAAATGCGCCTCGTGGCCGACGTGATATTGTTCCGGAATGACAATCTTCCATCGGCCCTCGGCAATCGGTTCCAGCCCAATCCCGGGATAGCGTCCCTGCAGCGTCTCCAGTACTGCTTTCCGCAGGTTTTCCGCCGGCAGATTGCCGCCGCGTGCTTCCACATACAGGGTGGGTTTATACTGCTCCTGCGGCCCCTGGCGGATTACCAGACTGCATCGGCTTCCCCGCAGAACGGAAAAATGCATATCCCCCGCTCCTTCGGGCGCCCGATATTCCCAGCGAACCGATACCCGCGCGTGAAGGCCCCGAATAACATAATCCATCTGTCCGTTGGCCGGAACATGCAGAGCATCGTCCTTCACATACGGCCGCAGATACTCCGGCCAACTCTCCATCCCTGTGATTTCGCGGAACTGCTCGGCCGTCATCGGCGTCGTCCACCGGCGGGCCGACAGCATCCGGATATCCGTCCGATAATCAATCGGCTGCTGAGGAAAACATTCCCATTGAATCAAATCCACCAGATGAGTCGAGACATCCGCCAAATCATCCCCTCGCTGGGCGGGGTCAAAAAACCACGCCGGACGGCGAAGAGGACGGCCGGCCACGTCCTTAAAAAAGTGATGAACGCTTTCTTTGGAAACGGCCGGCTCCTCAGGACTGCCCTTCTCGAATGAACCGAACACTTCCGGAATCGCCGACAGTTCCTTTTGCAGGATGGTGGTAATCTCGTACCGCTCGGTCATAATGTCATACAGCAGCACGCCCTTTTTCTTCGCCGTCTCAAAGGCGTCAACCAGAAGCGGGAACTTTTCCGGAACGATGACCATCGGCTTATCGGCCAGAACGTTCAGACCCGCCTGGACAGATTGATAGATATAATCAGTCTTCAGCGAATTCTTCCCGGAAAGAACCACAGCATTGCCCTTCTTCTCCGACAGCATCTGCTCGAGATAATCCTCGCCTTTATAAACATTCAGAACCCACGAGGTCGGATTCTCCGCTCGGCTGTTGAACGCCTCAATCGAACGTAGATACTCCTGCAGTTCAGAACCATCCGGCGCATACACATAAACATCGGGGCAAACCTCTTCATACATGGTTTTCTGCACAAGGGCTGCATGAAAATGCCCCGGGTCCAGCACCATCAGCCGCACCTGACAGTCCGGGCCGGCCTCCGAGGCCGGCTTTTCCGCCGGACAGCCGCCTGTGACGGCAAGAATCACTGCCGCCGTCCAACCAAACAGAGCACACTTGAGCTTCATTGCCGTCTCCATCAAAGCAGCACGTAATTGGTTCCATAGGGCTTCCGCTGCGGGCGCGACAGCATTCCATTGGCCTGGTCATCACCGACAAAGACTTCCTTGCGGGGGTTCCAGGTGAGCTTGCGGCCGAGTTTCATCGCGATATAGCTCACCAGGCAAGCACTGCATGAGCGATGACCAATCTCCACCGGCGCGATCGGCTGGCGGCGGCTGCGAATGCACTCCAGCCAGTTCAGATGCTGTTCAGGGCTTTCATAAAGATGAACACCCTCTGCCGGGATTACCGCCTGGAGAATCTTCGGGTCGCCGGCCTGAAGCGGTGAAGACGGGCCGCCGCTTGTCGGGTCGCTGGCTGTTACCTGCTCGGGTCCCCGCGTTACAAAAATCCATCCTTCGGTTCCTTCAAAACGAACCCCGTTTGGATGGCGGCTGCTGATATGCATGGACACACCGTTGGCATACTTGGCATATACATCAAATTCTCCATGCACATTCCACAGACCGGATTTGGGATACTCGGCCCGGCCTTCTACTTCGATGGGGCCGGTATATTCGGTATCCATTCCCCAATGGGCTGTATCGACGTGGTGTGCCCCCCAGCCGGTGATCATCCCGCAGCAGTAGGCATCACAGCGCAGCCATCCAGGCCGATCATAATTATTCTGCGGATGCACCCGCTTTTCAGTATAATACACATACGGCGTGGAGCCCAGCCACATATCGTAGTTCAGATTAGGCGGAATCGGCATCTCCGGCTCCTCTCCGCAGCCCGGGTCCGTCGGCAGGCCGATTAGAACCCGCTGAAGGTCCCCTACAAAGCCGTTTCGCACCAGTTCACAGGCCCGTTTGAAATGGGGCCAGGGCTTCATAGAGCGCTGCTGACTGCCGACTTGAAGGATCCGTCCTGTGCGATGAATCACATCGCTCATTTGCCGACCCTCAACAATCGTCATCGAAGCCGGCTTCTGCAGGTAGATATCCTTGCCTGCCAGAGCCGCCTCTATCGCAATCTGCGCATGCCAGTGGTCAGGGGTGGAGATGATAACAGCATCAATGGCCGGATCCGCCAGCAGCTCCTGATAGTTTCCGTATGTTTTTACCTGCACGTAGCTGCCTTGGCCGGTTTTTTTCGCATAATAATTTTCAATCCATCGTTTACCGTCTTCCAGCCGCTTGCTGTCCACATCCGCCGCCGCCACAATCCGGCAGAAATCATGCCGAATCGTCTCCGGAAGGTCATGGGTGCGGGCAATTCTGCCGCAGCCAATCTGTCCAATCTGAATCTTGTCATTCGGCTTATTCCTGCCGAACACCAGCGACGGCAGCAGCGTCGGAAAACCTGCTGCTCCGGCCGCAGCAACCGCCCCTTTCAGAAAATCTCTTCGTTTCATAGCGTACTCCTCTTCTTCGTACTGTCTTTCTTTGATAGTTCCCCCGCTTACGGCTGGGCGTATGCCTTCCACAGCGTCTCCGCTGTTTCCGGCTTCAATACTCCGTCATAGACAATCAGGCGATACTGCAGAAGATATTTGATACCGGGCTCAAGAACCCAACTTTTCAGCCGGATAGGGCAAAACTCCACAAATAAATCACCGCGTCCGCCGTTGGCATCCATCGGCCAGACCCGCATCGGCTCCGGATGTTCCCGATTTTCCGGATGGCTCATAAACACAATACCAGCCCTGCCCCCGTCTGCAAACGAACCGTTCACATCACACCATCTTGCCCGCTGCCCATCCGCATCTTTTCTTGTTCTTCCTTCCGAGGTAAGCACCGTACAATTGTCTTTGGTCCATTCTTCGGTCGCCCGGAATCCTATCCCTCCGCCGTAGCGGTAGGCGTCCAGCATAATCGGGCTGTTGAGCACATTCCAGAATCCGCTGCGCAGGTCCACCACCCAAACGGTCCGCCCCTCCGCCTCGGCCGGAAAGGCCCGAATATCCCACGTCTCCTCAATGGAAACACGTCCTTGCGGCTGGGCTGTCAAATCAATATGCTCCTGCCGAACCTGAAATCCCCCTCCCTGCTCCTCCTGGACAATTTCCTCCAGTCCGGCAAAGCGCACTGTGCCCTGTCCTTTGGCCAGATTCCAGAAGTCCACTTCGCGTCCTTCGATATGGGTCATTGTCCACGGATTCCAAATGCCGTAATGATGATAATGATCGGGCGGCTGAATGCGGGTGAGAACCCGGCCTTCCGGCGACCAAAGGGGATGAATAAAGCCGCTTCGGCGATAGAGCGGATTTACACCCGCCGGCACATCACACAGCGCCGTATAATACTGAAGCACCGGCTTATCCTGAAGAAAAAGAGTTATCGAATCCTCATCCTGAACCACCTTGGCTGGAGATTTCATTGCTTTTTCCTCTCCTTTTTCAGCGGTTCGGCAGGCCGCCGCCAGAACCAGTCCGCACATCGCCGCCCACGCCAGCCGGCGGACAACCTTTGCTGCTTTCGGATTCATTTATCTGCCTTTCTTTACCGCGTCGATAAAACTCCGCAGATTTTCTGTGGACACGCCGCCGGGCATCCCCCCGCCGCAGGAGAGAATAATCCGCGATGAATCCGGCAAGGTCTGCAAGGTCTGTTCGACCCATTGGCGAACCTCTGCCGGGCTGCCGGCTGCCAGCACATCACGCGGCGGTATATTGCCGAGCAAAACCACCTGCCCGCCGGTCCACTCCCTCATTTCCTGAAGTGAATGCTGAAAACTGAAATTGAAAAGATTCACCCCCATCTCCGCCAGATAAGGAGCACACACCCGACCGTCGGCATCGTTATGGAAAAACCGCACCGAAACCTTCAGCGAACCGAAAATCTCCTGGAGATACGGCCGGGCAAACTCCTCAAAATCCGGCTTGCCGCAAAAACCTGCAATGTCATCAAGAATCAGAATGCCGTCAATCGTATCCACATACTTCTTCTGCACCTCCAGCCACCGCATAATAAAATCGGTAACAAGCCGAAGAAGACGATGAACCGGCTGAGGGTCTGTCCGCAGAGCCATCAGAAACTCTGTCGTACCCATCAAAAAGGAGGCAATATTGAGCGGCCCGCGCGAAACGGCAAACCGAATCGGATGGCCCAGATTCTCCACAGCCCTCCGATTCAGCACAAGCCGGTTCAGCACAAAAGCAGCCAAGCCGTCTTTTTCCGGATGGGGCGATTTCAGCCGGCTGATATCGTCCATCTGATGGATGATTTTCTCGGCAAACGGCAGCTCATTCCGGTGAAAAGTACATTTGGCTCCAAAGGCACTGGGTTCCGTGCACATCCCATACTCGGCCCAAAAACCGGGCAGAAACATCGTATCCGGAAACGTCTCGACGGCTTTGCGGTTGCACTCAAACCAGATTGGATCGTTCGTAAAATAATCCAGCGTGGAAACGCCCGCCCAGCCGGGCAGCCAGGGACTGTCAACAATAAAACCTGTCGGAATCGGCTCCACACGCCGGCCGGCTATCACATCCAGAAGCATCTGCCACTGCTCATTCGTCATCGTTCTGTCCTCGTGAAGTCTATCCTTCCTCTGCCAGCCAGCTGGAGCCGATGGCCGTATCAACCTTCAGCGGCACCTCCAGCGGCACTGCCTGCGTCATTTCCTGCACAATCCAGCGCTTATGCTCCTCGGCCTGACTTTTCGGCAATTCAAAAACCAGCTCATCGTGGATCTGCAAAATCATTTTAATCGGCAGGTTATTTTTGTCAATTCGCCGATGAATCCGAATCATTGCTGCCTTGATCAGGTCCGCCGCTGAGCCCTGGATAACGGTATTGATGGCCAGCCGGCGGGCCTGTGAGCGGACAGTAGGATTCCGGCTTTCCAGTCCTGTGATTTTTCGCCGGCGATGCAAAATCGTCTCTGCATATCCATTCTGTCTGGCCTGCTCAACCACACGGTCCATAAAGGCACGAATGGATTGATACCGGCGAAAATAATCTTCAATAAATCGTTTTGCCTCGGCTTGAGAAATTCCTGCGGTGCGGGCCAAACCATAAGGACCCTGCCCGTAAATAATGCCGAAGTTAACCGCCTTGGCCTTGGTTCGCATCTCCGGCGTAACCTGCTCAATCGGAACGCCGTAAATCTGGGAAGCAACAAAACTGTGAATATCCCGATCCTCGGCAAAGGCCTTCCGCAGAGCCGCATCCCCGGAAAAATGGGCCAGCAGCCGCAGCTCAATCTGGGAATAATCCGCGCTGAGAATACAGTCGGTCTTCTTTTCGGGAACAAAGGCCGAACGAATCTGCCTGCCGAGTTCCGTCCGCACCGGTATATTCTGCAGATTCGGATCCGAAGAGCTCAGCCGGCCCGTCACGGTCACCGTCTGGTTAAAAGAGGCATGCACACGGCCGGTCTTCGGATTGATTAACTGCACCAATTTTTCTGTATAGGTATTGCGGAGTTTTTCAATCTGGCGATACTGAATGATCAGCGGCACAATTTCATGCTCACCGGAGAGCTGTTCAAGCACATCGGCATCTGTGCTCCGCTGGGTTTTGCCGATTTTAATGCTTTGCAAGCCCAGCCGGTCAAAAAGAACCTCTCCGAGCTGTTTGGTCGAATCAATATTAAAAGGCCCGCCGGCCAAGGCATAAATCCGCTGCCGGAGCTCTTCCTGCATCCGAGCCATGGTCTCCGACATTTTCCGCAATTTGGAAACATCCAGAAAAACACCGTTCATCTCCATGCGCATCAGCACTTCCACCAGCGGCATCTCCAGCGTTTCAAAAAGCGTCTGAAGGGGCGGCTCGGCCTTTAGTCGAGCGGACAAATATTCCCACAACTGCCAGGTTACATCGGCATCTTCCGCCGAGTAGAGGCAAGCCGACTGAGTATCCACCTGATCAAAGGAAATTTGCTTTTTCCCCTTGCCGATTAAGGAAGAAATCGGCGTTTTTTCAATCCCGAGATAATCCCGCGCCATCGTGTCCAGCGAATGGCTGGAACGGTCTGACGCCAGCACATAAGAAGCCACCATTGTGTCAAAACAGCATCTGTCCTTCAGTTTCACCGGCAAGCCGCTGTTTTCGAGTACAATCATATCATACTTCATATTTTGGGCGATTTTATAGCGGCTGGGATCCCCCAAAATCGGCGCCAGTTTTTTTCGAACCTTTTCCAGAGAAAGATGCTTTTGTCCTATTGGAGCACGTACAGGCAAATACCAACCCTGTCCGGCCTGCCAGGAAAAACTCAGTCCCACCAGTTCCGCCCTCATCGCATCCAGCGAAGTAGTTTCTGTATCAAAGGAAAACCGTTCCTGACGGTCCAAAAGGTCTAAAAAACGATTCAGCTCCTCGGCGGTATCAACAAGAACATAATTGCGCCCTTGCGGCGTTTGAAGCGTCCGCTCCTGCCTATCTTCCGGAAACAATGTCTCCGGAATATCCAGTTTCTTCTCTTCTGCAACGGGCTTCAAATTGAACTGGTTCAGAAGCCGCGTAAAGCCGAGTTCCGTAAAAATCCGGGCCAACTTCTCCCAATCGGGCTGGCCCAGAGCAAAGGCCTTTTTGTCAAACTGAATCGGAACATTCCGATCTATAATCACCAACTGGCGGCTGAGAAAAACCTGATCCTTGAATTTTCGAAGATTTTCTCCCCTCTTCCCCTCGATTTCATCCGCATGGGCATAAAGATTTTCCAGAGAGCCGTACTTCTGAATCCATTGCAAGGCCGTTTTAGGCCCCACATCCGGAACACCGGGGATATTGTCCGAGGTATCCCCCTGCAGGGCCAAAACGTCAATAAATTGCTGGGGGGTAAGATGAAGTTCCTCGAGCATTTTCTTTAAGTCATAGCGCTGGCCGGTCTTAATATCATACGTAAAGGTACGCTCATCCAGCAGCTGAAGCATATCTTTGTCTTTGGAGCAAATCCATGTCTCCATACCGGCCTTGGAGGCCTGAGCCGCCAGCGTACCGATTACATCATCGGCCTCATATCCCTCTACCCGAATAACCGGAATTCTCATCGCTTCGAGAATCTGCTCAATTCGGAGAATCTGGGAAGGCATATCTTCGGGCATAGGCGGACGATTGGCCTTATATTCCGGATAAACTTTCACTCGAAAACTGGGGGTCTTGGAATCCATCGCCACCGCAAGATATTCCGGCTTTTCCCTCTCTATTAAAGACAGCAAAGTAGTGATAAAAACATAAACCGCTTTTGTGGGTTCCCCGGAAGGACTTGTCAGCGGACGCATCGGCGCATAATAAGCCGCATAAATATGAGCGTGCCCGTCCACTAAAAACAATCTCTTGGAAGATTCGGACATAATTCGTACTATAAGGGCAAACCGGCAAAATTAAAGGAAAAATTTCTTGCATTCCAGTATGTCCCCCTACAAAATAGGTGTAATTGATTCAACCTCCCTGGCTTTTTCAGAACAACAGAAAGCAACCTCGAAGTTCGTGCTCTGGAAAGGTCAATCATGGAAATACAGGAAAACGAGGTCATCACGCTGCTGATAACGGCCGGGGTGGGATTTTTTTTCACCGCTAACCGGAAAACGATCCGCACCCTCCCCTTTCATCAGACCCTCATGATAAGTTACTCCTTTTATTTGGCTTCCTTGTTTTTTACTGTATTGGAGGGATTTATCTGGGAAACGGTTCTTAATTATCTTGAACATATTTCGATGGTTGCGTTTTCCTGCACCTTTTTCTGGTGGTGCTGGCAGATGGGCGTGCGAAGGGAAACAAGCTTATGAATTGGATTCTGCTGCTCAACACTTTGTCTCTCTTTTTTGTCATTTTGACAATCGGCGTCATTCTGCTGTGGAAATATCAGCAATACATTTCCAAAAATATCTTTTCTCTGACACTGATTCTGCTCGGACTGTTCTTTTTCGACCATCTTTGCAACATCCTCGAATGGTCCGGCATTGCCGCTTCGATGGATAACTGGGAAGACCTTGTTCAGATTCTCCAGCCGATTCTGTTTGCAATCCTCGTATATACGATGATTCAGCGTTCCCAAACGGCCCAGCTGGCGGCCAGCGAGGCCAAATACCGGCTCCTGGTCGACAATCAAAGCGATTTGATTACCAAACTGGACGGGAAAGGCAACTTTCTGTTCGTCAGTCCCTCGTACTGCCGTCTGTTCGGGCAAGATGAAAAAGACCTTCTCGGCCAGCCTTTTTTATCCAACGTCTCTCCCGAGGAACAGGAGCAAATTCGTCGAGAAATGGACACGCTGTACCTGCCGCCCTATACCTGTCGGTTTCGCCAGCGGGCTCACACCAAATACGGCTGGCGACACTTATACTGGTCTTACAGGGCCCTGCTCAGTGAAAAAGGCAAACCTATTGCCATCATCGGGATCGGCCGAGATATTACAGACCAGGTTCAGGCCGAGGAGGAACGGGAGAAGATGGTCGAAAAACTCCAGGCCAAAAACCGCGAGCTGCAAAATCTGGTTTATATTTCCTCGCACGACCTCCAGTCTCCGCTGGTCAATATCCGAGGATTTTCCGGCGAACTGAAACAGTCCTTGAAACAGCTTCAAACCGTTCTTAATGAATGCGGCCGAACCCAGCAGGCAGAAACAATCCTGAAGGATATCAGCCAAGCCCTTTATTTCATTGATTCCAGCGCAGAAAAAATGCAGACCTTGATCGACGGCCTGCTGAAATTATCCCGAATCGGTTCGATGGAACTGACGCTTCAGACTGTCCACATGAACAGTTTGATCAATTCCATCATCGACGGATTGAAATTCCAAATTCAAAAAGCCGGCTGCGAAATCATTGTCGAAAACCTTCCCCCCTGCTTAAGCGACCTTTATCAAGTTAACCAGGTTTTTACCAATCTCCTGGACAACAGCATCAAATTTCTGGACCCTTCCCGTCCAGGAAAAATCCGAATCACTGGTCAGCAGAAGGGCAAATCCTGCGAATATCGGGTTATCGATAACGGCATAGGGATTTCATCTGAGAACTATGAAAAAATATTCGAGATTTTCCACCGTCTTCATCCAGATGGACCCGCCAAGGGAATCGGCCTGGGATTGGCCATTGTCCGGCGAATCTTAGACAAGCTGGATGGCACCATTCAAGTTGTGTCAGAACCAGGCGTTGGCTCAGAGTTTATTGTCTGCCTCCCGTCGGTTCCTCCCTTTGAAACCCCTTGAAATCCCGACAAATATGATTTACTATCTGAAGGTTCGAACACATTTTCTTCGCAAAAAACCTTAAAATCTTTCAAGATTTCAGAGGAAATTGGGCGAAGCATTTTCCTGGGGAGACAAGATTTATTCTGAATCTTAGGAAACAGGAAAATGCGGCTTAAAAATGTTTTTTTATTATCTCTTTCAGTACTCCTATTCAGCCAGCCAACTACTAATGCCATTTCTTATCCCTCGCCGCGAATGTCCCATTCTTACGCGAGCGCAGATCAGATTCATGCGGCCACATTTAATATCCGTGTTGGACGATATGCTTCCGGCGGTCGGCGATGGGACAACCGCCAGGCGATGGTCATTTCCCTTTTGGCCGCTGAGCAATATGATGTCGTCGGCCTTCAGGAAGCCCTCTTCTTTCAGCTGAATGAAATCCTTAACGAGCTTCCTCAATATGATGCCTATGCTATCGGACGCAATGATGAACCGGATAAGGGAGAAACCTGCGCTATTCTCTACAAAAAAAATCGTTTTTACAGGATTGATTCGGGTACTTTCTGGTTTTCCAACTCACCGTGGGAGCCCGGCTCCAAGTTTGCCGGCACTTTATTGCCTCGCATCTGCAGCTGGGTCCGGCTGGCAGATATGGAAACCACTCAATGTTTTTATGTCTATAATGTTCACCTGGATAACTTATCGCAGCGGGCAAGAACCCGAAGTATGGAAATCCTGAGGGATGCAATCGCCCTGCGCAAACACAACGACCCCTATTTAGTGATGGGGGACTTCAATATGAAGATCGACGACCCGGCTATGCAGATTCTTCAAGAGCACAAAGCCGGCGGAAGACCCCCAATGCTGGATACATGGGCAGCACTATACCCTTACCGTTTGGATGAAGGAACCTATCACAAATTCCACGGGTTGATTCTCGGCTCTAAAATCGACCATATTCTCGTTAATTCTCAAGCCCAGATAATTGCTGCCGCCATCAACCGACGAGAATTTCATGGGCAATACCCTTCCGATCACTATCCTGTATCCGCCGTGGTCAAACTGTGGTAAAACCCTTACGGAACCCCCTTCCCCTTATTTGCCCACGAGCTTTTCTTTCAAGCAGATGCAGCATCTGTTTTGGTTTTGCCTGACGACGATGAGCCCGCTGAAGAGGAGGGCGCTGCTGAAGCCGCAGCTCCGCCCGATGTTTTTTCTTTTTTGAGCTGTCCCGATTCTTTGGCAGAGTCCTTTTTATAGCTGTCTGAACGGTAATCCGTCTGATAAAAACCGCTGCCTTTGAAAATAACCCCTGCCCCTGTCCCCAACAGCCGTTTCAGTTTCATTTTGCCGCAATGGGGGCATTTTCTCCGCGGGGGCTCGGTAATCGACTGAAAAATCTCTGTTATCTGCCCACAATGGCTGCATTGATACTCATAGGTTGGCATCGTTACAACTCCTCCCGGCCTTGGTCTTCATCCGATTCTGAACTGCCCATCGGCCGGTTTTCCGTTTGCACTGAATCTTCTGACCCCTCAGAAATCTCACCTTCCGCAGGTAATTTATTGACAACCACTTTGGCCGGCCGAAGAACATCATCGCCAAGCATATAGCCCGACTGATGAACTTCCAGCACGACATTATCCTTCTGACCCTCCTGGGTCCGCTTCATCAGGGCCTCGTGCATCTCCGGCTCGAAGGGCTTGCCAAGCGGTTCCATCTTCTGAACTCCCTGACCTTTCAGGGTTGCCAGCATATGGTCATAAACCAATTGCATCCCTTCGAGCACTTTCGGCAATGCGCCAGGCCCTGTTTCTGACGTGACGGAAGCCAGTGCATGCTCGAGGTTATCCAGCGAAGACAGCCAGGCCCGCAGAACCTTTCGTTTTTCCTGGGCCACCGCATCGGAAATTTGTCGTGCCGTCCGTTTCTGATAGTTGGCATAATCGGCACCAAGCCGCTGAAACTGCTCAAACAGTTTCTGCTTTTCTTCCTCGAGGGCCTTGCACTTCTCCTGAAGCTGCTCCAGTTCTTTGGCCATTTCTTCTATTTTCTTTTCGAGTTCATCCTTTTCTTCTTTTTTTTTCTGCGTCATAGAGCCGTTCTCCCTTATCCGCCAAAATGCTTTCGTATGCGTTCAAAAAAACTGCTGCTTTCGGAACCAGTTTGCCTTGCCTCCAGTTCCGCATACTGGCGCAGGAGTCTTTCCTGCTCCGGCGTCAAACGACGCGGAATTTCAACCGCCGCCTGAACCAGCAAATCCCCTCGCCCTCCCGTCCGCATATCAGGCAGTCCCTGCCCACGGATTCGGAAAATACTGCCGTGCTGTGTGCCGGCAGGGATTTTCAGTTTCCGCGTGCCGTTCAGCGTCGGCACATCAATGGTGGTTCCCAGTGCCAGCTGTGTAAAACTCAGCGGCACGGTTACCATCAAATCAGAGTCCTTCCGCATCAGAAACGGATGGGCTTTAATCCGAACATAGCAGTACAAATCACCGCGCGGCCCGCCGAAGCGACCGGGTTCGCCTTCGCCGTTAATCCGAATTGCCTGGCCCTCATGAACCCCCGGCGGAATCTTCACAGTCAGCGTTCGTTTACAGGGTATCAAGCCGGTTCCCCGACAGGTTCGGCACGGATCCGTAATGATTTGTCCGCTTCCCTTGCACTTGGGGCAAGTGGAAACCATTTGGAAAAATCCGCCTAACCCGGCCCGCTGAACCTGTCCGCTGCCGCCGCAGTTGGAACATCGCGTCGGAGCTTTGCCCTTGGCGGCACCGCTGCCCCCGCAATCACTGCAGAGGTCCTGACGGGTGAACTCTATCGTCTTTTCCGTCCCCTGGGCCACCTCTTCGAGGGTCAGCTCTACGGTCGTCTCCAGGTCATAGCCGCGAACCGGCTCACGGGACTGTGTGCCGCGGCTTCGCCGTCCCCAAAAGTCGCCGAACAAGTCCCCGAAGATATCGCCGAACATATCGCTGATATCTTCGACATTCATTCGACTGTAATCATGAACCCCTACGCCCTGCAGCCCGTCATGACCAAACTGGTCATAACGTTTCCGTTTCTCCGGATCGCTGAGAACCTCGTAGGCCTCGGCGCACTCTTTGAATTTGGCCTCTGCCTCTTTGTCGCCGGGATTTTTATCCGGATGGTACTGAATGGCCTTCTTCCGATAGGCACGCTTGATTTCCTCCGGCGTTGCCGTTTTTTCTACACCCAGTACCTCGTAATAGTCCCGTTTGGCCATTGCTGCCTCGACAAGAAAACAGTGCCGCGCCTGCAAAGCCGACGAGTTCTTCTTCGGCCTGCCAGACGCGGCACTGGGGTTGCTCGTTCAATTAGAACACCGCACCTGGCACGGCGTTCTCTTTCTTATCCTCTTTCAACTCTGTAATCACCACATTTGTGGTCAGCATCAGCCCTGTTACCGAAGCGGCATTCTGCAGGGCAATTCTGGCCACCTTCGCCGGGTCAACAATTCCGGCCTTAAACATATCTACATACTGGCCTGTGATGGCGTCGTAGCCGATGGTTTCGCCTTTTTCGAGCAGTTCGGCCACGACAACTTCGCCGTCTTCACCGCCATTATCTACAATCCGGCGGGTGGGGGCTTTCAGGGCTTCAATGACAATATCAAACCCGATTTTTTCATCGCCCCTCGCCTTGGCTCTGGCCTTTTCCACATCGGGAATTGCCCGAAGGAAGACCACTCCGCCGCCCGGCACAATGCCTTCTTCCGCAGCCGCCTTGACAGCATGCAAGGCATCGTCCAGCAAATCCTTGCGCTCTTTCATCTCGGCCTCCGTCGGAGCACCGGCTTTGATAACCGCTACTCCACCGGTCAATTTGGCCAGTCGCTCCTGGAGTTTCTCCCGATCATAATCGCTGGTTGTCTTCTCCATCTGGTGGCGAATCTGCTCACAGCGGGCTTCAATCTCTTTCTTTTTACCTGCCCCTTCGATAATGGTTGTCGTATCCTTGCTGACCACAACCCGTTTCGCACGCCCCAGCTGGGATAATTCAATCTTTTCCAGCTTAACACCAAGGTCTTCCGTAACAACCAGACCGCCGGTTAGAACGCCAATGTCCTGAAGCATCGCCTTGCGGCGATCTCCAAAGCCCGGCGCCTTCACGGCACAAACCTTCAGCACACCCTGCAGCCGGTTAATCACCAATGCCGCCAGGGCATCTCCTTCCACATCTTCTGCTATAATCAGCAGCGAAGCCGACACCTGAGCAATCTTTTCCAGCAGCGGAATCAGTTCCCGCAAATTGCTGATTTTCTTCTCGTGAAGAAGAATATAAGCATCCTCCAATACACATTCGAGTGTATCAGGGTTAGTCATAAAGTACGGTGAAATATACCCCTTGTCGAACTGCATCCCTTCCACAACCGTCAGCTCGGTTTCCATCCCTTTGCCTTCTTCAACCTCGATCACCCCTTCCTTGCCGACCTTATCCATGGCCTGGGCAAGGATTTCGCCGATTTCCGGCGTATTGTTGGCACTGATGGCGGCGACACGGGCATAATCATCATGGCCTTTAACCGGCTTGCTGGCCGATTTAATGTATTCCGCGGCAACTTCGGCAGCTTTGCTGATGCCTCGCTGAACCGCCACCGGATTCACACCGGCGATTACATACTTAAGGCCTTCCGTATAAATCGCCTCGGCCAGCACGGTAGCGGTGGTGGTTCCATCCCCAACCGTATCACTGGTCTTGCTGGCTACCTGTCTGACCAGCTTGGCTCCCACATTCTGGAACGGTTCAGGCAGCTCGATTTCCTTACTGACAGAAACGCCGTCTTTGGTAATTTTGGGCGAACCATAACTTTTGTGCAAAAGCACATTTCTTCCCGTCGGCCCCATGGTAATTTTCACCGCAGCCGCCAGACGTCGAATCCCTTCCTTCAGCTGGGTTCGGGCGTTTTCCTGAAACATCATCTGTTTTGCCATATTCTTCAAACCTCCCGCCGTTGCAGGCGTTTGTTAGACTCTCTTAGGTTTCTCTTACTGTTCGACAATACCGAGAATTTCACTTTCACGAAGGATCTTGTATTCCACACCGTCAATTTCCACGTCGCTGCCGCTGTACTTGCCGAACAGTACAATATCATTTTTGCTGACGGACATCTTGGCCCGTGTGCCGTTTGCCAGCCGCCTGCCTTCTCCGACGGCAATCACTTTGCCCATCAGCGGTTTCTCCTTGGCCGTATCCGGCAGCACAATGCCGCCCGGCGTTTTTTCTTCAGCTTCCTGCGGCTTGATAACAACTCGATCATCCAACGGTTTCAGTTTCATAGGGTTCCTCTCCTGCTATTGTTCAAAGGTTTCTTGGGTTGAGCGGATTGACTCACATCATATCCATATCACTCATTTCATCCATATCCGGGCCGCCGCCATACCCTTTTCCTGCCGCTTTTTTCTCCTTGGGTTTTTCAGTCACCACACATTCCGTAGTCAGCAGCAGACCGGCCACCGATGCGGCATTCTGAAGAGCAGTACGAACAACCTTCACCGGATCAATTACCCCTGTCTCGAGAAGGTCTTCAAAGGTATCTTTATCAGCATTGTAGCCGAAGCCGCCCTTCCCCTTGGCCACCCGATTGACGACCAAAGCCCCAACCGCCCCGGCATTTTCAGCAATATAGAAGCACGGAGATTTCAGGGCCTGCATAACAATCTCAGCACCGGTTTTTTCATCACCTTCCAGCTGGAGTTTTGCAACTTCCTCAATACACCGCACCAGAGCCACGCCGCCGCCAGGTACAATCCCTTCTTCGATAGCAGCACGGGTTGCATGAAGGGCATCTTCAATGCGGGCTTTCTTTTCCTTCAGTTCCGCTTCACTGGCAGCTCCCACGTTAATTTGAGCTACACCGCCGGTCAATTTGGCCAGCCGTTCCTGCAGCTTTTCCCGGTCATAATCACTGGTCGTCGTCTCAATCTCGCTTTTGATTTGTGCAATCCGGCCCTGGATATCCTTCGCTGAACCGGCCCCTTCAATAATCGTAGTGGTTTCGCTGTCAATGGTCACCTTGCGGGCCTGACCCAGCTGGGAAAGACGAACTCGATCCAGTTCGATGCCCAAATCTTTAAAGATGGGTTCCGCACCGGTCAGAATGGCAATATCTTCGAGCATGGCCTTTCGCCGGTCACCGTAGCCGGGCGCCTTGACCGCCGCCACCTGCAGAATCCCTCTCAGTTTGTTGACAACCAGGGTTGCCAGCGCTTCTCCTTCCACATCTTCAGCAATAAGCAGAAGTGGCCGCTTGACACGGGCAATTTCCTCCAGCAGCGGAACCAGCTTGGTCACATTGGTGATTTTGTCTTCATAAACAAGAATGTAGGGTTTTTCGAGTTCGCAGACCATATGGTCCGGATCGGTTACAAAATAGGGAGAAAGATAGCCCCGATCGAACTGCATCCCCTCCACATATTCGACAGTGGTCTCCAAACCGCGTCCTTCTTCGACTGTAATCACGCCGTCTTTGCCGACGCGCATAAAAGCTTCGGCCATTTTTTTGCCGATTTCAAAATCATTGTTGGCGCTGATTGCAGCTACATTGATGATGTCATCTTTCTGGGAAATGTTAACGGGCTTGGCTATCGATTTGAGCTTTTCAACAGCAGCAGCTACGGCCTTCTGGATACCGCGATTTAAGCTCATCGCGTCTGCACCGGCCGCCAGATTTTTACAGGCCTCCTTAAAAATCGCCTCCGCCAGGACTGTAGCCGTAGTAGTGCCGTCGCCGGCTACCTTGGAAGTTTTGCTGGCCGCCTCCCGTACCAGTTTGGCCCCCATATTTTCTGTCTTATCCAGCAAATCCACCTCTTCGGCCACCGTAACACCGTCTTTGGTCACCGTCGGACTGCCCCATCCCTTGTCGATAATGGCATTCCGGCCGCGGGGCCCGAGGGTGGACTTGACCGCAGCGGCAAGCTTTTCCACACCGGCCAGCAATGCACTGCGTGCATCCGTCTCAAACGCTAATTGTTTTGCTGCCATAGCACTTCTCTCTCCTGATATTCTTTTTTATATCTAAACTGTCTCCGTACCCATTATGGCAAAACCTTTTATGCAAACCAAATACCAAAACAACCTTTTAATAAACAACCAAAAGGTTTATTTTTCCTTAAGACCTTGCAAAAATTATAGTTATAGTTTGTTGATGTTTTAATAAAAGAGCTTTCACAAAATTACAAACGAACCCTAATCTGCCAATTTAAACCAAAAAGAAATTTGCGAAACCGGCCATCTTGACAGGATAAAAAGCCATTGTGGATATTTTACCTCTGCCTTCCGGACTTTTCGGTAATCTCCGGCTCTCTTATATAATAAGGAACCAATGAAAAAATATCCTCAAAGTCGCTTGATAAATATTTTTGATAAGCAATTTTCAGCACACCCCGTGCTCTGGCAGGCCAATAAGATTCGGGAAGAATCCGAATCCCTGCAGAACGAAATAAATCAGCATGATAAAGGAGGCCTTCACCGACAACCGCCGGCCGCTCAAGTTCTCTCAACTTCTCAAGAAGACCCTCAGATGAAATCAGAGCATCACCGATGTGTTTTGTCCAGTTGCCGGCCTGGCATTTATAGACCGCTGAAAAAAAATGGTTCTGCTTGGCATCAAGAATGACTGCCAAATGTTCAATATCTTCGGAATATTTTTCGATATATTCTGCCGTATTTATGGCGATTGTATCGAGCGTATTTGCTGAAATAACGGGTATTTTCCGCGCAAAACCCAACATTTTGGCTGTGGAGACTGCGATGCGGAGCCCTGTAAAACTTCCCGGCCCCCTGGTAAAGCAAAAGGCGGAAACATTTTCTAAATTGCCGCCGGTCTCCTCCAGCAGGGTTTCCATAGCCGGAAACAATTCGCTGCTGTGTCGCATCCGGCCCGAAAAGACTTTTTCCGCAAGCAAATGGGGGCCCCGTGCCGCTGCCGCTGACCCAATTCGCCCAGAACAATCGATTGCCAGCAAATAAGGCATCTCGTTTTTCAATGTGAACCTCTGCCCCTTTTCCCCGTGGTTATCCCGCAAATGGCCGGAATATAGCGAGCCCCCCACTTAAAAACAAGAACCAATCTGAAAGTTTCCATTTTTTCACTTGCAAGAACGATTTCTTGTCTTTACACTTGCTTCTCAATCCGAGGGGAGTGGTATTGTATGGTTTCGGGTTGGTTTAAAAACGTCATAATTGATTGAAAACGCTGGAGGTAACGGTGTCAACAACTGACAACTTCAAAAAGGGGTACCTGCCTTGGTTCTGTCTGCTTGCATTGGCAGCGATTGTGGTCGGATTTGCCTTGCAATCTGTCTTTGCCGAAACACTCACCGAAACCCAATCCAAACAGAAAAAAGCAGAAGAATATATCCGGGTTGCCCAGGAGCAAATCAAACGCGGGTTGTATGAGTCCGCCCAAGCCCTCATCAAGCAAATCCGCGAGAATTATGCTTCGATTCTAACCGAGTCACAGAGGGCTGCGGTGGATACTCTCTCTAAACAAGCAGAAGAAGCCCTCGAAGTACGTCGAAAAACACCAGACATCATCAAACAGGCCGAGGAATTGTCTGCCGCCAAACAGTACCAGCAGGCACTGTCCATCCTGACCAATCTGCAGGCCAGTCCCTACCTAACTGAAAACGACCGAAACACGATTCAAAACCTTATCCACAATGTAGAGGCCAATCTGAACGAGGAACGCAAGCAGGCACAGGCCGTCTATGACCAGGCCGTTCAGGACTATCTGCAGAAAAACTATGAGAAAGCCAAAGCCGGTTTTATGCAGGCAGCCCAGTCAGGCATCGAGGTAAGCGGCTCTATTTCACCGATGGATTATCTGAAAATGATTGATCAGATTCAGCAAACGCCGCCCCCGCCACAGCCGGCAGCCGCAGCAGAGCCCGCAATCAAGCCGCAAGAACAAGCGGCCGCAGCAGAGCCCACGGTTAAGCCGCAAGACCAAATTGAAATCGAAATCATGCAGATGATCCCTGAACAGCCAGCGGAGACCGAACAACCCGCTCTCCCTGCTGCTGCTGAACAGCCGGCCGTTGCCGAAGAACAGCCAGCCCTTGCTGCCGAAGAACAGCCGGCCCTTGCTGCCGAAGAACCATCTGCTCCTGCACAAACGGAAGAACAGCCATCGTCGGCATCTCAGGCATCTGTTACCGAACAACCCGCTCCTCCCTCTCTCACAACCGCTGGGGCTGCAGAAGCAGCACCGGCCGCCCCGTCAGCACAGAAGGATTCTTATTTAACCGAAGTCCAGCGAAGGCAGGCTGTTCAAATTGGATATATCACAGCAATTGTTCAGGATGCCCTGGCAAAAGCGGATCAGTACCTCTCCCAAAAAGACTTTACCCAAGCCCGTCAGTCCCTGCGAAAGGCCTTTGCAGCTATTGAAACCAATAAACTTTTACTGGGAGATGAATTATATAAAGGTTTTCAGCTTCAGCTGGCCCAGAAAGAAGAAGAGGTCAACCGCACTCAGGATGCATTCACCACAGCTCAGCAGCAGCAGCAGGAAGAGCAGGCCCGTCAGCTGGCGGAGCAAAACCGCGAGGAAATGGAACAGCGCCGCACCAAAGCCATCGCAGATTTTATGCACCGAGCTTATGCCTTTTTGGATGAACAGCGATATGAAGAAGCCCTTGGACAACTCGAGCAACTGCTGGCCGTGGATCCGCTCAACCAAAACGCCTTGATTCTCAAGAAAACGCTCGAAGATACCGTCCGCTGGCGGGAGCAGCGTGCTGTTCAGGAAGAATCTCAGAAAGAAGAAATGCGACTCCTGCTCGAAACGGATCGGCGTACCATTCCTTACTTCAATGAAATCACCTTCCCCAAAAACTGGAAAGAAATTGCCGCCCGTCGGGAAGCTGCTGAAAAAGAAGACCGCGATCCCCAAAGTACGGCCGTTAAAAAACAGCTCGAAACGTTGGTAGATTTATCCACTGCCATTTCAGAAGAAACCACGTTTGAAGAAGCCATTGAAATCTTACGAACAGCCGTCGATCCGCCTCTTCGCATCACACCCATCTGGCCCAATCTGATTAATGTGGCTTTTGTGCAGCGGGAAACAACGCTGAACATCTCCGGGCTCAGCATGCAGAATATCTCCTTGAAAATGGCACTGGAACTGGTGATTAACGCCGTCAATGCCACTGCTATTACCGAGGTTGGCTACATAATCCGGGAGGGCGTCATTATCATTGCAACCCTCGACTACTTGGATGCCAATGTGGCAAACCGGTATTACACCAAAACCTATGACATCTCGGAATTGGTCGCTCCGCCGGCTACTTTTGATGAAGAGAATAGCGGCGGTTGGGGAGAAGCCGGCGATGAAGGCGGCGGAGGAGGAGGCGGTGAAGGCGGCAACCGAGGCGGTCAAGGCGGTCAAGGCGGCAACCGAGGCGGAGGAGGGGGTATGGGCAGCATGATGGGCGGAATGATGGGCGGAATGATGGGTGGAATGACGATGGGAGGCGGAGAGGACGCAGAGGAAACGGGAAACTGGCGTGCGCAATACCGTGCCTTTGAACTCATTTCCCTGCTTCTGCAGACAGTCCGGCCTCTCAGCTGGTACATTGCAGGCGGGGAAGGACGGGTCTGGCAGTACGACTCCAGCAAGCTGATTGTCTATCAAACAGACGAAGTCCATAAAGAAGTAGAAGAGTTTCTCAAAGCCCTGAAAGAAGGCCTCGGAGACCAAGTGGCTATCGAAGCACGATTTCTTCTGGTCGATGAAAACTTCCTCGAAGAAATCGGGTTTGATATAGACATCACCAAGTGGAGAATCGGGGGCGATTTCGGCGGCGGTACAGGCGTTATTCAAAACATCAATCAAGATTCGATTAACCTGGCAAGACCAAAGGCCACCTGGGTTCCTTCCAGTTTGGGAGATATCACATCCACTACAACAGGAGGTTATGCTTTTAATACAGGAACCATCAGCTGGGGGTCGCCTATGGATGATTTACAGGTTGAATTCCTAATCCGGGCTACCCAGATGCACAGGAATACCAAATCGCTGTCCGCCCCAAAAGTAACGGTAATGAACAGGGAATCAGCCAATATCGAGGTCAGGACCGAGAACCGAGTGAAAACAGATGCCAGCTTTACCACAGAAACCATCACAACACTGGCTGGCACAGACCGGACAATAGGTTATTTTGACCATACCATCGAAGATATTGATACCGGTATACGGCTCAATATTATGCCCACTATTACCGAAGACAAGAAATATGTTTTGCTCCGTATCATCACTTACATGGATATGATCGCAGGGGAGCAAACAGATGTAGCCTACGGATTGATGCCGAATCCGGCAGGCGGAGCTATTGAGGTTTCAGAAGAGTACTCCCTGCCGGCAGTTCAAACTTCGTCTGTTGAAACGCGTGTTTCCGTGCCGGACCGCGGAACAGTTCTGCTGGGAGGTCTGACTATGACAGGCGAGTATGAAATAGAGGCCGGTGTGCCGGGATTGAGCAAATTGCCAATCCTCGGAAGACTCTTCTCTAATCGAAGCAAAGTCAAGGATAAATCCGTTCTGCTGGTTCTGGTCAAACCCACGATTGTATTGCGGGATGAAGCTGAAGAGGACGCTATCGCCTCCCTAAAACCCTTCTAAGGCAAGAATTGTCATCAACCCAAAAGGACACCCAAGGGGTGTCCTTTTTTTATGCAGAGTTCCTGAGAAGCAGGCAAGGGACTCTCAGGAACGTACCTTTTCCCGGACCTGCTGATAACCCAGATGGGCCATCAGATGGTCCAGAATCACCATTGCCGTGTAATTTTCCGCCACCGGCCAGATACGGCCGACAATAGTCGGGTCTCTGCGGGTAATCGCAGCCAGCGTTTTGTTTTCAAGGGTGTATTTATCAATGGTATGCTGCGGTTTATCAATGGTAGGGGTCGGTTTGACGGTCAGCCGCACAACAATATCCTGGCCGGTGGTTAATCCGCCTGTTATTCCGCCGGCATGATTGGAATCAAAAACCACTCTGCCGTTTTCGCTGTGCATGGGGTCATTGCTTTGAGAACCAGTCATATTTTTGACGGCAAATCCTGCCCCTATTTCAACGCCTTTCACCGCCCCAATCCCCAGCATACGCCCCAGTTCCGCATCCAACTTAAAAAAGACCGGCTCGCCAAGTCCTACCGGTACTCCTGTTGCTCGCACCTCTACGACCCCACCCGATGAATCGCCGGTGCGGGTAATTCTATTGCAAGCCTCCACCATCGCTTCAGCCGTCTTCAAATCGGGACAATTCAGAATAGGATGAACACCATACCGCTCAACACACTGCTCAGCCGATATGTGAAGACCTTTAGCTCGTATTTGGTCAATTTCCTCCTCAATCTCCGCAAAAATTTTCATCTTTTCCAGAAACCGCATCTCCGGCGTAATCCGTTTTTTCACATAAATTTCCTGATAAAATGGATCCGTGTCGTGACGCATTTTCTTGTACCGCTCTGTATAATCAAAAATAGATGCTGAATCCATCTCCGGACAGCAGACCCCCGCCGCCTCTTTGATGTAAGAAAAAACTCGAATTCCAAAATGCCGAAGGACCTGCTTGGCTGTATAGCCGGCCGCTACAATGGTGGAAGTATAACGACCACTGAAAATTCCAGCCCCGATTGCATCGTCATCCGGCCCATATTTCATAAACGAGGCATAAGAGGCATGGCCGGGACGAGGGGTTCGGTTGGTATCCTGATATTGCTTGATATGAACAAAATGACGATCCAAATTAGGAATCAGGATGGTCAGCGGCGTACCATTCGTATGATTTCGATTTCCGGCGTTTTCAATGGTGTCAGCCGCATTAACTCCCGTATAGATAATCGGCAAATCCGGTTCCTTCCGCGGGCTGGACAATTCATCCGTACCGGGCTTGCGGAGAAGCAAATCCCCATAAATATCCTGCTCTCGGAAAACCATTCCTGGCGGCAGCCCCTGGATAACAGCAGTCAAACCTTCCTGATAAGATCCCCCTGCCACAGTCACCTGAAAAAAACGCCCGATATGACAGCCGATCATAGCATTTTCTCCCTAATGTCGATAGATATTTGGCAAAACCACAGTTTTTTAGCAGATTTTTCTCTCCATTTCAAATAAAAAGTCAACATCGCCCCTGACAAGTCATGGATTTGTCTGCGTCAAAAGGCAGCTGGCCAGGTAATCAGATGAAAAACCAAAAAGTTCTCTGTTGTTGGCAAGATTTGGTCTAAAAGAACGGGGGAAAACTGCTTAAATTTTCATAAGCCATTGTCATAAAAGCACTTATTGATACTTCAGTGTGTTTGGAGATCGAGAAGGCCTCCTGACACTGCCACGCAAACAGATTGCTCTCGCAAGTCACGGAAAAACAAAGACTTAAGTGAAAAACATCCGAACAAAAAACTCTCATCCAAAGTGCGCAAAAAATTGGCGAGGAGGTGGGTCCGTCTGGGGGGGAAAACGGATAACCACTTAGCCTCGCCGAGGACTATAGCCAAGTTGCATTCACAACTTAACGTTCATCTATAGTTATATCGGAAGGTTTTGGTTCTGTCAAGCAGGTTTTTTCAATATTTTTCTTTTCCTGCCGTTTCTTTGAATCTTATTTCATTTTACCTTCGTCCTTGCAAGCAATACGTTTTTCTTCTAAAGTATGTTCCATAGAAAATCATCAGCAGGAGATACAAAAATGGCTGCAAAATCTTCACAGCGGAAAAGCAATACAATGGTCAACCCGCCGGTTCTTCGGCGAATTGTTTCGAACGCCCGTGAGGTGTATGATAAAATAGAAAAAAATCAGAAACCCACGATGAGCACGCCGATCCGGTCTTTGGCCAATGTCAAATACATGCCCCAAAAAGGGCATTTTGAAATGGTCGGCAAGACCAAACGCCGTACTCTTACTGTCAGTACAGTCAAAACTTTCGCACAAACACTCAAGATGATGGCCCTGTCCAAAGAACTCATCGAAACCGATGATATGGCTACCAAACGAGAGGCCTACTATATTTCCAAAAACTGGGGCAAGGCCGGTTTTGAAGAACAGCCCGAATCGGATACCATTATGGACGACATCGAGGCCATGTTCGGCGTCAATCGCGAACAGCTCAAATTTGTCCCGGAAGAAAAAGGCGGGGACGTGGCTGGGCGTTTGTTTGTGATTGATCATGATGCCCAGGGGCGAAAACTGAAAATTGACTGCACCAAGTTCGGCTCAGGGGCCTATTCGATCCCTGTAGCCGTTGAAGACTTGCAGTTCGAAAGCAAGGCCAAGTTTATCCTGGCCATCGAGACCGCAGGTATGTTTCAGCGGCTGGTCAAATATGATTATTGGGATAAAACCAACTGCATTTTAGTGAGCATGGGTGGAGTTCCGACGCGGGCTGCTCGCCGTTTTATTCGGCGGCTCAGTGACGAGTTGAAAATCCCCGTCTATGCGTTTGTGGATGGTGACCCCTACGGCTATTTCAACATTTACCGCACCTTGAAGGTCGGTTCCGGAAATGCCGTCCATCTGAATGAATTTTTTTGCGTACCCCAGGCCTCATTTTTGGGGGTAACACCGCAGGACATCAAAGATTATCAGCTGCCGACACACCCGCTCAAAGAAGTGGACATTAAACGGGCCAAAGATGCTCTGAAAAATGATCCTTTTGTCAAGCATCACAAAGCGTGGCAAATCGCCATCAATCAAATGCTGAACATGGGTGTTCGTGTCGAACAGCAGGCCTTTGCCAAGCACGGTTTGGATTTTGTTGTCAATGAATATTTGCCGGCAAAATTGAAAGATCCTTCTCGCTTTCTTCCTTAAATCAGCCGGCAAATAGATTGTTGGATTATTCAGGACCATGCGGAATGAGTACGATTGCTGAACGCATTCAAACTATCCAGGAAAACATAGCCGCGGCCTGCCGCCGCTGCGGTCGGGAACCAGACCAGATTCAGATCGTTGTTGTTACGAAAAATGCCTCACTGGCAGCTATTCAGGAAGTAATCCGGCTTGGGTGTACCGATTTGGGGGAAAATCGGGTGCAGCATCTCAAACCAATCGCCGACGAGATTGACGCCTTTTTGAAAGAGCAGGCAGGCAATCCTGCTTTCCCCAAAAAGGTCCGCTGGCATATGATCGGCCATCTCCAGCGAAACAAGGTCAAGCAGACGCTGCAAGTCTGCGATTATATCCATTCCGTTGACACTCTTCGTCTGGCCGAAGAAATTAATACAGCGGCCGCCAAACTTGACCATCACCCGAACGTTCTTCTGCAGGTCAATTGTTCGGAAGAACCCCAAAAGTACGGAGCACCGGTTGGGGCCGCCATCCACTTAGCTGAACAGATTGCATCCATGCCTAACCTTCGGCTGATCGGCCTGATGACCATGGCTCCGCTGACTATGAATAAAGAAGTAGTGCGGGCCTGTTTTGCCCGATGTCGAGAAATCTTTGAGGAAATCCGTGCAGAAAATATTGGCGGAGCCAAATTTAAACACCTGAGCATGGGGATGAGCCAGGATTATGAAATCGCTGTCGAAGAAGGGGCTACTATCCTGAGAATCGGTTCGGCGATTTTTGCCTGACTTGCAAAAAGAAGGTCCGATAACTTAATTTGGCTCTTTTTGTTTTTGCTATATTTCTTTCCGCTGACTTTCCATCCTTCCTCAAGTGCCATCCCCAGTCAGACGATAACCTTATCAAAGCCGGATAGAAAAGCTGCAAAGCAGAGGGGCGTTATGACGCAAAAAACAGGCCAGATAACAGAAACAGAACTGTATAACCATACTCTATCGCCAGATTTAGCCGAACAGCTTGAAATGGCCGGTCGAGTTCAGCGTAATTTCCTTCCTTCTCAACTCCCTCACACTGAACATTTTCACTTTGCCGCCATGTTTCGACCAGCGGAATGGGTCTCCGGCGACATCTATGACGTCCGCCGGCTGGATGAAAACCATATTGGATTTTACATTGCCGATGCCGTTGGCCACTCTATGCCTGCGGCCCTTTTGACCATTTTCATTAAACAAGCCATGGTTATGCGGCAGACCTATGAACACAGTTGGCAGATTTTCTCTCCCAAACAGGTTATCAGCAATCTAAATCTGCAGATGATTGAACAGGAGCTGCAGGGATGTCTTTTCTCGACGGCCTGCTACTTTCTTCTCAATTGTGAAACACGAGAAGCTCGCTGGACCCGTGCCGGTCACCCTTATCCGATTCTCATCCGCGACAGCAAGCCCCAACTGCTCGAATCCCGCGGCGGACTGCTTGGTGTATTTGAGCATACGCAATTTGAAGAAAAAAGTATCCAGCTTTGTCCAGGCGACAAACTGCTGCTGTACTCGGACGGAGCTGAACCTTTAATCGGAACAGGGAAAGATTCCGAATTTAATTTCCACTTTTCTTTCCTGGATTTGTGCCGATTGCCCGCCGAGGAAATGATTGCGGCTCTCGACCACATGGCTGAGACCACCCGCTTTGCTCCCGCCCAGAAAGACGATATCACTGCCTTGATTCTTCAGGTATTCGCATAGTCCTAATAGCTTTGATTGGAGAAAAACTCTCTGCAAGGCCGATAAAACCAACGGGTCATAAGTATAATTTCAAAACCCTTTTTTCCATTTGCCAGCCCGTAAAAGGAACACTAAAATACTCCCCCAAGTAAACAAAATAAGGATTTTTCGAAAAACAGGGAAAAGTATGAACGTCCAAAAATCATATCGCTCTTTGCTCGAACAAGAAATCCAAACACTGAAAGCCCAGGGATGCGATGCCTTGGACTGGAACCAAATCGAAGTTGCTGAAGAATTTAATCCTTCCTATATACACAATGTATATTTTTCCGGCGCAGTCAAACTTGGCTGCTGGAAAAAGGCCTTTCTTCAAGATAAAGACCTCCGACGCCCTGCAGGGCTTTACAATTTAACCCTGCAAGATGTAACAATTGGAGATAATGTAAGAATCTGTAATGTACGAGATGTACTGGCCAATTATAGCATTGAAGACGAAGTATGGATAGAAGATGTTGCATGTCTCCAATGCGACACTCAAAGTACGTTCGGCAACGGCACGCAAGCCGCCGTGGTGAATGAAAATGGAAAGCGGTCTATCCCCCTTTTTGAACAACTTAGTTCTCAGATGGCTTACCTGCTGGCAATGTATCGCCACCGCCCCGCCCTGATGAGACGCATTTGCCATCTGATGCAGGACAATATTGAGGAAATGAAGGTTCCTCGCGGCCGCATCCAAAAAAACGCCCGCATCCTGCACTGCGGCGTCATTCAGAATGTTCTTATCGGCCAATCAGCTGTAATTGATGGGGCCTTGCGATTAGAAAACGGCTCGATACGGAGCGATCCGGCCGATCCGGCTTATGTCGGCCCAGGGGTAATTGCAAACGATTTCATCCTTTGCGAGGGTTCTCGGGTCCGCAACCATGTTATCCTCCGCCGCTGCTTTGTCGGTCAAGGCAGTGAACTATCGCGTTCGTTTACTGCTCAGGATTCTGTCTTTTTTGCCAACTGCTCGATGGGACAGGGCCAGGCCTATTCCGTCTTTGCCGGACCTTTCTCGGTCAGCCAGCATAAGTCCACGCTTCTGATTGCCGGCTTATGCAGTTTTTTCAATGCCGGCAGTGGCACCAACCAGGCCAATCATATGTACCGGCTTGGGCCCAACCAGCAGGGGATTTTCGAGCGAGGTGTTAAAACCGGTTCTGATGCTTATCTTGCCTGGCCTGCCCGCATCGGCGCCTTTTCTATCGTCATCGGCCGACACACCGGCCACCCTGACACATCCGATCTTCCTTTTTCCTATCTCATGGAACGTATGGGAAAAAGCGTTCTTTATCCAGGTCTGAATCTAATCAATATCGGACTGATTCGAGACCAGATGAAATGGCAGCAGCGAGATATTCGCAAAGCACCCGTGAAGTTGGACGCGGTCATCAGCGATATTATGACTCCCTATATTGCCCAAAAAATCAAGCGAGGAATTCTACTGCTTACCCACTTGACCCGGCAAAACCCTTCCGAATCCGACGGGATTCTTTACCAAGGACTGAAAATCTATATGGCCGAGCGAGGACTCGAATTATATCGGTGGGCTCTGCAGCAATATCGCGGACGCGTACTCATCCGGCGTCTGAACGCCCAAAAATTCATCTCTTTGATCGACCTTCGCGACAAACTCACCAGTACGGTCAATCTCGGCGAAGGGGATTGGAATGATTGCGGCGGTCTGATTGCCCCCGCTTCCGTTATCGAGACCCTTCTGCTCGATATTGAAAATGAGCGAATTGACACCCTTCATGCCGTCGAAAATCGCTTCCAGTCGCTCTTTAAAAGCTATGCTGAATACGAATGGGCCTGGGTGAAAGAAAATCTTGAAGCCGAGTTGGGCAAATCAGTTCGTCAATGGAATGTCGATGACCTGATTTCACTCCTCGAGGCCGCCCGAAATGCGTCTCAACAGATTGTTCAGGCCCAAAAGGAAGACGCCCGAAAAGAATTTGAACCAAAGATGAGGGTTGGATACGGAATCGACAATCCTGCCGCTTTCCGCGATGAAGATTTTACCGCCGTCTGCGGCACTGTAGAGGATGACCCCATCATCCAGCAATTTCACTCTCAGCTGGAGCAGGAAAAGAAAACAGTGGAACGGCTGATTGAGAAGCTCAAAGCCCTTCATTAGCCCCGCTGGGAAAACGCCTCAGAAATATTCCTCCGTATAGGGATGCTCCGTCCGGCGGACCACAGAGGGATGCCGACGCTGCACATTCATAGTAGGGGCTTCTTTTTGAGCAACTGCCAAAATCTCAATCCGGCCGCCGCTGGGCAAGCCAGAGACCTGAACAGCCGCTCGAGCAGGAAAAGGTTCCTGGAAAAACGTCCGATAGACCTCATTCACAGCCGTAAAATCGTTCATATCTGCAAGAAAAATCTGGACTTGAACAATCTCCTGCATGGAAAAACCAGCCGCAGAAACAAGGGCCTGAATGTTCAGAAGGGCTTGGCGGGCCTGAGCCGCCGCCCCTCCTTCCGCCAGTTTTCCTGAAGACGGCTCAATCCCCAATTGCCCTGAAAGGTAAAGAGTCTGGCCGACTTGGATCGCTTGAGAATAGGGTCCCAGAGACCGAGGGGCCTTCTCTGTCGAAATCGCTTTTCGCATGGCTCATTCTGCCTTTCCACTTTCGAGTCATTTATGATGCCGCACCATTTGCTTTTCGTCAAGTCCTTCCTGCCGGCTTGTGAAATAGGCCGGATGCGATACAATAGACCCCTTCAGGCCCTCACAAGAGGAAAGGAACACAAGATGAAAATTTTCTCGAATGCAGAACTGAACAATCAGATACCCAAAGGAGCCGTTTTGACCATCGGCAACTTTGACGGGGTTCATCGCGGCCACCAAGCCATTCTTCGGACGGCTCGTCAAGCAGCAGAGCAGGCCGGCTGCCCTCTCCTTGCCATGACCTTTGACCCGCATCCGGCAGTGGTACTTCATCCCGAGCAAAATCCCGCCGTCTTGACCCCCCTGCCGCTGAAGGCCTTCCTGCTTGAAACATTTCAAGTGGATATCCTGATTGTCCTTCGAGACACCCTCCATTTTCTCAATCAGTCACCCAAAGATTTTATAGACCTTTTCCTGATGGCTCATTTGGCTCCACGTATCATTGTAGAAGGCCCCAATTTTACATTCGGCTATGGACGCAGCGGTACCCTTCAAACCCTTCGTCAACTCGGCTCAGAACGGGGCTTTGAAGTAATTGAAGTCCCCTATGAAAGGGTTACCCTCAATCAAGACCGGAGAAACATTATTTGCTCAAGCTCCCAAATCCGCCGTTTTCTCGAAGAAGGCAAAGTCGGCTGCGCCGCCCAGCTTCTTACCCGCCCTTATCGCCTGATTGGCAAGACAATACCGGGCCGAGGCATCGGCAAAACCCTTGGCTTTCCAACGGCCAATCTAAATCCTATCGGCCAGATTATCCCTTCTGAGGGAGTCTATGCCGGCTATGCGTTAGCGGCAGATTCCTATGACCAGGTCTGCCGACAGCCGGCCCGCCGACCGGCCGCTATCAGCATCGGACGGGCCAAAACCTTTGTTACCGATCATCCCCTTCTGCTCGAAGCCCATCTGCTCGAAACGAATGTAGAAGACCTAAGTCAAAAATATCTGGCGCTGGATTTTATCGAATGGATACGCAATCAGCGGCGGTTTGAATCACGGGAAGACCTTGTTCGCCAAATATCTCTTGACTGTGAAAAAGCCAGGGAAATTTTGAAGACGTAACCTCGATTGACTATGCGGATGGGCTTTTACAGTCTTGCTGAAATGAGAACATTATCTCCAAAAACCTCAATCTGCCTCTGGTGCAATTCAATTCGCTCCATCCCCCTCAAGGCAGCCGACAGGTCTGCCTTGCCGGCTGCCCCCAGCAGCAGCGGGGCAATATAAATGCGAACCTCATCGGCAAGTTTCTCCTTTAAAAATTGACTCTGCAAGGTCGGACCTGCTTCCACCAGAATCTGCTGAAGTCCCCGTTTAGCTAATTGGTCGAGGGTCTCGTGCAAGTCGCAGTGCCGGCCGCTCTGGCTGACTTCAAGAATCTCCGCTCCTGCTTGTCTGAGTCTGGAAATCTTCTCCGGCTGTGCATGAAAAGAGGTGTGCGTAGTCACCACCCACGTGGGGGCCTCCTGCGTCATTAATACCCTGCAATCGAAAGGAATCCGCAATTGACTGTCCAAAACAATCCTGACCGGCGGTCTGGAAATCGGCTCTCCCAACCGCACCGTCAGCTGCGGATTATCCTGAAGAATCGTTTCAATCCCCGTCACAATTCCCTGGATTTTTTTTCGAAGCCGGTGAACATCCTGCCGGCAAGCCTCATTGGAAATCCAGTTTCCACCGTCTGACGAAGCCCGCCAGGCCATTTTCCCGTCAATACTTTGAGCCCACTTGAGAATCACCCATGGCCGGCCGGTGCGGTGGTACTTGAAAAACGGCGCATTGAGGGACTCCGCCTCAGCCCGACAAAGACCAACCTCTGTAAGAACGCCCGCCTGACGAAGCTGCTGAAGCCCCCTGCCGCGAACCTGAGGGTGAGGGTCCTCTACAGCTGCAACAACCTTAGCAACTTTGGCCTGCAGGAGGGCTTGCGTACAGGGTCCCGTTTTGCCGGTAAAACAGCAGGGTTCAAGGGTAACATACACAATTGCCCCCTCCGGCTCCTGTCCTCGCCGGCGACAATCCTCCAGCGCCTCTATTTCGGCATGAGGTGCTCCATACTGCCGATGCCATCCCTCCCCAATCACCTGACCATCTTTGACGATCACACAGCCGACAGCTGGATTCGGTTCTACCTGGCTCAACCCGCGCCGCGCCAGTTCCAGGGCTCGCCGCATGGCCTGTTCTGCGTCCATCCGGTTCTTCCCCCGGCAAACAAGTGTTATTTTAAACCGAGCGTTTCTTCAAAACCGTACAAAAGATTCAGGTTCTGAATGGCCTGACCAGACGCTCCCTTGACAAGGTTGTCAATGGCTGAAAAAATCAAAATCCTGCCTTTTACAACTGTCGGAAAAATATGACAATAGTTGCTTTTGGCTACATGCTTGAGGGCCGGTGGTTTGGAAAGAATCTGGACAAAGGGCTCATTTTTATAAAACTTCCGATACAGTTCGAGCAGCTGGGCCGCTGTTACTGCACCTACCGGCTCACAATAAACAGAGGAAAGAATACCCCGATCGAACGGCCCTACGTGCGGCTGAAAGACAATCTCCACCGGCTCGCCGGCTGCATCAGCAGCAACCTGCTCCATCTCCGGCATATGACGATGGGTCCCTACACCGTAGGGCAGCAAGTTTTCATTCATAGCCGGAAAATGAAATGTCGGACTGGGATTTTTCCCGCCGCCGGAAACCCCTGTTACAGCATTAACAATAATGCCCTTTGAGCAAATCCGTTTTCCCTTGAGAACCGGCAGCAGTGCAAGGAGCGCCCCGGTCGGAAAACAACCGGGATTGGCAACCAGCCGGGCAGAGCCAATCTGATTGCGATATAATTCAGGCAGCCCATAGACCGCATGGGCCAGATTCTCCCGATCAGTATGGGGGACATAGTATTTTTCATAAACAGAGACGTCCCGAAGCCGATAATCCGCACTGAAATCCACCACTTTCAGACCAGCGGCTAACAGTTTAGGCACAAAGCCCATCGAAACTTTGTGCGGAAGGCAGCACAAGACCGCATCGGCCCTCTGCTGAAGTTTATTCATGTCCAGCGGTTCAATAGGCATATCCAGCCGACCCCGAAGCTGACCAAATATCTCCGCTGCCGGGCCGCATTCCTCCGGAAGTGCCGTCAAATAGGTCAATTCCGCTTTAGGGTGACGCAGCAGGATTTCAATCGCCTCAACCCCCGTATAACCGCTGGCTCCAATAATCGCTACCCGAACCATACCGACTCCCTGTTTTCAGATGTTTCTGTAATACGTTATTATTTCTGCCTCTTGCGGTTCAAGCATGATTTTTTTTCTTCCCGCAAGCTCCCCTATCCTATAAAAAAACCGCCGAAATTTCTATCCCGGCGGTTTTAAAAAACAAAATCTCAAAAAAGAAATTAACGCTTGGAGAACTGAAAACTCCTTCTTGCGCCTGCTTTGCCGGGTTTCTTTCGTTCCACCATTCGGCTGTCCCGCGTCAGATAATTGCCGTCGCGCAAGACCTTCAGCAGTGACGGGTCATAAGCCTTCAATGCTCGGGCAATTCCGAGTTTCACAGCATCGGCCTGACCTGTTGTACCGCCTCCGGTGACCTTCACAAACACGTCAAAGGATTGAAGTCCGTTCACGGCCGACAAAGGAGCACGCACGGCGGCACGGTCTTTTTCCAAATGAAAATACTCCTCCAACTGATGCTCATTAATCTGAACAACCCCGCTGCCCGGTTTCAGACGAACACGAGCAACCGAATTTTTTCGCCGCCCTGTTCCCCATGCAAAACCAGCCGCATCCCGCTTGGCGGGCGCAGCTGTCATAGCTGCCGCTGCTGCTTGGGAGGTTTTCTCAAGAATTTTCGGATCAATCAGGAAACTTTCGTTTTCAGCCATAGATACGCCTGAATCTGAATTACAGCTCTAATTTTACAGGTTTCTGAGCCGCATGCTCGTGATGCGGCCCTTTGTACACTTTCAATTTGTTAAACATTTTCTCGCCCAATCCGCTTTTGGGCAGCATCCGCCGTACAGCTCGCTCAATTACCTGCTCTGGATGCCGTTCAATCATTCTTGCAAAGGGAATGATCTTTTGGCCGCTCGGGTAGCGGCTGTAGGTTTGATAGGTCTTATTTTGGGGCTTTCGTCCGGTCAATCGTACCTTTTCCGCATTGACAACGATTACATAATCCCCCGTATCCACGTGAGGAGTATAAATGGGCTTATTTTTGCCCATTAAAATCATCGCCACTTTGGAGGCCAGACGTCCAAGCACCTTGCCTTCGGCATCCAAAACCCACCACTTCTGCTCAACTTGGCCTTTTTTTGCCAGAAAACTCTTCATAACAGTTCCACTCCCGTCAGTTCTCAGAAAGGGGGATATTATAATAGATCCGCATCTGCTGTCAACGGCATTTTTCCTAAAAAAACAAAACGAGCAAAAAAGGATAAAAAGGGCCCTGATTGGGGATTGATTTACAAATTTTTATACTGGCCCACTTGAATGTTCAACTTTTCAAGTAGACGATTAAGCCGTCGCCGCTCGATTCCGAGGATTTTGGCCGCCTCAATCTTTCGTCCCTTTGTGATTCGCAGGGCCTCCTGAACCAGCCGCTGATTGGCTTCATCGAGGGTGGGCAAAGGCGAATCGACTCTGGAAAGATTTCTTATAAATATCTCCGGCGGCAGAACCGACGGCTCAATAACGGTACTTCGGCTCAGAATATAAGCCCGCTCCATAGCATTTGACAATTCCCGCACATTGCCAGGCCAATGATATTGAAGCAGGGTCTGCTCTGTTTCGAGCGAAAGCTTTTTGGACGGCTCCCCATAAAAACGACTCAGGTTGTCCAAAAAATGATATGCCAAAGGCAGAATGTCGTCCTGCCTTTGACGAAGAGGCGGAATTTGGATATTAATTACATTCAAACGATAAAACAAATCTGCGCGGAACTCGTTTTCGTCAACCATGTTACGCAAATCGCGATTGGTCGCGCAAAGAACGCGAACATCAATCGGGTATGCTTGGGTTGCACCTAACGGCGTAACGGTGCCCTCCTGAAGAACACGAAGCAGTTTGGCCTGAAGCTCAAGCGGAATTTCGCTGATTTCATCCAAAAAAATAGTTCCGCCGTCCGCTGCTCGGAAAAAGCCAAGCGTGTTCTCGATTGCCCCTGTAAAACTGCCCCTCACATGCCCAAACAACTGGCTTTCAAAAAGCTGACCGGTGAGCGTGGTGCAATCCACCGGAATGAAAACCTTGTCGGCCCGATCGGAATATTCGTGAATTTTACGGGCTACCATCTCCTTTCCGGTTCCGGTTTCTCCCGTAATGGTAATACAGCATTTTCTGGCCGCTACCGAACGAATTGTATCAAGAATTGCTTGAAATGCTTGCGACTGGCCGATCAAATCAAAACTTTTGCGGTCTGGTTGCGGCCGGTTTTGTCCAGATGGTACACCTTGAGACCCCAGACTGCCTCTTGGCGCGCTTCCCTGCGCGTAGATGTAGTCGTTGGCACTTGTCATTTTGTATCAAGCTCACCCGATGTGTCCACGTTCAAAACACATCCCCGCCGATGAACTTTCTTTTTTCTGTGCTGAAAAATGGGTGAGAAAACTGAAATGCACACGTCCTGGCAACAGTTTTCCTCACGCCTCCAATCATCAAATTTCTGATAACATCTTACCCAATAGAATCTGACAAATCAAGAGATTTTATCGGGCATTTTATATAAAACCGCAAAAAACAGCCCTATCTTCATTATAACAAAAGACTTACGTTTTTATACATTCTTTGGTTTCCTGCCGCCGGCAGTACTCGATTTATTGACAGAAAGCAAAATCAACGGTATGGTTTGTTCATTTTGTGGTATCATCTTGGGAAAAATGAAAAACCATGGACCAAAGAAAGTGATAATGCGATGAAAATTTCGTTAGATTGGCTGCGGGAGTATGTCGATTTAGATAATTCAGCAGAGGAAATCGCTGCACGCCTTAGCAACCTCGGTTTTCCGATTGAAAATATCGAAAAATCAGAAAATGACACTGTTCTTGATGTAGAAATCACCAGCAACCGCGGGGACTGCCTGAGCCATATTGGCATCGCCAGGGAATTAGCTGCCTCTTATGAAAAGCCCCTGAAAATACCCCCAGCAGATATTCAGGAAACCAGTTCTTCCGTTGAGGACCTAATCAGTATTCGAATTGATGAACCGGAACTTTGCCCTCGCTATACCGCTCGCCTTATCACCGGTGTCAAAGTCGGCCCTTCCCCCGCATGGATGGTCCAGCGGCTGGAAGCAGCCGGCATGCGAAGCGTCAATAATGTCGTGGACGCCACAAACTATGCCATGCTTGAACACGGCCAGCCGCCCCATGCCTTCGATTATGAGAAAATCCGCGGCCGGCAAATTATTGTCCGCCGGGCCGTAAGCGGTGAACGAATCATCAGTATCGACGGAACTGACTGTCCGCTTCAGGACTGGATGATCGTGATTGCCGATGCGGAAAGGCCAATTGCCATCGGCGGAGTCATGGGCGGACTGGAAACAGAAATAACAGAGAAAACAACGGCAATTTTGCTCGAAGAAGCTTCCTTTGATCCGGTGAGCATCCGCCGCACTTCTCGACGGCTGGGACTTCCCTCGGAAGCGTCCTTCCGATTCGAAAGACGTGTGGATACCGAAAATATTGACTGGGCCTCTCGACGCTGTGTCCAATTGATTGTCCAGGTTGCCGGCGGACAAATTGCCCGAGGAGTTGTGGATAATTACCCCAAAAAATCGAAGCCGGCTCCTGTCCGGATGCGGCTTTCGCGGCTGAAGCATCTTCTGGGCATCGAAATCCCTTCAGAAAAGGTCCTCCGCATCTTTTCGGGCTTGGGACTGAATCCCCAAACCGAAGGCAAAGAGGTAATTGTTTGCACCCCGCCGAGCTGGCGGCACGACTTGCTCCGAGAGGCAGACCTTATTGAAGAAGCCGCCCGCTGCTACGGTTATGACAAAGTGCCGGTCGAAAGCAAAATTCGGATCGTAGCCGTGCCCGTAGATCAGCGAGAGAAAATTGTTCAAAAAATCCGCGCTTTTTTGAACGGCTGCGGCTTTTTCGAAACAATTAATATCACCTTTATCGATAAGCAAACCGCCGAGTGGTTTTCTCCCACATCGCCGGCCGATCATTTGGCCGTCAGCGATATTGCCCGCAAAAGCGTCAATCTGCTGCGTCAAAATCTCATCGGCTCCCTTTTGAATACCATGCGTTCCAATTACCATGCCGGCAATATCCCCTGCCGAATCTATGAACTGGCAGATACATTCCTGCCGGCCGATGCCAATCAGGTGCTTCCTTTGGAAAAACCGAAACTGGCCCTTGCAGCTGACATGGATTTTCAGGAGTTTCGCGGAGTTCTTGAAGGACTTCTGGATCGGCTGGCTTACACTTCCGGTCGTTTTCAGCCCGCCCGATGGAAATGGTCGCAGGCAGGAACAGAAATTTACGTTGGAGAAAAATCTGTCGGTCTTGCCGGCATCGTAGAAGACACAATTGCCCGCCGGCTCGACTTAGACAAAGGAATGGTTTGTGCCGCGGAATTGGATTTGGAAACGCTGATCGAGCTGGCTGCCAAAGCAAAGCCCGTTGCCAAGCCCCTGCCTCGCTTTCCGGCAATTAAACGAGACCTGTCTCTGATTCTCGACGAAGCCATTCCCTGGGCCCGCATTGAAGAAGCAATTCAATCCGTCGCCCCTGCTGAACTGGAGGAGATTCGCTTCGGCGGACTTTATCGCGGAAAACCCATTCCCGCCGGTAAAAAAAGTTTGACCGTTTCTCTGCGGTTCCGCGATGAAGACGGCACGCTCCGGCATGAACAGGTAGACCAGTTTGAACAAACTATCCTGAGCACTCTCCAGGAGCAATTCCAGGCCGAATTGAGAACCGTCTGAATACTGGCAGCGTTCTTACGCAACCGTCGTCAGCCACTGGCGGGCAATCCAGGCATGTGCCCACGGATACGGATGCACCCGGTCAGGCGACCAGCGCGGTTCAGGAACCCCTTCCTTGATTTGTTCATAGGCCTGCTGAAGAGGGATGAGTAAAGTCTTGTATTCTTCAGCCAGACGATGCACCGCATCCAGATAACCCTTCAGCGCCTTTCGCATCGGGTCCTGCAAATCATAGCAGAAGTAGAATGGTTCCATTAAAATCACCCGGCTCCCAATTGCCGCCACCGCAGAAAGCATTTGTCGAAGATTGTCTTCGTATTCTGCCGCAGACACAGGGGTTTTGTGCGATTTAAAAATAGGTTTGAACTGCCGCCACAAATCATTGATGCCGATCAAAATACTCACTACATCCGGACATAAATCCAGACAATCCCTCTTCCACCGCCGGAGCAATTCACGAGAGGTATCGCCGCTGATGCCGCGATTTTCAATCTGTAAATCCAAATGAGGAAACGCCGCCTGCAGAAAACAGCCGGCAAAATACACATATCCGCGCCCCAGCGGGGCATGCGAAGTTTCACACCGCTGTGCGTCCGTAATACTGTCGCCGATAAACAGTATTTTCTGCCCCTGCTTCCACTCCATACCACCCATCCGGAGCCGCTCCTTCATTCATGCCGCAAGGCCACAATAGGATCCACCTGCGCTGCGTGAATTGCCGGATACAAACCGAATAAAATCCCAATCAGCATACTGATCAGCAGAGGCAGCAGAATCCCCCACAGCGTCAGAACGGTTGCCATGCCGGTGACAAGTGTAATCATAAATGGAATGAAGGTACCCACTCCCAGGCCAATGATTCCTCCGGTCGTGGACAGTACCACCGTCTCAATGAGAAACTGAAAAATAATCTGCCTTCGTTTAGCCCCGATTGCACGCCGAATCCCAATCTCTCGCGTCCGTTCTGTCACGGAAGCAAGCATAATATTCATAATCCCAATACCGCCTACCAGCAAACTGATGCCTGCAATAGAACCAAGAACAATATTGAACTGCCGCTTGGTTGCCTCCGCCTGTTTAAGCAAGGCCAGCGGAACACTGATTTGATAGTCTTTCTTCTTATGAAACCGACTGAGCATCAGCTCAATGGCAGCAGCGGTTGCTTCTACGTGCTCAGTGGAATCAATCTGAAGAATAACCTGATGCAGTTCCACCTTTTCCCGTTCGCGTGTGCCGGCTGTAACACGGGTCTGAAAGTCTCCGAAATATCGGCGGGCCACCTCAATCGGAATATAAGCATCCACCTGCTGATCCGGAATCTGGATATTTCCGGCCTGTCCGCCTTCGCTTCTGACAATCCCCACAACCTCAAAGGAATCGCCGCCGATACGAAGTGCCTGGCCGATAGTATGTTCTGTTGCCAAAAGCCGACGGGCGCCATATTCCGTTAGAACAGCCACAGGGGCTTTATTTTCCACATCAATGTTCATCAAAACCCGTCCGGCAATAACCTCACGGGGAACCAGCTCAAACCAAGCCGATGTAGTACCCACCACTCTCAGCTCAAGGGTACGTTCACCCAGCCGGGATTCTTTCCGGATGATTTTGGCCGGAGCAGTCTTCTGGACATTCAAAAAGCCCTCTGAAATCCTTTGATAATCCTCATAGGTCAGGCCATAGACACTCATAAAAACGCGGGTGTTAGACATGGACTCGTCTTCCACCGCTTTCATCGAGGAAACAATGATATTATTGCTGCCGAGTTTGCGAATCTGCTCGAGGGCTTCCTTGCTGGCTCCTTCACCCACAGAGAGCATCGCCACCACACTGCCAACCCCAAAAACAATGCCAAGCGTTGTCAGAAAAGACCGCAGTTTATGCAGCAGCAGATTCTCAATCCCAAGGGCAATATTGCGAACGATGCGAGTTTGCCTCACTTTTCACCTCCATCAATCCGCTCAATCTTCCCATCCCGCATATGCATTTGGTACTGGGCGAAAGCCGCAATATCCGGCTCATGAGTAACCATAATAATCGTTTTCCCCTCTGCATGCAGTTTTTGCAGCAGCTCAAGAATTTGAAGTCCGGTCTTCGTGTCAAGGTTGCCGGTTGGTTCATCTGCAAAAATGACCTGCGGATCATTGGCCAACGCTCGTGCAATGGCGACCCGCTGCATCTGCCCGCCTGATAATTCCGTCGGACGATGCCCAAGCCGCTCCCCCAATCCCACCTGTTCGGCCAGCTGTCGAGCTCGTTCACTGCTGCGATGAGAATCCCAGCCGAGATAGTACAGCGGCAATTCAATATTTTTCTGGACAGTCAGCTGCGGAATAAGATTGAAACTTTGAAAAATAAACCCGATCCGGCGCAGCCGAAGTTCGCTGAGCGCATCATCATTCAGCGTACTGATATCCTGCCCATCAAAATAGTAGCGGCCGGATGTAAGCCGATCCAGGCAGCCCAAAATATTCATCATTGTGCTTTTCCCTGAACCGCTGGGGCCCATAATTGCCCAAAAACTCCCCTTGGAAAAAGAGGTATTAATACCCGCCAGAGCGTTGACCTGCTGCATACCCATCTTGTAAACTTTCCATGCATCGGCCAGTCGAATCATCTCCGAATTGGCAGATGGACTTGATGTGCCGGAAACCATCACTGCCCCTCTTGTGAAGTTGTACCAGATTCTGCTGGAGCATGTACAGGTTTCTCTGTCCCCTCTTCCTGCGATGACCTGCTTTCAAATTGTTTTCGCATCTCCTCCCGCTGTTCAGGGGTCATGTTCTCAAAGCGGCGGCGCATTTCTTCCCTCTGTTCGGGCGTCATATTCTCAAGGCGTCGGCGTCTGGGACTCTGTTGCGAGAAAGACTGATTTTGGGCCTCTGAAGTGTTTTGCCGGCGAGATTCGACAGATGCGGAATCGCTCTGAGACGATGAAACTGATTCCTGAGGGGTAGAGACGCTGGACTCGATTTTTTCAAGATACTGCCGTATCTGTTCGCTTAACAGCTCGGCCGATTCTCCTTCTTTCGGCCCTAATCCTGCCGCCGGCGCCTCCGCTTCTTTGAGAGGAGGATTAAGCAGGACATTTTCCCCCTCCTGAAGTCCTTCAAGAATATGAATCGTTCGGTTATTATCTAATCCCACTTTGACCTTACGGCGTTCTAAGGAAGAACCATTGGCTACATAAACCACATACTCCCCGCCAACCTGAATAACCGACTGCACAGGCACGTACAATGCATTCTCGTAATAGGCCACGATGATTTCGGCTTTGCAGCTCATGCCCGTCCGCAGAGCCGGTTCTTCCCCTTCAATCGAGATTTGAGTATTATAAACCCTTAAATCCGGATTCATCCACATGCTTTGTGCATCCGGCAGCGGTGCAATAGAATCGACCTTTCCAATAAATTTCCGGCCCGGCAGTGCATCCACAGTAATCACGACCGGCAGACCCGGATGAACCTTTTTCAGACTGGCTTCATGGACATTCACTTCGGCAAGAGCCGAATATCCAAGCGGCAAATAAATCAATTCCTGCCGTTCATGTACCTCCTGGCCTTCCATCAGCGGCTCCTGATTACCTCGGAAGCCGCCCCGCTGTGCACTGGTGGCATAGATAACCAAACCTTCCGCCGGCGCATACAGTTTGGTTTTTGTCAGCTGGTCTTCTATTTTGGTCAGTTTGTCTTTTTGCTGATTATACTCGGCCTGACGGGCTTTTAATTCCGCTTCCGCCTGCACGACAGAGGCGTTGGCTTTCCGCAAAGTCCGCTCATAGGCCATCTCGGCCTGTCGAATATCACTTTCAAGCTGCTTAATTTGGCGTTGATAGGTAAAATTCTGCAGCAAATCTCGGCTGCTGATCGCCAACTCCAAATCCAGCTGCCGCCGTGTTACAGCCAATCGATCCGCCTGCAGCTCATTTTCTGAAATATATTTTTCCTCCCAAAGTTTCTGGGACCATGCTAAGGTATCCTGCGCCCGTTCAAGTTCCTCTTCAGCCAATTTAATCTGGGCTTCGGCCTCTCGAAGCAGTTTGGGATACTCTCCTTCTTTATATTGTTTGAGATCTTCGCGAGCAAATTCCAGAGTCAGTTGGGCTACATCTATGTCACTTTCGGCCTGATTGCGAACCACCTCCAGATTTTCCTTGGCACTAATAAAAGATGCCTCTGCATTTTGAACGCTGATCTCCTGGTCAATTTTCGAATCCAGCAGGGAACTGGCATCCAACTCCACCAGCAAATCTCCGGCCTTGACTCGCGTCCCCTCTTCAACCAGATAAATAATCGAAGTACGTCCCTCCAATTCATTCTTAATGATAATCTGTTCTTTGGCCTTAATGGTACCGGATTGAAGCACATCAATGGTCAGCGGTCCCCGTTTGACAGGAAACACAGCCATCGCTTGCTCTGAACCGCGGCCGGAAGCCAATAAATAAACTCCGCCTGCCAGCAGAAATAATAGTGCCAGCCCAGCAAGGAGAATCCTCTGAAATTTCTTAGGGGGCTTCTGCCCCAGATTGAGTTTCATGCAAAACCTCCGGACTAAACTCCTTCCATAAACCGGTTTCATCTACTTGCAAAACCCCCATATCCCGCTGGATGCTCAGCTCGGCAATCCGATAGCTGACAATGGACGCCGTCAGCTGATTTTGGGCACTCAAAAGGGCATCCTGAGCATCCAGCAAATCTCGAATTTCCGCGCGTCCCGCATCCAAAAACATTTTTGTGCTTTTCTGCCGTTTTTCTGCAACATTCACGGCTTTGGCCTGAATTTTCACCTGTTCCCGAGATTCAAGCAAACTTCGCAATTGATTTCGAAGAGACAATTTGATCGAATCCTCTGATTCCTGCAGAGTCCGAACGGCCTCCTCGAGGGCAATATAACTTTTACGATAGGCGTTTCGCTCTGCCGTCCGTTCCAAAGGAAGATCCAAATGCAGCAAAGCGGAAAAAAGCCCTTCATCAAACTCCAGCTGGGCATCCTCCGTTCGGGCGGAGTTCAAAGAACGACCACTGCCCCAGTTTGCCGAACCGAAAAGAGTCAATTCGGCCCGCAGCCGATCGGCCTTAACAATTACATCCCGCTGGGCATCATATACTTGCCCCATTGTCACCCACAAATCCGTGCGTTTCTCAAAAGCAGTCTTCACAACTTGATCTTCCGGCAGTTCCAAAGGGCCCGCATCTTCATTCGAAGGCGGCTGCAGCTCAATGGGACTATCTGCTGCGGGAAACTTGTCATCCTTTCCTGTCCCTGTTCCAGTGGCCTCCGGATACACAAAATAATCTTTATAGACTTGCAGCTTGTCCAAATCGCTGCGGTCAAGTTCTACAGATGCATCCGGCGGCAAACCCAGCCGAGTCTTAAAAGAATCCAGCCGCTGCTTATAGGTCTCCATGGCACTAATCCATTGAGCACGGGCACTTAGTTCCCGCTGAACCGCCTGGTCTACCTGAATTTCGGGCAGCCGACCGGCATCAGCCAGCCGACGGGACTGCCGAGCCGAAGCAATCGCACTGATATAGTTTTCCTGGCTGTTGCGGATTTGATCAGACTGACGAAGCACACCCAAGTAGTCGCTGGCAATTGTAACGGCAAACTCACTTTTGTACCGCTCAAACTCCCAGATAGCATACATCACACGTCTCTCTGCCAGTACGAGCGGCTCCGTAACAACATGAGCGCCGGAACCCCGCAGCAGAGGAACCGAAATACTTGCATCACTCGTCACTCCCATCGACGAAGCACCGCCAAGGGAGAGTAAATTAACAAGATCTGCCGCAATTCCAGCGCTGATTTCAGCACCGCTGGTCAGTTTTTTGGAAGCACTCAGGTCGCCGCTGTGAACAAATCCTCGCTGAGTCGGCGATGCGGTGCGATTTTCCTCATAATAACTTTCAGCGGCTCCTGCAAAAAGCGTTCGAAAGTCATTACGAGCAAGGTCTAAATCCAGCGCTGCTGAAAAAATTGCCTCCTTTCGAGATTGATAGTCAAAACTATTGGCTGCTCCGATTCGCAAGGCATCCATTAAAGAAAGGGTAATCACCTGATTCGGCTCAGTATCCCCCAAACCGTTTGGTTCTTTGGCAAAGGGGTAATCTTTCTCAGGCCAGTGAGCAATCGGCTTCAGATGGTCTGCACCCAGGGAGGCAGGATGAGAAGCCGGCAGGGCCTGAAGTTCTACCAAACGTCTTCGAAATAAATCGCTTGGGCGTTCAATGGTAAAAGATTCGGTCCGTCCAAGGGATTCTAACTGCTTTTCCTCAATAATCTTATAAGAAATCTCATCAGCATTCTTTCTGTAATCCGACGGTGATTTACATCCCCACAAAGGACCCAGCAAGGTCAAAAAACCTATACTAAGCACCCACCAGAATGTGTGTTTAACAAAACATTTCATCATTGGTTTTACTTGAAAATCACCTTTTTATACGCACTAAAACCTCTTTTTATTGCAAAAAAGAAAGAAATTGCCCTCTTTTGTAGCAAAATATTATGGTAAGTCTACAAGAAATTTCTTTCCTTATACAATATATTATATACCTATTTTGTGTGGTATACAGGGAAGGTGTGAGAAAGTGGTACATTTCAACAGCAAACAATAAAAAAAACTTAAAAAGACACGTCTTGTCCTGGAATGATAGGCACCCAACCAATCTCTACCTATAGGGTCATTCGTAACATAAAATACACTACATATAGTTAACAACCCGTCTCCCCCTTTTTGCTCCAACAATCTTCAGAAAAAACTTTTTATTTTTTAGAAAAATTGGTTTTGACACGAAAATAATAATGTGGTACTGTTCCCCATAAAATTAAAGATAAATAGCAAAAAATGGCACGATGTCCCATGCTTAAGCTAACAGGCGAATACGAGCATGTAGTTGATGAAAAGAACCGACTTTTCATCTCCACCAAACTTCGCAGCAAGGTGGATGCTGAAAAATACGGCAGCGATTGGATTCTTGCGCTCGGGGTCGATGGGATTCTATGCCTCTATCCGGAAAAATGCTATGAGCAGTTGCTGGCAGATTTGGCCGCAGATAAAAGCATTCCGGACGATGACATGATTAGCGTGGAGCGATTGTATTTTGCTTTTTCAAGCACAGTCGAATTTGACCGCCAGGGTCGGCTCCTCATTCATGAAAAATTAAAAAAACGTGCCAAGTTGGGCAATCAGCTGACCCTTGTAGGCGTTCGAGACCATATTGAAATCTGGAACACGGAAGACTGGGAGCGATTCGTTGCAGAAAAAGCTTCCACCTACGAACGGCAGCTGATGCGAGCCCGAAAGTCGCTTCTTCAAAAAGAGGCCCAGAAAGCAGCTTATACCGAAGAAGATGTCGAACAAATGGAGGAATAAAACATGAAGACAACCGAGGCAATCTATAAACTTCAACGATTTCTGGAAGGCAGCCATCCGCTGGATGAACAAATCCATCGCAGTTTGAATTTTCTGGAGGAACGGCTTGAAGAACTCAAACAAAAAAGTCCTCTTTTCGAAAAAGTATCTTTTTCGGAAGACGTGATACGTTTGGCAGAGCGGGCTGTAATGGCTGCTGCTCACTAAACAATACCAAAGGAAGGGTATTGAGATGACGCACAATGGCTGGGCGAATCTCAGGGAGGACTATTCGCCCAGTCATATTCCGGTTCTTTGTAAAGAATTAGTCGAACACATTCGGCTGCCGAAGGATGGGCTGGTTGTGGATACAACCATTGGCAGCGGAGGCCATAGCCGATTGTTCGGCGCCCAATTGGGCCCTGAGGGGATGATTCTGGGTCTGGACGTAGATCCAAAATGCATCCAGCGGGCCCAAGTCAATTTAAGCGGCTTGGCCTGCAAGGTCGTGCTCGTCAGAGAAAATTTCGCCAAACTGCCGGAGGTTATGAAAGAACACGGCCTTGCAAAGGCAGATTTCATCCTGGCCGATTTAGGATTCTGCTCGGCTCAGATGGAAGACCCCGAACGCGGACTGAGTTTTCAATCCGATATGCCGCTGGATATGCGGCTGGACGATCGGCTGACAGTAACTGCTGCGGATTTGGTAAATCAGCTGGATGAGAACAAACTGGCTGATTTAATTTATAAATATGGAGAAGACCGGGCTTCTCGACGGATTGCCCGCTTTATCGTCCAGGCAAGACAGCGGCAGAAAATCACCACCACCGGTCAGCTGGCCTTGATTGTTAAAAAGGCCTTATCCAAACCGGGTCGGCGGCCGGCCGGGCGAATTGACCCAGCCACAAGAACGTTTCAGGCCCTTCGGATTGCAGTAAATCGCGAGCTGGAATGCCTGGAATCACTGCTGGAGGACGCTCCGAACCTGCTCCAACCGGGCGGCTTTTTCGCAGTGATCAGTTTTCACAGTTTGGAAGACAGACTTGTAAAAAACAACTTCCGAAAGAATAAAATGGAACAAGTATATACGATTCTGACACCGAAACCTTTAACAGCGGCAAGAGAGGAACAGATGGCTAATCCTCGCTCCCGCAGTGCGAAACTGAGAATCGCCCAGCGAGTATAAAAAAGTTCAAAAAAGATAGAGGAGTCAGTTATGACCTCGGACGGGAAAATCGGTTTACTGATTAGTTTTCTCTTTATTGTTACAATTGCTTTTCTGATTAACGGCCCAAAAGGTTTATTTAAAACGGATAAACCCGTTATTGAAACGGCTGTACAGGTTCCCTCCGGCCGTTCGATTCTTATTGAGCAGGCCGTCGAAGAAGCGGCTCGCGAACTTGAGCCCGTTCCTCTTCGCCAGACCCAGCCCCCTACCGCGGTCCAAATCATAACTCCTGTCCCTACCGCTTCGTCGGCCGCTGAGCCGAGTGTCCCCGCAGTTCTACCTTCTCCAGACACTTCTGTCAGCAGCAATACCTCTGCCGCACCGGCACCGTCCGCCCCTGCTGCTATCCAGACCCATACTGTCCAAAAAGGTGAAACTCTGGCAGCCATTGCCTCTCGCTACTATGGAAAAGAAGCCGGCAATACCCGAGCCGTCATTCAAAAACTCTACCAAGCCAATCAGCATATTCTCACTTCGCCGGATATTCTCCGGGTCGGAGACAAACTGATTATTCCTCCTCTTGAAAAGGTGCTCAATTCCTCTTCGTCTGCTTCGTCTGCCTCGTCCGCCAAACCGGAGAAAGCCCTCCTCGAAAAGTTTAAGAACGTTTTTGAGCCGGTCTCATCGGGCCGCACTTCACCGCGGTATGTGGAATACGTTGTTCAACCTGGAGACCGGCTCTGGGACATTGCTCAACAATACCTTGGAGACGGCAAACGTTATACAGAAATCGTCCGAATCAATCAGGATCAGGTTTTGGATCCGGACAATGTGCCGGCAGGAATTCGTCTGAAAATTCCGGTACGCTGAGAATTGCCTATGTTTTCCCGCGCGCGTTTGAGGTTTGTGGTTTTTTTTCTAACCGCCGCATTGATTGTGACCATCCATCTCCGCATCAGCGCGTCACGGCTGTTTTATCAAGCACGGCAAGCCCAAATTCTCCAAAACCAGCTCCGTCAGCAGCTCTGGAAAAAGCAGATTGAGCTGGAAGGGCTTCTTCAGCCGCAAAAAGTTTTCCGCACCCTTTCCATCGAGGAGACCTCCCCATGAATTCTCCCACTTCTTCCCCCATACGGGTGCGCTCTGGAATCGTCCTCCTTTGTGTATTTCTCCTGGCAGGGTTTACAGGGTTAGGGGCGCGTGTTTTTGACCTTCAGTTTCAACGAAACAGAGTCTATGACCAAGCCAGTCGAACCCAGCGCTACGCTGTCGTGCGTCAATCGCCGCAGCGCGGGCTGATTACCGACCAAAAAGGACGGGTTTTAGCTGCCAGCAGCATGATTTACAACGTCTTCGCCGAACCTCGCCGCCTCCTCCAAAATGAACAATACAAATTGACCGCCGAAATCCTTCAATCTATTCTCGATGTGCCGGGCTGCGAAATCTCCAAACGCATTCTGGAGGCAAATAATCCCGGATTTCTGCGGCTCGAAAAAGACATTACCCCCGCTCAGCAGCAGGCCATTCTTCAGGCACGGCTGAACGGCATCGGCATTGAAGAGGCATGGAAACGTTCTTACCCAACCGGAGCCCTTTGTTCTCATGTAGTCGGGTTTGTCGGAAATGAAGGACGGGGTCTGGCCGGCATTGAATTAAAATATGATTCTGTTTTGGCCGGAAAAGGCGGGCAGGATACTTATGTTGTTGATGTTTTTCGCAGACCTCTGGCCGCTTATCCGGAAGGCCGCAACCCTCTCCAAAATGGCGATAATCTGGTTTTAACGATTGATTCGGTCATTCAGGAAATTGTACGCGAAGCCCTGCTGAAACAAATCAAAGACTATCAAGCCGAATCCGGTACTGCTTTGGTAATGGACCCGTGGACAGGGGCAATCTGGGCATGGGTTTCCCTGCCTGATTTTGAGCCCCACCACTTCTCCAAAGCAACTGCCAGCCAACTGAAAAACCGGATACTGTCCGACCCTTATGAACCCGGCAGTATCTTCAAACCCATCATCGCCGCTATTGCTCTGGACAGCGGGGCTATCCGTAAAGAGGAGAAGTTCGACTGTGAAGACGGCTATTGGGGCAAATACGGCGGTATTCATGAATTTGGCAACCATCGTTTCGGTCTTCTGACTGTCCGGGAGATTATTCTTAACTCAAGCAATATTGGTATGGCCAAAATCGGCTTAAAAACAGGTTCAAAAACGCTGTATGACGGCCTGCGTCTCTTCGGTTTCGGTCAGCCGACAGGGGTGGACTTAGCCGGTGAAGAATCCGGCATATTGCGTCCCATCCAAAAATGGAGCGGATACAGCCCCACACGGATTGCATTTGGACACGAGATTTCCGTCACTTCGCTTCAGATGGCCAGGGCTTACTGTATCCTCGCTAACGGCGGTACGCTGATTCAGCCCCATCTCGTCCGAGCAATCGTTAATCCGGAAGGGCAGATAACAGACGTAACACCTTCTCTGGTAGGAGCGGGTTATGTTATCCATCCGGAAATTGCTCGCTGGATTGTCCGACAAGCAATGCGAGCCGTCGTAACAGAAGGAACCGGCGATCAGGCAGCCATTGAAGGGGTAGAAGTTTTCGGAAAGACCGGCACCGCCAATATCGCCCTGCCGACAGGCGGCTATGATACGAGCAACTATATCGCTTCCTTTATTGGCGGAGCCCCCGCCGACAATCCCAAAGTAATTATCCTTGTTTCCATCCGAAAACCAAATCGCGCTCTGGGCAAGGGCTACAGCGGCGGGCGAGTAGCGGCCCCAGTTTTCAAAGAAATCCTTCAAAAAACCCTCGCCTATCTCGACGACAGGTAAAGGGAAGTTCCCGCTTTTTTTGATGCCGAATTTATTTCGGGCGAGGACGCCGGCTGATGGGGGTGCGCAGTTCGAGATATTTGACCTTGCCCTGCAAAGTATAGCCGTTCTGCGTATAAAATGTATAGAGAACGGAAAGTTTTTCCGCCTCATCCGCCTCCAGATACAGGGCTGCCTGGCCGTACGGAGCTCCCCAATGAATAGGCGTTCCATCTTTGACAGCGAGGACTATCTGCGGCAGGGAGGATTTTTTCCCGCGACTCCAATTCCCTACATCAACAGCAGCAATCTCCCTCAGCAGCGGCTTGTCTGGACAGCACTTCTGATCCATTCGACTGAACATCTCCAGCAGTTTCAAAGCGGCAGCAACCTCTTGCGAACGGCACAAGGAGCCGGGCGAGGGAATCTGCCGGGCCGGCAATCCCCGCAGTTCAATCACTTCACTGCCTGTCAGCAGAGGAGCATCCAGTACTACCCCATCCCGATCAAGATAAACCCAGCGTTCTGAGCCGATTTTTACACGCAAAACCGGCTTGCGATATACAGCATACACGCGAAGACAATGAGGAGTCGCCTGAACACGAACCTGATCCAGCCAGGAAAGTACGGAAAGTTTTTCTGCAACCTGACGAGCCGAATCCTCATTTAGAGGAAACACGCTGCCTCCGGCGGCCTCTGTAATGGCCTGTATCCAATTCGGCTCCACCCAGTCAGGTACATTGATCAGTTCCAGCGGACCAGACCTGCCGGCTTGAGGGTATTCAGCAAAAATGTATTGATTCAGATAGCCAAAACTGAGAACAATGCCGGCCCCAATCAGAATCCAAAGGCATAAGGCAAAGGCTGTCTTCAGCCGCTTCAGCCAAGACGAAGGACTCGGCTGAGAAAGAGAAGAGGCATCCCGGCTGCCTGTACGCAAACGGGTCCGCAGCCCCCCTTTTTCCCGAGCAGATTTTTGTTTTTTCCTTTTGAAGAAAGCCATCCGATTTATCCTTGTCTGTGAAAATCCCGCCATGCCGTTTCTAAAATCTTCAAACACAGCTGGGTATGATCCATCCCAGCCCGCGCTGCCGCCATCGGAAGCAGGGAGTGGCTCGTAAAGCCCGGCAGAGTATTGATTTCCAGCACATAGGGCTTGCCATCTCCATCCACGATCATATCCACCCGGCCGAAATGCCGGCAGCCAAGGGCATGGAAGCTGTCTATCGCCGTCTTCTGAAAAAGCTCCACTTGACGGGTATCTGAAAACGTGTCGAACAAAAATTCTGTATGCTCATCCACATATTTTGCCTGATAGTTATAAAAATCCTGCTTGGGACGGATTTCAATCACCGGCAGAACCATCTGATCCACAATCCCAACCGTAATTTCCCGCCCTTGGATAAATCGTTCAATCATGCAATCCCCATACTGGCGAAAGCACGCCCGGGCCGCCTCAACCGCTGCCTGGGGCGTATCAACGATTTGAACACCCACACTGCTGCCTTGACAAAGGGGCTTAACGACAAATCGCTTTGCTCCAAGTTCTTCGACAGCAGCCAAAAGTTCCCGGTCCCCCTCCTCCGGCTGAGGATACACCGCCGGCGCTGTAGGAATCCCCCTCTCCTGAAAACGACTCTTGGCTGCCCGTTTATCAAAAGCCAAACGGCTGGCAGCAGAATCCGACCCTGTATAAATCAGATGTTTGTCTTCCAGAATGCGCTGCAGTTGTCCATCCTCCCCAAATTGCCCATGCAGAATCAGAAAAAAAAGGTCCACTTCAGGATGGTCCAAAATTGACAAATCGTCCGGCCGCACATCCGACAGAAGTACATTCAAACCAGTTCTCTGAAGCGCCTCGGAAACGGTTCGGCCGCTCTGAAGACTGACTTGACGCTCTTCACCGACCCCTCCTGCCAAGACCGCCACCATTTCAAATATTCGCTTACAAAACCTCATCCTGATTCCTAATAAAAAACTGAAAGAAAGAAAAACGACGGACCGGTGAAAAATGCGCAGTTTTGCTCTTACCAGATTTCCAGTTCCAGTTCGAGTTCGACATCAAACTTTTCCCTGACTTTGGTGCGCACCAAATCAATCAGCTGCCGTACATCCGAACTGCGGCATCCCTTCTCGGCTATGAAAAAATTAGCATGTTTTTCACTCACAACAGCCCCGCCGATTTGGGTTCCTTTCAATCCCGCCCGGTCAATCAGCGCTCCGGCAGACATCCCCCGCGGATTTTTGAAAATGCAGCCGGCGTTATGAGTATCCAGCGGTTGGGTATTTTTCTTATAAATCCATACCTCTTTAACCACCTGCAAGAGAGATTCCGGGTCCGATTCTGTCAGTTCTATCGTGGCTTCTAAAATCAGCTTGGCTGTAATATTGGTGCTGCGATAGTCGAAAACCAGTTCGGGCTTGGCCTTTTCAAAAACTTGACCTTCAAGATTCATCACCGTAACACGCTGAACGACGGAACCCAAATCCCCAAACCGTCCGCCCGCATTCATTCGCACTGCCCCGCCGATAGAACCTGGAATCCCTGTCAGCGCCTCCAGTCCGGCCAGGCCCTTTCGAACCGACTCAAGCACCAGTTTATTCAAATTGGCGCCTGCACCGGCTTTCAAAGTCGTCCCTTCAAACTTAAACTCACAGAATACGGGATTCTCCAGCCGAATTACCGCCCCCCGCACTCCCTCATCTCCGACAAGCAGATTGGAACCAAATCCGAGCACCCGCACCGGCAGCTGATGTTCGCGGCACCGTTGAAGGACTTCCGCAATCTGTTCCCGACTCTGCGGGGTAATCAGATAATCCGCCGGCCCACCCAACCCGTACCACGTATAGGGGGCCAAAGGGCATTTTTCCTTAACAATGTTCTCTAAGCCACTGAATATACTCATCGGCCACCTTCCAGATTGTTCCGGCACCCATGGTAACGACCAAATCACCGGGCTGCACATGCTCACTCAAATAAGACACAATGCCGGGAAAATCCCGGATAAAAACTGCCTCACTGCCGCTTTGCCGAATCCGCTCAACCAAAATCTCGGCATTTACCCTTTTCCGGCTCTCAGCGGTATCCCGGACAAAGTAAATCTCCGGCACAATAGTTGTATCGGCCAGATTAAAACTTTCCGCAAAATCATCAAGCAAAAAACGTGTTCGGCTATACTGATGCGGCTGAAAAACACACCACAAATGTTCTGGATGATACCGCTCCCGAATAGCCAAAAGCGAAGCACGAATTTCCGTAGGATGATGGGCATAATCGTCCAAAATAGTTATTCCGCCGACCTGGGCTTTCAGCATCAGCCGACGGTCAATTCCCGAAAATCCCCCTAAATGTGCCAGAACCGTCTCAATAGGAATACCCGCGGATAAACAAGCCGCTGTCACAGCTAAGGCATTATCGACATTATGGATTCCAGGAACTGATATTTTTGCCCATCCGAGAACAGCCCCGCCCTTTCGAATCTCAAATTCATAGCAGCCATCGTTCAAATGCAGCCGCCCTGCTGAAAAATCACAGGCCTCACTGCGTCCAAACGTTTGGAACTGAATCTCACCATTCAATCGACGAAGCAGACGCAGGGTATTTTTATCCTGGCCGCTTGTAACTAAGATTCCCCCTTTAGAGATACCCCTTGCAAAATCCGTAAAGGCATCCACAATCTCTTCTTCATCTCTGTAATAATCCAAATGGTCTTGCTCAATATTCAGGACAATCCCAATTTGGGGGTGCAGATTCAGAAAACTTCGGTCATATTCACAGGCCTCCGCAACAAAAAAAGGGCCGTTGCCTATCCCGCTCGTTCCGCCCAGTTGAGGCACAGCAGCTCCGATCAGGAACGTGGGCGAAACACCGGATTTTTCAAGAATATAAGCGAGCCAGGCACTGGTTGTGCTTTTTCCGTGTGTGCCGGCCACTGCTATCCCTTTGTATTGGCTGAAAAGTCGGCCAAGCATCTCGGCATATTTGTAAATCCGAATCCCCAATTCTCCAGCCCGCGCCAATTCCGGGTTGCCCGCCGGCACGGCGGCACTAATCACCACAGCATGCGCATCCGCGGGAACTTGTTCTGGCCGATGTCCAATATATATCTGCACCCCGGCTTTTTGGAGATCTCGGAGCGTGTCGCTTTCCGTCATATCGGAACCAGAGACAACTGCCCCCTGGTTGAGCAGCATCTTAGCCAGGCCGCTGGTGCCGATTCCGCCAATTCCAATAAAATGAAACTTCCTGCCGCAGAACGATTCCATATCAACCTCAAACCATTAAGATAACTCCCCCTTATACTCTCCCGTTTGAGCAGATTCAACTTCAATCCGGCGTAAAACGCCATGCCCCTTTCAGGGCTTCAGAAAACTCCAAATGAACAAATCACTTTGGGCAATTTTAACTCCCCCAGTTTTCAAGTTTTTACAAACCAAACCGGTTATAAGCCCTTAATAAAAACCAAATTCAAGACAAATATTAGACCAAACCTGTCTTGTATAGATATCAATGTTGGGTCTTATTCAACTAAAAACCACAAAATGTAGTATCTTTGCTCCATTCTCAAAAAACTTTAAAGAAATTAAAAAATTTTCCGAAAAAATATTGACCAAACGGTCATTTCTGACTATATAGTCAGAATGATGATTATCGATACTGAAAAGAAATGTTTAACCCGTTCTGATAAAAGAGCCGAGAGGACAAGAAAGAAACTCGAGTCTGCTGCTCTGGAGGTCTTTACTGAATACGGACTCGATGCAACCACAATAGAAGATATAACGCAGCGGGCAGACCTCGGAAAAGGGACGTTTTACCGTCATTTTAAGGACAAAGAAGAAATCGCGACAATTCTTGTCGATTTAGCAATTGAAGAGTTGCTCGAGCGGCTTCGGACACCGGAAAAACAAATCAGAACCCTTTCTGAGGCCATCGAACACCTGCTGGAGGCGCACTATCGGTTTTTTTTAGAAGAATATGAAAAGTTTATTCTTTTATTTCAGGGAAGACTTTTGGTAAAACTGGAACGAAGAATTTCCGAAAAAATGGAAGGGCCGTATACTCGCTATCTTTGCGAGATGGAATCTGTGCTCTCTCCTTTCATCGGCGAAAAGATAGACCCGACGAAAATTCGCCGCCTCTCTTGTGCTGTGGCGGGTTTTGTATTTGGTTTCTTTTCATTCGCAATGATTGGAATGGAATTAGAGCAGGTGGAGTCAAGTATCCAGCCCCTGCGACAAAGTTTTGTACGCAGCTTGTCCTCGTTTTTGGGACATCTGCCGGAACATAAAGAATCGGAACCACTGTAAAAAGGAAAACAAAGTATGCAGCCGCAAATGGTGTCTTCTGCTGTAGAACGAGAAGAAGAGCAATCTTCCGAACCTCCGAGTAGATTGAGGGCGGATGAGCCGCCCTCCTCCTCTGTCCACGAATCAAACCCGAAACCCCCTTCGGCCTCCCAGTGGAATGACTGGCGATGGCAAATTCGCAATCGAATCCGCACGCTTGAACAATTGTCGGCCTATCTGCCCAGTCTGTCTGAGCGCGCAGATCTGAAAGCCGTCATCGCCAAATATCCCATGGCGATTACGCCTTATTACGCTTCGCTGATACGCCGGCCGGATTTATCAGACCCTATTTTTCGGATGAGCGTTCCGAACCCTCAGGAATTGTCCGATCCGCCGTGCCTGAGTGAAGATCCTCTGGAAGAGCATATCGATATGCCGGTACCGGGGCTGATTCACCGATACAAAGACCGGGCTCTTCTGATTGCTACCACCACTTGTTCGATGTACTGCCGGCACTGCACACGAAAACGTATTGCCGGCACGCGCGAAACGTCGATTTCCTCGCGTCGGCTTCGGCAAGTTGTCGAATATCTCCATGCTCATCCGGAAATCTGCGATGTGATTGTTTCCGGCGGAGACCCGCTGACAATGGCCGATGCAGCAATTGAATCCGTTTTGTCGGCATTACGCTCTGTTCCGAGTGTGCAGGTCATCCGAATCGGTACCCGTGTGCCGGTTGTCCTGCCGATGCGCATCACCGATGCTCTCGTCCAGATGCTGCATAAATATCATCCGATCTGGATCAATACCCATTTTAATCACCCCAATGAACTGACGGCTGATTCTGCCGCCGCCTGCAGCAAACTGGCCGATGCCGGCATTCCGCTGGGCAACCAGTCGGTTTTGCTGCGAGGCGTAAATGATCAGCCGCAAATCCTTGAAGAACTGTATCGCCGCCTGGTGCGGATTCGGGTGCGCCCCTACTACCTTTACCAGTGCGATCTGGTTCGGGGAGTGGAACATTTCCGCACTTCTGTACGGGCGGGCATTGAAATCATGGAATACCTGCGCGGCCGTGTCAGCGGTATTGCCATTCCGACATTTGTGGTCGATGCCCCCCACGGCGGCGGCAAGATTCCGGTGCTGCCCAATTACGTTGTCTCGATGAGCCCGACCCATACCGTTTTGCGGAATTACGAAGGGCTTCTTATCAATTATCCGGAGCCCGGAGTTGAAACAACGCCGGATGAACAGACCGAATTGTTAGGAACACCTGGCGTATGGGAACTGGCTGCCGGCAAGGCATCGGTTATCCAGCCGGCTAAGACCTTGAGGGGACAACGGCGGGAATCGCTCCGAAAACGGCGTGGCGAAGAACCATCGGGTTTTCTCTTTGACCGATAAACCTCGTTGTTTTCATAACCCAATCCCAAAACCAGTGAGGATACGGAGGGAGTAAGAGTACCCTCACGAGAGGGGTTGTCTTCCTAACAGCTGGCTATTTAGAAGAAATTTTCTCCAAAACTGTTGAGCGTCGGCTGTTTCTGCTGTACATATTACAGCAGAAACGCTGAGCGGCTCTCGTTCGGGAAAACAATAGATCCCGACCCATAAAAAAGGAATAAGATGAGACGCAAAAAAATCGGATTGGTTTACGATTTGCGAAAAGACTATCTGGCTGCCGGCTATTCCGAAGCAGAGGTAGCAGAATTTGACTCCGAAAGCACTATTGAGGCACTCCATCGAACAATTGAATCGCTCGGCTATGAAGTCGAACGAATCGGCAACGGCTGGGCTCTCTGCAAAGCCCTCGCTGCAGGAAACCGCTGGGATTTGGTTTTTACAATCGCTGAGGGGCTGAAAGGCCGCTGCCGAGAAGCCCAGGTCCCGGCACTGCTCGAACTTTACCAGATTGCCTATACCTTTTCAGATCCTCTGGTCTGCGCAGCAACTCTCGATAAGGCCATTGCCAAAAAATTAGCAGCTTCCGAAGGTCTGCCGACCCCTGCCTTTGCCGTGGTCCGTTCAGAGGCCGACCTGCCCGCTGTGAACTTGCCCTATCCGCTTTTTGCCAAACCGCTGGCCGAAGGAACCGGCAAAGGCATTGATCAAAACTCCAGAATTGAAAGCCACGCCCAGCTGGAGCAAATTTGCCGGCAGCTGCTGGAGCGGTATCGTCAGCCAGTCCTCATAGAAGAGTATTTGTCCGGCCGGGAGTTTACCGTAGGAATCGTCGGGACAGGTTCCAAGGCCCGTGTCATCGGCACAATGGAAATTGAAATGGCCGACAGGAGCCAACCCCCCATTTATTCCTATCTGAATAAGGAAGAATGTGAAAATCGCATTCGGTACTCCGCTTTGAAAGAACCAACTCTGAAAAGAGCGGTGGAAGACACCGCGCTTCGGTGTTATCAAGTCTTGGAATGCCGGGACGCTGGACGGGTGGATATTCGATGTGACGAACGGGGGCGTCCCTTTTTTCTTGAGGTCAATCCGCTGGCCGGTCTGCACCCGACGCACTCCGATTTGCCGATGATCGCTGCTCAGGAAGGGATGTCTTACGAAGAACTGATTGGTGCCATTCTCACCAGTGCTTTTGAAAGAGCTGAACAGGAGCAACTCCTCCATGGAAAGTGTCCTCGTCCTCTATAATCAAATTGACCCTTCCGATCCGGCATTTCAGGAAAGCCGCACCGGCGTACTCGAGCAGGTTAAGGCGGTTCTTGATGCCCTCGACAAACTTGGCATAGAAGCCGAGGCCCTGGCTGTCGAAAATCTCCAGCATTTGGTCAGTTTGCTAAAACTGCGCAAAGAAAAACTCTTCTTCAATTTGATTGAAGAATTTCCCGGCTCCGTTCGGGATGCCTGCGCTGTGCCTGCTCTTTGCGAAGCATTCGGGGCCGAATGCACCGGCAATGGCACAGAGGCCCTCTTTCTGGCACAGGACAAAGCCCGCACACGGGCGATTCTGACTGCGGCCGGTCTGCCATGTCCGGTGGGAGTGTCCGTAGAGCCGGGCTGTCCAATTCCCCTGGAACGTCTCAAAAAAGGAACTTATATCATTAAGCCGGCCTGCTCCGATGCCAGTGAAGGCATCGGCGAAGATTCCGTCGTAAAGATTCCGTCCCAGCAAGCAGCCCAAAAAGTGAAGAAAATTCACAGAGAGTTCCATCAGGCCGCCATCGTCGAACAGTTTATTCCTTCGCGGGAATTAAATGTTTCCATCATAGAGACCTGCGGCAAAGTACGGATTCTGCCGCTTGCAGAAATAGATTTTTCGGCTTTCCCAAAAGAAAAACCCCGCATTGTGGATTATCAGGCCAAATGGGTAAAGGGCTCTTTTGCTTATGAACATACCCCGCGAATAATTCCAGCCCCCTTAGAGGAACCGCTGGCAAAAAAAATCCGAACATTGGCCCTTCAGGCCTGGCGCGCATTGGATTGCCGGGGATATGCCCGAGTGGACTTCCGTTTGGATGAAAAAAATCGTCCTTTTCTTCTCGAAATCAACCCTAATCCAGACATTTCCCCCGATGCGGGCTTTGCCGCCGCTCTGGCAGCAGCCCCTATTCCTTATGAGCGTTTTATCTGGATGATGCTGCAAAATGCAATCCATATCCGTACCCGAAATGCCCTTACTGCTCAGAATGGAGGGGCTTAATGAATCCTTCAATCACCATTCGCCCCGCCCAGGCCTTTGATGAAACAGCCGTGATGGACCTTCTGGAAAAAACCGGCTTTTTCAGAGGGGTGGAATTGGCTGTCGCACGTGAAGTCTTCTGTGAAGCTGTCTCCGGCAAACCAGAGTGTACGTATCAATCTTACGTAGCTGATACGGGAGGCAAAGCTGTCGGCTGGGTCTGTTTTGGACCAACTCCCTGTACGGTAGGCACCTTCGATATGTACTGGATCGCCGTCAATCCTGCCATGCAGCGGAAAGGAATCGGAAAACTTCTAAGCCAATTTGCCGAAGAAGTAATCAAGCAGCAGAACGGGCGACTCATTGTCGTGGAAACCTCCGGTCTGCCGCAGTACGAGCCGACTCGAAGATTTTACGAAAAAAATGATTATTTTCTGGCGGCAGAGGTACCTGATTTTTACGCACCCGGCGACTCCAAGTGCATTTACCTAAAACCCCTCTACTGACACATTGCCCTTTTCACAACTAACCAACCTCTGGCAGAAAATGACAATCACAGCCGTCAGAGCAAAAACCGATATAGAAAGGTCTTTTTTATCCAATCCCTAAAAATAACCAGGTTGGGGGAAAAACCTGCATTGGGCTATTCCCCTGACGGGAGGTGTTTTTTAATTTGCGGTGAAAGCCCAAACGTGTTAAAATAGAAAAAATTGAATTCAGTGGGGAGTTTGGATTCTATACAAGAACTATCGTGAGTTTGGCCTGCATCTCATCTTTTTCCGTATGGAGACTCTTATGAAATACAAGACCAAGGAAATAAAGTCGTTGTGTTTCATTTTATCGGCTCTGCTTTGGTTTGCTGTCTTGCCGGGACGAGCAGAACGCATCATCACTCGAGAAGTAGACTGGCGTGCACCGGCAGGCGGGCGGATTCGACAGGTCCGTTTCCGCATTCCCGAAGAACCGGCGGCAGCGGAAGAACAGGCCAAGGCCCTCAGCCAGCCGACGTCGGGCAATGTGATTGACTCCCCTCCTATTGACGGATTTGTGCCATGGATTGCCGTCACTGCGACCAATCGACGGCTGGACGAAGGCGAAGTGGATGCGGTACCATCTACGTCTGTGGTGGGACAGTTTACCACGTCCAATTGGCAGAAGGATTTTGCCATCGGTATTTTCGATACCGGTGCCAGTGCTCATGTGCTCAGCTACGCTGCCGCGGTTGATCTGCGGCTGAACAACAGCGCTTATCTGACCGACAATACAATCACAATAGCTGGGGTTACGGGTTCTGTGGATGCTTACGTGAGTTATCCGTTGGGACTGTTTATGGGCGGGCTGAATCTGCTTGAACCCAACCAAACACCGGATCGGGAAGTCAAACTCACCTCCGTAAACGGAATGGTGGGAGAATACAACGTTTCCGTGCTGGTGGGACAGTATCCAGGTCAAAACCCGGATTTGGTTACAGCGGTAGGAACGCCGATGAGTGTCTTCTGGACAACCTTGATTCAAAATGACCATCCGATCACGGCGGTTCATAAAGGAGAGGTTTATACCGGCCCTGCGTTGAGTTTTTATTCTGCTGAAGAGGAGTCCGCACCGAGCTACCGGAATCGGGTTCCGCTGGAACTGCGGCCGCTGGGGGCGATAGCCGTCCAGTATATTCCCTATGATATAGATGATCTTTTCAATTTTGACTTTAATCCGTCCAGTCCGTCGGTCCTCATTGGGACTGGTTCGCAGAGTTTGTTTTTTGTCCACAGTGTGGACCTGACGGAAGGAGAACGGTCGGCTATTGACCGAAGCCGGTTTATGCTCGATACCGGAGCCCAAATCACGGTTATCGGCGACCGGGTTGCTGCGCGGCTGGGACTGGACCCGGACGGGTGGGAGTTTCAGGTCCCCATCCAGGGGGTTACCGGTGAGACGATTGATGCACCCGGCTATTACCTTGATTCTTTGAGTATTCCGGCTATTGGAGAATGGCTTGAATTCAGGAATGTTCCGGTGGTTTGGCTGGAGATTTCGTCGCCGGAAGGCGGCAAGCTGGATGGGGTTATCGGGATGAATCTGTTTACGGAGTATAATCTGATTTTGCGCGGGGGCGGGCTGTTTTTGGAAGAAGACCCGTCGCTTGAGTTTTCGCGAATTACCCTGCCGTTGACAGGGGATATTGCGCCGGAGGGGGGAGACGGCAAGGTGGATATGCTGGACCTGGCGGCCTTCAGCAGCAGCTGGCTGAGTCAAAGCGGCCAGAGCGGCTGGAATTCTGCGGCGGACCTTGCCGGCAGCGGGCAGGTGGACCTGGCAGATTTGAACCTGCTGGCCGAACAGTGGCTGACAGCAGCGCTGCCTTAAGAAACAGGGGCATCCGTCGGCTGCTGAAGGGAATGAAGGACGATGGCCTGGCTATCTCGTCCGGGCAAGAGGTCCCGGCCGGGCAGAAGGAGTATCTGCTGACCCGGCTTGGCCCAGCCGTGCTTCAAAACCGCTTTCTGGGCATAGGCGGTAAACTCCTCAAGAGAGGCCATCATCGGGCAAACGACCCCGCTAACACCATAGTGCAGCCCCATCTGCTGATTGATGCGTTCATCAGGGCAGAAGGAAATAATCGGCACATCAATGCGGGCCTTGCTGAGCAGCCGTGCGGTGGTTCCGGTTTTTGTGGCAACCAGCACCAGCGCACAAGGGATTTCGTCGAGCATCTGGGCAACACAGCGGGCAATGACGGATAAAGAATGCAAATCCGGGTCGGTTTCAATGGGGGGACGCGGCAGTTTCTGTGCATCGAGATATTCTTCGGTCCTGGCGCAGACCTGGCTGATGACCTGGGCGGACTCCACAGGATATTTGCCGACGGCTGTCTCGCCGGAAAGCATAATCGCATCTGCATAATCCATGACGGCGTTGGCAATATCGGATACTTCGGCACGGGTAGGCGAAGGATTTTCAATCATGGACTGGAGGACCTGGGTGGCAACAATGACGGGCTTGCCGAATCGACGGCCCAGCAGGGTAATGCGTTTCTGAATGAGGGGGACTTCCGCAGCAGGCATTTCCACACCCAAATCACCGCGTGCAACCAGAATGGCATCGGCAGTGCGGACAATCGCCTCCAAATTGTCCACGGCGCGGGGCTTTTCAATCTTGGCAACGACCTTGATGGGCGAATGTTTCTGCTGGAGGGCCTGCTTGAGCTGGACAATTTCATCGGCCTGCTGGACAAAACTGAGGGCCAGATAATCGAGCTGATTCTGAACAGCCCAATCCGCCCACTGCCAATCGCGGGGGGTGATGGCGGGGATGCCCAAATCGGTATCCGGAAGATTGACGCCTTTGCGGCTTCGGACGGGGCCGCCGACCAGGACGCGGCAGAGGAGGGCGTCGTCTGTTTTGCTCTCGGCCTGGAGGACGATGGCGCCGTCATCGAGCAGGACGCGCTGGCCGAGCCGGACGCGATCGACGAGTTCCGGCAGCGTCGTCGCAAAGCAGTCGGGGCGGCCTGCGTCCAATTGACGCAGGATGCGGACGGTTTGGCCCGGCTCAATGGTGCCGCCGTCCGGCTGGATGGGGCAGAGCCGGATTTTGGGGCCGCACAGGTCGCCCATCACCGAGACGGCAAAGGGGACCTTCTGAGCTGCGTTGCGGACGGCGGCGAGCATGGCCTGGTGAGCGGAAAGTTCGCCGTGCGAGAAATTCAGGCGAAAGACTCTTACGCCGGCTTCGATAAGATGGCTGATGGTTTGCGGAGCGGCGGAGGCCGGCCCGAGCGTTGCGACAATCCTTGTTTTGGTAATCATTTCTGACCTCTCTAAAAATGTGCTGCGACAGGAGCCATTGTATCGGGGGACAAAGAAAAGACCACCTTTTTGAGGAGGAAAAGGTCGGAATCTCCAGAACCCACACAGGGAGCGGAAAAGGGCAAAAGCTGGTTTTTAACCCTGAAAATGGGGTTTTTGGGGAAATTTGCGCACCGCGGCGCGCAGGCGGCGCGCATTTTAAAGCCATTTAAAAACGGCCGCGCGCATTTTAAAGCCGGATTTTGGACCTGCGGAGGCGTCGGCGCGCATTTTTGAGCCAGTTGAAAAGGGCTGCTGAGGGGGTTTGGGGGAAATTGCTGAGAATTCAAT